>TARA_R110002126_G_scaffold230080_4_pt1 | contig 501218 bp, 450 predicted proteins | sample TARA_R110002126 | Tara Oceans TARA_R110002126 (sample SAMEA4397536) | marine metagenome | biome: Polar Biome; feature: [DCM] deep chlorophyll maximum layer (ENVO:01000326); material: water (ENVO:00002006), including particulate matter (ENVO:01000060) such as... | depth 30 m
ACCCCGCCTTACGTCGCTAAACGCAAGGACTTAGGTTTCGATCACTCGAACCGCTTACGCGGCCAGAGCCATCGGAGCACGATTGTCATTTGCAATTGTACTTTTTTCGCCGGTAACGGTGGCAGACAGCCGAGACAAAGCAAAACCCCTTTAGACGTTCGTCGATCCTATTTCGGCCCCATGATCCCCAAATGAAGGATGTTTGGTGGAGCCGCCGGGTACCGCCCCCGGGTCCGAGCCGCTTATTACGAGCGCGTTTATGTCCATAGTCCCCGAAGGGACAAGGCTGATATAGGACGGGACGGGACGGATTCAAAGGGGGGAATTGGAGATTTTGCACACCGCTTGCGACACATCGCCGACAGGCTGGCGCGGCAAAGGGCCAAGGAGTGGGGGCGGGAGGGTGGGGGCCAAAGAGTGGGGCCAAAGAGTGGGGGCGGGAGGAGGCGCAGAGTATCGGGGCGATATGGCGACCGGGCGAGAGGAAAGGGGGACGCTGTCCCCCTCGTTGGCCTGACGGCCCCCTCACCCCCTGGGGTATTTCCGGCCAGATGACAGGGAGGCCGCCGCTGAAGCGGCCTGCCCGCATCCGCGATCAGGTTGCCAGGCGGACCAATGCGTGACGCTTGCGGCCCGCCGAGAGCTTGACGGGCGAGGCCAGGGCCGTCGCATCCAGTACCAGGCTGGCGTCGGTCAGGGGGGCGTCGTCGAGGCGGGCCCCGTTGTCCGCGATCAGGCGCTTGGCCTCCTTGCCGGAAGTGGCGAGGCCGGCACGCACCATGAGCTGGACGATCGAGATGCCGCCGCCGACCTCTTCGGTCGTGAGGTCAAGCGTCGGCAGATCGTCCCCGACGCCGCCTTTTTCAAAGACCTCGCGGGCGGTCGCCTCGGCCGTTTGGGCCGCGTCGGATCCGTGCAGCAGGGCCGTCACCTCGTTCGCCAGGATGATCTTGGCGGCGTTGATCTCGGATCCGCCGAGGGCGCCGAGACGGTTGCATTCGTCGAGCGGCAATTCGGTGTAGAGCTTGAGGAAGCGGCCGACGTCGGCATCCGTCGTGTTGCGCCAGAATTGCCAGAACTCGTAGGGCGACAGCATCTGGTCGTTCAGCCAGGTCGCGCCATTGGCGGATTTGCCCATCTTGCGCCCGTCGCTGGTGGTCAGAAGCGGGGTGGTCAGGCCATATATCTCCTTGTCGACGACGCGGCGCGTCAGGTCGATGCCGTTGACGATATTGCCCCATTGGTCCGAGCCGCCCATCTGCACGAGGCAGCCATAGCGGCGGTTCAGCTCGAGGAAATCGTAGGCTTGCAGGATCATGTAGTTGAATTCGAGGAAGCTGAGCGATTGTTCGCGATCCAGCCGCGACTTGACGCTCTCGAAGCTGAGCATCCGGTTGACGCTGAAATGCCGCCCGATGTCGCGCAGGAAATCGAGGTAGTTCAGCCCGTCCAGCCATTCGGCGTTGTTCAGCATCAACGCCCCGGTGTCGCTGTCGCCGTAATCGAGGTAGCGGGCGAAGACACGGCCCATGCCGTCGATATTGGCGTCGATCTGGGCGGCGTTCAGCAGCGGGCGTTCGTCCGAGCGAAAGCTGGGGTCGCCCACCTTGGTGGTGCCGCCGCCCATCAGGGTGATCGGCTTGCCGCCCAGTTTCTGGAACCAGCGCAGCAGCATGACATTCATCAGGTGGCCGACATGCAGCGAGGCCGCGGTGGCATCATAGCCGATATAGCCGGGCAAGACCCCCTTCACCATCGCCTCGTCGAGGCCCTGATAATCCGTGCAGTCGGCGATGAAACCGCGGGCCTGAACGGTCGCGAGGAAATCCGACTTGGGGGTGTAGGTCATGGCTCTTGTCCCTGAATAGGTTGCGCGGCACTCTATAGACGTGAGCGGTACAAAGGAAAAGACCATGATGGATGGCGACGGGCAGGCAGGTCCGGTGCGCGCACTTGGCGCGATGTCGGGGACCTCGCTGGATGGGGTCGACGCGGCGGTGGTCGAGACGGACGGCGTGGATATCGTCACCTTCGGGCCAAGTGCCTATCGCGGCTATTCCACTGAGGAGCGGGACGTGCTGGCGCAGGCATTGGGCCGGTGGCCGGGGCCGGGGCTGGAAGCGGCGGCGCAGGTGGTCATGCGGGCACATGCGGAGGTGCTTGCGGGCTTTGACGACGTCGCGCTGGTGGGGTTTCACGGTCAGACCCTGGCGCATGAGCCGGCCGGACGGGGTACGCACCAGCTGGGGGACGGCGCCGCGCTGTCCGAGGTGCTGGGCCTGCCGGTGGTCTGGGATTTCCGCAGCGCCGATGTGGCGGCGGGGGGCGAGGGTGCGCCGCTTGCCCCGTTCTTTCACCACGCCTGCGCGCGCTGGATGGGGGCGCAGCAACCGCTGGCCTTTCTCAACCTCGGGGGGGTGGGCAACCTGACCTGGGTCGACCCCGGGGTCGATGCGCCCGACGCGCCCGGCGCGCTGATGTCCTTTGACACCGGCCCCGCCAATGCGCCGATCAACGACCTGATGCAGGCGCGGCGTGGCCTGTCCCATGATCACGATGGCGCGGTTGCCGCCGCAGGTCAGGTGGACGCCGATGTTCTGGCGCGCTTTCTCGGCCATCGATATTTCTCAAGAACGCCACCCAAGTCCTTGGACCGAAACGATTTTGGTGATCTTGTGGGGCAGGTGTCGCACCTGTCGGATGCCGATGCGGCGGCGACGCTGACGGCGATGGCCGCGCGGTCCGTGTTGCATGGCATGACCCAGCTTCCGACCCCGCCGCAGCGCCTGTTGGTGACGGGGGGCGGGCGCCAAAACCCGGTGATGATGGCGCTGCTGCGCGCCGGGCTGTCCTGTCCGGTGGAGCCGGTGGAGGCGCAGGGCCTGGATGGCGACATGCTCGAGGCGCAGGCCTTTGCCTATCTTGCCGTGCGGGTGGCGCGTGGCCTGCCGACCTCCTGCGCCGCGACGACCGGCGTGGCGCAGCCCGTCTCGGGGGGGATCGTCAGCTCCGCCCCCAGCTGATCCCGTCTGACCCCGGCTGACCGCTTCGGCGCAGGAAACGGCGGCACAAGAAAAGACGGCGCAGGAAACGGCGACATCCCGCGATTGCGCCCGCCGGGCCGCGCCCAGCGGGCCATCGCCCTTGCGTTGCCGCCCCGGATGCCGATCATCCGGGGGCGGAGCGTGGCCTCGGCGCGGCAGTCACCGGCAGCGTCTTGTTAACGCTAACGCCCGGCATTGTGGCGCGGCTGACTTCTGCTAAAGTGCGGGCGAATTGCCGGGTTTCGCAAACAGACCGGCGCCAGATTTGGGCAAACCAGACGGGCTTTGGCCCGTTGCCCATGCGGAAAGGAGCTTTGATGGTCTCTCGCGTGATTCCCGTCGATGAATTCGACCTCGTCATTTTCGGCGGCACTGGCGACCTTGCCCGTCGCAAGATCCTGCCAGCCCTGTTCCGGCGTTTCTGCGCCGGCCAGATGGAGGGCGGGTCGCGCATCATCGGCGCCGCCCGTTCCGAACATTCCACCGAGGAATTCCGCGATTTCGTCACCGAGTCGATCCGCGAATTCAACGGCGGCACCCATTGCGAAGATGGCACGCTGGAGTCGTTCCTGACCCATATCGATTATGTGCAGATCGACGCGCTCGGCACCGATGGCTGGGCAGAGCTGGCGGAAAAGGTCGAGGAAAAGCGCATTCGCGCCTTCTATTTCTCGGTCGCGCCCAGCCTGTTCGGGGCCTTGGCCGAACGGCTGCACAAACATGGCATGGCCGACGACGACACGCGGATCGTCGTGGAAAAACCCTTTGGCCGCGACCTTGCCTCGGCGCGGGTGCTGAACGACGGGCTGGCCCAGCACTTCGACGAATCCCAGATCTACCGGATCGACCATTATCTCGGAAAGGAAACCGTCCAGAACCTGATGGCGGTCCGTTTCGGCAACATGCTGTTCGAACCGCTGTGGAATTCGCAATACATCGACCACATCCAGATCACCGTGTCGGAAACCGTCGGTGTCGGGGGCAGGGGCGAATACTATGACAAATCCGGGGCGATGCGCGACATGGTGCAGAACCACCTGATGCAGCTGCTTTGCCTGATCGCGATGGAACCGCCCGCAAAATTCGACCCCGGCGCGGTGCGTGATGAAAAGCTCAAGGTGATCCGCGCGCTCGACCCCGTACCGGCCGACGACCTGGTGCGCGGGCAATACATGGCGGACGGCCCCGGCAACGACGGCTATTTGCAGGATGTCGACGACACCAGCAGCCTGACCGAAAGCTATGTCGCGATGAAGGTCAAGATCTCGAACTGGAGGTGGGCCGGAACACCATTCTACATGCGCACCGGCAAACGTCTCAAGGCGCGCACCTCCGAGATTGCGGTGGTTTTCAAGGAAACCCCGCATTCGATCTTTGGCCCGGAATCCGGCAGCCACCGCAATATCCTGACCATCCGCCTGCAACCGAACGAAGGCATGGAACTGGGCGTCACCATCAAGGAGCCCGGCCCCGGCGGGATGCGCCTGGTCGATGTGCCGCTGGACATGACCTTTGCCGATGCCCTCGGCCCGGATGCCGAAGACGTGCCCGACGCCTATGAACGGCTGATCATGGACGTGATCCGTGGCAACCAGACCCTGTTCATGCGCGGGGACGAGGTCGAGGCCGCCTGGGCCTGGGCCGATCCCATCATCGAGGGGTGGGAAGAGCGTGGCGACAAGCCGAAACCATACGAGAGCGGCTCGACCGGGCCGGAGGAGGCGCTGATGCTGATGCACCGTGACGGTCGCCGCTGGAGGGAGATCCGCACATGAATTTCGTCGAATACCCCGACCGCGAAATGCTGGCGATGAGCGTCGCGGACAAGATCGCATCGGACCTGGGCGCGGCCCTGCGCCATGACGACCGCGTGACCTTCTGCGTGCCCGGCGGCACCACGCCGGGGCCGATCTTCGATGCCCTGACGGCGGTCAAGATGGACTGGGATCGCGTCGACGTGGTGCTGAACGATGAACGCTGGGTGCCCGAAAGCAGCCCGCGTTCCAACACCGCCCTGCTGCGCAACCGTCTGCTGACCGGCCACGCCGCCGCGGCCACGATGCTGCCGCTCTACGCCGAGACGGACCGCCCCGAAGACGCGCTGGATGGTCTGTCCGAGGCACTGGCCCCGCATATGCCGATCAACGTGCTGGTGCTGGGCATGGGCACCGACATGCACACCGCCTCGATCTTTCCCGGCGCGGATCGCCTGGCCGAGGCATTGGCCCCCGACGCGCCGATCCTGCTGCCGATGCGCGCCGATGCCGCGGATGAGCCGCGCATCACCATCACCGCGCGGTATCTGCGTGGCGCGCTGGCGACACATGTCATCATCACCGGCACACGCAAGCGCGAGGTGCTTGAACGCGCCCGCTCCCTCAGCCCGGAAGAGGCCCCCATCGCGGCCGTTCTGGGCGATGCCACCGTGCATTGGGCGGAATAAGCTTCGCATCCCAAGTATTTGATCTAAAGGATAAAACCTCATGTGGGAAAAGCTGACCAGTCTCGCTGACAGCCTGCGCGATCGCCCGATCCTCAGCCTGTTCAACGACGATCCCGCGCGCTTCGACAGCTTCTCGGCCCGGGCAGAGGGTTTGCTGTTCGACTATTCCAAGACCAATATCGACGCCGATGTGATGGCCGCGCTGCTGGAGCTGTGTGAAAATGCCGATCTGACGAACAAACGCGCCGCCATGTTCGAGGGCGAAAAGATCAACGATACCGAGGGGCGCGCGGTGCTGCATACCGCCCTGCGCAATCTCGACGCGACGCCCGTGATGGTCGATGGGACGGATGTCATGCCCGGCGTCCTCGATACCCTCGCGCGGATGCAGGCCTTTGCCGAGGATCTGCGCGCGGGTCGCTTTACCGGACAGGGCGGCGCGATCACCGACGTGGTGAATATCGGCATCGGCGGCTCCGATCTCGGGCCGGTCATGCTGGACATTGCCCTTGGGCCCTATCGCGACGGGCCGCGCGTGCACTATGTCTCCAACGTCGATGGGGCGCACATTCACGACACCTTGCAAGGTCTTGATCCCACGACAACTCTTGTCATCGTCGCATCAAAGACCTTCACCACAATCGAAACCATGACCAACGCGGAAACGGCCCGCGCATGGATGGCCGAAACCGTCAGCGACACCGGCGCGCAATTCGCCGCCCTCAGTTCCAACCTGGAAAAGACCACCGCCTGGGGCATCGACCCATCCCGCGTTTTCGGGTTCGAGGATTGGGTCGGCGGGCGCTATTCTCTCTGGGGGCCGATCGGCCTGTCGGTGATGCTGGCCACCGGCCCTGCGACCTTCCGCGACCTGCTGTCCGGCGCACAGGCGATGGACCATCACTTCCGCGACGCGCCGTTTCCCGAAAACCTGCCGGTCCTGCTGGCCCTCACCGGCATCTGGCACAACCAGGGCCTCGGCTATGCCACCCGGGCCGTGCTGCCCTATGAACAGCGCCTGCTGCGTCTGCCCGCCTACCTCCAACAGCTCGAGATGGAGAGTAATGGCAAGCGCGTCTCGATGGATGGCAGCGACCTGCCGGTCAACTCCGGCCCCGTGGTCTGGGGCGAACCGGGCACCAACGGGCAGCACGCCTTCTACCAGCTGATCCACCAGGGCACCCGCGTCGTGCCCTGCGAATTCATGGCCGGTATCCAGGGGCACGAGGCCGATCTGACGCATCAGCACGACCTGCTGCTGGCCAATTGCCTGGCCCAGTCCGAGGCGCTGATGCTGGGCCGCTCGCTGGAGGAGGCGACAGCCCTGATGGCCGACAAGGGCTTTACCGGCGACGAACTGATGCGTCAGGCCGCGCACCGGGTCTTTCCCGGCAACCGCCCCTCGACCACGCTGCTCTATCCCAAATTGACGCCCTACGTGCTGGGTCAGATCATCGCGCTCTATGAACACCGCGTCTTTGTCGAGGGCGTGATCCTCGGCATCAATTCCTTTGACCAATGGGGCGTCGAACTGGGCAAGGAGCTGGCGCTGAAACTCGCCCCGATCCTGTCGGGCGATGAACCTGCGGATGCCAAGGACGGATCGACCGCGGGTCTGATCGCCGCGATTCAGGCGGCGCGCTGACCGGACCCGGACAAACGCAGGGCCGAACGAACAAGAGGCGGGGCAATGCCCCGCCTCTTTTTCTGCCGATCCCCGACACGGTAACGTGGGGAAACCCGTCTCGGCGGCAGAATGCCCACTTCCGGCTGGACACGGCGACCAGAGCACTGAACGCAGTCCCCGGTACACGCCCGGAAGTGGGCGCGGAGCCACTCTTTAACAACACAACCAACGCACTCGGCTCCGTAGGTCCATACTTGAACCGAAGACAGGACATTGCCCCGACGTGGGCCGCGGCACCCCGGACCGCCAAGGCGATCGCGGGGTGCCGCGGGGCTGCTGACGACGTCATCAGGCTGGCTGCGGCAATGGGGATGCCGGTGGCTTGCGCTGTCGCGTCGGGGACCATTCATGGAAATGGCTCCGCCCTCGTCATGTCGGGGCACGGCTTGCGCCGGCCTCCCTGACAATGCCCTTAACACTGTCTTCGCCAAAGCTACGAATGGCGCAGCGGCAGAGTTTCAACGTGGTACAAGTTTTTTTTAGATTTTTTTTGAAAGGGCGCATCACCCCTGCGCCTCAGGTCTCACTGGTGCGACGTGATGTGCTGCGCGGGCCCAACCTGTACAGACGCGCAAACAGGCCCGCCGCCACCTCGACCGGGCAAAAACCGCTCACCGGGGTCTGACAGGGGGCCGGCGGACGCGCCGCACGGGTCAGGCAGGGCCCGGAATGTCGAAATCTTCCGGTGCCAGGGTAAAGCCGGCGAAATCGAAGGCAGGTGACACCGTGCAGCCAACCAGCGCCCATCCGCCAATGGCGCGCGCGGCCTGCCAATGCCCGACCGGCACGATCACCTGCGGGCGTTGCCCATCGGCCAGATCCGGCCCCAGCCGGTGCACCTGATAGGGGCCGCTGGTCGTGTCGGACAGGCGCAGCTCGACGCTGGCCCCCGCGTAGTGGTGCCAGATCTCGGTGCTGTCGACGGCGTGCCAATGGCTCGTCTCGCCCTCGCGCAACAGGAAATAGATGCAGGTGCCTGCCGCGCGCTCCGCTCCGGCGTCGGCAATCCACGTCTGGCGGAAATGGCCGCCCTCGGGGTGGGGGGTCAGGTCCAGCAGGGCGATGATCTCGTCGGCGGTCATGCAGGGCTCCTTGCTGGCCTGCGCCACCGGACTGCACTCAGGACACAGCCGGCGAAGCAGATCGGGGCGAGAGAGGGGGGCGCGGTGCGCCGGTTAACGGTGTTGTGCATCGTTGTTTGACGCGAATCATGACCACAGACTATTCAGCCACAGACGAAAAGCCAAAGGCCGGGTGGTTATCCCGGTCGCCGTGCCGCCGCACGGCAAGGTCTTCGCGGTCCGAACCAACGCATTGCTCACGTTAGCCGCAGCGTATCTGCGTCGGCACCCTGCCATCTTTTACCGGAGACTGACATGCCCCCCACGACCAAGACCACCATCATCGTCTCGCAATTCTTCATCTCCGGCCTGATGGCGCTGTTGATGAGCTTTGCAATGTCGATCCTACCCATCGGATTCGCCGACGGCTGGCTTTTTCAATGGATGCAGAACTGGCTGACGTCCTGGCCAATCGCCTTCGTGCTGTCGCTGATGGTCTGCCCGGTCGCGTTCAAGCTCGCGTCGCTGACGTTGCGCCTGCTGCCGATCAAGCGAACGATCTGATCTGACGCCCGCATCGCCCCACGCCCGGTACGCCCGACGCCCGGTACGCCCGACGTGCCGCTGCGCTCCGTGTGGTGCCGCGCACCGCCTGTCGCTTTGCGGTGCTGCGTGCCGTCTGTCGCTTTGTGGTGCTGCGCACCGCCTGTCGCCTCCTCCGGTGCCTCTGAACCAGGAGGGCAGCGCACGCTGCGTTAACCAGGGCATTTCCGCCGCCGTTGCACCGCCCGGATACCGCTTCGATACCGTTCTGATACCGACGTTGAAAATCCGGGGCCAATCGCCTGATTAACCAAAGAAAACCGCCCCGAAGCCCGATCAGGGGCCGCGGGGCGGTGCGCATCAGTCACACCTTGTCAGCCAAGGTTACTTTTTCAGGATCGAGGTCCCGGCATATTCTGCCGTCTCGCCCAGCATCTCTTCGATGCGGATCAGCTGGTTGTATTTCGCCAGACGGTCGGACCGCGCCAGCGACCCGGTCTTGATCTGGCCGCAGTTGGTTGCCACGGCCAGGTCGGCAATCGTGGCATCCTCGGTTTCGCCAGACCGGTGGCTCATCACGTTAGTATAGCGCGCGCGGTGCGCCATATCGACGGCCTTCAGCGTTTCGGTCAGGGTGCCGATCTGGTTGACCTTGACCAGCATCGAGTTGGCGACGCCCTTGTCGATCCCCATCTTCAGGCGGGCCGGGTTGGTGACGAACAGATCGTCGCCCACCAGCTGCACCTTGTCGCCCAGCAGATCGGTCAGCATCTTCCAGCCGTCCCAGTCATCCTCGGCCATGCCATCTTCGATCGAGATGATGGGATAGGCATCGCACAGCGCCTTGAGGTAGTCGGCATTTTCCTGTGAGGTCAAAGACTTGCCCTCACCCTTCATCTCATACTTGCCGTCCTTGTAGTACTCGGTCGAGGCACAGTCGAGCGCGAGGTAGATGTCCTTGCCCGGTGCGTAGCCGGCCTTTTCGATGGATTTCAGGATGAAATCCAGCGCCTCGGTGGTACTGCCCAGCTCGGGTGCAAAGCCGCCCTCGTCGCCCAGACCGGTCGACATGCCCGCCGCCGACAGTTCCTTTTTCAGCGTGTGAAACACTTCGGAGCCCATGCGCACGGCGTCGCGGATATTCTCGGCCGCAACAGGCATGATCATGAATTCCTGGATGTCGATCGGGTTGTCGGCATGTTCGCCGCCGTTGATGATGTTCATCATCGGCACCGGCAGCACGCGCGCCGAGGTGCCACCGACATAGCGGAACAGCGGCTGTTGGGTGAATTCGGCGGCCGCCTTGGCCACGGCCAGCGACACGCCGAGGATCGCGTTCGCGCCCAGGCGCCCCTTGTTGTCGGTGCCGTCCAGTTCGATCATCGACATGTCGATGCCAACCTGGTCGGTCGCCTCAAAGCCCAGCAATTCCTCGGCAATCTCGCCATTGACGGCCGCAACCGCCTCCAGAACGCCCTTGCCCAAGTAGCGGCTCTTGTCGCCGTCGCGGCGCTCGACCGCTTCGTGCACGCCGGTCGATGCGCCCGAGGGCACGGCCGCGCGGCCCATTGTCCCGTCTTCCAGGGTCACGTCGACCTCGACCGTCGGGTTGCCACGGCTGTCCAGGATCTCACGGGCGAAAATGTCGATAATCGTGCTCATTGGGGCGGTTTCCCTTTGCTGATGGGCTGTTGCCAAAGTCTTAGGCTGTCGGGCGAGATGAGGAAAGGGGCAGGCGGCATCTGATTGCGTTAACGTGCAAATTGGTGCGGCCTCGGGCAGATTGGGCGACGCTGCCGCGGGCGTGCGACGCCGCCGCATGTCCTGCCTGGCCCTGCCTGGGGGACGGGCGCCGGCACCCAGCGGGCGGGGTCACTCGGCGGCCCGGTCCGTCTTGATCGGTACGCCATAGAGTTCCAGCTTGTGACCTTGCAGCCGATAGCCCAGCTTGGCCGCAATCTTCTCCTGCAAGGCCTCGATGTCGGGGTCGACGAATTCGATGACCGTGCCGGTGGTGATGTCGATCAGGTGATCGTGGTGATCGCGCTCGGCGTCCTCGTAGCGTGACCGGCCATCTCCGAAATCGATCTTCTCCAGGATCCCTGCGCCCTCGAACAGCTTGACGGTGCGATAGACCGTCGCCAGCGAAATCCGCGGATCCCGTGCATTGGCGCGTGCATGAAGCTGTTCCACGTCCGGGTGGTCGCGCGCCTTGTCCAGGACGTCCGAAATCACCCGGCGTTGTTCGGTCATGCGCAGGCCCGAGGCTTCGCAGCGCGACAGAATGGTATCTTTCTTGGCCATGCGGAATTCCGGTTGGATCTGCCCCAATGTCGCAGATGGCGGGGCGAACAGGCAAGGGGATTAGGCGGTCAGCCTTCCTCGATGCGGTAATCGCGGGGCAGCCCCTGCGTAATTTGCGCCCATTCGCTGGCAGCGGCACGGGCCTGATGGTGGTCGAACGCAGCGCGGCTTGCAAAACACTCGGCAACGCCGAACGTCCCCGGTGTCGTTTCGGTCACGTCGAACGACAGGCAACCGGGTTCGGCGCGGGTCAGGCGGATATGTGCGGGCAGGGCGGCCCGCACCGCATCGCAACGCCCTGGCGGGCAGGACATGGTACCGGTCAGGCGCACCTGACCGGTACCGATCATTCCCACTCGATCGTTCCCGGAGGTTTGGAGGTGATGTCGTAGGTGCACCGGTTGATGCCCTTGACCTCGTTGATGATACGCGTCGCGGTCTCGCCCAGGAATTCATGGGTGAAGGGATAATAATCCGCAGTCATGCCATCAACGCTGGTCACGGCGCGCAGGGCGCAGGCGAAATCATAGGTGCGTCCATCGCCCATGACACCCACGGTGCGCACGGGCAGAATCGCCACGAACGCCTGCCAGATGTCATCGTAGAGGCCATGTTTGCGGATCTGGTCGATATAGACGGCATCGGCCTTGCGCAGGATATCCAGCTTTTCGCGCGTGATCTCGCCCGGGCAGCGGATCGCCAGCCCCGGCCCGGGGAACGGATGCCGACCGATGAAGCTGTCTGGCAGGCCCAGTTCCCGTCCCAGCACGCGCACCTCGTCCTTGAACAGTTCGCGCAGCGGTTCGACCAGCTTCAGGCCCATCTTCTCGGGCAGGCCGCCGACGTTGTGGTGGCTTTTGATGGTGACCGACGGCCCACCGGAAAACGACACGGATTCAATGACATCGGGATAGAGCGTGCCCTGCGCCAGAAACTCCGCACCCTCGATCTGGTCGGCGTATTTCTGGAACACCTCGATGAACAGACGGCCAATGATCTTGCGCTTGGTCTCAGGGTCCGAGACCCCCTCAAGCTCGCCCAGGAACAGGTCCTGTTCCTGCGCATGGATGACCTTGAGGTTCATGTGATCGCGGAACATGGCAACGACTTCGTCCGCCTCGTTCAGGCGCAGCAAGCCATGATCGACAAAGACGCAGGTCAGTTGATCGCCGATGGCTTCGTGCAGCAACGCCGCCGCGACCGAGCTGTCGACGCCCCCGGACAGGGCACAGATCACCGGCTTGTCGCCGACCTGATCCTTGATCTTGCGGATGGCTTCCTCACGGTAGGCGTCCATCGTCCAGTCGCCGGTAAAGCCCGCGTCGCGCACGAAATTTTCGTACAGGGTCTTGCCGTTCGGGGTGTGGTGCACCTCGGGGTGGAACTGGACCGCGTAAAACCGGCGATCGAGGTCGGCGGTGATGGCAAAGGGCGCGCCGGGCGAGGTCGCATAGACCTCAAAGCCGGGGGCGATGTGGCTGACATGGTCGCCGTGGCTCATCCAGACCTGCTCGCGGCCGGTGCCATCCAGGAACCAGCCGTTCATGAAATCGATCCGGGCCTCGGTGGGTTTGACATAGGCCCGACCGAATTCGGCGGTGTGGGATTCACCGGCCTCTACCGTGCCACCCAGATCCTGCATCATGACCTGCTGGCCATAGCAGATGCCCAGGATCGGCACGCCCAGATCGTAGGCGGATCGGGGCGGACGCGGCGACCCCTCGCGCACCACCGAATCCGGCCCGCCCGAAAAGATGATCGCCTTTGGGGCGAATTCGGTCAGGAACGCGTCGGTGACGTTCTGATAGGGGTGGATTTCGCAATAGACGTTCAGCTCTCTCAGGCGGCGCGCGATCAGCTGCGTTACCTGGCTGCCAAAGTCGATAATCAGAAGGCGGTCATGGGATGTCTGGCTCATGCGCAGGGATTAGTGCGACCGGCGCAAAGGCGCAAGAGAAAGCGCGCGCAACGCGGCATTGCCGGGCACGGGGGCGCGCCATGACGGTCGCTGCGGGTGCATCGCATGTCGCTTTCCCCCCTCACGCGCCGCAATCTGCGCCTCCCGCGGCCGGGTGGACGCGCTATCAGGGGGGGAATCCCGCGGCCCGACTCGGCTCTCAGGGACAAGGCATGAGGATCTGCGATGACGGAAGAAGCAGCAGTCGGCGGCAAACGGGTGCGCGGCGGAGGCGGGGCGGCCCGCCGTGCCGCCCGCAGCGCGGTCAGTTTCGACACGGCAAAATATATCGAGCGGAACATTCCCAACCTCGAGATGCTGTCGACCGAGGCGCTTGAAATCATCGAGGCCAACGCCGAAACCGTGCTTGAGGAGATTGGCGTCAATTTCGTCAACAATCCCGCAGCCTTGCAGCGCTGGCGCGAGGCTGGCGCGGATGTTCAGGGCGAACGCGTCCACATCCCGCGCGGACTGGCCCGCAAGCTGTGCGCAACCGCGCCCTCCAGCTTTACCCAGCACGCCCGCAATCCTGAACGTAATGTCGAGATCGGCGGCAAGAACCTCGTGCTCTCTCCGGTTTACGGCCCGCCCTTCGTGCGCGACCTCGACGGCGGCCGCCGCTATGCCACGATGGAGGATTTCCGCAATTTCGTGCGCCTCGGTTATATGTCGAAATACCTGCACCATTCCGGCGGCACCGTCTGCGAACCGACGGACGTGCCGGTGAACAAGCGCCACCTCGACATGCTGCTGGCCCATATGACATTGACCGACAAACCCTTCATGGGATCGGTCACCGAACCCAGCCGGGCGCAGGATTCGGTCGACATGTGCAAGATCCTGTTCGGAGACGAGTTCGCGACCAACAACACCGTCATGACCTCGCTCATCAACATCAACTCGCCGTTGACCTTCGATGATACGATGATGGGCGCGCTGGAAATCTATGCCGCGAACATGCAGGCCAGCATCATCTCGCCCTTCATCGTCGGCGGCGCGATGGCGCCGGTTTCGGTCGTCGGGACGCTGACCCAGGTTTTGGCCGAGGTCCTGGCGGGCATCGCCTATTCCCAGCTCGTGCGCCCCGGTGCGCCGGTGATCTTCGGTGCCTTCGTGACGACGATCGACATGAACTCCGGTGCGCCCACCTTCGGCACCCCCGAGGCCAGCCAGATCCTCTATGGTGCGGGTCAACTGGCGCGGCGCCTGAACCTGCCGTTCCGCTCAGGCGGCGGCTTGTGCGGCTCGAAACTGCCAGACGCGCAGGCGGCTTACGAGACGGCCAATACCCTGAACGCGGCTCTGCTCGGTGGCGTCAACTTCATGCTGCACGCCTGTGGCTGGCTGGAGGGCGGGCTGGTGTCGTCGTTCGAAAAATTTGTCATGGACGCCGACCAGCTGGGCATCCTGCATCGCATGGCGGCCGGCGTGCCCCACGACGCCGAAGCCCAGGCAATGGACGCGATACGAGAGGTCGGTCCCGGCGGGCATTACCTTGGCTGTTCCCACACCGAGCGGCATTTCCAGACGGCCTTCTGGCGCTCGGATCTGCTTGACAACAAACCCTTCGAAACCTGGTCGGACGAAGGCGCGCGCGACACCCAGGCACTGGCCGCCGTCCGCGTGAAAAAGCTGCTCGACAGCTATCAGCAGCCCTTCCTCGACCCAGAAAAGGCCGAGGCGCTGGCGGCCTTCGTCGCGCGTCGCAAGGGCGAAATGCCCGATGCCTTTGCCTGACCACCTGACCGCATAACCGCCCGATCAGCCGAACTCTGGGTCGGCTGATCCCCCGGCACCGGGTCTATTGCGCCGCTGCCTGCAAAAGACGCGCCTCGGCCATGATTGCCGACAGCACCTCGACATGGTGCGATGGCGTATACATGCTGGACCGGTCGCGACGCTGCCGGTCCAGTTCGGCTTCGCGCTCCCACAGTTTCATCACCGCCGCGCCGTGGCGTGGCAGCACCGTCTGCCCCAGCAGCGCAGACAGGTGGGTTTCGCGCCGATAACCATCTGCCGCAATCCGTGCCGCGCGGACCAGCAGGCCGGGGCGGCGCAGCTGCGCCAGCATTGTGTGAACATCCTGCATCGTCGTTTCCTTTGGATTTCCCAGGTTGCAATAGGTGGCACACGTCCCTTGGCAGCGTTGCCTCGGCAGATGCCCGGACCCCATGAGGACCTGAACCTACACAACCCCGACGCGTGTTGCGTCGATCTTTGCGCGGCGAACGGTCGTGCAAGAATAGTTTATCATTTGGAAACAATGATTGCCGTGAGGGTTAATAGTTAACCTTTCAGAAACCTTAACGCCGTTTGGTGTAGATAATTATGGGGATAATTCTGACTGCAAGGCAGGGCTCGCTCGTGATCGATAGGAATCACACGAAAGAACCTGCGCCTATCTGCCAGGCGCATCGGGCGGGGCAGGCGGCACATGTGCCGTCCTGGCTGCCAAATGCCGCGCGTCACTACATCGCTCATATCGAAGACGGTATTACCATCCGCCAACTGGCGCGCGACGCGGGCTGCCACGCCTCGACAGTGCTCCGTCAGATCCGGCGGTACGAAACCCTGCGCGATGATCCGCTGGTGGACGCCGCGCTCAGCCGGTTTGGCCGGCGCGGCAGGGCTGCCCCCTGTCGGGAAAACCAACAGGAGCATCTTGTCATGAAACCGACCGCCTCGACCGAATTTCTTCCCCCCATTACCGAAGCGCGCCTCAATCGCGACGCGTTGCCGGTGCTGCGCCATCTCGCCCGTCCCGGTACTGTCCTTGCCGTGGCGCAAGACATGGATAAGGCGGTGGTGGTGCGCGACCGCATCGATGGCTCGCCCGATCGTCTTGACGTGGTCGGCCGGGATCTGGCCGAGGCGATGGCGCTGAAGGATTGGATCGCCTGCAAGACCCCTGGCCGTGTTTCGCGATATACCATCACACCGACGGGAAGAACGGCGCTCAATCTGTTGATTGCACGGTCAGAAAATGCTGCCCGTGGATTTGCCGAGGGGATGGCGGGTTTCGAAATGCGCGGCGCGCAAGCCGTGGAGCAGGCGCAGGACGACGACGACGAGACACCTCGCGGGCGTGGGTTTGTCAACGACACGCCGGTCGCCGCGCTTGCGCGACGGCGCGACCGCGATGGCACGCCCTTCCTCAAACCCGAACACGTCCGCGCCGGGGAACGGCTGCGCGAAGATTTCGAACTGGCGCAGATGGGGCCGCAGATTGCGCAGAACTGGGATCACTTCCTGACCGCCGGCGTCAGCTCGGGGCTGGGCAAGGGCCGTCCGCGTGGCCCCGAAGCCGCCCGCGACCGTGTCGCGACGGCCCTGGGTGAGCTTGGCCCCGGGCTCAGCGATATCGCGCTGCGGTGCTGCTGCCACCTGGAAGGGTTGGAAACAGCCGAGCGCAAGATGGGCTGGTCCGCACGCTCGGCCAAGATCGTCCTGCGCATCGCACTGCAACGGCTGCACCGCCACTATGGCAGCCTGCCGGGCGACAGCGGCCTGCTGGGCTGAAGTAGCGCTAATTTTAGTAAAATTGCGCGGACCGGTCCAAGCCTCCGGTACGCGTCAAATCTCCGTCCGACCCCGCCGCGGAACTGGTTAACGGGTGGCAGGGCACGTCTATCGTCGGGCCGGGTACTGTTTCGCAGCGATGCACAATGCTCGGCCTCAGCCGCTGACCAGCACCCCCACACCATAGGCGACAACCGCGCAGATCGCCCCCACCGTGACGGTTTCGCCCACGGCGCGCCAGACGTTTTCGCGCGTTGTACGCCAGCGCAGCAGACCAAGCGCACTCAGCGCGCCGAACGTGCAGGCCACCGAAGACCAGAACACCCCGTCCGACGGCGCAAACAGGAAATACGGCACCAGAGGCACCGCCCCGAAGGTCACGAAGCTGGCAAATGTGAACAGCCCGTTGATCGCCGGATTGTCCTCGGCCGGGTCGTGCATCCCGAATTCATAGGTCATCATCAGGTCGGCCATGATCGAGGGGTGATGCACCATGATATCGGCGGTGGCGCGTGCATCCGCATTGCCCAGACCGCGCTGCTTCAGAATCACTTCCAGCTCGTCACGCTCATGATCGGGGTTCACCGCGATCTCGTTCAGCTCCATCTGGCGGCGGGCGTGGTACAGATCGTGCTGTGCGCGTCCCGACAGGAATTCGCCCAGCCCCATCGACACCGCGTCGGCAAACAGGTTGGCCAGCCCGAACACCAGAACCGCCACGCCCCCGATGGCCGCAACACCATCGGCGGCGGCGCCGGCGAATCCGGCAACGATGGCAAAGGTGGTGACGATACCGTCGTTGCCACCATAGACGATCTGCTTCAGAAACTCCTGCATCCGCCCCAAGGCATGTGCTTCGCGCCGGTGTTGCGCCCAATCCATGGCAGACCCTTTCAAACCAAAACGCCCCGAACCTAACGGCCCGGGGCGGTCTGCGAAACGCGATAATTGGCGCTCTGGTTTACTCGGCGGCTTCGACGGGCGTGTCGTCGGTGACGGAAATGGCGTTCACGTCATCCTCGACCGCGCGGCGGACCCCCGCTTCGTAGTCGGGGTGCACGCGGCCCAGGACGGCATACCACCGCTCCTTCACCGGATCCGAGCATGGCCCCATGGCCGAGGCCATGTTGGAATGCAGGCGCGCACGTTCCTCGTCGTTCAGAACCTCGGCATACAGCGCGCGGGGCTGGACGTAATCGGCATCCGGGTCCGCCGGGTCATAGCGGGCCGCGTCACCGTCGATCCGCAGCGGCGGCTCGGCCACGCTGGGGTCTGCCTTGGCCGATTCCGCGTATTGGTTCGGCTCGTAATAGGCATCGACATGGCCGGTTTTCGGCGGAAAGAACCGCATCGACCCGTCTTTGTGATAGAAATTCACATCGGCATTCTTCGCGTGGTTTGCCGGCAGCTGCTCATAGTGGGTGCCCAGGCGATAGCGGTGCGCATCGGCATAGGAAAACAGCCGACCCTGCAACATCTTGTCCGGGCTGAACCCGATCCCCGGCACAACGTTCGACGGGCTGTAGGCCGCGTTTTCGATGTACATGAAGTAGTTCTCGGGGTTCTCGTTCATCTCCAGCTCACCGACCTCGATCAGCGGGAAGTCACCGTGCGGCCAGACCTTGGTCAGGTCGAAGGGGTTGAACGGCTGGTTCATCGCCTCTTCCTCGGGCATGACCTGGATCATCATCTTCCACTTGGGGAAATTGCCCTCGTCGATCGCGTTGAACAGGTCCTCCTGATAGCTTTCTCGGGTCTTCCCGATCAGCTTTTCGGCCTCTGCGTTGGTATAATGCTTGTGGCCCTGCTGAACCTTGAAGTGGAACTTGACCCAGAACCGTTCACCGGCTGCATTCCACAGGCTGAAGGTGTGGCTGCCGTAGCCGTTCATGTGCATCGGGTTGGTCGGGATGCCGCGATCGGACATCAGGATGGTGACCTGGTGGACGGATTCGGGCTGGGCCGCCCAGAAATCGAACATCGCCTCGGGGCTGCGCAGGTTGGTGACCGGGTGACGCTTCTGCGTCCGGATAAAGTCGGGAAATTTGTAGGGGTCGCGCACGAAAAAGATCGGCGTGTTGTTCCCGACCAGATCCCAGTTGCCTTCCTCGGTGTAGAATTTCAGCGAAAAACCACGCACGTCGCGCTCGGCGTCCGCTGCGCCCTGTTCCCCGGCCACGGTGGACCAACGGCTCAGCACTTCGGTTTTCTTGCCGACTTCGGAAAAGATCTTGGCGCAGGAATACTGCGAAATATCGTTGGTAATGGTCAGCGTGCCCTTGGCACCCCAGCCCTTGGCATGCACCACCCGTTCGGGGATGCGTTCGCGGTTCTGGTGCGCCAGCTTTTCGATCAGCTGGTAATCCTGCATCAACACCGGACCGCGCTTGCCTGCGGTCAGGGAAAATTCATTTGTCGGCATCGGTGCGCCGGCGGTTGTCGTCAGTCGCTTCTTGTCACTCATCAGTGGCTCCCTCCAAGGCTTTGCTGGAACACTATGTAGAAGAAATGCGATAAGATCCAATTGCAGTTTCTTGTCGTTTCTATAATCTGCCCCTATGGCTTTGACCCTCAAACAGCTCGGTTACTTTAAATCTCTGGCCCAGCAGCGCAATTTTGGCCGCGCGGCCGAGGCGGTGCATGTGTCGCAGCCTGCTCTTTCGGTGCAGATCCGCGATATGGAACAGACTCTCGGCGCGCCCCTGGTCGAACGCCGCAGCCGTGACGTGGTGCTGACGCCCTTTGGCCGGCTGGTGTTGGCGCAGGCGGAAAAGGTGCTTGAGGAAATGCAGGTGCTGGGCGAAATCGCCCGCTGGAACCAGGGGCTGTCCGGCGAATTGCGCCTGGGGCTGATCCCGACCATCGCGCCCTACCTGTTGCCCGCCGCCCTGGCCGCGATCCGCCAGCGCGACATCGGCCTGAATGTGCAGGTGCAGGAGGGCAAGACAAATCGCCTGATCGAGGATCTGCGCGCCGGTCGTCTGGATGCCGCTGTCGTCGCCCTGCCGCTGGAGGGCGGTGAAGATCTGATCAGCCGCGACCTGTTCGAGGATCGGTTCCTGCTGGCAGGGTCTGCCGCGCGCCTTGCCGCGCTTGGCGAACGCCGCGAAAGCCTGCGCCCCGATCAGATTGGCCCCGCCCAGTTGATGCTGCTGGAGGATGGCCATTGCCTGACCGATCAGGCGCTCGATGTCTGCGGGCGGGGCAGGGGGCATGCCCAGATCAACATGGGGGCCTCCTCGCTCGCCACCTTGTCGCGCCTTGTGGCTGCCGGGTTCGGGCTGACCCTGCTGCCCGAACTGGCACTGGCAAGCGAAGGGCAGGATCTGTCCCTGCGCCGCTTTTCCGCGCCCGAACCGTCGCGCCGCATCGCCCTTGTGCGCCGATCCTCCAGCCCGGACGACGGCTGGTTCCGCGCGCTGGCCGATATCCTGTCGGATGTGGGTGAAACGCTGGTTGCGGCAACGCGGCGGGTCGATGCGCCGCTCTAGCCGGGCAAAGGTCGGCTCCGCTGTCCGGTCCGGCCCGCCGCGCCGATCCGGTTTTCCGCGATTTAGCACCGTTCGGATACCGTACAGATACCGTTCAGATACCGACGTTCGAATTTAGCGATTTCAGTGGGTTAGGTCGGATCTGGGCGGGAATGCCGACATGCGGAAGGCCCGGAGGGTATCTCCGGGCCTTTCTCTCATTCCGAGGCATCGGTCCCGGCCCCTGACCCACGCCGCGGCGCAGGTCGCAGGTCCGTCCGATCAGGCTGCCGCTTCCTTGGCGCCTTCCAGGTATTTGATCAGGTTTTCCGGGCTCGACTCGCCATAGGGGTCTTCGCCGTGGTTGTCGCAGATGCCGGGCTCTTCGAACCACTGTTCGACAACGCCGTCGTTGATGACGGCGGCATAACGCCAGGACCGCAGGCCGAAGCCGAGGTTGTCCTTGCGCACCAACATGCCGACGCGGCGGGTGAATTCGCCCGAACCGTCCGGGATAACTTTCACGTTTTCAATGCCTTGGGCTTTGGCCCATTGGTTCATCACAAAGCTGTCGTTGACCGACATGCAATAGATCGCCTCGATCCCCAGCTCCTGGAACTTCGCAAAGTTGTTCTCGAACCCGGGCAGTTGGTAGGTCGAGCAGGTCGGGGTGAACGCGCCGGGCAGAGAGAACAGGATGACGCGCTTGCCGGCGAAATAATCGGCGGTGGTCATGTCCTGCCAGCGGAACGGGTTCGATCCTTCGATGCTCTCGTCACGAATACGGGTGCGGAAGGTCAGATCGGGCAGCTTGGAACCGGCTTGCATGGCAATATCCTCGGAAGTTCATGATAAGACTCGACGGTTTTCTAGAATTGTTCCAAAAACGGTGCAAGAACGTTTCCGCAGCGCGGCAAGGTAAACAGCCCTGATAATCCCTGATTAGCCTCTATTTACAGCGATTTGCCCGGCCTCTTTCTGCATCTGCATAACGGGTTTGCGCCGCTTGCAAGGCTGACATGCGGAACTGGCCCTTCACCTCATCTGTGGCTATGATAGGCCTCGTGCCGATAGGAAAGGCCCTGATATGCGCGACCTTAAGATCCCCGACCAGCGTCACCCTGAAAAGGCGCACCGTCCGGACAACGCCCAGCCGAAAAAGCCAGACTGGATCCGTGTAAAGGCACCCACCTCCAAGGCATATGCCGAAACCCGCAAGATCATGCGTGACAACCGCCTCGTCACCGTCTGCGAAGAGGCCGGATGCCCCAACGTCGGCGAATGCTGGAGCCAGGGACACGCCACCATGATGATCATGGGCGACATCTGTACCCGTGGCTGCACCTTCTGCAATATCGCCACCGGTCGGCCCGATACGCTTGATGCATTTGAACCGGGGCGCGTGGCCCATGCCGTTGAAAAACTTGGGCTAAATCACGTCGTCATCACCTCGGTCGACCGCGATGACCTCAAGGATGGCGGCGCCGATCACTTTGCCCAGACGATCCGCGCCATCCGCCATCGCAGTCCCGACACCACGATCGAAATCCTCACGCCCGACTTTCTGAAGTGTGAACCTTCGGTTCTTGAAACGGTTGTCGAGGCCAAGCCCGACGTCTTCAACCACAACCTTGAAACCGTGCCGGGCCTCTACCCGGAAGTGCGTCCCGGTGCCCGTTACTTCCACTCGTTGCGCCTTTTGCAGCGGGTAAAGGAACTGGATCCGACCATCTTTACCAAGTCCGGCATCATGGTCGGCTTGGGCGAAGAGCGGCCTCAGGTGACGCAGGTCATGGACGACATGCGCGCCGCAGATATCGATTTTCTGACCATCGGGCAGTATCTGCAACCCACGCCAAAGCACCATGCCGTGGCCAAGTTCGTCCATCCCGATGAATTTGCCGCCTATGAAAAAGCGGCCTACGGCAAGGGGTTCCTGATGGTTTCGGCGACGCCGCTGACGCGGTCCAGCTATCACGCCGGGGATGATTTCGCCCGCCTCCGCACCGCCCGCCTGAAAAAGCTCGGGCAGGCGTAACCGACCTAATTTGCAGCTGAAAAAAGCCGCGGCGCATGATTGATGCCCGCGGCTTTTTTTATGTCAGCTCGTCAAGCCTGGGATGCCGCCTAGTTGGTCACCGCAGGGACCGCCTTCACATAGGCGGCAATGGCGGCGCGATCCGCATCATCAAGGTGGGCGATGTTGCTGACGACATCGGCCATTTCTCCGCCGACGACATCAAAGTCGGGTGTGAAGCCCGAGGTCAGGTATTCGGCGACCTCTTCCTCCGACCATCCAAGCGCGCCGGACGTGATGTTTGGGATTTCACCCTGTCCCGAGGGGTTGGGCGCACCGCCCAGCCAGCGCATGGTGTCGAGGCCGCCAATCGCGTTGCGGGGGGTATGGCATTCGGCGCAATGGCCCAGGGCCTCCACCAGGTAGCGTCCGCGCTTCAGCGCCTCCGACTCGACATCCTCCTGCACCCAATCATCATTCAGGAACAACAGCTTCCATCCGCCAAGCGCGCGGCGGATGTTGAAAGGAAAGCCGATATCGTGGGCGCGGTTCGGTGTCGCATCGGCCGGCAAGGTGCGCAGAAAAGCGTAGAGATCCGCGATATCCTGAAGGCTCGCACGGGTATAGGTCGTGTAAGGAAAGGCCGGATAAAGGTGCTGCCCCTGTGGTGAGACGCCTTGCTTCATCGCGTTGGCAAGGTCCAACGCCGACCACGACCCGATGCCATGATCCATGTCGGGTGAAATATTGGGCGCGTAGAATGTGCCGAAATCCGAGACGAGGGCGCGTCCGCCCGCAAGAACCAGCATAGCGTCGTCTGCTGCGTCGGGGGCGGCATGACAGGATGCACAGCCGCCGGCGTAGAAGACCGTTTCCCCACGGGCAGCGTCCCCGGTCAACCCGGCCATCGCATCATCGGGTAGCCTCTCTGGTCCGGTCAGCCACCAGGCGACTCCGGCAGCGATGACGCCCAGAAAAACGAGGGTGATCAATATTTTACGCACTGAATATCACATCCTGCAATATGTCTTCGTTCGGCTGACGGGCGTTGCACCACGCGCCGGCGGCTCGGCCAGGCCATTACCTGAACCCCAGCGTAACAGAGCGACCGTTGCCCTGTCCTGACGAATTCGTGATCAGCGGCTGAGATTGCGCAGATTGTTGGGGCGGAGCCATTCGGGAAATCCGAAAACCTGCTCCGCGCCCCAGATGGCCAGACAGGCGGCCACAATCACGACCACCAGGACCACGCGCTTTTGCGACGGTGGGTGCCGTACCCAGTTCACGGCGCGCAGCAGCCACATCGGGTTCATTCGATGAACCGGACCTTGCCGATGAACGGCAGGTTGCGATTGCATTGCGCATAGTCGATCCCGTAGCCCACGACGAATTCGTCGGGGATATCGAAACCGATCAGGTCCGCGCGAAAGTCGACCTCGCGGCGCGACGGTTTGTCGAGCAGCGCAATGGTCTGCAACCGTTTGGGAAGGCGCGATTTAAGCAGGTTCACGACATGGCTGAGGGTATACCCCGTGTCGACGATATCCTCGACGACCAGAACGTTACGGCCGCCGATTTCACCGCGCAGGTCCTTTAGGATACGCACCTCGCGACTGCTTTCCATGGCGTCGCCATAGGAGGACGCCTCGAGAAAATCGACCTCGACATCACGGTCGGCGAGTTCGCGGACGAGGTCGGCGATAAACACGAACGATCCTCTCAGCAGGCCGACGACGACCAGCCTTTCGTCACTGGGAAACGTCTTGCGGATTTCCCTGCACAGCGCCTCTATTCGGGCGGCGATCTCCTTGGCAGAGATCATTTCGTCGATGACATATGGACGCGAGGTCATGCTTTCCCCTTGAATATACTTGGCCAGTGTATGACATGAGACCCCCAAGCTAAACCACATCCAATTGCCCTCGGGAGCGACATGCCGACCCATTCAGAAACGCGGAACCTGCCCTACAGCGCGCAGCAGATGTACGATCTTGTGGCGGACGTCGGGTCTTATCCGAAATTCCTGCCGTGGTGCGCCGCGGCGCGCATCCGCGAGGTCAAGCCGATGGGCGATCATGAGGTGATGGAGGCCGACCTGGTCATCTCCTTCAAGGTTTTCCGCGAACGCTTTGGCAGCCGCGTGACCCTGTGGCCGCAGGACCGGAAAATCGACACCGAATATCTGGATGGTCCCTTTCGCTACATGAAGAGCACATGGGCCTTTCGCGATACCGATACGGGCTGCGAAGTGGATTTTTTCGTTGATTTTGAATTCAAGAACGCCGTCTTGCAGGGCATCATCGGCGTTGTCTTCAACGAGGCGATGCAGCGTATCGTGCGTGCCTTCGAACGGCGCGCCGCTGAACTTTACGGCTGATCAGGCCAGAGCTACAGCGTTTCCACGGCGGTCAGCAGCAGTGTCAGCGCATGTTCGACGCTACGGGCCCGAACGGCCTCGCGCCCAAGGGGGCCGAATTCCACCGTCTCGCTCGTGGTGCCCTTTGGCGTGGTGACGCCGAAGCAGACCCGCCCTTCTGGTTTGTGCTCTGATCCGCCCGGGCCGGCGATACCAGTGGTCGAGATGGCGATTTCTGCCCCCAGACGATCACTTGCGCCGCGCGCCATCTGCTGGGCGACCGGTTCGGACACGGCGCCATGTGCGTCCAGAGTATCAGCCTGCACGCCCAGCAGATTGACCTTGGCCGCGTTCGAATAGCTGATCACCCCGCCCAGAACCACGTCCGAACTGCCGGCGACATCTGTCAATGCCGCCGCGACCAGCCCGCCGGTGCAGCTTTCGGCGGTTGCGATACACACCCCTGCCGCGCGACAGGCCGCAAGAACCGCCTGTGCGAGGCTTGGATCAGGGCGCGCAGAGGGGGGCAGGGTATCGCTCACATCAGCACCAGGTGCGCGACGGCTGCCAGAAGGATAACCAGCACGGCCGCCAGAACGCCCGCGATCACGTCATCCAGCATCACGCCCATGGGGTCGTTGCGCCGGTCAGCCCAACCGACGGGGCCAGGTTTCCAGATGTCGAACAGGCGGAAGCCGAGAAAGGCCGCGACCCAACCGGGCCACAGTGCCGTCAGATCGGCCCCCACATGCGCCGCCCCGATGGAAACCGGCAGAAACGCGATCCACAGGCCGACGACCTCGTCAATCACGATCTCGGATGGATCATGATTGTCGCGTCCCTCGGTCTCCTTGCGCGTGGCCCATAGACCCGTGGCAAAAGCGATCAGTATTGCGATGACCAGCAGGACAGGGCCACCAATCAGGTGCAGCGGCCATGCGACGATCAAGGCGGCAAGCGTGCCCCAGGTTCCCGGGGCGGGCCTGAGGTGGCCGACGCCCGCCGCAGTGGCGATAAGATGTGACAGTTTCATGCGCTAACCAATGTCGCGGTGGCGATCGCCGCGATCCCTTCTTCTCTCCCCGTGAAGCCCAGCTTCTCGGATGTGGTGGCCTTGATCGAAATACGGTCTGCCTCAAGCCCCATGATCTCGGCCATCCTTGCCTGCATTGCACCGGCATGGGGGCCGACCTTGGGCTGTTCACAGATCAGCGTGCAATCGATGTTCGAAACACGGTAGCCGCTGGAGCGGGCAAGCGCCACTGCATGTGCCAGAAAGATGTGGCTTTCGGCGCCCTTCCATTGCGGGTCGGACGGGGGAAAGTGCCGCCCGATATCGCCCGCGGCCAGTGCGCCGTAGATCGCGTCGGTGACGGCGTGCATTCCGACATCGGCATCGGAATGCCCCTTCAGCGCCTTGTCATGGGGCACCTTGATGCCGCAGAGCCAGCAGCCGTCGCCGGGTTCGAAGGCGTGCACGTCAAAGCCATTGCCCAGTCGTATGTCCATGGTGTTTTTCCGCTGCTGTTGCGACAGGATCGCCTCGGCCCGCAAAAAATCGTCGGGCAGGGTGATCTTGAGGTTGGAGTCATGCCCCGGCACGATCATGACGGTCATTCCGGCGGCGCGGGCCACCTCGACATCGTCCGCCGCGCCGCCGGGATGTGCCGCGTGCGCGGCCAGGAGCGGTGCAAGGCGAAAGCCTTGTGGCGTTTGGGCGCGCATCAAGCCGTCTCGGATCTGGACCCCGGTCACCTTGCCGTCCTCTGCGCGCCAGAGCGCATCCGTGACGGCCAGACCTGGCGCTGCGGCCTCGGCCACGTTCAGCGCCTCGCGCACGGCGGCAATGACCGACTGCGGAACACAGGGACGCGCTACGTCGTGGATCAGGACGTTGCGGACGACCTGCGGGTCGAGTGCAGCCAGTCCGGCACGCACAGAGGCATCGCGCGACGCGCCGCCGGCGATCCTGATCACCTCTTTCGGAAGGCCGTCCATTGCCATATCATCGGGGTGCAGAACAACAACGATGGGCGATAACCCGGCCTCGCTGATCGCCTTCAGCGCCCAGTCGGCCACGCGACGTCCGGCCAGGGGCTGCCACTGCTTGGCGGTGTTGCCGCCGGCACGGGTTCCGCGCCCTGCGGCAACGATGATCGCGGCGTCTGTCATCCTGCTCTCTCTGCTCGTGTTGCTCTTCCCGAATAGGGTGCCTCGGGCCGGAGAGCAATGGCGGGTCTCCGGGCGGCCGCTCAAAAAACGGGCAGTGGTTCGGGTCTTCTTAGCCAATGTGGCGCGGATTTATTGTTCTCCCTCTCATTTAGGTCTAACGCATAGGCTGTTGCTCAAGGTTTAGGCATGTTCCTCTCAACACTGAACGATAAAGCTGCAAAGCCCGTCTGTCTTGCTCCCTTAGCGGGAATTACCGACCGTCCGTTCCGCGACCTCGTGTCGGGTTTCGGTGCCGATCTGGTTGTTTCCGAAATGGTGGCCAGCCAGGAAATGGTCCAGGCCAAGCCGGGCGTCCGTGAACGTGCCGAGCTGGGCTTTGGCTCGTCCCGCACGTCCGTGCAACTTGCCGGGCGCGATACCTACTGGATCGGAGAGGCGGCCAGGATGGTCGAAGCGCAAGGCGCCAGCATAATCGACATCAACATGGGTTGCCCGGCAAAGAAGGTCGTGGGCGGCTTGTCCGGATCGGCGCTGATGCGCGATCTGGATCATGCCCTGACATTGATCGAGGCGGTGGTTGCGGCCGTGGCAGTGCCCGTCACCCTCAAGATGCGGCTGGGTTGGGATGATGACACGGTGAATGCGCCGCAACTGGCGCAGCGTGCCGAGGCGGCCGGTGTTCAGATGGTCACGGTTCACGGCCGCACCCGGTGCCAGTTTTACAAGGGGCGCGCCGATTGGTCTGCCATCCGCGCCGTCAAAGATGCTGTATCCATCCCGCTCATCGCGAACGGCGACATTACCGACAGCGTGACCGCGGCAGAGGCGCTTGTCCTGTCCGGGGCCGACGGTGTGATGATCGGGCGCGGGGCCCAGGGCAGGCCCTGGTTGCTGGCGCAGGTTGCGGCGGCGCTGCGTGGTGAGACCGTGCCCGATGCCCCGGAAGGCGCAGAGCTGGTGCGGCTGGTCCGTGACCACTACGAAGCCATGCTGAGCTTTTACGGAACCGATCTGGGCACGCGCGTCGCGCGCAAGCATCTGGGGTGGTACATGGACCACACGGGCTGCACGGGGGCCTTGCGCGGCCAGATATTGCGGTCGGTGACGCCCTCCGAGGTTTTTCGGATGCTGCCGGATGCCCTTTGGCGCCGAACCGCGACGGGCGGACCGGGCGATTCCCTTTCATCTTCAGCGACCAAGGCGGCAGCTGCATGAACACCCAGGTTACCGAATTGGACGCAGAGGAAATGCAGGCTGCAATCGAGGATGTGGAAGAAACACCGGTATGGGTGTCGCTGCCGGTCCCGGCGCTTTTGCTGGACCCCGATGATCATATCGTGTCGATCAACCCCGCTGCCGAGGGATTCCTGAACACCTCGGCGAAATCCATTCGCGGGCAGAAGGTCTGGGAACGGGTCATGATCGACTCGCCCCTGGAAGAGGCGTTCGAGCGCGCCCGCGCCACAGCATCGCCCCTGTTCGTGAATGATGTAGATGTCGGTACGGGTGACCGGGCGCCGTTGCACTGCAATCTTCAGATATCGCCATTGTCGGATCGCCCAGGGTTCATGTTGTTCCTGATTTCCCCGCGCGAACTTGCGGGGCGGATGACACAGGACCACTCCGTCAAATCGGCCGCAAAATCCGCGATCGGCATGGCCGAGATGCTGGCGCACGAGATCAAGAACCCCCTGGCAGGCATCATCGGTGCGGCGCAATTGCTGTCCATGAACCTCAGCTCCGAAGATCGGGAGCTGACCGATCTGATCGTCGCCGAAAGCCGCCGTGTGGTGAAGCTGCTGGAGCAGGTCGAACAGTTCGGCAACCTGACCATGCCCGACATGAAGCCCGTGAACCTGCACGACGTGTTGGACCGGGCGCGCCGCTCGGCCTTGCTGGGATTTGGCGGCAGCATGAAGATCGTCGAGGATTACGATCCGTCGCTGCCGCTGGCCTATGGGGATCCGGACCAGTTGTTGCAGGTGGTGCTGAACCTGCTGAAGAACGCCGCACAGGCCGCCGGGGCGCAGGGCGGCAAGATCCGTCTGCACACATACTTCGAACACAGTTTCCGGCTGCGCCGTGCCGACGGCAAGGGCAAGTCCCTGCCGCTGCAGATCGAGATCGAGGACGATGGCCCCGGTCTGCCCGAGGATATTGCAGGCGATATCTTTGATCCGTTCGTGTCGGGGCGTGAAAACGGCACGGGCCTCGGCCTGGCGCTGGTCAGCAAGATCATTTCGGATCACGAGGGATGGATTTCTGTCACCTCGGTTCCGGGCAAGACGGTTTTCCGAATTTCGCTGCCGCGGGCACCGAAAGAGCTTATCGATAAGGAGAAGAACTGATGGACGGCACTGTTCTCGTTGCTGATGACGACCGCACGATCCGTACTGTGCTGACGCAGGCGCTGACCCGCGCGGGCTGCAAGGTCCATGCAACCTCTTCCCTGACAACGCTGATGCGTTGGGTGGGCGAGGGCAAAGGCGATGTTGTCATTTCCGATGTCATGATGCCGGACGGCAATGGCCTGGAGATGCTGCCAAAGATCGCGCAGGATCGCCCCGGCCTGCCGGTGATCGTGATCTCGGCACAGAACACCATCATGACCGCCATTCAGGCGGCCGAAGCCGAAGCCTATGATTACCTGCCCAAGCCCTTCGACCTTCCTGACCTGATGAAGCGGACCGCCCGCGCATTGGAGCAGCGCCAGCGCACGCCGTCCGCGCAACCCAAGGCCGAAGAAAAGGAACGGCCGGACGAATTGCCACTCGTCGGACGCACCGCCGGGATGCAGGCGCTCTATCGCCTCGTCGCGCGCGTGATGAACACGGATCTGCCGGTGCTGATCGCGGGCGAAAGCGGCACGGGTAAAAGCCTGATCGCAAAGGCCATCCATGATTTCAGCGATCGGCGCAATCTGCCCTTTGTCGCCGTCTCCGCAGGTGATCTTCAGGATCTCGAAGGCCCGGCACGCGTCCTGGCGCGCTCGAAAGGTGGGACGATCCTGTTTGATGAAATCGCGGATATCGACGGAGAGGTGCAGGCCCGCATTGTGCGCATGATGGATGGGCCGCAGGACATGCTGCCACGCTTCATGGCCACGTCGCAGACCGACCTCAACCGCGCCATGGAAGACGGCGATCTGCGGCAGGATCTGTTTTATCGGCTGACGGGGGCGACCATCAACGTGCCGGCGCTGCGCGAGCGGGTCGACGACATCCCGCTGCTGGTCGAGCATTTCCTGCACCGCGCAGAGCGCGAGGGCGCGATGCGGCGCTACCTCGCCGAAGATGCGCTGGAGATGATGCGCACCTATTCCTGGCCGGGCAACGTGCGCCAGCTGGAAAACGCCATTCGCCGTCTCGTCCTGACCGCGCGCACAGACGAGATCAGCCGCGCCGAAGTCGAAAGCGTTCTGGGCAATCAGCCTGAAACCGAGCCGTTGATGGGGGGGCAGAGCGATACCGAAAAGCTTTCGGGGTCTGTTGCGCGCCATCTGCGCCGCTACTTCGATCTGCATGGCAACATGCTGCCACCGCCGGGTCTGTACACGCGCATCCTCAAGGAAGTCGAACTGCCCTTGATCGAAATCGCTCTGGAGGCGACAGGCGGCAATCAGGCAAAATGTGCCGATCTGCTGGGTATCAACCGCAATACTTTGCGCAAGAAGATCACCGATCTTGATATTCGCGTGACACGCCGCCGGAAGTTGATGTAAAATCGCCACATAACCGTGGCCGATGGGGGACATCCCATGACGAGTCACAAAATATGGCGGATGGCGCTCTAGGGCGCCACATCAAGGCGGGGGGAGCCTGTGGCGACCCGGGCACGTAAATTGAACTGGAACCGTATCGCACGGTTGCAGCGTATGAGGCGCGTTCAGAACGTGGCGACCTTGGGTCTTGTGACCCTCGGCCCGCTGCTGGTGCTGGCGACATTTCTGGTACTTGGACCGCTCGACAAGGGCAGTTCGGCGATCGCCTTGCGACTCGTCGTGCTGGCCGATCTTGTCTACATCATCGTCGTCGCGGCGCTGGTCATGCAGCGCGTGGCCCGCATGGTTGCGGCGCGCCGGGCCCAGTCGGCGGGTTCTCGCCTGCACTTGCGACTGACCGGCGTGTTCACCCTGATGGCCCTGATCCCGACGGTGTCGGTCGCCGTGTTTGCCGCGCTGACGATCAACATCGGGCTGGAGGGATGGTTTTCGGATCGGGTGCGCCAGGTGGTGGGCAGCTCTCTGGCGGCGGCGCAGGCTTACGAAAACGAACACCGCAACGACATGACGCAGGATGCCACGGCGCTGGCCAATCTGCTGGACGCCAGCCGGGATGCGGCATTCTTTGTCGGCGATGCAGAGCTGCGCCAGGTTCTGACCTCAGGTCAGTCCCAGATTCAGCGTGGCCTGCGCGAGGCTTATATCATCGATGGCGCGGGCGAGATCCGGGCCCGTGGCGAGCGTTCGTACCTGTTCGACTACGAGGAGCCGTCGCGCCCCCGGATGGCCGAGGCCCGCGACAAGGGGCTGGCGATCATCGAGGATTGGGACAACAACGAATTTCGTGCCCTGGTGGCCCTGAAACGCTTTCCTGATCGCTATCTGTACGTCAGTCGCCAGGTCGACGGGAAGATCCTGAACCTGCTCGACGACACGCAGGAGACGGTGCGGCTGTACCAACAGCTCGAAAGCGAACGGGGCAGGGTTCTGTTCGAGTTCGGCCTGTTGTACCTGGGCTTTGCCGTGATCCTGATCCTTGCGGCCATCTGGCTGGGCCTGTGGTTCGCCGAGCGGCTGTCGCGCCCCGTGGGCCGCCTGACCAGCGCGGCCCAGCAGGTGGGCGGTGGCGATCTGGATGTGCGCGTCTACGAGGAGGCCGGGAACGACGAATTCGCGATGCTCAGCCGGTATTTCAATCAGATGACCCGAGAGCTGAAGACGCAGCGCGAAGCTCTTCTGGAAAATACCGCGCATATCGAACTGCGCCGCCGCATGTTCGACAGCGTCCTCAGCTCGGTCACTTCGGGCGTTGTCGGACTCGACGCCGAGGGCCATGTCACTTTCGTCAACCGCTCGGCCGAACGGCTTCTGGACTGGCATGAGGAGAAACAGGCGTTGGCGCTGAGCGTCGCTGTGCCGGAGTTTGGCCCGATGTTCGAAGCCCTGCGCAGCGGCGGCGGCCAGGTGATCCAGGAAGAGGTCAAGGTCACACGTGGCGGGCTGCTTGAAAACCTGCTGGTACGGATGGCAACCCGACGGAACGAAGACGGCGTAAGTGAAGGGTACGTGGTGGCCTTTGATGATGTGACCGACCTGGTCACGGCGCAGCGGATGGCGGCCTGGGGCGACGTGGCACGCCGGATCGCGCACGAAATCAAGAACCCGCTTACGCCAATCAAGCTATCTGCGGAACGCATCCGGCGGAAATTCTCGCGCCACTTGGACCCCGACCTGAGCGGTGATCTGGAAAGCCTGACCGATGTGATCGTGCGTCAGACGGATGACCTGCGCCGCATCGTGGACGAGTTTTCCAAGTTCGCGCGCATGCCCACACCAGAGCGGCGCGATCAGGATATCGCTGCATTGTTGCGCGATGCCGTTTTGTTGCAGCAGGCCGGTCAGCCCGATGTCGCATTTTCGCTGAGCATACCGGCTGGCCAGGTTCCCGCTGAGCTGGACGGCACAATGATCAGCCAGGCGCTGACCAACTTGATCAAGAACGCGGGCGAAGCCACTGAAGTGATGGCCGAGCGTGGTGCCCCGGAGGGCTGGTCGCCGGAAATCCACGTTTCTCTGGAGGTGGTCGAGACAGAACGCCTCCCCGAGGCGGTCATCCGGATCTCCGACAATGGTATCGGGCTGCCCGAGGACCGGGCACGCCTGTTCGAACCCTACGTGACGACCCGTGACAAGGGCACGGGTCTGGGTCTTCCTATCGTCAAGAAAATCATCGAGGAGCATGGCGGTTCGCTGCTGCTGGATGATGCACCTGCATTTGAGGGTGCGCCGGTCACGGGGGGGCAACCCCACCGTGGCGCGATGGCCGTGATAAGGCTGGCGCTGAAACCGGTCCCCGCAAATAATGAGCTATGAGGTAAAGATGAGTGATATTCTGATTGTGGATGACGAGCGCGATATTCGCGCCTTGATTTCGGACATTCTGAAGGATGAAGGGTACACGACCCGACTGGCCGGAAACTCCGACGAATGCATGGAGCAGATCAGTGCGGAGCCGCCGGCGTTGATGATCCTCGATATCTGGCTCAAGGACAGCCAGATGGACGGGATCGACATCCTGAAGACGGTCAAGCGGGACAATCCCGAGATCCCGATCATCATCATCTCCGGGCATGGCAATATCGAAATCGCGGTCGCTGCGATCAAGCAGGGGGCGTACGACTTCATCGAAAAACCGTTCAACATCGACCAGTTGCTGGTGGTGATCGGGCGCGCCATGGAAACGAGCCGCCTGCGGCGCGAAAACAGCCAGCTGAAGAAGCGCGAAGTCAGCGCGGCGGAGATGATCGGCGGATCCGCCGGTTTCCGCGCCATGGTTTCTCAACTGGACAAGGTGACCAAGTCGAATGGCCGGGTGATGTTCAACGGTCCTTCGGGCAGCGGCAAGGAAATCGCTGCCCGCTATGTGCATTCCAACTCTCTTCGTGCCGAGGCGCCGTTCGTGGTGGTGTCCTGTGCGCAGATCGAATCCGACCGCATGGAAGAGGTCCTGTTCGGGCGTGAAAGCCCTGAGCGCGGGATCGAGCCTGGGCTGCTGGAGCAGGCCGATGGTGGTGTAATCTACTTTGATGAAGTGGCGGACATGCCGGTCGGCACACAGTCCAAGATCCTGCGGGTGCTGGTTGATCAACAGTTCCTGCGCGTCGGTGGGGCCGAGAAGGTACGGGTGGACCTGCGCGTTTTGTCCTCGACCAGCCGCGACCTGGAGCAGGAAATCCAAGCCGGCCGTTTTCGCGAGGAACTCTATCATCGCCTGAACGTCGTACCGGTTTTCGTGCCCTCGCTGTCCGAGCGTCGCGATGACATTCCGGTGCTTGCAGATCATTTCATCGAGGTTCTGAACGCGACGCAGGGCCTGCCTCGTCGTCATCTGTCGGACGAGGCGGCGGCCTTGATGCAGACGATGGCCTGGCCGGGCAACGTGCGTCAGCTGCGCAACGTGATTGAACGGATCCTGATCCTCGGGGATGGTACGGGGGAAATCGACGTGCGCGAGGTGCCAAGCGAAGAGGACCGCAGTACAGACGGCGAAGGGCGCGTGGTCCTTTCCGGGTCCCTGGCGATGTTGCCGCTGCGTGAAGCCCGCGAAGCGTTCGAGCGGGAATACCTGCTGACCCAGATCAACCGATTTGGGGGCAATATTTCGAAAACGGCGCAATTCGTCGGAATGGAACGCAGCGCCCTGCATCGCAAGTTGAAATCGCTGAACGTTGTCACGATGACCCGCGCGGGTGGTCGGATCGCACGTATCGAAGACGAAATGGATGAAAGCTCGACCGCCGCGGAATGATCGGGCGTGCATGGCCCCGGCGGCGCGGTCGCTAGCGCACGAGGGTCATCGCGCCATTCCCGATCTCGATCTTGGCATAGCGGTTCAGGTAGGACATGCCGAGCAGGGGGGTAAAGAGGTCACCGTCATTGACCATGGCCCGAACATTGGTGTCGGTGACCGGGCCGAGCGCGACAGTATCCAGCGTTACCGGCGCAGTGCGCACCATGCCGTTGGCTGTTCCTGCACTGCCGGAATAGACCAGCGCATTCGGGTCTATTCCGATGTTTTGCGCAGCGGCGCGGGTCAGCACGATATCCGTGGCCCCCGTGTCGATCAGAAAGGGCTGGGCGGTGCCGTTGACCTCAAGCGTGACATAGTAATGCCCATCGGCTGACTGGGGGATGCGAACGCTGGCGCCATCCGCGCTGAGGTGCTGCATCGGTGTCAGCGTGGTTCGGATGTTGTCCCACATGCCGACGGCGGCAATGACCCCGACGAAGATAAGCGCCCAAAGCAGCGCGTGCCGTGCCATCTGCCCGACACGATCGCGGTTGGACACAAAGAAGTACCCCGCCACGACTAGCAGCAGCACCAGCAGATAGCTTAATTGTCCGATCTCATTCCCACTCATACCAGCGGATATAAGCGGCGGGGCAGGGGATGTCATCGTCCACGGTGCAAACCATTGCGTGAAAGACGGTGAAGCGGTCAGGCGGCAAACCCGAATGCCTTCAGTCCATCAAGGACGAATTGCACCGACAGCGCAGCCAGGAGCATCCCCAGCAGCCGGGTCACCACGTTGATCCCGGTGCGCCCCAAAGCGTTTTCCAACGGACTCGCGGTCAGGAACAGGGCAAAGACCACCGCAAGTACCAGGGCCGTGACCGCCAGCACCAGGGCCAACCCGCTGATCCCAGGGCTCTGACCTGCCAGCAGGATGACGGTTGCAATGGCGCCCGGACCGGCGATCAGCGGAATGGCCAGGGGAAAGACGGACGGATCAGGTGCTTCGGCCTGGTCGCTCTGATCTTCGCGCCGCTTGGTCCGCCGTTCGAACAGCATGTCCAGCGCGGTCAGAAACAGCAACAGGCCACCGGCGATACGAAAGGCCGGCATCGAAATGCCAACAAACCCAAGCACCTGTTCGCCGAACAGCGCAAAGGCGGCCAGGATCCCGAAGGCAAGGACGCAGGCACGTACGGCGATGGCGCGCCGCTGCTGGCGGCCTTGCCCCTGGGTCAGCGCGATGAAGAGCGGGGTCATACCGATCGGATCGATGATCACGAACAGGGTGACGAATGCGGTGATCAGGAAAGCTGTATCCATATGCCATCTATGCCCCGCTGGCGGGCCAGTTGCCAAGCCCGCCGTGGCGATTTGCGGACTGCGCCTAGTTCGCCTGGGCTTTTTCCAGCTTTTCCTGAGCCGCGATCCACATGGCCTCGGCGCGCTCGGTGGCCTCGCGCACTTCCGCGTACTTGCGGTTCCAGACGGCCAGCTCGCCGACTTTCTCGGATTCGTAAAGCGCCGGATCCGCCAGACGCGATGACAGCTTGTCACCCATGTCGTTCAGCTTAGAGAGCCGTTCTTCGCATTTGCGAACGTCCGCGCGCAATGCCATCAGGACTTCTCGCGTGGCACGCTTCGGTTTCTCCGCAACCTTGGCCTTGTCCTTGCCCACGTTGGGTTTTTCGGGCGTCAGCAACATCTGGCGATAGGATTCCAGGTCGCCCTCATACGGGTTGACCCGGCCATCCTTGACCAGCCACAGCCGGTCGGCGACCAGGCTGAGCAGGTGCATGTCATGGCTGACGAGGATCACGGCGCCGCTATAGGCGGTCAGGGCCTCGACCAGCGCCTCGCGGCTCTCGATGTCGAGGTGGTTTGTCGGTTCATCGAGGATCAGCATATGGGGCGCATCCAGCGTCGCCAGCAGCAGCGACAGCCGTGCCTTCTGGCCACCAGACAGCCGGCCCACTTCGGTCTCGGCCTGATCGGCGCCCAGTCCGAATCCGGCAAGGCGTGCGCGCAACTTGGCCTGTTGTTCACCCGGACGCGCGCTGATCAGGTGCTGCAAGGGGGTCTCGTTGACGATCAGCTCATCGACCTGGTGCTGGGCAAAGAACCCGATGCGCAGCTTGTTCGACCGGATCATCTTGCCGTCGATCAGCGCAAGGCGGTCGGACAGCATCTTCGACAGGGTCGACTTGCCCTCGCCGTTGCGCCCCAGCAGCGCGATGCGGTCGTCCTGATCGATCCGCAGGTTCATGCCCCGCAGGATGACCGTTTCGCCATATCCGGTCGAGGCCGCCTCGACCGAAATGATCGGCGGCGACAGCTCCTCTGGCTCGGGAAAGGTGAAAACCGTGCGCGCCTCATCCTCGGGCGCGGTGATTTTCTCCATCTTTTCCAACATCTTGACGCGCGATTGGGCCTGTTTCGCCTTGCTGGCCTTGGCCTTGAACCGGTCGACGAAGGCTTGCAGGTGCTCGCGCTTGGCATCCTGTTTCTTGGCCGCCGCGGCCAGCAGGGCCCGCTTCTCTGCCCGCTGGCGCACGAACTGATCGTAGGGTCCGGCGTAAAGCGTCAGTTTCTTGGCATCCAGGTGCATGATGTGGTTGACGGCCCGGTTCAACAGACCGCGATCGTGAGAGATGATCAGAACGGTATGCGGATACCGCACCAGATAGCTCTCCAGCCACAGCGCCCCCTCCAGGTCGAGATAGTTGGTCGGCTCGTCCAGAAGCAGGATGTCGGGCGCCGAAAACAGCACCGCGGCAAGGGCCACGCGCATCCGCCAGCCCCCGGAAAAGGCTGAGCAGGGTTGCTGCTGCTCCTCGTAGGTGAACCCCAAACCCTTCAGGATCGAGCTCGCCCGCGCATCCGCCGACCATGCATCGATATCGGCCAGCCGCGTCTGGATTTCCGCGATCCTGTTGGGATCGCGCGCTGTTTCGGCCTCCTCGAGCAACGAGGCACGCTCGGTGTCGGCGGCAAGGACGGTGTTCAGCAGGCTGACCTCGTTGCCGGGAACCTCCTGGGCGACGCCGCCGATGCGCGCGCCTGCGGGCAGCGTGACCTCGCCGTTATCAAGCGGCATTTCTCCCCGGATCAGCTTGAACAAGGTCGATTTGCCGGCGCCGTTGCGCCCGACGATACCGACCTTGTGGCCTTCGGGAATGGTTGCGGAGGCCTCTACGATGAGGGGGCGGCCGGCGACGGAGTAGGTGATGTTCTGGATGCGTAACATGCACGCTCTCTGCCCGAAGCGGAGGGGGGCGTCAATCGGGCGTTGTCGGTGCGCGCAGACCGTCGGTGCGGCAGCGCAGCAAATCCGCACAACACCGCCGTGAAACAAGGCCGATGCGCGAAATTGCAACGTCGGTGCCTGCGTCGGTATCTTGGCGGTATCCGGGCGGTGCAGTTCGCCATCGCGATCGGTGACGATGCCGCCGATGCCGCGCCCGCGCGCCCCGGGATCTCGCCCGAAACGGGGCACCCTGCGGCTCTCTCATCTGGCCTGAAATACCCCGGGGGGCCGCAGGCGGGGGCAGCGCCCCCTCCCGGTGGCGAGATCGCGCACCACATCCCGGCTTTTCAAGCGGCCCGCCTCATGTTAGGCGGGCGCGGATTATTCCGCTGCCCCGGATTTTCGGCGCGGCCCACGACAGAGAGAGATTTACCATGGCCCTCGAACGCACCCTTTCGATCATCAAGCCCGACGCAACCCGCCGCAACCTGACCGGCAAGATCGCCGCCAAATTCGAAGATGCCGGCCTGCGCATCGTCGCCTCCAAGCGCATCCAGATGACCCCGGCACAGGCGGGCGTCTTCTACGAAGTGCACAAGGAACGTCCCTTCTACGGCGAGCTGTGCGAATTCATGGCGTCCGGCCCGGTCGTCGTGCAGGTGCTGGAAGGCGAAGGCGCCATCGCGAAAAACCGCGAAGTGATGGGGGCCACCAACCCCAAGGACGCCGCGCCCGGAACCGTGCGTGCCGATTTCGCGGAATCGGTCGGTGAAAACTCGGTCCACGGTTCGGATGCGCCCGAAACCGCTGCGGTCGAGATCGCGTTCTTCTTCTCCGGCCTCGAACTGGTCGGCTGAACCGGCCCGACGTGGTCCCGCGACCGGCAGGATGGTCGCGGGACCACGTTCAACCCGCCCGAGTACACGCCGCTCGACTGCAAGCTGGGCGAGGACTGGCTCTGCCTTGACCGGTCCGCGCTGACAAGCCTCTCCGACTATCGCAGGGAAGATAGGGCAGAGAAGGCAGGGTAGAGAGGCGCGAAGGTTGATGTCTGGACCGATGGCTCCGTGACGTGCCAATGAAAAAGGCCGCCCCTTGGGGCGGCCTTTTCCATTCTCCTTGTCGGCGGTTTGCTCAGGCAATCATACAAAGGTGGCAATCATACACAGGTGGCAAAGACCGAGTACAGGTGACAAAGAACGAGGCTCGCAGCCGTTGAACGAGGGGGCCGGTGTGTGCAAAGTCTCTGCGCACCATCGCTGCCCACCGTCTCTTCGCGCCGACTCGCGCAATCGGATAAGACAGCTTCGGTGTGTTTCGGTGAAGGGTTGTCAGCAGCCAGCGTTTGGCGCGTGCCGCCCCTTTCTGGCCCTTTCTGGCCGATGCGTCAGCGGCGGGATGAGCGTCCCATCTCGCGCTCAAGCTCACGGCGTATCACCGCGACATTGCGCAGATTGCCTTTCCAGCCGATGTCGAAGATATCGCCCAGCAGGGGAACGCTGCCCATCAGCCAGTCGGCACCGGTATTGAATGCCATGCGGCTGAGGGCCCGCTTGCGCACCCCCATGCGCCACCCCTCCATCACGATCCAGAGCGCAGGCAGCAGCATCACCGTATCGCCGACACCGGGGATGATGCCAACGATCGAATCCCAGCCAAAGCGAATGGGCGTGCCGGGCAGGCGCAGGGCGCTGTCGAGGTTCCGCGCCAGTCTTTCCAGACGCAGCAGTCGCGCGTGGCGTTCGGCGGATTCGGGACTGGTCGCGGCGCCTGCGTGAGTAGGGCCCGCTTGGGAAGGGCCTGAGCCTGAAGGATCCGCGCGGGACGCGGTGCCTGCCTTTCCACGTTCCGATCCTGAGCGCGCCCTCAACGATGCTGTCACGGCGGACGACGCGCGCGCTCGGCGCGATGGATCTACGGGCGCCTTGCCCGTCGCATCCGGGGCGGGCGACGTCTTTGCTGACGTCTGTGCCAGGCCCGGGGTTGCGCCGTTTTGGGGCAGATCCTGTGTCGTGTCCTGTGTCGTGTCGCGCGCGACCATGTTGTCAGTCTCTCAGGATCACGTAGAGGGCGTGGATGATGCCCGGGATATAGCCAAGCAGGGTGAGTACAAGGTTGATCCAGAAATGCTTGCCGAAGCCGACCTGAAGCAAAACGCCGACGGGCGGCAGAAAGATGGCGATGAGGACGCGGAGCAGGTCGGCGCCGATCGGGTCACGTGTACGTTCCATTGTGGGTCGTCCTTTCCGTTTTCAGTTACCACTTTAACGGAGAAGGCCGGGCGATAGTTCCGTTGCGCTTTCCCTGACCCTGCTTTGGCCTTTGCCGGGGCGCGGGCCGTCAGTCCAGCGACTGGCCCGGCGACTGGCCCTGTGACTGGCCCAGCGACTGGCCCTGTGACTGGCCCGGCGTGCCGACCCCGATCTGGTCCAGAAAGGTGGCAAGCGCATCGGGCAGGCCGTCGCTGGCGGCGGCACGCGGTGTCGTCAGGCCCTGCCTGCAAAGGGCATCGAATTGCTTGCGCAGCGCGGTCTTTTCCGAGCCGGTGCAATCGGTCCAGGGGCGGCCTTGCAGCCCGAGGACGAGGGCGTAGTAGCCGATGAAATGGGGCCGCATCCCGGCGCGCATCGCGGCCAGGTAGGCCTGGTCGGCGCCCATGCTGCGCAGTTCCTCGGCCGAGGTGATCCCGGCGCGGGCGAAGGTGGCTTCGGACTTGGGGCCCAGGTTGCGAATGGTGCGAATGGCGCTCATGCCGGACAGGCTGCGGGCTTGGCGCGCGGCGGTCAAGCCCGTTGGCACAGGGCATATCTCGGGGTCCTGTTGCCCGTCTGTTTGGCAATATAAGTTCTGGTTATATTAATACCTGACCAATGCTCTGGAATTATATTGTCATCGCTTTTTCCGCGCCTATCAAGGGGGCGGCACCCTCCCTGACGCGCCGCGCGTGGGCGTGGGTGCAGGCGGGGCAGGGGCAGGCGCCAATTGGTCGGTCTGACAACCAGCCGCCACCAGATAGCCAGGATGCAGCCATTCAGGAACCGGAGAGCAGGATGGAATTCGATACAGTGATCCACGGCGGCCAGATCGCCACGGCGGATTTTCTCTTTGATGGCGACATCGGGATCTGCGATGGCCGCATCGCCGCGGTGGCCGAACGCCTGAGCGGCGGCACGCGGCGCATCGATGCGGGGGGGCGGATCGTGATGCCCGGCGGGATCGAGGCCCATGCCCATATCGCGCAGGAGAGCGCGACAGGGCTGATGACGGCGGACGATTACTATTCCGGGTCGGTTTCTGCGGCATTCGGCGGCAATTCCAGCTTTATCCCCTTTGCGGCCCAGCACAGGGGGCAGTCGATCGAGCACGTGATCGAGACCTACGACGCGCGGGCGCAGCGCTCGGTGCTGGATTTCAGCTATCATCTGATCGTATCGGATCCGACGGAAGAGGTCCTGGCCGAGCAACTGCCCCGCGCGTTCAAGCGGGGGATCACCAGCTTCAAGGTGTTTACCACCTATGATGCGCTGGTGCTGCCGGATGCGGCCATGCTGGATATCCTGACGGTGGCGAGGGCGCATGGCGCCATCACCATGGTCCATGCCGAAAACGACGGCATGGTGAAATGGATGAACAAGCAACTGGCGCAACGGGGGCTGAGCGCGCCGAAATACCACCCCGTCAGTCGCCCGGAAATTGCCGAGGAAGAGGCGATCAACCGGATGATTGCCCTGGCCAAGCTGGCCGATGCCCCCTTGTTCATCGTGCATGTCAGCACCGCTGGCGGCGCCGAGATCGTGCGGCGGGAAAAGGCCGCTGGCGTCAAGCTGTTCGCGGAAACCTGCCCGCAATATCTGGCCCTGACGCGCGACGACCTGGACCGCGACGGGATGGAGGGCGCGAAATACATCTGTTCGCCACCGCTGCGTGACCACGCCACGCAAGAGGCGCTGTGGGCCCATGCGCGCAGCGGAACATTCGAGAGCGTATCGTCGGACCATGCCCCGTATCGCTTTGACGATACGGGCAAGTTCGCAAATGGGGCGCATGCGGCCTATCCCAGGATCGCCAACGGAATGCCGGGGATCGCGGCGCGCCTGCCGTACCTGTTTTCCGAAGGCGTCGCCAAGGGCCGGATCACGCTGGAACAGTTCGTGGCCCTGTCCTCGACCAACGCCGCCAAGACATTTGGCTGTACCACCAAGGGGCGGATTGCGCCGGGAATGGACGCGGATATCGCGATCTGGAACCCGGAGACACGCAAAACGCTGCGCGCAAGCGATCAGCATGACAACATGGATTATTCGCCGTTCGAGGGGATGGAGATGACCGGCGCGCCCGAAATCGTGATGAACCGCGGCGACTGCATTGTCGAGCATGGCGTGCTGAAAGCAACGGAGGGACGTGGCCGCTTTATCCGCCGTGCCCCGGCCGATCTGCGCGCCAGGCCGGGGTATGCCGCCAAGGAGTTCGACCCGGCGCAGAACTTTGGTGCAGTGCTGCGATGAAGACGATCCTGATCATCAATCCCAATTCATCGACGGAGGTGACGCAGGGCATTGCACAGGCCGTTGCGCCCCTGGCGCCTGCCGGGGTGCGGTTCGCGGTCGAGGATCTGCCGGATGGCCCAGCCACCATTTCCAGCGAAGAGGACGTGGCGCGCGCCGGACTGGGGTTCGCGGCGCGTGTCGGGCAAGGCGGGGCGGATGCCTATGTCAGTGCCTGCTTTTCCGACCCCGGCCTGGATCTGGCGCGGGCCGCGCAGGCCCGCCCGGTGATCGGCATACAGGAGGCCGGTATCCTTACGGCGCTTGGGCGCGCCGACCTCTTTGGCATCATCGCACTGGCCCCCGGGCCGATGGTGCGGCACCGGCGCAAGATCCGCCTGATGGGGGTCGAGAGCCGCTTTGCCGGAGAGCTGGCGTTGCCCGGCGTGTCTGCCGCAGCATCGGGGCGGGACGCTGAGGTATTCGCGATGTGCGTCGATCTGGGCAGGCAGCTGCGTGCCCTTGGGGCGGGCGCAGTCGTACTGGGATGTGCCGGGATGGCGCCCATACGGGCCCGTCTGGAGGCGGAGATCGGCGTGGCCGTGATCGACCCGGTGGTCGCAGCGGCCGCGATGGCAATGGGCGCGGTCACCGGATGAGCCAGCATGATCTGCCGGACATTCCACTGCGCCTGCTGGAGATATTTGCCGCCATGATGGGCAGCGCCACGACCGTGGATGCCGCCGCCGAGCTGGGGATATCGCAGCCTGCCGTTTCGGCATCGCTGAAGCAGCTGGAGGATTTGCTGGGGCTGGTTCTGTTCGAGAGGACGGGCCGCCGCCTGCGCCCGACGCCCGAGGCACAGGCCCTGTTCGACGAGATCCGGCCGGTTTTTGCAATGATGCGCACCGTCAGCCAGCGCGCGCGTGACATGGCGCAGGGCAAACGCGGCCGCCTGCGCATCGTGTCGACGCCGCCGTTGGGATATTCGGTGGCCCCGATGGCGCTGAAGCATTTCCTGGAGGCGCGCCCGGATGCCTCGGTCGCCTACGATGTGCGGCGGCTGTCCAGCGTGATCGAGGCGGTGCAGAGCGGGCAGGCCGATGTCGGTCTGGCGCTGGCCGAGGATGATCATCGCGGCGTGGTGAACCTGACGCCCCTGCGACGCACGCAGATGGTGGCGCTGGTGCCCGGGGACGGGCCGCTGGCCCTGCGCGGGCACGTCCGGGCGCGCGATCTTGCCGGGCTGCCGTTCATCGCGCTGGAGCTTGAATCGCACCTGGGGCGCAAGGTGAAGGCGGCATTCGAGGCGGACGAGGCACCGTTTTCGCCACGCATCGAGGTGCGCTATTGTGCCACGGCGGCGGCGCTGGCCGGGCAGGGGATGGGGGTGACGGTGGTCGATCCATGGTCGGCCGCCGCGAGCCGCTGCGACGCTCTGGTGGTTCGCCGTTTCGTGCCGGATACATCGGTTACGGCCTGTGTGATCACGCGGCGCGGCATGCCGCAAACCGGGCTGGTGGCGCGCTATGTCGACGATCTGCGCGCGGCGCTGGAGGCGACGCGTTTGCCCGGAACCTGAGGGCGGCACCGGGCCGCAAAATTTCACCTTAGCGCGACGATCAGTTCGACCTCGCACGAAATATTGCCGGGCAGGGACGCGACACCCATGGAGGTGCGGGCGTGGCGCCCGGCATCCGGGCCGAACGCCTCGAAAAACACTTCGGAGCAGCCGTCGATGACCTGCGGATGCCCGGTGAAATCAGGTGTGGCGTTCACGAGGCCCAGCATCTTGACCACGCGATCGACCCGGTTCAGGTCCCCCACCTCGGCCCGCAAATTCGCCAGCAGGGCGAGGCCGACGCGACGTGCCCTCAGGCGCGCCTCGTGGGGCGTTACCTCGGCCCCGACCTTGCCCGTCATCGGCTGGCCATCATCATCCAGCGGGGCGAGGCCCGACAGATAGACCAACCCGCCCGAGGTCCGTGCGGGCATGAACATCCCCACCGGCGCCGGGGGCGGCGGCAGGGTGTCGAGCAGGCTTTGCGGCAGGGGAAAGCCCGTCATTTCAGATCGGAGCAGGCGGCGGCGACAGCCAGTTCGGACTGCAACGAGGTAAGATGCGCGGACCCGCCGGCCGGTGGCCAGATGCCGCGTTTAGACCCCTCGGCGCGGGCGGCGGCGCGCGCATCAAGCGACGCGTAGGGCCAGATGTGCATCATCTTTTTCGGCGCGCCCTCGACCGAGCCCATGATGCTGAGCAGGGGAGAAAGCTCTTCTCGCAGCGGAATGCCCTTGGCCCAGGCCTGTTCCGTTTCAGGCAGGCCGCCGGGGGCGATGGTGTAGATGCGAAATTCGTAAAACGGTCCGTAGGTGCCGGGCTTGAGGGGGCGGGCAAAGCTGAGCGGTTTGAACGCGGTGCGTTCGATACCGCCGAGGTGTTCGGACAGCCCGTAGGGGTCGTCATGTTCAAGGCAGCGGGCGCGTTCGGCCTGAAGGGCATCGGTGTTTTCGTATTCGGTCAGGAAATGAAAGCGATTAAGCGCGCCGAATTCGATCGAAAAGCAGCCGAGCGGCGTGCCTGTGGACGAGAAATTGGCATAGACATCCGCAAGTTTCGGCATCACGGCGCCGAGCCTGTTCGGCAGCAGGGCGAGGGTGGTCAGATCGTAGATCATGTCTCTCTTTCGGGTTTGGCAAATGGGGCCGGTCTGGCATGGGGAGCGTCAGGTGTGTGCTGAATGTGTTCCGTCGGTATACCAATTAAGTTCCACAAGAAACAGGACATGGCAAGGCACGAGAGACCCGGGAATTGCAAAAATTACCGTGCGGGGCGTGGCGCGGCGCAAAAGGTTGCGTCATGCGCTGGCGCCCGGCGGGCTGCGTGGAGCCGGGCCAGTGAGGAGTGGCCAAGTGACGACAGGCCGCGGGATGTCAGGCCGCGGTACGACCGTAGGGATCAGGGGGGGGGGTGGCGCCCGGGATGCGGGGCGCGTCCTGCCGGGGACGCGCCAGAGCCTGCGGAGGAGGCGGCCCAGGGATCAGCGCGAGATGCCGGTCAGACGGTTGATGATGGCGATCTTGACGTTGGTGATGTGGGTTTCCATGGCCGCGCGGGCGCTTTCGCTGTCGCCGCTTTCGATCGTGTCGAGCAGCTTGGTATTCTCGGCGAGGTCGAAGGTCGATTCATGCGGGCTGCGAAACGCGTTCAGCACGTGGGTGCGTCGGCGCAGGTCGCGGATCATGCCTGCCAGCAATTCGTTGCCGGAGGCGTCGGCGATTTCACCGTGCAGCATGTCGTCGACATCCCAGATATCGGCAAGGGTGGCATCGGATTTGTCGGCCAGTGTCTGCATTGCCTGGCGGATCACCTCGATCCGAGCCTTGGGCAGACGGCCCGCAGCCAGGCGCGCGGCCTCGGCCTCCAGCAGCTGCCGGACGTTGAGGATCTCGATCAGGGCCTCGGTCGAGAAGGGAGAGACGGTCACGCCGCGATTGGCCTGCTTGTAGACCAGGCGTTCAGCTTCGAGTCGCCCGAGGGCCTCTCGAATCGGGGTGCGCGAGGCGTTCAGACGTTCGGCCATCCGGCGTTCGACGATCACGTCACCGGGGCGCAACTCTCCGTTGATCAGGATCTGGATCAACTGCTCATAGACCTGTTCGGTCAGGTTCGGCCTCGCATCGTTCGCCTTGGCGGGCAGAGTCGCAGCAACAGTCATCCGGGGGCCTCCATTCGCATAACGTGTGCTGTTCTTTATACTTAATGGCGTACGGTTGGAAGGCCCGAGGTATTGTGGCTGTATTCCAGCAGTTTTTTTCACCGCGCGTATGCCGCATTTCTGCACCCGCGCCTGTGGCGATCCCGAAAATCGGCGGCTTTGAGGAAAGAAGGCTTGAAATCACCGGGTTCTTCCGTGAATGTCAGTGGTATACCATTGGTGGGCAATGAAGAGATGCCGACCAACTGACGCACAGCAACCGGGAGCGAGACATGAAACCTTGGCGAGCCACTTGTATCCAGATGCGCGCCGAACGGGCCTGCGAGGCTGAGGACGCAGAGGCGGCGCGTGCCGTCATCACCCGCAACCGGGACCGGCTGGTCGGGTTGATCGAGGCGGCCTGTGACACGGCCGACAAACCCGCGCTGGTTGTCTTCCCTGAGTTCGCAATGCAGGGGCCACCCCTGGGAATGCCGGTAGCGGAGTGGATCGCGCGCGCCTGCATCACCATTCCCGGACCCGTTGTCGCGCCCTTGCAGGCACTGGCGCGGCGGCAGGGCATCTATATCGCCGGCAATGCCTTTGAAGCCCCGCAGGAGTGGCAGGGGCGGTATTTCAACACCTCTTTCATCATCGACCCGGCGGGTGAGGTGATCCTGAATTATCGTCGCATCAATACTGCGGCTTTCCCGAGCGTGCATGATTTCCGCACCGATTACCTGGCGGCGACCCCGCAGAGCCAGGTGTTCCCGGTGGTCGATACGCCGCTGGGGCGGCTGGGCGTGATTCCGTGCGGCGAAATCAACGTGCCCGAGGTGGCGCGCGTGATGATGATGCAGGGGGCCGAGGTCATCCTGCACCCGACCAATTCGCGTTTCAGCGAGGCGCAGGAGGCCGCCAAACTGTGCCGCGTGTCGGAAAACATGGTTGCCATGGTGTCGGCCAATATCGCGGGGCCGATCGGATTTTCGCCTGACGGCACCCATGTCGGCGGGCGGTCGCATATCATCGACCACCTTGGCCAGACGCTGGCCTTTCAGGAGGACGCCGAAGAGAGCATCGCCGTAAGCGCGTTGATCGACATCGACGCGCTGCGCCGCGACCGGCGCGCCGACACCGGCCTGTCAAACCCGCACCTGCGTGCCCGGTACGAAATGTACGTGCCGTTCTACGAACAGGCGCGCTTTTATCCCGCTGACCACTTTCTGAACGCGCCGATGGCCGACGTTGCCGAGACGGCCGCCGCCATCGCCGTTGCCCGCGCCAACCTTGAGCGCAGCGGCGTTCTGACCCCCTTGCCGGCCGGAGCCTCCGAGCCGCTGTCGACTGTTGAACACTAGGAGATTGAGATGATTACAGCAGAGGAAAACGTCGATCTGTGCGCCGTCGGGCGCGGGACATTGATGGGTGACTTCTTTCGCCAGTTCTGGACGCCGGTCTGCCTGTCGTCGGAGCTGAAGGCCGACGGTGACCCGATGCGCCTGATGATCCTCGGTGAAAAGCTGGTCGCGTTCCGCGATACCGAGGGGCGCGTCGGCGTCTTTGATCACCGCTGCCCGCACCGCTGCGCCAGTCTGTTCTTTGGCCGCAACGAATTGGGCGGCATCCGCTGTGCCTATCACGGCTGGAAGTTCGACGTGGAGGGCAAATGCCTGGACCAGCCGAACCTCGAGGACAAGTCGAAATACCCGGCGGGCACCCCGGCCTATGCCTACAAGGTGCGTGAATCCGGCGGGCTGGTGTTTGCCTATTTCGGCGAGCGCCAGGACAATCCGCCCGAGCTGCCCGAGATCGACGCGATCATGGGCGAGGGGGATGACCGAAACATCGCCCTGACCCACCGCGACTGCAACTACATGCAGGCGCTGGAGGGGGATGTGGATACCTCTCACCTCGGGTTCCTGCACATGGGCGGGATCGACGGAGAAAAGCTGGACCTGGACGACCCGGAGGTCTTTACGGTCACCGAGAAGGCCCCCAAGATCAACGTCACGACGACGAACTTCGGCACCATGTATTCCGCGCAGCGTGACGCGATGGAGGGGCATGAGCATCAGCGCTATGCCTGCTATCTGTTCCCGTTCTGGGTGACCTATCCCGGTGGCGGCGATCTGGGCGAGGCCAAGACGGTCAATGCCTGGGTGCCGATCGATGACGACAGCACCATGATTTTCAACATCGACCTGTCGCGCGCGACGGGGGGTGGTCGCAAGGGTTTGAAATACAAGGATGGCCAGCCCGTCGGCGGCCTTGCCCGCCCTGTCGAATACCTGCCCACCACGACGGACTGGAAGGGCCGTTGGCGCCCGGTCAAGGATGTCACCAACGATTATGGCATCGACCGGGAATGGCAGCGCAATGGCGACAGCTATACCGGCATCGTCGGCGTGCCGTTGCAGGACCAGGCCATTCAGGAAAGCATGGGGCACGTCGTGGACCGCACGATGGAGCACCTGGCCGCATCCGATCGCATGGTGATCCTGACCCGTCGGGTCATGCTGGACGCGGCGCAGGACTGGCGGGACAACAAGGTCTTGCCCGATTTCGTCGATCATCCCGAATATGCCCGTGCGGCGCGCGGAGGTGACATCGTGCTGCCCAAGGGCACCGACTGGCTGGACGGATACGAGGAACAGATGGCAAAGGCCAAGGGCTATGTCGCTCCGAAGGATGCCGCCGAATGACGGCACATTTTGCCACGGGCATCGGCGCAGGGGATGCGCCGGTGCCACGTTTGAAAGGGGGCGCCGTGGGGTTTCAGGCAGAGACACTGGCCATGCGGGTACAGGCCATCCGCTACGAGGCCGAGACCATCCGATCGGTCGAGCTGCACCCCGTGACGGGCGACCGGGTGCCGGCGTTCGAGGCCGGCGCGCATGTCGATCTGGCGCTGCCGGGCGATCTGATCCGCAGTTATTCGCTGATCAACGGGCCTGAACAACGCAACGCCTACGTGGTCGCGGTGAACCGCGATGCCGAGAGTACGGGCGGGTCGCAATACATCTGCGAGCGCCTGCGCGTGGGCGATATCCTGGAGGTCACGACGGCCCGGAATACCTTTGCACTGGCCGACACGGGTGCGCCTGTAGTGCTGTTCGCGGGGGGCATCGGGATCACCCCGATCCTGTCGATGATCCGCCATCTTGAGGCGAGACAGGCCGACTGGTCATTGGTTTACGCGGTGCGTGCGCGCGCCAACGCCGCGTTTCTGGATGTGCTGGCGGAGCTGGATGCGGGCCGGGGGCGGGTGCATCTGCATGTCGATGACGAGGCCGGTGCGCTGCTGGATCTGGCGGCGCAGTTCGCCCGGGTCCCTGCCGATGCGCATGTCTATTGCTGCGGTCCGGTGCCGATGATCGACGCCTTCGAGGTTCTGGGGCGCGGCCGCGCGGCGGAACTGGTGCATGTCGAACGCTTTGTCGGGGCCGACGTTGCAGGTGCCGAAACGGGATTTACCGTGGTGCTGAAACGTTCGGGGCGCGAAGTGGTCGTTCCGGCCGGAAAAACCATCATGGAGGTGCTGAAGGAAGAGGGTATCCGCGTTGCCTATTCCTGTCAGTCGGGCGTCTGTGGCACCTGCGAGACGCGGGTCATCGAGGGGGTACCGGATCACCGCGACAACGTGCTGAGCGCGCGGGAACGCGAGCGCGGCAATGTCATGATGATCTGCTGTTCACTGGCGCAGAGCGACAGGCTGGTGCTGGATCTCTGATCCTGCTGCACGATCCAAGGCAGACTGAAACGCGATGGCCCCTGACGGGGCCATTTGCGTTTGCGGTGTTCCACCCGGTCGCGGCAACGAAAGGCGCGGCGAGGGCGGCCCGGTCGCTGCCGCCCCATGAAAATTCGCCCCGACACGATGCCGGGGCGATGAAGTTGGGGAAAGCTGAAAAGGGGGGAGCACCCCTGACACCTTGCCCTGGGAGCCAGCCAGCGCACGGGGATGCGCCGGCTGGTAAGGGGTGTCAGCCCTCGCCCGCGAGGTCGGACCCCTGGCGCCAGGGCACGACGATCCGTTCAACGCGCGACAGCACTGCAAAGAACACCATGCCCATGATCGAGATCAGGATGATCGAGGCGAACTGGCGGGCGATGTCGAAGTTGGCGCCCGCGATCAGGATCAGATAGCCGAGGCCTTTGTCGGCGCCGATGAATTCGGCCACGATGGCCCCGATGACAGAAAGCACGGTGGCGAGTTTCAGCCCGGCAAAGATGCTGGGCAATGCCTTGGGCAGGCGGAATTTCCAGAAGGTCTGCCAGCCGTTCGCGCCCATGGATTTCGCCAGGTGCAGCATTTCGGGCGTCGTTGCCTTGAGACCCATGACCGAGTTGATGACGATGGGAAAGAAGGACAGCAGAACGACGATGACGATCTTTGGCGTCACGCCATAGCCGAACCAGGTCAGCAGCAGCGGTGCAATCGCGACCTTGGGGATGGTCTGGCTCATCACGATCAGCGGATAGATGGCGCGCTGCATGAAATGGGAATAGACGATGGCGACGGCCAGCGGCACACCGATGCAGACGGCGCAGAAGAAGCCGAAGACGATTTCACCCAGGGTCACCAGTGCATTCGGCCAGAGGCGATGCCAGTAGGAGATCATGACCTCGACGATGGCCGATGGCGCGGGCAGGATATATTCGGGGATGTTGCGCCATTGTACCATCGTTTCCCAGAAGACCAGCAGCGCGATCAGTGTCAGCAGCGATGGTGGGATGGAATCGAAGGCGCGCCGCAGGGGCGTGCGCGTATCCTCGAACCGGTCGAGGTTGGTGTCGGGAATGGCAGCCATGTCTCAATACTCCTCTCGGAACACACCGAGGTTCTTGAAGATGTCCGTCAGCTCGTGCACGTAGCCGGTGAATTTCGGGTCTTCGCGCATGGCCAGACGGCGGGGGCGGGGCAGGTCGATATCGATGATGCGTTCGATCCGGCCGGGTCGGGGGGTCATGACGACAACCCTGTCGCTGAGGAAGATCGCCTCGGAAATCGAGTGGGTGATGAAGAACACCGTCATGTCGCGTTCCGAACACAGCCGCAGCAGGTCGATTTGCAGTTGGTCGCGCGTCATCGCATCCAGCGCGCCGAAGGGTTCGTCCATCAGCATCAGGTCGGGTTCGTGCAGCAGCGCGCGACAGATCGAAACGCGCTGACGCATGCCACCCGACAGTTCATGCGGATAGGCGTCTTCGAAATCCTGAAGGCTGACCATGCGCAGCAGGTTGCGTGCCTTGGCCTTTGCCTCCTCCATCGGAGATTTGCGCAATTCGGCCTGGATCAGGATATTGTCGAGGGCCGAGCGCCAGTCGAGCAGAACATCCTGCTGAAAGACGATCCCGAGGTCGGAGTTCGGTTTGGTAATGTCCTTGCCGCCGACCGAGATGTTGCCTTCGGTGCGCGACAGCAGCCCCGAGAGCAGCATCAACAAGGTGGATTTGCCGCACCCCGAGGGCCCGAGCACCGAGACGAATTCACCGCGCCGGATATCCAGGTCGACGGAACGCAGGGCCTCGACCTTGCCCTTGCGCCCGTTGAACACCTTGGTAACGCCGGACATCGAGATATGCGCGGGCCGGGGCGGCGTGGCCGTTTCCGTGACGGTCGGCCCGGTGTCGGGCAGGGTGGCCGCGAGGCCTGGTGTGGCTGTCATGACATTCATCTCTCTTTGCCGGCATGTGGCCGGCCCCCTGTTGCTGGTGGATGGACGCGGCGGATCAGACCGCGCGGATCGCGCCCCCATCGACGCGGATGGTGCTGCCGGTGACGTAGCTGGCGCGTTTAGAGGCGAGGAAGGCCGCGACGGCGCCGAATTCATCGGGATCGCCGTAGCGCCCTGCGGGAATGCTGGCGGCAGAGGCGCGGGCGATGTCGGCCACGGGTTTGCCCGCCCGCTCGGCAGCGGCACCATCGAGGGCGGCGGTGCGTGCGGTGGCGATCCGGCCCGGTGCGATGACGTTGACGGTAACGCCATCGACAGCGACTTCGCCCGCCAGAGTTTTCATGAACCCGACGAGGGTGGAGCGCAGGGCGTTCGACATGGGCAGGTGCGGGATCGGCTGGACAACGCCGCTGGAGGCGACAGTCAGGATACGGCCCCAGCCACGCTCTCTCATGCCTGGAAGCAGGGCCAGCGTCAGCCTGATTACCGGGTCGACCATGGCACCGTACTGCGTGCGCATGACGTCGGGGTCGATGGTGCTGGCGATGCCCGGCGGCGGGCCGCCGGTGTTGTTGACCAGGATGTCCACCTGCCCGGTGCGCCGGGTCGCGGCCTCTGCCAGCCGGGGCGCCGCATCCGGGTCGCCAAGGTCGACAGCCGTGAAATCGCACTTGTCGCGCAGGGCCTCGGGCAGGTCGGCAATGGCTGTGCGCAGACGCTCATCCGAGCGGCCGGTCAGAGTGACGGTCGCGCCTTCGGCCAGCAGGGCGCGGGCGATGGCAAGGCCGAGCCCGGAGCTGGCGCCGGTGACGAGGGCGTGTTTCTGGGTAAGTCCGAAATCCATGCGGTCAGTTCTTTCAATGGGCCGGTTGCGGCCTGCGCCACAAGGCCAAGTCGGTGTGGTGTGCCCGGGCCGGACGGTCCGGGTCGGGGGACGTCAGGCGGTCGGCAGGGCCGCGCGAGGGGGCGCGTCCCTGCCTGTCGCTGGCGGCGATGCGGGGCCGCCTCAGTTCGTGGGGGCCTGGTAGTCCGGGGTGTAGATGTCGTCGGGGGTGAGGCCGGGCGTCATGCCGCTGTATTTTTCCAGCAGAGAAATCGTCAGCTCGATATCCTCGGGGGCGACCCAGCCGTAGGGCTTGCCTTCGCTGGCGGCGGTGTGTTCGTATTTCTGCATCACCTTGATTTCGTTCAGGATGCCGTCGGGATCGGAATCCGGGCGGGCCTCCATCACTACATTGCGGGCGGCCTCGGGATCGGCGGCAACATCGGCCTTGGCCTTGACCAGCGCCGCGAGGAACCCTTTCACCTCATCGCCATGCTCGGCCAGGTAATCCTTGCGCACGATGACCGACGATCCGATCAGGTTGACGCCGTAGTCGGCGAACAGCATCGGTTCCTCTATGGGTTTCTGCGCCGAGACCTTGTCGCCATCGGGGTTGGCCCAGCCATTGATGAAATCGACATCGCCCTTCAGCAGGGCGATCTTGTCACCGCCGCCGTTGATGACGATGATCTTGACCTTGTCCATGTCGACATCGTTCGCCTCGGCGAACGCCTTGATCATGCCGTCTTCCAGGTTGCCGGCCTCGGTTCCCAGGCGCTTGCCCTCGATATCTTTCGGAGAGGTGATGCCCGATCCCTTGAGCGAGATGATCGAGGTGGGGTCCTTTTGCAGCAGACCGGCGACGGCGATGATATCGCTTGCGCCTGCCGCCTGCTGGGCCTGTGCCAGCGCGCCGAGACCGGCAATGCCAATATCGAAGTCGCCTGAACCGATGGCCTTGATCGTGCCGGTCGAGCCGTTGCCGTCGACGATTTCGACGTCGAGGCCCTGTTCGGCAAAATAGCCCTTGGAGGCGGCCATGAACACCGGGGCATCGACGCCGCCGGCAATCCAGGCCAGCCGGAGCGTGACATCCTTGAGGTCATCGGCCAGGGCGGCAGACAGGGAAAAGCCGCTGATCACCGCGGCTGTGACAAGCGTCGACGTGGTACGCAGAAAAAGATGTTTCATTGGGAAATCCTGTTGGTGATGGTCGTTTTTTATTGTGGCATTCAGATGGTATGCCAATGGAATTTCGCGAGTCAACGAACCGGGAGGCAAACCGGAAGAGGGTAGGGACGATTGCTCAATTGTCGTGCATTCCGATTGTATACCAAGCGCGTGCGGGAGAGGTTCGTGAGTGCACGAATGACTGTTGCGACGCCATTGGGCGTCAGCGGCGGACATGCCGAGCTGTGGAAGAGGTCGGGTTGCTGGCCTGTTCGCAGACGTTCAGGCCAGGGTGCGCCAAGGCCGAGCTGCGGGACGGAATAATGCAGGCGTGATTTTTGGCCGTCGCGGCGGGCCAGGAGGATGGCCGCACATGACAAAGGGGCGGACCATTTTGATCCGCCCCTGCAAATTTCGATGTCCTGGCACGTGCCCGGCGACCTGAGCCGTGGTCGAAAGGACGATCCTAGCGGACGATCCCGGCCTTCGTGAGGTTATCCAGCGCGATCTTTTGCACCGGTGCAAAATCATCATTGGATTCGACGGCCTTTTCGGCAAGGCCGTTGGCGGGATAGACCTCGGCCTTGCCGTAGTAGTCGCGGTACATCGCAAAGCGGCCGCGCAGGATGCTGTTGCCCATGCCGAGATCCTTGCGGGCATCGCGCAGCGCCTCGACGTCGATCATGGCCGAACATGCGACGGTTTCCTCGGCCGTTTCCTCAAAGGCGATACGGGTGCCGCGATAGTCGACGATCATCGAATGCCCGCCAGTCAGCGTGTCGGAGAAGCCCGCGGTGCCAGCCAGGTTGGTCGAAACCAGATACATCATGTTTTCAGCGGCGCGGCATTGCTTGGCCATGTCCGCGATCGGGGTCAGGGGTTCGTTGTTGGGGTGCAGGATCACCTCGGCGCCGCGCAACATGAACACGCGGGTGATTTCGGGCACATTGACCTCACCGCAGGGATAGATCGCCAGGCGACCGAGGGGCGTGTCTGCGACGGGGAAAATGCCGTCTTCGCCATAGGCATCGCGGTATTCATCCAGAATGTCGTGCGGCGATGTCCAGCTGCCGGTGTTGATGCGACGGTAGCGCAGGATCACCTCTCCGCTGGGATCGAGCAGGAAGGACGAGTTGAAGTAGCGGTCCGGCCATTTCGGATCGACCTCGAAGTGGTTGCCGGCGATGTAGATGTCGAATTCGCGGCACAGGTCGGCCAGCGTTTCGGTGATGGGGCCGGGGATCGTGGCGCAGGCACGTTCGATCCACTGGCTGGCAGGGGTGCCCCGTTGCGGACCCTGAAAGACAAACTCGGGCAGCACGACCAGTTTCGGGGGATTCGGTCCTTCGCAGGCGGCGCGAATCTTGCTGAGCGCGTTGGCAATGTTGGCGTTTATGATGTCCCACGCCGCGTCCTTGGTGGTCGCGTTGCACGCGATCTTGCTGGTCATCTGGATGCACGTCGCGCGCCACGGTTGAATGGCCATCTGCGTCTCCCTGTTGGTTGGAGGTTGGTGTTTTTATCTGTGTGCAAGTGGTATACCAATTGAACGCCGACGGTGTCAATGCGGCGGATTTCGGTTTGGTGCGATGGAAAATGCGCATGACCGCCATATCTTCACATGCCGGTGCGGATGCGGTATGGCTTTGGTCGACCATGGGGATGCAATTGCGCCAGCAAACCGCAAGCGGTCTGTCCCGACAGGCAAAATGACAACAGCGGAGAGTGGGCCCCTTGGAGCATATCGTTACCCTGAAAGATGCGCGGCCACGGCGCGACCCAATCGTCGCCGCAGGAGAGCGGAGCCTGTCGGAGGTCGCCTATGCGCACATCCTGGACCTGTTGCTGGCCGGTGAGGTCAAGCCGGGCGAGGCGCTGCACGAACGCAAGCTGGCGCAGAGCATGGAAATTTCCCGCACGCCGGTGCGCGAGGCGCTGTTCCGGCTGGAGGCAGAGGCGTTGATCCTGCGGGGGCCGGGGCGTAACCTCGTGGTCGCGGATATCAGCGTCGAGAGCTATGTGCGGCTGCTGGATCTGCGCCGTATCCTGGAGATGGAGGCGGCGGCGCGCGCCACGGGGCGGATCGGTGCCGACGTGCTGGCGCAGGTCGAGGCGGCGCTGGATCATCTTTTGCAGCTGAACGAGGTGACGTCGGCCCAGCATTGGGCGGTCGATGATCTGGTGCACCATTCCATCGCGGAGGCGGCGGGCAATCCGATGCTGAGCCAGTCGATCCGCGATCTGCGGCGGCGGACGCATATCTTCAACACCTCGCGCATTTCGCATCGGCTGACGCCGGGCGCAGAGGAACATCGCGCCCTGATCCGGGCCGCGGCGGGCACAGACCCTGAACTGACGCGGACCCTCATGGGGGCGCATATTGACCATGTGCGCGCGGCGATCGTGGACTACATTCTGGGAATCCGTCGCTAGACGCGCGGTTTGGTTCGACATCATTCCAGCGTTGCGCCACATCAGAGCATATTGAGCACCAGCAGGGATCACGATGACCGACTTTGAACAGACCCCGCCTGCGGGGCGCACGCGTTTGCGGTTTCTTGAACGCGGAACACCACGCCTGCTGGCTGCGGCGATGATGGCGTTGTTCGTGGCAGCACTGGACCAGACGATCGTCGGGCCGGTGCTGGCCGATATCCTGGCCGATTTCGGCGGCGGTGCGTTGCTGGCCTGGGTCGCGACGGGCTTTTTGATGGCGTCGATGGTGGCGGCACCGCTGTATGGGGCCATCGCGGACATTCGGGGCCGGCGCTACGCGTTGTTGCTGGCAAACGCGCTGTTCCTGGCGGGGTCGATCCTGTGTGCCATTGCGCCATCGCTGGAATTCCTGGTGGCGGCGCGCCTGTTGCAGGGCTGCGGCGCGGGTGGCCTGGTGTCCGTGCCCTTCGTCGTCGTGGCCGACCGGGTGCCGATGGCGCGGCGTGCGGTGTTCAGCGCCTTCATTTCGACCATCTATGCGGTGGCCGGGCTGATCGGGCCGCTGGCGGGCGGCGCGCTGGCGCAATACCTGAGCTGGCGTTGGGTCTTCTGGGTCAACCTTTTGCCCTGCCTGTTGGTGTTCTGGGGTGTCATGACGGCGCTGACGCCGCGTGCCGCCCTGAAGGGGCGCCGCATCGACTGGCCCGGCGCCGGGTTGCTGTTGGCGGCGACCGTGCCGCTGTTGCTGATCTTCAGCGCGTCGGAGACCGTGGGGGCGGGCGAAACACCGGTGCTGCCGATCTGGGCGCTGGTGGCGCTGAGCGCGGTGTTCTGGGCGGGGTTCGCCGTGCGCATGATCAAGGCCCGCGACCCGCTTATCCCGCTGGCGGTGTTCACCAATCGATCCATCGTGCTGGCGTCGCTGGGGCTGGCTGCCTGTGTGGGGACCAACCTCGGGCTGGCGATCTACCTGCCGCTGTATTTCCAGAAGGTCAATGGATTGAGCGCGGCGCAGGCGGGCCTTGGCATCCTTGCGATGATCGCGGGCGGGCTGGTCGGAGCGTTTCTGACGCCGCAGATCCTGAAACGCCGCCCGGCCTACAAGCGGCTGGTGGTCAGCGGCGCGGTGATGGGAACGGTGTTTGCCGCCGCGGTGACGGTGGTCATGGCACAAGACACGACGCTGCTGTTGCTGATCCTGCCGACCATCGGCCTTGGTATGGGGGTGGGAATGCTGTTTCCGGTGTTCGCATTGATCGTGCAGAACGCCGCCGCGCCGGGGCAGATGGGCGCCTCAATCGGTGTGCTGTCGTTCATGCGATCCATGGGGGGCACCATCGGTGTTTCCGTCGTGGGGATGATGGCGGTCGGATCGGGCTTGGCTGCGGAGACGCTGGAGGGCGCACGACTGCCGTTATGGAGCTTTGGCGCGACCCTCGGGGGGCTGATGACGCTGTGCCTGATCGCGATGGTTCTGCTGCCGAACCGGCGGCTGGAGGGATATGGCCGAGACACCCCACCGCCTGTCAGCGAACCTGTGGCGTGAAAGAGGCAGGAGCCGATGCGCGATGACAGATCAGCCCCTGCGGTATCAGCCGAGCTCGGATAGACGGCGCGCCTGGCGGGCAAGCATCGCCTCGACCTCGGCCACCGCGACGGATGGCAGGGGCGCACCCGGTTTGCGCATCGCAGCCGAGGCGATGGCGCCACGTTTGGCCAGCACGTATTTGCGCACCGCCAGCCCGAGGCCGGGTTGTTGTTCATAGCGCACCAGCGGAAGGTAGGCGTTGAAGATGTCGTTGGCCCGGTCGTGATCACCTGCGTTCGACAGGGCAACGACATCGCGCATCATCTCGGGAAAGCCGAAGCCGGTCATCGCACCATCGGCACCACGGCGCATTTCCTCGGGCAGGAACAATCCGCCGTTGCCGGTCAGGATCGCGGTACGGCGGCGACCCTTTTCCTCGGCCTCTCGCAGCGCGGTGATCTTGGCCAGACCCGGCCAGTCCTCGTGCTTGAGCATCACGATGGAGGGGTGCGCCTCGAAGATCGTGCCGAGGGTGGCGGGGGAAATATGCACGTTGGTCGACAGCGGGAAATCCTGCAGAACCATCGGCACATCGGCCCCGATCGCCTCGACCACCTGCGCGTAATAGGCGATGATCTGTTCGTTGGTCTTCAGCGACGACGGCGGGGCAACCATGACCCCCGAGGCCCCGAGGTCCATCGCGGCGGCGGACAGATCGCGGATCGCGGCCAGTCCGGGGGCCGAAACGCCGACCACCACGGGTTTGCCCGAGGCGCGGGCCAGCGTGGCACGGGTCACGGCGAGGGCTTCGCCTGGGGTCAGCTTTGGTGCTTCGCCCATCATCCCGAGGATGGTCAGACCATCGGCCCCGGCGTCGAAATAGAAATCCGTCACGCGGTCGATGCTGGCGTGGTCGATCGCGCCATTTTCGGTGAAGGGGGTGACGGCAATGACGAAGACGCCTTTGCTGGATGCGGTGATCAGGGTCATGAATTGGGATCTTTCTGGGACAGGCGGTGCCGCCACGCCGGGCGGCACCGGTCGTGCGGGATGGGGTCAGTTGGTGATGTCGTAGATGACGTCCGTGACGGCAGGCTTGTTCGTCAGCGGCGTGACCGTGTCGACCATGTCGATATTGTGGGCGACGCGATCCATGTCGAAGGCATAGCCGTTCTTGTCGAAGATGTCGTTGTCGAAGGCGAAGCTGACGGAATTGGGCACCATCGCCTCCTGGCTTTCGCGCAGCATCCCGTCGACGTGGGCGACGATGGCGTCGATGGCCGCGGTGGGGTCTTTGCGCGCGGCGTCATAGCTGCACTGCACGGCGCTGGCGAAGCGTTTCACCAAGTCGGGGTTGCTGGCGATCATCGCATCCGAGGTGAACACGGAGGCGTTGTAGAGGTTCAGCGTATCGCCGTAATAGATCGCACGCACCGATTTGCCCGCATTTTGTGCGACGGAGTTGATGCCGACAACCGAGGTCACATAGCTGGCCAGCGCATCGATCTTGCCTTGCAGCAAGAGGCCGGTCAGGGCAGAGCCGTCGGCGGTAATCTCCTCGACCTTGCTGTAATCGCCACCCGCGTCCGTCATTCCGAGGGGCAGGAAGGTCATGGCGGCATTGCCGACGGAAGAGCCGATGGAATGGCCCTCAAGGTCGGTCAGGGTCTGGATCGGGCTGTCCTCAAGCACGGCAATGGCCGAAGGGTTGTTGGAGACAATCGGCATGATCGCCTTAACGGGCGCGCCGGTTTCAGAGATGATGCCGATGATCGTGCCAAGGTCCGTGACCGAGAAATCCGACACACCGGTGGCGACCTTGGTCACGGCATCCGACGCGCCATAGCCGCGCGATATGGTCACGTCGATGTCCTGGTCCGTATAGCAGCCATTATCGAGGCCGAGGTAATAGGGTGCGGAGATGCCGCCCGGTGTCCAGTCGAGCTGAAAGTTGACCTTGTCCGCAGCCAGCGCCGGGGCAGCCAGCGACAGGGCAAGAAGAGAGGCTGTTGCCAGGCGCAGGCCCGTGCGGTTCATCGGATTAGTCATGTGCGGGAATCTCCTGTTGGGGGATGTGGTTTGTTATTGGCATACCATTAGAATACCGGTAGCATGACGTCTATAAATTTCATCGCCGAACCTGCGCAGGTCGCGAAATCGGTGACAAGACATCCAGCTGAGAGGAAAAATCATGCACTTCGAAGAGGTCTTTGCCGCGCTGAGCCAGCATGAAGATGAAATGGTCGCCCTGCGACACGATATCCATATGCACCCTGAAACCAGTTACGAAGAGCACCGCACATCGGGCATCGTGATGGACAAGCTGGCAGAATGGGGCATCGAGGCGCATAAGGGGTTGGCAGGCACCGGGGTCGTTGCCGTGATCAAGGGCAACAGGCCCGGTAACAGGTCCGTTGGGCTGCGTGCCGACATGGATGCGCTGAACATGACCGAAACGAATACGTTCGGGCATAAATCGACCATTCCGGGCAAGTTTCACGGTTGCGGCCATGATGGCCATACCACGATGCTGCTGAGCGCGGCGCGCTATCTCAAGGCCAATCCCGATTTTGCAGGCACCGTGCACTGCATCTTTCAGCCCGCAGAGGAAGGCGGCGCCGGGGGCCTGAAGATGATCGAGGACGGGCTGTTCGAGCAGTTCCCCTGCGATGCGGTCTATTCGCTGCACAACAAGCCCGGCCTGCCGGTGGGCAAATTCATCACCCGCGTCGGCGGCCAACTGGCCTGCGCCGACACCTGGGTCGTGCGCTTCAAGGGCACGGGCGGCCATGCGGGCGCGCCGGAGAAATCGACCGACACGACCATTCCGCTGGCGCATTTCATTCTGGGCGTTCAGTCGATCGTGTCGCGCAATATCGTGGCGCAGGAATCGGCCGTGCTGACCGTCGGCATGATCGAGGCGGGCACCAGCCACAATGTGATGCCATCGGAAATCGTGGTGACCGGCACGGCGCGCTGCCACAATCCGGTGATCCGCGATCTGCTGGAAAAACGTCTGGGCGAGGTGGCCGAGGCCTGCGCGGCGATGAGTGGGTGCACCGCCGAGCTGGACTATCAGCGCGGCTATCCGCCGCTGGTCAACGCGCGGGAACAGACCGACATCGCCATTGCCGCCGCCGCTGCGGTCGCGGGGGCCGAGAACGTCGATGGCAACAGCGCCCCGATCAACGCCGCCGACGATTTCGCCTACATGGCGATCGCGCGGCCCGGCTGCAACGTGATGATGGGCAATGGCGACGGGCCGGAGTGGAAGAACAACCACATGCCCGATTACGATTTCAACGATGCGATCATTCCCTGGGGTGCGGCCTACTGGGTGTCGGTCGTCAACCAGGAGCTGGGCGGGCAGGAACGGGAGACCAACGCCGCTGCCTGAAGCAAGGACACATCGCGACAAACAGGAAAGGCCGGCGCCAGCGCCGGCCTTTTTCATGGGGTCCGCTGGGGTCAGTCCCCGACGTTGGATTTGATCGACCAGCCGAAAAAGCCACGGTGGATCCAGTTCACCGCCTCGTAAAGCAGCACCGAAACGATGGCCAGCATGACGACGCAGGCGGTCGCGGTGGGGATTGCGAACTGAGCGGTCGAGGAGGTGACGAGAAAGCCCAACCCCTTGTTGGCATTGACGAACTCGGCCACGACTGCGCCCACGACGGCCACGGTCACGCCGATGCGCAAGCCGCTGAAGATGAACGTCACGGCATGGGGCAGGCGCACTGTCAGGATCTCGGTCATGGTCGAGGCCCCGGCGACGCGGGCGAGGTCGAGCATTTCCGACGGCGTGTCGAGGATACCGGAGGCGGTGGCCACCATGATGGGGAAAAAGCAGGTCAGCGTGACGATGATCAGGCGCGTCGTCATGTCGGTGCCGAAGATCACCACGAGGATCGGCGCGATGGCGATGATCGGAATGGCGTTCAGAAAGACGATCAGCGGATAGATCATTTCCGACACGGTGCGATTGACCGAGACGAGGACGCCCAGGGGAATGCCGACCAGACAGGCGCAGGCGAAGCCGATCAGGATGGTCTTCAGCGTCTCTCCGGTATTGGTCAGCATGGTCATGCCCAGTCGGGTGCCGCCATGGAAGATATCGACGGGCGAGGGCAGCAGATAGATCGGGATCTCCATCGCGTAGCTGAGGAATTGCCAGACCCCGAGAAAGGCGAGGAAGGTGGCGACGGGCAGGATGATCTTGCGCAGGGCGGGGGTCATTGGGCGCGGTCCCTTTTGGTGCGCGGGCCGAAGATATCGTCCCGGATACGTTGCGAATAGGTGTGGAAATCGGGCCGCGCGGTGGAATCCGGGCCGCGCGGTTTGGGAATGTCGACCGTGATCAGGTCTTGCAGCCGGCCGGGACGGGCGGACATGACCGCAACACGATCCGACAGCAGTACCGCCTCGGATATCGAGTGTGTAACGAGCAGGATCGTCTTGCGGGTGCGTTCGTGGATCTCCAGCAGGTCAAGTTGCAGATCCTCGCGCGTGAGGGCGTCGAGCGCGCCAAAGGGTTCGTCCATCAACAGGATCTTGGGGTCCAGGATCAGACTGCGCGCGATGGAGGCCCGTTGCTGCATGCCGCCCGACAACTCGTGCGGCATCCGGTCGGCCATCTCTTCCAACCCGACGAGGGCCAGCAACGCGCGTGCGCGGTCGCGGTCATCCTTGTCGGCGCGGCCCTTGAGCACGCGTGCAGGGTAGAGAACGTTGTCGAGCACGTTGCGCCACGGCAGCAGGGTCGGGCGTTGAAAAACGATTGCGACTTCGGAAAACCCTTGTCGCGTCTTGCCGCCACCAATCCAGAAATCACCTGTCGTCGGCTTTTGCAGCCCGGCCAGAATGCGCAGGACGGTGGATTTGCCGCATCCCGATGGCCCCACCAGCGAAACGATCTCTTCGCGGTAGATCGTCAGGTTGAAATCATCCAGTGCAACGAGGTCATTGCCCTTCCTGGTTTCGAAGGTGACGCCGGTGTGCGACAGTTCGATGATGGCTTCGCGACGGCTGTCGGGCTCGGGGGTTGCTGGCTGCCCGGCGGGGGCCTCAGGCGTCGACATAGGCACGACGCTGGCGGCAGAAGCGGCGGATTTCATGGAAAGCTCCCTGTCTTTGGTATCCCGGCGGGCAGTGCTGGCCCGGGTGAGCCATATGGCATACCGAGGGTGCACCAAATGCCAGATGCCAGCACCAATTATTGCAGGGTCAAATATCGATTGCCTTCAATATGGGCAGAGTTGGCGGCGTGGAGCCTGTTCCGAAGGCGCACGGAGCGGGTCAACAGGGAAAAAACGGGTCGGCAGTTGCGCCTTGGATTTTGAGTGGTGTACCAATTGCACACTAAAAGGATCAAAAGGGGACGCATCATGCCAAGGATGCTCATATCCGGGGCCAGCAGGGGAATCGGGCTGGAGCTGGCCCGACAGTTCATCGCCGGGGGATGGGAGGTCATCGGAACCGCCCGCACGCCTGAAACGGCGACGGACCTGGCCAGTCTGGGCGCGCGGGTTCTGCCGCTGGAGGTGACGGACCCGCAGTCTATCGAGGCGCTGGTGCAGGCGCTGGACGGTCAGGCAATCGACGTGCTGATTGCCAATGCCGGGATCGCGATCAACCTTTTGGCCGGACCGTCAGAGGTGGGGCGCGCGGAGTTCCTGAAAGTGATCCGCACGAACACCTTTGCGCCCTTTGCCCTGGCACGGGCGCTGAAACCAAATCTGCTCGCGGGCGAGTTGAGGATATGCTGTGCCATGTCCAGTCTGATGTCGTCGGTCGCGGCAAACGACTGGGGCACGCAATACAGTTATCGTGCCTCGAAAACCGGGCTGAACGCGGTCTGGTCGGCACTGGCACGGGAATGGCGCCCCGAAGGGATCACCTGCACGCTGTTGCGGCCCGGCATGGTGGCCACGGACATGACCGAGGGGCGCGGAATAAAGGTCGAAGACAGTGTCGCTGGAATGAAGCGCGTGGTCGAGGGGTTGTCGATGGCCGATGCGGGCCGGATCATCGGATACGATGGGCTGGACGTGGCCTGGTGATGGATGCGGAGCGCAAGAAAGAAGAGGGCCATATGCCAACAGTTTTGATCACGGGTGCGAACAGCGGCATCGGGCTGGAGTTTGCCCGTCAATACGCGGCGCGGGGCTGGGCGGTCATTGCCGCCAACCGGTCGCCCTTCAAACCGGCGGATTATGCACAACTGGGCTATGACGCGACCGAAATCCGCTATGATGCGCAGGACGACAAGAAAGCCGCCGAACTGGCGCTGCGCCTGAAAGGTCGCCCCATAGACGTCGTCATCCTGAACGCCGGGATCAGCGAGGAAACCGAAGCCGCCCCCGAGGAGGTGACGGCAGAGTCGTTCGAGCGGTCGATGATGGTGAACACCTATGCTCCGCTGCACCTGGCTGCGTTGCTGGAAGACAATCTGAAGATGGGCGAGGCTAAACTGCTGGTCGGCGTATCGAGCCTTGCAGCAGACACTGGTCGCTATGACGTGCCGCGCCAGTTTGCCTATCGGGCCTCCAAGGCGGCGCTGAATCAGATGTGGCGCAATCTGGCGGTCGAATGGAAAGACTGGGGTTGTACCTGCATCACGCTGCGTCCCGGACGGGTCAGGACCCGGATGACCGGTTACGCGGGTGACCTGAGCGTGGAACAGGCGGTTTCAGGCATGATCGGCGTACTGGACCGCGCAACACCCGAAGACAACGGCGCATTCATCTGGCACGGCACTGAGCTGGCCTGAACGCAAGGAAAGGCGCGGGGGCGGGGATCACTCCGCGCGCCAGCCGCCCGCGTCGGTCCTGCGCAGGATTGGCGTGGAAAAGGCCCCCTCGACCGTGATGCCTGCAACCTTGTTGCGCCATGCCGACCCCTGCAACATGGCCGCGCCAATGACGCTGGGCAGGATCCCTGCCTTGTCCATCAGCGCCAGAACCGCCGCCATCGAAGTGCCGGTCGAAAGCACATCGTCGATGATGGCAATGCGCCCCGTCAGCAGGGGTTTCATCCTTGGGTCCAGGTAGAGCCGCTTGCCCTGGCCCGGTGAGGTGATCGAGGAGAGCGGCACCGAAAGGTCCTCCTGATACCAGAACTTGCGCGATGTCCCCAGCGGCACCAGCCGGGTATGCCCGAGGCGTCGGGCCACGGCCTCGGCCAGGGGCAGGCCCAGCGTCGGCACGGCGACGATGACATCGGGGGCATGGGCGCGCAGTTGATCGCTCAGGCGGTCTGCGATGGCATCGAGAACCGAAAAGCTGGCTTGATTGAGGATCATCGAGGCGACACCGCGGTCGCCGTCCGCCAGCGCACGAATGGGCAGCAGAAGGTGGTGCGTACCCATCGGGGCGGCGTAAGTTTCCTGGTCGGGCTGAACGCCGGGGGTCAGGTCGCTGTGCAGGGCCTGCCAGACATCGGTTCTCATCACGCGCTTTCCCATTTCTTCGGGCACGTGTATCCCCGTGCCAATGCCATTGCTTGCCGCAGCACTACAGAAGGACCGCCGCCCATGAAAGACACCAGCCCGATGGAGGCGCATGTTTTACGCGATCTGACCGCATTGCGTCGTGATCTGCATGCCCACCCCGAGCTCGGGTTCGAGGAGCAGCGCACGTCGGACATCGTTGCGAAGCGTCTTGAGGCGGCGGGGCTGGAGGTGACGCGCGGGCTTGGTGATACCGGCGTGGTCGGCACGCTGCGCAAGGGGGATGGCAACCGCGCGATCCTGCTGCGCGCCGATATGGATGCCTTGGCGATGACCGAGGTGACCGGCCTCGACTATGCCTCGACAAGCCCCGGTCGGATGCATGCCTGCGGGCATGACGGCCACACGACGATGCTGTTGGGCGCGGCAGAGGCGCTGGCACAGCGCGACTTTTCCGGCACCGTGCATTTCGTCTTTCAGCCGGCAGAGGAGGGGCGCGGTGGCGGCGCCAGGATGGTTGCAGATGGCTTTTTCGAGCAGTTTCCAGTGGATGCGGCCTATGGCCTGCACAATATGCCGGGGCTGGAGCTGGGCGTCGTCGCAGCGGTCGAGGGGCCTCAGCTGGCCAGTTCGGACCACTGGCATGTCACCTTTCGCGGGCTTGGCAGCCATGGCGCCAAACCGCACCAGGGGCGCGACGCGGTGACCGCCTGCGGTGTCTTTCTGGGGCAGGTGCACAGTATCGTTGCGCGCGAAGTCGACCCGCTGGAGCCTGCGGTGATTTCGGCCTGTGCCGTTGAGGCGGGAGATTTCAACGCGCTGAACGTGATCCCGCAAGAGGTGCGCATCGGTGGCACCGCGCGGGCCTATTCGGTGGGTGTGCGGGATCAGTTGGAAGAGGCGATCGGGCGGCATGCGCGCGGTGTTGCGGCGGGGTATGGCATCGATGTCGACTATAGCTTTACCCGACGCATTCCGCCGGTGGTCAATGACGCGGTGCCGGTCGATGTGGCGCAGCGCGCCGTCGTGCGGGCCTTGGGCGAGGGGTCGCTGCGCACGGCCTTCCCGCCTTCGACCGCAGGGGACGATTTTGCCGAGTTCGGCACCCGTGTGCCCGGTGCCTATGTCTGGCTGGGCATGGGCGCGATGCGCGAGAACGGCGCGCACCACGCGACGAACTATGATTTCAACGATGATTGCATCCCCGCGGGCGTCGCATGGTGGTGCGCGGTGGTCGAGGAAGAGCTGGGGCTCTAACGCCCTAATCCGCGGCGCATCTCTTCGCGTAGCGCATCGGCATCCAGGGACATGGCGACCTGGATCTCGTGCTTGCCGGGGATCAGCGCGCCTGTCGCAAGGTCGACGCCCAGATCGTAGGTTTCGACGGTGAACAGGTCGGGGTGCAGCGCCAGAAGCGGCACGCAGGGGTCGTGCAACGGGCGGCTTTCGCGGCCCCGCGCCGCATCGAAATAGGCGTCGATCAGGTCGGCGCAGGTGGTTGCGGGGGCGGTGTTCAGGGCACGCAGACTGCTGACATAGGTGGCATCGGCGCGTATCTGACGTGTGGCATCCAGCGGAATCAGGATCAGCGGCAGTCGGGCGCGAAAGACGCGTGCGGCAGCCTCGGGGTCATGGGCGATGTTGAACTCGGCGCGGGTGCCGTGCACATTGCCCGGCTCAAAGATCGCGCCACCCATGGCGATGACGCGGCGGATGCGGGCGGCGGCCTCGGGGGCATGATCCAGCAGCAGGGCGATATTGGTCAGCGGGGCCAGGCAGAGCAGGTCGATGGTGTGCGCCTCCTCGGCCATAAGCAACGCGGCCATCGCCTCGACCGCGGGCAGGGGGCTGGGGGGCGTTGCGGCATCGGGCAGGGTGACGCCGCCAAGGCCGTCGGTGCCGTGGATTGCAAGCTCGGGGTCCGGGTCGCGGATCAGGGGGGTCGCGGCACCGGCATGTACCGGGGTCTCGATCCCTGCAAGCGTGGCGATGCGGCCCGCGTTGCGGGTCGTGACATCAAGGCCGATGTTACCCGCCACCGTTGTCATCAGCGCCACGTCGATATCCGGGTGACGCAGGGCATAAAGGATGGCGATGGCATCGTCGATGCCAGGGTCCGTGTCGATGATCACGCGCATGGGGTCGGCTTTCTTTGAGGTGGATCAGGCGGTTGCGTCGATCTCGACAATCTTGGCCTTGAAACGACGGGCGACTTGCAGCGCGTCGGACAGCGCCTTGTCGCCCTCGATCGTGGTGCAGAGGCGATCCTGCATCAGCCATTGCCCGGCGACCATGGTGGCGCGCACATCCGTCGGCATCGTCGCGAAGGTCAGCATCGAATAGATGTCGTAGATCGGGTGCAGACGCGGATCGTCCAGCGAAATGCGGATCAGGTCGGCCTGTTTGCCGGGTTCGAGCGAGCCGATGCGATGCGCCATGCCCAGGGTCGCCGCGCCTTCGATGGTGGCCATGCGGATCACGTCGATGCAGGGCAGCGGTTTGCGCGATCCACCGGCGATTTTCTGGAACATCGTCGCGGGGGCAAACTGGGAAAACAGGTCGAGCGTATTGCCCGACATCGGCCCGTCGGTGGCGATCCCGACATTGACGCCACGCGCGCGCAAGCCGGTGATCGGGGCGATGCCGCGCCCGGCCTTGCCGTTGGAGCGGGCGTTGTAGGCGACATTGACGCCGCGTTCCGCCAGCAGGTCGAGGTCGGAGTCGGTCGGGTACATCACGTGCGCGGCGATCAGGTCGGGGCGCAGCAATCCGGCGCGATCAGCCACCTCGACCGTGGTCATGTCATGGGTGTCGCGGGCCCATGCCACCTCGGGTTGCGTCTCGGCCAGGTGCATCTGCACGGGCAGGCCGGGGTGGGCGTCGGACCAGTTGGCGACGCGGGTCATCACCTCAAGCCCCGTGGAATAGGGCGCGTGGGGCGCGGCAGAGGCGGTTATTCGGGGGTGGCCGCGGTAGAGATCGGCCAGCGCATCGAGGCGGTCAAAGCCTTCGTCCATCGTGGCGTGATCGGGGGCGGCGAAATTCGCCAGGGTTTGCCCGACGACACCGCGCAGGCCGGACTGGTCCAGCACCGCGCCGATGCGATCCTCGAAATAGTACATGTCCGCGACGGTGGTGACCCCGCCCCGGATCAGCTCTAGGGCGGCAAGGCGGCTGCCGACCTCGACCACATCGGCCGTGACCAGCGCGCGTTCCAGCGGCAGGATATAGCGGAACAGGCGGTCGTCGACGTCTTCGCCCAAGCCCCGGAACAGGGTCATCGGCATGTGGCAATGGGGGTTGACCATACCCGGCATGATCAGGTCGCCACCCATGTCCTGCGCTGCGCCATAACGGGCAGGGGCCGCCCCCGCGCCGAGGCCGAGGATCGTGCTGCCCTCGACCGCGATCCAGCCGTTTTCGATCTCGGTCAGGCCCGCATCCATGGTCAGGATGCGGGCGTTGGTCAGAACGATCATGCGGCCTCGGCAGGCAGCAGGCAGCATTGTTCGGGCTGCGGGATCAGCACGGCGTTCGAGCCACTTTCGTAGGGGTGCGCCAGGGGGCCGTTGGCCTTCAGCTCGCCCGCCGCGGTGTCGCACTGGTACTGGTAGGCGCGCCCCAGATAGGTGCGCAGCCCCAGGCTGGTGGGGATGCCGTCGCCGCTAGGCGCGACCAGCAGACCCTCTGGCCGGGTGGCCAGGATGAAGTTCTGCGAGGGCACGGTAAACGTATCCTTGGGCAGGTTCAGAGTGGCACCACCGGGCATTTCGGCGCGCACGGCATCGCCGGATTCCGCAATTGCCTTCATCGGGATCATGTTCTCGAACCCGACGAAATCGGCAACAAAGGCGTTGGCGGGGCGCGAATACAGCACCTCTGGCGCGTCCAGCTGCATGATACGGCCCGCGTTCATGATCGCCACGCGGTCGGAGATCGAGAACGCCTCTTCCTGATCGTGGGTGACGTAGAGCGCGGTGGTGCCGTTGGCCTGTTGCAACCGGCGGATTTCGACCCGCATGTCGACGCGTAGCTTGGCGTCGAGGTTGGACAGGGGTTCATCGAACATCAGCAGCGGCGGTTCGATGACAAGGGCGCGGGCCAGGGCAACGCGCTGACGCTGGCCACCGGAGAGATTGGCCGGATAGCGATCCGCCAGCGCGTTCAGGCCGACGCGGTCGATCATGTCGTCGGCGCGCCTCTTGCGCTCACCTGCCGAAACGCCACGCTGTTTCAGGCCGAAGGCGACGTTGTCGCGCACGGTCAGATGCGGGAACAGCGCGTAGGTCTGGAACACCAGCCCGATGTCACGGTTGTGCGCGGGCAGGCGCGTCAGGTCACGTTCACCAAGGCGGATCTTGCCCGCCGTCGGCTCCAGAAAGCCCGCGACGAGGCGCAGCGTCGTCGTCTTGCCACAGCCAGAGGAGCCGAGCAGCGAGACCAGCTCGCCCTCGGCGATATGCAGCGACAGGTCCTCCAGCACCTTGGTGGTGCCGTAGTGGGCGGTGACGTTTTCGATGGAGAGGGATACGGTCATTCGTCAGGCCCTTTACTTGGTCAGGAATGTCAGGCCGAGCGTGCGTTCAACGATGGCCATGACGGCGACCGTGACACCCATCAGCAGAACCGAAACCGACGCGATGGTCGGATCGAAGAACTGCTCCATATGGGCGAGAAGCTGGATCGGGAGGGTGGAGACGCCGGGACCGGTCAGGAAGATCGACACCGAAACGTCATTGAGAGAGGTGATGAACGCCAGGATGAACCCGGCGATGATGCCCGCCCGCACATTGGGCAGAAGCACGGTAAAGAACGCTTTCCAACGTGGGCAACCGAGGGAAACGGCGGCCTCCTCGATGGAAAAGTCGAAGGAATTCAACGAGGCACCGACGACGCGCACGCAATAGGGCAGCACGATCAGCGCGTGACCGATCAGCAGCGACAGCATGATCGGCAGGTTGATGCCCGTGGCCAGAGATTTCATCAGCGAAAACCCAAGCACGATTTCCGGGATCAGGATTGGCAGAACGAAGATGTTGCCAAGGAAACGCGGCAGTTCGACCCGGTAGCGTGCCATGGCGTAGGCGGCGGGGATGCCAATGCACATCGACAGCGCCGTACCCCCCACCGCGAGCATCAGCGATGTGACGAAGGTGCGCTTGAAGGCCGAAATCTCGAACGCGTTCTGATACCAGTGCAGGGTCAGCCCGCGCGGCGGGAAGGTCAGGAAGGACGTGTCCGAGACGGACGCGCCGATGATGATGATCAGCGGGCCGACCAGAAAGAAGAATGTCAGTGCTGCGAAGGCGATCAGCAGGGGATGTGTCTTGCGTTGCATGTGCTTACCCCGCGACCGGATTGAGGCGATGCGCCAGTTTCGACATCACCAGAACGGTGGCCAGCGTCACGACGACCATGATGGCGGCGACGGTCGATGCGGCAACCCAGTCGAACCGCACCATGGCGTTCTGATAGAGGAATGTGCCCATCATCATCTGGCTTTCCCCACCCAGAAGTTGCGGCGTGGCATAGCTGGTGAACGACCCGGTGAAGACCAGAACCGCGCCCACGATCAGCCCCGGCACGGCCATCGGCAGCACCACCTGACGGAAGGCGGCGGCGGGCGTGGCCCCGAGCGAGGCGGCCGCATCGGTGAGGTCCTGGGGAATGCCTTCAAGCACACCCACAAGGGTCAGGATCATCAGTGGAACGAACAGGTAGATCATCGCCACGATCACCGACCCTTGGGTGTAAAGCATTGAAAACGGCTCGGTTATCGCGCCGATCCAGATCAGGAAGTTGTTCAGGATACCGTTCTTGCCCAGGATCACCAGCCAGGCGAACGAGCGCACGACAACCCCGGTCAGCAGCGGAAATACCGCCGCGATGATCAGCAGGCTTTTCAGCCGTCCGGGGGTCTTTGCGACGACCCAGGCCGTGGCAAAGCCGACAGCGACGGAGACGACGGTGGTGATCAGGGCGACCTCCATCGTGCGCCACAGCACCGTGGTGCGAAAGCGGGAATTGAAGAAGGCGGCATAGGTCGCGAAGGGGCCCTTGGGGTCGCCGAAGGTGGTGGCGAAGGTCGCGATCACGGGCAGACCAAGGAACAGCAGCACGAGCAATGTGGCCGGTGTGGCCAGCGCCCAGGCGCGCAATCGGGGGGGCATGTCAGGTGTCCTTTAACAAAGCGATACGGGGCGGCATTTCAAACCGCCCCGCGTCAAGGTCAGATCAGGGCGATGCCTGATCATAAACAATGGCTTACATGCCGAAGATTTCGTTCCAGCGGTCGATCCAGTCGGATTTGTTCGCGTTCATCTTGGCGTAATCCATGGTGTTCAGCGCGGCGATGGCATCGGCGCCATAGGTCCACATGGCGGCCTGTTCGTCGGTCAGTTCGACGTTCATGTTGATCGGGGCATCGACGCCCTGTTCGGCCTCTTTCTGCTGCACTTCGTCGGACAGCAGGAAGTTGATGAACTCATACGCCAGTTCGGTGTTTTCCGCGCCGGTGGGGATGTTGACGGTGTTCAGAACCGCGATGTCGCCATCTTCCAGTTCGGCCCATGTCATTGTGGGAACAGCATCTTTCAGGGATTTCAGGGTGAAATCCTGGGTCATGGTGACCGAGGCTTCGCCGGTCGAGATCAGGTTCACCATCTCGGAGCCGGTGTTGTAGTTCTTGGTCACGTTCGGCTCGATCGCCTTGACGGCCTCGAAGGCGCCTTCGGCATCTTCGTAGGCGTCGACACCGGCATGGGCACCGGCCTGAACGACGAACATCGGGCCGGCGGTGGTGGTGATGCCGGGCAGGGAAATGGTGCCTGCCAGATCGTCACGCCACAGGTCATCCCACTTGGTGATCGGGTCGATCTTGGCGCTGTCGTAGACCACGCCGATGCGTCCGACGGTATAGGCGGGGCCAAAGCCGCCCTGGGGGTCACGGGCAATTTCGTAAATGTTTTCAATGTTCGGCACCTTGGAGGCGTCGAATTTCTGGAAGGTGCCGGCCTCGACCCCGATCTGGGAATAGGCGTCGGTCAGGAAGATCACGTCGACGCCCTTGCCACCGCGGGCCTGCAGCTTGCCCAGGCGGTCGGCGTTGTTGCCGGTTTCGAACTGCACGTCGCAGCCACACTGGGCCTTGAAGGGTTCGATGATGTTCGCGTTCAGCTTGTCGCCGTTATAGCCCCACCAGGAGATGGTCAGCGTTTCAGCCTGGGCCGAAGCGGCGGAGGCGATAAGGGCGAGGGCGGAGATTTGCGCCAGTCTTTTCATGGGGTTTCCCTGTCTAGTTCAGAAGGTCGAGTGCAGAATCGGACGGTGATGGTGATTTATGTGATGCGTGACGTATAGCGCCGACAATCGGAAATGCACGCATTTGCCAGTTCAAAAGGCAGTCGGAAAAGTCATTTGCACACATGTTAATCGCCCTTGCGCCTGTCGGGCCGACTGGCACGCGGCCGGGGCGGCGGATCGGCGCGGGAGGGGGCGGCGCGGTGCGGGGCGCGGGCTGAGCGGGGCCGCTTGGGCGGGCGCGGCGCGGGGGCGTCGGTATTGCGCGGGGATCGACCTGTAAGTCGTTGATATCGCGAGATTCGAACGTCGGTATTTGAACGGTATCTGAGCTGTATCCGAACGGTGAAAAATCTGCATCACCAGACCACCGGATGCGTGGCCCCTGTGGCGACGTTCACCAGCCCTTCGGGGGCATGATCGGAGGGCGCGACAAGGCACCATTTCCAGGGCGAGCAGGTCAGCGTGGCCCATGCGAGGCGTTCGGGAAAACCGGGTTGCCAGCGCGGGTTGAAGGAGGGTTCGTACAGCCAGTCGATCCCTTCGGCCGCCGTGAGCAGGGCCTGCATGTCGCGATCCAGCGCCTCGGCGGGACGCGCGCTCATCAAGCCGGCGATTTCCCAGCGGATCGTGGCCAGCACCCGACCGCCCGAGACCAGCGCCCAGCCGCCATCCATGTCCGCGACCGTGTTGGCGGCCAGCGCCATGGCATCGTCGGACGAGCCGCAGGCCCAGAGGTTGTGCTTGTCATGGGCCATCGAGCAGGCAATCGCGGTGTCGGGGGTGCGCGGGCCACAGCCGAGCCAGAACATCTTCGACACCGCGCCTTGCCCCGAGAACCGGTCGATCACGGCAAACTTTGTGACGTTGCGGTCGGCATCGCGTTGCACCGCCCCGTCCTGCACCGGCAGGTCCATCGTCAGGAAGTCATCGGCCCAGTGGAAGGGGCGCAGAAGCGCCGCCGTGACCGTCTGGCGACCCGAGGGCGCGGCGATGCGGAAATCGCCGGGCACCAGCGCGCGCCCGACGTTGATGGTTTTCGTCGCCCAGTCGGGCCAGTCGATGCAGGGCACGTCGATCAGGTAGTCGGTGCCGGTGGCGACGTGGCGGCCATCGGCCCAGACCTGATGAATGGAAAAGCTGTCGAGATCGTCGAGCAGCACGATGTCGGCGTAGCGACCGGGCGCGATCAGGCCGACCCATTGTTCCAGCCGCATGTGCCGCGCCGGGTTGATCGTGGCGCATTGCACGGCGATTTCGGGGGCAAGACCGGCGGCAATGGCGGTGCGCACGTTGTGATCGGTCGCGCCGGTTTTCAGCGTGTCGCTGGCAGAGCGGTCATCGGTGGCGAAGGCGACGCGGGACCAGTCGCGCAGGCCAAGATCCAGCAGGCCGCGCACCATTTCGGAAAGCGAGTGGATGCGCAGCTCGATGAACAGCCCGGCGGCGAGCTTGTCCATCGCCTCTTCTGCCGTCCACATCTCATGATCGGAGGAGATTCCGGCGGCGGAAAAGGCGTTGATCGTGGGCAGGTCGGTCAGGCCAGCGGCGTGCCCCTCGACCACGGCGCGGCGTTCCAGCGTGGCGCGGATCATGCCCCAGAGGCGTGTGTGCGAGGGGTTTTCGGGGTCAGAGACGCCGGGCCAGTCCATCACCTCGTCCAGGCCGGCGACCATGCGCGAGGCGTCGAGGAAATCGCGCTGTGCGTCATAACCGAGCCAGCCGCCGCCATGTTCATAGGCGGTGGGGGGGACGGCGGAACCGGGCAGCGGAAAGATTTTCAGCGGCGAGCCACGGCGGCGGGCCTCAAGCCAGAAATCGAGGGTGCGGTCGGCGTTGACGTTGGAAAATTCGTGGCTGGCCTCGCAGGTCCAGGTGTTGCCCCGGGGGATGACGAGGGCGGCCTCATGCTCGGGTGTCAGGTGCGAGGATTCGATGTGCTTGTGCACCTCGCCCAGGCCGGGAACGGCCGAAAGGTCCGGCAGGTCGACGCGGGTTGTGGCGGTGCCGGGCCAGCTGCCTGCGGGGCCGGTGTAGGCGACGCGCTTGCCTGCAATGACGATTTCGCGGTTGTCGCGCCAGAGGCCGGTGCCGGTGTCGAGCAACCGCCCGACGCGCAGAACGGTGTCGGCGGGGGCGCGGCCAAGGGCAACCTGCACGAGGTGCTGGCGGATCGCGACTTCGGTTTCCGGGTTCAGGTCGACGTCGGCGTCAAGGTCGGCATCAACATCGGGAAAGGTCTGGTCTGTCATCGGTATCCTGTGGGCGCACGCGGGCCTCAAAACGCCCCGGTTTGATGACCCGGGGGTAGAACATGTCGCCGGGCCGGGCAAGAGAGGCCGCGAACGGGTTTGTGTCAGCTTTCGCCGGAACCGCCACGGCTGCGGCCCAGTTCGTGCCGCAGAAACAGCGCGTAGCCCGCCAGCACCATCAGGGCCAGTGCGAACCACGTGATCGCATAGCTGAGGTGGGCATTGCGGAAACTGACGACGGTCTGCCCGCCACGCGGCCACGTGTCGCTGTCGGTCTTTTCCTGGTCGACGAAATAGGGCGCGACGTGGCCCAGCCCCTTGGCGGCGGCGATCGCGGCGATGTCGCGGCGATACCAGGCGTCGTCTTCTGGGCGGTTGTCCTGGCTGAACAGCCAGCCCTGATCTTCGGGCAGGCGCAGCAGGCCGGTGACGGTCTGCGGGCCTGTCGGGGCGGCGGTGCGGGTGGCGGGGTCGCGCTGTGCCTCGGGCACGACGCCACGGTTGACCATGACGATGCTGTCGTCATCGCGCCGCAGCGGGGTCATCACCCAATAGGCCGGGCCGAAATCGGAGGGGGTGTAGACCTGAACCTCGTCGTCATTGAGGAAGGTGCCGTGCAGGGTGACATGGCGGTATTCATCGCGCGGCCGGGTGATGGCGGGCCAGTCGGCGGGCCCGGGGGCGGGCTGAGCGGGGGCATGCACGCGGGCATCGACACGTTCGATCAGGTCGATCTTCCAGTGCAGGCGGCGCAGCTGCCAGGTGCCGAGGCTGGCAAAGCCCGTGATGGCGAGCGTGGCAACCAGGGTGACGATGATCAGGAGGGGCCAGCGGAGGGGGCGGGACATGGCGCGAAACTCGGTACGGTCTGGGAAACGGAAAACGGGGCCGGGCGTGCCGGCCCCGTCGAAGGGCAATAAGGGGGCGGATCAGCCCTGTTGCGACTGAAGCGACATCATCTTGTCCATGTCGGGCATAGGCATCATGTTTTCGTTCATGTTGTGCATGACCCAGAGCGAGCCTGCCAGCACGATGACGAGGATGATCACCGCAAAGAGGGTGGCGGCGATGGTCCAGCCCCCCTCGGACGAGCGGTTGACGTGCAGGAAGTAGACCAGGTGCACGATGATCTGCAGGGCGCCGAAGCCCATGATGATGCCGATCTTGAGCATGCGCGAGATGTCCGGCTCTCCCAGAATGATCCCGAAGGGGATCACCGTCAGGATCGCGGCCAGCACGAAACCGGTCATGAGCTGGTTCATGTTGCCATGGCTATGGGTTGAATGATCGCTCATCAGATCAGCCTCACGAGATAGACAAAGGAAAAGACGCCGATCCAGATCAGGTCGAGGAAGTGCCAGAACATGCTGAGCGTCGACAGGCGGCGCATGTTGGCCGTCGTCAGCCCGTGCATGCGCAACTGCACGCAGAGCGTCACCAGCCAGATCAGGCCACCGGTGACGTGCAGGCCGTGGGTGCCGACCAGCACGAAGAACGCCGACAGGAAGGCCGAACGATCAGGGCCTGCGCCGATGTGGATCAGGTGGTTGAACTCGTAGATCTCCATCCCGATGAAGCCGAGGCCGAGCAGACCGGTCACGACCAGCCATTTCAGCGCAGTGTCGAGGCGGTGTGCCTCGGCTTGCAGCATGGCGACGCCGAAGGTGATGGAGGAGAACAGCAGCAACGCCGTCTCGATCAGCACGAAATCGGCCTCGAACAGATCCTTGGGGGCCGGGCCACCGGCGTAGTTGTAGCCCAGCACCGCATAGGTCGCGAAGAGCACCCCGAAGATGATGCAATCGCTCATCAGGTAGATCCAGAAGCCGATGGGCGTCGGGCTTTCGTGGTGGTGATCGGGATGGCTGTCCGGGCCATCGGGCCCGTTCACGGGCCCGGTGACGGGGGTGTCCAACATGGTCATGCCGTGGCTCCCTTGCTTTCGGTGTGCGCGACCTCATCGACGGGGATGTAGTAGTCGCGGTTGTAGTTGAAGGTATGGGCGATGCCGATGGCGATGCAGGCGAACAATGCCAGGATCGCCAGCCACCAGATGTACCAGACCATGGCAAAGCCGAAGGCCAGCGCGAACAGCGAGATCACCGCACCCGTTCCCGTGCCCTTGGGCATGTGGATCGGGGTGTAATGCGTCGACCATTTGAAGCCGGTCTGCTTCATCCGCCAGAATTCGTCGCGGCCGTGCACCTCGATCACCTGCGGAAAGTTGTAGGGCGCAGGTGGCGATTGCGTGGCCCATTCCAGCGTGCGGGCATTCCACGGGTCGGGGCCACAGGCCAGCGCCTTGCGGTTCCTGATCGACACGGCAAAGCCGATGAAGGTCGACAGGATGCCGAAGGCGATCAGCACCGCGCCACAGGCCGCAATGATGAAATAGATCTGCCAGCCGGTGTCCATGTACTGCTGCATCCGGCGCGTCGCGCCCATCAGCCCGAGCGCGTAGAGCGGCAGGAAGGCAAAGTAGAAGCCGATGCACCAGAACCAGAAGGTGCGCTTGCTCCACTTGTCATCGAGGCGGAAGCCGAACGCCTTGGGCCACCAGTAGGTGACGGCCGCGTAGACGCCGAACACCACGCCGCCGATGATCACGTTGTGAAAGTGCGCGATCAGGAACAGGGTATTGTGCAGCTGGAAATCGACCGGGGGAACGGCCAGCAGAACGCCGGTCATGCCGCCGATGGTGAAGGTGACGATGAAGCCCAGTGTCCAGAGCATCGGCACTTCGAGGCGCACGCTGCCCTTGTACATCGTGAACAGCCAGTTGAAGACCTTGACCCCCGTCGGCACCGCGATGATCATCGTGGTGATACCGAAGAAGGTGTTCACGCTGGCACCGGACCCCATGGTGAAGAAGTGGTGCAGCCAGACGACGAAGGACAGCACCATGATGCAGGCCGTGGCCCAGACCATGGTCTTGTACCCGAACAGCGGCTTGCCCGAGAACGTCGCCACGACTTCGGAAAACACACCGAAGATCGGCAGGATCAGGATGTAGACCTCGGGGTGGCCCCAGATCCAGATCAGGTTGACGTACATCATCGCGTTGCCACCAAGGTCATTGGTGAAGAAGTGCGTGCCGAGGTAGCGATCCAGCGTCAGCAGGGTCAGCGTGGCGGTCAGCACCGGAAAGGCGGCGACGATCAGCACGTTGGTACACAGCGCGGTCCAGGTAAAGACGGGCATGTCGAACAGCTTCATCCCCGGCGCGCGCATCTTGAAGATGGTGGCGATCAGGTTGATGCCCGACAGCGTGGTGCCGACCCCGGCGATTTGCAGCGACCACAGGTAGTAGTCCATCCCCGGCCCGGTCGAGAAAGAGGCCCCCGACAGGGGCGGAAAGGCCAGCCAGCCGACCCGCGCGAATTCACCCACGAACAGCGACACGTTGACCAGCAAGGCGCCGGCAACCGTCATCCAGAACGAGAAGTTGTTCAGGAACGGAAAGGCCACGTCGCGGGCCCCGATCTGTGTCGGCATGACGAAGTTCATGATGCCGGTGACGAAGGCCATCGCGACGAAGAAGATCATGATCACGCCGTGCGCGGTAAAGACCTGGTCGAAGTGGTGCGGCGGCAGATAGCCCTCGGCGCCACCGGCGGCCAGCGCCTGCTGCGCCCGCATCATCAGCGCGTCGGCAAAGCCACGCACCATCATGATAAAGCCCAGCACCATGTACATGATGCCGATCTTCTTGTGATCGACGGTGGTGACCCAGTTCTTCCAGAACGGCACCCAGAGGCGATAGCGGGTCATTACCGCCAGCACCGCCAGCCCGCCCAGCACGATAGCCAGGAAGGTGCCGACAAGGATCGGTTCGTGATAGGGAATCCAGTCGAGGGACAGCCGACCGAAGATCGGAGAGACCGTTTCCTGCGTTGTTTCAACGACTTCTGTTGACATATCAGTTGTGCTCCATTGCCGGGGCCGAACGGGTGTGTTCTTGGACATCGGGGGCGTCGTTGGCACCGGTATCGTCGTTGCCATCGATCAGGCCCGCGCCGGGGGCCTGCATCAGGTTGCCGAAACCGTCGATCATGCGCTGGCCATCGTATTCGTAGGCGGCCTTGTCACCGATACCGGCCAGGCCTCCGCCGCCGTGCATGTCGGTCATCATCATCTGGTCCATGCAGACCTTGCCCTCCTCGACGCAGAGGCCGACGATACGCTCGAACAGTTCGGGGTCGGGGTCGGTGTAGAGGGTGACGGGATTTCCGATGGAGGGTTTTTCCAGCGCGAGATAGGCGTCGCGGGTCAGGGCGGTGCCCTCGGCCCTGGCGGAAGAGACCCAGGCATCGAAATCAGCATCGCTCATCGCGTCGGTATCGAAGGTCATCTGCGAGAAGCCGGGCCCGGAATAATGCGCGGAGCGGCCCGCGAAGGTGCCGACCTCATCCGCGATCATGTGGATCCTGGTTTCCATGCCGGCCATCGAATAGACCATGCCGGACAGCGCCGGGATCGACAGCGTGTTCATCACCGTGCTGGAGGTAAGGCGGAAGTTCACCGGGCGATTGACCGGGATCGCCAGTTCGTTGACCGAGGCGACACCGTATTGCGGATAGATGAACAGCCATTTCCAGTCGAGCGAGACGGCCTCGACCTCGATCGGCTCGCCCGCGTGGGCAAGGTCGAGGGGGCGGTAGGGGTCAAGCCGGTGGGTGTAGATCCAGGTGAAGACACCGAGCGCGATGACGATGGCGACAGGGGCGCTCCAGATCAGGACTTCGAGTTTGTTGGAATGGGCGAAGTCAGGTTCGTAGTCGGATTTGTCGGGGCGGTCCGCGCGGTATTTCCACGGAAAGTAGACGCCCATGAAGATCACCGGAATGATCACGATGAGCATGAGAAGAGTCGAGATGATCAGAAGGTTACGCTCCTGTCCGGCGACCCAGCCGGAGGGGTGGAGCACATCGTACTGACATCCCGACAAGGACACTGCCAAAAGCAGCATCAGAGGGATCTTGAAGGGTTTCAACACTGCTTGCCTCTTGCGCGGTTGACGGGCGGGCCGGTCGCGGGACCGGCAACCCGTAGGAAGGAGAGCCGGTGCGCAAAACGGAGGGGGCGCGACCGGACTTGTGCCGCGGCGAATATGCCGCCGCCGACAGGAGCGCGAGGCGTCACACGGCCGCACCTTGCGCAACTTGCCGTTTAATCACAAATGCTTGAGGTGAAATGCGTGCAACCGGGGGTGGACCGCGCGGCGGGGTTCGCATGGCCGGGCAATGGGCCTGAAGTCGCATCTGCGACGCATATATCCCAACAAAACCGGGCGCTTTGGCGGGGCTGCGTCGCGACGCGGGCCTGAGCGATTTCCCGCTGTGCGGGTTCGCGGGCGACGGGTCATTTCGCAGGTGCAGCATCGTCGTGCACGCGGGGATTGCGCACGCTTGAGCACGGCGCAGAGCGGCAATGATCTGAGCGCAGGGCAGAGCGTGAAATTTGTGACCCGGACCCCGCGGCGTGGGGTCCAAAGGGGGGGTGGCCAGGGGCGAAGAGTCGGCGCGGGCGCGGATCGCGCAGGGGGGTGCGGCACAAATCCACGTGTGGCCCGCAAGTTTGCTGTTGCGAAGGCCGCCCGGCCGCGGGCAAGCATTTCGAGCGCCTGCCGGGACTTGCGCGTTTTGCCTATTCGGGACCTGTCATCATGGATTTCATCAATGCCGCGCTCCTCGGGATCATCGAGGGGATCACGGAGTTTCTGCCCATATCATCGACCGGGCATCTGATCATCGCGGAAACCTGGTTGGGCGCGCGCTCCGAAACCTTCAACGTGGTGATCCAGGCGGGGGCGATTCTGGCGGTGACGCTGATCTACTGGCGGCGGATCGTCAGCCTGCTGACCGGCTGGAACGACCCTGAGGCGCGCGATTACCTGGGCAAGATCCTGATTGCCTTTGCCATCACCGGGGTGCTGGGCCTGATCGTCAAGAAGCTGGGATTCGAACTGCCGACGGAAATCAGGCCGGTCGCCTGGGCGCTGGTGATCGGTGGCATCTGGATGCTGCTCGCCGAGGCGCTGGCGGCGCGGTTGCCCGATCGCACGCGAGTCACGCTGAGCGTGGCGATCGCGGTGGGGCTGGCGCAGATCGTGGCCGGGGTGTTTCCGGGCACCTCGCGATCGGCCACCACGATTTTTGTCGCGATGCTGCTGGGGTTGTCGAACCGGGCGGCGGCGACCGAGTTTGCCTTTCTCGTCGGGATACCCACGATGTACGCGGCCAGCGGATACGAGCTGTTGTCGCAGCTGAAGGACGGCGGCATCGAGGAAGACTGGAGCGCGCTTGGCGTGGCGTTCGTGTTTTCCACGCTTACGGCGTTCATTGCCGTGAAATGGCTGCTGGGTTTCATCCGCAGCCACCGTTTCACGTCGTTCGCGATCTATCGCATCGCCTTTGGCGGGGCGCTGCTGGCGGCGGTGTCGGCCGGTCTGCTGACCTGACGCCGCGGGCGGCGCCCGCGCAGGGCGGCGGCCTGGCATTGGGGGTGGCGCATTTATCAGGACGGCGCAGCATGCGGCAGCGCGACGGGAAGACGCGGGGTTTGGCCGGGAGGGTGCGAAAATTCTGGTGATCATTAACCCGTGGTGGCACGGTTTAGGTTAGACCGGACCTGCCGTAGCCCCAGGAAGAAGACGCTGATGATGGCGAGCCCGAAGCGGACGTACGATGAAATTCTGGATCTGCACGGGATCAAGGTGCCGCTGTACGCCGACGTCGTGACGCCGAAGATCGAGCGTCAGATGCGCGTCGGGCACTATGAGGCGGGCGAAAGCCGGGCCGCGCGGGCATTTGTGCGCGCGGGCGACAGGGTGCTTGAGCTGGGGGGGGGACTCGGGGTGATCTCCTCTGTCGTGGGGCGGATCGAGGGCGTCGAGAAGGTGCTGTCGATCGAGGCCAATCCGCAGTTGATCGAGGTGATCCGGGAAACGCAGCGTCTGAACGGCGTGGACAGGTGCGAGGTGCGTCACGGCGTGATCGACAGCCATGACCGCGACAGCGTGGCGTTCTATGTGCGACCGGATTTCTGGGCGTCCAGCATGACGCCGGACGCGCCCGTGTCCGGTGCCCAATCCGGTGCGGTCGATGCGGAGCGGCCCGGCCATCACGAAACGGTTTCGGTGCCGGGTCTGTCGCTGGATCGTCTGGTGCAGGAGTTCCGCCCCAGCGTCCTGATCGCGGATATCGAGGGGGGCGAGCTGGATCTGTTCGAGAGCAGCGCCCTGAACGGTGTGCGCACGATCATCATCGAGCTGCATCCAGGCGTCTATGGCACTGCGGGGCAGGAGCGGATCTTGTCGACCTTGCGCGGGCTTGGGTTCGTGATCGACGCGGATCATCTGAAAGGGTCGGTCTGGGTATTGCATCGGCAGGCGGTGCCCGCGCTGTCGCCGCCCGGGCATCGGGGCGCAGCCCCCCGCATCGCCATCGTGACCTGCATGAAGAACGAAGGCCCGTTCCTGTTGGAATGGCTGGCCTATCATCGCGCCATCGGCGTGACGGATTTCGTCATCTTCACCAACGATTGCACGGATGGCACCGACCGGATGCTGGACAGGCTGGATGCGGCCGGGGTGGTCACGCACCTGCCGAACCCGGCCACTTTGGTCGGCTCGACGTATTTTCAGCCTGTCGCGCTGAAATATGCGTGCCAGTTGCCGCAGGTGCGGCGGGCGGATTACGTGATGTGCATCGACGTGGACGAATTCGTCACCATCCGCGCCGGGGCGGGCCGGTTCAGCGACCTGTTGCAGGCGGCAGGCCCGTTTCATGCCCTGTCGATGAGCGAGCTGAACTTTACCAGCAGCGCGACCTGGGGTTTCGAGGATTGCTGGCTGACGGAGCGGTTTCGCGATCATGAGACGCCGACGCCGGGACATTGGCAGGCACGGCGCGGGGTCAAGACAATCGTGCACGGCATTGAAAACATTCGCGCGATCCAGGTGCACCGGCCCTATCTGACGCCGGGCACCGAGGCGGATTTCGTCTGGCTGGACGGATCGGGACGCGCCTTTGACAGGTCGTTCACCTTTTACGATCCGCAGAACGGGGTCGACCGACGCGGGCGCTATGACCTGGTCTGCCTGAACCATTACGCGCTGCGCAGCGTCGAGAGCTATCTGCTGAAGCTGGACCGCGGGGATGCCGTTTCGCCGCGCAACGTGGTGGACGGCACGTATTTTCGCAAACGTTCGATCGGGGGGGCGGCCCTGGGCTGGATCGATCCGATGGTGCCCGCCGCGCGCCGGGAATGGAGCGTGCTGATGCAGGACGACGTTCTGGCGGGGCTGCACGACGCGGCGGTCGCGGCCCACAAGGCGCGACTGAGCCATATCGCGGAACGTCCCGAAATCGCGGGCATCGCGGCGTGGATCCGCGAGACATATTTTGCCGCGCGATAACCGGGTCTGCGCCATTTACTGCCAAGCGTCCCCGTGCCCTTCGGCGCCATCGGGGGGTGAGGCGGGCCTGGGCGTGAGGACGACGCCGGTGACGGTTGGGGCAATGTCGTCACGCCGGCTTGTCGCGAGGCGGAGGCTTTCCGTGCCGCAGGTCAGCACCACGTCGTCCTGCACCTGCCGGATCCGTACCGGCCCCATCACCGCCCAGTCCGACAGGTCGATCACCCCTGTGCGGAACCCCCGCACCAATTGCGGCAGGCCTGTGCGCAGAAAGATCAGCGTCGTGATGCCCTGGGTGGCGTCGATGGTGTTCTGACCAGCGTCGAGGGTGATGCGGCTTTGCCCCGGTCCGGTGGTGATCATGTTGACGCCGCCACCGGAATAGATGGTGTCGTTGCCCATTCCGGCAAAGATCACGGCATTGCCGCTGCCGCCGTGGATCAGGTTGTTGCCGTCGATGGCATGGATGGTGTCCTGGCCTTCGCCGCCATGGATCGTGGCATCCGACACCCCGGCGTGAACCCGGTTTTCACCGCGCCCAAGGTGGGCGGTCAGGCTGTCGCTGGAGGTGGTGATGTCGTCGCCGCCATCCCCCCCGACCACATCCAGCGCAAACCGGTTGTGGCCCCCGGCAAAGAAGATCCGGTTGCCGGCGTCGTTGCACTGGATGCGAAAACGCGTGACGCCGCCGTTGGTGTCGGAGGCGAAAAGCAGCTCTCGGATGCCATCGGCGAGGTCGAGCGTGCCGTTTTCGCGCAGCGTGGCGAAGTGCTTGCGATGGCCCGGGGCGGACAGGCCTGCGGGCGCGGACCCCACCGTGATCACGCCGTTCGTGGGCAGCGATTGCAAGGGCGGGCCACCGTCGTGCACCGATATGTAGTCGGCCGTGCCGGAGTGCGGCGGATCGCCCGCCGCCGCGATGAGCAGGCCATAATCGCGGCAGGTGGCCAGCAGGCTGCTGCGCATTTTGGCGTAGTGCGGGTGATCGGGGCCCAGATCGGTGGTCAGCCAGGGGTCGTGCGTCACGTCATAGAGGGCGCTGGTGCCGTCCTGATAGAGCGTGACGCGCAGGTCGCCTTGCCGGATTGAGGCGCTGCCATACCAAAAGGTCGGCACGGCGCGATCGGGCGCGCGCCCCCCCTCGACCAGCGGACGCAGGGAGGTGCCGACCGCGTGGCGCATCGGGCGCGCCCCGGCATAGTCCAGGATGGTCGGCCCCAGGTCGAGCAGGGCCACGGGGTCATCGACGACGCGCGCGGGTTGGCGCGGATCATGCACGATCAGCGGGACACGCGTCGCCTCTTCCCACAAGGTGAATTTGCGGAAACGGTTCTTGTCGCCCATGTGGTAGCCGTGATCGGAGAAGATCACGACGACGGTGTCGTCTGCGTGGGGCGAGGCCTTGAGCGCGTCCCAGACCCGGCCGATATGGCTGTCGACATGGCTGAAAGCCGAGAAATAGTTGCGGACGGATTTCTGCCAGTCCTCGACCGCGCCGGCCGTGTCCATGTTTTCCTGCATGAAGGTGGCGGTGAAGGCATTGAGATCGAAGCCCTGCGCCCAGTCGGCCGGCTGGATGAAATCCTCGACCGGGTACATCTGCTTGAAGCGATCCGGGGTGCGGAACGGCGGGTGCGGGTGGTGAAAGCCGACCTCTCGGTAAAACGGCGCGGCGGCGTCGTAGGATTTGAGGAACCGGATGGCGTGCTGGGACGAACGGTAATCGTAGTAGGCGCGGTCATCGGCGGTATCGGTGGTGCCAGCGCCGTTCATGCGCCCGCCATACTGGATTGCGGGGGCGTCGCGTTTCGGGCCGAAATAGACCTGCGCCGCGGGATGCGAATAGAGCGTGTCGTGCACCGCGGGGGGCAGGGGTTTGTAACCATGGTGGATCTTGCCCGCGGTGGCGCAGTGATAGCCCGCCTGCCGCAGGCGGTATTGCCACATCTGTTCGGGGCGCAGCAGGTCAAAGATGTTGGTGTAATTGTCAAAGATGCCGGTGGCATAGGGCGACAGGCCCGACATGGCGCTGGCCCGGCTGGGTCCACAGATCGGCACCTGGCAATAGGCCGAGGTGAACAATGCGGAGTTGGCGCAGATCCGGTCGAGGTTGGGCGTGTGCAGCGTGGCCCCGAACGCGGTACGGTAGCGCCAGAAGGCGAAGGCGTCGTCCATGCCGATCAGGATCACGTTGCGCCGGTCTGCCATCTGCATCTTCTTTCTTGCCTTTGCGTTGCGCGGCCGGGGTCAGCCGGTGACCACCTTTTGAAGGCCCGACAGGGCGTAGCGCCGCAGCACATGCCCCGGAACGGCCAGGCTGTCGGCCTGCCATGTGTCGCGCAGGCCGCCGCGATTGGCGGCGCGGTCCTGCTGTCCATCCGCCGTGGCGCCCCAGGCATAGCTGAGCGAGAGCGCGGCGCCGGTCGGGGCCTTGTCGCAGAAGATCCTGACGATGGGGGGCCCGCGCATGACCCGCACGCCCGTGATCTGCGCGCCGTTGTCGCAACCGTGCAGGGCAAATCCATGCGGTTCGTCGGGGTCGAACGCCAGCCCGGCGTCGGTGATGAAATGCGCCCTGAGTTCATCGCCGTCGGGGTGCACCAGGCTGAGAGAAGGGCAGCGCCAGGGGGTGCCCTGCTGGGTCTGGCGGACCGCCAGCACCTTGATCTCGTCCATCAGGGCGGCGCTGGTTGCGTCGTGCGTTGCGGGCATTCCGGGCAGAAAGCCATAGGGATAGCCGGGTGTCGCGACGATGAATTTCAGTGTCGGGTGATCCAGGTCCAGCCGCGCCTCGGCCAGGATCACGCCCGATGTGCCATCGTCACGGGTGCCTGCCGACTGGGCCACGACGATATGCGGCACGCTGGCCTGTCCGGTCGTCGCGGCCACGGCGCGCCCCAGCCAAAGGGCGGTCCGGGCATAATGCGCGTCGGCCTGCGCTTCGTCGGTGTCGGGCGCACCGCTGAGCAGGGAAAGGTCGATGCGATCGACATGCAGGTGCTTTTGCCAGCGCGACAGCGCCTGTGCGCCGGTGGCAAGTTGGTCGTTCAGCGTCGCGGCCAGGGGCGCATCGGGTGCGGCCTCGGCCAGGGTCAGGCCGGGTTGCTGTGCCTCGATGGCCAGAACGGTGCGAAAGGCCAGGCCGTCGCGGCGGGCGTGCATCTGCGTCAGGACCGCCTGCGACCGGGCCGCCAGATCAGGGGCCGCACCACTGAGGTGCTGGTTCACGACGTGATAGTCAAAGCGTTCGGGCAGGGTGCGCGGGCTGCTGCGCATGTCGCCAAAGCTGAGCATGGCCAGCGCCAGCGGCGGGGTCTGGGCCAGGGTCAGGCGTTCGCGTTCCTCGTATCCCATCAGTTGACCGCGATACTGATCCGAAAGATAGCGCAGGGCGGATCCGTCCCGCTGTATCATCCAGGCATTGCCGCGCGTGCGCGGCGTGTCCGGCGCGGTTGCGGCCTGTGGTTCGGGATCTGATCCCGCCTGTAATCCGGCGTTTGATCCGGCGTGTAATCCGGCCTGTGATCGGGGGGGCGTTGGTGGGGCGGGTGGCATTGGTGTGACCTGATCCTAAACGCTCTTTGGGTCGCCGCGCGGTGATGCCGCGCCAAGGGCACCCGGTGACCCCATCCCATGACCCCAGATGGCCGCAGTTGCCGCGATACTGGACCATCAACCTGCATCAGGGCAACAGATCCTTTCGCGGTCGCGCGGCGCCCCGACAACAGTGCCAAGGGGGTGCGGTGCGGCGATCGCGCCGTGGCAACACCGGCCCGACAGGGCGGCGAAGTCGGGCGACGGCCATTGCCATTGTCCAGACCACGGGATAGCAATTCGCGGAATCAAGATGTCAATGAGGGAGGACATTCGATGTTTTTGAAGGGAATTCGGGGCACGGCGCTGCTTGGTGCCATGGCCAGTGTGACCGCAGGCGCGGCCATGGCACAGACCGAAGTCAAGATCGCCTATGCGCTGGCGCCGGACTCGCACTATGGTGTGGCGGCCCAGAAATGGCAGGACGTGGTCGAAGCCGAGACCGATGGAAAGTTCACCTTTCGGCATTTCCCGTCCTCGGCACTGGGTGGGGAACGCGAAGTGATCGAGGGGCTTCAGCTGGGCACCGTCGAGGCCACGATCGTGTCGACCGGCACGCTGAGCAACTTTGTGCCCGAGACGGGGGTGACGGACATTCCGTTCCTGTTCCGCAGCCTGGAACACGCACGTCACGTGCTGGACGGGCCGATCGGGCAGGAAATCCTGGCCAAGTTCGACGATGCCGGGATGGTCGCGATGGCCTGGGGCGAACAGGGTTTTCGTCACATCACCAACAACCGCAACCCGATCGAGACGCCCGAAGACCTGGCGGGCATGAAGCTGCGCACGATGGAAAACCCGGTGCACCTGGCCGCCTTCAACGCGCTCGGCGCGGCACCGACGCCGATGGCCTGGCCCGAAGTGATCGGCGCGCTGCAACAGGGCACCATCGACGGTCAGGAAAACCCGCTGTCGGTGATCGTGTCGGTCAAGCTGAACGAAGTGCAGAAATACCTGACGCTGTCCGGGCACGTCTATTCGCCCGCGATGCTGCTGGTGTCCAAGCCGTTCTGGGAAGGTCTGTCGGATGAGGACAAGGCCGCCTTTGAGGAGGGTGCGTCCGAGGCGGTCGTGGCCATGCGCGCCTTTGTCGACAATGTCGAAAGCAGCGGCGTCGAGACGCTGAAAGAGCGTGGCATGGAGGTCAACACCCTGTCGCCAGAGCAAAAGGCGGCGTTCCGCGCCTCGGTCGAGGGGGCCTATGAAGGGTACTACGAGACCTACGGCAAGGACCTGATCGACCGCATTTCCGCGACGGAATAAGCGCTGTTTCCATGATGGATTGGCTGGCGGCGACTGCTGCCGGCCAATTCGTGTTTTACCGCCGGAGGAAAGATGCGCAGGCTGGAACGTGTATTCGTCGCGCTGAACGGGGCTGTCGTGATCGCGATACTGTCGTCGATGGCGCTGATCGTCGGGGCGAATGTGACCCTGCGCTATACCACCAATCATTCGCTGCCATGGGCCGATGAGGCGGCGCGCTATCTGATGATCTGGATGACGTTTCTGGGTGCCGGGCTGGCGTTGCGGTGGGGTGGGCATGTGGCCATCACCAATCTGCACGATGTCCTGACGACCCGTGGCCAGCGGGTGTTGCGGGCGGTCATCGTGCTGGTCCTGCTGCTGTTCTTTGCCTTCATGGTGCATGTCGGCCTGCAATACATGGACCGCGCCCGTTTCCAGAAGACCCCGGCGCTGCGCCTGTCATTCCTGTATGTCTATGCCGCGATGCCGGTGGGATTCAGCCTGCTGATCGTGCATCTGTTGCTGATCGCGAGACAGTTCATCCGCGCCGGCCATTTCGAGGAGGCCGAGGGCGCGGGCAACGCGATCTCGGGGGCGGCAAATGGTTGAGATCCTGTTTGCGTCGCTGTTCGTGCTGATGGTGCTGGGGTTGCCGGTGGCCTTTGCCATGGCGATTTCCGTCTTTGTCGCGATTGGCCTGGGCAGTTCGTATCCACAGATCGTGGTGGTCAAGGAGATGTTCTCGGGGCTGGACAGCTTTCCTCTCCTCGCGGTGCCGTTCTTTATCCTGGCCGCCGAGATCATGACCGGAGGCGCGATAACCACGACATTGTTGCGTTTCGCGGCGCAGTTCGTCGGGCATCTGCGCGGCGGGCTGGGCTATGCCAACGTGATTTCCTCGACCATGTTTGCCGGTATTTCCGGCTCGGCGCTGGCGGATGCGGCGGGACCGGGCGCGATGATGATCCGCATGATGGAAAAGGGCGGCTATGACCGGGCCTATGCGGGCGCGTTGACGATTTCCAGCGCGGTGATCGGGCCGATCATCCCGCCGTCCATCGTGATGATCATCTATGCGTTGCAGGACGAGGCGGTGTCGGTGGGGTCGCTGTTCATGGCGGGGGTGATACCGGGGTTGCTGCTGGGGATCGGCAACCTGGTGGCCAACGGTGTGGTCAGCTGGAAGCGCGATTACCGCAGTGATGCGCCGCGCCCGGACAAGGCCGAGATGCTGCGCACCACGGTCAAGGCGATGCCGGCACTGGGACTGATCGTGCTGATTGTCGGCGGCATTCGCGGTGGCATCTTTACCCCGACCGAAGCGTCGGTGATCGCGGTGTTCTATGCGTTGTTCTGCGGCATGGTGATCTACCGGGCGCTGCAGTGGCGCGATCTGCCGGGGATCATCCTGCGCGCCGCACTGATCAGTGCGGCGGTGCTGCTGATCCTTGGCGCGGCGCGCGCGTTCGCCTGGGTGCTGGTGATCGAGGGGCTGCCGCAATTCCTGGCGCAGACCATCATCAGCTGGGACCTGTCGCCCATCGTGTTCCTGCTGGCGGTCAACCTGCTGATGCTGATTTTCGGCCTGTTCATGGACCCGTTGCCGGGGGTGATGATCCTGGTGCCGATCCTGGCGCCGATCAGCCATGCTCTCGGCATCGCGCCGGATCACTTTGCCATCGTGGTCATCGTCAACCTGACGCTGGGATTGACGACGCCGCCGGTGGGCAGCCTGATCTTTGTCGTATCTTCGGCCGCCAATCTGCGGCCCGCCGCGCTGGTACGGGAAATGCCGCCGTTCTTTCTGGCGAACCTGATCGTGCTGATGTTGTTGACGTTCGTACCGATGCTGAGCACCTGGCTGCCGGGGATCAGCGGCTTTTGACACCTGACGCCGCGCGCGGGGATCACGCGCGGCGGAACATCAGCAATTTCGACATGTCGTCCTTGTGCGCACCCTGGCCGCGCTGGCCGTAGATCGGCACCAGCGGCATGTCCAGCTGTTCGATGCTGTTGCCCAGTGCCGCCAGTTTCGCCCCGAACCCCTGTGCCTGCCAGTGGTCGGCATGAACCGAGATCACGGCAAGGCCACCGGGGCGCAGGATGCGCACCACTTCGTCCAGCGCCTGCGGGCCGACGTGGCCGGTGGTGAAGGTGCCGGTGGACACTGCGCCGGCATACTGGCCGTCCCTGACCGGCAAACGCTCCAGCAGATTGCCTTCGAACAGCGACGCATAGATGGTCTTGCGCCGGGCCACCGCCAACATTTCCGGGGAAAGGTCAGTGGCATCTATCGGCGAGACGTCCAGTGCCGCGAGGGCAGCCCCACACAGGCCCGTGCCCGCGCCGAGGTCCAGGACAGGGCCGGTGCCCCCCGCATCTACAAAGGCGGCAGCGACCGCCCCCGGCAGCGCAAAATCCATTTCGGCAGCGAAACTTGTGTCGTAGGTGTCGGCCCAGTTTGCATAGAGACGACGGCTGTCATCCGGGGTGCGCAGCCCATAGGCCGCCTGAAGGTCTGTTTTGTCTGTCATGAGGGCAGGGTAGCGGCCAGGACCGTGCCATGCAAACCGCACCGCTGAGACGGACGGCAAGGCCGAGGCAGGCGCGTGCAGGGATGCCGGCGGCTTGAGCGGAGCCAGCGGCGGCAACGGTGCCCGCGTCGGGGCGCTGAGGGCGATCGGTTGCCGGTATGACGGTGGTGGTGTGAGTGGGCGTGGTGTGAGCGGGCGTGGTGTCAGGGGGCGTCGCGCGGAGGGCCGCTGGTGCCGTTGGCTGATGTCTGCGCCCGGTCGGATTCGGCGCTGTGCTCGGCTGCGGCGGCGCTGATCTTGTGCTTGTCCTCTTCGCTGAGGGTGTCGCGGCCGGCCCCTTCGAGGTTGACCTTGACCTCGCGGCGGGCAAATTCGATCCCCGCCTTTTCGAACTCTTCCTTGACGCGGGTGTAGACCTTTTTGCGGATCATGAACTGCGCGCCGGGCTTGTGCGTGAACTTGCCCCGGATGACGATGCCGTGGTCGTTGTATTCATAGACGCCCTGGCTCTTGAACGGTTCGATGAAGCCGGGGCCGAGCTCCGGGTCTTCCAGCATCTCCTGGCCGATCCGCTTGAAGATCTTTCGCACCTGTTCGACATCGGTATGGAAGGGCACGGTAAAGCGCAGTTTCATGATGCCCCAGTCGCGCCCGTAATTGGTGACGGTATTGATTTCGGAGTAGGGCACGATCAGTACCGGCCCCTTGGCATCGCGCAGCCGCAGCGAGCGCAGCGAGATGCGGTCGACCGTGCCGATGGCGCCGCCCGCGTTGACATATTCGTTCAGCCGGAAGGCATCGTCTACCAGGAAGAACATTCCCGAGATTACATCGCTGACCAGTTTCTGCGATCCGAAACCGACGGCGATGCCGACGATCCCGGCACCGGCCAGCAGCGCCGTGACATCGACCCCGAGGTTGGCCAGGATCGTCAGGATGGTCGCCGAGATCACGAAGAACTGGAGCGCGAAACTGATCGGCGGCAGGATCGTCCCCAGCCGCGTGGTGGCGGTGCCGCCCATGCCTTCGCCATCCGGGACCCGGGCTGTATCGGCAGCAGTGGGTTGTTCGCGGGCGAGGCGGATGTTGATCAGCAGCCGCACCATTTCCCACACAAGGTAGCCGCAGACGGTGATCAGGGCGACCTGCACGACGGCGCTTGCCAGAGGGGCGCCGACACCTGCGGTGGCCATGCCGATGGCGGTGATATGCCAGAGCCGGGCGGTGGCCAGGATCACGGCCCCGAAGACCAGCACCCGACCGATGCGGACATAGGCGCGACGGCTGGCGCGATAGGCGTGGCGGGCCATGTCGCCTTCGCCTTCCATGTCGGGCATGAAGTGGCGCACGATGGCATGGATCAGCGTGTCGAGCAGGGGCGCCACGAGCACGATGACCATGCTGACAAAATGCCGCCCCCCCGCCAGCACGCCGGTAGCGTTCATCACGTTGGCGCCGACGCAGAAGATGTAGGTGGCGACGATCGAGACCACGGCAAGGTAGGGATAGGCGCGGATCGACCAGGCGTCGAAGGCTGTCAGTTCGGTCCGTCCGCCCTCCATTATCGCGCGCCAGCCGTTGCGGGTGAGGATGAACAGCAACAGCATCCACCCGAAGAAGACGATGTTGAACCAGTGCCAGAAGCCGGGCGCGCCGCCGAAGGCCTTGTTGAGGGCGGCCATCGCAAAGGTGAAGCCGAGGCCATAGGCAATGCCGACAAAATTCCAGTAGATCACCCGCGCCATGTGATCGGAAAGGCTGAGCAGTCGGGCCTGGCGGTGCGTCGGCGCCAGGAAAAAGCGCAACAGCACGATCGCAAAGCGTGGCATGAACACGATCCAGAACACGATAGGCGACACCAGCGGCACGGATTCATCGGGTTTGAACAGGTGCAGCACTGCAAAGGCCGAGACGGTAAAGATCAGCGCACCGATAATTTCGTAGAACATCCGCAGGGCGGCCAGGCGAAGATTGTACATCAGGTCCGTGCTGCGCCCCAGCGGCGCCCGTGCCCGGGGTCGGCGGAACAGCACCCGATGCGCCAGGGTCTGGGCGGCAAGCCCGACGCCGATGGCAAGCGCCACCGCCAGCAGCATCTTGCGCACGCCGTCCGGCCCGAGACGGGCCGCAAAACCATTCAGAACCGCGCTTTCCGCGGCGATAAAGGCATCGGCGTTCGCGAAATTGTGCACCGTGGACTGCCAGATCCTGCGCATGGTTTCGGTCATCAGCGCACCGACGTTGGCATAGGTCACACCATCGGTGGCGGCGGCGGTGGTCGCCGCAGCATCCAGGCGGTCGAGCAGCAGGGCGCGCACCTGTGCATCTGACAGCCGGGCCATCAAGGCGTTGATCGCCTGGGGGGTCAGGGGGTCGGGCAGGGCGATGGGGTCGGTCGTCGCAGTCGGTGTGAGTGTCTGCGTCAAGGACGATACGGTTTGGGCGGTCACGGGCCCTGCCACCAGCCCGGTCAACAGGACCAGAACAGCGCCAAGACTGAAGATAACAGTGCGCATGTCGACTCCTGCTGCCAACTGACGTCAGGTTAGCCGCGCCCGATGGCAGTGACAATGCGTGTTTGCCGAGGCTTTGCATCTGCCTGTGGTGATCTTTGCAAATCGGATCGTCGTGTGCAGACAGGCTGGGCTGAGTTTGTTCGGGGCCCTTCCGCGCCCTGGTCCGCGTCGTGATGTCGGTACGGCTTTGCAATGCGCCCGGGCGCGGATCTGCAAGGTCGTGGGTGTAGAGCGGGGGTCGCGGTGCGTGTGTATCCTCGGCGCGATCGGATGTGCCGGACCGAGCGAGGCATGCGATGGTTCGTTCCACCGCGCCGGACTTTCGAAGACTGCCTCGATGTCGCAAAAGAAAAAAGGCGACCCGGAAAGGGTCGCCTTTTTTTAAATTTAAACCAAAGGTTTAAATGGCTCCGGCGGTAGGGATCGAACCTACGACCAATTGATTAACAGTCAACTGCTCTACCGCTGAGCTACGCCGGAACATGGCGGCGATATAGCAATGGGATTCTGTGTGAGCAAGAGGCATTTCGACATATGCAGGAATTTTTTCCTGAGCTCTGATCGGGCGCGCAATCCCGAGGGGCGGTTGACGCTAGAGGCGCTTGAAGAGGGCCTCTGCGTGAAGATCGCCGACGGGACGAGCCAGGTTTCTGCCGGTCAGGTCAATGAGATGGGCGAGGACGTTGCGCGTGGCCGCGGGCATGAGGTGGGGCGGCGTATCCTGATAGACCATTGCGGCCAGTTGGGACGGTGTCGCGTGCTTGCCGGTAAGAGCATCGAGCAACGCAGCCTCGCGTGATTTGCGGTGCGCAATCAACCAGGTCAGCCGTTCAGCGGGGTCCTCAACCGCCGGGCCATGGCCCGGCAGGAAGCGCGCCGCCCGCAGGGTTTGGAGCCTGACGCAAGATGCCATGAAATCGGTCAGGTCACCATCGGGCGGCGAGACGAGTGACGTCGCCCACCCCATGACCAGATCGCCGGTAAAGATCGTGTCATTCATTGCAAAGGACAGGTGATTGCCAAAATGCCCCGGCGTCCAGAGCGCCCGAAGCGACCAGCCGTCTCCGGTGACCCTTGTGCCGTCGGGGAGGGAAATGTCGGGGACGAAAGCATGATCTGTCCCCTCGCCACCGCCCAGGTGTGACGTCGCTGCCAGGTGCTGCATGACGCTCGACCGGCCGGCGAGCGCATCGCCATAGGCAAGCACGGACGCGCCTGTTCTTGCCGCCAGGGTCCGCGCCAGCGGCGCGTGATCAAGGTGCGCGTGGGTGACCAGGATATGCGTGATCGACTGACCCGGCAAAACCGAACGCAAGATCGCGTCCAGATGAGCCTCGTCGTTCGGCCCGGGATCGATCACCGCCAGGCCGCGCTGACCGACCAAGTAGGTGTTCGTCCCCGGTCCGGTAAAGGCCGAGGGATTGGGCGCCAGAAGGCGGCGGACATCGGGGGCCACTTCTACAGCCTCTCCGGCAGCGCCGAGACCCATGCGCGCGGATAATGTATCGTCTGGCTGCATGGCGCTTTTCTCCCGTCACTTACGGGATTAGGTTAGCGCATGTTGTTCAGTTGGCTCAAACATTATGTCCCGCGCGGGATCTATGGTCGTGCAGCGCTCATCCTGGTGCTGCCGGTCGTGACGTTGCAGCTCGTCGTGTCCGTCGTTTTCATTCAGCGACACTTCGAAGGGGTCACCGTCCAGATGACGGACAGTATCAGCCGGGATCTGCGCCTGATCCTAAGCGACCCAGAGGGCGGCGGGCGTCCCGAACTGGCGGGTATCCTGGGGATCAGGGTCGACACGATTGCCCCGGACGCGGTGCCGCAAGACGACGGAGCACGCTGGTTCGACGTGTCCGGCCGGGTTGTCATCCGGACCCTGCATAAGGTCGTGCCGGAGGTCGACGCCGTCGTCCTGCCTGATGATCACGTGGTGCATGCCTATGTCATGCGGGGCTCTCAGGCGCTTCGCCTCAGTTTTCGTCGCGCGCGGGTGTCGGCGTCGAATCCGCACCAGCTGTTGGTCAACATGGTTGTTTTCGGGGTGCTGATGACCCTGATTTCATTCATCTATCTCCGAAACCAGCTGCGGCCCATCACACGCCTGGCAAAGGCGGCCGAGGCGTTTGGAAAGGGGCGGCACATCCCCTATCGACCAAGTGGGGCCGTCGAGGTCCGCGCCGCGGGCAATGCGTTCCTTGACATGCGCAGCCGGATAGAACGCCAGATCGAGCAGCGCACCCTGATGTTGTCCGGGGTCAGCCACGATTTGCGCACGCCACTGACGCGCATGCGCCTGGCGCTGTCGATGCTAGAGGACGAAGACCGCATCGGACTTGAGCGTGATGTCGATGACATGCAGCGCATGCTCGACGAATTCCTGTCGTTTGCACGTGGTACCGCCGAAGAGGTGGTGCAGAACGTGAACCCCATCGAACTGGTCCGCTCGATTGTCAGTGATGCGCAGAGGGGGGGGCAGAATGTGACGCTGGTCCATGCCGTGGGCGAGGGGGAGATGCCTTTGCGCCCCCATGCGGTACGCCGGGCCGTCGACAATTTGATCGGAAATGCGGTGCGCTATGGGACGCGGGCGGAGGTTGCCATTGATCTGTCGCAGCGCAGTCTGCGCATCCGTGTCGAAGACGATGGCCCGGGCATACCGGCTGCCAAGCGCGAGGAAGCCGCCCGCCCGTTCACCCGCCTGGAGCCTGCGCGAAATCAGAACAACGGCTCCGGCGTGGGTCTGGGCCTGTCGATCGCAACCGACATAGCCCGCGCGCACGGCGGTGTCCTGCGCCTGAGTGAAAGCGAGAGTCTGGGCGGCCTTCGCGCAGATATCGTGATTGCCCGCTAGGGTCAGGACCCTAAAAGGTTGGTCTGGGCGCGATGCTCGTCTTGAAGTCGAAAATTGAGGTCAGTAAGAACCGGTTTTGCGAGAAGGGCCAAGCATTGGTTGGTCACCGATATTCCACTACCTCTAAATAGGATAAAATTTTGAAGCGCATTGATCGTTATATATTCGTCATCGTCGCCGCGCTTACCGTTGCGATGTTTGCGGCAGCGATGTCTGATGCAATTTCTCGCATGGGAAGGAGCTTTCCACGAGCGTCAGATGCCCCCAGCTCGCCGGAAAGATATGAGTTGATCCGAGAAGTGAATAACGGATGGCTACTGTTGGACAAAGAAGACGGGCGGATTTGTCTGGTAGCGGCTCAAGGTGATTTCGGGAGTTGGTGCAAGGCGGTCAAATAGCGCCTCGCCAAACGATCACGAAGTATCTGCTGTAGTCGGAAGTCTCGGTCGAGCGTCGAGGTGCCGTCGCGGCGGAAAGCGTGCTCAAACCCTCTGTCCTTCGCTCGACGAAGGCATTCTCTTTCGCCTCCTTCGGGTGCGTGACTGTTCCGCCCGTCCAGTTGGATGGTTGTTGCAGTTGTATCCAGCCCTTTGAGCGTGGTGCACTTGATGCCTAAGTCACTGAAAAGTGGTGAGCCATTTTCAAGCCGCGTGGTACACACGAGCATTGAAAACACTGCTGAAAATGTGATTTTTGGTAGGCCCGGCAGGATTTGAACCCGCAACCAAAGCGTTATGAGCGCTCTGCTCTAACCGTTGAGCTACAGGCCCTACCTTGGCGCAGAGTGGTAGTTTGAGCGCGCCGGACCGTCAAGGGCGTGTTGGCGAGATGGAAACACCTCTTTCGCAGGATCCGGGGAAACGCGCCCGTATTGGCACGATTCTTGCAGCCGCAAGGCGTCTGGCGGCTTTGTGATTGCGCCAATGGGGCAGATCGGCTACCGGGTGCCGCAACGTTCCCTGTGAATTTCCGGGGAAATGGCGGCGTGAAAAGGAGCCAGCAATGACCGAGGGCAAAAACGGTATTACCTACGCGGATGCGGGTGTGGATATCCATGCCGGAAATGCCCTGGTCGAGCGGATCAAACCTGCGGCAAAACGGACGAACCGGCCTGGCACGATGTCGGGGCTTGGCGGTTTCGGTGCTCTTTTTGACCTCAAAGGGGCAGGATACGACGATCCGATCCTGGTCGCGGCGACGGATGGCGTCGGAACCAAGTTGCGGATCGCGATTGATACCGGTCACGTCGATACAATTGGCATCGACCTGGTGGCGATGTGTGTGAACGATCTGGTCTGCCAGGGCGCCGAGCCGTTGTTTTTCCTAGATTACTTTGCCACCGGCAAGCTTGAGCTGGAAAGCGCGACGGCTATCATCGAAGGTATCGCCAAGGGATGCGAGCTGTCGGGCTGCGCGCTGATCGGTGGCGAAACGGCGGAAATGCCGGGGATGTATGCCAAGGATGACTTCGATCTGGCCGGTTTTGCAGTCGGCGCGATGGAGCGTGGCACGGATCTGCCCAAAGACGTTGCGCCGGGTGATGTCCTGCTGGGGCTTGCGTCGGATGGAGTGCATTCCAATGGCTATTCGTTGGTGCGCAAGCTGGTCGATGTTTCGGGCCTGGGCTGGGATGCACCATGCCCCTTTGGCGCAGGCACCTTGGGCGAGGCGCTGTTGACCCCGACGCGCCTCTACGTGAAATCCTGCCTTGAGGCTGTTCGGACGGGCGGCGTTCATGCGCTGGCGCATATTACCGGTGGCGGGCTGACCGAAAACCTGCCGCGCGTGCTGTCGGGCCACGGTGCTGTCATCAACCTCGACGCGTGGGAAAAGCCGGCCGTTTTCCAGTGGCTTCAAGGTGTCGGCGGTACGTCCACCGAAAACATTCTCGAGACGTTCAACTACGGCATCGGCATGGTCCTGGTCGTGGCACCTGAGCGTGCAGAGGCGCTGAGCACATTGCTGGCAAACGCGGGCGAGACGGTGTTTCAATTGGGTCACGTCCAGGACGCTTCAGGTGTGCGATATACTGGTGCAGGCCAATAATGCGGGCACGGGTGGGGCCGGTGAATTGACCAAGCGCGTTGCGATCTTGCTGTCGGGTGGGGGGTCCAACATGGTGCGCCTGGTCGAAAGCATGGGGCAGGGGCATCCTGCCCGCCCTGTGCTGGTGATGTCGAATGATCCCAACGCCGGTGGCCTGGCCAGGGCAAGGGAGATGGGGGTGCCTGTCGCCTCGGTCGACCACAAGCCCTTCAGCAAGGACCGTGCCGCATTCGAGGCGGTCCTGATCGAGCATCTGGAGGCCGCGCAACCCGACATTCTTTGCCTGGCCGGCTTCATGCGCATTCTTACCGGCGATTTCATCCGTCATTTCGAAGGCCGGATGCTGAATATTCACCCATCCCTGCTGCCGAAATACAAAGGGCTGCATACCCACGAACGTGCGATCGCCGCGGGCGACAAGGAGGCCGGTTGTTCGGTGCATGAAGTGACGGCAGAGCTGGATGGTGGTCCGATTCTGGGGCAGGCGCGCGTGCCGGTGCTGGAGGAGGACACAGCCGAAACGCTGGCCGCACGGGTGCTGAAGCAAGAGCATCGCCTGTATCCCGAAGCGCTGCGCCGCTTCGCCGCCGGGGACCGCAGCCGCTTTGAACTGTAATCAGGCCACGCGCGCATCATAGGTGGCGCGCGCGGACAACACATCACCGAGATGGTGTTTCGTCCAGCCGTACAGGGCACGAAACGGTGGCAGCAATGTGCCGCCAAGGTCGCTGAGTTGGTACTGTACCGCCACAGGTGATGTGTCGATCACCTCGCGTATCACCAGGCCATTCCGCTCAAGCTTGCGCAGGGTCTGCGTCAGGGATTTCTGCGAAATCCCCTCCAGCTGTCGCTTTATCTCGTTAAATCGGGTCGGGCCGGTATCCAGCACCGTCAGGATCATCATCGACCATTTGTCGGCGATCTGGTCGAACAATTCGCGGTTCGGGCAGTCGACGGAAAAGGCGGCAACGTCACAGCGGACGCCCTGATAGCTTAGATCTTCCATGAGGTTACCTCGAGGTGACGTGGTGTACTTCAGGTGCGTGATTGACACTAGGTTTCCCGAATATACTTAGGCCGGGACGAGATTGAAAGGATACTTCTCATGTCCCATCCAACAGACATCCTGTTCCGCCCCTTCACGCTGAAAGGCATCGAGCTGAAGAACCGCATCGTCATGGCGCCTATGACACGCTCCATGGCACCAAAGGGGCTTCCTGGCCAACCGCAGGCGGATTATTACGCCCGCCGAGCCCAGAACGAGGTCGGTCTGATCCTGTCCGAGGGCACCGTGATCGACCGGCCTGCATCACGTAACACGCCCGGCATTCCCTTTTTCCACGGGGATGCGTTGAAGGGCTGGAAGGACGTGATCGACGCCGTTCACGCCGCAGGTGGACGCATGGGGCCGCAGATCTGGCATACCGGATCGACCCGCGGCGGCGAGTGGGAACCCGAATCCCCTGTCGAAAGCCCCTCGGGTCTGATTGGCCCCGGTGCACCGCGCGGTGTCGAGATGAGTGAGGCGGATATCGAGGCGACCATCGCCGCCTTTGCGTCGGCTGCGGCGGATGCCAAGCGGCTCGGGTTCGACGTGGCGGAACTGCACGGCGCACACGGCTATCTGATCGACCAGTTCTTGTGGGAGGGGACAAACCTGCGCACCGACGCATGGGGCGGTACCACCCTGCCGGAGCGGTCGCGCTTTGCCGTCGAAGTGGTCAAGGCCGTACGCGCCGCTGTTGGCCCGGATTTTCCGATCATCTTGCGCCTAAGCCAGTGGAAGCAACAGGACTACGCCGCCAAGCTGGCCAATTCGTCGCAAGAAATGGACGCGTGGCTGACGCCCCTGGTCGATGCCGGAGTCGATGTCTTTCACTGTTCGCAGCGCCGGTTCTGGGAGCCTGAATTTGCAGAGATCGACGGCGAAAATGGCCTGAACTTTGCCGGGTGGGCAAAGAAGATCACTGGACAGCCGACCATCTCGGTCGGGTCGGTCGGCTTGTCTGGCGAATTCCTGTCGGCCTTCGGGGGCGAGGGGTCAGAGGCCACATCGCTGGACAAGTTGCTGAACCGGATGGAGCGAGACGAGTTCGACCTGATTGCCGTCGGTCGCGCCCTGCTCAGCGACCCGGCCTGGGCGGCCAAGGTCAAACGCGGCGCGGTCGGGGAACTTCAGGGTTTCGAAGCCAAGGATCTGGCCGAACTGGTCTGACCTGCGCAGTCGCGGAAAAAGCCGCCGCCTTCCATTTCGATGGGGGGCGGACACGGTCGTCCACGTGGTGTTCGGCCACGTGGTCTTTTCAACCCCGGAAATGCTGCTTATGACTGGTTCGTGAAGGCGGGATGAACCCGCAACCCTAAGAAAGTGCGAAATGCAGACCATTACCAGTACCGAGGGCCTGGCAGCCTTCTGCGAGCAGGCGAAATCCCATCCCTACGTCACTGTCGACACCGAGTTTCTGCGCGAGCGCACGTATTACTCTCAGCTTTGCCTGATCCAGCTGGCTTTTCCCGGCCCTGAGGCAACCTGTGCGGCGATTGTCGATCCGTTGGCAGAGGGTCTGTCACTCGATCCGCTTTACGCGCTGTTTCGTGACACTTCGGTGGTCAAGGTCTTTCACGCAGCGCGGCAGGATCTGGAAATTTTCTTTGTCGATGCCGGTCTGATTCCCGAACCTCTGTTCGATACACAGGTCGCGGCAATGGTCTGCGGTTTCGGAGAGCAGGTCGGGTACGAGACGTTGGTGCGAAAGATTGCGCATCAACCACTCGACAAATCGTCGCGCTTTACCGATTGGTCGCGACGCCCTCTGAGCGATGCACAGTTGAAATATGCGCTGGCCGATGTGACCCATCTGCGGGAAATCTACGAATACCTCGCGGGGCAGATCCGCAAGGCAGGGCGAGAGAAGTGGGTCGAGGAAGAGCTGGGTATCCTGACCAATCCGGACACCTATGTCGTGCGACCCGAAGACGCTTGGCAGCGCGTGCGCACCCGTACGAATTCTGGCAGGTTCCTCGCCATATTGCGTGAACTGGCAAAGTTCCGCGAAAGTTTTGCCCAGACGCGCAACGTGCCGCGCAACAGGGTCTACAAGGACGATGCCATGGTCGAGCTTGCCTCGACAAAGCCGCAGAACGCACAGGACCTGTCGCGGTCGCGCTTGTTGCTGCGTGAAGCCCGCAAGGGCGAAATTGCAGACGGCATCATTGCCGCCGTGAAGGCAGGTCTGGACTGTCCTGACAGCAAATTGCCACGGCCCGACACCTCAGCAGAAAAGCTGCAGGTGAACCCGGCCCTGGCGGATCTGCTGCGCGTCCTGCTAAAGGCGAAATCCGATACCGCCGGGGTCGCGGCCAAGCTGATCGCCGCCACGTCGGAGTTGGATGCCCTGGCCGCCGGCATGCGCGATGTGCCGTCGCTGAAGGGGTGGCGACGCGATGTTTTCGGTGCGGACGCCCTGCGCTTGTGCGATGGCGAAATCGGCCTCGCCACAAAGGGTCAGAAAGTCGTCACTGTCGACCTGCGCTGAATGCTGCGACCAGAGCGTCGCGGGCGCGCTCTGGTCTTCACTACCTAGCGGCTTTGGCTGAGCGCATTCAGCCCGCCGACCACCTCTATCTTTCGCACGTCGGCCAGCTCGATATCGGACAACCGCGTTGCCGCGACCACCTTGCGCGATGCTTCGGTTCCGACGGGCAGGGAGGTGCGCGTTGCGGGAAGATAGGCCATCAGGGTATAGCGCGCGACGCCGTCGACAGGGCCTTCGGCATTCTGGGGAACCAGGCCGACCTTGAAGGCCCCTTGGTAGGCCGAGGTCGCGCTGACGCGGATGATTGCGCCGCCCGGTACCTGTTCGACGTCCAATGTATCGATACGCGCAACGGGCGTGCGCAGGTCCACCACCTGTTTCTTGCTGCTCAGCACGCGGTCTGGGATTAGTGGATTGGCGGTTCCGCTGGTGCTGGCGCTCGCGGTGGTCTGGGTGCGTCCGAACCAGTTGGCCGGGTTCGCCCGGCTGTCGCGGATCGTGGCACAACCGGCCACCGAGAGAGCGGCGATCACCACGACGGGAATAGTCTTGCGCATATGTCCGGAGCCTCCGTGAACCTGTGTCTCCGTCTAACCCACCACGACACGGTTGAAAAGCCGCCCGTGGGTCTGGACCTTCGGTGGAACGGGAACTACCTCGGGGACATCGACCAGGTACCACGGCTAGGAAGGCGGATAATGGCGCAGGAAGCATTCGAAGATATCGTCGCGGACTTTGAGTTCCTCGAAGATTGGGAAGATCGCTATCGCCATGTCATCGATATGGGCAAGGCGATGGACCCTTTACCGGATGCGTTGAAAGTGCCCGCCACCAAGGTTGATGGCTGCGCAAGCCAGGTGTGGCTGCATCCAAGGCCGGAAAACGGCATTTTCTTTTTTGACGGTGAAAGTGACGCGATGATCGTGCGCGGCCTGATCGCGGTCCTGCGCGCGCTTTATAATGGGGTGCCGATGGACCAGCTGGCCGGAGTCGATGCCCATGCGGAATTGGCGCGGCTAAGTCTCGAGGATCACCTGTCCGCTCAGAGGTCGAACGGATTGCGCGCCATGATCAAGAGGATCGGCGAGCAGGCGCCGACCTGACCGAGCCTACCCACGCGAAACGTAGCGTCTGAGAGAGCGGACAAAGGCGTCGATCGCCGACTCGGCGGCGCTACCGGGAAAGGCGGCGACGATCTGCGGCTCCAGCCGATCCGACAGTTTCCCGAGGTGGGCCTTCCGGATTTCCTCGTCGCTGTCCGACAGCGGCAAGGTGGCGGCGGCGACCAGCAGTTCGAGACGCTGGTGAATCGCGCGCATCCCGGCAAACGCCGTGATCATAGGCCCGGCAAGTTTTGGCGCGTCGCGCCAACTCAGCCCATCAAAGAGTTCCTGCGTGACCCTTTGCCCGGCGCCCAGGCAATCATAGGCAACGCAACCCGGATACCCCTTTTCGGTCAGTTCAGCGTGGATCGAACAGGCATGTCCGGCCAGGTTGGGGCAGGGCAGGCCCGCGGGTTTGTCTATGGCAAAGCTGTCGCCCGCATCCAATGCCAGCGCCAGACAGCACAACGCCGCGCACTGGCTGCAATCCGCGCTCAGATGCGGTGTCATTGGCTCGCCTCTTTCGCCAGTTCGCGGGCCAGGTCGCCGTATCCGGTATAGCGTCGCTCAAACCTCAGCCCCAGCCGATCTGCACAGGCGCGTGCCTTTTTCGTGAGAGCGGGATCGTCAGTTTGCGCCAGGTAGACGAGTGCCTCGTAATTCGCGAAATACATGTCCTTCAACTCAGGATGGCGATCCAGCCCGAGGGGGTGCCACACGAAGGCATCGAACTGACGCGCCAGAAAATCGGTCAGGTAGAACGAAGTTACTTCGCCCCGGGCCTCGAAGGCCTCGACGCCATCAAAGAAGGCATAGCAATGGGGGCCGGACAACATCTGCACCCCCATCTCGATGCACGCGGCCTCAAGAAGGCCACCGGTACCGCAATCGGCATAGAGGACAAAGATATTTGGATACCGCGCGCGGTGTTCGGCAACCTTCGCCCGCACCGCATCCGTGATCAGGTCGGGGGTATTGTGCAGGATCGCCGGAAGGCAGATCAGATCCATGTGATCCCAGGCGTTGATCTGCTTCAGCGCCAGCACCTCGCGCGCCAGAGCACCGCAAGCGATAAGCAGGGTGCGTTCGGCGCCGGGTGCCTGATCGCGCAGATCCGCGCCCTCTTTCGTGAGTACCGGATCGCTGGGTAGCGTGGTCATGTCATCGACGCTTTTTGTTTACGGCCAGGCGCAGCAGCAGGACCCCTCCGATCAGGATTGGCATGCCGACGGGGGCGAGCTGTGGAAAGCTGGACGCGACCCAGACAGTGACACCTGCAAAGGCGACGGCGGCCGCGAGCAACAGCAAGAATTTCGACCAGGGCATTGGGTGTCCTCCTGCCTCATAGATAATCGATCCTGTGGGAAACGAAAGGCCCGCCAAGGCGGGCCTTTCGGATGGACGGTGCCGCACGCCTGTTTGACCAGACCGTACTGCCGCGCGACGGATCAGCTGGGTGCGCGGTTGTGCTTGCGCGCCATGAAGGATTTGGCGGTTTCCACGGCCACGGCGGCGTCACGGCAATAGGCATCGGCACCGATGGCGCGGCCGAACTCTTCGTTCAGCGGGGCCCCGCCAACGAGCACGATATAGTCGTCGCGCTTGCCCTGTTCCTTCAGGGTGTCGATCACGACCTTCATGTACGGCATGGTGGTGGTCAGCAGCGCGGACATGCCGAGGATGTCGGCCTTTTCCTTGTCCAGCGCCTCAAGATATCCTTCGACGGCATTGTTGATGCCCAGATCGACGATCTCGAAACCGGCGCCTTCCATCATCATCGCCACCAGGTTCTTGCCGATGTCGTGGATGTCGCCCTTGACCGTGCCGATCACCATCTTGCCAATCGTCGGCGCGCCGGTTTCCACCAACAGCGGTTTCAGGATGGACATGCCACCCTTCATCGCGTTCGCGGCAAGCAGGACTTCGGGGACGAACAGAATGCCGTCACGGAAATCGTTGCCGACGATGGTCATGCCGCCGACAAGGGGGCGGGTCAGAATGTCGTACGGTTCCCAGCTACGCTCCAGCAGGATGTTGACCGCCTCCATGATCTCGTCTTTCAGACCGTCATAGAGATCGTCCATCATCTGATCGACAAGTTCGTCGTCGCTAAGCTCGGACAGGATGATATCGTCTTCTTCGTCGGACATGTGCGTTCCTGTGTCTGTTTGCGCGCTGCAAATCGGTGCTTTGATCAAGCCTTGTCGCAAGTGGCGGCAACCGACTTTCCGAAATGCGACTTATCGCGCGATGCTGCCGACTTATAGCGACTGATGCAAAAAGAAATATTGAAAAAATTTCATGGAGATCATGGGGCTGAGGGGGTATGTTCCTTGTATGTTCCAAACAGACTCACATCCAGTCGACAAAGACGCGCGAAAGGGGCGGGCCGCAGGCAGTAACGCCAGCGGTCGGTTCGAGACGCATGAAAGGGTGCCGGAAGCAGACGGTTGGGATATCGTCGAGGAGACCGGCCAGATCCGCACGCAGGTGCGTGATGAACAGGCGCGGAGCCTGATCAGCTATAACAAGTCGCCCGATCTGCCGTTCGATCGCTCGATCAATCCCTACCGCGGCTGCGAGCACGGCTGCATCTATTGCTTTGCCCGCCCCACGCATGCCTATCTGGGGCTGTCGGCGGGGCTGGATTTTGAAACGCGGTTGATTGCCCGGCCGAATGCGGCCCTGATACTTGCCGAAGAATTGGGCAGGAAAAGCTATCGCGTGGCCCCGATTGCCATCGGCACCAATACCGACCCGTACCAGCCTATCGAAAAGCAGCGTGGCATCATGCGGGAATGCCTGGAGGTCTTGTGGGAGCATCGCCACCCGGTGGCGATCGTGACCAAGGGGACCGGCATCCTGCGGGATCTCGATATCCTTCGCAAGATGGCAAAGCTGGGGTTGGTGCGCGTAGGTGTTTCGATCACGACGCTGGATCGTGACATCGCCCGCACGATGGAGCCACGCGTGCCCGCGCCCGAAAAACGCCTCGAGGTTGTCCGGTCGCTGGCCCGTGCCCAGATCCCGGTGCGCGTGATGGTGTCACCCGTGGTGCCAGGGCTGACCGATTCCGAGGTCGAGGCGATCCTGACCGCAGGGCAATCCGCCGGGGCCAGTTCTGCCAGCTGGATCATGTTGCGCTTGCCCCGAGAGGTTTCGCCGCTGTTCCAGGACTGGCTGGCGGAACATTATCCCAATCGCGCCGCGCGCGTCATGGCCCGTTTGCGCGAAATGCACGGTGGCAAGGAATATGCTTCTGACTGGCATCGGCGGATGCGCGGAGAGGGGCCCTATGCCGCCATGATTGGCCAGCGGTTCAAGGCTGCGGCCAGGCGGTTGGGCCTTGATCAGGCACAGCCGGCCCTGCGATGCGATCTGTTCCGCGTACCGGTCAAGCCGGGCGAGCAATTGAGCCTTTTTTGATCTACGTGGCCACGACGGCTTCGCCGCGTGGTTCGATGGTCGCGCCCTGCGCCAGCCCCGTTTCCGCGCACTGACGCACACAAAAAAGGCGCCCGTTGCGGGGCGCCTTTTACTTGGACGGAGAAGAGGGGGATCAGACCTTGCGACGCCGTGTTGCGCGCCGGGTCGGGGCGTCGCTGAGATCGCCCGTGCCGTCGGTGGCCGAGGAAAATCCCCCGAGCAGTTCGGTGATCTGTTCAAGTGTCGGCCGTGGCCCCCGAGGCCGGGTCGACAGGGCCTCGTGCATCTTGGCGAGGTGATCAGGCATCGTTCCGCAGCATCCCCCGATGATCGTAGCCCCGCAATCACGCGCCATGATTGCATATTCTGCCATCAGTTCGGGCGTCCCGTCATAATGGATGTGACCATCTTCGTACTTGGGAATGCCCGCGTTGCCCTTGGCGATGATCGGGCGCTCGACACCCATGGCGGCGAACCCGAGGACCGTGCGCAGCAGGTCAGAAGCACCGACACCGCAATTCGCGCCGTAGGCCAGAGGTGGATTTTCCAGTTTTTCAACCATCTTCACCATGGCTTCGGAGGTCACACCCATCATCGTGCGGCCAGCGGTATCAAAGCTCATGGTGCCGCACCATGGCATGTCGGCCAGTTTGAATGCCTCTGCCGCAGCCTTGTATTCTTCGGGAGCCGAGATGGTTTCAAGCCACAGAACGTCCGCGCCCCCTTCCTTCAGGCCCTCGGCCTGCTGGTGAAAGATTTCGACGGCCAGTTCATGTGTCAGCGGGCCCATGGGGGCCATGATGTCGCCTGTCGGGCCAACGGATCCGGCCACGATCACGGGACGACCTGCCTTGTCCGCCACTTCGCGGCCCAGTTCGGCAGAGATGCGCGACAGCTCGCCCGCGCGTTTTTCGGCGTTATGCAGCTTGAGCCGCGAGGCGTTGCCACCAAAGGAATTGGTCAGAAAGATATCGGAGCCGGAGTCGACCGCACCCTGATAAAGCTTCATGATCCGATCCGGATGCTCCTCGTTCCACATTTCCGGCGCGTCGCCCGAGCTGAGGCCCATGTTGAAGAGGTTCGTGCCAGTGGCGCCATCGGCCATCAGCCAATCTCGTTTCTCCAGCAGGCGGGAGAGGGCATTCGTCATAGCGGACTCCTTGCGGTTTTCCGGCCGCGCTTCTCACATGGGGGCGGCCGGGGCAATCCCACGCTCGTCATACCCCTCCTCGTCCGCGGTTGGAAGGGCATCGGGCTGAGATGGGCGTCTTCGCATGGTAAGCGCCAGGTCGACCGCACCCAGTATCAGCGAGGCATGGGTGGGCGCCGCTATATAAAGCGCGATGCGACGCGGCGCAAAGCTGTCCTTGAAGCGGCAAAGGCCATCTCCGCCGGTTTTTTTAGCAACGCGCGTGCGAATCCGAGACAAAAGCGCGTGCTCGGCAACATCGCGCGCAGGCATCGCGGCAAGAGAGAGCGGCAGGTTGGCGCGTCCCGCATCCTCGATTGCGCGCAGCGTCAACAGGTGCATCGTGCCGTCCGGCAGACCGGCGCCGTGGCGCATCAGGTCCAGGCAGAGCTGGTTGGGATTCTCGTGAAAGCTGACGAAGGCGACCAACCTGTCCTTTTGCCAGGCACAGTAGACGCGCTGATGACGGATATAGCCTGCCTCGAACCGACCCATGGATAGACCGCGAGGTTCGCCATGTGTTTGCTTCCATTGCTGATCCAGTGCCGCCATCTGGTCAATGAGGCGGGGGGACAGGTCGCTGCCCGAGGATTGTGTGATGACAACCCCGGCCTTTTCGGCCTGGCGGACCTTGCGCCGCAACTGCCGATGGCGTGAGCCGGACAGGCTGAAATCACCCGGTACGATCATGGCCTCGTCTGCCACGCGGGCAACACGCCAGCCGGCGCGGCGGGCCGCGATGGCATGCGCCGCACTACATTTATACACCAGCGGCAACCGGTTGGAGGCACGCGCGGCGGCGGCAAGGCGCGGCAGCAGCGGGGTGATCGGCCCGGTCAGGGGATCAAACAGCAATGTCAGGCTTTGCGACGTATCCACGGTCAGGGCGCTGGCATGAGGGCTGGCCAGGACGCGGGCGTTGTTCTGCCGGGCGATCCCGGCCTCGGCGCGCAGGGCGCGTAACAGTAGATCTTCGGGCACGCGGCGCTTGATCCGGGTGCGGGGGCGGGCGGGGGTGTGGGTTCTGGGGCGAAAGACATGCACGGCGGCAATGGTGGCCGGGATGGCGTAGTAAACCAGTCTGAACCCCAGGATCGCCGCGACCATTTCGGCCTCGGCCACCTGGGGCAGCAGGGCCAGCAGGGTCAGCTCGAACGGACCGACGCCGCCGGGAGTCCCGGCAAAGAGGCCGGCCCCAAGCGCGAGCAGGAATGCCGGGAACAGTGCCGTAAACGGCAGACCTTCGAGTAGAAAGACCTGTAGGGCGGCAGCGGCGGCGAGGGTGTCGATAAGCGCGAAAAATCCAATTGCCCCAATGGCGTGCAGGCTGGGAAGCCGTAACCGCCAGCGCCGGATGCGCAGCGTCGGGCGCAGCAGGCTGAGCAATGGCAGGCTGAGGGCCAGGGCGATCGCGCAACCTGCCAGCCATCCCGGTAGCAGCGCGGGCGCCAGCGCCGCGCAGGCCACGGCAGCGATCACGGCCCAGGCGAGGAGAAAGGAGGCGGCGACGGCGGCGGTCATCTTGGCGGCGCGCAATGGCCCCAGGTCGGGCAGCAGGCGCCAGCGGGCCAGCGTGCCGGTCAGCATGCCCAGCCCCAGAACCTGCGACAGCGCGATGGCGGTGATGCCGGACACCTGCGCGCGCCCCTCCGGGACCCCGGTGCGCAGATGCCTGTGCATCACGGCATCATAGCGGCCCAGTGACCAGAAACTGACGGCGGTTGCCAGCGCTGCGGCCAGCCATTGCGACAGGGTTACCGCATTGAATGCCTGCCACATGAGCGCGGGTTCGAGGCTGGTCAGCCGCCCGGCGAGCAGCCAGAGACAGGCCGCCCCAATCAGAAACGGCGCTGAAAGACGCACCCATCCGCTGCGCGCCCAAAGACGTGATCCGATTGCCCATGCCATTGCACGACCCCTTCCACTCAACCCGCTTGACGAAGTAGGCAGGCTTTCTTGCCGAGTTCTTAATCCTGCCGCCGGAAACCCGTCGCATTGTAGTGGTCTGCATCGGCACCTGGCCGTTCCGTTGCCGGTTAGGGGACCGATGCGACCGGAAATTTGCGTGTGTTCTCAAAAGGGTGCTCAGGCAAGCCCGGCGTATTGCGAAGGGGCGTGGAATGGCCGGCGCGAGGCCGTGGGTCGCGATTGTCGGCACCGGTCGACCGCCGCCGCCTTTTGTCGAGGGGCCCTGAGGCAGGTCTCGGGCGCCGGGGAACCGGCCCGGAGCACACGAAACGCGGCTGCGACAGGGCGATGGATTGCGGGTCTATTGCGGCCTTTATTGAGGTTTTCAGGTCACCTGTACCGACGGGCGATGAGGCGTTACTTGCGACATATCACGAGGTACACTAAGAGGGCGCAAAGGCGAGACTCTCTCGCCGCATCAGAAGAGGCCGTACGCCCATGGCACGACGCAAGAAAATCTATGAAGGCAAGGCCAAGATCTTGTATGAAGGCCCCGAGCCGGGCACGATCGTGCAGTACTTCAAGGATGATGCCACCGCCTTCAACGCCCAGAAAAAGGACGTGATCGAGGGCAAGGGCGTGCTGAACAACCGGCTGTCGGAATTCTTCATGACCGGTCTGAACAACATCGGCGTGCCGACCCATTTCATCCGTCGTCTGAACATGCGCGAACAGCTGTGCCGGTCCTGCGAGATCATTCCGCTGGAAGTGATCGTGCGCAATTTCGCCGCCGGTTCGATGTCGAAACGCCTCGGGATCGAAGAGGGTACGGCGCTGCCGCGGCCCATCGTCGAATATTGCTACAAGGACGACGCCCTGGGCGATCCGCTCGTCTCGGAGGAGCATATCGCGGCCTTCGGATGGGCCAGCCAGCAGGACATGGACGATATCGTCCACCTTGCGCTGCGGGTGAACGACTTTCTGTCGGGTGTGATGATGGCGGTCGGGATCAAGCTGGTCGATTTCAAGATCGAGATCGGCCGCGTCTATGAGGGCGACTTTCAACGTCTTGTTGTTGCTGATGAAATCAGCCCCGACAGCTGTCGCCTGTGGGATATCGAAACCGGTCGACACCTCGACAAGGACGTGTTCCGCCGTGACCTGGGCAGCCTGACGGACGCCTATACCGAGGTGGCGCGCCGCCTTGGCGTGATGCCGAAGAACACCGGGCCGTCCAAGCCCACGCTGATCAACTAAGGAGCCTTGCCGATGAAAGCCCGCGTCCATGTCATGCTGAAGAATGGCGTCCTCGATCCGCAGGGCGAAGCCGTGCGCCATGCGCTTGGCGCGCTTGGGTTCGATGGCGTGCAGGGGGTGCGGCAGGGCAAGGTGATCGAGCTGGACCTGGCCGATGGCACGAGCGAGGCCACCGTGACCGAGATGTGCGAGAAGCTGTTGGCCAACACCGTGATCGAGAGCTATTCGGTCGAGGTGGTCTGAGCACACCGACGAGGTACGACACCAACGCAAGGGACCCCGGCGGCGAGCGCTGCGCGGGGTCTTTTTGCATACCAGACACGCCCGGCGGGGCGGTTTCGCGGGGCGGTATCGGTATTTTCCGTCAGGGGAGGCGTAAGTCCTTGATATCGCGAAATTCGAACGTCGGTATCTGGGCGGTATCCGAGCGGTATGTGAACGGTGCGAAAGCGGGCGTTCTGCACAGCCAGTCACCATTGGTTCATCCCTGTGCGATAAGCCTGCCCCGGCGCGGCTAAAGGCTTGATTTGGCCGGTTGGCGCGCGTATCAGCCTCGGGATATTCCGCCCGTTCCTTTTGCCATGGAGTGCCGCCCATGAAAGCTGCCGTCCTCGTTTTTCCCGGATCGAACTGTGACCGTGACCTGAAAGTGGCCTTCGAGGCCGTTGGGGTCGATGTCACGATGGTCTGGCACAAGGAGTCCGACCTGCCGGAGGGGATCGATATCGTCGGCATTCCGGGTGGCTTTTCCTATGGCGACTACCTGCGCTGCGGCGCGATTGCGGCCAATTCGCCGATCTGTTCGTCGCTGAAGCGGCACGTGGACCGGGGCGGCTATGCGCTTGGCGTCTGCAACGGGTTCCAGATCCTGACCGAAACGCGCATTCTGCCCGGCGCGCTGCTGCGCAATGCCGGTCTGAAGTACATCTGCCGTCACGTGCCGCTGACAGTGGCGACGACGGATTCGGTGTTTACGCGTGGCTACGAGGCGGGCGCGACAATTTCGGTGCCGATTGCGCACCATGACGGCAATTACCAGGCGGACGCCGAGTTGCAGGCGCTGCTGGCGGGCGAGGACCGGATCGCCTTTACCTATGGCGACAACCCCAATGGATCGGCCGCCGATATCGCCGGTGTGCTGAGCGAGAACCGGCGCGTGCTGGGAATGATGCCGCACCCGGAACGCGCGGCGGACGAGGCGCATGGCGGTGCCGATGGCGCGGCGCTGTTTAGCGGGATCGTCGAGGCGATGGTCGCCGCCTGAGGGCGGCCCCTTTTCGCGGAACAGGCGGGATTTTCGGCGTAATCGAGCCGGTTGGGCCAGGCAGCACCGCCGGCCTGCCGCATGGCCTCTGCGTGCTGGCTTGAGCGGGCGCGCGGGGCGGAGTACCTTGTGCGCATGGCAAAAAGAACCCTTCGACAAGGCGCGAGCCGACGTGGCCCGAATGGCCGGATGAGCCGCACGATTTCATGGCGCGCGCGCATCGCGCTTGGCCTGTTCATCGCGCTGGTCGTGGTGGTGGTGGCGATCACCAACGCCATGTTGATGAACCGCTTTACCGAGACCACGCGCAACCGGGCCGAGCTGCGGCTGGCGTTGTTCGGGGCCAACCTGGTCAGCGAGCTGCGGCGAAATTCCATCGTGCCGCAATTGCTGGCGCGCGACCCCGAGCTGATCGGGGCGCTGAGTTCTGCCGATTATTCCCGATCGACGCAGCGGCTGATCTCGTTCGTGGACGAGATCGGCGCGGCCAGCCTGATGTTGCTTGACAAGGACGGGCGCACGGTGGCGGCGACGGATCGCAACCGGCTGGGTGAACAGCACCGGGCGGATGCCTATTTCGTCGAGGCGCAGAGGTCGAACGAAACGGTGTTTTCGGTGATCCAGCGCGAGGCGTCGGGGTTTCTGTTCGCCTATTCCCGCCGGGTCGAGATGCAGGGCCAGTTCATGGGCGTGATCATCGTCGAGGTGGATTTGCAGAAATTCGAACGCACCTGGGCGGGGTTTTCCGACGCGTTGCTGGTGATGGATTCGCAGGGCCAGATCATTCTGGCGACCGAGCCGGTCTGGCGCGGGCTGACCGAGCCGCAGGCCGTGGCGCGCGAAACCCCCGACAGCGCCATTCAGCGTGCGCTGATGGCAACGACCGACTGGGGGTCGGAGGTGGACGGGTACTTGCAGGGCGAGGCGGTGATGCGGGTCAGTTCGCGCATCCCGTTCCGGGGCTGGCAGGTGGCCAGTTACACGACATATTCGAGCGTGCGCGAAAAAGTGAACGGCGTTCTGGCGCTGGAGATCATGGGATTCGCCATTCTGCTGGCGCTGGCATTCTACGCGCTGAGCCGCAAGACGATGCTGCGGATGGCGCTGTTTCAGCGCGAGTCGGCGGAACTTCGCGCACTTAACGCGAGGTTGCAGCGAGAGATCGCCGAGCGTGAGCGGATGGAAAAGAGCCTTGAGGTGGCGGGGCAGACCCTGGCGCAGAGCCAGAAGCTGGCCGCCCTGGGCGAGATGTCGGCGGCGGTGAGCCATGAGCTGAACCAGCCGCTGGCGGCGATGAAGACCTATCTGGCGGGCGCGATGTTGCTGCTGCGCCGCAACCGCCCCGAAGAGGCGCTGTCGAGCTTTGGGCGCATCGACGATCTGATCGGACGGATGGGCGCGATCACGCGACAGCTGAAAAGTTACGCCAGCAAGGGCGGCGACAGTTTTGCCCCTGTAAACGTTGGCGAGTCGCTGGCGACATCGCTGTCGATGATGGAGCCGCAGCTGCGTCTGCGAAAGGTGCGGATCACGCGTGCATTGCCGGAAAAACCTGTCATGGTGATGGCCGACAAGGTGCGGCTGGAGCAGGTGATGATCAACCTGTTGCGCAATGCGCTGGATGCCACGTCGAGCGTCGAGGATGCCCAGATCGACATCCTGCTGTCGGCGGGGGAAACCGCGACGCTGACGGTGCGCGACAATGGCTATGGCATCGCCGATCTGGATGCGCTGTTCGAGCCGTTCTACACCACCAAGCAGCCCGGCGATGGCGTCGGTCTGGGGCTTGCCATCTCCTCCGGCATCGTCAACGACCTCGGCGGGCGTCTGACGGCACGGAACGCAGAAGGGGGTGGGGCTGTTTTTGAAGTACAGCTTCCTATCTTGTCAGAAGAAATAGAAGCCGCAGAGTAGTTGAAGGCGGAGATATATATGCAAAAGGCCATGAAGATCGCGATCGTCGATGACGAGCAGGACATGCGTCAGTCGATCAGCCAGTGGTTGGCCCTGTCGGGCTATGACACCGAGACATTCCCGAGCGCCGAGGAGGCGCTGAAGAAGCTGGGGCCGGATTATCCCGGCATCGTGATTTCCGACATCAAGATGCCCGGCATGGACGGAATGGCGTTTCTGAAAAAGCTGATGGGCAGCGATTCCGCCCTGCCGGTGATCATGATCACGGGGCACGGCGATGTCCCGATGGCGGTCGAGGCGATGCGCCTCGGCGCGTTCGATTTCCTGGAAAAGCCGTTCAACCCGGACAAGATGACCGCCCTGGCCAAGAAGGCGGCCAATGCGCGCCGGTTGGTGATGGACAACCGCCAGCTGCGCAAGGAGCTGTCGGACGGTGGCCAGATCATGAAGAAGCTGATCGGCACCAGCCCGGTGATGGAGCGGTTGCGCGAGGATATCCTGGACCTCGGGCAGGCCGACGGCCATGTGCTGATCGACGGCGAAACCGGCACCGGCAAGACGCTGGTGGCGCATTCTCTGCATGCGGTTGGCGCGCGGGCGGGCAAGAAGTTCGTGCTGATTTCCTGTGCGGCGCTGGAGGAAGAGGCGCTGAGCAAGCGGCTGTTCGGCCCGATGATGCCAGAGGACAGCCGGTTGCCGGCGATCGAGGAAGCGCGCGGCGGGACGCTGGTGCTGGAGGATGTCGAGGCGCTGTCGGACAGTCTTCAGGCGCGTCTGCTGAGCGTGATCAACGAACAGGGGATGCCGGGCGAGACGCGGATCGTCGCGATTTCCAACCTGCAGGAGCAGGATCGCACCTGCGAGGACATGCTGCGCCCGGACCTGTTCTATCGGCTGGCCGCGCTGCGCATCACCGTGCCGCCGCTGCGCCAGCGTGGCGAGGATATCCTGACGTTGTTCACGCGGCTGTCGGAGCAGTTCAGCGATGAATATGGCTGTGATGCGCCGCAGGTCTCGGCGCAGGAAGCCGCGCAGCTGTTGCAGGCGCCATGGCCGGGCAACGTGCGTCAGCTGATCAACGTGGCCGAGCGCGCCGTGCTGCAATCGCGCCGCGGCTCGGGCACCATCGCCAGCCTGCTGATGAGCGAGCATGAAGAGATGCAGCCCGTCATGACGACCGAAGGCAAACCGCTGAAGGAATATGTCGAGGCGTTCGAGCGGATGTTGATCGACAACACCATGCGGCGCCACAAGGGCAGCATTTCGTCGGTGATGGATGAGCTGTGCCTGCCGCGCAGGACGCTGAACGAGAAGATGGCGAAATACGGGCTGCAAAGGTCCGACTACCTGGGCTGAGGTCGGTTTTAAGAAGCGAGAAGGGGCGGAGCGGCGAGGGCCGGCTTCGCCCTTTTGATGTTCGGCTCCGGCATTTGCGGCAAACATGGTTAATTTTATCTTGCCAAGACCGGCGCAGCGGCGTTCCTGGGCGCATGGTGAAACTGGTTTTGATGCACAAGGCGGACTCGGTCTACGAAGATGTGCCGGAGACGGTCTATGATTTTCCGAAATCCTATCTCAAGGCTGCCCGAGAGGCTGTTGGAGACTGGGTGGTGTATTACGAACCGGTGAAAGCCGGGCCGCGGGGCTATTTCGCGGTGGCGCAGATTGCAGAGATCATTGCCAAGCCCGGTGTGCCAGATCGCTATCTGGCGTTGATCAAGCCGGGTACGTTCCTGGAATTCGATCAAGAGGTGCCGCGTCTGGTGGAGGGGCGGCCACTGGAGGCGTCGCTGACGGCGGTGGATGGCACGCCGAAAAGCGGCGGCGCGGTTCAGCTGGCGGTGCGGCGTCTTGCGGAGGCCGATTTCGCGCGGATCCTGAACATCGGGCTTCGCGAAGATCTTGAGGCGCATGAGGCAGGGCGGTATGACCCGAACGGCTATCAGGCGGACGAGGGGGCGGAAATCTTTCGACGCCCGGTGCTGGAGCGATTGACGCGGCGGCCCTACCGCGATGTGGCATTTCGGCGCCGCGTCCGGGCCGCCTATGATTATCGCTGCGCGATTTCGGGGCTGAGGCTGCGCAACGGTGGCGGGCGCCCCGAGGTCCAGGCGGCGCATATTCGTCCGGTAGAGCGGATGGGCAGTGACTCGGTGCGCAACGGGCTGGCGCTGTCGGGCACGTTGCACTGGATGTTCGACCGTGGGCTTGTGACTGTGGCCGAGGACATGACGATCCTTGTGTCGCGCAATAAGGTACCCGGCGACGTGGTGGCCCGGCTGATCATGCCTGATCGCAAGCTGAGTCTTCCCGCCGATCGCCACAACTGGCCGCATCCCGAGAACCTGCGCTGGCATCGGGAAAACATCTTCGGGCAGGTGATGACCGACGAGGCGATGCCCTGGGGATAGACTGCGGGTTTGCAGGAGGCGTTGCTCATGCTTGGCGGTCCCCCACTTTGGGTATTTCCGGCCAGATGACAGGGAGGCGGGCGCGGGCGGGGGATGGTCTTGCTGTCGCCGGAGGGTGATTTTGTGAGGCGGATTGACTGGGTCGTCCAGCCGCGCGCGGTGCTGTTTCAGGTGGCGTATGTCAGGGCGCGCCCTGCGGGGACCGGCTACATCTTGGGGGTGCGTGATTTTCTCCATTGTCATTGGGCCATGCGGGGCCTTATGTTCAATGGACGGGGTTGGGTGTTTTCCAGCGCCGCGAGAGTTTCGCTGATGGCGGGCGCGACGGAGTAAAGTCCGGCCCCGCATTCAGACAGGATTGAACCCCGAGATCGGGGTTTGTGCATCGTCGGCGGGCCTGAGGGTCTGGCCGGCAAAGAATGGGCGGTCCGCCCCGTGACACGGCAGGTTTCCGATACGGAAGCCGAACACCGCGAAACGGGGAGGCCGTCGGAGAAGAAACGCGATGAGGCGTGTGAGGAGAGAGACAGTGAGTGGGAGCGCCCTGAGGGACGCCCGCGACCCTGTCACATCCACCGCCGAAATTGCCCCTGACAGACGCGCCTTTCGGACCCTCGGACCCCCTGGCATTGCCCGGGAAACGGGGCTGGTCTGGTGCGCAATTGGACATAATGGCAAAGAAGATGCTTATCGATGCCACACACGCGGAAGAGACGCGTGTCGTGGTCGTGGACGGAAACAAGGTAGAGGAGTTCGACTTTGAATCCGAGAACAAACGCCAGCTAGCTGGCAATATCTACCTGGCGAAGGTGACACGGGTCGAGCCGTCGCTGCAGGCCGCCTTTATCGACTATGGCGGAAATCGCCATGGTTTCCTGGCCTTTTCGGAAATTCATCCCGATTATTACCAGATCCCCGTCGCGGACCGTCAGGCGCTGATGGCCGAGGAACATGCCTATGCCGAAGCGCTGAAGGCACGTGAGGACGAGGACGAAAAGCCCAAGCGGCGCACCCGTACCCGTTCGAAGACCCGTGCCGAAGAGGCCGGATCGGATGACGCGAAGGTCAGCCAGGACGTTGATGACGCGGCCGAGGGCGCCGAGATCAGCGGCATGGAGACCATCGACCTGGATGACGGCGATGACGACGAAGGCCGCTCGCCCATGGAAACTGTTGGTGAGACCCCTGTCGAGGAGGCCGACGACGACGGCGACTATGACGGGTCTGACGACGACGACAGCGATGACGACAGCGATGACGACAGCGATGACGATGACCATGCCCGCAATGGCAATGGCACGCGCAGCCGTGGCCGTCGCAGCCGTCGCAAGGATGCGGGCCAGAAGGACAGCGAGATCGAGAGCGTCGCGGACGAGGACGATCACGACGATATTCGCCCGCCGCGCAAGCCCCGGCCCAAGCGGTACCGGATCCAGGAAGTCATCAAGGTTCGCCAGATCCTGCTGGTGCAGGTCGTCAAGGAAGAGCGCGGCAACAAGGGCGCAGCACTGACCACCTATCTGTCGCTGGCCGGCCGGTACTGCGTGCTGATGCCGAACACCGCCCGGGGCGGCGGTATTTCGCGCAAGATCACCAATGCCGTCGACCGCAAGAAGCTGAAGGAAATCGCCGCCGAGATCGACGTGCCGCGTGGCGCGGGCCTGATCGTGCGCACCGCCGGTGCCAAGCGCACCAAGTCGGAGATCAAGCGCGATTACGAATACCTGCAACGGCTGTGGGAGCAGATCCGCGAGCTGACCTTGCAGAGCATTGCGCCGGCGAAGATCTATGAAGAGGGCGACCTGATCAAACGCTCGATCCGCGATCTGTACAGCCGCGAGATCGACGAGGTTCTGGTGGAAGGCGAACGCGGCTATCGCAACGCCAAGGACTTCATGAAGATGATCATGCCGTCCCACGCCAAGAACGTGAAAAACTATTCGGACGGTTTGCCGCTGTTCGCGCGCTTTCAGGTCGAGAGCTATCTGGCGGGGATGTTCAACCCGACGGTGCAGCTGAAATCAGGGGGCTATATCGTGATCGGCGTCACCGAGGCGCTGGTGGCGATCGACGTGAACTCGGGTCGGGCCACCAAGGAAGGGTCGATCGAGGAGACGGCGACCAAGACCAACCTGGAGGCTGCCGAAGAGGTGGCGCGCCAGTTGCGTCTGCGCGATCTGGCCGGGCTGATCGTCATCGACTTTATCGACATGGACGAGCGGCGCAACAACCTGGCCGTCGAGAAGAAGCTGAAAGACAAGCTGAAGACCGACCGGGCGCGGATCCAGGTGGGGCGTATCAGCGGCTTTGGCCTGCTGGAGATGAGCCGTCAGCGGTTGCGCCCCGGCATGATCGAGGCGACGACGCAGCCCTGCGCGGCCTGTCATGGCACCGGGTTGATCCGGTCCGACGACAACATGGCGCTGAACATCCTGCGCCAGATCGAGGAAGAGGGCACCCGCCGGCGCACCCGCGAGGTGCTGGTGAAATGCCCGGTGGCCATCGCCAACTACCTGATGAACCAGAAGCGCGAACATGTCGCCCAGATCGAGGCGCGCTATGGCATGGCCGTGATGATCGAGGGCCATGGGCACCTGGTCAGCCCCGACTTCGAGATGGAGAAGTTCAAGACGGCGACGCGCAAGGTGGTCGAAGTGGCCCATATCGTGTCGGCGGACATGTCGCTGATGGACAGCGTCGATGGCAATGCCTGGGACGATGAGGACGAGAGCGCCGATGAGGACGCCGAAGACCAGGCTGGCGATCCGGCAGCTGAGTCCAAGGCAGAGCCGAAAGCCGAGGGTCGCAAGGACGAGACTGCAGCCGAGACGGCTGGCGAGGGGGACGAGCAGCCCAAGCCGAAGCGGCGCCGTCGGCGTCGGCGCAAGAAGAAGGGCGGCGGCAACGACGACGGCGGTTCGGGTGACGACGACATGAACGCGTCGGATGGCGGCCCGGATGCGGAAGCTGCCGCGAGCGGGTCCGATCCCGAAAACGCGGATGTGGCGGACGAGAAACCCTCGAACGGGCGCAGCCGCCGGTCGCGCGGGCGCCGCTCGGGCAATCGCGAATCCGGTGAGCAGACCGGTGCGGGCGATACCCCTGCCGAGGTCGAGGCGCGCCAGGAGGTGATGGCCGAGGCTGAAACCACCGGCGATGCCGTGCCCGAAGGCCAGGTTGCCGGCAGCCCGGCGACGCAGGACAGCGTCGATGCGGTTGCAAAGGGCACCGTCGATGCGCCGGACGTGCCGGTGACCGCGGCGAAAGCTGAACCCGCCACCGGTGGGACGACTGACGCGGCACGGGCGGAAACGCTGGCCGACGTGTCCTCTGGCGAGGTGGCCCCGGAAGGTGCCGCCCTGTCGCAGGAACCTGTCGCAGAGCAGGATGACCCGCACAAAGCCGCGCAGGATGCGCCGGCCGAGGCGGCGAAGCCAGATGATGCCGCAGCGGAGACCGAGGGAGAGGCTGAGCCGGAGGCCAAGCCAGCGCCCGAGGCAGGGCGCGAGGCGGAGCCTGCCATGGCAGAACAGGCCGGTGATCGCCCACAGGAGACTGCCGAAGCCAAGCCGAAGCGCCGGGGTTGGTGGTCGCTGGGAAGCTGATCACGGGATCCCGGATCCGAGACTGGAACGCCGCGCAGGATGTTGCGCGGCGTTCTGCGTTTGCGCGACCCGTCGAGGGAGGGCGCATATCGAGACGGCGGTGATTGGGTATTTCCGGCCAGATGAAAGAGCCGGGGTGCCGTGGCCTTGCGAGGTCAGTCGCGGGTCTTGCGGATCACGAAGGCATGGCCTGTGTCGGTGTCTTGCGAGGAGAGCAGCTCGTGTCCGGCTTCGGCGCAGAAGTGCGGCATGTCGATCAGCGCCATGGCATCATCTGTCACGATGCGCAGGCAGGCGCCCGGAGCGAGGGACATCAGCCGCTTGCGCGCGCGCAGGACGGGCAGGGGGCAGAGCAGCCCGCGGGCGTCGATATCCTCGGCAATCTTCATGGTATCGGGATAGGAGGGCGGCGGGGCCAAGTCCAGTGTTTCGTGGCCGGCCCTGCAACAGTTTGACACGTCGATGTGAGGTCGCGCGCGGGTGACGCGGCCACGCGGACGGGGTAGGAGAGGCAAAGCCTAGGAGGGGTCATGTTCGGAATAGAGATCATGGATGCGGCGCTGTTGCCCGCGATGCTGGTGGCGCTGGCGGCGGGGGTGATCTCGTTCCTGAGCCCCTGCGTGTTGCCGATCGTGCCGCCCTACCTTGCCTACATGTCGGGGGTGTCGGTGAGCGACATGGGGCGCAGCGGGGCACGAACGCGCGCGGTGGTGCCGGCGTTGTTCTTTGTCATGGGCCTGTCGACCGTCTTTCTGTTTCTCGGCTTTGCGGCCTCGGCCATCGGGTCGGTGTTGCTGGCCTACCAGGGGTGGTTCAACACCATCGCCGGGGTGCTGGTGATGGGGATCGGCGCGCATTTCGTCGGATTGTACCGAATCGGGTTTCTGGACCGGGAGGCGCGGCTGGATGCCGGGGATCGCGGCGGCAGTGCCTTTGGCGCCTATGTTCTGGGGCTGGCGTTTGCCTTTGGCTGGACCCCCTGCATCGGGCCGCAGCTGGGAGCGATCCTGTCGCTGGCGGCCCAGGAAGCATCGGTAAGCCGGGGCATGTTGTTGTTGTCGATATATGCGGCGGGTCTTGGCATACCGTTCTTGCTGGTCGCGGCCTTTCTGCCGCGTCTGGCCGGGCTGATGGGGTGGATGAAGCGCCATATGGAGCAGATCGAGCGCGCCATGGGGCTGTTGCTGTGGACCGTCGGGTTGCTGATGCTGACCGGCGGATTTTCGCGGTTTTCCTATTGGCTGCTGGAGACGTTTCCGGGGCTTGCCGTTCTGGGATAAGCCTTTACATTCGCACGACGTTAAGACTTATCTGCGCCAAGGAAGAGGACATGAGCCGAAACGCTACATCCGATCCCCGTGCAGAGGCTGATGGCCCGGAGAATGCACACCCCCTGCCGCCCGCCGTGGCGCGCAGGCAGGTGTTCTACATTCCCGGCTATGACCCCATTCACCCACGCCGCTATCGTGAGCTGTATCGCAAGGAGTCGGCGGTGCAGGGCGCGATCTCGGAGTATCGCATCGCGCTGAAGGCGCGACGGCGCCGTGCCGCCTATGGCTGGCAGGTCAATGCGACGATCGAGGGGCGCGATGTGGAAACCGACGTCGAGGTCATGGTGTGGTCGGATATCGTGCGCGACAGCATGGGGTCGTCGATCGCGGCGACCTATCTGCAGCTGGCGCGTACGGCCTGGGTCTATCTCTGGTCGGGGGCGTTGTTCCGGCTGATGCGCCTGCGCAAGGGCCCCGTGATCGCGGCGCTGTATCCGGTGGGCTTCCTGCTGGTGCAGCTGATGGTGGCGGCCCTGATCGGCGGGGTGATTGGCGGCATTTTCAACTGGGCGGCGCGCGGTGCCCGGCTGGACGGTTTGTCACCCTGGATCGGTATTCTGGTCGGGCTGGGTGTGATGCCATTCGTGCTGGGCTGGTTCAAGACGCGCGATTCCCGGTTTTATGCCTATTACCTGATGCATGATTATTCGTTTTCCGCACGGGGCAACGGCGCCAATCCCGAGGCGCTGGAGGCGCGGATGGCGCAGTTTCGCGAGCGGATCGGTGCGGCGTTGAAGGGCGACGCGGAAGAGGTGCTGGTCGTGGGGCATTCCTCGGGGGCGCATCTGGCGGTCTCGGTTCTGGCGGATCTGCTGCGCAACGGCGAGCTGCCGGAGGACGGGCCGGTGCTGTCGTTTCTGTCGCTGGGGCAGGTGGTGCCGATGGTGTCGTTCCTGCCCGGGGCCCGCCGGCTGCGCCGCGATCTGGCCTATCTGGCGATGCAGGACCGGGTGTTCTGGCTGGATGTCAGCGCGCCGGGCGATGGTTGCGCCTTTGCGCTGTGCGATCCGGTGGCGGTGTCGGGCGTGGCGCAGGCGGGCAAGCGCTGGCCGCTGGTCATATCGGCCGCGTTCAGCGAGAGCCTGACGCCCGAGAGGTGGGCCGAACTGCGCTGGCGGTTCTTTCGGGTGCATTTTCAGTATCTTTGCGCCTTTGACCGGCCAAGGGATTATGACTATTTCCGCATCACAGCCGGGCCGCAGACCCTGGCGCAGCGCTATGCCGGGCGTTCCGCCTCGCCCGCGCGGATCGAACGGGCGGTGAACCGGCACACGTCGGTCGCCCCATGACACCCCCCAAACCGCCCGCGCGTGACGAGGCGGTTTCGCTATGGCGCTATGCGCGGCTGTTTCGCGCCGATATCCTGTCGGCGCAACCCGCGCGTCTGTACCGGGCCTGGATGGCCGAATTTCGCACGCCCTTTTTCCGGTCCTACCTGATCAACCAGCCCGATCTGGTGCGGCGCGTGCTTCAGGACCGGCCCGGGGATTTTCCCAAGTCCGACCGCGTCGGAGAAGGATTGCGGCCGCTGTTGGGCAATGCGGTCTTTCTAAGCAACGGGGCGACATGGCGACGCCAGCGGCGCATCATCGATCCGGCCTTCGAGGGGGGACAGCTGCGCGCCAGGTTTCCGGCGATGCAGGCCGCCGCCGAAGCCTGTGCCGCGCGGCTGGACAGCCGTGTCGGCGAGGCGCTGGAGATCGAGGCTGAAACCAGCCACGCCGCGGCGGACGTGATTTTCCGCGCGCTGTTTTCGATCCCCATCGAGCATAGTCAGGCGCGCGCGGTGTTCGACCGGTTTCGCCAGTACCAGCGCAGTCAGCCCGTGCTGAACCTGGCGGCTCTGGTGCCCTTGCCCCGCTGGATGCCGCGGTATTTTCCACGGGCCGTTCGGCGGGCAGGGCACGACATTCGCGCGCTGGTTCGGGGGCTGGTGGAGGCACGGCTGCGCGAGATCCGGGACGGGGTGGCACCCGATGACCTGGCCACGCGGATCATGACCACGCCGGACCCTGACAGCGGGCAGACCTTCGAGGCAGAGGAGATGGTGGACCAGGTCGCGATCTTTTTCCTGGCCGGGCACGAAACCTCGGCTTCGGCACTTGCCTGGGCGTTGTACCTGCTGGCCACGCATCCGGACTGGCAAGAGGCCGTCGCGGTTGAGGTGGCCGCCGCAGGCCCGCCGGAGTTTGCGGGCTTGTCGCGGCTGGGCCTGACCCGCGACGTGTTCCGGGAGGCGCTGCGCCTGTATCCGCCGGTGCCGATGATGGTGCGCGAGGCCAGTCAGAGCGAGGTTTTTCGCAACCGGTCGCTGCGCCGGGGCGCGCAGGTGGTGCTGAGCCCCTGGCACCTGCACCGTCATGTCAGGCTGTGGCAGGATCCCGACGGTTTCGATCCGGGCCGTTGGCAGAGCGAGGCGGGGCGCCATTCGCAGCGCGCCGCCTATATTCCGTTTTCGGCCGGGCCCCGCGTCTGTCCGGGCGCCGGGTTTGCCATGATCGAGGGGGTTGTGCTGTTGGCCGAGATCCTGCGGCGGTTCCACATCGAGGCGGTGCCGGGCCGTGTGCCGGAGCCTGTTGCGCATCTGACCCTGCGCAGCCGCAACGGCATATGGTTGCGCCTGACACGGCGCGAGGACCGGTCAAGCTAGGCACGGCCTGAGGGTAACGCCCGACACGCCCTGCGGGCGAGCGGCCAGAGGACCCGCCCGCGCCGCGCGGGTCCGCGACAGGATCAGGCGCGCAGGGCCGCGCCGCTGGGATCGAACCCGGTATCGGTGATGACGGTGGCCGGACACATGCGGCCCAGGATCTCGATCTCGGCGGCGGTTCCGGGGTGGGAATGATCCGCGGGTAGAAAGCCGAAGGCAATGCTCTTGCCCAGGTGATGAGAGTAGCCGCCCGAGGTGCAGAAACCGACAACGGCGCCGTCGCGCCAGATCGGTTCGTAGGCGTGCACATCGGCGTCGGTGGTCGTGACCTCGAACGCGCAGAGCTTGCGGGCGGCCGGGCGGGTGCGCGCAGATTCGGCAGCGGCGCGGCCGATGAAGACCTCGGGCTTGGACCACTGGATGAAGCGGTCGAGACCGGTTTCCGCAGGTGTGTAGTCTGGCGAATATTCCCGCAACCATGAACCGAACAACCGATCGAGCCGCAGCGACATCATGGCGCGCATTCCAAAGGGCTGCATGCCATGCGGCTGACCCGCCTGCCAGAGGGTCCACCAGAGGCTGCGCTGCGCCATCGGATCGGTGTAGATTTCATAGCCCAGATCGCCGGTGTAGGACACGCGCTGTACGATGCATTCGGCCTGTCCGATGGTCATGCGGGCGACATCGAGGAATCGCAACGCCCCGATGTCGCTGAGCGTGCAGGCCTGAAGTACCTGGGTCGCCTTTGGTCCCGCCAACTGAAATCCGGTAGAAGTGTCCGATATATTAGTGACTTGCACCCCGTCGTGAATGTTCTGCATGAACCAGCGCAGATGGAAGGCTTGGGCAGAATAGCTGGCGTTCAGGCGAAACTCGTTCTCCGACAGGCAGGAGATGGTGAAATCACCGATGATGCGCCCCGAGGGCGAGAGCATGGGCGAGAGCGAGAGGCGGCCAGGCTTTGGCACACGTCCTGCCATGATCGTGTCGAGCCAGCTGCGCGCGTTAGGCCCCGTCACCCGATACTTGCCAAAGTTCTGAAGTTCGTTGATGCCCACGTCTTGGCGGACGGTCGCGACCTCTCGGGCAGTGGCGGCAAAGGCATTTGAGCGTCGAAAGGACGGGGTTTCGAAACTCGGCTCTCCGGCTTGGGCAAAATAGTTCGCGACCTCGAGTCCGTATTGCTGGCCCCAGACGGCGCCCATGTCCGAAAATATGTCGTACATGGGGGTGGTGCGGCAGGGGCGCGCGGCGGGCAATTCTTCGTTGGGATAAGACACCGAGAAGCGTTTCTGATAGTTTTCGATGACTTTCGGGCGGGTGTAGCCGGGGGTGATCCAGGACCCGAAGCGGGCTACATCCAACGCCGTGGTGTCGCGTTCGCATTCGCCCTCGATCATCCATTGCGCCAGCATCAGCCCGACACCGCCGCCCTGGGAAAAGCCGGCCATCACCGCGCAGGCGCTCCAGTAGTTGCGCAGGCCGGGGACCGGGCCGACCAGGGGGTTTCCATCGGGGGCAAAGGTGAAGGGGCCGTGAATGACGGTCTTGACCCCCGCCGTCGCCAGCACAGGGAAGCGGCGATAGGCGAATTCGATGGAATCCGAAATCTTGTCCAGATCGTCGGGCAGCAGTTCGTGGCCGAACGACCAGGGCGTGCCGTTGACCGCCCATGGTTTTGCGCGCTGTTCGTAAAACCCGATACAAAGCCCGCGCCCTTCTTGCCGCAGGTAACTTTCGCCTGCCGGGTCCATGACATGGGGGTGTTCGCTAGGGCGTTGATAAATCTCGGGAATGTCGTCCGTGACGATGTAGTGATGTTCCATCGGATGCAGCGGCAGGTAAACACCGGCCATCGCCGCAACCTCGCGCGCCCAGAGGCCGGCGGCGTTGACGACATGTTCGGCGTGGATCGTGCCCTTGTCGGTGACCACGTCCCACGTCCCGTCCGGGCGCTGGTTGGTTTCGCGCACCATGCAATGCGTCTCGATCGTGGCGCCTGCCATCTTGGCGGCGCGCGCATAGGCGTGGGTGGTGCCCGAGGGGTCGAGGTGCCCGTCGAGCGGATCGTAGAGCGCGCCGATGATACCGTCGAGGTTGGTGACGGGGGCGATATCGCGGATCTCGTCCGGGGTGACGATGCGGGTGTCGAGGCCCATGTGGCGGTGCTTGGCGCGTTCGGCCACCAGCATGTCAAAGCGGTCCTGCGTGTCGGCCAGCGTGACACCCCCGACGTGATGCAGGCCGCAGGACATGCCGGTGATCTCCTCAAGCTCGCGGTAGAGGCGGATGGTATAGCCTTGAAGGGCGGCCATGTTGGTATCGCCGTTCAGGGTGTGAAAGCCCCCCGCCGCGTGCCATGTCGAGCCCGAAGTCAGCTCGGAGCGTTCCAGCAGCATGACGTCGGACCAGCCGAGCTTGGTCAGGTGGTACAGCACGGAGCAGCCGACAACACCGCCTCCGATAACGACGACTCGGGTTGTGGTCTGCATGGCGTGCTCCTTGGGGTGATTGTCGGGATGCTGTGGGGGGCAGCGCCCGAGGGCAAGCCTGAATGCGACGCCGGGTGTCGGTTTTGCAAAGTCGCCCTGCGGGAACGGACAACACGTGTCCCTGCCGTGGGTCAGTGAGGCGAAGTGCCGAAAATGCTGGCAGGATCAGCCCCCGGGCGATGGTGCTGCGGCCTTTTGCAAATGCCTCGTCCATTCTTTGCAAACTGTGTATGTTTGGGGAGGGTATGGTTGGGGGACCATTCATGAAAGCGGTGACTTCGCTGATCATCGTGCTTGCTGCGGGCGGGTCCGGCGCCTGTCCCCAGAGCACCTGGCACGTGGCGCCGACCTTTCAACAGCGTCTCGAGCAGCTGGGCGCGGGCGGCCCGATGCTGGCATCGTGCTGCAAGATCTGTCGGAAAGGCAAGGCCTGCGGAAATTCCTGCATCAGCGCATCCTATGCCTGTCACAAGGGGCCAGGTTGCGCCTGTGACGGCTGACGCCTGAGGTCACGGTGCTTTCCCTTTCGGCGGAATGCCTTACTTACCTTCAGGACAATTGAAGGACACAGAATGCTTCCATCGCTCTTGCGCAAGATGCACGAATTTTCGCGCCGCCTGGTGATCCGCGTCATGCTTATTGCCTTGCTGGCCGTGCTGGCCGTGGGGCTGGCCAAGCTGCTGTCGGGGCTGATCCCGGCAGAATGGGATGGCATGGTGGGCAAGGATGCGGTGGATCACATCCTGTCGATCATTGCCAACTCGATGCTGACGGTCACGACCTTTTCGCTGACGGTGATGGCCGCCGCGCACCGCAACGTCAGTTCGCAGTGGACCCCTCGGGCCCACCAGATGCTGTTGCAGGACACGACCACGCATACTGTCCTTGCCACCTTTGTCGGGGCTTATCTGTATGCGCTGCTGGCCATCATCCTGCGTGATACGGGCATTTTCGTGCATCAGGGGCTGGCCGTCCTGTTCGGCATGACCTTGCTGGTCGTGGCGATGATCGTCGTGGCGATCATTCGCTGGATCTCGCATCTGGAGATGCTGGGCAGCCTGATCGAAACGTCGCAGCGGATCGAGGATCAGACCGCCGAAGCCTATGAAATGCGGGCGAAATTTCCGGCGCTCGGGGCGCGCATCCTGGACTTGGCGCAGGTGCCTGACAGCGCGTCGGACGTGCGGGCGCATCAGACGGGCTATGTGCAGAAGATCTACCAGGACCTGTTGCAGGACGCCGCCGAAGAGGCCGACGCGCGGATCTGGCTGCTGCGGCCGGTGGGGGGATTTGTGCACAAGGGACAGGTCCTGGCGCGGGTGGACAGTACCGACGATGACCTTATCGAAACGGTCCGGCGCAACGTCGCCATCGGGACGCTGCGCAATTTCGAACAGGATCCGATCTTTGGCCTGATCTGCCTGTCGGAAATCGCCGTGCGGGCATTGTCGCCGGGGGTGAACGACCCGGGCACCGCGATCGACATGATGCGCCGGATCACCCGGGTGCTGATGGATGTGAACGTCGAAATCGACAGCAGTGGGCACGAAGTCCTGCACGACAGGCTGTTCGTGCCGGCGCTGGATCGGGCGGCCCTGGTGTTGCGCCCGATGGAGCCGATCCTGGTCGATTGGAACCATCGCCCGGAGATGCAGGAACCGATGCACCAGACCTTCGACGCCCTGTCGCAGCACTATGATCCCGAGGTGGCAGGCGCCGCGCGTAAACTGCGCGCCGAGACATTCAACGACTGAAAATGGCGCGGCCAAGCGGGGCGTGCAAAAAGCAGGTTCCGCGCTTAGACACTGTTTTTTCAGTCACTTGCGCGGGCAAGACCTATTCAGCGGCGTCCATCAGCGGGCGGATCTTGAGCCGGGTGAGGCGGTTGTCCTTGCGGGCGGCGACCTCGAAACGGAAGCCATGGAAGGCAAAGACCTGGCCGACGGTTGGGATCATCTGTGCTTCGTGGATGACGAGGCCCGCGATAGTGTTCGCCTCGTCATCGGGCAGCGACCATTCCATCGCCCGATTGAGGTCGCGGATCGTCATCGCGCCGTCGACGAGATAGTTGCCATCTTCGCCCGGGCGCACGACATGATCTGCCCCGGCGGGGTCGAATTCGTCGGTGATCTCTCCCACGATCTCCTCCAGGATATCCTCGAGCGTCAGCAGGCCCTGAAGCGATCCGTATTCATCGACCACCAGGGCGAAATGCGTGCGCATGTGCAGGAACTGGCGCATCTGTTCATCGAGCGTGGTGGTTTCGGGGACGAAGTAGGGCTTCATCATCACGTCCGTCACCTTGAACTTGTCCAGCGCGTTGGCGACGCCGCCGCCTTCGGTGCCGAGCTTGTAGATGGCGCGCAGCAGGTCCTTGGTGTGCAGGATCCCGATGATATTTTCCGGCTCGTTGCGATAAACCGGCAGGCGGGTGTGGTTGGATTTCATGCATTGCGACAGGATGTCGGCGGGGGCATCGGTGGCGTTGATCATTTCGATCTGGCTACGATGCAGCATGATTTCTTCGACAGCGCGGTCACTTAGGTCAAGCGCGCCGAGGATGCGGTCACGATCTTCCTTTTCCACGACGCCTTCGGAATGGCCCAGTTGCAGGGCGCCGGCGATCTCTTCGCGCACCGCGAGGATCTGGCTGTCGGGGTCGGTGCGCACGCCGAACAGACGCAGCACAAGGCGCACCAGAAGGCGCACGGCACTGACCACGGGCGAGGCAATGGCGATGATGAACGCGATGGGGGCGGCGACGCGGGCGGCCGCGACCTCGGCGTTGGTGATGGCGTAGGTCTTGGGCAGCACCTCGGCAAAGATGAGCACCAGAAGGGTCATCACCAGAGTGGCCAGCGCCACACCGCCATCCCCGAAAACCCCGGTGAACAGCGAGGTTGCCAGCGAGGTTGCGAGGATGTTGACGAGGTTGTTTCCCAGTAGAACGGATCCGATAAGTCGTTCATTATCCTCGGTAATTTTCAACGCCCGCTCGGCCCCGCTGGAGCCTTTGTCGGCAATCGAGCGCAGTTTGCCGCGCGAGGCGGCCGTCAGGGCGGTTTCGGAGCCGGAGAAGAAGGCGGAGAACACCAGCAGCAGCAGGATCCCCGCTGCGGTGAGCCAGAAGGCGGTGTCCATCGTGCCGGTTTCGACAAGTGCTGTCGCGCTGTCCATGAAAGGTCCTCTTTGTTGAAAGGGGTTATGGGCATAGCGGGGCGATGGTTCAAGTGGTGGTGAAACGACCAGGGCGGCGGGCGCGAAAATGCCGGCAGATCGCATCGGTTTCAACGTCGGTATCTGAACGGTATCTGAGCGGTGCCGGAGACGGTCAAGGCGATGGGAGGAGGGCGGCGCGGGCTTGGCGTGAGGCGATGAGGAGGCGGGCACAATGCGGGCGTTTGCACCTGGTCATGGCTGCGCGCGGGGGCGTTTGGTTCCGGATCTTGTCGGCTGGCGGAAAAGTGCACCGCCCGGCCTTGCCCGACGGGCGGGGCAGGTTGGTTGCCCGGGGACCGGAGCCTTTGCAAGGCGGCATCGGCAGGTTGATCATGGGCGCGGGATCGCGGCCATGATCGGGGTCGGAGAAGACCCCCGACCCCGTAGCAGATCGGAGGCTTGGCAGATCGGAGGGCCAGCCGAGCAGAGGCCCAGCCGATCAATGAAGCGGCGGGGCAGAGGCGTGACGGGGCGGAAGCGTCGCGCGTCAGCCGGGTTTGCGGTTCAGGGGATGGTGATCCTCGACCAGATCGCGCAGGCGCTCCTCGACCACGTGGGTATAGATTTCGGTGGTGGCGAGGTCTGCGTGCCCCAGCAGCGTCTGGATGGCCCGCAGGTCGGCGCCGTTTTCCAGCAGATGCGTGGCAAAGGCATGGCGCAGGCGGTGCGGCGTGACCTTGTCGGGTGAAACGCCAGCCGCGACGGCCATTTCCTTGATCAGCAGGTAGAAGCGGTGGCGCGTCAGGTGGCCATCGCGCGACCGGGACGGAAAGAGAAAGCGCGAGGCAGGCTTGCCCTTGGCCTTGTCCAGCGCCTCGGCGGCATCGCGGGCAGAGAGCCAGGCCTGCATCGCGTCCTTGGCATGATCGGAAAGGGGCACAAGGCGTTCCTTGTCGCCCTTGCCCTTGATCAGCAGCATGTCGGGCGCACCGCGCACGGCGGCCACCGGCAGGGTCACCAGTTCGCTGACGCGCATACCGGTGGCATAGAGCAGTTCCATCAGGCAGGTATTGCGCAGCTGATCGCGCGATGACCGGCCCTGGCTGCGTGCGGCCGCGAGAAGGGCGTCGACCTCGGCCACGGACAGGGTCTTTGGCAGACTGCGGGCGCGACCGGGGCCGCGGATCTGGATCGCGGGATTATCGGTGCGCCAGCCCTCGTCGAAGGCAAAGCGGTAGAGCTGGCGAATGGCCGACAGGCGCCGGGCCCGGGTCGCCTTGGAAAAGCCCTGTGCATCGCAGTGGATCAGGTAATTTTCGACATCGGTACGCGACAGCGTCTGCCAGTCCAGGCCGTGCCCGGTGATCCAGCCCTGCACATCCTTGAGGTCGCGCCCATAGGCCAGCAGGGTGTTGCGTGCGGCCCCGGCCTCGGCCGCCTGCGCTTCGAGGAACGCCGAAATCCAGCGGTGATCCGGGGCACCGTCTGGGGCAGTGTCTGGGGCAATGTCTGTGGTACTGGTCGCGGCGGTCGCGTCGTTGGGGGGGCGGGCCATTGCGATCAACCCCGCCGTTCGAGCAGGAGCAGTTGCAGCGCGGCGCGACGGGCCGTGTCCTCCAACCCGACAGCGCGGAAGGTGGCCAAGGCATCGGCGGCGTCTTTCATTTCGCCCGTCATGGCCGAGGCGTAGAGCCGCATGGCACCCAGGATCGCCTCGCCCAGCTGGCCATTGTCGAGCTGACTTTGCAAACGTTGCGGCGGGCGGGCCGACTTTGCAAACCCGGCGGCAACGATACGCGAAGCGGCGTTATAGGGCGGCGCGCGGTCGGGCTGTCCCGACGCCAGCGCGATCAGGAAGGCTTCGGTGCTGTCGCGCGGCGTAAGGGCGCGCACGTTCGCCTCGTACCCCGGACCCAGCAGCGTGACGGTCAGGGCGATGCGCCCCACGGGGCCGGGTGTGTCGGCGTAGGCGGCAAGGGCGGGCGCGTACAGGCGGGCAAAGGGCGCTTCGAGTTCGGCGGCGACCATCGCCTGCCAGGCGGCGGGAAGGGTGGCCAGCACGGCGCTGCGATCCGGGCGGGCGGCGGTGATGGCGCGGTCGAAGGCCTGCACCGCCTGCACCCTGTCCCAGATCCCGCCAGAGGCCGAGGGGCGGCCATCGGTATAGACCCCGAGCAGGTGGTTTTCGGGCAGCGCGCCGGTGTGGGCCAGGCGTTCGGCCGCCTCGAGCTCGGCCTTCCAGCCGGTCAGGCCGCGCAGGTCCGATACGGCATAGGCGCGTGGCAGGGCGGCGGTCGACAGCGGTTCGCCAATCGCCTCGGCCAGCCGGAAATACAGCGGCGACATGGTGGCGGGGGGCGGCAGGCGCACGGCGTCATCATCCAGGTCGGCGTTGAGAAACCGCGTCAGCAGGCGTTCCTGGGCAGGGTCGAAGGCCCCGAGCGCGCGGGTGGTGTCGAGGATCAGCGCGGCGGTGTCCCATTGCCCCTCGCGCGCGAGGCAGAAGATGCGCGCGGCCTGGTCGGGGGCGAGGCGCGGATCGCTGACCATCTGGCGGCAGGCCTCGGTTTCGGTGCCCGCCAGCAGCGACAGGTCGAACCAGCTGGCGAACAGCGCCGGATCGCGGGTGGGGCCTGCGCGTTCGACAAGCGCCAGCGCCGGATCGACGGCGCCGAGGTCGCGCAGCTTGGCCAGCCGGGCCAGCAGCATCGGGTCGCCGTCGCCGGGGGACATGGGCGGGTCTGCCTCGGCCAGCAGCAGGGTATAGAGCAGGGATTGCATCGCGGGCAGTTCCGAAACGTCGAGCGCGCGGATCAGTCGGATCACATCGGCGCTGCGCGATGCCTGCCAGAGCGAGGCGGGCAGACCGGTGACGCCGGCGGGCAACAGCCCGACCGCGCCAACCTGCTGGGCATCGAGGGGTTGCGAGCTGACGACGGGAATATCGGCGCGGTCGCTGACCGGCGGCTCGTTGCGCGCGAAGGGGTGCGTGCCGGGCGCGGGCATGGTCAATCCGGCGGCGGTGCCGGGCAGGGTGATCGGGGCAGGGGGCGTGCCCGAGGCAGCCGCAGGGGGCGTGCCGGGCGCAGTGACGCCGCTGGCGGGCAGGCTGTTGAGCCAGTCGATTGCCGACATCGGGGTGTTCTGCGGGCTGTTCGGCGCGCGGGTGGCGCGTGTTCGGTCGTTGTCGCGAAACGACGCCGGTTCGGCGATGGCGGGGTGGATCAGGGGCGCCCCGGTCAACACAAGACAGAGGATGAGGCCGGCGGCGGGCAGTGCCCGAGCCTTGCCGCGGGTCCTGTGATGCGTTGGGAACATGCGGCGCACGTCCGAGGGCCGCAGGGCCTGCGCCGCCGGTCCGAACGTCAGATCATCTGGCCCTGCGTCATTGGACATCCAGCACCACGGGGGTTCGCATCTCTTGCACGGGGGGCGAAAAATCCGCGCCCAGCCAGGGTCCGACATAGGCATAGGCCACGAGGGCGATTCCCCCGAGGATAGCCAGATAAACCAGCCACTTGATAATGCGCAGCATAAAGTTCGTGCCCCATAGGTTTGTTCTTTTGACCAACTTATAACTGGCCTTTTTCGCAAGATCACGTCATTCAGGCCCGAAATCCGTGAAAAGGCAGGGCAGCGCCGACAGGCGCGATCGTGATGAGCTGGAAACTGAACAAAACTGTCGTCATGGTCGGCATGATGGGCGCGGGAAAGACCGCCGTGGGCAAGGCGCTGGCACAGCTGCTGGGCGTGGACTTTCGTGATTCGGATGCCGAGATCGAACTGGCGGCGAACATGAGCATCGGTGAAATCTTTACCCGCGACGGAGAGAGCTTTTTCCGCGCCCGCGAATCCCAGGTGATCGCGCGAATGCTGGACGAGGCGCCCTGCGTGCTGTCGACCGGCGGGGGCGCCTTCATGAGCGCGGCGAACCGCGCACTGATCACCGAGCGGGGTGTCTCGCTGTGGCTGAATGCCGATCTGGATCTGCTGTGGAGCCGGGTGAAACACCGGGATTCGCGCCCCCTGCTGAAAACACCGAACCCCCGCGCGACGCTGCGTGGACTGTACGAGGCACGCGTGCCGATCTATGCAGAGGCGGATCTGGAGGTGCGCTCCGAGCCGGGGTACAGCGTGGCGGACATGGCGCAGCACGTGGTTCGCGCGCTGATGCAGCGCCCGGATGTACTGGAGGCCACATGATGCGGGAATTGCAGGAAAAATTGCGGGTCGAGCTGGGCGAGCGCGGCTATGAGATCCTGATCGGGCCGGGGCTGCTGGCCGAGGCAGGGGCGCATATCGCGCCGCTGCTGCGGCGGCCCCGCGTGGCGGTGCTGACGGACGAGACGGTGGCGGCGCTGCATCTTGAGACGCTGCGTGCCGGGCTGGCTGAGGCGGGCATCGACATGGTGTCGCTGGCGCTGCCGGCGGGCGAGTCCACCAAGAGCTGGCCGCAGTTTACCCGCGCGGTCGAATGGCTGCTGGACCAGAAGGTCGAGCGGAGCGACGTGGTGGTCGCGCTTGGCGGCGGGGTGATCGGCGACCTGGCAGGTTTTGCGGCGGCGGTTCTGCGGCGCGGCGTGCGTTTCGTGCAGATTCCGACCAGCCTGCTGGCGCAGGTCGACAGCTCGGTCGGGGGCAAGACAGGCATCAACGCCCCGCAGGGCAAGAACCTGATCGGGGCGTTTCATCAGCCCAGCCTGGTGCTGGCCGATACGGCGGTGCTGGGCACGCTGGCGCCGCGCGATTTCCTGGCGGGCTATGGCGAAGTGGTCAAATACGGTCTGCTGGGCGATGCCGCATTCTTTGACTGGCTGGAGCGCATGGGCCCGGCGCTGGCGGCGGGCGACATGGCGGCGCGGGTCGCGGCGGTGAAACGGTCGTGCCAGATGAAGGCCGAGATCGTGGCGCGTGACGAAACCGAACAGGGCGACCGCGCGCTGTTGAACCTGGGCCATACCTTTGGTCATGCGCTGGAGGCCGCGACGGGATATTCCGACCGGCTGCTGCATGGTGAAGGGGTGGCGATCGGCTGTGCGCTGGCGTTCGAGTTGTCGGCAAAGCTGGGCCTGTGCGCGCAGGAAGACCCCAGCCGGGTGCGCGCCCACCTGCGCGACATGGGCATGAAGGTTGACCTGCGCGACATTTCCGGCCCCCTGCCGGATGCCGACGGCCTGCTGGTGTTGATGGCGCAGGACAAGAAGGTGGTGGACGGGGCGCTGCGGTTCATCCTGGCGCGCGGCATCGGGACGGCCTTCGTCACCGCCGATGTGCCACAGGAGGCAGTGCGCGCGCTGCTGCAAGAGGCGCTGCGGGACCGCTGAGCGGAGCTTGCATTTCGCGGCGCTGCTCTTGCATTTCCGGACGCGGGGGGGTGTTATCGCGGCGTAGTCACGTCGAGGATACCCGCGATGATCACGCCTGCCTATTGCCTGACGATGGCGCGCTACAACGCCTGGCAGAACCGCGCGATGCAGCGGGCCATGGAGACGTTGAGCACCGAGGATCTGACGCGGGATCGCGGCGCGTTCTTCGGGTCGATCCTGGGCACGGTGAACCATATCCTGTGGGCGGATCAGACCTGGCTGTCGCGGCTGAGCGATATGCCAAAGCCGCAGGGCGGCATCCCGGAGAGCCCGAATATCTGTCCGACCCTGCCGGTGTGGTCTGCCGAGAGGTTTCGCATGGACGGGCGGTTCATCCTGTGGGCCGAGGCGCTGCGCGCACTTGATCTGACGGGTGATTTGTCTTGGTATTCCGGGGTGTTGAAGGGCGATGTCAAGATGCCTGTGGCGCGGGTTGTGGTGCATGTCTTCAATCATCAGACGCATCATCGCGGGCAAGTGCACGCCATGTTGACCGCCGCAGGGGCCACACCCGATGCAACGGACCTTTTTGCCATGCCAGATGCGGGGCCATGGCCGTGACCTCTACATGAGGTTTGCGGCGCAAGAAATTGAAATATCGGAGGAAACATGTTCAAAGCTCTATTGGTCGAAAAAGACGACGACGGCACTGTCACCGCAGCTGTGAAAGAGCTGGACGTGGCAGACCTGCCGGACGGCGAGGTGCTGGTCGCGGTGGAATATTCGACCGTGAACTACAAGGACGGTCTGTGCCTGTCGCCCAACGGGGGCGGGCTGGTGCGGCAGTATCCGCATGTGCCGGGCATCGATTTCGCCGGAACCGTCGAGCAGAGCAGCGATGATCGTTATGCCCCCGGTGACAAGGTCGTGCTGACCGGTTGGCGCGTCGGAGAGGCCCATTGGGGCGGCTACGCGCAGAAGGCCCGGGTCAAGGCCGATTGGCTGGTGCCGCTGCCCGAGGGGATGAGCGCGCAGGATGCCATGGCGGTGGGAACGGCGGGGTTCACCGCCATGCTGGCCGTGATGGCGCTGGAGGATCATGGTCTGACGCCGGACAAGGGCGAGGTTCTGGTGACCGGTGCCGCAGGGGGCGTCGGGTCTGTCGCCACGGCGATCCTGGGGCATCTGGGATACCGCGTGGCGGCGGTGACGGGGCGTCCGGAAACGGGCGACTACCTGCTGTCCCTCGGGGCGGCGCGGATCGTGGCGCGCGCGGAGTTGAACGAGGTCGTCAAGCGGCCGCTGGAGGCCGAAACCTGGGCCGGCTGTGTCGACGCGGTGGGGGGCGACATGCTGGCACGGGTCCTGGGGCAGATGGCGTATGGTGCATCGGTCGCGGCGGTTGGCCTGGCGGGGGGCGCAAAGCTGCCGACCAGCGTCGTGCCGTTCCTGCTGCGCGGCGTCAACCTGCTGGGGATCGACAGCGTCATGCAGCCGTTCGAGAACCGTCAGCGTGCCTGGGCGCGGGTGGCGCGGGATCTGCCGATGGACAAGCTGTCGTCGATGATCCAGCCCGCGCACCTGTCGGATCTGCCGCGGCTGGGGGCCGACATCCTGAACGGGCAGATCAAGGGCCGCGTTCTGGTCGATGTGAACGGCTGAGGTGAGGGGATGCGTGATGTATGACAGGATAGCGGTGCCGGTCGACCTGGCGCACCCCGATCGCAGTGAAAAGGCCCTGAAAAGCGCCGCGGCGCTGTCGCGCAGTTTTTCCGCCGACGTGATCGTCGTCGGCGTCACCTCGGCCCTGGGGAGCGAGGTGGCCGGCGATCCGAAAGAGTTTGCAAACAGGCTGGCCGAATTTGCAAATGAGAGGTCTGGTGCCCTTGGCCTGGACCTGCGGTCACACGTGGTGATCAGCCACGAGATGGAGGTCGAGGTGGACCAGGAGCTGTTGCGCGCCATCGAGGAGACCGGCGCGGATCTGATCGTGATGGCCAGCCATGCCCCAAAGCTGACGGATCTGCTGTGGCCCTCGAATGGGGGACGAGTTGCCAGCCATGCCCGCATTTCCGTGATGCTGGTGCGCTGATCCCCGGTCGCTTGACGTGGGGCGCCTGACGTGGGGCGCCTGACTTGGGCCGCTTGACATGGGCCGCCTGACATGGGGCGCTCGACTTGGGCTGCCTGACTTGGGCCGTTCAATCTGGCCGTTCAACCTGGGCCGTTCAACCTGGGCCGCTAGACCCGGGCGACAGCTTTTGAGGCGAAGGGGCTGCACGGTGGCGCAAGGTCTGGCCGTGCTGCCGGGTGACGGCGCGATTGCGATCGTTGATCGCCAGGCCCGGCTGTGCGGCGTGACGGCCGCGACCTCTGCCCGGCGAGCCGCGCCCTTTCTTTTTCATGCCGCCCCTTCCTTGGCGCTGCGGCGACGTGGTGCGGTGAACCCGGCCGCGTGGTCTTGACCCGGTGTGCTGCGCGCTAGGTTCTGGCGGACCTGTCTGAGGAGTTCGCATGACCAAACCGACCTTGCTATGGCTGCGCCGTGACCTGCGCCTGACCGATCACCCGGCGCTGAATGCGGCCCTGGCGCGGGGTGGGCCGGTGATTGCGGTGTTCATCCAGGATGACAGCGTGACGGGGCTGGGGGCGGCCGCGAAATTCAGGCTTGGGCTGGGCCTTGCCGCGCTTGCCGAAACGCTTCGCGCGCAGGGGCAGAGACTGATCCTGCGGCGTGGACCCGCCCGCGAGGTGCTGGAGGAGCTGCTGGCGCAGACCGGCGCCGACGCGGTCTATTGGTCACGCTTGTATGACCCGCAGGCCATTGAGCGTGACAGCCGCATCAAATCCGCGCTGCGTGACAATGGCGTCGAGGCCCAGAGCTTTTCCGGGCATCTTCTGTTCGAGCCGTGGGAGGTCGAGACCGGGCAGGGCAGCTATTACAAGGTTTATTCCCCGATGTGGCGCGCGGTGAAGGATCGCGAGGTGTCGGAGCCGCTGACCGCGCCTGCCGACATCCCCCCGCCGGAGCAATGGCCCGAGAGCGAGACCCTGGAGGACTGGGCCCTTGGGGCCGAGATGCGGCGCGGCGCGCAGGTTGTCGGCGGCCATGTCGACGCGGGCGAGAGGGCGGCGCAACAGGCGCTGGCCACGTTCGCACGCCACCGCATCGACGCCTACGCGACGCGGCGCGATTATCCGGGCGAAGCCGCGACGTCGGATCTTTCGCAATACCTGAGCCTGGGAGAGATTTCGCCGCGCCAATGCTGGCACGCAGGGGTGCGCGCGCACGAAGAAGGCAAGGCCGGAGCCGAGACGTTTCTGAAGGAACTGGTCTGGCGCGAGTTCGCCTATCACCTGATGTATCACACGCCGCAGATCCTGACGGAAAACTGGCGGTCGGAGTGGAATGATTTTGCCTGGACCGAGGATGCGGACGCTGACGCGGTGCGGGCCTGGCAGCAGGGGCGCACGGGCGTGCCCTTTGTCGACGCGGCAATGCGCGAGATGTACGTCACCGGTCGAATGCACAACCGCGCCCGCATGATCTGTGCCAGCTACCTGACCAAGCATTTGATGTGTCATTGGAAAATCGGCGCAGATTGGTTTCGCGACTGTCTTGTCGACTGGGATCCGGCGTCGAACGCGATGGGGTGGCAATGGGCGGCGGGCTGTGGCCCGGACGCCGCGCCCTATTTTCGCGTGTTCAACCCCGAAACCCAGGCCGAGAAGTTCGACCGCGACGGCGCATATCGAAGGCGCTGGATCGCGGAGGAGGCAGAGGCGCCCACCGACACTGCGCTGAGCTATTTCGACGCGATCCCGAAAGCTTGGGGTCTGAGCGCCGATGACGCCTATCCCGCGCCCCTGATCGGGCTGAAAGAGGGGCGCGAGCGAGCCCTGGACGCCTATGCCGCGCTTAAAAGTTAACAAGTTCATGACAAAAGGCTTTCGTCACGCGCCGACCTTGTTAGCATCGACGACGATCCAGAAGGAGACGACGTGATGAGTGCCAGCCCGCAGATTTTGACCGACACCAAGGGGGAAAAGGACCTGCCGCGCTATTTTGCCCAGGTATTTCACCTTGCCCGCGATCTGGAAAACGGCCAGCTGGATTTTCATGTGTCGGATGGGCGGGTGTTTCGGGCCGAGGGGCGCAATCCCGGCCCGGTGGCCGTGCTGCACGTGCACAATGACGACCTGTTCGCGCGCCTGATCCGAGAGGGCGACCTGGGCTTTTGCGACGCCTATCTTGAGGGCTGGTGGTCGTCGCCGGATTTGCAGGCCTTCCTGGACATGCTGCACGCGGACAACGACGCGATTTACGACGGATTTCCGGGCATGGCCCTGGTCCGAGCCTATGAAAAGGCGCGCCACTGGATGCGGCGCAATTCCAAGGCGCAGGCGAAAAAGAACATCTCTTACCACTACGACCTGGGAAATGATTTCTATCGGCTGTGGCTGGATGACAGCATGACCTATTCGTCGGCCTTGTTCGATGCGCCGCAGATGAGCCTGGAGGCAGCGCAACGCGCCAAGTACGCCAGCATGGTCGATCGCATGGGCGTCAAGCCGGGCGACCACGTGCTGGAAATCGGCTGTGGCTGGGGTGGGTTCGCGGAATACGCCGCAAAGGAAAGAGGTCTGCGGGTGACCGGGCTGACGATCAGCCGGGAGCAGTTGAACTATGCCAGGGAACGCATTGAAAAGGCAGGTCTTTCAGGTCAAGTTGATCTGAAGCTTCAAGATTATCGTGATGAACGCGGCAGCTATGACGGCATCGCCAGTATCGAGATGTTCGAAGCCGTCGGCGAACGCTATTGGCCGGTGTATTTCGAGACGCTGAAACGCTGTCTGAAGCCGGGACGCGATGCGGTGCTACAGATCATCACGGTGCAGGACAAACGCTGGGAGACCTACCGGAAAGGCGTTGATTTCATTCAGAAACACATTTTTCCGGGTGGGATGCTGCCCAGCCCCTCGGCCTTGCGCGCCGAAGTGCAGAAGGCGGGGCTGCTGGTCAAGGGATCCGTCGAATTCGGGGACAGCTACAGCCAGACGCTGCGGCGCTGGCACGAGACGTTCAACCAGAAATGGGAGGACGTGGCCGAAATGGGTTTTGACGACAGGTTTCGCCGGATGTGGAACTTTTATCTGACGGCCTGTGCGGGGGCCTTTGCGGGCGGCAATTGCGATGTGACGCAGATCACCGTGTCACGCGCCGCCTGAGGAACAGCATCTAATCGCCGGGGGGCGGCGGCGGCGCCGGTTTGCGGTTGTGCCCCGCGCCATGTTCGCCAACAACTGGGCCTCAGGCAGGGCGGCACCGCGGTGCCGGCCGTTTCACCGCAGGAGATCATGTGAACAAGAATCTGTTTCTTTTCGGCACGTTGCGCCATGCCCCCTTGTTGGAAATCGTGGCCGGGACACTTCCTGTGACGGTGGCTGCGGTGCGCGAAGGCTACCGGATCGCCCCCTCCGGGGATGGCGACTGGCCGGTGCTGGTGCAGGAACCCGGCGCGATGGCGCAGGGGCTGGTGATACGCGATATCGCGCCGGACGTGCTGGATCGGTTGCGCCACTATGAATCGGCCTACGACATGCACCTTTCGCAATGCCAGGTGAGCATCGGGGATGAGGTCGTGTCAGCCGACGTGTTCGTGCCGGGCGCGCCGTCGCATGTCGATCCGGGCACCTGGGATCTGGCGGATTGGGGCGCGCGCCGCGCCGCGTTGGATTGCATCGCGGCGGCCGAGATCATGCAGCTGTGGGGGCGTTTCTCGGGGGACGAGCTGCGCTTTCGCGTGACCCAGATCGAAGCGCGCGCCGGATCGCGGCTGCGCGCCGGGCAGATGCCGCCGCCGCATGAGGTGGGGCAGGGTCCGCAGACCCCGATGGCGCGTGTGCAGGGTCAGTTCGACGATCATGCGGGCTATTTCTTTACCCGGACGTTCGATCTGGATTACGCGACCTTTGACGGGGGCACGTCCGAGGTGGTGCGGCGCGAGGTGTTCCTGGCACCCGATGCCGCCATCGTGCTGCCCTATGACCCGGTGCGCGATCGGGTGCTGCTGGTGGAGCAGTTCCGCATGGGGCCATTCGCGCGGGGCGAGGCATTGCCCTGGATGCTGGAACCTGTCGCGGGCCGCGTCGACCCGGGCGAGACACCCGAGGACTGCGCCCGCCGCGAGGCGGTGGAAGAAGCGGATCTGGATCTGCGCGCGCTGCACCATGTTGCCTCGTGCTATCCCAGTCCGGGGTGTTCGACGGAGTATTTCCACATCTACCTGGGCATTTGCGAGCTGCCGGACGCCGAAACGGGCAGCCATGGCCTGGCGGAAGAACACGAAGATATCCGGACCCATGTTTTGAGTTACGACGCCGCGATGGAACTTGTGTCCAGCGGCGAGGCGCAGAATGCGCCGCTTATCCTGTCGCTGATGTGGCTTTCGGGCAAGCGTTCCCTATTGCGGGGCGCTGCTTGAGTTGGGGCGACGCCCCGGATACATCAGGACCAAAGGTAACGTAGAAGGAAGACCTCGATGCAATTCGCCAAGGATCTGGCCAGCGCTGTCGGCAATACGCCATTGATCAAGTTGCGCCGCGTCAGCGAGGAGACCGGATGCACCATTCTCGGCAAGGCCGAATTTCTGAACCCCGGGCAATCGGTCAAGGACCGCGCCGCGCTGTACATCATCCGCGATGCCATGGCGCGCGGCGATCTGAAACCCGGTGGAACGATTGTCGAGGGCACTGCGGGTAACACCGGCATCGGCCTGGCGCTGGTGGGGGCGTCGATGGGGTTCAAGACCGTCATCGTCATTCCCGAAACGCAAAGTCAGGAAAAGAAGGACATGTTGCGCCTTGCCGGGGCCGAGCTGGTGCAGGTGCCGGCAGCGCCCTATCGCAACCCCAACAACTTTGTCCGATATTCGCAGCGGCTGGCGGAAAAACTGGCCAAGACCGAGGAAAAGGGCGTGATCTGGGCCAACCAGTTCGACAATATCGCCAACCGTCAGGCCCATGTCGAGACGACCGGCCCCGAGATCTGGGAGCAGACGGGCGGCAAGGTCGACGGGTTCACCTGCGCGGTCGGGTCCGGGGGCACGCTGGCCGGAACGGCGATGGCGTTGCAGCCGAAAGGCGTGAAAGTCGCGCTGGCCGATCCGATGGGGGCGTCGTTGCACAGCTATTATACCACGGGTGAGCTGGCTGCGGAGGGGTCCTCGATCACCGAAGGCATCGGGCAGGCGCGCATCACTGCCAACCTCGAGGGTTTTACGCCGGACTTTTCCTACCAGATCCCGGATGAGGAGGCGTTGCCCTATGTCTTTGACCTGCTGTCCGAAGAAGGGCTGTGCCTGGGCGGGTCGTCCGGCATCAACGTGGCGGGTGCGGTGCGTCTGGCGCGCGAAATGGGCCCCGGCCACACCATCGTGACGATCCTGTGCGATTATGGCACCCGCTATCAGTCGAAACTGTTCAATCCCGATTTCCTGCGCGAAAAGGGGCTGCCGACGCCCAGCTGGATGACACAGTCGCCCCGCTCCATCCCCGGCGTGTTCACCGAGTAGGGAGGCACAGGCGTGACGAGCCCCCGCACCCGATTGGCCCGCACCACAATGAACCGTACCGGGCTGAACTGCCTCGGGCCGCGCTGCAAGGCCGCGACCCTGCGGGGGCTGCTTGTGGCATGTTTCGTACTGGCCCTTGTCGCGGTGCCGGGGGTCGGCGTCGTGTCGCCGGGGGCCGCCCTGGCCCAGAGCGCGACACAAAGCGATACCAGCGCGAGCACGAGCACGGTGCCCCTGAGCGAAGAGGATTATACGCAGTGGCAGGCGGTGGCGAACCGGGCCGAGGACGCGATACAGACGAACCGCGCGTCTGATACGGCGCTGGAATCGCTGCGGACCGAACTGGTCGACTGGCGGGCGCGTTTCGCGGCCAATCACACCGATACGACGGCAGCGGCGCGGGCAGTGCAGGCCCAGCTGGATACGTTGGGCCCGGCCCCGGCCGAGGGCGAGGAAGAAGCCCCCGAGGTTGCCGAGCAGCGCGCCAGCCTGAACGACAAGCTGGCCGAGATCCAGGCCCCGTCGCGCAGGGCCGAACTGGCACACAGCCAGGCGGATGCGCTGGTGCGGTCGGTCGACGGAATGCTGCGCGCACGGCAGACGGATGCGATGCTGGAGCTGGGACCGGCCCCCATCGATCCGACCAAATGGCCCGCAGCGATCACTGACCTGACGAGCTATTTCGTGCAGATGGTCGAAGAGCCGCGCGACGCCTGGGCGAACCAGGGCAAACGCGCCGCCTTCATGAAAAACCTGCCGGTATTGCTGGGCCTGCTGGCGCTGGCGCTGTTGCTGGTTCTGCGCGGTCGAAGCTGGTTCGAACGGCTGGCCTTTCGCCTGGTGGCCAAGGAACGCACGGCGGTGCGCTGGCTGATTTCGTTCGTGGTTTCGCTGGGCCAGATCATCATCCCGACGGTCGGGGCGCTGATGATTTCAAGCGCGATCATGGCGAGCGGCATCGGGGGCACGGCGATCGAGGCCCTGGCGACGGTATTGCCGGCGGCCGGGTTCCAGCTGTTTTTTGCCCGCTGGCTGGGCAACAATATCTTTCCGATGTCCGATTCCGGCGAGCTGCCGCTGGAGCTGAGCGCGGCACAGCGCCGCGAGGGACGCCTGTACGCGTTGTTCTTTGGTGGTCTGCTGGCCGCCGATACCCTGCTGAACGCCGCCGGAGAGGCCGCCGCCTGGAGCGATGCGACGCACAACGTGCTGCATTTCCCGATCGTCGTTCTGGTCGGCCTGTTCCTGTTGCGGATTTCGCGGTTTATCGTGGTGCACGCGAGGTCGGATGACAGCGAAAGCGAAGACCGGTCATTCCGGCGGCATCTGATCATCCTGCTGGCGCGTCTGGTCAGCATCATGGCGATTGTCGGGCCGCTTCTTGCGGCTGTCGGATATTTCAAGGTTGGCAGCGCGATTTCGCTTCAGACCCTCAAGTCGCTGATGCTGATTTCATTGCTGATCGGTATCCAGAAGCTGATCGAGGAAATCTATGTCCTGATCACGCGGGACCGGGCCGGTGTGGCCGAGTCGCTGTGGCCGGTCCTGGCGGGCTTTGCGGTGACGTTGCTGTCCCTGCCGGTCTTTGCGCTGATCTGGGGCGCGCGCGTCACCGACCTGGCCGAGCTCTGGTCAGAGTTCAAGGGCGGTTTCAGCCTGGGTGACACCCATATCTCGCCCGGTGATTTCGTCACCTTCGTCATCGTTTTCGCGTTGTGCTATGCCCTGACGCGGGTGGTGCAGGGGACGTTGAAGACCACCGTCCTGCCCAAGACCAAGCTGGACATCGGCGGTCAGAACGCGGTGGTGTCGGGGCTTGGCTACATCGGGATCTTTCTGGCGGCGCTGGCGGCAATCACGACGGCCGGGATCGACCTGAGCTCTCTGGCCATCGTCGCCGGGGCGCTGTCCGTCGGTGTGGGTTTCGGCCTGCGCACGATCGTCGAGAACTTTGTTTCGGGTATCATCCTGCTGGTCGAGCGGCCTATTTCGGAGGGCGACTGGATCGAGGCCGGTGGGCAGATGGGCTTTGTGCGCAACATCTCGGTCCGCTCGACCCGGATCGAGACGTTCGACCGCACCGACGTGATCGTGCCGAACGCCGACCTGATTTCGGGCGTGGTGACCAACTGGACCCGAGGCAACATGATCGGGCGGTTGATCGTCAAGGTCGGCGTGGCCTATGGCAACGATACCCGCCGGGTCCAGGACATTCTTCAGGAGATCGCGGAAGCCCAGCCGCTGGTGCTGCTGAACCCGCCGCCGGGAATCATCTTCAACGGCTTCGGCGCGGATTCTCTGGATTTCGAGATGCGGATGATCCTGCGGGATATCACGCAGGTGCTGGTGGTGCAGACCGAGGTGAACCACCAGATCGCCGAACGGTTCAAGGAAGAGGGCATCGAGATACCCTTTGCGCAACGCGACATCTGGCTGCGCAATCCCGAAGCGTTGTTGCAGGGCAAACCGGGCGTCGCCGCGCCCGCGCCCGGCGCAGACGACACCCAGGGCGCCGAGACACCGGTTGAGCACAAGGATCAGTCGCCCGGCCCGGGCCGCGCGCCGGCCCATATGCGCGATCGCAATCCGGACGATGCGCCGGAGGCTGATGGCACCGGCGAAGGGGATGCAGACCGATAGGGCTGTCCGGGTCAATCCCGCGCTGAAAACCAAGCTCCTGCGCGCCCGCGAAAACCGGCGCGCAGGAAAGCGTCAAAAAACCGAAAATAGCTGTTGAACTCCAACCAGATCCAACGCTAAAGAGACCCCCACGGACAGGTGGCCGAGTGGTCGAAGGCGCACGCCTGGAAAGTGTGTAGGCGGGAGACCGTCTCCAGGGTTCGAATCCCTGTCTGTCCGCCATTTACATCAGATCATGATATTTCGCCGCTGTTTGGCGGTTGCGCAGACACTAGGTGTCAAAGCGTGTCGACATGCGTCCGCCGGTCATGCCGGTGCTGGCCTCGGTCAACAGGCGGCGCAGGATACGAACGCGGATCGGCTTGGCGATCACGTCGTCCAGGCCCGCGGCGCGCAGTCGTTCGGTCACGTCGTCACCTACATGCGCGGTCAATGCGATGATGCGGCTGTGCTGGCACGGACCGGGAGCCGCACGAATGGCTGCGGTCGCTTCGATGCCGTCCATCACCGGCATGGACACATCCATCAGGATGATATCGTAGTGCGACATCTGGCTCAGCTCGACGCCGCGCTTGCCGTTTTCGGCCTCGGTCACGCTGTGTCCGTCCCGTTCCAGCATACGCCGGGCAACAAAGCGGTTGGTCGGGTTATCCTCGACCAGCAGAATGCGCTGTGGTGGGGCAATGTTGTCTTCGGCGTGGTCGGTCGCAACGGCGGTGGGAATGGCATGCGCGACGGGGAGGGGCAGACGCACCTGGAACGTTGTGCCGTGGCCCACGCGGCTGCGCACCGAGATGTCGCCACCCATGGCGGTGGCAATGCGCCGCGAGATTCCCAAGCCCAACCCGGTGCCCTGAATCTGAAGCGCGATGGCGCCGTCCAGTCGCACGAAATCATCGAAGATACGCTCACATTCCGCATCTGTCATGCCGATCCCGGTATCGTGAATGGCCAGTGTCATGATGTCATTCGTGCGCTGCGCCTCTATCGTGACGGTGCCGTTGCTGGTGAACTTGACGGCATTCGACACGAGGTTGAGCAGAACCTGCCGCACCCGCGTCGCATCGCCATTGACCCAGCCCAGCGTATTTGCCCCGGAGCGTTGCAGACGGTTGCCTTGGGTGCGCGCGCGCGGTCTCTCGCTCGCCATGATATCGTTCAGCAATTGATCCAGGTCGAAAGGAGCAGGGTGGATCACGACGTCGCTGCCCTCGATCTGGGTGATGTCGAGCACGTCGTTGACGAGATCCAGCAGGGTCTGCGCCGACGTCCGAACGACATTCAGATATGTCGCGCTTTCGGTCGGGCTGTCGCCCTCGGCCATCAGGTCGATCGTGCCGAGGATCCCGTTCAGCGGCGTACGCATCTCATGGCTGATCACCCCGAGAAAACGGGCCTTGGCGCGCTCTCCCGCAAGGGCCTGGTCGCGAGAGGCGGTCAGTTCGGCCTCAGAGGCGACCTGGTGCGAGATGTCGCGCACGACGCAGACCAGCATTGCAACGCCCTCGCGGTTGCTGACATCCATCGAGAGTTCGACCGGAAACGACGATCCGGTCCGGGCGCGTCCGATCAGCCGATAGCCGGTGCGCGGACCGGCATTGCAGGCCTGGAACAGGTCCGCCCCGGAAACCCCGAGCAGCCCGCTGGAGCCTTCGCGGCGCAGGAAGGTGCCAGCCGGCAGGCCGTCGATTTCACCGCTGCCAAGCTGAAACATCTCCTCTGCGGTACGATTGGCGTTGCGCAGCCGTCCGCGCGGGTCGAACAGCAGGATCGCATCGCGGGAGGTATTGAAAATCGTCTCGAGCCGGGCGGAGGTGGCGAGGTTCTGCTGCAACCGTTTCTTGGCCACCTGCGCCAGGGAGCGGAACAGGATCACGAGGGCCGTCAGCGCCGCGAGCAGAACCGAACTGACCCATGCCAACCCCTTCAGCACTTGCGCCACGTCAAGACGGGCCATGTCTGCCTGCGAGACGAATTCGAGGTTGCTGAACGACAGGATATAACGGAGGTCGGGGCGCAACGGGATCAAGGCACGCTGAATCGGGGCGAGCCGTCCGATCAACGCGGAGTCCGGGCTGTCGATGTCGGGCGCGAAATCCTTGATCTTGCGATCCAGTTCGGCAAAGGCGCCGTCCAACACTGGATTGAGCAAGGCCTGCGAATAGAGTTGGGCATGGGCCAAGGTGTCGAGGCGGCTGTACAGGATATCGTAGCGTTTCCGAACATAAGCCAGCGCCTTGGTCAGATCCGCGCTGGCCCTTGTCTGCGCGGCATCCTGTTGATCCGTTCCCGCGTCTGACGCCGCCTGTTGCGTGGCATCGGCCAGGGTCGGCGCCGGCGAGGGGGTGATCTGGCTGGCCCCGGCGGCAGTGGTGGCCCAAAGCTGGGCCGCCTGCACCGAGAGCTGGAATTCCAGGAATTCGACTTCGAGCTGAGAAAGCGTCCATTGGATATTATCCGTCGGAGAGGACGCAAGCTCGGCCAGTTTCTGGCGCACGTCGGTCAGCAGATAGACAATGGCGATCAGGCAGAGCCCGGTGGTCGTCGCCAGAAATCCCAGGCGAATGACGGCGGTGTCCAGACTGGTCCATTTTATCGAGAGACGGGACATCTGCGACTCCGCAAAAGACTGCCTGCGGTCGAAGATGCAGCGCAGAACAGGGCGCTATCGGATCAGTCGATCATGGTTATCCGGTCAAGTTGCCAGATCGAATTGGAATAGATCACCTCCGATTGATATTCGGGCGAGGAATCATAGGGATAGACCAGCCACAACGGCCCCTTCGTGCGCAGGGTCATGTGTTTTCCGTTGCGCTGATAGGCCAGGATCGCACCGTCGTCGGTAAAGTCGTCGACGGGTACGGAAATCGAATAATCGTTCGCGGCCGTCAGTTGCACCTGGCCCTGCGTGACGCCAAAATGATCCAGCAAATCGACCATTCGCACACCGCGAAAGTGTTGGGCGCCTTCGGTCCAGATCGTCGTCGTGTCGAATTCGGTGACGGGAAGCGCCTCGAGCTGGGTGATGGTCATGCCGACGACCCTGTCGGGCAAGGTGACGGTCAATATGTCCTCGCCCGAGGCGGCTGCGGCCAGGGGCGCACAGGCAAAGCCGACCAGCGCGATGAGCGTCTTTCTTTTGCAGATATTCATGTCTAACCCTTTCAGCGCACCGGTCGGACCGTGTCGCGCGATCGTCCTGTGCCGGAATGATGCCGGGGATTTCCGCTACCTTGGATCACCCCCGGTTTTGTAGATCGCTAAGCCATATGTCTTAATGCTTCCTGTAGCTTCGGGGGCTCGCGCTCGGAATAACCCGGACAATTTGGTGCGAAACACGCGCCATGGGACTGGGGAGGAGACGAGGCACCTCCAAGGCGGGCGGTCGCGCGCTACGGGGTGGGTGTCTGCAATTTTCATGAAATTGCCGCGGCGCAGTGTGGTGCATTGCTGCGCGGATTAAAGCTATCTTCACGCCTGTTCTTTCATACCTGCCAGGAGATTTTGGCGCGCCGTTGGACCGGTCGCCGTGGCTGATATGCAGGGGATACTCATGGGCCTTTCCAGGATTCGGATCGCATTCCGGTTGCCTGCGGCGTTTTTTCTTATCGTCGCACTGTCATTGGGTGTTCTTGGAGTTTTCTCCTATCGTTCGGCCAAGGTGACGCTGGTCAAATCCGGCGAGGCGGAGCTGATGGACGTCGCGGCATCGCGTGGGGACGCGCTGAAACGATGGTCGGAGGCGGTCAATACCGACCTGATGATGCAGGCCCGTAGCCCTTTGCTGCAAAACGCGCTTCGGACGTTTTCCGCAGCCTGGACCGTGCTGGGCCCGGAGGCGGCGGATACGCTTTATAGATTGTACGTGACAGAAAACGGCTTTCCGTCCTTTTTGCGGCTGAACACCTCCGATGCCGGTGACGGATCGGTCTATTCGCGCGCCCACCTCAGGTTTCACGACCATTTCAGGTCGCTGATGAAACGGGGCGCCTACCGGGATATCTACGTCTTCAATGCCGAAGGCGAAATGGTCTATTCCGTAGCCAAGCAGAGCGATTTTGCGAAATCCGCAACCGATGGGACAGGCGGCGCGTTTTTTGACGCGGTGACGCGTATCCTTGCCGACCCGGAGGCCGAAGGTTCGGAATTCATCGACTTCTTCGATTATGGGGATGCGCAGGAATCCTCCTCGTTCCTGATTGCGCCGGTCCGCCAGGAAGATGGCGCGACAATCGGAGCGATCGCATATCGCATGACGACCGCGACGCTGTCGGAAAACATCGGTCACAGTGCCGGATTGGGTCAGACGGGGCAGACCTTTGCCATCGGAAACGACGGCATCGCGCGGACCGAAGCGAAGGGGTGGCACAATGCGCCGCTTCCGGAGGGGGCGCTTTTGCTGGGCGCGCTGCGTGGCGCCAAGGGGATCATGGGCGACGCTGCTGCCATGGAGCTGAGCGATCTGAACAACCAGATTTCCGCTTATGCCCCTGCCAAGGTGTTTGACAAGGACTGGATCATTATCGCGTCCAAGAACCTGGATGAAATACTGGAGCCGGTTGCAAATTTCATGAGCAATACCATAATCTTTGGCGGCATAACCTTGTTTGTTTCGGCGCTGCTCGGGCTGTTTATCGCGCTTGGTGTTTCTGGTCCGCTGCGCGATATCAAACGCAGCATCGAAGACGTAAGCCGGGAAAATTACGACAACGCCGTGCCCCACGGAAAGCGACGTGACGAGATCGGCGATATTGGGCGCGCCCTCGAGGCACTGCGCGCCCGCCTGGCCGGAACCAGTACCCTGACCAAGGAAATGTCCTTCAAGAGCGCTGCACTCGGTTCGACCTCGGCCGCGCTGATGATCACGGATGACGATTTCAACATCACCTATCTGAACGACGCGGTTAAGGTGATGATGCGCAATCAACTGGAGCAATTCAGGACCGTTCTGAAGACCTTTGACCCCGATAGCCTGATCGGCGTCAACATCGACATATTCCATGCCAAGCCCGATCAGATCAGGCGGTTGATCGAAGATCCGTCGAAGATGCCGTTCCGCACCGATATTCGTGTCGGAACCGCCCGGATCCAGATTGAACTGAGCCCGGTATGGGGACCGGAGGGCGACTTTGCCGGTTTGGTCGTGGAATGGGCGGATGTGACCGAGGAACGCCGCAAGACGTCGGTGCTGGCCGCGATCGAAAGCGGTCAGATCATGGCGGAATGTGATGTCGACGGGCGCTTTGTCCGGGTCAATGCAAACTTTGCCACGATGATCGGCCAGTCTGCAGATCGGATTATCGGTCGCAATTTTACCGACATGATTACCTTGGACAGCCAGGAAGAGAATGTCGGCTCGATCCTGACCACGGTTCATGCCGGTACCGCGGTTCAGGGCCGCTTTAATATCAAGCGCGATCAGCAGGGGGAGGCGATCGTCGAGGGCGGATTCTATCCCGTGATCGACCGGCGAAACGACACGATTGGCGTGTCCCTGATCGGGTCGGATGTAACCGCGGCGCAGGTGCAGCTCAACATGGCAGAAGAGCGCCAGCGCGCCATGCAGGCGGCGCAGCAGGCTGTCGTGGAATCGTTGAGCGTAGGTATGCGCGATATCTCCAACGGCGATCTGACAACCCGGCTGGATGTGGCTTTTGCCCCGGAATATGAACAGCTGAGGATGGATTTCAACGATGCGCTTGAAAATCTGACCCGAGCGATGCGCAACATCGCGGGCGAAACCGGCGCGATGCATGCCGAGACCTCGGAAATCGTCAAGGCCGCTGATGAGATGTCGGTGCGTACGGAGCGGCAGGCAATGACCTTGCAGGAGACCGCCTCGAGTCTGGACGAGTTGACGACCAATATCACGCAAACGGCCAATGGGGCGGCCAAGGCCAACCAGGTCGTGAGCGAGGCCAGGACCCGCGCCGAGCAGAGTGGCAGCGTGGTGGATGAAGCCGAAAACGCAATGGCCCAGATTGCGGCGTCATCGCAGGAAATCGTCAAGGTGATCAGCGTGATTGACGACATTTCCTTCCAGACCAACCTGCTGGCGCTGAACGCCGGGGTCGAAGCCGCCCGCGCAGGCGAGGCCGGGCGCGGATTTGCGGTGGTGGCGACCGAGGTGCGGGCGCTGGCACAGCGCTGCGCCAATGCCGCGGCAGAGATCAATCAATTGATTTCGGTTTCGGGACAGCATGTTTCGCGCGGTGTCGAGCTGGTCGGTGTGACGGGCGAGACATTGAAAAAGATCGTCCACTCGATTTCCGACATTTCGGACTATATCGCCGAGATTGCCGATGCCGGAAAAGAGCAATCGATCGGATTGGCGCAGGTCAATTCGGCGGTGAACCAGATCGATCATGTCACACAACAGAATGCCGCGATGTTCGAGGAAACGACATCGGCCAGTCACGCACTGGCGCAACGTGCCAATAGTCTGACCGAGACCATCGGGCATTTCCAGATTGGCGAAACCGCCATTGCCCGGACCATGTCGCAGAAAAAGGCGCGTACGGCGCGCGGTCCCGTCGCCCAGGGAAATCTGGCCGTGGCGCAGGCACCCAGGAGTGATCCAAACGACTGGGAAGATTTCTGATGCCGACCCGCGAACAGAACGGAGCTGATACCAGATGAGTCCGTCTCCCATCAAAGTGCTGATCGTGGACGACCAGCCCTCGGTCCAAAATCTTATCCGGCACGCGCTGACGGAGGATCGCGAAATCGAGGTGGTCGGCGTGGCGGGAGATGCGTATCAGGCCCGTGATCTGATCAAGCAGCTGAATCCGGATGTCCTGACGTTGGACATCGAAATGCCACGCATGAGCGGGATCGATTTTCTGGAACGCCTGATGCGTCTCAGGCCTATGCCGGTCATCATGTTTTCGTCTCTGACCCAACACGGCAGCGAGCTCGCGGTCAGGGCCCTCTCACTGGGTGCTGTGGATGTTCTGCCCAAACCACTGGAAGGGTTCACCAAGGAAATTCTGCAAAAGTTGACCTCAAGCGTAAAGACCGCGCAAAGGGGGCATCGCGCCAAAGGGTCCGGGGCGGTTGGTCCGGTCGTCAGGGGCACGCCGGAAATCGTCGATATGGCACGCTGGAACGGAAAGGTCGTTCTGATGGGGGCGTCCACCGGCGGAGTTGCGGCAGTCGAGGCCGTTCTGACGCGGATGCCGAGGGACTGTCCCCCGATCGTGATTTCCCAGCATATGCCGGAAACCTTCCTGAAGAGCTTTGCCGGGCGGCTGAACGACCTATTGCCGCAGAATGTTCAGCTGGGACGCGACGGAGAACAGCTGAAGCAAGGCAATATTTATCTTTCTCCCGGAGGCTTGGCGCATACGGGCGTTCGCCGCAACGGACGCCATTTCGAAGTTACCGCGATCGATGCGCCCAAACGCAACGGGCACATCCCGTCTGTTGATGAGTTGTTCTATTCTGCGGTGGACATCTCGGAGGCCATCACGGCCGTGCTGCTGACAGGTATCGGCAAGGATGGCGCGGAGGGGATGCGCGAACTGAAACGCCGGGGGGCCTATTGCATCGGCCAGGATGAGGCCAGTTGCGTGGTGTACGGAATGCCGCGCGCCGCGGCGGATATGGGAATCCTGGATCAGCAATTGCCGCTTCAGGAGATCGCAAAAGCAATCTGCGCAAGCTGTGAAACACGCAGGGCATGACGGGAGCACGATGTGAAAAGAGCGGCAGATAGAGGCCCGAATATCAATATCACGCAAGGTGAGTATGCCGTTTCGGACCGTGCGGATGGCGTGATCACGACGATCCTTGGGTCTTGCATTGCGACCTGCATCTGGGACCCGGTTCAAAAGGTCGGCGGCATGAACCATATCCTGCTGGCACGCGCGCAAACAGCGGGCGGGGTCAGTGATTATGCCGGTGTCAACGCGATGGAATTGCTGATCAACGGCCTGGTGCGTCTGGGCGCGGATCGGACACGCTTGAACGCAAAGGTCTTTGGCGGTGCGCGGATGATTTCCGGTTTGTCAGATGTCGGGAATACCAACGCCAGTTTCATTCTGGAATATCTGGAGCGGGAAGGGATTCCATGCCTTGGCAAGAGCCTGGGTGGGGTGTCTGCGCGCCAGATCCGGTTCTTTCCAGCGGAGGGGCGCGCTATGCAGCGCACTGTTGCGAGTGCCCCGGAGGTTATCGAACCCGTTCGCCAGGCACCGCCCGAACGCAACGGTGTCGAGTTGTTCTGAGGCTATCCAGTCCAAGGTCTTCATGGGCAACAAGAAATCGAGAACGTGGGCGTTGCAAGATCCGCGCGTGCGCAGAATGGGTCTTTCGCACAGGCCCTGGCGGCACAGCCCTGATCGGGCGGGCGGTGGGGCTGTGATCATCGTGCCTATCCTATCTTACGCCCGTATCTGTTCAGGATTGAAAATGCCCCTTACTGACCGGAGCGGAGTGTCGGTGAAGGAAAGTCAATCACGCCTGCGCGCTGTCACGGCGGGCGAGCATCCTGCGATAGCTGAGAGAGATGTGCGTGCGATGGATCGACGCCGCTGCATCGAGGTCTCCGGCCTCGAGCGCTGAAACGACATCCGCGACCTCCTGAGCAAAGACCGCCAGTTCCTCGGACAGGTCCAACGCCGAGGTGAAGAGGGAATGGACCCAGATACGGGCCGTCTGGAAATACAGATGCTGGGTAATTTCCATCAACGGCTGATTGGCCGAGAGGCGCGACTGCGCCTGGATAAAATCCATGATCAACTGGGCAAAGGGGCGCGGCGTGTCAGGATCGGGGACAAGTGCAGCGGCCCGCTGGGCGAGCTGGCGAAAATGCGCCAGCAAATCGGCCGATGGCGCGACGGGGTCCAGACGCCCCGCTAGCTGGGCAAGTTCGATGCGGAGGCGATAGATCTGATCCAGTTCTTCGTCCGCGAGGTCGGTGACGAATGTGCCCACGCCGTGCACCGAGTGCAGCAGATGTGCGCCTTCCAGTCGCGCAAGGACGCGGCGCAGGGGCGTGCGGGAAATGCCGAACTCTTCGGCCAGCTCGGTTTCCGACAGGCGCAGGCCGGGCGGATAATCAAGCAGGCAGATGCGGTCGCGCAGGATCTCTTCGATCCGTTCGGCCCGATCGCGGGCCGACATCGGGGCGTCATCCTGCGTCATTGGTGTCACTTGCCGCCCCATGCGCGGCCCCAAGTTTGTGCAGCAGCGTCAGGCATTGCGAGAGTTGGTCTATCTCGACGTATTCATCGGGTTTATGCGCCTGCTCGATCGAACCCGGCCCGCAGATCACCGTCTGGATGCCTAGCTGCTGAAACAAGCCCGCCTCGGTTCCGAAGGGAACACAGGACGCCCCGTTTGCCCCGGTCAGGCGCTGGATGGTGTCGCGCATCGCGTTGACCGGCATCGGAACCAGGCCCGCGACTTCGCCGATGATCTCGGTCAGGATATCGGCATCGGCGGCCACGTCGCGCATCTGTGGCAACAGGGTGTCCCGACAATAGCTGTCGATGCGGGATTTGACGAAGGCCATGTCCGCGTCGTTGATCGGGCGCATTTCCCATTCGAGTGTCGCGGCACCGGGGATCACGTTGTGAGCGTGGCCGCCGTGCAGGGCGCCGACGTTGATCGTCGTGTACGGCGGGTCGAAGGGCGAATCCTGCGGGGCGCGTTCGATCAGGTCCTGGCGCAGCTGCATGAGGCGGGCGATATAGCGGCTGGCGTACTCGACGGCGTTCACACCACGGTCGGGGGCGGAGCCGTGCCCCTCGGCGCCACTGAAGCGCACGGTATATTCGCAGCAGCCCTTGTGCCCCTCAATCACCTGCATCTGCGTCGGTTCGCCGATAAGCGCCATCGCGGGGCGGATCCCGCGTTGCGATAACGCCTCGACCAGGGCGCGCCCGCCAAGGCAGCCGACCTCTTCATCATGGGTAAAGGCGAAATGGATAGGCCGGTGGCGCGCCGATTTCGCCAAGTGCGGCGCCATCGCGACACAGGCCGCGATGAACCCTTTCATGTCGCAGGTCCCGCGCCCGTACAGACGACCGTTGCGCCGTGTCATCACGAAGGGGTCGCTGCTCCAGTCTTGTTCGGCCACGGGAACGACATCGCTGTGCCCGGACAGGACCAGACCGCCATCGATTTCGGGGCCGAGGGTGGCCCAGAGGTTGGCCTTTTGCCCCGACGCATCGCGCAGCACCTCGACCCGCGCCCCCGAGCGCTCAAGATGCCCGGCCAGAAAGGTGATCGCATCCATGTTGCTGTCAGAGGAAATCGTCGGGAACGCGACGAGTGCCTCCAACAGCGCGATGGTTGTTTCCAGATCGCTCATCAATCCTTCACGAACAATTTGCGTTCGATATTGCACAGGGTTTCGGCGGGGCCATCTTCGCGGATCAGGATGGTTTCCGTGGTTTCCAGGCCCCAATCATCCATCCAGAGACCGGGCATGAAATGGAAGGTCATCCCCGGTTCCAGCACCGTTTCATCCATGGCACGGATCGACACGGTGTGTTCGCCCCAGTCGGGTGGATAGGACAGACCGACAGCATAGCCCGCACGGTTGGGACGCTCGATGCCCACCTTCATCATCTCGACATCCAGCGCGCGGGCGATGTCGCAGGCGCGATTGCCGGCCCGCGCCACCTCGATCCCGGCGTTCAGGCCGGCGGTCAGTGCTTCGGACGCATCTGTCATGAACTGCGGCGGCTTGCCAAAGAAGATCGTGCGCGACAGCGGCGCGTGATAGCGCCGGTAACACCCCGATTGCTCGATGAATGTCGCCTCGCCCGATTTCAGCGCTTCTCCGTTCCAGGTCAGGTGCGGGGCAGAGGCATCTTCGCCCGATGGCAGCAGTGGCACGATGGCGGGATAATCGCCCCAGCTGTCGTCTTCGCCCTGCACGGCGGTCTTGTAGAGCTCACCCACCAGGTCGTGTTTGTGCATCCCGGGTTCGGCCAGTTCGACGGCGCGTTCGATCACCAGTTCCGAAATGCGTGCGGCGCGGCGCATGAAGGCGAGTTCTTCGTCGCTCTTGATCAGCCGGCGCCAGTTGACCAGGCTGGAACCATCGATGATCGTGGCTTCGGGCAGGCCGTCCAGCAACACCTGGTGGGCGCGCGCGGTGTAGAAATATGTCTCCATCTCGACGCCGATGCGCTTGTCGCCAAACCCCATGATACGCAGGTGGCTGGCCAGATCTTCCATCGGGTGACAGTCGGTGGCCTGGATGTAACGGTCGGCGTAGTACAGGATCTGGCTGTGATCCATCCAGACGGTGCGCTTGGCACCATTGGCGTCCTGCATCCGGCCCCACCAATAGGGGTCACCCTCCAGCGGCAGAATGACGCCCTGGTGGACGTAAAAGCTCCACCCGTCATAGCCCGTCAGCCAGTACTGGTTGGACGGGTTCGTCACGAACAGCACATCAATCCCGGCCTCTGCCATGGCGGCGCGGGTGATGCGGATACGCCGGTCATATTCGGCGGTGGAAAAGGGGGCCTTGCTGGCAAGCATCGGTATTCTTTCGATTTGTGCACATCTTGAGCATAGCTTGCCGGGTGGTCCTTGGAAAACCGGCAATAACATGGGCAGGATGTTGGTGGCGGGGGTTTGCTTGTTTGCGACTCGGACGATGTTGTGCACATCATAAGCAAACTCCATCAGCACAACGTCAACTGCCAAGAATGGGAGGACGCATGGAAACCGATCCAGTGACCGGCGCCGGGTGCGCTCTCGCCTGCCGAATGGGCATCTCAGGGTGTGTCCCGCTGTGGCCCCGATGAGCCTGGCCCGACCCGCGGACGCCCAGACGGGGGCCATTGCGCTGTCGGATGTGCGCATGGCCGCAGAGCGTATCCGCGGTGTCGCGGACGGCACGCCACTGGTGCCCTCCGCGCTGTCGGACAAGCTTGGGTGTGCGCTGTGGCTCAAGCTGGAAACCTGTCAGCCGACCGGGGCATTCAAGCTGCGCGGGGCGATGAATGCGCTGCGCCAGCTGGGCGACGTGCCGGGTGTGATCTGTTGTTCCACCGGCAATCATGGACGTGCCGTCGCCTATGCGGCCCGCATGATCGGGCTGCGGGCGGTGGTGTGCCTGGGCAGGCTTGTCCCGCAGGTCAAGATCGACGGGATCCGCGCACTAGGAGCCGAGGTGGTGATCCACGGAGAGTCGCAGGACGCCGCCCAGCAGGAATGTCTTCGCCTGGCAAAGGCGCAAGGATTGGTCGAGGTGTCGCCCTTTGACGATGCTGCCGTGATCGCCGGGCAGGGCACCATCGCGCTGGAGATGCTGGCGGCACAGCCGTCGCTGGACACGCTGCTGGTGCCGCTGTCGGGCGGCGGGCTGGCCGCCGGTATCGCCACGGCGGCCAAGGCGATCAAGCCCGGGATCCGCATCATCGGCCTGACGATGGAGCGGGGCGCCGCAATGCAGGCAGCAATGCGAGCGGGCCGACCCGTTGAGGTGCAAGAGGTTGAAAGCCTTGCAGATTCCCTGGGCGGTGGCATCGGTATGTCGAACCATTTTTCCTTTCCGATCTGTCGCGCCCTGCTGGATGATGTCGTTCTGCTGAGCGAGGAGGAGATCTATCGCGCCATGCAGGCGCTGTATTTCGAAGACCGGATGGTGGCCGAGGGGGCCTCGGTCGTCGGGGTGGCGGCGCTGCTGTCGGGCAAGGTCGCGGCGCGAGGGCATGTCGGTACGGTGATCACGGGGCGCAACGTCGACATGGCGCAGTTCACCCGCGTGGTCACGGGCCAGGACATATGCCTGGGCGACATGCGGATCGCAGGGGTGCCCTATGGCGCATGACGTCCGGATCCTGACCGAGGCGGACCTGCGCCACGCGTTGTCGCTGGACCTGCCCTTGATCGACGCCGTCGAGCAGGGGTTCGCCAGCCTGGCACGGGGCGGCGTGGTGATGCCGCCTGTCCTGTCCATGGCGCTGGAGGAGATGAACGCCGAAGTCGATGTGAAAACCGCCTATGTGCCGGGTTTCGATGACTTCGCGCTCAAGGTCTCTCCGGGTTTTTTCAATAATCCTGCCAAGGGGTTGCCGAGCCTGAACGGGCTGATGATCCTATTGTCGGCCGAAACGGGGCTGGTGCGGGCGGTGTTCCTGGACAATGGCTATCTGACGGATCTGCGCACCGCCGCTGCGGGGGCGGTGGCCGCGCGCCATCTGGCGCCCGAGGTGACGACGGCGGGGATCTTCGGCACCGGTGTGCAAGCCCGTCTACAGGCCCGGGCGGCCCATCTGGTGCGGCCTTTTCAGCGCTGTCTTGTCTGGGGCCGCGACGCCGGACAGGCGGCCGCCTGCGCGCGCGACATTGCTGCGGCGACCGGTGCAGCGTGTCGGGCCTGCGATGATCCGGCAGAGGTTGTGCAGCAAAGTCAGTTGGTTGTGACGACAACCCCGGCGACAGAGCCGATCTTGCAGCGCGAATGGCTGCATCCGGGATTGCATATCACCGCGATGGGGTCGGATCAGGCGGGCAAGACAGAGATTGCGGCGGCGGCGCTGGCGGCAGCCGATCTGTACGTCTGCGACCGGGTCAGCCAATGCGTCTTGATGGGCGAATTGCGGGCGGCCCGCGCGCAGGGGTTGATGCCGGACGAACCGCCGGAACTGGGCGAAATCATCATCGGAACCGCACCGGCGCGTCGCGATGCGCAGCAGGTCACGATCTGCGATCTGACGGGCACGGGCGTGCAGGATACCGCCATCGCGGCCTTTGCTATGGCGCGGATCGGGACCGCGGGAACACGTATAACCGCTTGAGAGAAAACGAAAGACAGCGCCGGGCCAATCCGCCCGAGCGCCAGAAAGGAGCAAATTATGCTGACGAATGACCAACTTGCGAAATGGGACCGAGAGGCGTTTTTCCACCCCTCGACCCACCTGGCGCAGCACGCGCGGGGCGAGACGCCGACGCGGATCATCAAGACCGCCAAGGGCGTGCATATCGAGGATCGCGACGGCAAGAAGATGCTGGATGCCTTTGCCGGGCTGTACTGCGTCAACGTCGGCTATGGGCGGACCGAGATTGCCGACGCGATCGCCGAGCAGGCGCGCGAGCTGGCCTATTACCACGCCTATGTCGGGCATGGCACCGAGGCGAGCGTGACCCTGGCGCATATGGTGCTGGAGCGCGCGCCAGCGGGGATGAGCAAGGTGTATTTCGGTCTGTCGGGGTCGGATGCGAATGAAACCAACATCAAATTAATCTGGTATTACAACAACATCCGGGGCCTTCCCGAGAAGAAGAAGATCATCTCTCGGTGGCGTGGCTATCATGGGTCGGGCGTGATGACCGGGTCGCTGACGGGGCTTGAGACGTTCCACAACAAGTTCGACCTGCCGCGCGCACCGATCCTGCACACCGAGGCGCCCTATTATTTCCGCCGGGCCGACATGAACATGTCCGAGGAAGCCTTTGTTTCGCATTGCGTTTCCGAGCTGGAGGCGATGATCGAACGTGAGGGGGCCGACACCATCGCCGCCTTTATCGGGGAGCCTGTCCTGGGCACCGGGGGCATCGTTCCGCCGCCTGCCGGATATTGGGAAGCGATCCAGAAGGTATTGAACAAGCACGATATTCTGCTGGTCGCGGATGAGGTTGTCACCGGGTTTGGCCGCCTGGGAAGCATGTTCGGGTCGGACCACTACGGGATGAAGCCGGACCTGATCACCATCGCCAAGGGTCTGACCAGCGCATATGCTCCGCTGTCGGGCAGCATCGTGGGCGACAAGATGTGGAAGGTGCTGGAGCAGGGCACCGACGAAAACGGCCCCATCGGCCATGGCTGGACCTATTCCGCGCACCCCATCGGGGCCGCCGCCGGTGTGGCCAACCTGAAGCTGATCGACGAGCTGGGGCTGTTGAAAAACGCCGGGGACACGGGCAAGTATTTCAACGATGCCATGCGCCAAGCCGTTGGAAACCATGCAAATGTCGGCGACGTCCGGGGCGAGGGCCTGATGTGCGCGGTTGAGTTCGTAGCCGACAAGGACAGCCGTACCTTTTATGATCCGAGCCAGAAAATCGGCTATCAGGTGGCCGCTGCCCTGGCGGCGGAAGGTGTCATCGGGCGGGCCATGCCGCAGGGCGATATCATCGGCTTTGCGCCGCCGCTGTGCCTGACGCGCGAAGAGGCCGATACCGTTGTCGGCGCGATGCAGAAGGCGGTGAAATCCGTCCTGGGTTAACGACTGGTAACGCGACCGATTGAGGGGCGGTGCGGCGTGCACCGCCCCTTTTTGCGACTCGGGGCGGGTGGCCCTTGGTTAATTGGGGAAAACGCCAATTCGCAACGTCGGTATCTGAACGGTATCTGTACGGTATCCGAACGGTGGATGAGCAACGCGCCCAACCGGGTTAACGCACCGTTCGCCGCTGGCGCCGCGGATGCGGCCACTGGCGCGCGATGCACTGGGGACCGGAACCGGCAGGTTGATGCGGCGCGCAGAGCCGGGGCGCGAGGGAGACAGGCCCGCGGGACAGGGGGCGTGGTCAAAACGCCGGGCCTGTCGTGCGGACAAAAGAAAAGACCGCCCGCGGCGGCCTTTCAATCGTCTTTCGCATGTCTTTGGTTCGGCTGTCTTGACCTGTGGTCTTGCTGGCCCCGCGTCTTGCTGGCCATCGGTGGCCAGGAAGCAGAGACGCGCGCAGCAGGGTCGTGTGCAGCAAGGTCTGGCGAAGGGTCGCCCTCAGGCGCCCCAGCTGCGGACGGCGCCGCAATCCATGTGCACGAAATTCGACCCGCTGTAACGACCGACACCGCCGGCGTGACAGGAGGACGCCGCCTTGGCCATCTGGTTGACCGAGCGGGAGGCCAGACGCAGATCGGCGGCCTGTGCCTTCATGTGCAGCGAGTTCTTGGCAACGCCGCCGGAGCGCGAGCGCAGCATGGCGTTGGTCTTGGGCGTGCGATAGCCCGAGAGCAGCATATAGGGTTCGTCGATGTCCATCAGGTTGTGCGCGGCGGCCATGATATCGACCGTGCGCAGGTCGATCTGCTTGACCTCGTCGCTGCGCCAGTCGCGCATGAAATTGGAAATCTCGGTCAGGGAGTCGGTCAGGTACTGACCTTCGATCCAGTAGACCAGATCCAGATGTTCGCCGGTGCGTGCCGAGTACATCTTGATGCGGCGGATATCGCCTGCGTTTCTCAGAAAACCTGCTGCCTTGGAGTAGGTCGGTGCGGCCATTACTGCTGTTGCCGCAAATGCCCCCAAGAGGGAGCGTCGCGATATCATCGCGGTGCTTTGCTTGCTCATTTAGCGCTGTCCCGTCGCTTACCTGTTATCATTCCGACCCACGATGTTACGCGGATCTTGCAATCTCATCCCCAGATGCAGGGCCGTTATGCCATGGTGAACATTAAACTCAAACCAACGATTGATTTGGTTCCATGCAATCTGCTTATTTTGGCGGATTTTCGCCAAAATCGATTTTCCGATGAACCATTTCAGGGGCAAAACGTTTCCTCCATACATCGCTTGGCAGGAACTTTACCCTATTACCGATTTGTGAATGGACAGGCGCAAGTGTCTGACAGATCTGTATTTCAGGCAATCGAGCAAAAGACTTTGAAAGGACTTCGCATGAGAGTGCACCCGTTTTGTGCAATGCGACCGCGACTTGCGACCGGGCTGGGGGCGATGGTGCTGGCCGCGGCGCTGAGCACCGGCACGGTCCAGCCTGCGACAGCGCAGGTGACGCTTCAGGCGCAGGCCATCGCGGAAAGCGCGTCGGGCAGCGACGAGATCGCGGCCTATTACAGGGCGCGCGATTTCGCCCCGATCTGGACAGAGGCAGGCGAGGCCGCCGCGGCGCGCCGTTCGGCGTTGTTGACGGCGATCGATTTCGCGCCGCTGCACGGGCTGCCCGCGTCGCGTTATGATGTCGATGCGCTGCTGGCGCAGATGGGTGCGGCGCGCACCGCGCATGACCGCGGCGTGCTGGATGTCGCGCTGACCCGGATCTATCTGCGGCTGGCGCGGGATTTGCAGACCGGGATGCTGACCCCGGCCAAGGTGGTGCCCGAGATCATCCGCGAGGTGCCGTTGCGCGACGCGTCGCAATACCTCGACGGGATCCTGTCGGCGGATCCGGTGGCCTTTGTGCACACCCTGCCGCCGCACAACGGCGAATACGTGCGCCTGATGAAGGCCAAGTTCCAGATGGAGCGGCTGATGCAGGCCGGGGGGTATGGGGCCACGGTTCCGGCGACCCAGACGATGAAGCCGGGACAAAGCGGGCGGGCGGTGATTGCGCTGCGCGACCGGCTGACGGCGATGGGATACCTGAAGGGGTCGTTCACATCGACCTATGACGCCGATATCGAAGCCGCCGTGCGCGCCTATCAGAGCGACATGAGCATGAATGTCGACGGGGTGGTCGGGCCGGCAACACTGGGCATGATCAACACCAGCGTCGAGGACCGCCTGAAATCGGTGATCGTGGCGATGGAGCGGGAACGCTGGCTGAACCGGCCGCGTGGCGATCGGCACGTGCTGGTCAACCTGGCCGATTTCAGCGCCAAGATCGTGGATTTCGACCGCGTGACCTTTGAGACGCGCGCCGTGATCGGCGCCAATTCCACGGGCCGCCGCAGCCCGGAATTTTCCGACGTGATGGAATTCATGATCATCAACCCGACGTGGCACGTGCCGCGGTCGATCGTGGTCAAGGAATATCTGCCGCAGTTGCAGCAAAACCCCTATGCCGCCGCACAACTGAATGTGATCGATCGCAACGGGACGGTGGTGCCGCGCGGGGCAATCGACTGGCGTCAGTTCAACGCGCGCACCTTTCCGTTCGAGATGAAGCAACCGCCGTCGAACAGCAATGCGCTTGGGCTGGTGAAGTTCATGTTCCCCAATGCGAACAACATCTACCTGCACGACACGCCGTCAAAGAGCCTGTTCGCGCGGGATAGTCGTGCGTTTTCACATGGTTGCATCCGGCTTCAGGATCCGTTCGATTTTGCCTACGCGCTGCTGGCGCCGCAGATGAGCGACCCGAAGAGCTTTTTCCAGGCCAAGCTGGCCAGCGGACGCGAGACGCAAGTGAACCTGGAAACGCCGATCCAGGTGCACCTGATCTATCGCACGGCTGTCACCACGGCCAAGGGCGGCGTCAGCTTTCGCGACGATGTCTATGGGCGTGACCGGGCCATCTGGGATGCGCTTGCGGCTGAGGGGGTGACTCTGGCCCCGGTTCGCGGCTAAACCTGCCCCCGTATCTGATACGGGGGACCGAGGCCCGATGGCCCATAGCATTCAAGACATCGCAGACGCCCTGGGCTGTGAGGCCCTGGGCAACACCAGCCTGACCTTCACCGCCGTCGCTGAACCCGCAAGTGCCGGGCCCGACGACCTGGCGCTGGCCATGAAGCCGGAGTACGCCGAGGCGCTGAGCCGCAGCGAGGCCCGCATGGCGATCCTGTGGGAGGGCGCGGACTGGCAGGCCATGGGCCTGGAGGCCGCGATGATTTCGCCGCGCCCGCGCATGGCCATGGCCGCGCTGACACGGACGATGGACGCGGGGCCGGGATATTCGGCCGGCATTCACCCCATGGCATCGGTCGACGACACGGCGGTCCTGGAAGAGGGCGTTTCGGTCGGCGCGTTCAGCGTGATCGCGGCGGGCGCGCGCATCGGCAAGGGGTCCGTGATCGGCCCGCAATGCTATGTCGGGCCGGACAGCGAGCTGGGCGCGGGTGCCTTGCTGCATGTCGGCGCCAAGATCGGGCCGCGGGTGCGGATCGGGGCCAATTTCACGCTGCATCCCGGCGGGATGATCGGCGCCGACGGCTTCAGCTTTGTCACCCCCGAGGTCAACAACGTCGAGAAGGCCCGCAAGAGCTTTACCAACGATGTCGAGGAAAACGCCCAATCCTGGGTGCGCATCCATTCGCTGGGCGCGGTGGTGATCGGCGACAACGTCGAGATCGGCTGTTATACCACCATCGACGCGGGCACCATCCGGGCGACGCAGATCATGGATGGCACAAAGATCGATAACCACGTGCACGTCGGGCACAATTGCATCGTCGGGCGCGACTGCCTGTTCGCCGCTTTCGTCGGGATTGCAGGGTCGACCACGATCGGTGACAACGTGGTCATGGGCGGCCAGGTGGGGGTGTCGGACAACATCACCATCGGCAACGGGGTCATCGCAACCGGCGGCACGACGATCCTGAGTTCGGTTCCGGCGGGGCGTGTTTTGATGGGGTATCCGGCCACGAAAATGGAATCCCAGCTGGAATCCTACAAGGCTCTGCGGCGTCTGCCGCGCCTGTTCAAGCAGGTTGCGGAGTTGCAGAAAGCGGTTTCCAAGAGCCAGCAGAATGACTAAATCGGCGCTGAACGGACAACAGGGGGACGGGACCATGACGGGGGCCAATACGGACATCAGGGAAAAGGTCATCGCGATCATCGCCGAGCAGGCGGTTCTGGAGCCATCCGACGTGTCGATGGAGAGCACGCTGGAAGATCTCGGGATCGACTCGCTGGGTCTCGTCGAGAGCATTTTCGCCATCGAGGAAGCCTTCGACATTCAGGTGCCGTTCAACGCGAATGAACCGTCGCAGAGCGATTTCGATATCTCGAATGTCAGCTCGATCGTCGCAGGCGTCGAAAAACTGGTGGCGGAACAGCACGCGTGAAACGGGTTGTCATCACCGGGGCCGGGACGATCAACGCCATCGGTCACAACGTGGCCGAGACCCTGGAATCGTTCCGCGAAGGGCGCTGCGGGATTGCCGAGCTGGACGTGCGCGACGCGGACCGCCTGTCGGTAAACATCGGCGCACAGGTCAAGGGATTCATTTCCGAGGGGTTGTTCAACCGCCAGCAGATGGCGCTGTACGACCGTTTCACCATGTTCGCGCTGATCGCGGCCCGCGAGGCGATTGGCCAGTCGGGGCTGGAATTCACCGGCGAACTGGCCGCCCGGACCGGTGCGGTGCTGGGCAATTCCGGCGGTGGCATGACGACGCTGGATGAAAACTATCGTTCGGTCTACGAGGACGGCAAGAACCGGGTGCATCCCTTTGTCGTGCCCAAGCTGATGAACAATGCCGCGGCAAGCCACGTCAGCATGGAATTCAACCTGAAGGGCCCGACATTCACCGTGTCGTCGGCCTGCGCCAGTTCCAACCACGCGATGAGCCAGGCGTTCATGATGGTCCGGTCCGGCATGTCACCGGTGATGATCACCGGGGGATCGGAAAGCATGTTGTGCTTTGGCGGCGTCAAGGCCTGGGAAGGGCTGCGCGTCATGTCCAAGGATGCCTGCCGCCCGTTCAGCGCCAACCGCAACGGCATGGTGCAGGGCGAGGGCGCGGGTGTCTTTGTCTTTGAAGAGCTTGAGCACGCGCAAAAGCGCGGCGCCGAGATCCTGGCCGAGGTGGTCGGGTTCGCGATGACCTCGGATGCGTCGGACATCGTGATGCCATCGAAACAAGGGGCGGCGCGGGCGATTTCGGGAGCCATCCAGGATGCCCGGCTGAACCCGTCGGACGTCGGATACATCAACGCCCACGGCACCGGGACAGCGGCCAACGACAAGACGGAAAGCGCCGCGGTGGCAGATGCGTTCGGCCCCCATGCCGATACGCTGATGATGTCGTCGACCAAGTCGATGCACGGACACCTGATCGGCGGCACCGGCGCGGTCGAGCTGCTGGCCTGCATCATGGCGGTGCGCGACGGGATCATCGCGCCGACCATCGGCTATGAGGAGCCGGACCCCGAGTGCGCCCTGGACGTGGTGCCGAACGAGGCCCGCGAGGCCAAGGTGGAGGTCGCCTTGTCGAATGCCTTTGCCTTTGGCGGCCTGAACGCCGTGCTGGCGCTGCGCCGGTTCTGACCGACGCGGTCCGGCTTTTTCGGGGGGCTGGGCCTATTCGGCGGCTGGGCCTTTTCGGGGGCTGGGCTGGTTCGGGGGTTGGGCATGCGATGAGGGGCAGATGAGGGGCAAATGAAAACGCCGCCTGCGAGGGATCGCGGGCGGCGTTTTGCATCGGCTCGGCGTGGTGCGACGTGGTGCGGCGGGGCAGGGTGCCCCGGCCGGTTACTGTTCGCCGATCGGCATTTCGGTGGTCTTTTCGAAGCCGGCGGTAAAGCCGATCAGCGACGCGGGCAGCTTGACCTCGATATCCGGGGCATTGAAGGGGCGGATGACGATGTTCGCCTGCTTGCCGTTCTTCATCGCGTTGACTTCGGCCTGGGTCAGGCCGATGCGGGCGACGCAGCCGACACGCGAACAGACGCTGAAGGGGTATTTCTTGGGCTGGCCGTCATCGACGCTGAGCAGGATACCCGAGGGCAGCAGCGTTTGCAGGGGGGCAACCACGCTGGCACCGGCCACGGCCTGTCCGCCGCCCGAGATGCGGAACAGCACAATTTCGGCAACGGGGTTGTCGGTTTCATCGCGCAGCAGCTGGTAGAGCTGGCAGGGCTCTTCCTCGCCCTCTTCGGATTTGACGCATTGCAGCGCCCAGTCACCGATTTCTTCCTTGATGTAGGTCTGACCGACCTGGGGCGTGCTGTTGGGATCTTCGCCCAGCGACAGGCCACCCACGTTGTCGGCGGGCGCGGTATCGGCATCGGTGGTTGGCGCATCGGTGGCGGCATCGGGGGTCGGCGTGGGGGTGGTGGCATCCTGCGCGAGGGCAGGGCCGGCCAGAAGGCCGATCACGGCGAGGGCGGAAGTGAACTTCGTGACTGCGAGCATGACGTTCCCGTTCTGTGGAGTGTTTTGGCCCGCTTAACATGCAGGCGGGGCGGTGTCAGGCCTTTTACAGTGCCTATCGGGTCAATTTCCGGCGATTGGGCGCGGTTGGCGGAGGCCCGCCGGTTTGGCGGCGCCATTGCCGCGATCATTGTGCGGGGGGCCGAGCGGGCGCAGGACCAAGGGCAGGGCGTTGAGCAAGGGGGGCGGAGACGCGGATCAGGCCCGGATCGGTGGGCCGCGGATCCGACGGGACGGGGGCGTGAAAGAGGCGCATAGAAAAAGGGGCCTGGATCAGGCCCCTCTTCCGCTGTCTTTTCTCCCCGTCGGACTGGCCGACTTGTAATTGCAAGGCAAGCTACGGTCTTTGATGGGTCCCGTCAATACGGAAAATATTCCATTTTACCCGTATGTTAGTGGGGTATTTTTCCCGTTTGCACTCTGGGGTTGTACGCGTTGGTGTAATGCATTCCAGGGCTGTGTCAATGGGGAGCGTTCAGGGTGAGAGGGCGCACGTCCCCGGCCTGCGCAGAGGTCGCGGTGACCGCGCGAAGAGGAGGTGCGAGGGCGGACGACCGGCGCGGATATTTGCAGTGCAGACGGGGCCGCTGGCAGCCGCAAAGCCGCACGGGGCCGCTGCCACGCACAAAGCCGCACGGGGCCGCTGGCGCGCACAAAGCCGCGTCGATTGGGCCGCGTACATAAAAAAGCCGCGCCGATTGGGCAACATATACGAAAAAAGCCGCGCCGATTGGGCGCGGCCAGTCTGACAGGGAGGAAGTTGTCCAGGCCCATGAGACATCGGCACTGAACATCCCCTGTATGGCACGAAAAGGTTAAGCAAGTCTTTGCACATACAACAACATTCGCGTGTGCAGGCTGGGCCTGCCCGGCGGCAGGACGGCGATCAGCAGGCGCGGCGCGAAACGGGCGCCACGCCTTGCAGGGGCGGATAGCGAGGTGTCAGATGGACAGGCGCCCGGCCTGGCTGCCGCGTTCGCGGTAGGGGGTGGTCTGGTATTGCGCGCGGTAACATTTGGAAAAATGCGACGGGCTGGCAAAACCGCAGGACAGGGCGACGTTGATCACGCTCATATCCGTCTGCATCAGCAGGTTGCGGGCCTTTTGCAGGCGTAGCTCCATGTAGTAGCGCTTGGGCGAGCGGTTGAGGTAGCGGCGGAACAGACGTTCCAGCTGACGGGTCGACATCTGCACGTCGCGGGCCAGGATGGCGGGGCTGATCGGTTCTTCGATATTGGCCTCCATCATCTGGATGACCTGGCTGAGCTTTGGGTGGCGCACGCCGATGCGGGTGGGCACGGACAGGCGCTGCGTGTCCTGATCGGTGCGGATCGAGGAATAGATAAGCTGATCCGCGACAGCATTGGCGAGCTCTTCTCCGTGATGATCGGCGATCAGTTTCAGCATCAGATCGATGGAGGAGGTGCCCCCGGCGGTGGTCAGACGGTTGCCATCGGCGACAAAGACGGACTTGGTCAGCAGGACCTCTTCGAATTCCTCGGCAAAGCTGTCGTGGTTTTCCCAGTGGATCGTGGCGCGTTTGCCATCCAGCAGACCGGCACGGGCCAGCACATGCGCGGCGGTGCACAGGCCCCCGACGGCCAGGCCCTTGCGGGATTCGCGGCGCAGCCAGTTCAGAAGCTTTTTGGTGGTTTCCTCCTGCACGGCGATGCCGGCACAGACCAGGATGGTGTCATCGCGTGTCAGCTCGCCAAGGGCTGCGTCGATGGCAAAGGCGGTGCCGCCGGAACAGCTGACCATCTCGCCCGTCTCGCTTTGCAGTTCCCAGGTGTAGAGGGTGCGCCCGGACATGCGGTTGGCGATGCGCAGACATTCCAGCGCAGAGGCAAAGGAGAGCAGGGAGAAGTTGTTCAACAGGACAAAGACAAATCGGCGCGGTCGCGTCGTCGGGCCTTCCAGGGGGATTGTGATGTCGGGGACCGAGGAGATCGGCTCGGGCATGGTTTGTCCTGCGCGTGAGAGGGGTGCAGCCCGGGGAATGCCCGGACCGGAATTGCGCGGCATCAATTCAGAGGCCGCAAGCGACGTCAATAGTCGCAAATATAATGTGGCCCTTTAACGCTAACTTGGCTATACGCTTGGCGCTCAATACATCGAACCCGGAGGAAAAGATGGGTACCTGGCAAAAATCCGACTGGCGCAACAAGCCGCGGGTGCAGATGCCTGACTATCAGGATCATGAAGCGCTGGCGACGACCGAAGCACAGCTTTCAAAGTATCCGCCCCTGGTGTTCGCCGGTGAGGCGCGCCGCCTGCGCGAAGCCCTGGGGGCCGCGGGGCGGGGCGAGGCGTTCCTGTTGCAGGGCGGCGATTGCGCCGAAAGTTTCCAGCAATTCAGCGCAGATGGCATTCGCGACACGTTCAAGGTGATGTTGCAGATGGCCATGGTGCTGACGTTCGGCGCCAAGGTGCCGGTCGTCAAGGTCGGCCGCATGGCGGGCCAGTTCGCCAAGCCGCGCAGCGCACCGACCGAAACGGTCGAGGGGGTGGAGCTGCCCAGCTACCGTGGCGATATCATCAACGATCTGGATTTCACGCCCGAGAGCCGCATCCCGAATCCGGGCAAGATGTTGCAGGCCTATACGCAGTCGGCCGCGACGCTGAACCTGTTGCGCGCGTTTTCGACCGGGGGCTATGCCGATGTGAACCAGGTCCATCGCTGGACCCTGGGTTTCACCGCGTCCGACAAGGCCGAGCGGTTCCGCGACATGTCGAACCGGATCACCGACACGCTGGATTTCATCCGCGCCGCAGGTGTCAATTCCGACAATGCGCATTCGCTTCACACGGTTGATTTCTATGTCAGCCACGAAGCCTTGCTTCTGGAATACGAAGAGGCCCTGTGCCGGATGGATTCGACATCCGGCAACTGGCTGGCCGGGTCGGGGCACATGATCTGGATCGGCGACCGCACCCGCCAGCCTGACGGCGCGCATGTCGAATTCTGCAAGGGCGTGCTGAACCCGATCGGGCTGAAATGCGGCCCGTCGATGACGGCGGAGGATCTGAAGGTCCTGATGAAGACGCTGAACCCGAAGAACGAGATGGGCCGTCTGACGCTGATCAACCGCTTTGGGGCGGGCAAGGTGCAGGACCATCTGCCGCGCCTGATCGAAACGGTGCGCGCGGAGGGGGCCAACGTGGTCTGGGTCTGCGATCCGATGCACGGCAACACGATCAAATCGTCGTCGGGCTACAAGACGCGCCCCTTCGATCTGGTGCTGCGCGAGGTGCAGGAGTTCTTTCGGGTGCATCGCGTCGAGGGCACGATCCCCGGCGGCGTGCATTTCGAGATGACGGGGCTGGACGTGACCGAATGCACCGGCGGTGTTCAGGCCGTGTCGGACGAGGATCTGTCGGATCGCTATCACACCGCCTGCGATCCGCGTTTGAACGCGTCGCAGTCGCTGGAGCTGGCGTTTTTGGTGGCGGAAGAGCTGACCGCGCTGCGCGAGGAGCGCCTGGCCGAAGCCGGCTGAGCCGCGCTGGCCGAAGCCGGCTGAGCCGCGGAGCCAGCATCCCCCCTGGACAAATCGGAAGGGCCGCCAGAGATGGCGGCCTTTTTCCGTTTTCGGGGGTCGGATCGGGGGATGGACGGGTTTCGCGCGGCTGGCAGGCGGGCTGGCGTTGCGCGCGGGGCCATCAGGCCAGGCGGGGTGCCGAGGGCGCGCCGGTCAGTCGTCGCCCGACGTGTCGACCACGCTGAGATAGGGGCGCGGACCGGGCCGCAGGCGGGAGGTGCCGGGGGTGACCTCGGGCCGCTTTTGGGGGATCGCGGGGAATGGGCGCTGGTTGCGGCGGCGTTCGCCGGTCTCGCTCTTTGTGCTGCTGTCAGGCGTACCGGGGCGGGTGCTGGGCATGAAATCACCCAGAAGCGGCGTCACGGTATGGCCGACGATATCGAAGCGGCGCGGGGCGCGGCCAATCTCGCCATGGGTTGCGAAACAGCCCAGCGCGCGGCTGATGTCCCCCAGGTCGCTTTTCATCGGCAACAGCACCAGCTTGGCGTCGATCGCGGGCTTGCCGATGGCCGACGGCGACATCAGGTCGAGCGTGGCGCGGGCCGGGCTGTCGAACACCTGCTCCAGCACTTCGGACATGTCGTTGCGACCCGTCGGGGTGACAAAGGCGCTGAGCGGCATGCCCCGCACCTCCATCCCCATGATGTCGGACAGATGCGACCCGGCGACGCGCATCCGCGCGATGCCGGGTGCGACACGCTCCAGGATAAAGGCGAATTCAAGAGCGCGTTCGATGCCGCGCGGGTCGATATCCGACCGCCGGGGCACGAGGCGACCGGCGCGGATCGCCTCCCAGTACCCCTCGACCTCGGTGATCGCGTTGAAGCGCGTGGCGCTCATGAAATTGCTCATGTTTATGACGGAGTGTCCGTCACTGTTGTCCTGTCGCATATCGACGTCTCCGAATGGGTCATGTGCAGCCACTGTGACGGGGCCACGTCGGGCCCGTTCCCTTCAGGTTTGAACCTGTATGGTTAAAGCAATCTTCACAGAGGTTACGTAGAAATTAATATCGCACAATTCTTTGCATCTTTCCGCGAAATCATTGCATTTGGTTAACCGAGCACCGATCCTCGGCGTGACGGGCAGGCCCTGGCGGCAGAAATCGGGACGAGGTTCATGGCACGATCAATGACGGCATTTTCGTCGCTCAAGGGCGGTGAGGCGGGGTATTCCTGGTCGTGGGAACTGCGATCGGTCAACGGCAAGGGGCTGGATCTGCGGCTGCGGCTGCCAGATTGGGTGCCGGGGCTGGAGGCCGCGCTGCGGGCACGTCTGGCCAGGGCGCTGGTCCGGGGCAACGTGACGCTGAACCTGCGCCTGACGCGCGAGGAATCGGGCGGGACGCTGCGGGTCGACGCAGGCCAGCTGGAGGCGGCCCTGGGCGCGCTGGAGGCGGTCGAGAACGCGGCGATGGCCCGGGGCATGACGTTGGCGCCGTCGCGGGCGGCGGATCTGCTGGCGGTGCGTGGCGTTCTGGAAACCAGCGGCGCACCCGAGGACCACGACGGCCTGCTGGCGGCGCTGATCGAGGATTTTACGCCGCTGCTGGCCGATTTCGTGGCGATGCGCGACAGGGAAGGTGCCGCGATTTCGGCTGTGCTGGCGCAACAGGTGACGCAGATCGAGGCGCTGGTCGGGCGCGCCGCCGAGGTGGTCGAGGCACGACAGCCACGCATGGCCGAGGCGGTGCAGGCCGCCCTGGAGCGGGTTGCGGGCAGTGCCGGTCTGGACCCCCAGCGCATGGCGCAGGAACTGGCGCTGATCGCCATCAAGGCAGACGTGACCGAGGAACTGGACCGCCTGCGCGCCCATGTCGGGGCGGCCCGTGACCTGCTGGGGCAGGAGGGCAGCATCGGGCGCAAGCTGGATTTCCTGACCCAGGAGTTCAACCGCGAGGCCAATACCCTGTGTGCCAAGGCGCAGGACAGCGCCCTGACCGCCATCGGATTGGAGCTGAAGGCGGTGATCGACCAATTGCGCGAGCAGGTCCAGAACATCGAATAGCGCCGCGACCGTGCCCTGGACACGCCCTGCGCGGGGACGGCTTGGGGGGCGTTTTAGGGGGGCGGCCATTGCCCAGCGCGGCAAAAGCTGCAAAACCCTGCGGGGAAATGAACCAAGCGGAACCTGTGACATGAGCCAAAGGCGCGGCCTTCTGATCATCCTGTCCTCGCCTTCGGGTGCGGGCAAGTCGACCCTGTCGAAACGGCTGCTGGCCTGGGACAGGGACATCCGGTTTTCGGTGTCGGCCACGACGCGCGCGCCGCGTGTCGGTGAAGAGCACGGACGGGAATACTATTTCCATAGCCACGAAGAGTTCGCGGACATGGTGGCACGCGACCAGATGCTGGAACATGCCACGGTGTTCGGCAATTCCTACGGCAGTCCGCGCGGCCCGGTCGAGGCGGCGATCAATGCCGGGCGCGACCTGCTGTTCGACATCGACTGGCAGGGTGGGCAGCAGATCCGCAACTCGGCCCTGGGCAAGCATGTGCTGTCGATCTTCATCCTGCCCCCCAGCATGGCAGAGCTGGAACGGCGGCTGATCACCCGCGCGCAGGACGAACCCGACGTGATCGCGCAGCGGATGCAGAAAAGCCGTGACGAGATCAGCCATTGGCCGGAATATGACTATGTGCTGATCAACGATGATCTGGAGGAGAGCGAAGACCGCCTGCGCACGATCATTTCCGCCGAGCGGATGCGCCTGTCACAACAACCCGGTGTCGTCGACCTGGTGCGGCGGCTGAATACGGAATTCGAGGAAAGCCAATGACGCTGTATGCCCTGGACGGTCACGCCCCGCAGTTGCCCGAGGATGGCGACGTCTGGATCGCACCGGACGCCAACGTGATCGGTCGGGTGGTGCTGGAGAGCGGCACATCGGTCTGGTTCGGCAGCACCCTGCGCGGCGACAACGAGGTGATCCATATCGGCGCGGGCAGCAATGTGCAGGAAAACACGGTGATGCACACGGATATCGGGTATCCGCTGACCATCGGGGTCAATTGCACCATTGGCCACAAGGCGATGCTGCACGGCTGCACCATTGGCGACAACAGCCTGATCGGCATGGGCGCGACGGTGCTGAACGGGGTGCGGATCGGCCGCAACTGCGTCATCGGGGCGGGGGCATTGGTGACCGAGGGCACCGAGATACCCGACAACGCCATGGTGCTGGGGGCGCCCGGTCGGGTGGTCAAATCGCTCGGGGCGGAGTGGGAACAGCGCTTGCAGGCCTCGGCGCTGCATTACCAGCAGAACATGCGGCGGTTTCGCGACGGCCTGACCGCCCTCTGATCCCCCTTTCCAAGACAGGACAGCGCCCGCCATGACGGATGCCTCTCTTACTGCGCTGCTGAGCGCGATCCCGCTGCCGGCGATGCTGGTGGGACGTGGCGAGCGGATCATCGCGGCCAATGCACGCACGGCGACGCTGTTCGGCCCCGGCATCACGGGGCGGCATTTCATTACCGTCATTCGCCAGCCTGCGGTGCTGGACGCGGTGGAATCCTGCCTGCAGGACCGCCAGCCCCACCAGACGCGCTATCTTGCGACGCGGCGCGGACAGGAAACCAACTACGAGGTCAGCTGTTCCTACGTGGATTCGCCGCTGGGGCAGGGGGTGGTGGTGTGCTTTCAGGACATCACCATGCTGGAGAAGGCCGAGGTCATGCGGCGCGATTTCGTCGCCAATGTCAGTCACGAGCTGCGCACGCCGCTGACCGCGCTGATCGGGTTCATCGAGACGCTGCTGGGGCCGGCAAAGGACGACGCGGCGGCGCGCGAGCGGTTCCTGGGGATCATGGCGAACGAGGCGGGCCGGATGGAACGGCTGGTCAAGGATCTGCTGTCGCTGAGCCAGGTCGAAGGCGAGGCGCGGATGCGCCCGACCGAGCGGGTCGACATGCACGCGCTGATGCAGTCGGTGCAGAACGCGCTGGCCCCGCTGGCGCGCGCCGCCGATGTCGATCTGGTCGTGACCGCCGAGCAGGAGGGCATTTTCGTGCAGGGCGATTCCGATCAGCTGCGCCAGGTGCTGAACAATCTTGTCGAAAACGCGATCAAGTATGGCGGCAGCGGCAAGCAGGTGACCATGTCGCTGTCGGCGCGCGCCGAGATGCCCGAATTGCGCGGCCCCGGCGTGGCCCTGACGGTCAGCGATCAGGGACCGGGAATCGAGGATGTTCACCTGCCGCGGCTGACCGAGCGATTCTATCGGGTTGATTCTCATCGGTCGCGGGAAATGGGCGGAACAGGGCTGGGATTGGCGATCGTGAAGCATATCGTGAACCGGCATCGGGGGCGGATGCGGATTTCTTCGAAAATGGGGCAGGGGACATCCGTGCGGGTCGTCTTGCCCGTCAGCTGACCCCGGCGTGACTGTGACACAAGCGTTAACGCCTTGTTACAAAGGGGCTTGTCGTGACGTCGCGGTCGGCCATGTGCGCGTGGCTGGCCGGGCATTCCCAAGTGCGAAAGCCGTTTAATTTCCACGCTGTCATGAAGATGTTACATCCGTGTCACAAAAGCATCGCGACCAGCGCCTAGCAGGGGCGTCGAGGCTGCCGGGGATGGCGGCCAGACCAAGACAACAGGAGCTTTCCATGTCCTTCATGAAACTGACCGCATCGGCACTTGCGCTCGCAGCCGTTTCCGCAACCGGCGCCATGGCGCGCGACCAGATTCAGATCGCAGGGTCGTCGACCGTGCTGCCCTATGCCTCGATCGTCGCCGAAGCCTTCGGCGAGAACTTTGATTTCCCGACCCCCGTTGTTGAATCGGGCGGGTCGTCCTCAGGCCTGAAACGCTTTTGCGAAGGCGTCGGCGAAAACACCATCGACATCGCCAACGCATCGCGCGCCATCAAGGACAAAGAGATCAAGGCCTGCGCCGACGCTGGCGTGACCGACATCATCCAGGTGCGCATCGGTTATGACGGCATCGTCTTCGCCAGCCAGCTGAATGGCCCGGAATTCACCGCGTTCGAGCCGTCCGACTGGTTCAAGGCGCTGGCCGCCGAGCTGCCTGTCGACGGCAAGATGGTTGCCAACCCCAACATGACCTGGGCCGACGTGAACCCCGATCTGCCCGCCGAAGAGATCATGGCCTTCATTCCGGGCACCAAGCACGGCACCCGTGAAGTGTTCGAAGAAAAAGTCCTGATCCAGGGCTGCGAAGATTCCGGCGCGATGGAAGAGATGAAAGCCGCGGGCCTGGATGACGACGCCGCAGAAGACGCCTGCAAGGCCGTCCGCACCGACGGCAAATCGGTCGACATCGACGGCGACTACACCGAGACCCTGGCGCGCATCGACAGCAACCCGCACGGTCTGGGCGTCTTTGGCCTGGCGTTCTACGAAAACAACACCGACAAGCTGAAAGTGGCCACGATGTCGGGTATCGCACCTTCGACCGAGACCATCGCTTCGGGTGAATACCCCGTGTCGCGCCCGCTGTATTTCTACATCAAGAAAGCCCACATCGGCGTCATCCCCGGCCTGAAGGAATACGCTGAATTCTTCGTGTCCGACGACATCGCAGGCCCCGATGGCCCGCTGTCCGAATATGGCCTTGTGTCCGACCCCGAGCTGGCAGACACCCAGTCGATGGTTGCCGACGAAGAGACCATGGGCGCAAACATGTAAGCCTGACGACCCCGGGCGGCGCGTGATCCGCGCGCTGCCCGACCCCGCACCACACCGGAACGATTTCGCTGTGGCAAGACCCTGACAAGACCATTCCAGAGAGTACCACATGCCGGCCACCTGGATTTTCCTGATTGTTCTGGCGATCGCTGCCATCGGGTACGTACTGGGACGCAGCCGCGCCCTTGCTTCGGCCAGTGGCGACAGCCGCAATCTGCATTCTCTTCCTTCTTATTACGGCAGCCATGTCGCGCTGTATGTCGCGGTGCCGTCGCTGCTGTTGTTCGGGCTGTGGCTGGTCGTTCAGCCGATCCTGATCGAACGTCATGTCCAGACCCTGATCCCCGAGGCGAGCTATCAGAACCAGGGCGAGCTGAACCTGCTGATGTCGGATGTGCATCGCATCGCCAGCGGGCTGGATTTCGCGGTCGACTACGGAGCCCTTGGCGCCCAGCAGGCGCTGGATCTGGACACCGACACCAGCGATATCCGCGCCATTCTGGCCAGTGTCGGCGTCGCGCTCGGCTCGGACGTGTCGACGCAGACGCTGGACGCCGCCAAGCGCTATCGCGCGCTGAGTGCCACGGGCGACATCTTTCGCAGCATCGCCGTTCTGGCCCTGGCGCTGGCCGGCCTCGGCTTTGCAGTCATCAAGACCAACCGTGATTTCCGCGCCCGCAACGCGGTCGAACGGGTGATCCTGTCGCTGCTGATCCTGGCCGCCTCGCTTGCGATCCTGACGACCGTGGGCATCGTGCTGTCGCTGGTGTTCAACACCATCGAATTCTTCAAGCTGTACCCGGCGCTGGATTTCTTTTTCGGCACGACCTGGAGCCCCTCTTTTGGCGGCGGATCGCAGCTGGGTATCCTGCCGTTGTTCTGGGGAACCTTCTATATCTCGCTGATCGCGCTGGCGGTGGCGGTGCCCATCGGGTTGTTCGCGGCCATCTACACCAGCGAATATGCCTCGCCAAAGGTGCGCAGCATGGCAAAACCGCTGCTGGAGATCCTGGCGGGCATTCCCACCATCGTCTACGGCCTGTTCGCGCTGCTGACGGTCGGGCCCGGCCTGATGGCGGTGTTCGGCCCCAACGGGGGCCTGGGCTGGATGCAGGGCGGCACGGCGGTGATGACGGCCGGTCTGGTCATGGGCGTCATGCTGATCCCCTTCGTCAGTTCGTTGTCGGATGACATCATCAACTCGGTGCCCCAGAGCCTGCGCGACGGATCGCTGGGCCTTGGCGCCACGAAATCCGAAACCATCAAGCAGGTCGTGCTGCCGGCCGCCCTGCCGGGCATCGTGGGGGCCATCCTGCTGGCCGCATCGCGCGCAATCGGCGAGACGATGATCGTGGTTCTGGGGGCAGGGGCCGCCGCCCGCCTGTCGATGAACCCCTTTGACGCGATGACCACCGTGACCGCCAAGATCGTCAGCCAGCTGACGGGGGACGCCGATTTCGCGTCACCCGAAGCGCTGGTCGCGTTTGCCCTGGGCATGACGCTGTTCGTGATCACGCTGGGCCTGAATATCTTTGCACTCTGGATCGTGCGCAAATACCGGGAGCAATACGAATGACCGACGCAAGCATTTCCGGTCCTGCCGCGAAACCGCGCCCCAACACCTCAGGCTCTCTTCTGGAACTGGACAAGGGCACCCGCCGCCGCAACGCCGCCGAAAAACGCTTTCGTGCCTATGGCATGGCGGCGGTCGGTATCGGGCTGATCTTTCTGCTGGTGCTGCTGTTCACCATCGTGCGCAACGGCGTGCCGGCCTTTACCCAGACCTTTATCGAGCTGCCCGTCACGCTGAGCGAAGCCAAGCTGGACAAGAGCGGCAACCGCGATATCGAAGAGATCAAGAAGGTCACGACCTTTGGCTATGGCGGGTTGATCAACTCTGCGCTGGAAACGACGCTGAGTGATGCCGGGATCGCCTCGCCCTTCGAGAAGGCCAGTGAGCTGAGCAAGCTGATCTCGTCCTCCGCTGCGGCGCAGATCCGTGATTACGTGCTGACACATCCGGACGACATCGGGAAAACCGTCACGTTCGAAGTGCTCGCCTCGTCCCGGGTGGATGGGTACGAAAAGGGCCGGGTCACACGGGTGGCCCTGCTTAACGACAAGAACCTGGATGCCGAGCATCTGGATGTCGCGGACCAGATGAAAGAGGCGGGCGTGCTGAAACGCCGGTTCAACTGGGACTTCATCCTGGGCGCCGACGCGTCGGAGAGCCGCCCCGAACAGGCCGGGATCGGCGTGTCGATGCTGGGGTCGCTGTTCATGATGCTGGTGGTGCTGGTGCTGTCGCTGCCGATCGGCGTCGCCGCATCCGTCTACCTTGAGGAGTTCGCACCGAAAAACTGGTTCACCGATATCATCGAGGTGAATATCTCGAACCTGGCGGCCGTGCCGTCGATCGTCTTTGGTATCCTGGGGCTGGCGGTCTTCATCCAGTTCATCGAGCTGCCGCAATCCGCACCGCTGGTCGGTGGTCTGGTGCTGACGCTGATGACATTGCCGACCATCATCATCTCGACCCGCGCGTCGCTGAAGGCGGTGCCGCCGTCGATCCGCGATGCGGCCTTGGGGGTAGGGGCGTCGAAAATGCAATCGGTGTTCCACCATGTGCTGCCGCTGGCCATGCCCGGCATCCTGACGGGGACGATCCTTGGTCTGGCGCAGGCTTTGGGCGAAACCGCGCCGCTGCTGCTGATCGGGATGGTGGGCTATATCGCCTCGAACTATCCTGACGGGATCGCGTCCGGGTTCCTCGATCCGAACTCGGCCATGCCTGCCCAGATCTATGAATGGGCAAAACGGGCGGACCCGGCCTATTACGAACGCGCCTGGGGCGGTATCATCATCCTGCTGGTATTCCTCATGACCATGAACATCATCGCCATCATTCTGCGCCGCCGGTTTGAGCGTCGCTGGTAAGCAAGGGGGAAGAACCATGTACGACTCGCCCACCCTGGAGACCAAATTGAACACCAAGAACATCAAGATCGCCGCGGATAACGTGCAGGTCTATTATGGCGAAACCCACGCCATCAAGGACGTCAGCGTACAGATCCAGGACAAGACCGTCACCGCCTTCATCGGGCCGTCGGGCTGCGGAAAGTCGACCTTTCTGCGCACCCTGAACCGGATGAACGACACCATCGACATCTGCCGCGTGCAGGGCAATATCCTGTTGGATGGCGAAAACATCTATGATCCGCGCGTCGATCCGGTGCAGTTGCGGGCCAAGGTCGGCATGGTGTTCCAGAAGCCGAACCCGTTCCCCAAGTCGATCTATGACAACGTGGCCTATGGGCCGCGCATCCACGGCATGTCGAAAAGCAAGGCGGATCTGGATCAGATCGTCGAAACCGCGCTGCGTCGCGGGGCCATCTGGGACGAGGTCAAGGACCGACTGCATGCGCCGGGCACCGGCCTGTCGGGCGGTCAGCAGCAGCGTCTGTGCATCGCGCGCGCCGTGGCGACCGAACCCGAAGTGCTGCTGATGGACGAACCTTGTTCGGCACTGGACCCCATCGCCACGGGGCAGGTCGAGGAGTTGATCGACGAGCTGCGCGAGGATTATTCGGTGGTGATCGTCACCCACTCGATGCAGCAGGCGGCCCGGGTCAGCCAGAAGACCGCGTTCTTCCATCTCGGCAACCTGGTTGAATATGGCGACACCAGCCAGATCTTTACCAACCCGGTCGATCCCCGCACCGAGAGCTATATCACCGGCCGTATCGGCTAAGCCCGCATTCAACAGGAGCCAATATCCATGGCACAGCATATCGCGAGCGCATATGACCGCGATCTTGAAGCCGTTCAGGCCAAGATCATGAAAATGGGCGGTCTGGTCGAGCAGGCCATTTTCGACGCCAGCCAGGCGCTGGAAAACCGTGACGAGGAAATGGCCGAAAAGGTGCGCGCCGGTGACAAGGTCATCGACGAGCTGGAAGAGATCATTCAGGAAGACGCGGCCCGCATCATCGCGCTGCGCGCGCCGACGGCGGGCGACCTGCGCATCGTTCTGTCGATCATGAAGATCGCCGGCAACCTTGAACGTATCGGCGATTATGCCAAGAACATGGCCAAGCGCACCTCGGTGCTGGTGCAGATGCAACCGATCACCGGGGCCCATTCCGCGCTGCGCCGCATGGCGCGCGAGGTCGAGGGGATGCTGCGTGATGCGCTGGATGCCTATATTCAGCGTGACGCCGACCTTGCCCAGGACGTGATCAACCGCGACCGCGATGTCGACCAGATGTACAATGCGCTGTTCCGAGAATTCCTGACTTTCATGATGGAAGACCCGCGCAACATCACGGCCTGCATGCATCTGCATTTCATGGCCAAGAACACCGAACGCATGGGCGATCACGTCACGTCGGTCGCGGAGCAGGTGATCTATCTTGTCACCGGTCTGCCGCCCGAAGACGCGCGCCCGAAACAGGACAATACCTCGGTCGATCCCAATGTTGCGCCACCGCAACCGATGAGCGGAGACAAGTAACATGGCCGCCGACCAGCAACCCACGGTCCTTGTTGTCGAAGACGAACCCGCGCAGCGTGAAGTGCTTGCCTACAATCTCGAGGCCGAAGGCTTCAAGGTGAGCCGCGCCGAGAATGGCGAAGAGGCGATGCTGCTGGTGCAGGAGGTGGCACCGGACATCATCGTTCTGGATTGGATGCTGCCGAACCTGTCGGGCATCGAGGTCTGCCGCCAGTTGAAGATGCGTGCCGAGACCCGCGGCGTGCCGATCATCATGTTGTCGGCGCGCTCTGAAGAATTCGACCGGGTGCGGGGGCTGGAAACCGGCGCGGATGACTATGTGGTCAAGCCGTATTCGGTGATCGAGCTGATGGCGCGGGTGCGCGCACAACTGCGCCGCACGCGGCCTGCGTCGATGGGAGAGCGCCTGGAGTACGAGGATATCCTGCTGGACGCCGAGACACATCGCGTCATGCGCAGCGGGCAGGAGCTGAAGCTGGGGCCGACGGAATTTCGTCTGCTGTCGACCTTCATGGAAAAGCCCGGTCGGGTTTGGTCGCGCGAACAGCTGCTCGACCGTGTGTGGGGACGAGACATCTACGTCGATACGCGTACGGTGGATGTGCACATCGGCCGGCTGCGCAAGGCGCTTTGTACGCACGGTGGCGACGATCCGCTGCGGACGGTACGTGGCGCGGGATATGCGCTTGGCTAAGTCTTGCGATGCGGGGGTGGATATTGCCCCCGTACCGCCACTGCCATATTTCTTATAATCGGTATTATGTAAATTATTGAGCTATGGCGTTTGCTGTAAACCGTAGGTTTTCCTGTTCAAACAGCGTGGCTGGCGGTTGTTGGTCCCTTTAGGTGACACATGCGGTTTACCGTGCAGAGCACTGATTTGAATGGGTAAAGCACATGATCCGTATGTCAGGTATCGCCCCGCTTGTCCGGTTCGATCTGGCCGTGACGCCCCATGCGACGTGCCAGCAACCAGACGCCCAATGCCCAGGCCGCGCCCAACGTCCAGCCCGCCAGGACATCCGACGGCCAGTGAACGCCCAGGTAGACCCGGCTGATCCCGACCAGCATGGCAAGCACCGCGGCCACCGTGATGTAGAACGCGCGAATGCCCAGCTGTGTTTCCGACCGCGCCAGCATCACGGCCAGCGTCAGATAGGTCACCGCCGCCATCATCGAGTGGCCTGAGGGAAAGGATGCGGTGGCAACCTCGACACCGTGCGGCACCAGATCGGGCCGCGGACGTGAAAAGCCCAGCTTGGCCAGGTGCGACAAGGCCTGTCCGCCGATGATTGCGATGCCCAGGAAAACGGCCGACGCGCGCTGGCGGTTCAACACCAGGAACACCAGCACGCTGAGCGAAATCAGCGTCAGAACCGTGACGCCGCCAAGTGCGGTCAGATCGCGCATCGCGACTTCGACCTGCGAGCCGCCGATGGGATTGTTCAGATCGCCCGGAGTGCGCAACGCCAGCAGAACGGCCTGGTCAAAAGCGTGCAGATCCCCTTCGATCATTTCGGCCGCCAGCGCGACAAACGCCCAGAGCGCACCCCCGATGACGACGATGACGACCAGGGTGATAACCTCGACCCGTTTGGTGAGGTTCAGAAAAGCAGCGCGAAGAGACATGGAGGTCCTGTTGTTTGGGGCATCGATGCGATGGATATGCAGGTGCGAGACTAGATGGGGCAGCACGTCGGCGCGACAAGCTGATCTTTGCCGATGCCCGGACGCAGCGCGGTGACGTCAAGCGCGCAGTCTCGCGTGCGGATGCTGGCAGTTATGTGCCGCCCTGCCCCAGCATTTCGTGGCCAGCCCGCCAGAGCCAGTATTTCCTGGGGCGTCAGAGTGATTGCGCGGCACGTGCAAAGGGCGCGAAAAACGCGTCTTACCATGGCCCGACGTGGCTGGGATGAGGCGCTGACACCAGATTTTTCGTCGCATCGCGCCGGCGCAGCGGTATGTTTTTGCTGGCATATCGCTGTAATTGGGTGTGGACTGAGGAGAGACGCGCACGCAACTGCAGAAAGCGAGCAAGGAATGCACGGGACTGCAACGCACAAGGCCCTGGAGAATGCCCTGATCAAGGGGCCGTTCGCCTATGGATTCGTTGATGGCGACATGATCGTCCAGCGCCATAACGAGGCCGCGGCCAATTGGTTTGCCATGCCGGGGCGCAGCCTGGTCGGTCAGCCCCTGAGGCAGTTCATGAGCGCGGAAATGCTCGCCTCCGTTTCGCCATCCCTGCAACAGGCGCTTGGCGGACACGTGGTCGAGTACGAACGCACTCTGCAACACCCCGAGGGGGTGCGCACCTCGGTTGCGCGCTATGTTCCCGAACATGACGACACTGGCGACGTCGTCGGGATTCATATTTTCCTGGTCGACATAACGGATCAACGGCACTCTGAAACCGAGGCCAATACGCTGCGCGAACGCTTCAAGGGGGCGTTTCAGCATGCCGCGATCGGCATGGCCATCGTTGCGCCGGACGGGAAATTCCTGTCGGTCAACAAATCGCTCTGCGAAATGCTGGGGTATACGTCGCAGGAATTGCTCGAGGGCGATTTCCAGGAGCTGACGCACCCTGACGATCTGGAGGCGGACCTGCAAAGTCTGACCCAGCTGAACGATGGCACGCGCGACTCCTATACGATGGAGAAACGCTATATCTCCAAGGCTGACGCGACCATCTATGCCATTCTGAGCGTGTCCGTGGTGCGTAGCGCGGATGGCACGCCACTGCACTTCGTGTCCCAGATTCAGGATATTTCCCCGCGCAAACATGCCGAGGATCGGCTGTTTCGCGAACATGAGATGGCCGAAGTCACGCTTCGATCCATCGGGGACGGCGTTATCACCTGCGACCCGAGCGGTGGCGTCGTCTATCTGAACCCCGTGGCCCAGGGCCTGACGGGATGGAGCAACGAAGACGCCGCGGGCAAGCCGATCTCGACCATCTTCAACGTGCGTGACCCCGACGATTTCCCGGTGCCCTGCCCCATGGCCGAAGCGCTGGAAACCGGACGGATCGTGGCGCTTCAGGCCAATTCGGTGCTGATCAGCAAGGACGGCGTGCGCCTGCCGGTTGAGGATTCCGCCGCGCCGATCCGCGATCGGGCTGGCAATGTGGTTGGGGGCGTTTTGGTGTTTCACGACGTTTCCCATCAGCGCGCGATGGCGATCAAGCTGGAATTTCTGGCCCATCACGACATGCTGACCGAATTGCCGAACCGTGCGTTGTTCAAGGATCGTCTGTCGATGACGCTGCGCGCCAACCGTCGCGATGGCAAGAATTGCGCGATCTTGTTCTGTGACCTCGACCGGTTCAAATCCATCAACGATGCCCATGGTCATGCTGCCGGCGATGAGGTTTTGCAGGAACTGGCCCATAGATTGAAGCGGAGCGTGCGCGACGGCGATACGGTCTGTCGCTGGGCCGGTGATGAATTTGCCATCCTGATGCCGGATGTCACATCCGAACGTGACGCCCGCCTGGTGGCCAGCCGGATCGTGGAAAGCGCCCGCACGCCCATCCATCTCAAATCGTCGTTGGGACGTGTCGATGTCGGTCTCAGCGTCGGTATCGGCATGTTCCCCGAGGATGGTCAGGATGCCAGCAGCCTTGTGGCCGCAGCCGATGCGGCGCTGTACGAGGTGAAACGCACCGGGCGAAATGGATTTGCCTTTCACCACGAGGGGCTGAATATCCTGACACGCGAACGCGCCCGCCAGGAGGCCCAACTGCGCGAGGCGCTGCAATCGAACGCGCTTGAACTTCACTACCAACCGCGGATTTCGCTGAAAGACGGCAGGATCACCGGGGTCGAGGCGCTGGTGCGGCTGCGCATCGACGGCAAGCTGGTCTTTCCTGATGAGTTCATCTCGATCGCGGAGGATACCGGCTTGATCCACGACCTGAGCCGGTGGGTGCTGCGCGAGGCATGTCGGCAGTGCAAGGTCTGGCAGGATGGCCCCCTGCGCGATGTTCTGGTCGCGATCAACATGTCACCGATGCGGTTGCGTCAACCGGATCTGTCGCGGGAAATCGCGGACGTCTTGGCGGAATATGATCTGGAGCCGAAGCGTATCGAATTCGAGATTACCGAGACCATGCTGGCGACGGCGACACAGGAATGCGGCGAGCAGATCCGAGAGCTGTCGAAGCTGGGCTTCAAGCTGTCGCTGGATGATTTCGGCACCGGGTTTTCCAACCTTGCGTATCTGCGCAAATTGCCGATCGACACCCTGAAAATCGACCGCAGTTTCGTGTCTATGTCAGAAGGCGACATGACCATTGCCAGTGCAATCATCGGCCTCGGCGGATCTTTTGGCAAAAGCATCGTGGCCGAAGGGATCGAGACGCGCGAGCAGGAACAGGCGTTGATGAAACTGGGCTGCGACGAGGGACAGGGATTCCTGTATTCCCGTGCCGTGTGCGCCGCCGAGATCGAGGACATGTTCGACCTGGTGTCCGCGCCCTAGACCATTCTGGCCATACCGGACAGTAGTGCGGAGCCCTGCGCCAGGGCCGCCTGCCCGTTTGCAGACGTCGCCAGATACCTGACACAGCCCGAAGAAAGGCAAGATTGATGACTGACAATGCCGACCTTGAAATCCGCCCCGTGCGCGATGGCGATCGTGAACAATGGGATCATCTGTATGCGGGCTACGCCGCGTTCTACCAGGTGCCGCAGACCAGCGAAATGCGCGACAAGGTATGGGGCTGGTTGCACGATCCGGCGCAGGAATCCGAAGGTCTGGTGGCGCAAGGTCCGGGTGGAAAACTGGTCGGGCTGGCGCATTTTCGCCCCTACGCCCGCCCGCTTGCCGCCTCGACCGGATTGTTTCTCGATGATCTTTTCGTTTCGCCTGATGCACGTGGCAGCGGTGCCGCAGATGCGCTGATCGAAGGTGTTCGCAAGATTGCCGAGGCACGCGGTTGCAGCCTTGTGCGCTGGATCACGGCCGAGGATAATTATCGCGGCCGTGGGCTATATGATCGTGTGGCCAGCCGCACGGCATGGGTGACATACGACATAAAGCTGCCGTCCTGACACGCCCGGCCGACTGTCACGCAACCGGCCTGTTGTCTCAAGACATTCTTTTTGGGTAATATATTTTTATATCAGTTGGTTGTGGGTTGAGGTTCATGTAAAGCATGAGCGCCGCGAAGCAAACCGATAAATATCCGGCTTCGCGGCCGGCTGGCAGCCCGAGGGGTTTCAGGAAACGTCCTTCACGAAATAAACGCGGTGAAAGCCATCTTCGACGCGGCGGTCCACTTCGACGTAGCCGAGCCTAGGGTAAATGGAGAGGTTATCCGACATCTTCTCATTGGTATAAAGATGCACCGAGCCAAGGCCCCGCCGGCGCGCCGAGACTTCGCAAAAGCTGACGAGATCCTTGCCGATACCGCGACCGGTGGCACTGGGAAAAACCGCCACGTTTTCAAGCAGAAGGTGATCGCCTTCGGCATAGAACACGATAAAGCCCTGTACTTCGTCCTGGCTATTGGTGGCGACGTGGACATGTCGTGCGGCAATCTGCGATGCGAAATCGGCGACCATCGGTGCCGGTTTCCGGCCCATCAGGGGGACGTAACGCGCGTAGGCCTGTTCGGCGCAGCTGCGGATATCGGGTTCGTCGCTGGGTCTGGCGGTTCGGATCATTGCGCTTCCTTCGAACGCCCTCGGGGCTTTGGTTCTGGCGGCCCGCTAAAGCGTGGCCAAGCCCCTCTGAACGTTTTGCACCACACTAATGTGCCTTGGCGTGCTGGCGACATGCGGCGTCACGAACACGCCGGGATGATGCCAGAGAGGGCTTTCGTCCGGCAGAGGTTCGGTTTCGAAAACGTCAAGCGACGCCCCGGACAGTTGGCCGGAGTCGAGAGCCGACAGCAGGTCGGCCTCGACCAGGTGGGCACCGCGCCCGATCTGGATCAGAGCGGCACCCGACGGAAGGCTGGCGAAGGTTGCCGCGTTAAGGATGCCATCGGTTTCGGGGGTCAGGGGCAGGACGTTAATCAGGATGTCTGTTTCGGACAGAACCTCATGCCACGCGTCCGAGGTCATATGCCGCGCCCCTGCCAGCGGATCGATCGGGACCGAGCGCGATACGACGGTCACCGGATAACCGAGCGAAAGCAGAGACTTGGCGATTGCCCGCCCCATCATGCCAAACCCAAGAACGCTGATGCGGCGCAAGGTCGGGCTCTGATCTCCGACGCGCCGCGCCCAGTCGCGCCGTGCTTGTGCCGCGAGGAAATCACCCATCCGGCGATGATGCCAGAGCACGTGAAAGGCCGCGAACCCCGCCATTTGCAGCGCCTGGTCCGGGTCTTCGACGCGAAACACCGGGACATCGGGCAAGGATGGACAGCCGAGGATACCGTCGATGCCCGCCCCGACGGAAAAGACTGCGCGAAGGTTTGGATAAGGCGCAAAGGCATCATCTGCCGGTTTGAACGTCAGCACGAAATCGACCGCTGCGGGATCGTCGACCTGATCCGGTGGCAGCAGCATGAGTTCGGGCGCATGTTCGGCAAAGGGGCCCGCGAAAAAGCCCATCATGTCGAGGACCGAACATGTGGCCACGCCGATCATCCGCCTTGTCGTCATTGCGCCGCCTGCCCCCAGCCACCGCCGGGGACCGCCGCAAGCAGGGTTTGCGTATAGCTGTGTTGAGGGTTCAGAAAGACCTCCGACACCGGCCCGATTTCGACCAGCTTGCCTTTTTGCATGACGGCGATCCGATCGCAAAGCTGGGCTGCGACGCGAAGGTCATGGGTGATGAACAGGATCGACAGATCAAAGCGAAGCCTGAGGTCGCGCAGAAGGTCCAGAACCTGCGCCTGGATCGAGACATCCAGCGCCGAAACGGCCTCGTCCGCGATGATCAGCTCGGGGTCCATCGCAAGCGCCCGGGCGATGCCGATCCGCTGTCTTTGCCCGCCCGAGAATTCGTGTGGAAAGCGGTCTACTGCATCGGCGCCAAGGCCGACCGTTTCCATCAATTCGCGGGCGCGGGCGCGCGCCTTGTCCTTGGCGACACCCTTTGCGATCGGACCATCCGTCAGGGCGCGCATGACACGGTGGCGCGGATTGAGAGAGGCATAGGGGTCCTGGAAAACCATCTGCACCTTGTGGCGGGCGGCGCGAAGATCTGACGCTGTCAGCGCCGCCATATCGGTGCCTCCGACGATGACCTCGCCCGCGTCGGGCGTGACCAGACGCACGACCGCTCTGCCAAGCGTCGACTTGCCCGATCCGGATTCTCCTACCAGGCCAAGAACTTCGCCACGCGCGATCGAGAGCGAGACCGTGTCGATCGCTCGCACCTCGCGCGGTTGTCGGAACAGGCCGCCGCCGACGCGGTAGGTCTTTTCGAGGTTTCGGATTTCCAGGGCCGGGGCTTTCGCCACCTCGCTCGAGGCGGCCACCAGACCCGAAGGGATCGCGGCAAGCAGGCGCTTGGTATAGTCATGTTGCGGTGCCTCAAGCACTTCGGTGGCGGTCCCACGCTCAACGATTTCGCCATATCGCATGACGATGACGCGGTCGGCAATCTCGGCCACAACCCCAAAATCGTGGGTGATGAACATCACGGCCATGCCGCGGCGATCCCGCAGGTCGAGGATCAGCTTGAGGATCTGGGCCTGCGTCGTCACGTCCAGCGCGGTCGTCGGTTCGTCCGCGATCAGCAGCTCCGGCTCAAGCGCGAGAGCCATGGCGATCATGGCACGCTGTCGTTGCCCGCCGGACAGCTGGAACGGATAGGCGCGAATGATCTTTTCGGGATCGGGCAGCTGCACTTCGCGGATCAGATCCAGCGCCTTTGCCCGCCTCTCGGCCGGGGTGTGGCGTTTGTGCGCTTCGAAAACCTCGGCAATCTGATCGCCGATCCGCATGAGCGGGTTCAGGGCCGTCATCGGCTCCTGAAAGATCATGGCGATACGATCACCGCGCAGGGCACGCTGTTCGGCGTCGGACACAGTCAGGATATCCTTGCCACCGAATTCGGCAGTGCCAGTTGCAACGGTGACACCTTCGGGCAGCAACCCCATCACGGCATTGGCCGTCATCGATTTGCCTGACCCGGATTCGCCGACGACACACAGGATTTCGCCTGCCGCGATCTGGTAGGAGCAGTCCTGAACGGCAAAGGCGCGATCTGCGCCTTGCGGCAAGGCAATCGACAGGTCGGTGATTTTCAGAACGCTCATGACCGCCCCTTCCGTGACAGATGTGGGTTGAGGGCATCGTTCAACCCCTCACCGATCAGGTTGAGCGCGAGGACGGTCAGCACAATCGCAGCGCCCGGAAAGAACGAAAGCCACCAGGCCGAACGGATCACCGTGCGCGCCGCGCCGATCTGAAAGCCCCAGGACATGATGTTGGGATCGCCGAGGCCGAGGAACGAAAGCGAACTTTCCAGCAGGATTGCCGTCGCCACCATCAAGGAGGCCATGACGATGATCGGAGAGACCGTGTTCGGCAGCACCTGCCGGATCAGGATGTGCATGTTCGACAAGCCAGCGAGGCGGGCCGCATCGACATATTCCCGCCGTGTCACCGACATGACCTCGGCCCGGACCAGCCGCGCGACCGGCGGCCACGACACGATGGCAATCGCAATGGTGATCGATGTGAGGGATGGTTCGAGGATGGCCACGAGAACGATGGCGAGCGCGAAGTTCGGGATGGTCTGGAAGAACTCGGTAAAACGCATCGCTCCCTCGTCCACCCACTTGCCATAGAACCCTGCGAGTGCCCCCAGTGGCACCCCGATGAGCAGTGCCATGACCGTTGATACCAGCCCGACAAGCAGCGATACGCGCGCGCCATAGACCAATCCCGCAAGGACATCGCGGCCCAGAGTGTCTGTCCCGAGAGGCAGGCCATCCGTGGTGAACGGCACCAGGAACGGTCGTTGCACCATCGCCCACGGTCCGCGCGGATAAATCAGGGGAGCCAGAAGCGCGACGAGCAGGACGGCGATCAGGATGCCCAGCCCCAGCAAGGCACCGCGATTAGAGATGAAACGTTTCCAGAATGTCATGATTATGCCTTCTGCCCGATCCGCGGATCAATCAGCCGGTAGACCAGATCGGTGATGATGTTGAACACGATCACCATTGCGGCAGAGACGAGGAAGACCCCGAGGATCGTGTTATAATCGCGCGCCGCAAGGCTTTCGAACATCAGCCGCCCGATGCCTGGCCAGGCAAACACGGTTTCCGTCAAGACCGCGCCGCCGACCAGTTGCCCCGCCTGAAGCCCGGCCAGCGTGACCACGGGCAGCAGGGCGTTGCGCAGGATATGCCGCCGCCGGATGATTGACGGCGCCAACCCCTTGGCGCGCGCAGTCTTGACGAAATCCTGTTGACCGACTTCGAGCATCGAGGCGCGGGTCATGCGCATGTAGACTGCCATGAAGAACAGCCCCAGCGTCAACGCCGGCAAAATCAGGTGCAGGAGAATATCCCATATCCGTGTCAGCCCGGCATAGCCGCTGCCAACGGTTTCATAGCCAAACCCCGGCAACCAGCCGAGCTGCACTGAAAACACAAGCACCGCCATCAGAGCCGCCCAATATAGTGGTGTGGCGTAAAACAGCAGCGCCGTACCGGTGATCAGACTGTCGGTGAACTTGCCGACCCTTGCAGAGGCCGCGACGCCAAGCGCCACCCCCGCAAGCAGCGAAATCCAGAACGCCGTCAGCGTAAGGATCAGCGTCGCGGGCAGCCGTTCCAGGATCAGGTCCAGAACCGGCTGACCCTGCCGAAAGGAATAGCCCAGATCCAGCGTCATGATGTTTCCGACATACTGCAACAGCTGAACATAAAAGGGCTGGTCCAACCCGAACCGGGCCTTGAGGTCCGCGATCATCTGAGGATCAGCAGCCCCTGCTTCGCCCGCCAGCACCGTCGCCGGGTCGCCGGGCGCTGCGTGGATCAGAAAGAAGTTCAGGATCGCAATGGCAAGAAGTGTGATCGCTGCCTTGAGCAGGCGCGAAAGGATCGCTCCGGCAATAGCCATTATCTGTCCCCCGTTGGCCTTTGGGAGGGGCGAAACCGCCCCTCCCGTCGCGGTTTACTGTTCGATCCAGGCGTCGCGCAGACCGTCGTTCAACCCGATGCCGGTGGTGATCAGGTCTTTGACTTCGCAGCGGTAGATCGTCGGGAACTCGATCTCGAGCAGCCAGGCCACCGGGACATCTTCAACAATTTTCTGCTGGATCTCCGTGTACATCTCCTGGCGCTTCTCGGTGTTTGGTTCCACCGCCGCGGCTTCCCACATCGCGTCGAGTTCCGGGTTCACGTAGCCCTCGACGTTGTTCCAGGGGCTGCCCTTCTGGATCTGGCTTTCGACATAGTTCCGCGCCACGCCCAGTGCCGGGTCGCCGTACTGGTAGAGATAGGTAAAGGCCATGTCGTAATCCCAGTTGGCCGTCTTCTCGTTCCAGCCAGCGACATCGGCGCTGTCGATGTCGACGGTGATGCCGACCTCTTCCAGGTTCTGCTTCACCGCCTCGGCCCAGCGTTGCCAGGTTTCGCCGTAGGGCAAGGGCAGCAGACGCACGGGCGTGCCATCATAGCCCATCTCTTCCAGCAGGGCCTTGGCCTTTTCCGGGTCATGCGGATACTGCGGCACGTCGTCGGAATAATAGTTGGTCTTGGACGACACCGGCCCGGTAGGCACCGTGCCAAATCCGTTCCAGACCACATCCTTGACGAATTCCCGGTCCAGCGCGAACATGACAGCCTGGCGGAACAACTTGTTGGAGGTCGGTCCCTCGCGGTTGTTCAGCCACATCCATGCGTGCGGGGCAAAGAATTCCCAGCCGTCCGAGGTCGAGCAGACATTGTCCATCTTGGTCAGACGGGCGACATCCCAGTTTTCGATCGCGCCGCCGGGCAGCACGTCGACTTCGCCGGTTTCAAACGCCACAGCGCGCGAGGCCGCGTCAGGCACCACGCGGTAATACAGATCGTCGATGTGGGGCAGCCCGTCGAGGTAGTAATCCTCATTCTTCGTCAGGTGGATGAAGCTTCCCTTCTCCCACTCCACGAACTTGTAGGGGCCGGTGCCGATCGGGGTATTGTTCATCTCGTTGGTGGCGTAGTCGGTGCCCTCGTAGATGTGCTTTGGCACGATCGGCATCGATCCGGCCTCGAAGGCGTTGATGAAGGGGCCATAGGGTTCCTTCATGTGGATGACGATGGTGTTGTCATCCGGTGCCTCGACGCTTTCCACGTGGGAAAACGCGCCGCGGAAACGCGCATGATTGTCCTGCAGGAACTTGGTGGTGAAGATCACGTCGGCGGCGGAAAACGGTTCGCCGTCATGCCATGTCACGCCTTCTTGCAGCTTGAACGTATAGGTCATCCCGTCCTCGGCGATGTCCCATTCCTTCGCCAACGAAGGCTGCGGCTCAAGATCCTTGTTGTAGCGCAGCAACCCCTCATAGATCTGGCCGGACACCATCTGCGTCGGGCCGTTCTGGACCAGGCCCAGCATCAGCCCCGGCGGTTCGGGTTGCACGATCAGGTCGAGCCGACCGCCATCCTGTTGTGCTGCCGCGCCGGTCGCCATGGCGGCGGCGACAAGGAAAGTCGTTGCCTTCAGAAGTTTCATGTTTGGTTTCCCTGTTGGTTTAGGTTGATGACGGACCTGTTTGCCAGGTCTCGGATTGTTGTCAGATTTCCAGTTCGCGCATCCTGGCGCGTGTTCGTCACGCCGGGGCGGACCGCTCGATCAGGCGCAGGATCGCCGCCCATTCGGCGTCGCTGTCGGAGGCTTCGGTGCGGTCATAGGCGCGCGCGTACTGTTGCGCGGTGTGTGCGGCGACATCGTCGGGCAGCGGATCCGGCGTCAGCCCCATGGAGAGCGCGGCCACCTGCGCCTTGCAGGACCGTTCGAGGTTCAGCGCCAGCTTGACCGCCTCGGCCACGGACCGTCCGCAGACCAGCGTACCGTGATTGCGCAGCATCAGGACGTTGAGCGCGCCAAGGTCCGCGACGATGCGGGCGCGTTCCTCCAGATCCAGCGCAATGCCTTCATACTCATGATAGGCGATGGCGCCGTGGAATTGCGCCGACCATTGGTTCAGCGGCAAGAGCCCCTCTTTCACCGAGCTTACTGCGACGCCGGCGACGGTGTGCGTGTGCAGCACGCAGGCGGCGTCGTGGCGGGCCATGTGAACGGCAGAGTGAATCGTGAACCCGGCCGCGTTGACGCCATGGCCATAGGGGTCGTCGATGATGACCCCGGCCTCGTCGACGGTCACCAGATTTTCTGCCGTCACCTCGTCGAACATCATCCCGAAGGGGTTCAGCAGAAACCGCTTCTGCCCCGCCTCCCCATCCGGCAGGCGCGCCGAGATATGCGTGTAGATACTGTCATCCATGCCCTTGAGCGCCATGACCCGATAGGCCGCAGCAAGATCCTTTCGGATCTCATGCTCGTCCGGGGCGCGGCGGGGTGTGGCAGAAGCGCTGCCGCCCAGCGACATGGCTTGTTCGGGCATCGTCTTGGTTTGCGACGTCATGATCGGCTCTGCCTTTCGGATCGTCCTGAGTGCGTTTTTCAACTTGAAACAGATTGCCTGAGCCGCCCGGAGTCAAGAAGATTGTCGACAGACGACAAAACAACAGATAATCATACACGTGAGATGATCGAGATTTGGACGCAGTATGAACCGCGAAACCAGTGCCTTGTCTGAGGGCTATCCGTTTCTTCCGCTCAGCCGGAACGGGCTGGTCGATCGCGTCGCGCATTCCCTGGTCAGCGCGATTCTGTCGGGTGCCATACGCCCGGGCGAGCGGCTTGCCGAATCCCACATTGCCCGCCAGATGGACCTTTCGCGTGCCCCGGTGCGAGAGGCGCTGCGCCTGCTCGAAAGCTCGGGTCTGGTGGAATACCGCACGAACCGTGGCTTCTTCGTCCGGGTGAATTCCGCCCGTTCGATCGGCGACCTGTATGAGTTGCGCATCGTCATTGAAACCGCGGCGGTGCGGGCGCTGACACTGACCAATCCGGACGCCCTGCCCGGCCTGCGCGCCAAGGTGGATGAGCTTTATCAGCTGGCGGAAGCGGGCGCGGACATGATGTCCCATGTTTCGGTCGACATGCAGTTTCACCGGTTGATCTGCGAAGGCTCGGGAAATCAGCGTTTCCTGCAGGTGTTCGACCAGATCGCGAATGAAACCAAGCTGGGCCTGCTGGTGATCGGTCGCCTTTACGACGATCCGCACCGCATGGCCGAAACGCATGAACCTATTGTCGATGCCATTGCCGCGGGCGATGCCGATGCCGCCGCGGCCGCCATCGCCTATCACATCGGCGTGGCCAAGGATCTGGTGACCGAACATATCGGCAAGCAACAGGAGGCGGGCGAGACATGAAATGTTATTACGCTAAGGAGACAGAGGCGCACGATCCGGTGTTCCGCCTGTCTCTGGGCCAGATTGCCCGCAACGCGGAACAGGCCGAACGTGCCCGCCTTCTGCTGGCGGGGCTGGACCGTCTGGGATTGCCCGTCACGGCGCCTGCACCGGTTCCCCGCGAAATCCTCGGGCGGGTGCATACCCAGAACCTGCTGACCTTTCTCGAAACCGGCTGGGATGAATGGCAGACGCTTCCTGGCGCGGGACCAGAGGTGGTCCCGAACGTGCATGCGCTGAATTCCGAACGCACCTATCCCGCGCATATCGTCGGCAAGGCAGGCTGGCACATGGGCGATACCTCCGCTCCTCTTGCGCAGCACAGCTGGAAGGCCACCCTTGGGGCTGCCGCGGCGGCACACGCCGCAGCCGAGGCCGTACAGCAGGGCGACAGCGTTGCATACGCGCTTTGCCGTCCGCCCGGACACCACAGCTCTGCCGACGTGGTCGCGGGGCACTGCATGATCAACTGCGCGGCGGTGGCGGTCGAGACGTTGAAGCCGACACATCCGCGTATCGCCGTTCTCGACATCGACGTGCACCATGGCAACGGGACACAGGACATCTTCTACGAACGCGACGATGTTCTGTTCGTGTCCATTCACGCCACCCCCGAGACGTATTATCCGTTCTTTGTCGGGTATGCGCATGAAACGGGTCGCGGCGCTGGCGAGGGGTTCAACCTCAATATCCCGCTCAATCAGAGTACCGGCGATGATGGCTGGTGTGATGCGATCTCCGCCAGCCTTGAACGTATCGCCGCGTTCGGACCTGATGCGCTGGTCGTCAGCCTTGGCCTCGACGCGCATGAAAACGACCCGCTGAAAGGCCTGAAGGTGACGTTTGACGGGTTTCGGCGCGCGGGGAACATGATTGCCGCCGCCGGCTTTCCCACTGTTCTGGTGCAGGAAGGCGGCTATCTGTCGCCAGATCTGACGACCTCTCTGGTTGCCTATCTTGCGGGCCACGCCGGGATCGAAATCGCCCTCTGACGGCGTTTCCGCGCGCGGTTTCAAAGCCCTGAGCGGAGAGGAAGGCGTGCCTTGTGCGGGCTGCGATCCATGGCGCCGACTGCGCCACCGGTATCGCGTCACGCCCACGTGCCAAAGCAGGCCATCGACATCACCCGTTTCTTTTCGCCAAAGCAGCATCGGGGCCCGGTCACGGGCCCCGATGCCAGGATCAGGCGCGCGACAACGTCAGGCGCGCGACAACGGGCCGTCTGAGCCCGAGCGGTTGTTCGCCACCAATTGCCGGATTGCCGTGGGCAGGATCAGCGCGATCCCGATCAACGTGGCCGTCAGATCGGGTGCCACCAGCAGGATTGCCGCCAGTGCCAGGATGATCCGTTCGAACCAGTGCAGCGGCGCGAACAACCAATTCGACACGGCAGCGGACAACGCCCAGATGCCCAGGACCGCGCCGCCGAAGGCAAGGGCGAACGCCGACCAGGTAAATCCATCCGTCACCAGCAACAGCGCAGGCTGGAAGACGAAGATGAATGGCACCAGCGCCTTGCCCATGCTTAGACGAAAGGCGGTGTTGCCGGTCTTGAAGGCGTTGGATCCCGCGATCCCTGCCCCCGCATAGGCTGCCATGGCCACAGGTGGTGTCACATCCGCAAGGACACCGTAGTAGAAGACGAAGAAGTGCGCGACCAGAGGTTGAACTTGCAACAGCCCGAGGACCGGCGCGGCAACGGCGACCATGATGATGTAGTTCGCCGTCGTCGGAATGCCGCAGCCCATCAGGATGCAGACGATCGCCGTCAGCAGCAGAGTGAACAACAGCGTCAGGGTCTGCACGCCCATGATCTCGAACGGCAGGGCCGACAACAGCCCCGATACCGCGATTGCCCAGTCCGAAGCGACGCCCGTGACCATGTAGGCAATCTTGAACCCGACGCCCGTCAGGGTCACGATACCGATGACGACGCCTACCAGGGCGGCTGCGGCGGTGACCGCCAACGATTGCCGCGCGCCAAGGATGAAACCTTCCCAGACGCCGTGGATCGTACCCTTGATGCCGTCGATTATGCCCGACGCCATGACCTGTTGCAGCGCCAGCACCACGATGCAGGCCGTGATCGACCAGAATGCGGCAAAGAAGGGTGTGCGCCCAGACAGCAGAACGGCGACGAGGATCACCAGCGGCACAAGCGACAACCACCCCGCCTTGAGAACCTTCCAGACGTTTGGCAGTTCGGCTGCGGACAGGCCCCGCAGGCCAAGGCGACGGGCCTCAAGGTGAACCTGCACGAGAACGCCGAAGAAGTGCATGAAGGCCGGGACGAGCGCTGCGGTCAGGATCGTGGTCAGTGGCACGCCAAGGTATTCGATCATCAGAAAGGCCACCGCGCCCATGACTGGCGGCGTGATCTGGCCACCGGTCGAGGACGCAGCCTCGACCGCGGCGGCAAAGTGACGGGGATAGCCGATGCGGATCATCGCCGGGATGGTCAGCGATCCGGTCGTTACCGTATTGGCGATGGACGAACCCGAGATCGAGCCGAGCAGCGCCGAGGACACGACCGACACCTTTGCCGGTCCCCCCGCATAACGCCCGGCCAAGGCCGAGGCGAGGTCGATGAACAGCTGTCCCAGGCCGATGCGTGTTGCCATCACGCCAAACAGCACGAAGTGAAACACATAGGTCGCGATCACGCCAAGGGCGGTGCCGTAGATGCCCTGCGAGGTGAGGTACAGGTGGTTGACGATGTTCGACCAGCTTGCCCCCGGATGTACCAGGATGCCGGGCATGTGGCGCCCGAAATAGGCATAGGCGATGAACAACAGCGCGATCACCGGCAGCGGCCACCCCATTGAGCGACGCACAGCCTCGAGCAGCACCACGATCAGGATCGTGCCCATGATGATGTCGATGGGCAGCGGATTGCCCACCCGGAAGGCGAGATCCGCATAGATCCAGGGCACGTAAAACGCCGCGATGGCGCCGGAAATCATGAAGACCCAGTCGGTCAGAGGGAGGCCGAACGGCGCCAGTGCCGACGGCTTGGTTTCCTTGGCGCCAAAGGCGGAAAAGCTCAGAAACACCAGTGCCAGCGTCACGCCGAGGTGCAGGCCCCGGTGGGTGGTGGCCTGCGGGATGCCAAAGCCCGCCGTGTAATAGTGATAGCACGACAGCAGGAACAGAAGGATTGACGCGCCAATCGCCAGCGGCCGGGTCAGAACCCGGAAACGCAGCTCCGGGTCGAATTTTTCTTCCAGCGCCTGCAACTCATCGGCGCTCAGGCTCTTTACGTCTTCGCCTTGCTGCGGCGCGGGGGATCGGTCTTGTGTCATTGCTGTCTCCGGGATGACAATGTTCGGGGCAGGTGCAGGGCGGACAACAACCGACGGAGATGTCCGTGTCCCCCAATAAAAATTCGGGGCCGCGCCACAGCGCAGCCCCGTTCAGTTCATGTGTGATGCGTCGCGATCACTCGGACAGCAGGCCGGCTTCCTTGTAGAAGCGTTCGGCGCCCGGATGCAGGGGGATACCAACGCCGTCCAGCGCGGTATCGGCCGTGATCAGTTTGCCCTTGGCGTGGCCGGCATCCAGTTGCTTGCGGGTGTTTTCGTTCCACAACGCCTTGGTGATGCCATAGATCAGCTCTTCGGGCTGATCGGCCGAGGTGACCCATTGGGCGCCGACGGACAGCGTCTCGGTATCATCGCTGACGCCTTCGTAGGTACCGCCGGGAATGGTGTTCTTGGAGAAGAAGCCATAGTTTTCGCAGATCGACGGTGCCTCTTCGCAGGTGATCGGAACGATGGTCACATCGTACTGGCTTGCCAGCTCGGCGATCGCACCGGCGGGAAAGCCGCCGACGAAAAAGAACGCATCCATCGCGCCATCGCGCATCCGGTCCGCCGCCTGATCGGGCTTGAGGAATTCGGCCGTCACGTCGTCTTCGCCGAGGCCGTAACCATCAAGGATGATCCGTGCATCGACCAGCGTGCCCGACCCCGGTTCGTCCATCGAGACGCGCTTGCCCTTCAGGTCTGCAACCGAGGTGATGCCGGCATCGGCGCGGGCCACCAGGTGAATCGACTCAGGATAGAGGTTGGCAATCGCGCGCAGCTTTTCGACCGGCTCCTTGCCTTCCCAGATCCCGGTGCCGGTATAGGCCCAGGTTGCAACGTCGGATTGCGAAAAGCCCGACTCCAGCGTGCCACCGGCAATCGCGTTGATGTTTGCCACAGACCCGTTCGCCGACAGCGCCGAGGCAACCAGGCCGGGAACGCCGCAAGAGCCGCCCTCGTCACAGGCCCGCGATCCCGGCGGGCTGGAAATCGCATTCGCGAGGAGGCCACCGATCGGGTAGTAGGTGCCAGCGGTGCCGCCCGTACCGATGCGGAAAAAGGACATGTCCTGCGCACTGGCAGACCCTGTCGTCAGCGCGGCAGCAAGGGCGATTCCCGCCCAGAATGTCGTGTGTTTCATCGAATGATCTCCATCTTCGGTAACGTGCCTACAATACAGGCATTCTAATGGGGGATCAGTTCGTCTCACAAGGGGGGTAATCGCAACTTTCCACGCCCTCAACTGCGCCGGGCCACTACACTTGCTGCGTGCCGCCACCCGACAATGTGCGCGGGCGCATCGCTCCGAACGACCGCGAGGTGACAGTGAACCCGGGATAGGCGGCGATTGCCCACCCACATCAAATGACCGACCAGCCCACGCGGCGCTTTGCGCCAGCTTTATCCGGTCGAGAGTCTCGTTTTGTCCCCGACCGTGCCACCGATTTTGGCGACCCTTCTTGGTGATCATTGCAGATCTCGTAATACCCTTGAGATCATGCGCACATGCGTTGCGAGAGATGTCAGGCCGACCCAAGGCCCCTGCCCCATTTGCGCAGGTCGTCCTCGGGTGTGCATTGCCATCTGCCCGCGATCTCGTGAGCGCGGTTGGCCGGACGGACCTTGCAGTCGATCCGGCGATCAGCGCAATCCTTTCAGGAAAGAAAAGAAACGGCTGTCGTTCGCGCGGCTCCAGTTGATCCTCAGACCCGGCAGACTGTCATCCTCACCGGCTCTGAACAGCGTGCCCGGCGCGAGAAAGATACCATGGCCCGCTGCGACATGCGCGACCTCCAGATCCTTTGTGCCCTCCGGTAGACGGACCCAGCCGTACAGCCCCCCTGCGGGTGGCGCAAACAACTCATATCCCAGGGTGTCCAGCTTGGTGATGGCTGTCGTGCGCTCCCTCTCCAGTCGTCGCGCCAGACCGTTGCGCACCTTTTCATAGCGACGTGTGCGGATGATCTGGGCGATCAGGCGCTCGGTATAACTGGAACTGTTCACGACGAGGATCATCTTCAATTCGGCCAGGCTGTCTGCAATTCCGGCATTGGCAATGATAAACCCCGAGCGCAGCGAAGGTGACAGGATCTTGCTGTAGGTGCCGATCTGGATGACTCGGCTGAACTGATCAAGTTGCGCCAGACGGATGCCCTGCACCCCCGGCAGATCAATGAACGGGTCGTCGTCGATGATCAGCATATCCTGCTGCGCCGCAACCTTGAGGATCGCGTGCGCAGTGGGCAGATCGATAGAACACCCTGTCGGGTTCTGCGCCAGCGACTGGGTAAAGAAGATGCGCGCGTTGTGCTGAACCGCCAGATTGGCCAGCGCCTCGGGATCGGGCCCGCGCGGTGTCCTTGGCACCCCGACGAAATTGACACCGGCCAGTGTCAGCTTGGCAAACAACGGGTAGTATCCCGGATCGTCCACCAACACGGTATCGCCGGGCCGGGTGAAACGCCGCAACACCAGATCCAGCGCATGGTTGGCCCCAAAGGTCGTGACGACCTGCGCGGGAGAAACCTCTATTCCGCCCGCAATCTGACCCGCCGCGATACATTCGCGCAGCGCCATCAACCCGTGCGGTGCCCCATAGCCGACCTCTTCACTGGTCAATGTCACCGCAGGTGCACTGGTCAGCAACCACGATCCCGGCGGGCGTCCATCGCCCACCAGCACGGTATATGGCCGGTCCAACTGGGCATGAAGCAGGCTGATATTGTCGCTTGCCTCCCTCAGGTTGACCGGCTCGGCACTTGCCGCCACGCGCCGCGACACATAGAAACCCGCCCCTTGTCGCGATGTCGCCAGACCATGTGCGACCAGCCTGTCATAAGCGGTCACCACGATGTTCTTGGAGGCGTCGAAATGCGCCGCGGCGCTGCGAATGGACATCAGCTTGACGCCCTCTGCCAGGTCACCCGCTTCGATCCGCTGGCGCAGGGCATGAAAAATCCGGTCTGTCTTTGTCTGTACCATAAGCAGGTGTACCCTAATTTTGGCAGGTACAGTACAGAGACATTTTCCTGAACTGTACCAATACAAATCCGTTTTGCTCCTCGATAACTCCGCCAATACGTAGGAGGAGCGTTCATGAGCAGGCCAATCATAGAGACCCCCGACACCAATTCCCGGATCGAGGGGATGCGCGACATGGATCCGGCCACACGGCGCCGTACGGTCACCAGCTGCGCCGGTCTGGATCAATCCGATGATGGCCTGTTGTCGGGACAGGGTGCCCTGCCGATCGAAATGGCGAACGGCATGATCGAAAACGTGATCGGCACATTCGAATTGCCCCTCGGGGTCGCGACCAACTTCACCGTCAATGGGCGTGATTATCTGGTCCCGATGGCGGTGGAGGAGCCTTCGGTCGTCGCAGCGGCCTCCTACATGGCGCGGATCGCGCGGGCCGGCGGTGGTTTCACCGCCAGCAGCACGCTGCCCATCATGCGCGCCCAGATCCAGGTTGTCAGCCTCGGCGATCCCTTCGGTGCCCGTGCACGCCTTCTGTCGCAACGCCAGGCCCTGATCGAAATGGCAAATTCCCGCGATACCGTGCTGGTGGACCTGGGGGGCGGCTGCAAGGATATCGAGATCGAGGTCTTCGCGACCTCGCCCATCGGTCCGATGGTCGTCTTGCACCTGATGGTCGATGTGCGCGATGCAATGGGCGCGAATACCGTCAACTCCATGGCTGAAATGCTGGCGCCCAAGGTCGAGGAGATCAGCGGCGGCAAGGTGCGCCTGCGCATCCTGTCCAACCTTGCAGATCGCCGCCTTGTCACCGCCAGCGTGCGCATACCTGCCGACGCCCTGACCACCAAGACTCTGGCCGGTGCCGACGTCGCACAGGGCATGGTCGAGGCCTGCGCGCTTGCGCTGGTCGATCCCTACCGGGCGGCCACCCACAACAAGGGTATCATGAACGGCATTGACCCGGTCGTCGTCGCCACCGGCAATGACTGGCGCGCAATCGAGGCGGGGGCACATGCCTATGCCGCGCGTTCGGGGCGCTATACCTCGCTGACGACATGGGAAATTGCGGCTGACGGCGCGCTGGTCGGTACGCTGGAAATGCCGATGGCCCTTGGAATTGTCGGCGGGGCCACACGCACGCATCCGGCCGCCCAGGCGGCGCTCCGCCTGATGCAGATCACCTCGGCTCAGCAGCTGGGCGAAGTGACGGCAGCCGTGGGACTGGCCCAGAACATGGCCGCCCTGCGCGCCCTTTCGACCGAAGGGATTCAGCGCGGACACATGGCCTTGCACGCCAGAAACATCGCAATTACCGCTGGCGCAGCCGGCGCAGAGATCGACCGGGTCGCCAAGGCCCTGGTCGCTGCGGGCGACGTCAGTGTCGCACACGCGAAAAAGGTGCTGGAGGGCGCCTGAACTTCACATAAGGGAGGATACAATATGACTATGTCCAAACGGCGCGCGTTCCTGCGCCTTGGGGCGGCGGCCCTAGCTGCGCCCGCGCTTCTGACGGCCGGAAAGGCCAGCGCTGCCGGCGCCACGAAATGGCGCATGCAGGCCCTCTGGGGCGGTGGCACCACGCCGATGAAATACGAGGAGATGTTTTGCGCGCGCGTCGCCGAGCTTACCGGCGGGTCGCTGGAAATCACCCCCTTCGCGGGTGGCCAGATCGTGCCCTCGGCGCAGGCCTTCGACGCTGTGCGCGGCGGCGCGTTCCAGATGATGAAGACCTTCGATGGCTATACCGCCGGCAAGATCCCCGCGCATGGCTTTTCGTCCACCGTGCCCTTCGGTTTCCCCGATCCCGACCAATACGAGGCATGGTTCTACGAACGTGGCGGGCTGGAGATGGCACGCGAAAGCTATGCCCCCGCGGGTCTGACCTACGTCGCGCCCACGGTCTATGGCCAGGAACCGATGCATTCGACCGTACCGATCCGCAAGATTGCAGACCTGAACGGGCTGAAGGGGCGTTTCGTGGGCCTTGCGGCGGCTGTCATGGGTGATTTCGGCGTTGCCGTCTCTCCCCTGCCGACCTCCGAGGTCTATTCCGCCCTCGACAAGGGGCTGATCGAGGTTGCCGACCGGGGCGATATCAAGGCCAACTACGAAGAAGGTCTGCAAGAGGTCGCGAAATACCTGATCCTGCCCGGCGTCCATCAGCCCACAACGGCAACCTCCTATGTCGCCAATACGCGGGCCTATGACGCGCTGGATGATCAGCAAAAGGCCGCCCTCGCCGTCGCTGCACGCGAGATTTCCGGCAGCCTGCGCCAGAACATCATCGTATCGGACGGTGAATACCTCAAGAAATACCAGGACGCGGGCGTCGAGATCATCGATCTTGATACGGCGGATATTGCCGAGGCCCGCAATCAGGCCGTGGAATCTTGGAAGAAGGCTGCAACAGACGATCTGTCGACCCGCATGATGGAGTCCCAGATCGCCCTGATGCAAGAATTGCGCCTTCTCTGAATCCCCAAAAGACGCCGCACCTTGCGGGGCGCGGCGTCCTACCTGCGGAGCGTTCCATGATCTTCCTGTGCCGGCGCATCACAGCGCTCAACCGTTTGCTGTTCACCGCAGCGAAATGGCTGGTCTATGCCATCGTCCTGATGATGCTGTGGGAGGTGCTGTCACGCTACCTCCTCAACAGCCCGACGTCCTGGGCGCCCGAGCTGGCCACCCTGACCTTTGGCCCCTATTTCCTGCTCGGCGGCCCCTACCTGCTGCACCTCGGCGGGCATGTCGCCGTTGACGTCATTTCGGAAAAGGCGACGGGCGGATTCGCCGTCGCGCTGAAATTTGTCGGCCTGGCCCTTGCCGCCGTCACCGGCGCGATCCTGCTGTGGTTCAGCCTGCCTCTTGTCTGGCAATCCTTCAGCTATGGGGAAACCAGCTATTCCGCGTTCAACCCGGTGATCTGGCCCGCAAAGGCGTTTCTGCCGCTTGCCGCATTGCTGCTGCTGCTCCAGGCGCTGGCCGATGTCGGACTGACCGTCTCTTCCCGAAAGGAAGGTGCATGATGGAAAGCACCCTGACCCTTGCCTTCATGTTCCTTTCCCTCATCGTCTTCATGCTCAGTGGGGCAGGCCTGGCCTTCGTGCTGGGCGCCATCGCCTTCATCTCGACCATCCTGCTCTGGGGGCCGGCCGCGCTCATCGTTGCGGTGCTGAACACGTTCGAGACGATGACATCGGAATCCCTGATGGCTATTCCGCTCTATGTGCTGATGGCTTCGATCTTGCAGAAATCCGCGATCATCGATGCGCTTTACGACGCCATGGAGACATGGTTCTCCGGCGTCAACGGCGGGCTGGCGGTCGGCACGATTGCCATCTGCACCCTGCTTGCCGCGATGACGGGCGTTGTTGGCGCTGCCGTGGCCGCGATGGGTATCCTCGCCCTGCCCGCCATGCTGTCGCGTGGCTACTATCCGCCCCTGGCCCTCGGGGCGATCTGCGCTGGCGGCACGCTCGGCATCCTCATCCCGCCGTCCGTCGTCACGATCGTCTACGCCATCACTGCGCAGATCTCGATCGGCAAGATGTTTGCCGCCGGTATCGTACCGGGCATCATCCTGGCCTCGGCCTATATTCTCTATATCCTGGTGCGGACCTGGCTGAATCCCGACCTGGCCCCGAAACCGGACCAAACTGTGCGGATCCCCCTGCGCGTCAAGCTGGCCAAGCTCAAGAGCCTGATCTTGCCTGCCTTCGTCGTGATCGGCGTTCTCGGCTCGATCTACGCTGGCATCGCCACCCCGACCGAGGCTGCGGCCGTCGGTGTGCTCGGTGCCGCGATCTCGGCCATCGTCACCCGGCGCCTGTCGCCCGCGATGCTCTCCGAGGCCGCAACAGACACCCTGCGCGTCACCGCGATGATCCTTTGGATCACCATCGGCGCACGGGCCTTCATCTCGGTCTTCGTGGCCACGGGGGGCGCGGATTCCCTGCTCGGCTTTGTCGAAAATCTTGAGGCATCCCGGTGGCTGATCCTCGGGGTCATGGTGCTGGTGCTGGTGTTCCTCGGTCTGTTCCTGGATGAGATCGGGATCATCCTGCTTTGCGTCCCGGTGTTCCTGCCAATCATCATCGCGCTGGATTTCGACCCGCTTTGGTTCGGCGTCCTGTTCATGATCACGGCGCAGATGGCCTATATCACGCCGCCTTTCGGCTATACCTTGTTCTACCTGAAGGGGGTGCTTCCCGAAGGGATCGGGATCGGCCAGGTCTATCGTGGCGTCGTGCCCTTCTTCCTGATCCAGGTCCTGGTGCTGATCCTGTTCGCGATCTTTCCGGGTCTTGTCACCTGGCTGCCCGAAGCCCTGAACACCAATGCACGGTAATCCCATGTCCGACACCATCACGGTTTTCGAGGTCGGCCCCCGCGACGGTTTGCAAAGCCTTGGGGTGCAGGTTGCAACTGCGACGAAAATCGCCCTGATCGACGCGCTCGCCCGGGCCGGCTTGCGCAAGATCGAGGCGACCAGCTTTGTCAGCCCGCGCTGGGTGCCCCAGATGGCGGATGCAGGCGACGTGATGGCCGGGATCAATCGCCAGCAGGGTGTCACCTATGCCGCCCTGACCCCGAATGAACGCGGCCTTGACCTCGCACTGGCCGCAGGCTGTGATGAAATCGCGATCTTCGCCTCCGCCTCCGAAGGGTTCAGTCACGCCAACCTGAACTGTTCGATCGAGGAAAGCTTTGCCCGTTTCGCCCCGGTGATGCAGCGCAGTGCCGAAGCAGGTCTGCCGGTGCGCGGCTATCTCTCCGCGGTGATCGCCTGCCCCTACGATGGGCCGACGCCGCCCGCGCAGGTGCACCGCTGGGCGGAAAGACTGCTTGAGATCGGCTGTTACGAGGTTTCCCTGGGCGACACCATCGGCGCCGGCACGCCGGATACGCTCGGCAACGTACTGAAACCGCTCCTGCACGACATTCCGGCAGATCGATTGGCGGGACACTTTCATGACACCAATGGATTGGCCGGTGATTTGGTCGTGCGCGCGCTCGACCTCGGTCTGCGCACCTTCGACGCCTCCGTCGGCGGTCTGGGTGGTTGCCCATACGCGCCCGGCGCACCCGGCAACATAGATACCCGCAAGGTGCTGGAATGCGCGGCCGCGCTGGGGTTCTCTCATGGTGTGGATCTTGCTCTGCTGGGCGACGCCGAACAAATAGCGATGTCCATCGCGGCACGGTGATGACACGTCGCGCATCGCGTGACGGCGTGTCGCCGCTTGGACAGACCAAGGACGACACCCGCGGCTTTTGCCAGTGGCAGACGCGATGCCCTGCATCAAGCAACAGGTTCACTGACATGGCCGATGCACGCGCTGCCCGATACCCCCGGGCCGCCGCAGGATTTCAAATGTGCCAGACCTTACGGCTTGCACCCTCTACCGCAGGAACGAGGATAGCATCAGGATGATCGCCACGAACAAACCCGACATCGTCGGATAGAATGTGAGCGCAAATCCAAAGGCCCGATGCCGCGCGGGTCGTCCGATGCCCATGGCAAATCCGATCCGACCGACCACGAAGGCAAGCGAAAAGAGCGGCAGAACCCCGATCCAGTCGGCTGACAGCCCGAATGCCAGGGCGGGATAGACCATCGCGGCAAGCAGCGCCTGCTCGACCGTGTTGCTCAAATAGGCATGGGCCCGGGCCAGCCTGATATCGTCGGGTGGGTTCTGCCCATCGATTGCAGTGTCGTGCAGAAAGCGATGCCGTGCGACAAAGCCGACACCTGCCGCCAGCGCACTCCCCGGGCCGAGCAACGCACCGCCGAGAATCCACAGACGCCCGCCGACGCCTGCATCCTGCGCCGGAATGCCCCATGCGACGACCCAGAGAGCAACCACGCTGACGCAGGCATACGCCATTCCGGTTGCAACGCCGCGTTGTTCATCACTCAGCCCCATCTGCATCTCGTCGGTCCGTGTCGGTTGAACGTGTCGCTCCAGCCTGCTCTTCAATGTGTGCGGTTGCAACAGCGCCAGACATGTGCCCCGAATCCTGGCATTGCCGCCGAAATCTCGCCACGGTTCAGCGTCGAAATTCGGCCTGACGTTCGCCCTGTTGCAGGGCCATCTTTCAGGCGACCCAGTTCAATCCGATGGGGCGTGTCATTGGCCAGCCGCGCCGTCACCTCGTTCTGCTCTGCGCCCTGCCGCAACACGATCCAAGACGCGTCCGTCAATCGCCAACAGGCCGATGCTGATCAGAAGCATTCCGAAATAGTGGCGCCGCGCCAGATCCTCCCCCAGTACGAACGTGCCCAGCAAGATCGCGCTGACCGGCACCAGAAGCGTGACCAGACCAACATTTACCGCCCCGGCAGACGCAAGAATGCGGAAAAAGATGACATAGGCCAGGGCCGTTGAAACGATGGCCAGCGCAAGGATCGCCACAATCACTGGCGTACCAGGCATTGGCAGCTTCCAGGGCTGGTCAATGATCGATACGATCGGCGCCATCATCAGGGTGGTCGCGCTCAGCTGCCCGAATGCAACTTGCGTGGCCGTCAGCTGCATCGCCTTGAACCTGCGCCCGTAGACGCTGGCGAAACCATATGACAGCGCCGCCCCGAGACACGCCAGTATTCCCAGCGATGCGATGCTGGCTCCGCCAAGCAGATCGCCGCCAAGCAAGACGATCACACCCAGGAAACCGAACAGGATTCCGACCGCCTTGTTCGCCGCCATACGTTCATCCATCAGCAGGAAATGCGCCACGATGATGGAAAAGATCGGTGTCGATGCGTTCAGGATCGAGGCCAGACCACTTGGGATCATCGTCTGCGCCCAGAACAACAGGCTGAATGGCATCAGGTTGTTCAGTAACCCCATGACAAAGAACGGCAGCAGGACACCCCTGGCAAAGGGCCACCGTTCTGCGCGCAGCCACAGGATCAGGGCGAGGGTCAGCGCGGCCAATCCGGCCCGCAGGCCGACGATGGTCAGCGGCGGAAGCTGCTGAATGGCCACGCCCACGAAAAAGAACGAACCTCCCCACAACAGGGACAACAGAAAAAGGAACGACCAGTCCCGTGGTGTCATGCGCATCCGATATATCCAAATTGCGGTTGTATGCCCCGACAGCTACAGCCTCGCCCGCCCGGGCACTCGCCCTTTTCGGACCTCATCATCTGTCCATGCTCGCAAAAATGCGATTTCGTCCCTAATCTTCCGACATGCTTGATTTCGACACATGCAACGAAGCACGACTGAGGCGCGATCCGGCGTTTGACGGAAAGTTCTTCACGGCCGTTCGCACCACGATGATCTACTGTCGCCCCGTTTGCCCGGTAAAGCACCCGCTGACCAGGAACGTCAGCTATTTTGCCACTGCGGCGGCCGCAGAACAGGCCGGATATCGCCCCTGCCTGCGGTGCCGCCCGGAAACGGCGCCGTTCTGCGCGGCATGGAAAGGAACGCAGACCACGGTAGAGCGCGCCCTGAAGCTGATCGAAGATGGCGCGCTGGACACCGGCTCTGTCGGCGCGCTGGCGGATCGTCTGGGGGTCGGCGCACGGCACCTGTCGCGCCTCTTCGCGGAACATGTCGGCGCCTCGCCCCTTCAGACCGCGCAAACGCTGCGCATCGGGCGGGCAAAACGCCTTCTGGACGAAACGACGCTGCCGATCACCGACATTGCGTTCAGATCGGGTTTCGGCAGCGTCAGACGCTTCAACACGGTGTTTCAGACCCTCTATGGCCGCCCGCCCTCCTCGATCCGCAGGCCGAAACGATGAAAAGGCGCGGTGAATGCGATGGGCGGCAAGGTGACAATCGCCGCGCAGATGCATGAGTGAAAATCATGCTCTTTGGGCTTTCAAACGGTCGATCAGAAGCCGCAGCGCCGAGCTGAGGTTGCGCCGTCCCATGTAGCACAGGTGGTAGCCGTCAAAGGGCGGGCAGAACGGCGACAGCACCCGTCGCATACGGCCGCTCTCCAGGTCGGCGCGAACTTCGGGCAGCGGCAGATAGCCGATCCCGTGCCCGGCCCGCACCGCCTCCAGCACCAGGCCCGGATCATTCAGGATGAACGGACCTGACAGCTTCTTGACCACGTCATCCGCGTCGATCTCGAACTCCCAGTCATAGGTGGGGCCATCGGAACGGTGGCGCATCATGATGCAATCATGGGCATCCAGATCGTCCGGGTGCTCGGGCGTGCCACGCCGCGCAAGATAGGCGGGGCTGGCTACGGCGGCCATTTCCAGCTGCGGTCCGACCGGCACGGCGATCATGTCCGGACTGAGATGTTCCCCCAGGCGGATGGCACAGTCGAACCGATCCTCGGCAAGGTCCGAAAGCCGCCCTTCGCTGCTGATCTCGATCCGCACGTCGGGATAATCACGCACCAGTTGCGATGCCACCGGCCACAGGATGTCGCGCGTGGCGGGCGCACTGGACGTCACCCGCACCAGGCCCGAGGGCCGTTCGCCCAACGTGCGGATTTCCTCGATACGATTGCCAAGCTGCTGAAAGCTGGGGCGCAGCGCCGCCAACAGCTGTTCGCCCGCATCGGTGGCCGTGACCTTGCGGGCGCTTCGGTTGAGCAGGCGGACACCGATCTTGTCCTCCAGCCGCCGGATCGTGTGGCTGACGGCGGACTGCGACACACCCAACCTGTGGCCCGCACGCGTGAAATTACCTTCTTCGGTAACGGCAAGTAGGGTCGAGAGATCGCCCAGCAATTCGCGGTCCATGGTGTCGCCTCCTTCGATCCCGGTTTTCTGGGGCAATCCGCCACGCAAGGCAAAGGAAAAAACGTCGACAAGCATGAATCGGATTCATGGCAAGCATAAGATGGGGCCGCCTTTTCCGGTGCCGGGTGCCGCTCCAGATTGCAAGGCAGAACAGACACCCGAAAGGAGGGACTGACATGTCCACCGCGAACACCCCGACCGATCCCGAAAATCCTGCCCGTCGCAACCTGCTGATTGCATCCGGCACGGGCGCCGCCGCGCTTGCCATCGCGTCCCTGAGTGCTGAGGCCACGCTCGCCCAAGCGACTGCCAACTGGGACAAGACCTTTCCCGAGAGCGACCGCGTCGACCATCGAAAGGTCAGCTTTACCAACCGCTACGGCATTGCCCTTGTCGGTGACTTTTACCTGCCGAAAGATCGCGGTGACGCGCCGCTGCCGGCACTGGCCGTCGCGGGCCCCTTCGGCGCGGTAAAGGAACAGGCGGCGGGACTCTATGCCCAGGAAATGGCCGAACGCGGCTTTGCCACCCTGGCCTTCGACCCCTCCTATATCGGGGAAAGCGGCGGTATGCCCCGCTATGTTGCCTCGCCTGATATCAATACCGAAGATTTCATGGCCGCGGTCGACTTCCTCGGGCTGAATGCCGCGGTCGACCGCACGCGTATCGGCTTGATCGGCATCTGCGGCTTTGGCGGCATGGCACTGAATGCAACGGCCCCGGACAAGCGGGTCAAGGCCGTCGCCGTGACCTCCATGTACGACATGAGCCGCGTCAACGCGCAGGGCTACTATGATGCGATGACCGACGAACAGCGCGCCGAAACCCTGGCGGCGATGAGCCTTCAGAGGTGGGAGGATGCCGCCTCGGATGACGCCCCCAAACTGGCGGGCGGGCTGCCCGACACGCTGGACGGCATCGATGACCCGGTGATCACCATGTACCACGGCTATTACAAGACGGACCGTGGCTATCACTCGCGTTCGCTGAACTCGAACGGTGGCTGGAACGTGACGTCGCCCATGTCCTTCATGAACATGCCGCTGCTGACCTACATAGACGAGATTTCGCCCCGCCCGGCCCTTCTCATCGCCGGTTCCGATGCGCATTCCCGCTATCTGAGCGAAGACGCCTATGCCGCAGCGGCCGAACCGAAGGAACTGATGATCATCGACGGCGCGGATCACTGCGATCTTTATGATCAAAAGGACATCATCCCCTTCGACCGCCTGCAATCCTTCTTTGAGGGCCACCTCGCCTAAGCCTCCTCGCCTAGGCTGCTTGGCCACTCCAGGACACAGGGGACGACTCGATGAAAACCAAATTCGTTGCATCCGCCCTTGCCCTCGCGACCTCCGCCGACTCGGCGCAGGGGGGGGCGCGCGGACACTTCCCGACGCCGTGGCGACAGTGGCGCCGGCTCTCGGGGCCTATGCCGTCAATGACCTCTGCGGCACCGTCCGGACCGACGCCGCACTGTCGCTGCGCGACCGCGCGCCGGTGACATTCGCAGCACTTGTCACGCGTCACGAAGCAGACTCCGTCGGCCGTCATGCCGCGCTTGCACTCGACGCGGGCGTGACCCCGGCGGAACTGTCGGAAACCATCCCCCATCTTGCCTTCGATGCCTGTTGGCCCAGGGTGTTCTCGGCGATGCCCGTCGCGCGTCAGGTCTTCGAAAGCCGTGCAAATTGAAATCCCGAGGCGGGGCCGATGTGCCCCGTCGCCATATGAATGGAAAGACTAGATGAAGATCACCAGAAGCGGCAGCACGCCATCCACCCCCGGTCCCGACGATTACTTCACCGGCACCGTGCGGATCGATCCGATGTTCCAGGCCGACCTGCCGGGGCGCACCAGCGCCGCCCACGTCACCTTCGAACCCGGGGCCCGCACCGCATGGCATACGCATCCGGCGGGACAGGCCATCATCATCACGTTCGGTCGCGGTCGTGTTCAACGCGATGGCGGCCCGATCGAGGAGGTCACCGCCGGCGATGTGGTCTTTTTCCCGGCCGGGGAAAAGCACTGGCATGGCGCCGGACCTGAGACCGCCATGTCGCATATCGCGGTCCAGGAGAGCATCGACGGCACGCCCGTCACCTGGCTGGAGAAGGTTGCAGACGCGGATTATACCGGCTGATCTCGATTGAGCGCCGCATGTGGCGCGACAACAGCCCAACACCCGGGGACCTGTCACAGGCCCCCGGTTCTGCGTCGCATTCACACTGATTTAAGGGGCCTGTCTTGCGCCGCCCAGGTTTCGATCTGCCGCAGGCCGCGACTAGACCTCGATGAAATCACAGCCGCTTTCCTCGCCGGCGGCCTTCAGACCCTGTGACAACGGGCCTCCGCAAATTGTTCGTTCCAGGTCATGCACCCGGCCCCAGCGGTGTGGCGCCGTTCGGCCGATCTTGGCGTGATCGATCACCAGTGTGCGTTCTCTTGCGCAGGCGGAAATCGCCTGGCGCGCGCGGATCTCGTCCAGATTGAAATCCAGCAGGTCTCCGGTCTCGGACACGCCTCCGACGGAAAAGACGGCGTGATCAAAGCGCAGCCCGTCGAAAAACTCGCGGCTTTCCGCGCCAATCAGATCGAGATCGCGCAAGCGCACCTTGCCCCCTGCCAACAGGATGGTGATGTCCTCGGCCATGCGCAGCGCCAGAACCACGTGGATGTTGTTGGTGGCGACCGTCAGGCCTTCGTGCCCGACCAGGGCGCGCGCCACGGCTTCGACCGTGGTGCCGGTTCCCAGGGCGACCGTGGCGCCGTTCGGAATCATGCCGGCGACCGCGGCGGCAATCCTGTTCTTTTCCTGCCGGGACACGGCCAGGCGCGGCTGATAGTCGATGTTCTCTCCCGCGGCGAGGCTGGCCCCGCCGTGACGGCGCTTGACGATATGCGAGTCGTCCAGCGCGCGCAGGTCGGATCTCAGCGTCTGGACCGTCACCCCCAACATCTCGGACAAGGCCGATGCAGAGAGCTCTCCGTAACTGGACAGCAGGTTGACGATCCGGTCACGACGTCGCGCGGCTTCGCTGGGCATGATTTTCGCTCGAACCTAGTTGCTCCGCCTCAAAACTACATCGGGTCCTCCGCAAACTCAACAAAATCGCCGGAAAATAAAAATATCCCCTTGTTGTAGAACTGTCATGTGAAGCCGCTACCAAGCCTCCAAGAGAGACGAATCGAGATTCTGATCTTTCGAACGAAAATGCACCTTAGCAGGAGACTCCGATGTCCCGTTCCCTTCTGGCCGCTACCCTCGCCCTGACGCTTCCGACCCTGGCGGGCGCCGAAACCCTGACGCTCTATACGTCGCAACCCAACGAGGATGCGCAGCAGACCGTGGATGCGTTCATCGCCGCCAACCCCGGAATCGAGGTCGATTGGGTGCGCGATGGCACGACCAAGCTGATGGCACGTCTGACCGCCGAGATCGAGGCCGGTCAACCGCAGGCCGATGTGCTGCTGATCGCAGACACCGTCACCCTCGAAGGTCTGGCGCAGGCGGGTCAGCTGGCCGCCTATGCCTCGCCCGAGGAAGCGGCCTACGACCCCTCGCTCTACAGCGCGGACGGGTACTATCATTCGACCAAATTGATCACCACGGGCATCGTCTACAACACCGGCGCAGACGCCGTGCCGACCTCCTGGGCCGATCTTGCCAAGCCCGAGATGGCGAACCTCGTCGCCATGCCGTCGCCGCTCTATTCCGGCGCCGCCCTGATCCACCTCGCGACGCTGACCGAAACCGATGGCCTGGGCTGGGAGTATTACAAGGCCCTCGCAGACAACAACACGCGCGCCGAAGGCGGCAACGGCGGCACCTTCAAGGCCGTCGCATCGGGTGAAAAACCCTATGGTGTGCTGGTCGACTACATGGCGGTGCGCGCCAAGGCCGAAGGCTCGCCCGTCGACTTCGTCTTCCCGACCGAGGGCGTGTCCTACGTGACCGAACCCGTCGCGATCATGGCAGGCACCAGGCACATGGATGCCGCCGAAAAGTTCGTCGATTTCGTCCTCAGCGAAAAGGGACAGGATCTCGTGGTCGACATGGGCTATATCCCCGCGCGCAACGGCGTGGCCAGCCCCGAGGGGTTCCCGGCACGTGACGACATCAAGCTGATGGCCTTCGACCCCGCCAAGGCACTGGCAGACACCGACACCAACAAGGCCCGCTTTGCAGAGGTGTTCGGCGTCCAATGAAAACGCCCGCTTTCGCCAAGGGTGGCAGCCGGTCCCTGGACCGGCTGTTGCCGCTTATCCTGCTGCCGGTGGCGCTGATCGCGCTCGGCCCTGTCGTGCGCCTGTTGCTTGAGGGGATCGGGTTTGGCGACGGCCTGACCTCGGCGCATCTGGCGACGGTTCTGTCGCGGCCCTCGACCGGCACCGCCCTGCTGCACTCCCTGATCACCGCCGGCGGCGGGACGGTCCTGTCGGTCCTGATCGGCGCCAGCTTTGCTTTTCTGGTCGCGCTGACGGATATCCGGGGCAAGGGGGCGCTGGTGTTCTGCCTGATGGTCCCGATGATGATCCCGCCGCAGATCACGGCGCTGGCCTGGATGCAGATGGCCGGTCCGTCCTCGACCTTGCTGAAGGTGTTGGGGCTTGCGCCGCCCCTTGGCAGCCCGCAACCCTTGCATTCGCCCGGTGGCATCATCCTGTTGCTGGGCATTCAGCACGCGTCGCTGGTGTTCCTGACCCTGCGGGCCGGCCTGCGCATGATCCCCGCCGATCTGGTCGAGGCCGCACGCATGTCCGGCGCCGGGTCGCTGCGCGTCTGGGCGCAAACCGTGCTGCCATTGTCGATGCCTTCGCTGATTGCCGGCGGTGCGATGGCCTTTGTCACTGCCCTGGGCAATTTCGGAATTCCCGCCATGCTGGGCATACCGGCAGGCTACGCGACGCTGCCGACGCTGATCTACCAGCGCCTTGTCGGCATGGGCCCGTCTGTCCTGCCCGAGGTTGCGGTGCTGTCGCTGCTGATCGGGGCCGTTGCAATCCTGGGTATCCTGGTCAGCCGTTATGTTCTGTCGCGCAAGGGGTTCGGGCTGGTCGGCCTGTCCGGCAACCCCCTGGCATTGTCGCTCGGGCGGGGACGCGGGGCGGTGGAAATCCTGCTCTGGGGCTTCATCTTCGTGATCCTCGGCCTGCCGTTGTTCGCCCTTCTGGCGACCTCGCTCATCCCGGCCTACGGCGTACCACTGACCTTTGCCTCCGCCACCTTCGATGCGTGGAAAGAGGTGCTTTTCATTCAGCCCGGCACGCGGCGCGCCTATGGCAACTCGCTGATGCTCGCGACCTCCGCGGCGGCGATCCTGCTGGTGATCAGCCTGCCGCTGGCCTGGCTGATGGAGCGTCGCGCCAACCGTCTCAGCCGTCTTCTGGATGCGCTGATCGACCTGCCCTATGCCCTGCCGGGCGTTGTCCTGTCGATCGCCTGCATCCTGACCTTTCTGAACCTGCCCTTCACCGACATGACGCTGTACGGCACGATCTGGATCATCCTGCTGGCCTACCTGGCGCGATTTTTCGTGGTGATGCTGCGCCCGATCCAGGCCAGCATCGCGCAGCTGGATCCGGCGATGGAGGAGGCCGCGGCCAGTGTCGGCGCGCGCCTGTCGCGGCGTCTGCGCGATATCGTTCTGCCGCTCGCGGCCCCGTCTGCGGCCGCCGGGGCGATCCTGGTTTTCCTGACGGCGGTCAATGAACTGACCGTGTCGGCGCTGCTCTGGTCCTCCGGCACCGAAACGCTGGGCGTCGTCATCTACAACCTCGAAGACAGCGGCGAAACCGTCATGGCCTCGGCCCTGGCGATGTCCATCGTGCTTCTCATCGTCATGCTCATGGGGCTGGTTCAGGCCGGGGCAAAGCGTTTTCCAAAAGGTGTCATCCCATGGCAGAGCTGAGCTTTTCCAACCTCTCCAAGCAGTTCGACGGTGTTGCCGCGCTGGACAGCATCAATGCGCAGATCACGTCGGGGGAATTCGTCGCGCTGCTGGGGCCGTCGGGCTGTGGCAAGACGACGTTGCTGCGCCTGACGGCGGGCTTTGAACACCCAAGCGCGGGCGAGATCCAGATCGGCGGTCACACGGTGGCCGGTGCGGGCCAGTTCGTCCCGCCGGAGGATCGCGGCGTCGGCATCGTCTTTCAATCCTACGCGCTTTGGCCGCACAAGAGCGTTTACGCAAACGTCGCCTACCCGCTTGAGGTGCGCCGCGTGCCACGCGCCGAACGTCAGGCGCGCGTGGCCGAGGCGCTGTCCCTGACGGGCCTCAGCGACCTGGCGCAACGGATGCCGTCGCAATTGTCCGGCGGTCAGCGCCAGCGCGTCGCCCTGGCCCGTTGCCTGGTGTTCGACCCGCGCGCCGTTCTTCTGGACGAACCGCTTGCCAACCTCGACCTCGCTCTGCGCGCCTCGATGCAGGAGGTGTTCTCGATGTTCCACCGCCGCACGGGCGCCACCATGCTCTACGTCACCCATGATCAGGGCGAGGCGCTTGCCCTGGCCGACCGGGTTGCGGTGATGGCGGCGGGCAGGATCCGGCAATTCGCCGCGCCCGAGGTGTTGTACCGCGAACCCGTGGATTGCTTTGTCGCGGGGTTTGTCGGGGACGGTGCCGTGGTCTCGGCCCGCTGCACCGGACAGACCGACGGGGCCCGGCTGGTGCTGAATGTCCTTGGGCAGGAGGTCCTGTCGCGCAGCGCCACGCCCGAGCCGAGCCACGTCAGCATCCGCCCCGAGTCGATTGCGATCAGCGAAGATGCGCCGTTGCGCGCGCGCGTGACCGGCTGCACCTACCTCGGCGGGCAATTCCGCCTGACGTTGGACACCGCCGGCGAAACCCTTGTCGCCTTCGCCCGCCAGCGCGCCCGCATCGGCGAAACCGTCGGCATCAGGCTTCAGGATCTCTGGGCGTTCCGCGATCCTGGCGGCGTGATCACGATGCAGCGGGCGCTGGCCCATGCCTGACAACAGCCATCGGACCGCCCCCTGGATCGAGGTTCTGTCGGGGCTTGGTGAAAAGGGCCCGGCCTGCATCCGTCTGTGGACGGGTCAGGCCCTGTGGGTGCTGGACGTGGGCGTCGGGCCAGAAGCCACCTCGCCCTTCAACCCCGCCTGGATCGAGGGCGCGCAGCGCGTGTTCATCACCCATGATCATATCGACCACATCGGCGGTGCCGCCCATGCGGTCACCGCCGGCTTGCCGATCCATTGCACCGCCCAGACCGCCCGCGCGCTGCCGCCCGGCAGCAACGTCGTGGCCTTGCCTGAAAATGGCCGCAGCGTCATCGACGGCGTCCGTGTGACCACGGGGCGCAATGGCCATGCGTTGGGCGGCGTCTGGCTTCATTTCGATCTCGGGGACGGCCTGTTCTTTTCCGGTGACTGGTCCGAGGAAAGCACCTGGTTCGCCTTTGATCCGCCGCCCCGTGCAAAGACGGCATTGATCGATTCCTCCTACCACCTTGATGACATCGCCCAGTCACAGCGCATCTTGGCGCTCGATCAGATGCTCCTTGCACATCAGGATCGGCAGATCCTGTTTCCGGTGCCGCCCTCGGGCCGCGCTGGCGAACTGGCGCTGCACCTGATGCGGCACGGCGCGGTCAGCCTCGACGACAGTTGCCGCAGGGCGGTTGACCGAGCACTGCACAGCGGCAGCCTCAGCAGCGCGGCACAGCTGCTTGCGCCGCTGCTGGATCGCGGCTTTGACCCGGACGCACGCTTTCTGCTCTGCGACACGCCGAACGCGGATGCCGGCATGGCGGCCCAATTGGTGCGCGACTGGCATGACGATGGCCGGCTGGGACGGCAGGCGATGGTGCTGTTCACGGGGCATATGACGGCCCATGCGCGGGTCATCGCAGCCGAAGGCGGGCAATTTCTGCGCTGGAACGTCCATCCCCCGCTGTCGGATCAGATCGCGATGGTGCGCCGTCTGGATGCACACCGCTACGCGCCGCTGTTTTGCTCCCAACCCGAGGATTACCTGCTCGAACCGCGCTTTCAGGCGGATCTCGTGCTGAACGAAAGGTGCCTGTTGTGACGCTGCGCGCCCGGCCCTTCGTGCTGATCCGCCATGGCCAGACGGATGCCAACCGCGACCATCTTGTCGCGGGCCGCACCGAGGCACAGTTGACACAGGTGGGCCGCCGCGCCGCGCAGGCGCTGTCGGGTTGGGAATGGCCCGCCGATACGATGCTATTCGTCAGTCCCCAGCAGCGGGCGCGCGAAACGGCCCGCCTGGCCTTTCCGCATCACAGCCCGGTTCTGCTCGAGGGGTTGCGCGAACGTGATTGGGGGCTTCTGGAAGGCCGCCCGGTGTCCCAGCTCCTGCCGCGCGATCAGACGCCCGAGCAGGGAGAGGCCTGGCCAGACATGATCGGTCGGGTTTGCGCCGCGATTGCGGTCGCGCAGGATGCCGCGGCCGGTCGCCTGCCTGTCTGCGTCGCCCATTCGGGCGTCATCAGGGCCGCGCGCCACCTGACCGGCGGGGCCGCCGACGGTCCCTCGCCCGCAAACACCACCCCCTACCTGTTTTCCCCCACCCCCGAGGGCTGGCGTGAAACCCTGCTGGAACAGAAAGACACCCGATGGATTGCGTGATTTTCGATATCGATGGCACCTTGGCCGAATTTGACGCTGATCGTCTGGGCCATCTGGTGCATGGCGCGGTCAAGCACTGGCAAATCTTTCACGAAGAGATGGCCTCCGCCGCGCTGATCGCCCCCGTCGCACGGCTGTTGCACACGCTCAGGGCGCAGGGCAATGCGGTCGTGTTGTGTTCAGGGCGCCCCGATGGGTGGCGGTCCCATACCGCGAAATGGCTCGAACAAATGGAAATTCCCTATGACGCGCTCTATCTGCGCCGCCGCGACGAAGATGGCGCCAGCGATCCGGAGGTAAAGCGCAGCGCGCTCGACCGGATACGCGCCGACGGGTATCAGCCCTGGCTTGTCGTCGATGACAGAAGCGCCGTCGTCGCCTTCTGGCGCGAGGCCGGACTGACCTGCCTGCAATGCGCCGCGGGGGATTTCTGACCCCGGCACGTGCCGCCCCTTGGCCCCGCCCCTCACGCCGCAAAGACGCTCTGCCTCCTGAAGGGAACGGAGGCCGGGATGCTACGGCGGGCAAGGTGCCTCAGCCGCGCGGGCCTTGGGTGTGCTGACCCTGGGAGCCTGACCTGGCGTCCTCAGGGGGCACCACCTGCACACGACGCGCCTCATCCGACCAGCGCACATTCCAGACGCCAAGGATACCCGCCTTGTTCTTTATGATCTCCCATCGCATCAGGGTCGAAACTTCGCTCTCGGGATCGAACAGCGGGCGCACCCGCCAGCGCGTCTCAGCCGCGTTGGACCCCATCCCCTCGGGGATCAGGCACAGCCCCGTCGTGCCACCTGCCCTTGCCGCCAGTTGCAGCCGCCGCCCTTCGCGCAGATCCAGCGGGCGGGTGATGTCGATCAGAACGCAGGACAGCGCGCCATCGCGCAGCGCTTCCTCGGCCACGGCAAGACTGTCGACCTCGGTCTTTGTCTGCGCCATCAGCATACGGGACGGCTCAAATACCGACGTGATACCGACAGGATACAGTGCCTCTTTCTGACGCTGCTCCGGGCGGATCCACAACGCTCCGCCCTGCCCCGATGCCGCGACCATCGCCGCAAACGCGGCGGACCCCAGCCCGCAGCATTCGTGAACCCGCCCGACGCGCAAAGGAAAAACACTGGCGAAATCTGGCTGCATGGCGATGATCGTATCTCGACTGTTGTACCGGCAGGACCGGGCCGCGACGACCCTGGCTCGCCATCAATATCGTGTTCCCCGCACGGCGTCACATGCCCGCAAGGACAGCTCGGTTATCGAGGTCCCGTCCGATCATTTCAAGGTCAACGCGTATGACAAGACCTTGTTCTCGCAGCGGGGTCCGATCTGGGGCGCACACAGAATTATCGCCCTGCGCCAACCAGAAACGCGTCGCCCAAAGGCAAGGTTGCACCATCAAACAGGGATCGACCGGCAAAGGCAGCCCGCGGTCAAGGTGTTGAATTTTCAGGGGAAAATGGTGCACCCAATAGGATTCGAACCTATGGCCTCTGCCTTCGGAGGGCAGCGCTCTATCCAGCTGAGCTATGGGTGCGTGCGGGCGTCTATAACGGCTCGCTGAAATCTCTGCAATGGCCTGCGCACCGCGATTGCGCAGTTTTCCACCCGCACCGGACTTGGATCAACCGGACTTGGATCAACCGGGCTTGGAATACCCGGGCTTGGCCACATCAGGCGCAGGCGATCACGTCACGCATTTCGCGTCAGGCTTTGACGGCCTGCGCCAGCATGGTCATCTCGGGGATCATCGTGCGGATCGCCACATCACGAAAGCCGCCGTCGGACAATGTCTGTGTCAGCCATCCCGCATCAAGGGACCGCGCCTCGGGGGTAAAGGCGGTATGCTGCAATTGCCACAGCGCCGCGAGAGAGGGACCGGTGCGGTCCGCCTCGACAATGAAATCATGGATCAGGATCATACCGCCGGGGTTCAGAACCGACAGCGCCTTTTCGATCAGCCCGTCATGGGTTTCGCCCGGAACGCCGGAAAACAGGTAGGACATCAGCACCACGTCCTGCCCCTTGGGCCATTCGGCCTCAAGCGCGTTGCCGTCCTGATATGTGATGCGGTCGCTCAGCCCGGCCTCCTCGACATACCGCCGGCCCAGCTTGGCGACATTGGGAAACTCCAGCACGGTGGCCGTCAGATCGTCAAACGCCTTGCACAGCGTGATATCAAAGGCTGCCGTGCCACCCCCGACATCCAGCAGCGCCTTGCCCCCCGACAGATCCAGAGTTCGGGCCAGTTGCCGTGCCGGGCCCAGCGATCCGGCGTGCTGGCTTTCGGAATACAGCCGTGCCTCTTCGGGGTCGGAAAACCAATCGGCATAGCTCTGGGTCGTGCCTTCTTCCATCGTGCCCATCAGGGCGCCTTCGATCTGGTCCAGCAGCGGGTACATCTGCTTGCCGACCTGAAGGCGGATGTAGTCGCCAAAATCGTACTTGGCCCCCTTGACCAGAAAGGCCTCGGCGGCGGGAGAGTTGGAAAAGACGGCATCTTCGACACTGACCAGACCCAGCCCCGCCAGCGCGGTCAGCAGGGTCATCGCCCGATCTTCGTGGATGCCTTCGGCCTCGGCCAGCGCGGCGGCCGTCATCGGCGCCTGTGCCAGATGCGAAAACACCTTCAGTTCCAGCGCTGCGAACAACGCCTTGGACCCCATGAACCCGAATGCAATTTGCGAAATTTCGTCGGCTTCGGTCAAAAGGGTCATGGAACGCTCCTGCGGATGTGGAAAACTGACCCAAGCCTAGGCCCGTTCCCGCCACATGGGAACCCACCGGGTCAAAAACGACAGGTCCAATGTCGCTATTGCCCAATCCAACGCCGCAGAACGCCGTTTCACGCCGTGACTGTCGGTGCCTTTTGCGCACTCCGCCCTTTGGCGCATGCCGGCTGGCCCCCTATCGGGGGCTCAGCCTTCACATGGTGGGCGGGACATGCCGGGCCGGGATCACGCGAAAAGGTCGTGCGCCAGTTCCAGCGCCTCGATCAGCACATCCACCTCGGCTTCGGTGTTGTACATGGCCAGGCTGGCACGGCAGCTCGCGGCGATCCCCAGCGTTTCCATCAACGGACCCGCGCAATGATGCCCGGCGCGCACCGCCACGCCCTTCTTGTCGAGGATGGTCGAAATGTCATGCGCATGGGCCGCGCCGTCCAACGTAAAGCTGAAGATGCCGCCCTTGCCCGGTGCATTGCCCTGGACGTTCAGCCAGTTCAGGCCATGCAGCTTTTCCGTCGTATAGGCCGTCAGCGCCATCTCGTGTGCGTGAATGGCCTCCATGCCGATGCCGGTCATGTAATCGAGCGCCACGCCAAGTCCGATCATCTGAACGATGCCGGGCGTACCCGCCTCGAACTTCATCGGCGGGTCGTTGTAGATCACCGCGTCGCGGCTGACCTCGCGGATCATGTCGCCGCCGCCCAGGAACGGGCGCATCTGCGCCAACCGGCTGGCACGGCAATAGATCGCACCGGACCCCGACGGGCCATACAGCTTGTGACCGGTGATGGCGTAGAAATCACAGCCGATGTCCTGAACATCGACAGGCATGTGCACCGCCGCCTGCGATCCATCGATCAGCGTGGCAATACCGCGCGCCTGCGCGGCGGCGCAGATCGCCTTGACGTCGACGACGGTGCCCAGAACATTGGACATCTGCGTGATCGCCACCAGTTTCGTGCGTGGCCCCATGGCCGCGATCACGGCCTCCGGGTCCAGCGATCCGTCGGCGTCGACATCGACCCATTTCAGGACAACGCCCATACGCTCGCGCAGGAAATGCCAGGGCACGATATTGGCATGATGCTCCATCACCGACAGGACGATCTCGTCACCGGCCTGCAACCGGGGCATCGCCCAGGAATAGGCCACCATGTTGATGCCTTCGGTGGTGCCCGAATTCATCACGATCTCGTCTTCGCTGGCCGCGTTCAGGAACCGTGCGATGGTACCGCGCACCGCCTCGTACTTGTCCGTGGCCAGGTTCGACAGGAAATGCAGGCCCCGGTGCACATTGGCATATTCGTGCGAATAGGCCTGCGTGATCGCGTCGATCACCACCTGCGGCTTTTGCGCCGAGGCGCCGTTGTCCAGATAGACCAGCGGCTTGTCGTTCACGGTGCGCGACAGGATCGGGAAATCGGCACGGATTGCATTGACGTCGAACATATCAGACCTCCACGGGCGCAACGCCCATAGCAGACAGCAGCACCGAAAGAACCAGCACGGCAGAAACAAAAGTGACACCGACGACCCCGACCGCCTTCAGGCGGGTTTCAAAGCCATGGGCGGCCGCGACAAAGCTGATCATCATGTAGATGCCCCAGATCCCTGCTGCCATCCCGATCAGCCAGGCCAGCGCGGGCACCAGCATCCCGACAACGCTCAGCACGACCTGCGCGGCCAGCCGCAGGATCTGCAACCACAGCGTCACCCGCAACAGCGTCGTCGTCGTGCCGGTCCCGCCGAACATCCGCCCGACCACGGCAAGGATCGCGGCGCTGCCCCAGACAACCGCGCCGACCAGAGCCGCCAGCACGATCGGCGAGGCGAACCCACCGGGAAAGAAATCCACCGGCAACAGCAGGCCATACAACAGCCCGTTCAGCACCGCGACCAGCGCCAGCGTCAGCGGCACCACCGCCGGATTCAGCGACGTCGCCACCAGCAGCGGCGCTGCGGCCTGCGGGTTGAGGATGCTTTGACGCGCAAGGTCAAACCAGGATGAAGTCATGCGTGGCGGCTCCCCGATTGCGGGCTGAAGTGCGCTTCGATCAGCCCGGCCATCCAGAACACCAGGACGGCGAGGCACCATAATATTCCGACTGCGCTGCTGGCCGGTCCGGAGCCGATGAAACCACCGACCAGGCCGTCCAGCAGCATCAGCGGCATTGCCGCGGCAAAGGCCCAGAACAGCGCGATCCGGCTGGCATAGGCACTGCCCCGCCCGCCGAAAAGCCGCGCCACCAGATGCGTCAGCGCCGCCAGCACGTACATGATCAGCGGCAGGATGAAGACCAGACCCAGCAACGACCCACCCAGCAACATTTGCAGGTCTTCGCCGCTGGCATCGGCCTGGCGCACCAGCCGGGGCCATTGCGCGACAAACGCCATTGTCCCCGCGCCCATGGCCAGCACCAGCGCGCGATCCTCGCGCACGCCCGCCGCCAGCAAGTGGCGGATGACGCGGCGGGGATGCAGATAGGTTGCCCCGATATTCCCGAGCAGCGACATCAGTCGATGCGACGGTCCAGCCAGGCGCGCAACCGCTCCAGCAGGACGTCACGCAACGCTTCGTCCTCGATCTCCTCCAGCGCCTGCGCCAGAAAGGCAAGCGTCAGCAGGTTTGTCGCCTCGGCCTCGCCCACACCCCGGGCGCGCAGGTAAAACAGCGCATCCTCGTCGATCGCGCCGCTGGTCGAGCCGTGCGAACAGGCCACATCATCGGCATAGATTTCCAACTCGGGCTTGGCCAGGAATTCGCTGTCACCATCCAGCAAAAGCGATTGGCTCAGCTGATACCCATCGGTCTTCTGCGCGCCCGGCTTGACCAGGATCTTGCCCTGGAAAATGCCCTTCGCGCCATTGCGCAAAACCTTCTTGAATACCTGACGGCTTTCGCAGTTCAGCGCATCGTGGGTGACAAACACCGTATCGTCGTGCAGGAAATCCCCGTCGCCCATGCAGGCGCCGGCCACATGCGCCACGGCGTCGTCCCCGACCATCTCGATGATGCATTCGTTGCGGGTCAGCACGCCGTTGGCGGTCAGGGTAAAGCTCTTGAACAGGGCCTCGGCCTTGATGCGGGCAAAGATATGCGTAACGGCGCGGCGTTCATGATCACGCCCCTGGGCGCGGACGTGGTGAAACTTCGCACCCTCTCCGACCTCGACCTCCATCACCTTGTTGAACCGGGCGGCAGCGGGGCCGTTTTCCAGCAAGGTCAACTCGGCTCCGTCGTCCAGCTTGATCACGTGGTGCATCATCACGTCGGATGCAGTGTCGCGATGGTGATAGACGATCGACACGGCCTTGTCGGTCTTGCCGCTGACGCGGATCAGCAGGCCATCGGTTGCCGCCCAGGTGTTCAGCGCCGCCAGCGGGCGCGGCACCGGGTCCTGCCCGGCCGTCTCCAGCTTGCCATACAGCGCCTTGGCCCAGTGAATGTCGGATCCCGCCTGCGACAGCCGTTCGATGGTCACGCCCGCCGGGGCCAGTTCATCACTTTCCTCGGGGTCGAAAACGCCATCGACAAAGACGATCTTGACGCGGTTCATATCGCCAAAGACTTCGGGTTCGCCACTGTGGAACACGGCGGCGGCCGGCGCCTCGGGCTGAACCAGCGTCTGCGGCCGCGTGAACTTCCAGTACTCATCGCGCGCACCGGGCAGCCCCATCGCGCGCAATCGGGCCAGCGCGTCGCTGCGCGGCTCGGCGCTCCAGCCGCGTACATCGGGCGTGCCGATGGCCGCGATGCGGGCCTCGGTCGCGTCGATCTTGGCCTGCGTCAGTTTCGGTTTGCTCGGTGCGATCATACCTGCGCCTCCGCCAGCAGATCCGCATAGCCGTTCTCTTCGACTTCCAGTGCCAGCTCGGGCCCGCCGGTCTTGATGATGCGGCCATTCGACATGATGTGCACGACGTCCGGTTTGATGTGATCCAGCAGACGCTGATAGTGGGTGATCACCAGGAACGACCGCTTGCCGTCGCGCAGCGCATTCACGCCCTCCGACACCAGTTTCATCGCGTCGACATCCAGGCCCGAATCCGTTTCGTCCAGGATGCACATCTTAGGCTCCAGCATGGCCATCTGAAGGATCTCGTTGCGCTTCTTCTCGCCCCCGGAAAAGCCGACGTTGACGGGGCGTTTCAGCATCTCTGCATCAATCTTCAGGCTCTTGGCCTTTTCCCGCACGGCCTTCAGGAATTCCGCCGCACTCAGCTCGTCTTCGCCGCGCGCCTTGCGCTGCGAATTCACCGCGGTACGCAGGAACGTCATGTTGCCGACGCCGGGGATCTCGACCGGGTACTGGAACGCCAGGAACAGACCCGCCGCGGCGCGCGCCTCGGGGTCCATGTCCAGCAGATCGTGATCCAGCAACCGGGCCGAACCGTCGGTCACCTCGTAACCGCCCTTGCCCGACAGGACATAGGACAGGGTCGATTTGCCCGACCCGTTCGGGCCCATGATCGCATGTACCGTACCAGGCTCGATCGTCAGGTCGACGCCCTTCAGGATCTGCTTGTCTTCTTCTTCAAGTTTGACGTGCAGGTTCTTGATTTCCAGCATGTTTTGTCCTTTCTTCACGCGACGCCTCAGGCGCGCGTCATCATTCTGAATACGTCCAGCAGCCGGTCCGCCGGGACCGCCATCGGCGCAATGTCGAATACGGCCAGACGGCCGATATGTGTCGGTTGGCCCACAAATGCCTCGATCTCGTGGTAATGCGGGCGGTTAACATAATCGTCGAACAGCAGGGTCACGGGCCGGGTGATGCGAAACGCCGTTGCCAGCACGCAGCCGGTGCGAAACCGCCCGTCCACCAGCACCACGTCAGGGTGCGGCATGTCGGGCCGGTCCCAGACCGCCAGCGGATAGGCCGCGAACCTGCGCCACTGGCTGTCATCCAGCGGATAGCCCCAGTTCTCCATCGGGCCGATATCGGCATGCACCACCTCGACGGACGATGCCGGCGGGTTGGCGACAAACCAGTCGCGCATCATCTGCGCCCATTGCCCGTCGCTTTCAACGCTGGTGATCTGCTTGCCCGGCATTTCAGCCGCCATGACGGTCGACCCGCCAGATCCGTACTCGAGGATCACGTCGGCCTCGCCATAGGCCAGCCGCACGGCATCTGCGACCTTCGCGGGAAAGGTCAGCTGCGGCCGCTCGGGCAGGCTGTCTTGCAGGGCCGGGGTCATCTTACGCGACCACCACCGCCGTACCGGAGACACTGACCATCAGCATGGAATCTCCCACCACTTCATAGTCCAGGTCGATCCCCACCACGGCATTGGCCCCCAGTGCGGCGGCGCGCTGTTCCAGCTCGTGCATGGCGGTGTCGCGGGCGTCCTGAAGCTTGCTTTCGTAAGCTCCCGAACGGCCCCCGATGATGTCGGTGATACCGGCAAAGAAATCGCGCACGACATTGGCCCCCATGATCGCCTCGCCCACCACGATTCCGCGGTAGTCGGCGATCTTGCGGCCCTCGATGCTGTTCGTCGTCGTCAGGATCATGTCGTGTTCCTCAGCCAAGCGTGGGGTGCGCCCACAGTCGGGCGCACCGGGGGATCGGGCCTGATCAGCCCACCGACCCTTCCAGAGAGATCGCGACCAGCTGCTGTGCCTCCATCGCGAATTCCATCGGCAGCGCCTGCAACACGTCGCGACAGAACCCGTTGACCACCAGCGCCACGGCAGCCTCCTCGTCCATGCCGCGTTGACGGCAATAGAACAGCTGTTCGTCGTCCACCTTCGATGTCGTCGCCTCGTGCTCGACCCGCGACGAATTGTTCTTCACTTCGATGTAGGGCACCGTATGGGCCCCGCATTGATCCCCGATTAGCAGGCTGTCGCACTGGGTATAGTTCCGGCTTTCCCGGGCCTTCGGGTGCATCGAGACGAGACCGCGATAGGTGTTCTGCGCGCGGCCGGCACTGATCCCCTTCGACACGATCCGGCTTTTCGTGTTCTTGCCAAGATGGATCATCTTGGTGCCGGTATCGGCCTGCTGCATGTTGTTGGCGATGGCGATCGAATAGAACTCGCCCTGGCTGTCGTTGCCGCGCAGGATGCAGGACGGGTACTTCCAGGTCACGGCAGACCCGGTTTCGACCTGCGTCCACATCACCTTGGCCCGGTCGCCCCGGCAATCGGCCCGCTTGGTGACAAAGTTGTAGATGCCGCCCTTGCCGTTCTCATCGCCCGGATACCAGTTCTGCACCGTGGAATATTTCACCTCGGCGTCTTCCTCGATGATGATCTCGACGACGGCCGCGTGCAGCTGCGCGATGTCACGCTGCGGCGCGGTACAGCCCTCAAGATAGCTGACATAGCTGCCCTTGTCGGCGATGATCAGCGTGCGTTCGAACTGGCCGGTGTTTTCGGCGTTGATGCGGAAATAGGTGCTCAGCTCCATCGGGCAGCGCACACCGGGCGGCACGTAGACGAACGAGCCATCGGAAAACACGGCCGAATTCAGCGTCGCGTAAAAGTTGTCCGACACCGGCACGACCGAGCCGAGGTATTTCTTCACCAGCTCGGGGTGATCGCGGATTGCCTCCGAGATGGAGCAGAAGATCACGCCCGCCGCCTTCAGTTCCTTCTGGAACGTCGTGCCGACCGAGACGGAATCGAACACCGCATCCACCGCGACGCGGCGTTCGGGCTTGTCCTCGTCCAGCTCGTCCGCGCCCTCGACCCCGGCCAGGATCAGTTGCTCTTTCAGCGGAATGCCCAGCTTCTTGTAGGTTTCCAGCAGCTTGGGGTCGACATCGTCCAGCGATTTCGGCTTTTCTTCCATGCTTTTGGGGCGGGCATAGTAATACTGGTTCTGGAAATCGATCTCTGGATACTCGACCATGGCCCAGGTCGGTTCTTCCTTTTCCAGCCAGCGGCGATAGGCCTGCAAACGCCAGTCCAGCATCCACTCCGGCTCGCCGTTCTTGTCCGAGATCAAACGAACGATATCCTCGCTCAGCCCCAGCGGGGCATAGTCCATCTCGATATCCGTGTTCCAGCCATACTTGTAGGCTCCGCCAACCTTGCGGACCGCATCTACGGTCTCTTGATCGACGCCTTCCTTGACATCAGCATTGGTGACGTCGGGCGTGTCCATCTTGGTCATGGCATCTCGTCCTGTTCGCTGCTCACGCCGCCTTGGCGCGATGTTTCGTCCGTTGCGCCAGCCAGACCCTGGCAAAGCGCTCAATTTCATCGTCCGTCGTCCACGGACCCAAGGATACCCGCAGCGCACCGCTGGCAGCCTCGTCGTCGAATCCCATGGCGCGCAACACCTTGCTGGCGCGCACCTTGCCGCTGGAACAGGCCGATCCCGCGCTGACCGCGATCCCCGCCAAATCCATCTGCATCACCTGCGTTTCGCCCTTCCATCCGGGCGAGATCAGGTTGCTCGTGTTGGGCAGGCGCTTTGGCCCTGTTCCGGCCTGCGCGTCAAGCCCTGCAATTGCCAGATCCGGCACCGCATCGCGCAGCATCGCCTCCATCCGGTCGCGCCGCGCGGCGACCTCGTCCCACAGACCGGCATCCAGATCCCGCGCAGCCGCTTCTGCCGCCGCCCCGAACCCGGCGATGCCGATCACGTTTTCCGTGCCCGCACGGCGGCCCATTTCCTGACCACCGCCGCGGATCTGCGCGGCAAGGTCGGTGCCCCGTTTCATCACCAGCGCGCCGATCCCCTTGGGACCGCCCAGCTTGTGCGCCGAGACCAACCCCATCTGGCACCCGAGCCAGTTGAACGCAATGGGCAGCTTGCCAAATGCCTGCGTCAGGTCGCTGACGGCCAGCCCCTCCGGCAGGGTCTGAACCACGCCGGTCTCACTGTTGGCCAGTTGCAGGGCCGCGCCCGCAGGCTCCGCCACGCTGACCCGGCCCAGGCCATCGACCGGCAGTTTCTCGCCCGCCCAGGCCAGCAGCGCGTCGTGTTCCACCTGCGCCATCGCCAGGTTGCGCCCGGCCAGCGCCAGCGCGGCTCCCTCGGTCGACCCCGAAACAAAGACGATATCGGCGCCCTCGGCCCCGAGCGCCGCCGCAACCTGCGCCCGCGCCCGCTCGATCAGCGATTTCGCCCCGCGCCCCTCGGCATGAACCGAAGACGGGTTGCCCGACACATCCATCGCCGCGATCATCGCGTCGCGCGCCTCGGGGCGCAGCGGCGTTGTCGCGTTGTGATCCAGATAGAGCCGAGCCATCGTGGCAAACCCCCTTCGCCACATCGGTGACGACCTATTCATGTTGTACCGACAAAGGCGACCAGACCCGGCAGCCCCCGGCGTCAGGGGGCATCTTCGCCCCCCTCGGCCCGGCTTTTCCTGCCCGACGACACATCCGTCGGGTCATGTGTTGTTCCCGCGCCGAACAGGCGCTGTTCAGGCCTCGTCGACGATTTCGAACAGGTTCGGCACCGCCGGACAGGGCGCCAGTTCGTTGCGCACCACATCGCCCAGCGTCGTCTGGTGCAGGAACACGTAGACATGCGCGCTCAGCCCCTCCCACAGACGGTTCGTCATCGACTGGGCCCGGCTGCCCGACGTCGCACCCGACGCCCCGGCGCCCTTGTGCATCGCGCTGACCGTCTCATCGACCGCCGCCAGAATGTCGACCACCCGGATCTCCATCGGGGCCTTGGCCAGGCGATACCCGCCGCCGGGCCCGCGCACGCTGACCACCAGACCCGACCGGCGCAGCTTGACGAAAAGCTGTTCCAGATAGGGCAACGACACCGACTGGCGCCGCGAGATATCCCCGAGCGCGACAAGCGAATCCGCCGGTTGCAGGGCAATATCGGCCAGCGCGACCATGGCATAACGCCCCTTGGTACTCAGTTTCACGCGGAACTCCTTGCCCGACGGGTTGATTTCATTGACCTTAGCGCCCGCGCAGACTATCTGGCTGGATAGCCCGCGCCGGACCCGTTCGGCCGGTTTAGAATATTTCTAAGGTGCCCGATAAAATTCGTCAAGAATATAGCACCACACACGAGGATTACTCCATAATGCCCGAGGTCATCTTTCCCGGACCCGAAGGTCGCCTTGAAGGGCGTTACCACCCCCAAAAAGACCGTGACGCGCCCATTGCCATCGTCCTGCACCCGCATCCGCAGTTCGGCGGCACGATGAACAACAAGATCGTCTACAACCTGCACTACGCCTTCTACAACATGGGCTTCACCGTCCTGCGGTTCAACTTCCGTGGCGTCGGTCGCTCGCAAGGCGAATACGATCAGGGTATCGGTGAATTGTCCGACGCGGCCTCGGCCCTGGATTACCTGCAATCCATGAACAGCAATTCCAAGCATTGCTGGGTTGCGGGCTTTTCCTTCGGTGCGTGGATCGGCATGCAATTGCTGATGCGCCGGCCCGAAATCACCGGTTTCATTTCGGTCAGCCCGCCCGCCAACATGTACGACTTTTCGTTCCTGGCGCCCTGCCCGGCCTCCGGCCTGATCATCAACGGCGGTGCCGATCGTGTTGCGCCGCCTGCCGATACCGCCAACCTGGTGTCCAAGCTGCAGGAGCAGAAGGGCATCACCGTCACGCACGACCAGGTGGATGGCGCGGGCCACTTCTTCTCCGACGGCGATCAGCTGGACAACATGATCGGCACCGTCAGCGATTACGTCAAACGCCGCCTGACCGAAACCAGCCGCTGAAAATCCGCCCCGCGGCCCCCTTCACTGGGGTCGGGGGCACCCGGCTGCCCGTTTCCCACGTCCGTCCGCCCGCTCTGCACGGCCATCCCCTCTGCACGGCCATCCCCTCTGGACGGACTTCCGCTCAGACCCTGCGCCCCCCGCATCATCGCCGCGCGCCGCTGACTTGCGCTTTTGCCGCCACGGGCATACCCCTGCGCCAATTGCCGCAGATCGGACACGCCCCATGGATACCAGACGCCTCGACGCCCAGCTCGCCTTTCTGACCGAGGCCGACCGGCTCAAGAGCGTGACGCGCGCCTCTACCCTGACCGACCAGTCGCGCGCCGAAAATACCGCCGAACATTCCTGGCAGGCCGCGCTCGCCGCGCTGATCTTTCTGCCCGGCCTTGCCCCCGACCGACTGGACCGCATCCTTGCGATGCTGCTGCTGCATGACCTGGTCGAGATCGACGCAGGCGACCAACCCATCGACCTGCCCCACGATGCCGATGCACTGGCGCGCGCCGAACAGGCCGCCGCCGCCCGCCTGTTCGCCCTGCTGCCCGGCGATCAGGGGGCAGAGTTTCATACGCTCTGGTCCGAGTTCGAGGCGAACCGGACCGCAGATGCCCGCCTTGCCAAGTCCATCGATTACGCCGTCCCGGTGATCCAGGTCTGGGCCGCCAGCCCGCGCCGCGCCGATCACGAAAAGGTGGCCCGCGACAATTGCGCCACGGGCCGGGCCCGCCTGATCGAACAGACCCTGCCCGACCTCTTCAGCCACCTCGCCTCGGAACTGGCGGGGGCCGATCCTGTGGTCGCCGCCCGCGCCGCCTTCGTGGCCGAGGCCGACCGGCTCAAGACCATCACCCGCGCCACCACGCTCTGCGATGGCTCGCGGTTCGAAAATTCCGCCGAACATTCCTGGCACCTCGCGCTCTATGCGCTGACCCTGGCCGAACACGCACCGGCAGGCGTCGCGCCGTTTCGGGTGATCCGCATGTTGCTGCTGCACGACCTTGTCGAAATCGACGCGGGCGATGCCCCGATTTATGCCCAGACCGCGGCGTCCCAGGCCGCCATGGCCGACCTGGAAGAAGCCGCCGCCGCCCGCCTGTTCGGGTTGCTGCCCGCCGATCAGGGGGCCGACCTGAACGCCCTTTGGCATGAATTCGAGGAGGCCGAGACGCCCGACGCCCGTTTTGCCAAGGCACTGGACCGGTTTCAGCCGCCCATGCAGAACATCGCCTCCGACAGTGTGTCCTGGCGCAGCAACAACGTCACCTACCAGATGGTCGATGCCCGTGTCGGCGCAGCCGTGCGTCGCTCGCTTCCCGATCTCTGGGCGCATGTCGCCCCCCGGATCGCGGCCCTGCTGGACTGATCCTCCCCGCCGCGCCGACCTGATCGCCCGCCATCCACCGCCCTGCCGCACCCTGCCGCGCAGGCGCTCCCTTGTCGGTGCGGGCCCTCGGCGTCGGACCCCAAGGCGCAGGCGTCCCCGTGGTCGGTTCCTCGCATTGGTGTAGGACCTTGCCGCATGGGCGCCCCCTCATCCGTCCCTCGCATTGGTGTCGGCCCTGCCGCACCGTCGTCGTCCGTGCCTGTCCTTGGTATCAATGCCTGTCGTCGGTGCCGGGCCCTACCGCGCTGACGTCTTTTCCGTCGGTGCCTCACGTTGATGCCAGACTCTACTGCAATGGCACCCCTCATCCGTGCCTCGCATTGGTGTCGGCCCCTACCGCACCGTCGTCGTCCGTGCCTGTCCTTGGTATCAATGCCTGTCTTCGGTGTCGGGCTCTACCGCGCTGACGTCCTTTTCGTCGGTGCCTCACGTTGACGCCAGACTCTGCTGCAATGGCACCCCCTCATCCGTGCCTCGCGTTGGTATCGGCCCCTGCCACGCTGGCACCCCCCCACGGCACCATCGTATCCCGCTCTCCTCGGCTCCCTGCTGCCGAACCCTCTGGCCTAAGGTCGTACGATCCGCCATCCTGCGCCCGAACGACAAGGACCGGCGCATGGACCCGTATTTCGACCTCGGCAGCTACAGCTTTCCCATCACCACGACGTCGCCGGAGGCGCAGATGTGGTTCGATCGCGGGCTGATCTGGACCTATGGCTATCACCACGAAGAGGCGCTGACCTGCTTTCAGCGCGCGCTCGACAGCGACCCGACCTGCGCCATGGCGCAGTGGGGCATCGCCTACGCCAGCGGACCGAATTACAACTACCCTTGGGCGCTTCAGGACGATCAGACCCGCAGCATCGCCTTGACCCGGGCTCGTACTGCAATGCAGGCCGCGCTTGCCCTGGTCGGGGATGTCACCCCGACCGAAGCGGCATTGATCAACGCCCTGCCCGCGCGCTATCCGCAAGACTGCCCTGCCCCGGATATGCAAAACTGGGACCACGACTTTGCAAATGCCATGCGCGCCGTCCACGCGCGCTGTCCCACCTCGCCCGAGGTTGCGACGGTCTTTGCCGAAAGCCTGCTGAATCTCACCCCGTGGCAGATGTGGGATCTCGCCACCGGCGCGCCCACCAGCCCGGCCACCACCGAATGCCGCGCCGTACTGGAAACCGCCCTGAACCAGCCGGGCGCCCTTCAGCACCCCGGCCTGCTGCACCTCTACATTCACCTGATGGAGATGTCCCCGACACCCGAAGCCGCGCTGCCTGCCGCCGATGCCCTGCGCCACCTGGTGCCGGATGCCGGGCACCTGGTGCACATGCCGACCCACATCGACGTGCTCTGCGGCGATTATGCCAGCGTGGTGGCCGGCAACCAGCGCGCGGTCATCGCCGACATGAAATGGTACAGGCGTCACGGCGGCATGGATTTCTATACCGGCTATCGTCAGCACAACCTGCATTTCGTGCTCTACGGCGCGCTGTTCCTTGGCCAGTTCGAACCGGCGATGCAGGCGGTGCGCGACCTGCGCGCCACCACCCCCGATGACATGCTGCGCATCGAAAGCCCGCCGATGGCCGATTTCTTCGAATCCTTCCTCGGCTTCGAACCCCATGTCCTGATCCGCTTCGGTCGCTGGCAGCAGCTCATCGACATGCCGTTGCCCGACGACCCCGAGCTGTTTCCCTGCCTGACGGCCTTCACGCTCTACGGCAAGGCGCTCGCCCTTGCGGCCCTTGGTGAGGTCGAGCGCGCGCTTGTCGCGGAACAGGCGTTCCTGTCGGCGGCCGCGCGCGTTCCGCCGTCGCGGTTGCTGCACAACAACCGCGTCGTCGACCTGATCGAAGTTGCTCGCGCCATGCTGCGCGGCGAAATCCTCTATCGCCAGGGGGCGTACGATGCCGCCTTCGCGGCCCTGCGTCACTCCATCGCTCTCGACGACGCGCTGCCCTATGACGAGCCTTGGGGCTGGATGCAGCCACCGCGCCACGCCCTTGGCGCGCTGCTATTCGAACAGGGCCACCTGGCCGAGGCGGAGCAGACCTATCGCACCGACCTCGGGCTGGCCGGCACGCTATCCCGCGCCTCGATCCATCCCGATAACGTCTGGTCCCTCAAGGGTCTGCACGATTGCCTCGTCGCGCGCGGCGACACGAATGAGGAACCCCATGTTCGCCAGCGCCTCGACCTTGCCCTGGCGCGGGCCGACACTGCCGTCGCCGCCTCCTGCTTCTGTGCCCGCGCCGCGATGGACAGCGGCTGCTGCGGCAATAGCTGACCATCGTCAGATATCTATTGACGTCGCGCCATTACCTGACCTAAGTCAGCGATATGAGCCATGATCCCGTTGCCCGCTTTCGCCGTTTCAGCCGCGCCGTCACGACCGAGGTCGGCGCGCTCGATCATTCCTTCCTGGGGCGTGGCCGTCCGCTGGGGGCCGCCCGCGTGCTTAACGCGATCGGCCATGGCATGACCGAAGTATCTGAAATCCGTGACTATCTCGGGCTGGACTCGAGCCTGATGAGCCGCCTTTTGCGCAGCCTCGAATCCGAAGGCCTGGTGCATACCGCGCCTCACCCCGACGACGCCCGCCGCCGCATTGCGCATCTGACCCCCAGAGGAGAGGGTGAGTTCACCGCCTACGAGGCGCTCTCGAACAGCCGCGCGCAGGCGCTTCTTGCGCGTCACCCGAAACCGCAGGCGTTGCTGGCGGCGATGGATCTGGTTGCCTCCGCGCTTGGGCGCGACCGCATCGCGCTGGTCGAGGATGACCCCCGTTCCGACGTCGCACGCCACTGCCTTTCGGAATATTACGGCGAACTCGGGCGCCGCTTTGCGCGCGGCTTCGACGTGTCGCTGTCACGGGATCCAGACGCGGCCGACATGACGCGCCCGCGTGGCACCTTCTTGCTCGCTCTGTCCGATGGCCTGCCGCTGGGGTGTGTCGGCCTCAAGGGCAGCGCCGGTTCCCGCGCCGAACACGCGCCCCGCATCGCCGAGGTCAAGCGCCTCTGGGTTTCGCCCGCCGCCCGTGGCCTTGGCCTCGCGCGCGATCTCATGACCCGGTTGGAACAGGACGCGCGCGATCTCGGCTACAGCCACCTGCGGCTGGACACAAACAGCGCCCTGCCCGAAGCGGTTCAGCTCTACCGCGCCAGCGGCTGGTCCGAGATCGCGCGTTTCAACGACGATCCCTATCCCGACCTCTTCTTCGAGAAACAGATACAGCCCTGACACCCCACAGCGGCTGGCGCGACCCACACCGCACTGCCGCCAGCGATCCGGACGCGCTCGGGCACCGATGCACTCGGCTTATCACGCAGCGACACCGCCTTTCCCACTTCCGCCTTTCCCGGTCGGCCAGCGCAGCGGTTGCCAGACGCAGAGGGCATCGCGTCACGCAGGGGCCGCGTTGTGGCCCCTAGCCGTTTCCCCTGTCGCTCACCCCTCGCTCCCCCCACGGTCCCGTGTCACCTCCGTCCCGTGTCACCTCGGTTCCGTGTCGCCTCCGTCACGTGGCTCTCCCACGTCCTCCCGAGCGGCCCGCCGATCGCCCGGAAACCAAGGGCAAAGGGCTTTGGGTTTTCAGGCATGGTGGGCGACTGCGCTGACTGGCAGATAACTTTGCAAAGAAGATGTCGAGGTTTTGCAAAGTTTCGTTCAGCCCATTTGCAAAGCTGAGAGTGTCGCTTTGCAAACACCTTCTGCCGGTGCGCCGATGCACAGGTTGTCAAAGCGGCGCACCGCTCTGATGCACCGCCCGGTTACCGACGCGATACCGTTCCGAATACCGACGCTCGAATTCAGTCAAATCAAGGGCTTGCAGAAACGCACACCCCCTCAGGCGCGGGCCTTTGCCTTCTTCTCATGTGCGACAACGATCTCTGCCAGGTCGCGGGCAATGGCGAATGCCCCCTTGATACGCTCCCCGTCGCTCTTCCAGTCCCTTTGCAGCACGATCCGATTGTCTTTCACACGTGCCGCAACGCCCTGGTCGCGGATAAAGGCGACTAGGCCATCCGGGCTGGCAAACTTGTCGTTGTGGAACTGGATCGTCGCCCCTTTCGGCCCCGCGTCCAGCTTGGCGATCCCGGCGCGCTTGCACATCGCCTTGATCCGCACAACCAGCAGCAAGGTGTTGACCTCTTTCGGCAATTTGCCAAATCGATCGATCAGCTCGGCGGCAAATCCTTCCAGCTCGACCTTCTTTGAAAGGTTCGACAAACGACGGTACAGCCCCAGGCGCAGGTCGAGGTCGGGCACGTAATCTTCGGGAATCAGCACGGGCACGCCAAGGTTCAGCTGCGGGGCCCACTGGCCATCGTTCTCGGTCAGCCCTTCAAGCTCGCCCGACTTGATCTTGGCAATCGCCTCCTCCAGCATCGACTGGTAGAGTTCATAGCCCACGTCGCGCATGTTGCCCGACTGCTCCTCGCCCAGCAGGTTGCCGGCGCCGCGAATATCAAGGTCTTGAGAAGCCAGCGTAAATCCCGCCCCCAGGGTGTCCAGACTGCTGAGAACGCGCAGGCGTTTCTGGGCTGAATCCGTCAGCTTCATCCGTGGGGTCGTGGTCATGTAGGCATAGGCGCGGGTCTTGGCACGTCCGACGCGGCCACGGATCTGATACAATTGGGCAAGCCCGAACATGTCTGCGCGGTGCACGATCATCGTGTTGGCACGCGGGATGTCCAGCCCGCTCTCCACGATCGTCGTGGCCAGCAAAACATCGTATTTTCCGTCGTAAAAGGCATTCATCCGCCTGTCCAGATCGCCCGCCGCCATCTGCCCGTGGGCGATCACAAAGCTGACCTCGGGCACCTGCGTTTTCAGGAACTCCTCGATTTCGGGCAGGTCGCTCAGACGCGGCACCACGAAAAAGCTCTGGCCGCCGCGGTAATGCTCTCTTAACAGCGCCTCTCGTATGGTGACGGCATCGAATTCGCTGACGTAGGTGCGAATGGCCAGGCGATCGACCGGCGGCGTGCCGATGATCGAAAGGTCGCGCACCCCAGACAGGCTCAATTGCAGTGTGCGCGGGATCGGCGTCGCCGTCAGGGTCAACACGTGAACATCCGATCGCAGCTGCTTCAGACGCTCCTTGTGCGCCACGCCAAAGCGTTGCTCTTCGTCAATGATCAGCAGACCGAGATTGCGGAAATTGATCCCCTTGGCCAGCAAGGCATGGGTGCCAACGGCAATGTCGACCGTGCCGTCCGCAATCCCTGCCCGGGTCCGCGCCGCGTCGTTTGAATTAACAAAGCGCGACAACGGACTGACTTGAATGGGAAATCCTCTGAACCGCTCGGCAAATCCCTGATAGTGCTGGCGTGCCAGAAGGGTCGTGGGCGCGATCACCGCGACCTGCGCCCCCGACATCGCGGCGATAAAGGCGGCACGCAAGGCCACCTCGGTCTTGCCGAACCCTACGTCGCCACAGATCAGGCGATCCATCGGGTGTCCGGATTCCATATCTGTCAGCACGTCGTGAATGGCGCTCAGCTGATCGTCGGTTTCCTGGTAGGGAAAGCGCGCCTGGAACGCATCCCATTCCCCGCTGGGCGGGTCCATGATGGGTGCGCGACGCAGGGCACGTTCGGCGGCGACGCGGATCAGCTTGTCCGCCATTTCGCGAATGCGCTCTTTCAGGCGCGCCTTTTTCGCCTGCCAGGCCCCGCCGCCCAGCTTGTCCAGGAACCCTTCTTCATGGCCGTACTTCGACAGCAGTTCGATATTCTCGACGGGCAGGTAAAGGCGTGCGTTTTCAGCGTATTCCAGCAGAATGCATTCATGCGCCGCGCCGGCTGCCGTGATCACCTCCAACCCATGATACCGCCCGATACCGTGATCGACGTGCACCACCAGGTCCCCCGCGGTCAGGCTTTGCGTCTCGGTCAGGAAATTCTCGGCCCGCTTGCGCTTGCGCGCGCCCCGGATCAGTCGATCGCCCAGCACGTCCTGTTCGGAAATCACCGTCAGCGGGCGGTCGCGCCATTTCCCGACAAAGCCGTGTTCCAGCGGCCAGATGGCCAGATGCAGCCCGGTTTTTCCCAGTCGCGAGGCGTCGTTGACAGACACCGCACCGCCCAGCCCCTCATCCTCGATCAGCCCTTCCAGGCGTTCGCGGGCCCCCTCGGAATAAGAGGCGACAACCACGGGTCCTTCCTGAAGTTTCGCACGAATATGATCTGCCAGGGCACTGAAAAGATTTATATTCTCCAGCTGACGCTCGGGCGAAAAATTGCGCCCTTGGCGACCGCCCGCATCCAGGACATTCGGTCCCGGCGACTGTGGCAGTGGCGACAGCTGCATCACACGGCGGGTGCCGATGGCCTTGTCCCAGGCCGTGTCGGAGAGATAGAGCAATTCGGGCGGCACCGGTTTGTAGACGGAATCCATCCGCCCCTTTTGCCCCAGGGCAATGCGCCGCGTTTCATATTGATCCGCAATCGTATCCCACCGCGCAAGGCGGGCCGGTGTCACCTGATCGTCCAGCGTGATGGTCGCATCCGGCAGGTAGTCGAACAGCGTTTCCAGCGTATCATGAAAGAACGGCAGCCAGTGCTCTATCCCCTGCTGCTTGCGCCCGGCGCTGACCGCTTCGTACAGCGGGTCATCGGTGCCCGCCGCGCCGAATTCTATGCGATAGTTCTGGCGAAACCGGGTGATCGCGGCCTCATCAAGGATAACTTCGGAAACAGGAGCGAGTTCAATGACATCCAGCTTGTCCGTGGTGCGCTGCGTGGCCGGATCAAAACGGCGCGCGCCGTCCAGGACGTCGCCGAACATGTCCAGACGCACCGGGCCGCCGCTGCCGGCAGGATAGATGTCGATGATCCCGCCGCGCAGGGCATAGTCGCCGGGTTCGGTGACGGCGTTGCTTTGGGAAAACCCCATCCGAACAAGGAATTCGCGCAGGAACTTCTCGTCGATCCGATCTCCGACGCGGGCGGTAAAGGCGGCATTGCGCAGCACCTCGCGTGCGGGCACCTTCTGCGTCGCCGCGTTCAGGGTCGTCAGCAGGATGAACCGGCTGGGCATCCCATGCACCAATCCCGCCAGTGTCGCCATCCGCATCGCCGAGATATCGGCATTTGGCGAGACCCGGTCATACGGCAGGCAATCCCAGCTGGGAAACGACACCACCGGCATCTCTGGCGCAAAGAAGTTCAACGCATCAACCATGGCGGCCAACCGCTTGTCATCACGGGCAATATGCACCACGGGCGCATCGCTTTTCCGGGCCTCCGCGATCAGAAGTGCGGCGTCGAACCCTTCCGGCGCCCCACCGAGGGTGATGTGCGTCTTATTGGCCATTTTCAGCGCCCCAATACGCCGACAGAGGCGTTGATGAACATTCCCCAGGTCGAGGTGACGAGGATCGCCAGCAACCCGATTGCCTGGATCGCGATGCGCAGACGGCGCAAACGCAGGTAAAGATCTTCTATTCCCGGTCGATCCTGCGCGATCTTGAAGGCCGTGCGGACGCTCAGCAACCACACGACCGACAGCGGGAGCGCCAGAAGAAACACGGCCTGTGCAAATTCGACACCGTACCGAAAGCCCAACAATCCCAGGGCCGTCAGCGCGAAACTGCCAGCGGCCGCGATGATCAGCCAGGACAGGTCTGAAATTGCACGGATACGATTGACGTTGATGCGGACGAGGTCCTGCAGATCGGCCTGGGCCTGTGCCCCCTTTGTCTGGGCGCGCAGGATCACGTCGAACGGCACGCCCAGAACCCAGTGGCTGGCCGATGACCACACGACGGCCAGCGCGATCCAGAACCACAGGTTTGAAAACGACCCGAGGTCGATGAGTTCGAAAATGCTGGCCGCAGCGCCCACTCGCCCTCTGTCCTTTCGTGTGCCGCGATGCTTGGGGCAGGTGTTCTGCCCGCGCGGCCTGTCTTGCCTGTGGGGCGGATATAGCCCGACTTTGTGGGGTTGCCTACCCCCGGCCCCACAGGTTTGCCGCACGGCGCGACACCCTGCCTCTTGAGCTTTGGCCCACTTCCATGCGACCTGTCTGGCGCGGGGTCCGCGCTGACCTCGACACAGCCCGAGGACACGTGATGCAGCCCATTTTTGCCCCCTTTCCCGCCACGCGCCTGCGTCGCACACGCAAATCCGCCGCGATCCGCGATCTGGTGCAGGAAAATACACTCGGCGTCAGCGATATGATCTGGCCGGTCTTTGTCTGCGAGGGCACCAATCACAGCGAACCCGTCCCCTCCATGCCCGGCGTATTTCGGCGGAGCGTGGATCGTATCGCCCAGGCGGCAAGCGAAGCGTTCGATCTGGGCATTCCGGCGATCTGCCTGTTTCCCTACACTCCGGCCGAGCTGCGTTCATCCGATTGTGCTGAGGCATGGAACCCCGAGAACCTGACGAACCGCGCCATTCGCGCAATCAAGGCCGCGGTGCCGGACATGCTGGTGATGACCGATGTCGCGCTCGATCCGTATTCCGATACCGGTCAGGACGGTTTCGTGGTGGATGGCGAGGTGGTGAACGACCCCACCGTCGCGGCTCTGGTCAAGCAGACGCTGGCCCAGGCAGAGGCCGGCGCAGACATCATCGGCCCCTCGGACATGATGGACCACCGCATCGGCGCTATGCGCCAAGCGCTTGAAAAGGCGGACTTTCAGAATGTGATGATCCTCAGCTACGCGGCAAAATACGCGTCGGCCTTCTATGGACCGTTCCGCGATGCCGTGGGCGCGTCTTCCGCGCTGAAGGGGGACAAGAAAACCTACCAGATGAATCCGGCCAATTCCGACGAAGCCTTGCGGCTGGTCGCGCGGGATCTGTCGGAAGGTGCCGACATGGTGATGATCAAGCCCGGTATGCCCTACCTCGACATCTGTCGCCGGGTAAAGGATCAGTTCGGCGTTCCGACCTTCGCCTACCAGGTCAGCGGCGAATACGCGATGATCCAGGCTGCGGCCCAGAACGGCTGGATCGATGGCGACAAGGCAATGGTCGAAAGCCTGTTGGCGTTCAAGCGGGCCGGCTGCGACGGGGTTCTCAGCTACTTCGCCCCCGCATTTGCGGCGCAGATCAACGGCGCCTAGGTTCGGCACCCACGGGCGCAGAACACGGGCAAAGGCCACGGCAACAGGCAGTGCCAGATCGTGCGTTTCATCATTTGGTGACAGAGGGGGCCGTAACCTTTATAATCTTCCGCAGATGCCGGAACACCGGTGCGCGGCCCTCAAAACAGGCCAAGAGGCAGGACATTCCCCACCACACGGGGACAGACACAGGCAGTGACATGAGCAATCTGACAAGACGATCCTTCGCATTTTCGGCCCTCGCGGCCATTCCGGCGCTTGCGGCATGCAGCGGTGGCGTCGGCAATAGCGGACCCGCCCAGATCGACGCACGGGTCGATGCAACCCTGGCGCAGATGTTTTCGGAATTTCCCGGAACCCGCGATCTTGCGCAGAAATCCGCTGGCATGTTGGTCATGCCCCTGATCACCGAGGCAGGCTTTGGCATTGGTGGCGGCTACGGGCGCGGCGCGCTGCGGGTGGGCGGCGGTACGGTCGAGTATTACTCGGCGACGCAGGGCAATCTGGGCCTGCAAATCGGGGCTCAGCAATATGCGCATGTCCTGTTTTTCATGACGCAGGAGGCACTTGCCAACTTCCGCCGCTCCGACGGCTGGGTCGCCAGCGCCGACGCCGAAGTGGTCTTCAGCGATCAGGGCGAGACACTGCGCGCAGACACCACGACGTCGCTGTCCCCGGTCATCGCGGTGATCTTTGCCCAGGCGGGGCTCAAGATCGGCGCGACGGTCGAAGGGTTGAAGTATTCCCGCATCCTGCCCTGATGCGTGACGCGGGCGCCTGTCTACGGGGCGCCCGGCCCGGGTTTGGGCCAGTGCGGCGGCCATTTCGCCGCCAGCGCCCCACCTGATCAGTCGTCAGTGATAGCGAAACTCACCAACGACATTGCGCCACTCACCGCTGGCCAGTTTCTTGCGGTGACTGAACCGGATGGAATGGAGGGGGCCGTCAATCTGGCTCTGCCAGTACTCGATGAACTTGAACAGCCTGGGGTGATCGGGCGCCAGATCATAGTCCTGCCAGACAAAGCTGTTCAGCACATGGATATGATCGGGCATTCGGTAAAAGAATTCGGCCGTGGTCAGCCCGTATCCCTTCAGCATCAGTTCGGTTTCGCTTTGCTCCATTTCTCTGCCTCTGTGGTTGCCTGATGAAAACCATGCCACCGAGAAATTACTTTTCAACGAAAACAGTGTGTTATCAGTATGGTGCAAGTGCTGCCAACCCCGGGCCGCAGCAACCATTGCACCCCAGATAAGCCCGGTGCTATAGTCGTCCCAACAATATATAGCGAACAACCGCAGACAGGCCTGTCCATTGACCGATACTCCGGAACCTCCTGAAAACGAAACAGAAAACGTACCCGCCCCCGCAAGCGGCCCGACGATTTCGATCGCCGATGAAATGCGTTCCTCCTATCTCGACTATGCGATGTCGGTTATTGTCAGCCGCGCGATCCCCGATCTGCGCGATGGCCTAAAACCTGTGCACCGCCGGATCATCTTTGCGATGAACGAGGTCGGGAACACCTTCGACAAACCCTACCGCAAATCGTCGCGTCCGGTTGCGGATACGATGGGTAAATATCACCCGCACGGCGATTCCGCGATCTATGACGCACTGGTGCGGATGGCCCAGGATTTTTCGATGTCGCTGCCGCTGCTGGATGGCCAGGGCAACTTCGGCTCGATGGACGGGGACAAGGCCGCTGCCTTCCGCTACACCGAAGTGCGCATGGCCAAGACTGCGGGTTACCTGATCGACGATATCGACAAGGATACGGTCGATTTTCAGGACAACTACGATGGCAAGGACCGCGAGCCGACAGTTCTGCCTGCGAAATTCCCCAACATGCTTGTCAACGGTGCGGGCGGTATCGCCGTCGGTATGGCAACCAACATTCCGCCGCACAACCTTGGCGAGGTGGTCGATGCCACGTTGGCGCTGATCGAGAATCCCGACATGTCGATCGAGGATCTGATCGAATATGTGCCCGGCCCCGACTTTCCGACGGGCGGGATTCTGCTGGGTCGCTCCGGGGCACGCAAGGCCTACCTCGAAGGGCGCGGCTCCTGCATCATCCGGTCCAAGACCCACATCGAGGAACTGCGCAAGGATCGCTATGCGATCATCATCGACGAGATCCCCTATCAGGTGAACAAATCGGTCATGATCGAGAAGATTGCCGAACTGGTGCGTGAAAAGCGCGTCGACGGCATCGCCCACGTACAGGACGAAAGTGATCGTCAGGGCGTGCGCGTGGTGATCGAGCTGAAGCGCGACGCGACTCCCGAGGTCGTCTTGAACCAATTGTTCCGCTTTACCCCGATGCAGACCTATTTCGGTTGCAACATGTTGGCGCTGAACGGCGGCAAGCCGGAAACCTTGACGCTCTATGGTTTCCTGTCCGCCTTCGTCGATTTCCGCGAAGACGTCGTTGCCCGCCGTACGGCCTATCTGCTGCGCAAGGCCCGCGAACGCAGCCATATCCTGTGCGGTCTGGCCGTCGCCGTGTCCAACGTCGATGAAATCGTTGCCACGATCCGGGCTTCGGCCGATGCCGCCGAAGCACGCGAAAAGCTGATGACACGTGCCTGGCCCGCCGGTGCAATTGCCGAATATATCCAGCTGATCGACGATCCTACGCACAAGATGAACGACGATGGCACCTACAACCTGTCGGAAACGCAGGCCCGCGCCATTCTGGAATTGCGCCTGCAACGCCTGACGCAGATCGGCGTCAAGGAAGTGACGGACGAGTTGCAGGAACTGGCCGCCAAGATCCGGGAATACCTGGAGATTCTGGGCAGCCGTGAACGCATCATGGAAATCATCTCGAATGAGCTTCGCGAGGTGAAAGACCTCTTCGCGGTGCCTCGTCGCACCGAAATCGTCGACTGGGGCGGCGATATGGAAGACGAGGACCTGATCGAACGTGAGGATATGGTCGTTACCGTCACGGCTGGCGGCTATATCCGCCGCACGCCGCTGGCCGATTTCCGTGCGCAACGTCGTGGTGGCAAAGGCGTGTCGGGCGGTTCGATGAAGGAAGACGACGCGGTCACGACGCTGTTCGTCGCCAATACCCATACCCAGCTGCTGTTCTTCACAACCGAAGGCATGGTCTACAAGCTCAAGACATGGCGCCTGCCCCTTGGCAGCCGCACGTCAAAGGGCAAGGCCATCGTCAATATCCTGCCGATCCCGACCGGCGTGTCGATTGCCGCCATCATGCCCGTCGACCGCCCCGAGGAAGAATGGCAGGATCTGCAGATCGTCTTTGCAACCTCTGCCGGTGACGTGCGACGCAACGCGCTCTCGGACTTCACCAACGTCATGCGCAACGGCAAGATCGCGATGGATTTGCCCGAAGGTGTCGAATTGGTGAACGCCCGCATCGCATCCGAGGATGACGATGTCATGTTGATTACCGATTCAGGGCGCGCGATCCGCTTTTCGACCACCGCCGTGCGGGTCTTCAAGGGCCGCAAATCGACCGGTGTGCGCGGCATTCGCCTTTCGGGCGACGACCGCGTGGTGTCGATGGCGATCATCCGGCATTTCGAGGCGAGCGCCGAAGAACGTGCCGCCTACCTCAAGATGCGCCGCGCAATGGCCGGTTTGGCAGATGACGCCGAGAGCGAGGATGACGAGGCCGTAGCCGCCGACCCGAACTTCTCCAACGAACGCTATGCCGAAATGTCGGCAGTCGAGAACCTGATCCTGACAGTCACCGCCAATGGCGCGGGCAAACTGTCGTCCTCGCATGATTATCCGGTACGGGGACGCGGGGGCATGGGCGTGACGGCGATGGACAAGGCGATGCGCGGTGGTGCCATCGTGGCGTCGTTCCCGGTCGAAATGGATGACCAGATCATGCTGGCCACGACACGCGGTCAGTCGATCCGGGTTCCTGTTGACGGTATTTCCTTCCGCTCGCGCAGTGCTGGCGGTGTGAGGGTGTTCAACACCGGGGCTGACGAACAGGTCGTGTCGGTGGCGCGTATCATTGACCAGGGTGACGAAGAAACTGAGGGCAGTGCAGAGGGCTGAAACAGCACTGCCCTGCGCCCGGGGGGCTGATTAAACGTGAAGAACTGGGACGACCTGCGCTACCTTGTGGCCGTGCACAAGACCGGCTCGATGAGTGCCGCGGCACGGTTGCTGGAAACCAATCCGGCGACCGTGTCGCGGCGCCTGGCCCGCCTGTCGGAAACACTTGGATTTGATCTGTTTCTGAAGACCCCCCAAGGGTGGTCCGCGAACGAGGCTATCGGGGATTTGATCGAATGTATCACCGCATTCGAGAACGAGATCGAAAGCTATCTCAATGCCCGCGACACCAGCGAAGAAACGGCCATTCGCGGCCGCATCAATATCGGGTGCCCGCCGTCCCTCGCCGCCTATGTGATGTTTCCCGGTCTGAAGGATTTCGTGGCGCAAAATCCGGGCCTCGAGATCACCTTCACAAGCCAGTTCTACCAGGATGCTCTGGGTGACAATGACCTGTTCATCTCGGCGATGCGACCACAGCAGGGGCGCCTGGTCGTGCGTTTCGTTGGAAAATACGCGACTGACGTCTACGCCTATCCTGACAGTCCGCGCGATGGCAGTTGGGTCGGTCTGCATTCCAAGCACGACAGGTATCCCCCGTCGCAGCAGGCGCGTTCCATCATGGGGGGCGGCGATCCGATTGTGCGGGTCGAGACACTTCACGAGGTCGTGAATACCGTCAAGGCGACACGTCTGCCGGGTCTGATGCCGAGAATTGCCGCCATGGCCGATCCCGATCTCAGCCTTTACGATCCGAATAGTCACCCTGTTCAGACGCCTTTATACCTTTGTTTTCACGAAACAAGGCGCAAAGATCCCCTGCTCCAGCTTGTCGCGGAGTGGATCGCTCAGCGTTTCAACTCTTTCGCTGCACTCTAGATATTTGCAAATTTGCAATATCGGGTTTGCAGGCCTCCCAGCTTGTCGCTGTTTACCAACCTCTTCATAATGATCCCACGGGCATCATTTCTTAGCGGATGCACGGCGTGAAAAACATTTGGACCCGAGCGTTTAGTCGTTCCGCGTCCCATTTTTGTTTGCCGTATGTCTTCTGAAAATGGCTCCCTGCTCTCGGTTTATTGACTGCCGGAGCATATCGATTTTTTTCGGTGTCCCTCGGAGGGTTGTTTTAACGCGCTTGTTCAGCGGCGGATTGAGTTCCCCAATTCGCAACGGTCCTCCACACAACGGCTTGACGCTTCTACCCCGTCAATCCCTTACACTGGGTCGGCTTGAACAGCCGACCCTTTTTTTCGTGTCAGCCCATCCGATTTGCATGGCGTCACCGGATGTTTCGTCTCAAGACCTGCCGGTCGGGACGAGTGTGTCAAAGACACGTCAGGTCAGTCCAAAATATCTGCTGAACTGGAAATCTCACCCGCCTGCCCCAATTACACCTCAGCAAACAGGTCCGCAGTTGCCGGACGCAGAACGTGATGGAAAAAGAAAATGAACAGCAAACAAAGGCCCGTTCGGCGGACCAATCTGACCCGCTTCGGTCTTGTTGCACTGCCGCTCGCGGCCTTGTCGGCCACCCCCGCCCTGGCAGAACGCGCGTTGAACGGCACCTTCGAAATTGAGCTGGCCCGCAATTCGGACACTTTGGTCAATACCAAGCGCGTCGAGGGTTCGTTCGCCGGGATGATCTGGCATGATTTTGGTGCGCAATTCGACCTCGGGATCGGCAAACACGAACAATATACCTCGACCTCTCCGTCGGCCGGGGCGCATGTGTTCTACAAACCGACCGAGCAATCCGCCATTGGCGCCTACTTGGCCGCCGAAGATCGCCGCCCGGGCAACGCCTACTTCTACGGGATCGAAGGGGTCTATCGAACCGATCAGTTCGGCATCGAAGGCTATATCGCGATGCGTGACGACATTGCCGAATCCACCTCAGGCAGCCGCGTCGGGTTTGACTTCGACTATACCCTCGCAGGATTGCCTCAGCTCAGCCTGATGACCGGCGCGGTCTATGATGACGGCGCGCCTCTTGAACGCGGCTATGGCTACGTCGGGGCATCGTACGAGGTTGCAGATGGTATCGCACTTGGCGGCACGGTTGGTCGTAATGATGACGGGGCAACGATTGCGGCGATCAATGCAACGTTCACCTTTGGCAAAGGCAGCACCTTCGGTCGCCGCGACAGCTTTGGTCTGTATCCGGGGTACTGAGTCCAAGGCATCCCCGATCGAAAAGGGGCCAGCGCACCTGCGCCGGCCCCTTTTGCATTACAGCTGGTACAGATCGCTGAATTTCTCTTCGATATAATCCAGCAAGGGCCCTGCGGTCGGCGCCGCGCCACAGGCCATACCGATCACCTCGCGCGGCGCATATAGGCCACCATGCCGCTGCACGTTGTCGCGCAGCCATTGCGTAGCGGGTGCGGTGTTTCCCGCGGCAAGGTGGCTGTCCAGGTCCGGAACGTCGGCACGCAGCGCCTGGGCCAGACAGCCTGCATAAACATTGCCCAGCGAATATGTCGCAAAATAGCCGAACAGGCCCACAGACCAATGCACGTCCTGCAAGCAGCCCAGCGATGCTTTCGGCACGTCATAGCCGAAATCCTGCTTGAACCGCGTATTCCAGGCCTGCTCCAGGTCGGTGACAGGCAGGTCCCCGGATATCAACGCGCGCTCCAGATCAAACCGCATCATGATGTGCAGGTTGTATTGAAGCTCATCTGCCTCGGTTCGGATGAAATCCTTTTGGACCCGGTTCACTGCCGCGTAGAACGCATCGGCACTGTCGACGCCGATATCGCCGAACACCGCCTTCATCTCGTCGTACATCCAGCCCGTAAAGGCGCGTGAGCGGCCGATCTGGTTTTCATAGATCCGGCTCTGGCTTTCGTGCACGCCCATCGACACGCCAGCGCCAAGCGGCGTCAGCGCGTATCCAGCATCGATGTTCTGTTCATAGCAGGCATGACCAACCTCGTGGATGGTCGAATAAAAACAATTGAACGGATCGTCGGGATTTGTCCGGGTGGTGATGCGCACGTCGCTGCCCGACCCCGAGGAAAACGGATGCACCGCCTTGTCGATCCTGCCCCGGCTCAGGTCATACCCAAAGGTCAGCGCCAGCTTGGCGGTAAAGGCCATCTGGTCCGCGTCAGAAAACGTGCCGGACACACCAGCAGGAGCAGGCTTGTCCAGCACCTTGCCACGCAGCTCCACCAGACGTGGGCGCATTTCGGCGAACATCGATTCAAGCTGGCCTGCGGTCGCGCCGGGCTCGTAATCGTCCATCAGCGCGTCGTAGGTATCGCCACCATCGGCCAGCGCCTGTCCTTCCTGTTGACGCAAGGCCACGACGCGTTCCAGCACAGGTGCGAAACTGGCAAAGTCGTCCTTGGCGCGGGCCTCTGCCCACTGGCCCTGCGCCACCGAGGTTACCCGCGCCAGCTCTGACGCCAGATCGGCAGGCACGCGGCTGGCACGTTCATAACTGCGCGTGATATGGCGCAGCTGGGCGGCATCGACCTGCGACGGGCTCTCTTCTCCGGCCTCGGCCAGCCATGCGCCGATCCGGGGATCCGTGCGCCGCGCATGCAGGATCGATTCGATGGCGGCCATTTCTTCGCCACGCTGGGCCGCGGCACCACGTGGCATCATGGTTTCCTGATCCCAGCCCAGCCGCCCGGCGATCTGCGCCAGCGCCTCGGTTTCTTTCTGAAAGGCAAACAGGTCGGTCAAGGCAGTCATGTCTCAGCCCCTTATACTTGTGGATACAGGATAGGCGGCGGCGAAACGTGCCCGGATGATCAGGGCGAACAGCGCCACGGCCATCAATTGGTGCGTGATCGCAACATGCGACATCGCTGCCGTCATCACAGCGGTGATGCCCAAGACCACCTGCACCAGCATGACCACCCACGCCAGCGTAAAGGCAGATCGCGTGGCCCGGTTGGCTGACCGGCGACCGCGCAGGAACGCCACGGTCCCGAGGACGAAGAGCAGATAGCCCGACATCCGGTGGATGAATTGCACGAGACCGGGATTTTCCAGAAAATTGCGCCACATCGGCTCGATATCAAAGGCATAGGGCGGAAAGAACTGTCCGCCCATCGTCGGCCAATCCGTAAAGGACCGACCCGCGTCGATACCCGCGACAAGCGCCCCCAACAGGATTTGCAAGAAGGTAAAGTGCATCCAGCCCGTCGCCAGACTGAACTGTTTCTTCTCGCGCACCCGGCGGGCCTGCATCAGGTCACGCTCCTCACGTCCCAGCAACAGAACGAACCACGCGATGGTCCCCAGGATGATGAACGCCAGTCCGAGGTGGGTCGCCAGGCGGTAAGACGCGACGCTCAGCATCCCCTCACCCAATCCGGAGGCAACCATCCACCAGCCGATTGCGCCCTGCAAACCACCGAGCGCGCCAATCAGCACGCATCGGCCCTTCCAGCCCGTTGGAATCTTGTCCGCTGCCCACAGGCCCAGGAACCCGACGGCCCAGACCAGCCCGATCAGCCGCCCAAGGTTGCGGTGGCTCCATTCCCACCAGTAGATCGCCTTGAAATCGGCCAGCTCCATCCAGCTGTTCTGCTCGGTGAATTGCGGGATCTGCTGATACTTGTCGAATTCGGATTGCCAATCTGCGGCATTCATCGGCGGCAAAGCCCCCTCGATGGGCTTCCACTCGGTGATCGACAGCCCGCTGTCGCTCAGCCGGGTCCAGCCGCCAACGCCGATCATGGCCACGACCAGCACGAACAACACGATGAGCCACCAGCGCACGGCGCTGCGCGATCCACGTCGCGCGCCGTCAATCACGCCGGTGCGAACCTCGGGTTTCTGATCATGGCTGACCTCTTCGAAAATGCTGCGCTTTTCGCTCATCTGGCGGCTCTCCTTCTGCGTGGGCGACCCTAGAACCGGCGCGCCGCGGCGGCAAGTCAGTCACCGCGTTCTTTCCATCGGACCATCTGACGCATCACACCATGCAATGTCTGCACGTCCGAGCGCGTCAGGCGCATCCGCGACCACAGGTTGCGCAGGTTCAGCTTCATGCTGTCGGCCTTGATCTCGGGGAAAAAGAATCCCGCCTGATCAAGCCTGTCCTCGTAATGTTCGGCCAATTTCTCGATCTCGATCTGGCTGGCCCAGTCGGCGCCCGCCATCTCGACCCGTTCGGCCTCTACCTCGGCCGTCTGGCGGCGCCATTCATAGGCGGTCAACAACACGCATTGCGCCAGGTTCAGCGACGCGAACTCGGGGTTCACCGGCACCGAAATAATCGCATTTGCGCGCGCGATATCGTCGTTCTCCAACCCGGCGCGTTCAGGGCCGAACAAGACGGCGACCTTTTCCCCGGCCGCGATCTTTTCACGGGCCATTTCCATTGCGCGTTCCGGCGATACCACAGGTTTCGTCAGGTCGCGGTTGCGCGCAGTGGTGGCAAAGACGAAATGACAATCCTCAAGCGCCGCGGCCGTGTCATCGAACAGGCCGGCTTCGTCCAGAAGGCGTCCGGCGCCACTGGCCATTGCGACGGCCTTCTGGTTTGGCCACCCATCACGCGGCGCAACCAGGCGCATTCTTTCAAGGCCGAAATTCCACATGGCGCGCGCGGCCCCGCCGATATTCTCGCCCATCTGCGGGCGGACAAGGACAAAGGCTGGCTGGGACATGCTGACTCCGGGGTTCGGCGTTGTTTTACAGGCCCCTCTCCTAGCCAAGCCAGGCAGGGGTGTCGAGGGGGGGCACCGGCGCGACGGTCAAACCACCGCCTGCCGTGACCAGACCAACCACATGCCATTTCCCGATCAATCGTCGGGCAGCGGACCCGCTGCAATCCCTTTGCGTCCCTTCTGCATCCGGGGTATATCGGCCAAAATTCAAGAGGATCGCCCATGTCCGAGGACGAGCAGCCGCAGATCTATCTGATCTCGCCACCCGATTTTGATCTTATGGACTTTCCCGACCGTCTGGCCGCCGTGCTCGACGCACGGGAAATTGCCTGCGTGCGTCTGGCCCTCGCCACGCATGACGAAGATCGCCTGTGTCGCGCAGCGGATGCGTTGCGCGAAGTGACCCATGCCCGCGACGTGGCGCTTGTGATCGACAGGCATATCCTGTTGGCCGAGCGCATGGGGCTCGATGGTGTCCACCTCGAAGACGGCGCGCGCTCGGTACGCAAGGCGCGCAAGGCGCTCGGCCCGGATGCGATCATCGGCGCCTATTGTGCCGCCTCGCGTCATGAGGGCATGAATGCCGGAGAAGCGGGTTGCGACTACATCAGCTTCGGCCCGGTTACCGAAACCGCCCTTGTCGACGGCGAGGTCGCGGATACCGAATTGTTCGAATGGTGGTCGCAGATGATCGAGCTGCCCGTGGTGGCAGAGGGCGGTCTAGATCCAAACATCATCGCGCTGTTGGCCCCGGTCACAGATTTCTTCGGCATCGGGGACGAGATCTGGCGCGAAGACGATTCCGTTGCGGCGCTCCACCGTCTGACGGCAGCCTTTACCGGCTGATCTGAAAATCCCACGGCATTCCCCCGCGTACTGCATCTTCGCAGGCGCGGGCCAATGCCTTGCGATCTGCGTGATCCGCGACCTTGATCGGTGCGTGGTAGATCACTTCGACCATCCCCTGACGGCGCGCGCCCAGCACTTTGGCCAGATGACCGGCAAAGCTCATGTCGCCCCACCACCCGTAAAATCGCGGATCGGCACCTTCGGGGGCGCGATAGATCACGCTTACGGGCTGCACTTGCATGCGATCGCGCAACGCGGGGTCGAAAAAGGCTCCGAACAGCGTTGATTTGAAGGGCAGAACGCGCCGACCATCGGTCGACGTCCCCTCGGGAAAGAACAACAGGTTATGCCCCGCCAGCAGCCGGTCGAAAAACAGCCGCTGCTGGACCTTCGCCTCACGGCGGTCCCGGTTGATGAACAAGGTGCCCGTCGCCCGGGCAAGCGTGCCGATGCCGGGCCAGCTGCGCACCTCGGCCTTTGAGACGAAAAAGACCCGCATCGGCGCCGAAAGCGTGAAAATATCCAGCCAGCTTGAGTGATTGACGACCACTGCCCCCGGTCCCTGCATCGGACTGCCGGTGCGACGCAGTCTTATACCACTTATCGCAAAGAACGCCTTGCACACTCCCTGCTGCAAGTACGGCGTGACTGGTCTGTTCAATCCGCAAAGAGGTCGCTCAAACAACCGCACCAGCAGAAGGACAATCAGCCCGATGAAGCAGATCAGGGCAAACGGCACGGCCCGCAGGCAGAAGATCACCCAACCGATCGCATCCAGCTTCGGTTCCTGCGGCTCTTGGTCGGATGTCCAGGTCTCGCTCACTGTCCGCCGCCTTGCGAACGGGTGTACAGCCGAGATTGCTTCTCGTTCAGCCGCGCCATGTCCAGCACCAGGCAGATATCGACCGTGTTGAACGCATGATCGACAAAGGCGCCTTCGCCGACGAAACCACCCAGCTTCAGGTATCCCTTGATCAAGGGCGGCACGGCCTTCATCGCCGCCACGCGATCCAGATCCGACTCGGCGATCTGGTCCATAGCCAGATAGCTCGATGGCTGCGCCCGCACCCGCAGATCGTCCGGCGCCAGATGGCGTGCGTGCAGCAGCGACAACGATGGTGCCAGTGCCGCAGTATCGGTCCCGTGAAAAGAAGCGACGCCGAACAGCACCTCGATGCCGCGGTCCGCGATATACTCCGACAGGGCATTCCACAGCTGAAACATCGCCTCCCCGCCGCGATAGTCGGGATGCAGACAGGACCGGCCAAGCTCCAGCAACTTGCGTCCCGACGCGGTCAGCACGCCAAGATCGTATTCGTCGGCGCTATAGAACTGGCCCATCTCTCGGGCGCGGTCATCCGTCAGCAACCGATAGACGCCGACCACCTGGTCGCGCAACGCGCCGGGCCGGGCATGGTCCAGCAACAGCAGATGATCGAAAAAGGGATCAAAACGGTCGCGCTCCAACTGGGCCGCGTGGTCCACCATCGCGCCCGTCCCGCCCAGTTCCTGCACGAAGACGCGATAACGCAGGTGTTGCGCGGCGGCCAGTTCTTCGGCGCTGCGCGCCAGCCGGGTCTCGAACTGCGGGGGGGCGAAGGTCATGCGCGGGCTCGGATCCTTGGCGGTGCTTGATCGGGGCGATGGCGCATCACACCTGTGGCGCGCCCGGCTATCGCTCCGATCCAACGGGTCGGTGGCGTTTTATGAGACAGCGCCGGTTCATGCAAGCCAGCTGGCGCGCCTCTCAGGGCGCAGTCTCGGCATAGCCGGAGGTTTGTTAACCAATCGTAAACCAATTACCGGGCTGACTGGTCGAACACCGGGATCAGATCCACTTGGGAGCCTTCTATGACAACTTTCCCTGCTTCGGGAAAATTTACCGTGATGCGACCGGCAATATTTGATTGCACCTGTCCGATGCCCCATTCTGGCAGAATCGGGTGGCGTACCCGCATCCCCGGTTCCAGCAGGTCGTTCAGTTCGCCCATGAATGCCCCTGTCCTTGTTTGTAAAAAGTTGAAAGGCCGATGACTGTGCATAATAGCCATCTCCTCGCCTCGCTGATAGGGTCCCGGATCTGCCACGATCTGATTTCCCCTGTCGGCGCCATCCAGAACGGTATCGAACTGCTCGCCCTCGAAGGCGCCGTGCGGGGGCCCGAAATGGTGCTCATCTCGGATTCGGTCAGCGCCGCCTCGGCCAAGATCAGGTTTCTCCGGGTCGCCTTCGGCCTTGCCGGACACGGCCAGAAGATCGGCCCGCCGGAGGTCACGTGCATCCTGGATGATCTCAGCCAATCTGGCCGCGTCACCTTCGACTGGACACCCCAAGGCAGCTTCGAACGCTCGGACATACAAGAAGTGTTTCTGGCCTTGCTCTGCCTGGAAAGCGCGATGCCGTTCGGCGGCACGATCACGGTGACCCGGCCCGACGACGCCGCCGTCGGATGGGAGGTTTCGGGTCCGGCGCAAACGGCGCGGCCAAGTCCGGCGGTTTGGGAAACGCTGAAAACCGGCGAGGGTGTTGATGCGGTCATGCCGGCGCATGTGCAATTCGCCCTGCTGCCAGCCCTGGTTCAGGAACGCTTTGGCAAGATCGGCCTGGTCGAGGCAGAAGACAGCCTGACCATCCAGTTCTGACCATTCAGTTCCGACCGGCGCGGCACCAGCTGCGGCGCGACTGTGGCCTTGCGTGAAAAAGGGGCGCCGGAGTTTCCTCCCCGCCCCTTCCTGCTCTTGCGCCAAACTGCGGTGATCAGCCGCGCAGGCTGCCGTTCCCCACGACAAGGTACTTGAAGCTGGTCAACTGCTCGGCGCCCACTGGCCCGCGCGCATGCATCTTGCCGGTGGCAATCCCGATTTCCGCGCCCATGCCGAACTCGCCCCCGTCAGCGAACTGGGTCGAGGCATTTCGCATCAGGATCGCACTGTCGAGCCGCTCGAAAAAGCGTGCTGCAACCGCGTCATCTGCCGTGACGATGGCATCGGTATGGTTCGATCCATAGCGCCGGATATGCGCGATTGCCTCGTCGACCCCGTCAACCAACTTCGCCGCGCAGATCATGTCCAGGAACTCCTGGCCGAAATCATCGTCTGCCGCTGGCGTAACGCCCTCAATCTCGCTCAGTGGGCCCGCACCGCGCACCTCCACACCTGCCCGCAACAGCGCCTCGACCACCAGGTCGCCATGTGCCGCGCGGAACGCCTGATCAATCAACAGACATTCCATCGAACCGCAAATCCCGGTCCGCCGCGTCTTTGCGTTCAGCACGATTTCCAATGCCATCACCGGGTCGGCATCGGCTCCGATATAGATATGGCAGATCCCCTCCAGGTGGGCGAACACCGGGACACGCGCCTCGCGTTGAACCAAGCCGACAAGGCCCTTGCCACCACGCGGCACGATCACGTCGATATAGCCGGTCATGGTCAGCATTTCGCTGACCGCCCCGCGATCCCGCGTCGGCACCAGTTGGATCGCCGTTTCGGGCAATCCGGCGGATACCAACCCTTCGACCAGACACCTGTGTATCATCGACGAGGAATGAAAGCTCTCCGATCCGCCACGCAGAATCACCGCATTGCCCGATTTAAGGCACAGGGCGCCAGCATCCGCAGTCACGTTCGGGCGGCTTTCATAGATCACCCCGATCACCCCCAAAGGCGTACGCACCCGGCTGATATGCAAACCCGTCGGCATGTCCCATTCGGTCAGCACCTCGCCAACGGGATCGCGTTGTTCGGCAATCGCGCGCAGGCTGTCGATGATGCCCTGAACGCGGTCCTCGTCCAGCTTCAGCCGGTCCATCATGGCCGGGCTCAGCCCCTTTTCAGCGCCATACGCCATGTCACGCGCATTCGCCTCGAGAATGGCCGACACATTGCGCTGCACCGCTTCTGCGGCCCCGATCAGGGCGGCATGTTTGCGTTCGGCAGTGGCAAAGGCCAGTTCTGCGGCGGCGGCCTTGGCTGCACGTCCGATCCCGGCCATCAGGCCCTGAACGTCCTCAACATCCTTCATATCGTCTCTCCCGTCCCCAAACTCTCACCCTGTGCGGCCGATTGACCGGGCAACGCGCGACTGCTCAGCACCATGTCATCGCGATGCACCAGCGCGGCACGACCCGGATAGCCCAGGATTGCCTCTATTTCCTGGCTGCGATGCCCGGCAAGGGCCTGCGCTTCGTCCAGCGTATAGCGCGTCAGGCCTTGCCCCAGGATATCGCCGCCGGGCCCGACAATCTCAACCGGATCGCCGCGCCCGAAACGTCCCGTCACCTGCGTCACGCCTGCCGGCAGCAGTGACCGTCCTTGTTCCAACGCCCGCACCGCGCCGGCATCAACCACGATCTGCCCACGCGTCTTCATCGCGACGATCCAGCCCTTGCGGGCTGTCTGCGGATCCCCGACAGCGGTAAACCATGTGACCGGCGCGCCATCCTCAAGTGCTTTCAATGGGTTGGCTCGCGAGCCTAATGTGATCGCCATGGCGCATCCGGCGGATGTCGCAGTCTTGGCCGCCATCACCTTGGTCTTCATGCCACCCTTGGACAGACCCGACGCCGCATCGCCCGCCATCGCCTCGATCTCGGGCGTGATATGGTCGATCACATCCAGCCGGCGCGCGCGCGCGTCCAGGTTCGGGTTCGCCGTGTAGAGCCCATCCACGTCCGACAGCAGCACCAGCCGGTCCGCGCCCACCGTCACCGCGACCTGCGCGGCCAGACGGTCGTTGTCACCATAGCGGATCTCGTCCGTGGCGATGGTGTCGTTTTCGTTGACGATCGGCACCGCACCAAGGCTCAGCAGCTGGTCCAGCGTTGCGCGCGAATTCAGATAGCGGCGGCGGTTCTCGCTGTCCTCCAGCGTCACCAGCACCTGCGCCACGATGATGCCATGCGCCCCGAGCGCCTTGTCATAGGCCGCCGCCAGACCGATCTGACCAACGGCCGCCGCAGCCTGCGCCTGTTCCAGCGGCAACGCGCCAAGACCCAGTCCCAGCACACCACGGCCAAGCGCGATCGACCCCGACGACACCAGCACCACCTCGGTTCCCCGTGCGCGCAGCGCCGCCACATCTTCGGCCAACCCGGTCAGCCAGCTGTCGCGCAACCGCCCGGTGACGGAATCGACCAACAGGGCCGACCCGATTTTGACAACGACACGTTTTGCACCGTTCAGGGACGCCACGCCTCATCCTCCTCGGCCTCGTCACTCTTGCGCTCGCGCAGACGGTTGGCGTCGATTTTCGACCGCAAGGCGCGCAGAACCTCGGTCAATCCCTCACCCGACGCGCCCGACATGAACATCACCGGACCGCCCGTGACCTCCTCAAGGAATTCACGCTGCATCTCGCGCAGTTCGTCGTCGAGCGCGTCAATCTTGTTCAAGACGGTGATCCGCGGCTTGTCGGCCAACCCTTCGCCATAGGCGTTCAGCTCTCCGATGATGGTCTCGTAATCCTCGGCCACCTCATCCGCAGTGCCATCGACAAGGTGCAGCAAGACCGCGCAGCGCTCGACATGGCCCAGGAACATGTCGCCCAGCCCGCGCCCTTCGGAGGCGCCTTCGATCAGGCCGGGGATATCGGCGACGACGAATTCAACCCCGTCAACGCCGACAACGCCCAGGTTCGGGTGCAGCGTCGTGAACGGATAATCCGCCACCTTTGGCCGGGCGTTCGATGTCGCGGCCAGAAACGTCGACTTGCCCGCGTTCGGCAGCCCCAGCAGACCGACATCGGCAATCAGCTTCAGCCGCAGCCAGACCGTCCGTTCGATCGCATCCTGGCCGGGGTTGGCACGACGCGGGGCCTGGTTCACGGACGTCTTGAAGTGTGCGTTGCCAAAGCCGCCGTTGCCGCCCTTGGCCAGCATCACGCGCTGACCGACCTCGGTCATGTCCGCGATCACGGTCTCTTCGTCCTCATCCAGGATTTCGGTGCCGACAGGCACGCGCAGGATGATGTCTTCGCCATCGGCGCCGGTGCGCAGGTTGCCCATGCCACCCTGCCCGTTGCGGGCAAAAAAGTGTTGCTGGTAGCGGAAATCGATCAGCGTGTTCAGGCCATCGACGGCTTCGGCAATCACGTCACCGCCGCGCCCGCCGTTGCCGCCGTTCGGTCCACCGTATTCGATGAATTTCTCGCGCCGGAAGGAAATGCTGCCGTTGCCGCCAGCACCCGACCGGATATAGACCTTTGCGAGATCGAGGAATTTCATGTTCTCACTCCTGCCGCAAAGGTGCTCTAGCTCAGTGCACCGGACGGCTCAATCGAGTTTTCGTATATAGGTCCACGTCGCCACTGTCGCGGCGCGGGCCACCGAATAGGTTTCGGCGTCGCCCACGTATTCGAAACCGTTCTTGGTCAAAACGCGGGCGGATGCCGGATTGTCCTGAAAGACGCTGCCAAAGATCGACCGGTCTGCCAGCGGGTTGGCCTGCACAAGCGCCGTCACCGCCGCCGATGCCACGCTGGCATTCCACCAGGCAGGTGCCACCCAATAGCCGATTTCGGATTGCGCCGTGTCAATCCGTTTCAGGCTGATGATGCCTTTCAGCTCGGCACCGCCGACACGGCTCGAATCCATCGCCCAGATCACCTCGTGCGGGTTCGGGGCCATGGCGCGCGCGATAAAGGCCTGCGTCGTGCCCGGCGGCAGCGGATGCGGGATCGAGGTGGTCATCTTTGCCACGCGTTCATCCGCCGCATACATGCCGATCAGTCCCGCGTCGGAAATCCGCAGCGGGCGCAGGTCGAGGCCATCGGCCTCGATCACCGGCTGGGCGATCATCATGTCGTCATTCATGTGGTGTTCCTCCTGCTGAGGGTCGATAACGGGGGTCTCCCGTATCGCCACCGAAAACGGCGAAGGGGACCGGCGCGATTGCCAATCCCCTTCTTGTCATCTTCTGATGAAGGTCGGCTTACTCAGCGGCCTCGGCCACTGGCATGACCGAAATGAAGGTGCGACCCTTCAGTCCCTTGCGGAACTCGACGTTGCCTTCGACGGTTGCAAAGATCGTGTGATCCTTGCCGATGCCGACGCCCGCACCCGGATACCATTTGGTACCGCGCTGACGCGCCAGGATGTTGCCGGGGATAACGGCTTCGCCGCCGTACTTCTTGATACCGAGGCGGCGACCGGCAGAGTCGCGACCGTTGCGGGATGAGCCGCCAGCTTTCTTGTGTGCCATATCGGTGGTCTCCTTTTCCTGATCTTACTCGGCGAGGGCTTTGGCCTGATCGACCCAGCCTTCTTTTTCGATTTTGCCTTTCAGCGCCAGCTCTTCATCGATGCGGGCGATGTCGGCGTCGGTCCAGGCGGCGATCTGGGCAAAGCTGGTGATGCCAGCTTCGTTCAGCTTCGTGGCCATTGCGGGGCCAACGCCGGACAACTTCTTCAGATCGTCCGAGGCCTCGGCCGCGGCGGCAGGCGCTGCCTTTGCCTTGGCTTTCCCCTTGGCCGGAGCAGCAGCAGGTGCCGCCGAAACCGAACCCGAACCGATGGCGGCCTTGACGCCGGAATCATCTGCGCCCGAGGCCAGGATGTCCGTGACCTTGATCAGGGTCAGTTTCTGACGGTGACCCTTGGTGCGCTTGGACGAATGCTTACGACGACGCTTGACGAAGTGGATGACCTTCTCGCCCTTGATCTGTTCGACGACTTCGGCCTGCACGCCAGCGCCAGCCACGAAGGGCGCGCCAACGGTGACCGTGTCACCACCCAGCATCAGGATGTCGTTGAATTGGATCTTTTCACCAGCGTCAGCCGCCAGTTTTTCGACGCGCAGCAGGTCACCGGACTGGACCTTGTATTGCTTGCCGCCGGTCTTGAGAACCGCAAACATAGTGCTCTTCCTTTTCTGACGCGTCCTGCGGCCCCCTTGCGGAAGTTCGTGACCATGACGTCAGAGCGGTCTCTGACAGGTCGCCTTTGAACAGCGCGCCCGTCGCTGCGGGCGAAATTGAAATGCCCGGCAAGGCATATGCCCTCCGGGATGGGCGGCTTATCCTGTGTCAGGGCAGACTTGTCAAGCCCTGCAGGACCGCACGGCCCCGCCAATGCGCCCTCACAATTCCTCACCCGTCATGAGCGAGGAAATCGACAACCCGAGCGCGCGGTAGATGTCATTGTACAACACGCCGAAGCTGTCGAACAGAACCTGGTTCAGCAGCGTCCCCGCATCGGTTTGCGAAAGATCGACATAGGCCTCCAGGTCCGAACGCGCCACATCCCCGTAGGCGTGAAACAGGTACCCACGCAGCCAGCGCGCGGACTCCTCTCGCGTTGCCTCTTCCTGCTCCCAGACATCCGACAGGATCTGCCGGTCGTCGACGTCGTAACCGCCGCCGTCCACCAACCCGAGGTAAAAGTTGTAATTGGCCGTCAGGGCGCCGCTCACGTTCCGCTCGATCAGGTCGTTCGCCGCGATATATGCCTCGACCAGCTTCGCAAGCTCGGGGTCAGCCCCTGCGATCTCGGGTGCACGCGCCTCCGCCTCGGTCTCGACGGTGTTATCCAGAAAGGCCCGCCGCGCCGTCAGTTCGGCGGCAACAAGGCGGGGTCCGGGACCGTCGCGGAAAAACCTGATCAGTTGCGTCATTTCCTGGTCGGAGGCCAGATCCAGCAGGCCGCTCACAAAGGCCTCGCGCATGATCTCGTCCATCGCGGACACGTCATAGATTCGCTGCACCACCGCATCAAACCCAAGCGCGACACGGTTCGGAAAGTATTCCTCGCCCATGTCAGCGCCCAGTTTCAGACCTTCCTCGCGCATCACGCCCAAAAGGTCCGGCATCGCCATCAGGTCATAGAGCGTCTCTGCCCGCCCCGCCCCGGGGCCGTCGGTCCGCGCCTGCGCGCCGGCCGGCATCACCCACATCAGCGATACCATCATCAGCAGTGTCAGAGGCCGCGCAAACATCCGGCGCACGGCCCCCCGCCCGCTGACTGTCGCGCCCCTGCCGGCCGCGGCCCATGTCATCGCCTACAGATCCTGCGACGGCTGAATACCATGCAGACGCGACGCGACCTCTTCGAACCGGTTCGCCATGATCTCGTACTGAACGGCATTCATCAGTTCATAGACCCTCTGCATTCCCGGCTGTTCCAGCGCCTCGGCATAGGTCGTCAGCTCCTGCGTGGTGAAATCGCGATAGGTGTAGGCCGAATTCGCCAGCGCCTGTGCCTTGTTCGCATCGCGCATCGCCTCGGCCTGTGTCAGCAGCGATTGCCGCAGCGCCTCGTCATCCACCTTGAACTCGATCACCCCGGCATCCCGCGCCGCAGTCAGGAACCGGAACTGGATCTCGACGATCGAGCGTTCGGAACTGTCCGAGCTGTCGACAGCGCGGTTCAACCGGTCCAGCACCGCGATCCGATCGGTCTCACCCTCGTTCAGGATGCGATCCAGCTCTGCCGCGGCGTTCTCCGCCCGGTCGGCGCGCTCCGCCAGGTGCGACGTGTTCTCGGTCTCAACCAGACGCTTTCCCAGCTCGGAACCATAGAAATCCTGCGCGACCTCGAGGTCTTCCTCGGTGATGGTCTTTTCCAGGATGTCCAGGCCCATGTCCTGCATCGTCTTCACATCGAACACGTCCTTCGTCAGGATCGTCCAGGTCGTTGCGAAATCCGATCCCTCAAGCCCCAGCATCTGCGGCCCGCCCGCCGCCGACAGCTTGATGCTCTCCAGCGCCACATCGAATCCGGTGACTTGCAAGAACGCTTCCAGGTCTTCGCGGTTGGCCGCACGCCCGGGCACCGCCATGGCCGCCAGCAGCACCAGCGCGCTCAGCGCCATTGTCAGCGCGGTCGCGGCGCGTCGCAGTCCCGTCATGGGCACCGCGTGCTGCACCCGTGCCTCTGCCGCCGTATACATCGTCATCATTTACTCTCCCCGAATGGGCCACATCAACGCCAGGGCCGCTTTCCTGCACCCGCCCCACCGGCACCTGAACCACAGGCAGGCCACGGGCGCGTCGGCCTCGATTACAGAGCCTAGGGTAAATACATTCCCCCGCAATGCAAAACGCCTCTTGCACCCTCAGCCAATCGTGTTTAAACGGCGCTCCACGATCCCCGCGGAGAGGTGCCGGAGTGGTCGAACGGGGCGGTCTCGAAAACCGTTGAGCGTGCAAGCGTTCCCAGGGTTCGAATCCCTGTCTCTCCGCCACTTTCCTCATTGAGGAAAGTTCTTTCAAGAAAATCAGTCGCTTGGCCTTATCCCCTGTGGGGGAGCCAACCGGTTGATTTCCTGAAGATCGGCTTTCATTTCACTGATCCCGACCGGACATCAGCCTTCTCGGCATCAGAACCGATGCGCGCCGCTGCGCCGGGCGCCGGCGTTTTCTGGCCGACGCGCTGCCACTACGCTGCCCGGATCCGCGCCACAGCCCACCCGTCACATCACGCGGCCATCAATACTTCGGGATAACGCCGCACAGACAGGCGTGACGGGCCCGTCACAGCCGCTCATCGCAGGCCCCCTCAGCGGCGCTCGGCCGCCATGGTTGCCGCATGACGCAGCGCCAGCATCATTGACGCGGGATCAGCCACGCCCTGCCCGGCAATGTCGAAGGCCGTGCCATGGTCGGGCGAGGTACGCACGAAGGGCAGGCCCAGCGTGATATTCACCCCCTGCTCCAATCCGAGGTATTTCACCGGAATCAGCCCCTGGTCGTGGTATTGCGCCACCACCACGTCGAACTGGCCCTTGCGGGCCTGCATGAAAACGGTATCGCCGGGCCAGGGTCCGCTGACGTCCATTCCCTCGGCTCGCGCTGCCGCGATGGCTGGCGCGATGATCTCGATCTCTTCCCGCCCGAACAACCCGCCTTCGCCCGCATGTGGGTTCAGGCCGGCCACGGCGATGCGCGGCGCGGCGATTCCGAAGGCCTGGCATCCCTGGTGCGCCAGCCGGATTGCGCGCATGTTCGCATCATGGTTCGCCATTCCGATGGCATCGCGCAACGACACGTGGATCGTCACAAGCACGGTTCGGATCACGTCATTGGCCAGCATCATCGCCACTTCGACACCACCGGCATAGTGCGCCAGCATCTCTGTGTGGCCCGGAAACGGAACCCCTGCGGCAGACAATGCCTCCTTGTGGATGGGCGCGGTCACGATGCCCCCCACCTGGCCCGCCATCGCCGCGTCGATGGCCGCCCGGATCGCACCGAAGGCCGCCTGCCCGGCGTCCTGCGACACGGCACCATAAGGCACCGGCGTGACCATCGCCGCGCCGGTTTCGACCAACCGCAGATGCCGCCCGGACAGGGCCGGCTCCTCCGGGTGCGAAACGATCTGAAGGACATGATCCGGTGCCACCAGCGCGCGTGCCCGCTCGGCCACGACGTGCGGCCCGTACAGGACGCAATCCGGTGCATCCGGCGCGATCACCGCGCGCAGGGCAATTTCAGGTCCGATCCCGGCGGGATCGCCAAGGGTCACGGCAAGCGGGGCTGGGCGGTTGTCTGCTATCATGCGCCGCACCATACTCGCTCGCCGCGCGGCGAAAAGCCCCTTCGGCGCTGTCGCTCAGCTCTCGTCGTCGGCGCGTCCGCGAAACCCGGTGGCCACGACGAACTTCTCGGACGAATCCGACCGCGACGACGGCGGCTTCATGTTGGCAACCTTGGTGAATTTCTGTTTCAGCAGCTTTTGCAACTCGCCCTCGGCGCCACCGGCCAGAACCTTGGCGACAAAGGTGCCGCCATCCTCCAGAACGTCGAACGCCAGATAGGCCGCGGCCTCGCACAGCGCGATGATGCGCAGGTGGTCGGTCTGCTTGTGCCCCGAGGAAGAGGCCGCCATGTCGCTCATCACCACGTCGGCGCGCCCGCCCAGCCATTCCTTGACCCGCAGATCGGCGTCATCGCTCATGAAATCCAGCTGATAGACCTCGGCACCGGGAATCGGGTCGACCTCCTGCAGGTCCACCCCGATGATCTGCCCCACGGCCTTGCCGCTCTTTTCGCCGAGGGCGTTGATCCGGGGCACCGCCACCTGAATCCAGCCCCCCGGTGCACAGCCCAGATCCAGCACCCGCGCGCCCGGTACCAGAAAGCGGAACTTGTCGTCCAGCTCCATGATCTTGAACGCCGCCCGCCCGCGATACCCCTCGGCCTTGGCGCGCACGACGTAGGGGTCGTTCAACTGCCGCTGCAACCACCGGGTCGAAGACAGCGTGCGCCCGCGCGCGGTCTTGACCTTGACGGTCAGATCCCGCTGACCCCGCCCCGAGGTATTCTTTCCGGTAGGTTTCTTCACCACGGCATCCTCGTCATCTTGTCCTAAACCCTTCGGAAGGGCCGCGCATCGCACGGCAGGGCAATGCCCCAAACTCCAAGCGGCCCCGATAGCGCACTTCCGCCGTCTCAGAAAGGCCCATCCTCCAAAACCCCGTCCGCCGACATCTGTGCATAGAGCAGCCCTTCGCGCAGACCACGGTCCGCAACGCTCAGCCGGTCCGTGGGCCAGCAGCGCAGCAGCGCCTGCAGGATGGCCGAACCGGACATGATCAGCGCCTGGCGATCCTGGCCGATGCGCGGATCACGGCGGCGTCCCTCCTGCCCCAGCTCCAGGTAGCCCCGGATCACCTTGTCGATCTGATCCGATGTCATGCGCAGCCCGTCGACCTTGGTGCGGTCGTAACGCTTCAGCCCCAGATGGCTCGCCGCGACGGTCGTGACGGTGCCGCTGGTGCCGACGATCTGAAACCCCTCGCGGGCCTGCTCGTCCTTGTAGGGCGCGAATTCCGCCAGGCTCTCCTCGAAAAACCACGACATCAGCGCAAAGCGCGCCGAATCGTCCTCGACGTCGCGAAACTGGTCGCGCAGCGTCGCCACGCCCAGCGGTACCGAAATCCAGTCCACCACCTTTGCGGCGGGAAACGGGCTCTCGGCGGGGTGGAAACCAGCGTGCAGGCGCATGATGGCGCGCGGACGCTCGCGGTGCGGCACACTGGTCAGATCGATCCAGACCAGTTCGGTCGACCCACCCCCGATATCCACCACCAGCAGTTGGTCGGTACGCGTGCTGACCAGCGGCGCACAGGAAATCACCGCCAGACGCGCTTCTTCCTCCGGCTCGATGATTTCCAGCTTCAGCCCGGTCTCGCGCCGCACCTGCTGGATGAATCCCGCACCATTGGTCGCACGCCGACAGGCTTCGGTCGCCACCAGCCGCATCCGCGTCACCCTGTGTCGCTTCAGCTTCTGCTGACAAATCCGCATCGCCTGGATGGTCCGTGCCATCGACGATCGAGACAGCCTCCCCGATTGCTCCAGCCCGGACCCGAGCTGAACCGACTTCGAAAAGCTGTCGACCACATGAAACTGGCTGCCCTTGGGCTGGGCAATCAACATGCGGCAACTGTTCGTTCCCAGATCCAGCGCAGCATAAAGCTCCGACGGATCAGGGGTCTGGGGCGCGGGGCTTTCGACCGGCTTCGGGAATGCGCCCGCACCTTTGGGACGCCTGGGCGCCATGGTCGCGCCCTCCATATATCGTGTTGTCTATCAAACTAAACCTTCGACACCCACCGTGCAAGGCGCTTCACGCAGATGCCATCCGGCACCGCTTGCGCAGGCTGCGCCGATCTGGTGACTATGTGCCCCGAACACCCCCGGTCCCGGCCCCTGCCCGGCCCCGCAAAAGGAACCACCATCATGCCCGACGTCACCATCGTCTATTGGCGCGACATTCCCGCCCAGGTCATCGTCGGCAAGGGCCGCCGCGCCTCCAAGGCCGTCCTGCCGGAACGTTTCGAACAGGCCATCGACCGCGCCGCGATGAAGACCGGCGCGGCGGAAACCGACGCCTACCTGGCTGAATGGCGCAAGGGCGACCCCTATCCTGTCGAAGGTGACGCGCAAGAGGTCGCTTCCAGCGAAATCGCCCGCCTCGATGCAGAGTACGATCAGGACAGGCTGAAGACCCTGATCGCCGGTGACGGCTGGGCCTGAGGTCCCCCTCAGCGGGTTTACCCGCCCGGTTATCGGAGATCCGTTCGCATGAGCCTGCTTCCCTTCCGCCGCAAATCGGCCTCGTCCGACACCGCAGTCCCGGTTCTGGACGGCATCCTGGCGGGGTACTCGATCGAGGTCATGCCCCGTACCGCGGAAAAGATCTCCGACTTCCGCGCGCTTCTGCCGAAGGGCACCCGCGTCTACATCGCCCATATTGACGGCACCCCGATCGAGGACATGGTCGCAACCGCGAAACGGCTGGCCGGCGAAGGCTTCGACGTCATGCCGCACTTTCCCGCGCGCATCATCCGGGACCGGGCCACGCTGGCCGACTGGATCGCGCGCTACCAGGGCGAAGCCGACGTGCACCAGGCCCTGTTGCTCGGCGGTGGCGTCTCCACGCCTCACGGTGACTTCGACAACTCGATGCAGCTGATCGAAACCGGTCTGTTCGACCGCGCGGGTTTCACCCACCTGCATGTCGCCGGTCACCCCGAAGGCAATCGCGACATCGACCCCGACGGCAGCGATGCCATGGTGATGCAGGCCCTGCACTGGAAACAGGCGTTCAGCAACCGGACCGATGCGCGCATGGCCATGGCGACGCAATTCGCCTTCGAGGCCGCGCCGGTCATCGCATGGGCCGAACGGCTCCGCGCCGAAGGGATCACCCTGCCGATCCACCTCGGCATCGCCGGACCCGCCAAGCTGCAAACGCTGATCCGCTTTGCCATTGCCTGTGGGGTCGGCCCGTCGCTGAAGGTCCTGCAAAAGCGTGCGCTGGACGTGACAAAGCTGTTGCTGCCGTATGAACCGACCGAAATCCTGTCGGACCTCGCCGCGCATCGCAGCAGCCACCCCGACAGCCTGATCGAACAGATCCACCTGTTTCCCCTCGGTGGCATCAAGATCGCCGCGCAGTTTGCCATCGACCATGGCGGTCCGGCGACGCTGCCGGCCCTCGCCCAGGCCTGACCGCCTACTCCGCCGCCACCGATACCGATACCGATACCGACGTGTGCCGCGCCCTCCGGCGCCGCGCAGCCCGCGCCATCGTTCACCTTTTCATGGGGCCTGATCCCCGATAGGTCTGTTGTTCCGTCGGCGGCTGCGGCGCGACCAGCTTGCACCGACACGATACCGACGTCATACCGACACGGGTACCGACGCTGTTTTTGAAGGATCTTACATGACCCGCACCGTTCTTGAATCCGCATCCAAGACCGTGACCATCGGCTTTGACGAGCCCTTCTGCGTCATCGGTGAGCGCATCAATCCCACTGGCCGCAAGAAGCTCGCCGCCGAGCTTGAGGCGGGGGATTACTCCACCGTGGAACTCGACGCCCTTGCCCAGGTCGCCTGCGGTGCCGCCGTGCTCGATGTGAACGCCGGTGTGGTCTACAACTCCAACCCCAATCCGAATGAAACCGAACCACCGCTGATGCGTGCGGTTATCGAGCTTGTTCAAGGGCTTGTGGACGTTCCTCTCTGCATCGACAGCTCGGTTCCCGCCGCGCTTGAGGCCGGTCTCGCCGCCGCGAACGGGCGCCCTCTCGTCAACTCCGTGACGGGCGAGGAAGAACGCCTTGAGCTGGTGCTGCCGCTGATCAAGAAATACAACGTGCCCGTCGTCGCCATCTCCAACGATGATACCGGCATTTCCGAAGATCCCGAGGTGCGGTTTGCCGTCGCCAAGAAGATTGTCGAACGCGCTGCCGATTTCGGTATCCCCGCCCACGACATTGTCGTCGATCCGCTGGTCATGCCCATCGGCGCCATGGCCACTGCCGGGCACCAAGTCTTTGCCCTGGTTCGGAAATTGCGCGAGGAACTGGGTGTGAACACGACCTGTGGTGCCTCCAACATCTCCTTCGGCCTGCCGAATCGTCATGGCGTCAATGCCGCCTTCCTGCCGATGGCGATTGCGTCCGGCATGACCTCGGCCATCATGAATCCGCTGCGTCAGCCAGAGATGGAGGCAGTCAAGGCCGCCAACCTGCTGATGAACAACGATGCCAATGGCGGTGAATGGATCCGCTTTGCCCGCGTCGTCGATGCCATCAAGGAAGGGGCGACCTTCGAGGAAGCCGCCAAGGCCTCCGCGGCCGCCGGTACGGGGCGCGCCGGGCGTCGTCGCCGTCGCTGACAGCACGCGGATCAGCGCGCAACCTCTTGACAACAATTGATGAAATCCCGCCGCGCCCTTTACTGGGGCGCGGCTTTTTTCGGGCTGCTTCGGGGGATCGGCCGGGTAGTCTCGGCGGCCGTTTCATGTCGCTCGGTTGATCGCTCCAATTGAAGACAAATACAAATCCGGCGCGCCGTGCCGCCGCAGGTCCCGCGTATTTCCGGCTTTGGATCATGCTTCGAGATCGACCCCGGCCGACCTCCGGGCAGGCTCCCCCCGGCGATCACCCCTTGCCCAAAATGCGCTCTAGGCCGCTGATAATGCACATGAACACAGTGCCCGCGCCGCGCGCACCCTCTGCCAGATGCACCCGCCATGCAGGCCGTCGCGACACCCGCCAGGGACGGCCCTCGCACCCCTCGCCCGCATCCCCCGTCGGCGCGCATTGTTCAAAATACAGATAAACCCTCGGGCGGCGTAACTTCGTCTTAACGGCCCCGGTTCTATCACCGCTCTAACGCAATGGAACGATGGGAGTCCGGCATGTATTTGCTCCGCCCGCTTGCCACAGGCAGGTGGCCATGACCGAGCCACTGGTCCTACAACAAAAGCTGGATCTTCCAGCCGCAGCACCACTGGCAGAAGAGCTCAAGGCGCGCCTCAATGGCGATGTCGTGATCGATGCCGGTCAGGTTACGCATATTGGCGCCTTGTGTCTGCAGGTTCTGCTTGCCGCTGCGACGTCGCTGAAGGCGGCAGATCACAGCATGAGTTTGACCAACGTGAATGATCGCCTGGTCGAACAACTGGCCCAGATGGGCTTTTCCCCCGAAACCGTGGCGGAGGGCCGGGTATGACACTGACAGTTCTGGCGGTCGACGACAGCCGTACGATGCGCGACATGATCCGTATGGCACTGATGCCCGCAGGATTTACCGTGCACCTTGCCGAAGACGGCATTCACGGGATCGAGGTGCTCGGCGGGATCAACCCCGACGATATCGATGCCATCATTACCGATATTAACATGCCGCGCATGGATGGGTTCGGGTTCATTGATGCCGTGCGCGAACAGGACGATCACCGGGCAACCCCCATCCTGGTGCTGACCACGGAAAGCTCTCAGGAGCTGAAGATGCGCGCCAGAGAGGCCGGCGCCACCGGGTGGATCGTCAAACCTTTCGATCCGGCCAAGCTGGTCAAGGCCCTGCAAATGGTTGCCGGATAGGAGCGCGATTATGTCCGAACAGAATGATCCGATGGCAGAAATCAGGGCCTCGTTCTTCATCGAATGTGAAGAACTGCTCGAGGCTCTGCAAGACGGCCTTCAGGAACTTGACGATGGCGCCGATGACCCGGAAACGATCAACGTCGTGTTCCGTGCGGTCCATTCGATCAAGGGCGGTGCCGGGGCATTCGACCTCGAGGCACTTGTGCGCTTTGCACACCGCTATGAAACTGTTCTGGACGAGGTGCGGGCCGGGCGCATGACGCCCGACAGCGACTCCATGAAACTGTTCTTCCTCGCGGCGGACCACGTTTCCGACCTGGTGCGCGCCTGCCGGGACGAAGCCCCTATCCCCGAAGCCACCAGCGACGAACTGCTTGTCCGCCTCGACGCCCTTCTCGGGGACGAGGTCGAGGAGGAGGAGGCCGACGCCGCCGATTTTACGCCCCTCGGCTTTTCCATGTCCCTCGACCTCCCCGAGATCGAGCCGGAACTGAACAGCTTCGAGATCCGCTTCAAACCCGAGCAGGAAATCTTTGCCACGGGCAATGAACCTGCCACACTGCTACGCAATCTGTGCGGACTCGGCACCGCGACGGTGCGTTGCAACACCAGCGATCTGCCGGACCTCGAAGACCTGGCCCCCGAAGCCCCCTATATCGAATGGATCATCTCGCTTCAGACCGAGGCTGCCGAGGCCGAGGTCCGCGACATCTTCGAATTCGTCGATGGGCTCTGCGTGCTGGAAATCACTGGCACCAAATCCGGTGATGACGGCGACGTTGCCCCGACCGAGAGTATCGAGACCGAAGTCGAGGTTGAGCAAGCCATTGCCGCGCCGACCGCGATCGCGCCGGTTTCTGTTCCCAAAAAGCCGCAAGGCACCAAGCCAGCCTCCGACACCGAAGACAGCGGTGCCGACCCTGAGAGCAAGAAAGCCGCCGCGCCCGCCGCCAAATCCGTGGTGCGCGTCGATCTGGAGCGGATCGAGCGGCTCGTGAACCTCGTGGGCGAGCTGGTCATCAATCAGGCCATGTTGTCCCAAAGCCTCGACGAGGCCGGCCTCTCGCCACACTCGGACGCCATGAACGGGCTGGAAGAGTTCCAGCGCCTGACCCGCGACATTCAGGACAGCGTGATGATGATCCGCGCGCAGCCGGTCAAATCCCTGTTCCAGCGGATGTCCCGGATTGTGCGCGAAGCGTCGGCCGCGGTTGAGAAAGAAGTGCGCCTGGTCACAGAAGGCGAAGGAACAGAGGTCGACAAGACCGTCATCGAACGCCTGGCCGACCCCTTGACCCACATGATCCGCAATGCCGTCGATCATGGCCTCGAAATATCTGAAAAACGATTGGCCAATGGCAAGTCACGTGCGGGCACCGTCACACTGATGGCCGCGCACCGCTCCGGTCGTGTCATAATCGAGGTCACGGATGACGGCGCCGGTATCAACCGCGAACGCGTGCTGGAAATCGCCGTCTCCAAGGGGTTGGTCCCGCCCGATGTGCAGCTTACCGATGGCGAGATTGACAACCTCTTGTTCCTGCCGGGGTTTTCCACTGCCAGCCAGGTGTCGGCCTTGTCTGGGCGCGGCGTCGGCATGGATGTGGTCAAGACCTCGATCCAATCGCTCGGCGGGCGCATCTCGATCTCGTCTGAGGCCGGCAAGGGGACCAAGTTCTCGATCAGCCTGCCCCTGACGCTTGCCGTTCTGGATGGGATGGTCGTGAACGTCGCCGGTGAAACGCTGGTGTTGCCGCTGAACGTCGTGGTCGAAACGCTCTCTCTGGGTCCGGATGATGTGCAGATGCTTCGCCCCGGCGCCTATGTGGTCAAGGTCAGGGGCGGATTTGTCCCGCTCTACGATCTGGGCGTCATGCTGGGCTACCGGGCGCAGCGCAAAACAGATGCCGGCGCGATTGTCCTGCTCATTTCCCTCGAAGACGGCAGCCGCGCGGCGCTGATCATCGACGGCATTCAGGATCAACGGCAGGTCGTGATCAAGGGGCTGGACGACAGCTTCTATCGCGCCCCGGGAATCGCGGCTGCCACGATCCTTGGCGACGGTCAGATTGCTCTCATTCTGGACCCGGCGGATATCATCGCCGGCCTGGGTAACCCGCGCGGTGCGGACATCATGCTTTCGGAAAGGAAGATCGCAAATGAGTGATCAGGGACAGACAAACGACCTGGAGCTGCTCACGTTTCGTGTAGCTGACCAGGAATATTCGCTGGATATCATGTCGGTGCGTGAAATCCGCGGTTGGACACGGACAACACCGATGCCCCATGCGCCTGATTTCATGCGCGGCGTGATCAACCTGCGCGGCACTGTGCTGCCGGTGATGGATCTGGCGCGGCGGCTGAACCTGCCCTCCCAGGAAACCAATGACCGCAACGTCATCATCGTGGTCAAGCTTCAGGGAACGCTGACGGGGCTCCTGGTCGACGCCGTGTCCGACATCGTCGCCATCACCGAGGACGACTTGCAGGTTCCGCCCGATATCTCATCCGATCCGCAGTTGTCCGTCGTGCGCGCCCTGACAGTCATCGATGATCGCATGATCCGTGTTCTGGATCTCAGGGCTGTTGTTCCCGCCACGAGTGATGAGGCGGCATGACCAATATGGGGCGGGATACTTCGACGATCGCGATGGACACGCAGTCCTTCAACGCGATTGCCGCTCTGGCCAAGGAAGAGGCCGGGCTCGTCCTGCCGACTGGCAAGATGACCATGGTGCAATCGCGCCTGCGCAAACGCCTCGTTGAAACCGGGCAGCAGGATTATGAAAGCTACTGCAAATTCGTCTGTTCCGCCGCCGGTGCAGAGGAACGGCGGTACATGATCTCTGCCCTCACCACGAATGTCTCTCATTTCTTCCGCGAATCTCATCACTTCGACATCTTGCGGACCAGAGTTCTGCCAGTTCTGTTGCAAAAGGCCCGGAATGGCGAGCGGATCAGGATATGGTCCGCCGGGTGTTCCAGCGGCCAGGAGCCATATTCAATTTCGATGTGCCTTCAGGCCGCCGCGCCTGAACTGGCCCAACGGGATGTGTTGATCCTGGGCACGGATATCGACCCCGCGATCCTGGAAAAGGCCGAGGCGGCGGAATATTCCGAACAGCAGATTGCCGGGATACCGGATGACATGCGGCGCAACTATCTGGAATTCGACAAGGCCAAGCAGACGTATCAGGTCACGCCTGCGATCAAACGCCTTGTTCGTTTCCGAGAGCTGAACCTGCTGCGCGACTGGCCGATGAAGGGGCAATTCGACGTCGTCTTCTGCCGCAACGTCGTCATCTACTTCGACCCGGAAACGCAGGCCTCGCTCTGGCCCCGGTTCCGGCAACGTATCAACAATGACGGCTGGATCTTTCTCGGCCATTCGGAACGGATTGCCGACTCGGCTCTCTCTCTTTTTGAACCCAACGGAATGACGGCTTATCGGGTTGCCGGTTCCAAAGCATCCTCAGTCGGGAAGGAATGATTGAATGGCTTTGCGAGACCAGATCAGAATCATGGTTGTTGATGACATGTCCACCAGTCGGGGCCTGATTACCCAGGCGCTGGACGCCTTCGGCATCGGCAATGTCGCTTCGGCCTCCGACGGGGCCGGCGCACTGAAAGAGCTTGAAAGCAAGCCGGTCCACCTGGTCATCTCTGACTACAACATGCCCGGCATGGACGGTTTGCAACTGCTGCACCAACTGCGAAGCGGTCCGAAAACCAAGGGGGTCGGATTCATCCTGATTACGGGCAAGGCTGACAAGGCGATCATCGATCACGGCAAAAAGCTGGGTATGAATAACTTTCTCAAGAAACCGTTTGAACCCAACGATCTACGCGCTTGTATCGAAGCGGTCGTCGGACGCCTGTAATGCCCCAGTCCGGTCAGAGCACGTCCGACAGCAATCCGTCGGACCCGATCAATATCTCGGCGGCTGACCTTGCCTCCGTCCTTGCAGGCCAGGTTTCCGGCTTGCAGGGCATGACCTCGGGATTGGAAGAGGCGCTGTCCGCCAGCTTGTGTTCCTGCAACCCCCTGACCGAAGCAGCCTTTGTCACCTTTCAGCGCATCGACTACATGCGCCAATCTCTGAAAGATATCGAAGGTTTGCTATTGGAATTCGGGCCAAACCTCGATTGGCTCGACCGAAGTGCGATCACCAGAGAGGCGTTTTCAAGATCCGTCGACATGGCGGCCAGCATCACTCCGATGCTGGGTGGAACAACCACACCACCACCGCCCGATCCCAACAGCGAAGCCGGAGAGCTGGACCTTTGGTAGCAGACAAATCCGCATTATCTGACCACAGGTAACCGCCGGCCATCTTTACGCCCTTCGGCCGTGGCCGGAGGGCCGTTTCGCTTTGGCGCCCAATTTCTTACGCTGGATCACCATAACTGGAGTACAGCCAGAAATCGTGTTCAATCGATATAAGATGTATTTGAAAAACAGGTTACTGACTGGCAAGTCAAATATGACTGCCGAATGGAGCGAATGCGCCTCCAGTCACAATAGATCCGCAATCAAGCGGTGCAAAAACACCATGCCAATTCCACAGTGACGGGTACAGGTGGTCTCACCTACTCGACAATGGCGCGCCAGTCGGGCTAGATCGCTTTCAATCAAACATCTGTTTCGCGTCGGGCACTCGCCTTGACGGACCAATGAATGCGAGTGCGTTTTGATCAGTGCGAAAGTGGAGGGCGTAAGGGAATGATGCGCCGGGAATACCTGGAACAGCTTACAAATGCTCAATCAATCGAAGAGCTTTGGATTATCCATTGCGCCAAGATGGCTGAGTTCGGCTTTGATCGGCTCTTGTATGGGTTCACCCGTTACCGCACTTCGACCTCTCTGGGTGATCCCGAAGATTTTGTCATTCTGACAAATCATTCCTCCGAATATCGTGAGAAATTTCTCGATAGCGGTCTTTATTTCCATGCGCCCATGGTACGTTGGGCCCTGGACAACGAAGGCGCCTGTTCCTGGCGTATTCTCAGCGAGATGACGGCCAGCGGCACCCTGACCGAAAGCGAACGCAAGGTGATCGCGTTCAACAAGTCGATGGGGGTGACGGCGGGCTATTCGATCTCGTTCAAATCCATCTCGCCGCGCACCAAAGGGGCGATTGCCCTGACTGCGGCCCGCGACATGTCGCAGGCCAGTGTCGATGCCATCTGGGCGGAACATGGCCGCGATATCGTGATCATGAACAACGTCGCGCACCTCAAGATCCTGTCCCTGCCCTATTACGGCCCGGCAAGGGAATTGACCCGCCGCCAGAGAGAGGCGCTGGAGTGGGTCGGCGATGGCAAGACGACTCAGGATATTGCGCTGTTGATGGGGCTGACGCCGGCGACGGTGGAAAAGCATCTGCGCCTGGCCCGCGATACACTGAACGTCGAAACGACCGCCCAGGCCGTGCTCAAGGCGGCCTTCCTGAATCAGATGTTCATCTTCGACGCCTGAAACGGCCTTCCCCTGAAAAAATTGCGCTTTTATCCCACCTTGGCGTCGGCTCTCCGCGCGCTGAGCCGCTTTGGCATAGATTAATTAACCTAAGGTAAGGATTCCCCTACTTTCGACCGACCGATAAAAAATACATTATGCAGAGGTTCCGTGAGTGGTGGCATTTAGGCCATGGGACACCGGCCCGTACCCCTGCGATCACAGGGCTAGACGCGCCGACCGGGAAACCGGACGCCGGTTGAAAGGTGTATTGATCAGCTTTTCTTCCGGCACAGCAGCGGCGGTAACGTTACATCCCCGTTTCAACGCCCCCGTTGCTCAATTGGCGGTGCCGGTTGTCCCGACCGGCACCGTTTCCGCCTGTCGATCTGCGCCATACCGGTGGCCTCGGCCAATTTCTCGTCCAGACAACGGCGTCTCGACAATGGAAAAGGGCCGAAGGTTTCCCCCCGGCCCCGATCAGATACAGCAGCGTGCGTGATCCGAAACGGATCAGCCCTTGGCGGCTTTCGCCACTTCGGCTGCGAAATCTTCGACTTCCTTCTCGATGCCTTCGCCGACTTCCAGACGTACAAAGCCGACAACTTCGACACCGGCTTCCTTGGCCGCGGCCTCGACCGTCAGGTCGGGGTTGATGACAAAGGCCTGGCCCAGCAGCGTGACTTCGCCGAGGAATTTCTTCATCCGGCCCTTGATCATGTTCTCGATGATCGCTTCGGGCTTGCCGGATTCACGGGCCTGCTCGGTCAACACCGAACGCTCGCGCTCGATCAGCGCCGGGTCCAGATCCGCTTCGCCCAGCGACGCCGGGTTGGCGGCGGCGATGTGCATCGCGACCTGGCGGCCGAAGTCTTCGTTCGACCCCTTCAGCGCAACCAGCACGCCGATCTTGCCCATGCCGTCGGCGACAGCGTTGTGCACGTAGGACACGACCTGCTCGCCTTCGATCGACGCCATCCGGCGCAGGGTCATGTTTTCGCCGATGGTGGCGATCTTGTCGGTGATCAGCGTTTCAACAGCCTTGCCGTTGACTTGCGCCGTTTTCAGCGCTTCGACATCGGACACGCCAAGCGCGGCAGTTGCGATCGAGGCAACCATTTGCTGGAATTCGGCGTTCTTGCCGACGAAATCGGTTTCCGAGTTCACTTCGACAGCAACACCTTTGCCACCTTCGACCGCCAGGGCAACAAGGCCCTCGGCAGCGGTACGGCCGGCTTTCTTGGCGGCTTTCGCCAGGCCCTTGGTGCGCAGCCAGTCAACGGCAGCTTCGGTATCGCCGTCGGTTTCGGTAAGCGCCTTCTTGGCATCCATCATGCCTGCGCCGGTCATCTCGCGCAGTTCTTTAACCTGAGCAGCAGTGATCGCCATGGGGGATCTCCTTACGGTCTGAAATGGGGTCCGGCCGCGGATATCACGCGGCCGGTGACAGGTCTGTAACGGCCCGCCCCAAAAATGCGCATGGGCACCGGGGTGGGCCGAAATCCTTAGGCTTCTGCGACAGTCTCTTCGACCGGCGCGTCAACGAACTCGCCCATGTCGACGCCGGCGGCGCCCAGCTGAGCGGTCATGCCGTCAAGCGCGGCGCGCGATGCCAGGTCGCAGTACAGCGAAATGGCGCGTGCAGCGTCGTCGTTGCCGGGGATGATATAGTCGATGCCGTCGGGCGAGCAGTTGGTGTCGACGATGGCGACAACGGGAATGCCCAGCTTCTTGGCTTCCAGGATGGCCAGCGCCTCTTTCTTGACGTCGATGACGAAAAGAAGGTCGGGAACGCCGCCCATTTCACGGATACCGCCCAGCGACGCCTGCAGTTTGGTCTGCTCGCGTTCCATGCCCAGACGCTCTTTCTTGGTCAGGCCTTCGGCGCCGCCCTCGAGCTTCTCGTCAACTTCCTTCAGGCGGTTGATCGACTGGGAAACGGTTTTCCAGTTGGTCAGCGTGCCGCCCAGCCAACGGTGGTTCATGTAATATTGTGCGCATTTTTCAGCGGCTTCCGCGATCGGCGCGGCGGCCTGGCGCTTGGTGCCAACGAACAGAACGCGGCCGTTTTTCGCGACGGTGTCACGGATGACGTTCAGTGCAGCGTCCAGCATCGGCAGGGTCTGCGTCAGATCCATGATGTGGATGCCGTTGCGCGCGCCGTAGATGAACTCGCCCATACGGGGGTTCCAGCGTTGCGTCTGGTGGCCAAAGTGAACGCCGGCTTCAAGCAGCTGACGCATGGTGAACTCAGGAAGAGCCATGTCTATATCCTTTCCGGTTTACGCCTTGGCGAGGGGTGTGAACCAGAGCGGCCCGTTGCGGGGCCCCTCAGGTCAACCGGTGGACGCATGGGGATGTCTCTCCCGTAGGCCCGCCCCCGCCTGCGGGATTGAGTGGCGCTGCATTACACGCCCTTTCCCCCGTTGGCAACCCCGCTGGTGCCCGGGGCCGACCGAAGCTGTGGGACCAGGGGCACCAGAGGGCCCATGCGCACTGCGCCCGGGTGCTGCGATCCGGCATTTTCCTTGCGCTTCTTCAAGACAGCGCTAACAAGGCGCCATGAAAAGAGACCCCGACATCCTGTGTATCGGCGCCGTCCTGTGGGACATCATCGGGCGCTCCGCCAGCCACATGCGCCAAGGCTCCGACGTGCCCGGCCGCATCACCCGCCTGCCCGGCGGCGTGGCGATGAACATTGCCATGACGCTGGCCCGCTTCGGGATGCACCCGGCGCTGCTGACCGCGATCGGGCGCGACCCCGAGGGCGACGAACTGGTGCGCGCCTGCGCCGATCTGGGCATGGACACGACCTATATCTACCGGTCGGACGATCTGCCCACCGATCGCTACATGGCGGTCGAGGGCGCGAATGGCCTGATCGCCGCCGTGGCCGATGCCCATTCCCTCGAATCCGCCGGGGCCAAGATCCTGCGCGCCCTCAACGACGGCACGCTCGGGTCCGCCGATGCGCCCTATAGCGGTCCGGTGGCCCTCGATGGCAACCTGACACTGCACCTGCTGGAAGAAATCGCCGCCTCTCCCGCCTTTGCACAGGCCGACCTGCGCGTCGCCCCCGCCTCGCCCGGCAAGGCCGAACGTCTGCGCCCCTTCCTGACGCATGGTCGCGCGCTGCTCTACGTGAACCTTGAGGAGGCGGGCCTGCTCTGCCAGCGCGAATTCACGACGTCCGAGGCCGCCGCCGCCGGACTGCTGAAGCGCGGCGCGACCCGCGTGCTGGTGACCGATGGCGGCGGCGCGGCCTGCGATGGCACCGCCGACGGGCTGATCACCCAGGCCCCGCCCGCCGTTCTGGTGACCCGCGTCACCGGCGCGGGCGATACGTTCATGGCCGCCCATATCGTGGCCGAGGCCGAGGGCGCGCCGCGCGAAGAGGCGCTGCAACGTGCCCTGATGGCCGCCGCCCGCTATGTCAGCGGCGACACCGCGCTTTAGTGCGCCTTCATTCGACGGGCCGTTCACGCGGCCCGGCATTTTCCGACGAACCGACCACCGAACAAAGGACATCCCATGGCGATGATCACCAAATCGACCGAGCTGCTGAAAGCCCAGGAAAACGGCCTGCCCGTCGTTGCGCTGGAAAGCACGATCATCACGCACGGAATGCCCTTTCCGCAAAACCTGGAAACCGCGCGCATGGTCGAAGATGACATTCGCGCCGCCGGCGCGGTGCCTGCCACCATGGCGGTGATCGACGGCACGCTGCACGCCGGGCTGGAACCTGACCAGTTGGAGGCCCTCGCCCAGGCCCGCGATGTCGACAAGGTCAGCCGCGCCGACATGGCCGTGTGCATGTCCCTCGGGCGCACCGGCGCCACCACGGTCGCGGCCACCATGATCGCCGCCCGCCTTGCCGGGATCTCGGTCTTTGCCACGGGGGGCATCGGCGGCGTGCACCGCGGGGCCGAGGATACCTTCGACATCTCCGCCGATCTGGCCGAGCTGGGCCAGACCGCCGTGACGGTCGTCGCCGCCGGCGCCAAGGCCATCCTCGACGTGCCGAAAACGCTTGAGGTGCTGGAAACCTACGGCGTGCCCGTCATCGCCTACGGTCAGCCCGACATGCCCGCCTTCTGGTCGCGCCACTCAGACCTGCCCGCCCCGCTCAGCATGTCCAGCGCCCAGGACATCGCCAAAGCCCACCGGATGCGCGCCGCCCTCGGCCTGCCCGGTGGTCAGCTTGTCGCCAACCCGGTCCCCGAAGAGGACGAGATCCCGGCCGCGCAGATCAACCCGATCATCGCGCAGGCCCTGGCCGAGGCCACAGAACAGGGCATCACCGCCAAGCAGGTCACGCCCTTCCTGCTGCAACGCATCTTCGAGCTGACCGAGGGCCGCTCGCTGGTCACCAACATCGCCCTGGTGCGCAACAACGCCCGCCTTGCCGCTGAAATCGCCCATCATCTTGTCTGAGCAGGGGGTAAAGCCCCTGACCGGCAAGAATAAACCGCGCGCCCCATTGCCGCCCCTCACGCCAGTGCATAGGTTCATCTGCGACGCCTCACCCCTCCTGTCCGGAACATAAATGAACGACCCGCTCCAAGATAATTCCCCCAGCAAGCCCAAGCTGTTCGCCCGCCTCCGCTCGTCCTTCCTGACGGGGATCGTGGTGATCCTGCCCGTGGCGCTCACCATATGGCTGCTGTGGTCGCTGCTGGGCTGGGTCGACGGATTCGTGCTGCCGCTGGTCCCCGAACGCTTCCAGCCCGAGGAATATATCGGCATCAACCTGCGTGGCGTGGGGATCATCTTCTTCCTGATCTTCACCATCATCATCGGTTGGGTCGCCAAGGGGCTGATCGGGCGCTCTCTGATCCGGTACGGCGAAAGCATCGTCGACCGCATGCCGGTCGTCCGCTCGATCTACTCGGGCGTGAAACAGATCGCGGAAACCGTCTTTGCCCAGCAGGAACGCAGCTTTGAACAGGCGTGCCTCGTGCAATATCCGCGCCGCGGGGTCTGGGCCATCGGCTTTGTCTCGACCGAGGCAAAGGGCGAAATTGCCATGCGCGCGGAAACCGGATCGCGCCTGCTGTCGGTCTTCGTGCCCACCACACCGAACCCGACCTCCGGCTTCCTGCTCTACTTCCCCGAAGAAGACGTCTCGATCCTCGACATGACGATCGAGGATGCGGCCAAGCTGGTGATCTCTGCCGGGCTGGTTTACCCCACCCCGAAAGACCCCGCCAAACCGCTGGGCCGCGCGGCGAAATAGGCCACGCGGCACCAGCTTGGGCACATACGTCAGATCAGATCAGTTGAACATCTCTTTCAGGTTCACGGTCGACACCTTGTTCAGATCGTCGCGATGCGCGGCCAGAAACGCATCCGCCGAGGCCCGCCCGGCGGCTTTCAGCGCGTTCAGCAGATAGGCGTTCGGGAACATCTTGGTCACCATCGACAGATCCAGCATGATCTCGTCGTCCGAGATCATGTGAACCAGCACGTGTTTCTTGTCGGTCCGACTGATCACGCCCTCCTCGATCAGCCGCTGCACGTATTCGACAGCCCGCAATTCGCGCAACAGCGATGAATTGAAGCTGATTTCGTTGATCCGGTTCTGGATCTGCGTCGGCATCATCGGCACTTCGTCACGTTCCAGCGGATTGATATTGACGATCATCACATCGTCGGGCAAGTCCTTGCGATACAACGGAAACAGCGCCGGGTTGCCGCTGTATCCGCCATCCCAGAAGGCCTCCATCCGGCCCGATTTCTCGTCAAAGAACTCGACCGCCGTGAACACCGTCGGCAAACAGGCCGAGGCCAGCAGCGCCTCGGTCGTCAGCTCCTCGTTGCTGAACACGCGGATCTTGCCGTCACGCACCTTGGTGGCACAGACGAACAGCTCCGGCCCCGTCCCATCATGCACCGCCGTGAAATCGAACGACTCGACGATCTTGCGAAGCGGGTTGCGATAGAACGGCCCAAGCGCATAGGGCGTCGTCACCAGCGCCAGCATGTCCGATATCGTGCCCGCATAGGACATCTCCATCGCGCGGCCGATGTCCATGCTGCCCGGGACCGGCACGCCCGCCATCATCCAGGGCCACAGCCCGCTTTCCTTGACTGCGCCCATCTGTGCCCAGAACCAGTCCAGTTCGGCCCGCGCGCCCTCTCGGCCGCCCTTGACCCACCCGGCTTTCAGCGCCGCGCCGTTCATCGCACCGGCCGAGGTTCCCGACATCGCCGCGATCTCAAGGTCCTCGTCTTCCAGCAGCCGGTCCAGAACGCCCCAGGTATAGGCGCCATGCGCGCCGCCGCCCTGAAGCGCCAGGTTGATCCGTTTCTTTTCTGCCATCGCATGTTCTCCTGACGGATCGCGGCGCGGCCTCCACCCAACGTGGCGGCACGCGCAACGACAAGCCTGCCGATCCTAGCATTTGCTGCACCGCAGCGAAAGCGGGGATCGGCGCGCCCGCAGGACGCAGGTGCGCCGCCGGACCGCCTGCGTTATTCCGCCGTCCAGCCGCCGTCGACGGAAATCGACGTCCCGGTGATCTGATCCGCGCTCGGCGAACACAGGAAGGTCGCGATGCCGCCGATCTGCTCGACCGTGGCGAATTCCTTGCTGGGTTGCTTGGCCAGGATGACCTTCTCGATCACCTCGTCCTCGCTCATGTCGTATTCCTTGGCGGTGTCGGGGATCTGCGCCTCGACCAGCGGGGTCAGCACGTAGCCGGGACAGATCGCGTTGACGGTGATGCTGTCCTTGGCGGTTTCCAGCGCGACGGTCTTGGTCATGCCCAGAATGCCATGCTTGGCGCTGACATAGGCGGATTTGAACGGGCTGGCGCGCAGACCATGGGCGCTGGCGATGTTGATGATCCGACCCCACCCGGCCTTGCGCATATGCGGCAACGCGGCGGCGGTGGTGTGAAACGACGAACTCAGGTTGATGGCGATGATCGCATCCCATTTCTCGACGGGGAATTCGTCGATCGGCGCGACATACTGAATGCCGGCGTTGTTCACCAGGATATCACAGCCGGGCGCCTTTTCGATCAGGGCGCGGCACTGATCGCCCTTCGACATATCCGCCTGAATATAGATCGCCTTGACGCCGAACTCTGCCGCCAGGTCGCTGGCGATCTTGTGATCCGCCTCCGTGTCGCTGAACGAATTCAGCACCACATCCGCGCCGGCGCGTGCCAGCTCCTTCGCGACGCCCAGCCCGATGCCGGAGGTGGAGCCTGTGACGATGGCCGTCTTGCCGCTCAAACTCATGGCTAATCTCCTTGTCTCATCCGGACCACCCGGATCCCTGCTTCGACAATAATGCTGCGCGCGCGAAAAGCGAGGGGGTCGCGCCATCTGGCCACGGGCAATCGCCACTTCGTGACCCCGCGCGAGGCGACGAGAGGCGCCAGGACCCGCCCCGGGGCAAGCGCGGGCGTCGGCGCGCAAACGGCCTGGACACCCGCGAACGCCGTGCGGATACCACCGCCCAAACACCGTACAGATACCGTTCAGATACCGCTCAAATACCGACGTTGCGGATCGCCGCCGCACCGGACTTTCGGCACAAAAAAAACGCCAGCGCGAAGCTGGCGTTCAGTTATTGAGGCAGGTTTCATACAGGCAAGAAACCTATCGAGCAGTGACCCCTTTATAGGCGTTATGACGCCGTCATGGAAGCTAAAAGTTTGAAAAGACGTGAATCCGAAGTTACGGTTCCCGCCAAACAAACAAGGGCAGAGCAGGAACGTGCAGCACATGAGAGCGGATTTTTTCCTTAACGGTCCTCTGAAAACGCTCGGTATCGGGCTGATGACCGCCTGCTCGATTCTCGCCACGGCTGCGCAGGCTGAACCGCAACACGCCATAGCTATGTATGGCGACCCCGCCCTGCCACCGGATTTTGTATCCCTGCCCTACGTCAATCCCGATGCGCCGATCGGCGGAACGCTGGTGGATGGCAACACCGGCGGCTTTGATTCCCTCAATCCCTTCATCGTGCGTGGCACCCCGCCCTGGCAGCTGCGATTTCTGACGCACGAGTCGCTGATGTATCGCAGCCAGGACGAACCCTTCACCGTCTACGGCCTGCTGGCCGAATCGGTCGAGACGGGTCCGAATCGCGATTGGGTCGAATTCACCCTGCGCCCCGAGGCGCATTTTTCCGACGGCAGCCCCGTCACGGCACAGGATGTGATCTGGTCCTACGAGACGCTGGGCACCGATGGCAACGCCCGCTACCTCGGCCTGTGGTCGTCGATCGACACCATCGAACAGACCGGCCCCCGCAAGGTCCGCCTGACGTTCAAGACCGACAACCGTGAACTGGCGCTGGTGGCCGGTCTGCTGCCCATCCTGAAAAAGGCGCAATGGCAGGACAAGGATTTCACCAAGTCCGGCCTGACGGAAATTCCAGTAGGGTCAGCACCTTACGTCGTCGACAGCTTTGTCGCGGGCCGCAATGTCGTGCTGAAGCGTGACCCCGATTACTGGGGCAAGGATCTGCCCGTGCGCCGTGGCACCAACAATATCGACACGATCCGCATCGAATTCTACGGTGATCAGAACGTATTGTTCGAGGCGTTCAAGGCGGGCAACATCAGCTTCATCCGCGAATTCAACGCCGAAAAATGGGCGCGTGACTATGACTTTCCCGCGGTGCAGCGCGGCGATATCATCCAGACCGAAATTCCCAGCCAACGCCCCTCCGGCATCACCGGTTTCGTGATGAACACCCGCCGCGCGCCCTTTGATGACATCCGCGTGCGCGACGCGCTGATCCATGCCTTCAATTTCGAATACATTAACGAAACGATCACCGGGGGACGGCAGCCGCGCATCACGTCGTATTTTTCCCACTCCGAACTGGGCATGCGCGCGGGTCCGGCGACGGGACGCGTAAAAGAGTTGCTGGAGCCTTATGCCGCCGAACTGCCCGAAGGCGCACTTGAGGGGTATGCCCTGCCACAGGGCGATGGCTCGGCCCGCAATCGCAGGAACCTCGCCGCCGCCGCGAATGAACTCGAAGCCGCCGGATGGACCGTGACGAACGGCAAGCGTGTCAATGCCGCAGGCCAGCCCCTGCGCTTCGACATCCTGTTGCGCCAGGGCGATCAACAGAACCAGTCGATCATCGATATTTACCTCAAGGCATTGGAACGATTGGGAATTGATGCCCGCGTCACCACCGTCGACGACGCCCAATACACCATGCGCGTCCAGGATTTCGATTTCGACATGACGGATATCCGGCGTCAGTTTTCGCTGTCCCCGGGCAATGAACAGCGCCTCTACTGGGGCACGGCCACGGCCGACGAACCCGGCTCGCGCAACCTGATGGGCATCAGGAGCCCGGCCGCAGACGCCATGATCGACGCCATGCTGCAAAGCCGCAGCACCGAAGATTTCACCGCCGCCGTGCGCGCGCTTGATCGCATCCTGACCACCGGCCGCTATGTCATCCCGATCTTCCTGTTCGATACGGGTCGCATTGCCCACGTCAAGGATCTGACCTGGTCCGGCAAGGTGCCGATTTATGGCGATGGCGTGAATTTCATGCCCGAAACCTGGTATTTCGCAGGCGACTAGCCGCGCGTCTGCGAAAGCCTCGGAACGTCACCGGCTGCCCCGCGTTGTCCTTGCAACAGCAAAAGGATGACAGACATGCAATGGATCGCCATTTCCCAACATTGGACCGCCTTTATTCCGGCCATCCTGCAACGCTGGCCCGAGGCCGAAGAAGATGACCTGATCTCGCTCGACGGGACGCAGACATCTCTGGCCTCCTACCTGGCAAAGAAAACCGGCCGCCCGATTTCAGACCTGGACGAGGAGCTGGAGGAGTGGCGCGCAGGCGCGACGCCTGCGGATGTGCGCATGGACGAGAGCGAAGACATGCGCAATATCGATGCTTCGGCGCGCTATGTCCCGGTGGGGGAAAACCCGTCGGATGACGATGCCGCCTTTGGTGACGACGGGGTGGAGCCAAGCCCGGTCGGGCGCGCGGGCTGAGGCCGCGGCGGCCTCCGGCGGGGGTATTTCTGGCCAGATGACACTGGAGCCGCGCGGCCCCGATCGCAGGAAAGTGCACCGCCGCAGAGGGGCGTGTAGGTGCAGGCGGGCAAATCCGCCCGGGGGTCGCGGCCTTTGGGTGTCCCGCGTCACGCCAGCGAGGTGACCCAGAGGATCGTGGCGTCATCCTCGCTCAGCGAGACGACGTTGTGCCCCATCGAGGCGTCGTAATAGGCGCTGTCGCCCCGGCGCATTTCTATGGGTTCGTAGAATTCGGTATAGAGGCGGATGACGCCTGTCAGCACGTAGAGGAATTCCTCTCCGTCGTGGCGCACCCAGCCGTCGAATTCCTCCATCGTGCGGGCGCGGATGCGGGCGCGATAGGGCAGCATCTGCTTTTTCACCAGGGAGGCGGCGAGCAGTTCATGCTCGTAGGTGGCCGTCGCGTAGGCGCTGCCGTCCCCGGACCTGGTGAAGGCCATCCGGCCCATGACCTGTGCCGCCCTGGGGGGCGTGAACAATTGCGGGACCGAGATGTTCAGGCCCGTGGCCAGTTTCTTCAATGCCTCGTAGGTCGGTGACATCTGGCCGTTTTCGATCTTGGACAGGGTGGAACGGGCAAGGCCGGCCTGGGCGGCGGCCTGTTCCAGTGTCCAGTCGCGGGCCTTGCGCAATTCGCGCACCCGTTCGCCGAGGTCCAGCGGCACGGCGCTGGCCTCTTCTCCGCTTTCGCGGGCGATCCGGATCAGTTGGCGAGGGTCGGTTTCTGTCATGCCATTGGCTATAGGCAGGCGTTGCGCCGCTGGCAACTGTCCTGCAGTTTCTTGTTCGCCCGCGCCTGCCTTCCTGCTCTTGCCAGTAGACGCGGCATTGCCTAGCAAGATCCCATGCAATCCGTTTTCGATCAGGGGGCCTGTGCGCCCTGCCCTGCGAGCTTCAACCTGGCGGCATATGTCCTGGCCCCGGCTGCGACGCGGCCCGACAAGCTGGCGCTGGCCATCCTCGGCGCCGGTCAGGCGGAACGCTGGACCTTTGCACGACTGGAGGCGGCGGTGCGTGGCACCGCGACCGGGCTGCTGGCGCAGGGCCTGGCACCGGGCGACCTGGTGGTGCTGCGCCTCGGCAACACCGTCGATTTTCCAATCGCCGATCTGGGGGCGATTGCTGCCGGCCTGGTGCCGGTGCCGACGTCGGCCCAGCTGACAGCACCCGAAGTGGCGCGGATGATCGCGAGCCTGCGCCCCGCCGCCATCCTGCACGCACCGGGTGTCGCCTGTCCCCAAACGCCCTGTCCTGTCATCTCCACAAGCGCCTTGCGTGCCATGCGCGATTTGGTGCCCGCGCCCTACGCGATGGGCGATCCCGATCGCCTTGCCTATGTCGTGTTTACATCTGGCACCTCGGGACGGCCGCGCGCCGTGGCCCATGCGCATCGCGCGATCTGGGCGCGTCGGATGATGCACCACGGATGGTATGGCCTGGGCGGGGACGACCGCCTGATGCATGCCGGGGCCTTCAACTGGACCTTCACCCTGGGCACAGGGTTGATGGACCCCTGGTCTGTCGGAGCGACCGCGCTGATCCCGGCCACGGGCATCGCGCCGCACCAGTTACCCGGGTTGATGCAGCAGCACGAGGTCACGTTGTTTGCCGCCGCCCCCGGCGTCTATCGCAAGATCCTGCAGGCGCATCCCCGCATCGATCTGCCGCACCTGCGCCACGGCCTCGCGGCGGGAGAGAAGCTGTCGGCGACGATCCGTGAGGGCTGGCGCAAGGCCACCGGCGGCGGCGCTATTCACGAGGCGTTCGGCATGTCGGAATGTTCGACCTTCATTTCCGCCAGTCCCGCATCCCCCGCCGCACCCGGTGCGCTTGGCGCCCCGCAGCAGGGGCGCCGCGTGGCGCTGCTGGCCGGGGATGGCACCCCTGTGCCACTGGGCGCCGTCGGCACCATCGCCGTCCATGCCAGCGATCCCGGCCTGATGCTGGGCTATCTGAATGCGCCCGAGGACACCGCGGCGCGCTATTCGGGGGACTGGTTCGTGACCGGCGACCTTGGCACCATGGACGCCAGCGGCCAGATCACCTATCAGGGCCGCGCCGATGACATGATGAACGCCGGCGGCTACCGCGTCTCGCCGATCGAGGTTGAGGCGGCTCTGGCCGATCTGCCCGGCATCACCGAAATCGGCGTGACAGAGGTGGAGGTCAAAACCGATGCCCGCCTCATCGTCGCCTTCTACACCGGGCCGCAGGCGCTGCCCGACGATATGCTTCACCAGGCCGCCGCGACCCGGCTGGCCCGCTACAAACAACCGCGCGCTTTCCTGCATGTGTCCGACCTGCCGCGCAATCCGAACGGAAAGCTGCAACGCCGCGCCCTTGGCGCGCTATGGGAGGCCCACATTGTCCGTCAAGCTTGATATCCTGTCCGATCCGATCTGCCCCTGGTGCTATATCGGCAAGACCCAGCTGGACCGCGCGCTGGCGCAGCGTCCGGCGCATCCCTTCGTCATCGAATGGCACCCGTTCCAGCTGAACCCCGACATGCCGCGCGAAGGCATGGGGCGGCGCGACTACCTGGTCGGCAAATTCGGCGAAGACGGCGCGGACCGCGCCTATGGCCAGATCGCCGAGCACGCGCGCAGCCTCGGGATCGAGGCGGATTTCGACGCGATCACCCGCACGCCCAACACGCTGGACGCGCATCGCCTGATCCATTGGGCCGGGCTGGAAAACTGCCAGGGGCCCGTGATCGACGGCCTGTTCGCCGCCAATTTCCGCGAAGGCCGCGACATCGGCCAGCATGACGTTCTGGCGGATATCGCCGACAGCGCCGGCATGGACGCCGCCCTGGTCACGCGCCTGCTGCAATCGGACGCCGATGTGCAGGCCATCCGCGACCGCGATGCCCATTCGCGCCAGATGGGCGTCAATTCGGTCCCCACCTTCATCGTCGCCAACAAGCACGCGGTGCCGGGCGCGCAGCCGGTCGAACTCTGGCTCAAGGTCATCGACGAGATCGCGCAGCAGATCGCCGCCGATGACACAGCAGACGACACAGCAGATGACACCGCAGAGGCTGCCGGCACGGCCGCGCCGCGCGGCCCCGGGGATACCACCCCCGAATAATGCCTGTCATCCCGGATGGGGCGGTGCCTGCACTGGCCCGTTCCGCGCCGGATTGCGTGGCGCGCGGGGCCAGCTGTTCATTTGCGCACAGCCCGCTCCGCGCATCCCCGTGCGACCTGCGTCTGGCTTGGCCGCGCAATATCTGCTAGCGGCCAGCCCATTCAACTTTGAAAGGACTGCCCATGGCGCGCCGATTGCACCCGGTGGAATTCGTGGCCCTGATGGCGATGATGATGGCGACCGTCGCCTTCTCGATCGATTCAATGCTGCCTGCCCTCTCCGATATCGCGGCAGAGCTGACGCCGGACAATGCCAACAACGCCCAGCTCGTCCTGTCGGCCTTCATGATCGGCATGGGCGTCGGTACGCTGTTTTCCGGCCCCCTGTCGGACAGTTTCGGGCGCAAGACGGTGATCCTGTTCTGCGCCGCCATCTATATTCTTGGCGCTGTTCTGGCATGGCGCGCGCCCTCGCTCGAGCTGCTGATCATGGCCCGGATGCTTCAGGGGCTGGGGGCCGCCGGCCCCCGGGTGATCGCCATCGCCATCATCCGTGACCTGTATGCGGGTCGTGAAATGGCGAAGCTGGTCTCCTTCGTCATGATGGTCTTTACCATCTTTCCCGCGCTGGCACCCTTGCTGGGGGCGATGATCGTCGAATACGGCAACGGCTGGCGCAGCCTGTTCCTGGTGTTCTTTGCCTTTTCCGCCATCAGTTCTCTCTGGCTGGCGACCCGCCTCGATGAACCGCTGCCCGTGGAACGCCGCGTGCCCTTCAACCCGAAAAAGCTGCTGATCGCCCTGAAACAGATGCTGACCATCCCGATGGTGCGCCTGACGCTGCTGGTGCAGGTCATGGTGGTGTCGATGATGTTCACCACGATCAGCCTGATCGAACCGGCGTTTTCGGTGGTCTTCGACCGGGGGGCGGAATTTCCGTACTGGTTCTTCGCCCTTGGCGCGATGGCCGCGACCTCGTCGATGGTCAACGCGATCTTCGTCGTGCGCTTCGGTATGCGCAAGATCATCACGCTGGCGGTCGGCGGCTTTCTCCTCATCAGCCTGATCACGATGGCGATGTATTTCTTCGGCCCCGGCGGCACGCCGCAGTTCATCGTCTACATGATCTGGATGGCGGCGCTGTATTACCAGATCGGCCTGACACTGGGGAACCTCAATGCCCTCGCGATGGAGCCACTGGGCCATATCGCCGGCCTCGCCGCGTCGGTGATGGGGGCGATTTCCACAGTCGTCGGGGCCGTCGTCTCGACCCTGGTCGCGCAGACCTTCAACGGCACGATCTTTCCGCAACTGCTGGCCTGCACGATTTTTGCGCTGATCGCCCTGCCCGTCATGCTGCGCGTCGGCAAGCTTGAGCGCGTCCGCGACCAGTAGGATCGCCCGCAAACTGCCACCAAAACGCGCGTCGGGCCGCCCGGCGCGCGTTTTTTCTTCGCCAGCGCCAACAGCGCGGCGCAAATGTCGCAGGCACCTCACGGTATACAAAAGCATACACAGCTTTCCGTACACCTCTCTTTAGGCTATGCAGGCGCAGAACCCCCGAAAGACCCCGATTCCTGTCAGGTGCAAGGAGCCTTCCCATGACAAAGATCAAGGTAGCGAACCCCGTCGTCGAACTCGACGGCGATGAAATGACCCGCATCATCTGGGACTTCATCAAGCAAAAGCTGATCTTGCCCTATCTCGACATCGACCTGCTGTACTATGACCTCGGGATCGAGGAACGCGACCGTACCGAAGATCAGGTGACCATCGACGCCGCCAACAAGATCAAGGAAATCGGCGTCGGCGTGAAATGCGCCACCATCACCCCGGACGAAGCGCGGGTCGAGGAATTCGGCCTCAAGAAGATGTGGAAATCGCCCAACGGCACCATCCGCAACATCCTCGGCGGCGTCGTCTTTCGCCAACCGATCATCTGCCGCAACGTGCCGCGCCTCGTGCCCGGATGGACCTCGCCCATCGTGGTTGGCCGTCACGCCTTTGGCGATCAGTACAAGGCGACCGATTTCACCTTTCCGGGCAAGGGCCAGCTGACGATGAAATTCGTCGGAGAGGACGGCACCGAGATCGAGAAAATCGTCTATGATGCGCCCTCTGCCGGGGTCTACATGGGCATGTACAACCTCGACCAGTCGATCCGCGATTTTGCCCGCGCCAGCTTCAACTACGGCCTGTCGCTGGGCTGGCCGGTGTATCTGTCGACCAAGAACACCATCCTCAAGGCCTACGACGGCCGCTTCAAGGATCTGTTCCAGGAGATTTTCGAGGCCGAGTTCGAGGACCAGTTCAAGGCCGCCGGTATCTGGTACGAACACCGCCTGATCGACGACATGGTCGCCTGCGCGCTGAAGTGGAACGGCAAGTTCGTCTGGGCCCTGAAGAACTACGACGGCGATGTGCAGTCCGACACCGTGGCGCAGGGCTTCGGTTCGCTCGGCATGATGACCAGCCAGCTGATGACCCCCGACGGCCAGATCATCGAGGCCGAGGCGGCGCATGGCACCGTCACCCGCCACTACCGTCAGCACCAGGAGGGCAAGTCGACCTCGACCAACTCCATCGCCTCGATCTACGCATGGACCGGCGCGCTGAAACACCGGGCCAAGCTGGATGACAACGCCGCGCTGATGACCTTTGCCACGACCCTGGAAAAGGTCGTCGTCGACACGGTCGAGGGCGGTTTCATGACCAAGGACCTGGCGCTGCTGGTCGGCCCCGATCAGGGCTGGCTGACGACCATCGGCTTTCTCGAAAAGGTCGACCAGAACCTCAACAAGGCGCTGGCGGGCTAAGCCCCCCATTTTTCCGATCCATCCCCGGGGGGCGTGTCGAAAGGCGCGCCCCTTTGACTTATCCACAGGCGTACAAGCGTACGGCGTATTAACGCCGACGGCGGCCGTGCCCGTCCACTGACGCAATACCGTCAAGATACCGACGTAGGACCGACAGTGCGATTTGCCGCCCCGACCTTTGTTTAACAGGTGATTCGCGCAAACCGGCAAAGGCCCGACGTCGGTGCACCCCGCCGCACCATTTGCCAAACCGAAACCCGGTCTTCCCCGGCCCGCAGGTCGGGCCGCGCCACACCACTCGGCACGATCATCTTTTCGCCCCACGACCCTAGCCGCCCTTCGTCGCGGCCCTATCTACCGGCGACAGGCAGGCAATCAGAACGAGGATAACATGCAGGCATTGCACAATTTTCCGCGCACGCACAGCGCCGCGATCGCGCCCCTGATCGATGAAACCATCACCGAGGGCCTGCACACCCTGACCCATGGCAGCGCCTCTGCCGGGATGCCCGCCAGCACCGATGTCTGGACGCTGGCCCTGCACTGCAACCCGTTCCGCAACACCCTGTCGCTCAGCGCCGATACACGCAGCAATTCGGACGAGGTCGTGGCCCGGATGAACACCTTTTCCCGCGTCCATTTCAAACAGGAAATCGAGGATGGAAATTTTGCCAGCGCGCAACTCTGGCAGGCAAATCACGGTAGAAACATGGGGTTATCGGATTTCGCCCTGCCCGATATCGCCACCCGCCCCTTGCCTGAGACCCTGGTGCGCGGCGCGGATTTCTTTCTTGCGCTGACCGAAGGCATGATGCGTCATCAGCGTGCCCTGCTTGCCTGCTGCGCGCCCTCGGTGCCGGTGATCTTTGCCACCACCACCCATGACGAAGAGATCGGCATGGTCTGGAGCGCGCGCTGAATCTCGCCTCCAAACCCCTTGCCAGCCGACCCTTTGTCATTCAACCGCTTGTCACCACGCACAAAAAAAGGCCGGTCCCTCAGGACCGGCCTTTTCGTCTGACCCCACGTTGCGGGTCGGACAAACCATCAGGCGACAGCGATCAAGCAGCCTGACGGTTATGCGTACCCTCTTGAATCTCTTCGACGATCTTGCCGACAAAGGCATCCAGATCGCCGGGATTGCGAGAGGTCACGATACCCTTGTCGCAGGCAACTTCGCTATCTTCCCACTTGCCACCGGCGTTGATCACATCGGTCTTGATCGAGGGATAGGACGTCACCGCGCGGTCCTTCACGATACCGGCTTCGACCAGCATCCAGGGCCCGTGACAGATAGCACCTATCACCTTGCCGGCGTTGTGAAATTCCTTCACCAGCGCCACCGCTTCGGGGATCGTGCGCAGGATGTCGGGGTTGATCTGGCCGCCCGGCAGGACCAGCGCGTCGTAGTCGCTGACCTTGGCCGCGCTCAGCGCCAGGTCGGCCTCGGCCTCACGGCCCCAGTTGCCATCGTCCCACCCCTTCACGGCCTTGCCGTCGGGTGTGGCGACGTGCACCGTTGCGCCCTTGGCGCGCAGCTGATCGCGGGGCACTTCAAGCTCGGATTGCTCAAAGCCGTTGGTCGAAAGGACAAGGATACGTGCTTCAGTAATATTAGGCATGATTTTACCTTTCTCGTCTAAGTCTGTGGTCACGAAAGCAGGCTTTGCTTCGCGACGGGGCCTCGTTTTGCCCCTCGTCGACACAACAGTTGCCGCGCCGCATCGTTCCATCGCGATTACAGTGGCGGCGGGAACCTGCTGATCTGCGCAGCACAAATCCCTCCATCGCCACGTCACGTCCGCCGCACGGCGGAATCCGCTGTTCGCCGCGGGTTCATCACCGTATAAAGGAAGTATTGCTGACCTATTATCCGGTGCCCCATGCCCTCTCCGCTGACGATTCCGAACGAATTCCGCCAGAACCATACGCCGCTGGAGGATGTACAGGGCCTGTCGATCGCGCTGCTGACGGCCTCGGTCGGCCTTGTTTTCCTGACGCATCTCGGATTTCTGACGGGGCAGACCGCTGGCCTGGCGCTGATCATCTCCTACGTCACAGGCTGGGCTTTCGGCCCGGTCTTCTTTCTGGTCAACCTGCCGTTCTATGCCTTGGCCTGGAAGCGTCTTGGTGCGGAATTCACACTGAAATCAATGCTCTGCGTGACGATCCTGTCGGTGACGGTCGATTATCTGCCGCTGGGCCTGTCGTTCGAGCATCTCAACCCCGTGCTGGGCACGGCGATCTTCGGCGTGCTGACCGGCTATGGCCTGCTGGGCGTCTTTCGCCACAAGGGCAGCCTGGGCGGGCTGGGCGTGATCGCCCTGCTGATCCAGGATCGCACCGGGTTTCGGGCCGGCTATGTCCAACTCATTGTTGACGCAATGCTTTTCGCCATCGCCTTCTTTCTGTTCGATACGCGCACCGTTGGGTATTCGCTGTTCGGGGCGCTGATCCTGAATGGGGTCATTGCCTTCAACCATCGTCGCGACCGCTACATCGCGGACTAGCTCTGGACACAAAGCACACCCACGCTTACCAGTCAGCGAAAGACGCAGAGGGGCGAAAATGACCGAACCAACCCAGACATCGCACAACCACTCGCTGCTCGAAGACGTTCAGGGCGTGCTGTTCGGGGCTACCATGGCCGGTCTCGGCATCGTCATCCTGACGCACCTCGGTCTGGTCACGGGACAGACGGCGGGCCTTGCCGTTCTGATCTCCTACGTTACCGGGTGGAGCTTCGGACCCGTCTTCTTCGTGTTGAACATCCCCTTTTACTGGCTGGGATACAGCCGCATGGGTCTGCGCTTTACGATCAAGACCTTCATCGCCGTTGCGCTGCTGTCGGTCCTGTCGAAATTCCTCGGCACTCAGATCGTCTTTGACAGCCTGACACCCTGGACCGGCGCGGTGATCTTCGGGATGATCACGGGCGCGGGTCTGCTGGCCCTGTTCCGCCACGGCGCATCGCTGGGTGGTGTCGGTATTCTTGCCCTCTATCTACAGGAAAAGACTGGGTTTCGTGCCGGTTACACGCAGCTCTGCTTTGATGCCTGCGTCTTTATCGCGGCCCTGTTCGTTCTGCCGCTGACCTCTGTCATATGGTCGCTTCTGGGGGCCGTGATCATCAACCTGGTGATCGCGATCAATCACCGCAAAGACTGGTACGTCGCGACCTGAGGAGACTCCTTTGCCCACCTATCTGACGCTGATCATCGCGGTTGTGGCCGAAACCATCGGCACCACGGCGTTGCAGGCCAGCCAGCAGTTCACCCGGCCCATTCCCGCGCTGATCACGGTGCTCGGCTATGCGGCGGCTTTCTATTTCCTGTCGCTGACGCTGCGCACCATGCCCGTCGGCGTCGTCTACGCCCTCTGGAGCGGCCTCGGCATCGTCCTGATCGCCGTCATCGGGTTCGTCGTGTTCGGGCAGAAACTCGACCTGGCCGCGATCCTCGGCATGGGGCTGATCTTTGCCGGCATTGCGGTGATCCAACTGCTGTCGAACACCACGCCACACTGACGCCCCCGCCGCAGTGTCCACCGGCCCGCCCGCAAATGGGCAGGCCGGTCGCGTTATCAGCCAAGCATCGTCAAGCGTTTGATAAGGCTTGAGGTATCCCAACGCGCGCCGCCCAGTTTCTGCACATCCTTGTAGAACTGATCGACCAGCGCGGTCACCGGCAGGCTGGCCCCGATCTCGTCCCCCGTGTCCAGGCAGATCCCCAGATCCTTGCGCATCCAGTCGACGGCAAAACCGTGCTCGAATTCATCGGCAAGCATGGTCTTGTAACGATTGCTCATCTGCCAGCTGCCCGCCGCCCCGGCGCTGATCACCTCGACCACCTTTTCGCCGTCCAGACCGGCTTTCTGGCAGAAATGCAGCGCCTCGCTCAGGCCCTGAACCGCACCCGCGATGGCGATCTGGTTGCACATCTTGGTGATCTGGCCCGCGCCGCTGTCACCGATCAGACGGCAGACCTTCGCATAGGCGTCGATCACCGGTTCGGCGCTGGCAAAGACATCCGCGTCCCCGCCACACATGACGGACAGTGCCCCGTTTTCCGCCCCCGCCTGCCCGCCTGAAATCGGCGCATCGACATAACCGATGCCCTTTTCCTTTGCGATCTCATACAGCTCGCGGGTGACCTTCGCGGAGACGGTCGTGTGATCGACAAGCACCGCACCGTCCTTCATGCCCGAAAACGCGCCCTCGGCCCCGGTGCACACCGCCCGCAGATCATCGTCATTGCCGACGCAGGTCATCACGAAATCGGCGTCCTTTGCGGCCTCGGCAGGGGTGGCGGCACAGGCGCCGCCATGCTGTGCGACCCAGGCTTCGGCCTTGGCCCCTGTCCGGTTGTAGACCGTCACCTCATGGCCCTTGGCGGCCAGATGCCCGGCCATAGGATAGCCCATCACACCCAATCCCAGAAACGCGACTTTCACCATGGTTCAATTCCTTGTATTGCAGCAGTCGCACAAACTAGTGTCGGCCCGAGGCCCGGAACGCAAGACCCGGGCCCGTTCGCCGGGCGGCAGGCCGGGAAATTGCCCGGAACAAGGCAAGGGATCTGAATGAGACGTGTTTTCCGATGGCTTCTCCGCATCGCGGGTGGCATGATCGTTCTTGCAGTTCTCGCCGTTGTCGGCGTCTACTACCTCGCGTCCCGCTCCCTGCCAGACTACGACAAGACGCTGAGCGTCAAAGGCATCTCCGCGCCCGTCGAAATCGTGCGCGACAACGCCAACGTCCCGCATATCTTCGGAAAATCCGACGCTGACGTCTATTTCGGGCTGGGGTATGCCCATGCGCAGGATCGCCTGTGGCAGATGATCACCATGCGCCGCACGGTGCAGGGCCGCCTGTCCGAAGTGTTCGGTACCCGCACCCTGGCCATCGACAAGCTGATGCGGCGCTATGACCTCTATGCCCTGGCGATCAAGTCCGTCGCCGCCCAGGATGCGCGCACGACAACCGCCCTGAATGCCTATGCTGCCGGCGTCAATGCCCGCCTGGACGAGATCAACCGCGACGCCCTGGGCCGCGGCGCCCCCGAGATGTTCCTGTTCAACGTTCCCGTCGCCCCCTGGCAGCCCGCCGATTCCATCGCGATCGGCAAGCTGATGGCCGTCCAGCTATCCGGCAGCCTGTCGAGCGAGATCGAGCGCGCGCGTGTGTCCCTCGCCCTGCCGGATCAGGAAATGCTGGCCGATATCCTGCCCGACACGCCTGGCAAGGGCATTGCCGAACTGCCCGATTACGCCAGCCTCGTGCCCGGCGACCAGCTCAACCGCTTCGCCCAGGTCAGCGGCCCCGGTCTGCCCGACAGCCCGCTCAGCCCGTTTCCCGCACCGGGTCTGGAGGGGGCCTCGAATGCCTTTGCCGCCGCGCCCTCTCGCTCGGCCTCCGGCGGCACCCTGCTGGCCAACGATCCGCATCTCGGCTTTTCCGCCCCAACCATCTGGTACCTGGCGCGGCTCGAACTGCGCCAGGGCGGCGTCATCGGCGGCACCATTCCCGGCATCCCCTCGGTTCTCACCGGGCGTTCGCACTTCCTCGGCTGGGGGCTGACCTCGTCCTACCTCGACGACCTCGATGTCTACATGGAGGAGATAAACCCCGAGAATACCGAGGAATATCGCACCCCCGACGGCTGGAAACGCTTCAAGACGCGCAAGTCGATCATCGAGATCAAGGACGCGGCCCCCGTCACCCTGACCCTGCGCTGGACCGATAACGGCCCGGTCCTGCCGGGCAGCCACTACAACCTCGATACCATCACTCCGCCGGGTCATGTCGCCTCGATCAACTGGACCGCCCTGTCGGACCATGACACGACCCTGACCGCGGGTGTCGGCCTGATGTATGCCCGCAATGTCGACCAGGCGATCGAGGCGACACAGATGCAGATCGCCCCGTCGCAGAACCTGATGCTGGCCGACGCCGATACCATCGCCTTCAAGACCATCGGCGCGATGCCGGAACGTGACCCGGCGCATGACAGCAAGGGGCGGATGCCCACGCTGGGCTGGCGTGCCGAAAACCGCTGGAAAGGCATCCTGCCCAATCAGGACAACCCGCAGGTCATGTCCCCCGACAGCGGCATCCTGGGCAATACCAACAACAAGATGGTCGACCGCCCCTTTCCCCATAACGTGACCTTCGACTGGGGTGACACGCAGCGCATCCATCGCTTGCAACGCCTGATGCAATCGCGCCAGGTCCACACCCGCGACAGCTTCATCGAAGCCCAGCTCGACACCGTGTCCTTTACCGCGCGCACCCTGCTGCCGCTGATCGGCAAGGACCTGTGGTTCACCGGCGATCCCGCGCCCGAAGGGACGCCCGAACGCCGCCGGCAGGATGCCCTGACGCTGCTGTCGGAATGGAACGGCGAGATGAATGAACATATGCCCGAACCGCTGATCTACGCGGCCTGGGTCGCCACGCTTCAGGACCGCCTGATCCGGGATGAACTGGGCCCGATCGCCGATGATTTCACCCATGTGCAGCCGGTGTTCATCGAACGGGTATTCCGCGATGTCGACGGCGCGGCGCGCTGGTGCGACATCATCCAGTCGACGGCGACCGAAACCTGCACCGATATCGCCCGTCAAAGCCTGGACGCCGCGCTGATCTGGATCACCGAACGCTATGGCGACAACCTTGAATCGCTGCGGTGGGGCGACGTCCACCAGGCGGCGCAGGATCACCCGACGCTGGGGGATATCCCGATCCTGCGCTATTTCGTGAACATCCGTCAAAGCACCTCTGGTGGCGACAACACGCTGATGCGCGGCGCCACCAAGGGCACCGGCCCCGACCCGTTCCTGAACGTTCACGGCGCCGGTTATCGCGGTGTCTACGATTTTGCGGATCCCGACAGTTCGGTTTTCATCACCTCCACCGGGCAATCGGGCCACCCCCTGTCACGCCATTACGACGACCTCGCGCAGCTGTGGCGGCGTGGCGAATATATCCCGATGTCCCTGGACACGGCACTTGCACGGGCCGCCGCGGTCGGGATCACCCATCTCGACCCCCTCGCGCCCTGAACCTCGCGCCTCTTCTTGCCTCCCTGTGCCTCTCACGCCGTACGCCACGCCCTGATCTATACGCGTCACGCCTCTGCCGCTGTCCCACGGGCGGGCGACATTTGCTTCCCGCTCGGGCGCGCTAGATGCTGGGGTCGGACACCATTTCAAAGGAGAACGTCATGAAATCCCTTCCCCTCGGCAAAACCGGTCTGATGACCTCTCCCATCGTGTTCGGCGGCAACGTCTTTGGCTGGACAGCAGACGAATCGCAGAGCTTTCGCCTGCTCGATCAGATGGCCGAGGCCGGGCTGAACACCATCGACACCGCAGATGTCTATTCCCGCTGGGCCGATGGCAATTCGGGCGGTGAAAGCGAAACCGTGATCGGTGACTGGCTGGCGGCCAATCCGGGCAAGCGCGACAAGGTCGTGCTGATCACCAAGGTCGGCTCCGACATGGGCGGCCCGGGTGAAAAGGGCCTCTCGGCCAACTGGATCGAAAAGGCGGTCGAAAACTCGTTGTCGCGCCTCAAGACCGACGTGATCGACCTCTACCTCTCGCACTGGCCGGACGACGAAACCTCGGACGAGGAAACCCTGACCGCCTTCGACAAGCTGCTCAAGGCGGGCAAGGTGCGCGCCATCGGCACGTCCAACCGCGATCGTGCGCAAATGGAACGTGCGGCAAAAGCCGCCGCCGACGCGGGCCTGCCCCGCTACGATGTGCTGCAACCGGAATACAACCTGCACGCCCGTGGCACGTTCGAGGGGCCGCTGGCCGACTACTGCATCGAAAACGACATCGGCGTGATCACCTATTTCTCGCTCGCCTCGGGGTTCCTGTCGGGCAAGTACCGCAGCCAGGACGATGCGAAGGGTGAACGCGCCCGTATGGTCGGCAAATACCTTGATGATCGCGGGATGCGCATTCTGGCCGCCCTCGACGCGATTGCCGCCGACACCGGCGCCACGCAGGCCGAAATCGCAATCGCTTGGCTGCGGCACAGACCCGGTGTGACCGCCCCTATCGCATCGGCCACCAGCGGCAGCCAGCTCGACAGCCTGATCAAGGCCGCCACGCTTGCGCTTTCGGACGAGGCGATGGCCACTCTGAACGACACGCTCTGACACCGGACAGGGCGAAAACGCCACCCTTTCTGCATGGCAGCAAGGGGTGTGGGGAATTGAATTGACCCCCATGCCCCTCTCTGCCATTCAGGTCTTTCAGAGGCAGCGGGACGACAAGACATGAAGGTCATCATCTGCGGAGCCGGACAGGTGGGGTGGCAAATTGCCCGTCATCTTTCCGGCGAAAACAACGATGTCACCGTTGTGGACAACAACCCCGATCTGGTGCGACGCGCCACCGACACGCTTGATGTGCAGGGCATCGCAGGCTTTGCCTCCTATCCCGACATCCTGGATCGCGCCGGGGCGCGCGACGCCGACATGATCATCGCCGCGACCTTCTCGGACGAGGTCAACATGGTGATCTGCCAGGTCGCCCATTCGGTGTTTTCCGTGCCGCGCAAGATCGCCCGCCTGCGCGCCCGCTCCTATCTCGACGCGATCTACGCCGACCTCTACCGTCGCGATCACATGCCGATCGACGTGGTGATTTCGCCCGAACTTGAGGTGGCCGAGGCCGCGCTGCAACGCCTTGCCGCGCCCGCCGCCTTCGACGTGGAACAGTTTCTCGACGGCAAGGCGCAATTGCTGGGCATCATGATCGACGATGACTGCCCGGTCGTGAACACCCCCCTGCGTCAGTTGACCGATCTGTTTTCGACCCTGCGGGCCGTCGTCGTCGGCATCCGGCGCGACGGGCGGCTGTTCGCACCCGACCCCAACGACCAGATCTTTCCCAACGACGAATGCTACGTCTGCGCCCATACCGACGACATCTCCCGCACGCTCGAGGTTTTCGGCAAGACCAACCGCCAGCAGGAGCGGGTGGTCATCGTCGGCGGCGGCAATGTCGGCCTCACCGTCGCCAAGGCGCTTGAGGACAAAGGCCGTCGCATTCGCGCCAAGGTGATCGAAAAGAACCGCAAAAGCGCCGAACGCGCCGCCGACGCACTGGAACGCACCATCGTCCTGAATGGCGACGGCCTCGATTCCGCGCTGCTGGCCGAGGCCGGGATCGGCCGTGCCGATGCCATTCTCTGCGTCACAGATGACGACAAGACCAATATGCTGACCGCCGTGCGGGCAAAATCGCAGGGCTGTCCGATGGCCATCGCCCTGATCAACGACCCGACGCTGGTGCCCCTGCTCGGGCCGCTTGGCATCGACGCCTACATCAACCCCCGCTCCACGACCGTTTCGTCGATCCTGCGCCACATCCGCCATGGCCGGGTGCGCGGCGTCTACTCCATCGGCGATGCCGAGGCCGAGGTGATCGAGGCCGAGGTGCTGTCGACCTCGCCCATGACCGGCAAGGCGATCCGCGACATCGCCTTCCCCGAAGGCGTTCTGGTCGGCGCGGTGATGAAGGGCGGCAACGTGATCAAGCCGAGCGCGGACATGGTCATCGACGAAGGCGACACCATCGTCATCTTCGCCCTCGCCAATGACGTGCCCGAGGTGGAGCGACTGCTGCAAGTCTCCATCGACTACTTCTAGAGCCCGGCCCGCCGCCGATGCGCAAGCCATTGCATAACACGATAGAAGGGCTGCCGCTCTTTCTGGTGCTCTTCGTCGTGCTGTCCCTGTCGATGTTGCTGCCCGCCGCCGTCGCGCTGGTGCAGGAAGAATTCCTGACCGCGCGCAACTTTTTCTACACCTCGCTGCTGGGCACGACCGGCGCGGTGCTGGTGGCACTGGCGCGGGGCAATCGCCCGTTCCTGATCACCGGTCGCACCGATCTCTATGCGCTTCTGTCGCTCTTTGCGGCCTTTCTGCTGCTTCCGATCCTGCTCGCCCTGCCCTTTTCGGAAAGCCTCAAGGACACCCGTTTCATCAACGCCTATGCCGAAATGGTCTCCTGCTTTACCACCACGGGCATGACCTTCTTTGACGACCCGCGCCGCCTGTCGGCACCCTTGCACCTTTGGCGCGCGCAGGTCGGCTGGATGGGCGGGTTCCTGATCTGGGTCGCGGCGGCGGCCGTGATGGCCCCGCTGTCGCTGGGCGGGTTCGAGGTCACGGCGGCAGGGCGTGAACAGGGCGATACCCGCATCGACCGGTTTCAGCGCGCCGGGGTGATCCGCCGCATGGTGCGCGGCAGCCTCCACCTCGGGCCGATCTACGTCGCGCTGACCGGAACGCTCTGGGTGGCATTGCTGGTGGCGGGGGATACGCCGCTGGTCGCCCTGACGCACGCCATGTCGACCCTGTCGACCTCGGGGATCTCGCCCATCGGTGGCACGCAGAACGCAGGCTCCGGCGTATCTGGTGAAATCGCCATCGCGCTGTTCATGCTGTTTGCCCTGTCGCGCGTGGCGTTTTCCTCCGATACCGTCACATCGCGCATCGGGCTGCACCGCGACCCGGAATTCCGCATGGGGCTGGCCATCGTCGTCATGGTGCCGCTGCTGCTGTTTCTGCGGCACTGGATTGCCGCCTTCGACGTCAATGCGGGCGAAGATGTCTGGCTGGGTTTCGGCGCGCTCTGGGGCAGCATGTTCACGGTGCTGTCGTTCCTGACCACGACAGGCTGGGAAAGCAGCCACTGGGACACCGCTCAGGCCTGGTCGGGCCTGTCTACGCCGGGCATGATCCTGATGGGCCTTGCCATGATCGGCGGCGGCGTGGCCACCACCGCCGGCGGCGTCAAGCTGCTGCGGGTCTACGCGCTCTACCTCAATGGCCGTCAGGAGCTGGAGCGCCTGGTCCATCCCTCCTCGGTCAGCGGCACGGGCATCGCCGGGCGCCGCATCCGCCGCCATGGCGCCTTTCACGCCTGGGTGTTCTTCATGCTGTTCGCGCTCAGCCTGGCGACGTCGATGGCCCTGCTTGCTCTGTTCGGGATCGGGTTCGAACAGGCCACCGTTCTGGCCGTCGCGGCGCTGTCCAACACCGGCCCCGTGACAATCCACGGCGGCGCCGAACCGATCGCCACCGCCTTTCTGCCCGCCGGGGCCAAGATTGTGCTCAGCGGCATCATGATCCTCGGCCGGTTGGAGCTGCTGGCGATCATCGCTCTGTTCAACCCGGATCTGTGGCGCGATTGACGCAAAGGCATGATGGGGTAAACATTGCGCCCGAGGGGGGTTTAAACTTGCCCGCCCGCACTCCATAATAATCAAAAGATCTGAAAAGCCGCCACCGGCAATAAACAAGAAAAAAAGGCTTAGCGAGAATGGCTTCCGACAGACAGAATCTCCAGGATGCATTCCTGAATCATGTCCGCAAGACCAAGGTCCCGGTCACCATCTTCCTGATCAACGGCGTCAAGCTGCAGGGCGTGATCACCTGGTTCGACAATTTCTGCGTGCTGCTGCGCCGTGACGGCCAGGCACAGCTGGTTTACAAACACGCGATTTCCACGATCATGCCGTCGCAGCCGATCTCTCTCTATGAAGGCGAAGACACCAATTGATCCCACATGAGGCAGCGTCGACGCGCGCCTTCGTGATCCACCCCGACATGCGGCGCGATGACACGCGCCATGCTCCGATATATGCACTGGGCGAGGCCACAAGCCTCGCCCACGCATTGCCGGGGCTCGAAGTCGTTGGCTCCGAAGTCGTCCGTCTGGCCACACCACAACCCAAGACCCTGTTCGGCTCCGGCAAGGTAGACGAGCTCAAGGCCCTGTTCGCCGCCACCGAGGCCGAACTGGTGCTGATCGACGGCCCCGTCAGCCCGAAACAGCAACGCAACCTGGAAAAGGCCTGGGACGTCAAGATCCTCGACCGGACAGGCCTGATCCTCGAGATTTTCTCGGATCGCGCCCGCACGCGCGAAGGTGTGCTCCAGGTCGAAATGGCGGCCCTGTCCTATCAGCGCACGCGCCTGGTGCGCGCCTGGACCCACCTTGAACGGCAACGTGGCGGGCTCGGTTTCGTCGGTGGCCCCGGCGAAACCCAGATCGAGGCCGACCGCCGCGCCATCGACGAACAGCTCACCAGCCTGAAACGGCAGCTGGAAAAGGTCGTGCGCACCCGCGAATTGCATCGCGCCGGCCGTGCCAAGGTCCCCTTCCCGATCGTCGCATTGGTGGGCTATACCAACGCGGGCAAATCGACGCTGTTCAACCGTCTGACCGGCGCCGACGTGCTCGCCAAGGACATGCTCTTCGCGACGCTGGACCCGACCATGCGCCGGGTCAAGCTCGATACCGGGGCCGAGGTGATCCTGTCCGATACGGTGGGCTTCATCTCCAACCTGCCGACACAGCTCGTCGCCTCTTTCCGCGCCACGCTCGAAGAGGTGCTCGAGGCCGATCTCATCCTGCACGTCCGCGACATCTCTCATCCCGAAACGGAAGAACAGAAGGCGGATGTGGAGGATATCCTGTCGGACCTGGGAATGCCCGATACCATCCCGGTCCTGGAGGTCTGGAACAAGATCGATCTTCTGGGCGAGGAAAAGGCCCAGGCCCTCGCCCTGCGCGCCGAACGCGAAGATGGCATTCTCGCGATCTCCTCGCTCACCGGCGCCGGCCTGCCGCGCCTGCTCGAATCGGTCACGACCACGCTGGCCTCGGAACGCCATGAAACCACGCTCTCGCTTGCGTTCAGCGCCGGGCGCGAACGCGCCTGGCTGTTTCGGGAAGGTGTCGTACAGGCCGAACGCCAGACGGAGGACGGGATCGAGTTCGACGTGCTCTGGACAGCACGCCAATCTGCCCGTTTTCGCGATCTCTGACCGTTTCCCTGTGTAAAATATCCCCGCCGGAGGCCTGGACCGGCGCAGCCGGGCCAGTTCGGCAAACCCTCGGCACATGGCGCTCCGCGCCATCGCTTCGCGGAGGATATTTGAAACAGGGAAACAATCCGCGGCAGCTTATCGCCCGGCGGTCTCGGCCTTTTTCTGCCATCGCCCGGATTCCTCGGACCAGTAGACGGCGGCGCACCCTGCGCCGGTGAGCGATTTCCATTGGATCCGTGCATGGGCGACGGCTTGCTCGTCCGAGCCATCAAACAGGATGCAGCTGCGCTTTGACGATTCGACTTCGGCGACGTCCAGCGGGGCGCCGTCGATGCTCATCAGGCAATCGGGCGCGTTTGACGCCGCTCCGAGCGTCAACAGGATAGGTTGCAATTCAGGGTGGGGATCCTTGTCCTGGCCATGGGGCAGGAAATCGTCGTCCCGTCCCAGCCAGAGCTTCTGGTCCAGCCAGTCCAGTCGCTCTGCCTCCTGGCCACGCACCGCCACGCGCCAGCCGGCGCCGAGGGCGCGCGGCAGCAGGTTTTGCAGCGCCCCGTCCACGGAAGAATGCGTCAGGTGGTAGAAGTAGACCTCGCCCATCATGCGCTCCCGTCGCTGGTCATCCCTCGAACCCGTCTTTCACCAGGCGGTTCAGCGCCATGACGCCCCAACCGGTCGCCCCCGCGGGCGCCGTCGCCGTTTCCCCCTTGAGCGAAGCCACACCCGCGATGTCCAGATGGATCCAAGGGGTCTCGTCGCGCACGAAGCGCCTGAGGTATTGCGCCGCCACGATGGCCCCGCCGGGCCGCCCGCCGACGTTTTTCATATCGGCGATCCGGCTTTTCAGCGCGTCGTCGTAGCCCTGGCCCATCGGCAATCTCCAGGCGCCTTCTCCCTCGGCGGTGGCGGCCTTGAGAAACGCGTTGCACAGCGGATCGGAGTTCGAAAAGACACCGGCATTTTCGTGTCCCAGGGCCACGATGCAGGCCCCCGTCAGCGTTGCGAGGTCGATCATCGCCTTGGGATGGAAACGCTCCTGCGCGTACCACATCACGTCGCACAAGACGAGGCGACCCTCGGCGTCGGTGTTGATCACCTCGACCGTGTCGCCCTTCATCGTCGTCACCACGTCACCGGGGCGCACCGCGCTGCCCGAGGGCATGTTCTCGACGATACCGACAAGGCCGACCACGTTTGCCGCTGCCTTGCGCAGGGCCAGGGCCTTCATCGTGCCCGCGACGGTGCCTGCACCGCCCATGTCCATCGTCATGTCCTCCATCCCGGCGGCGCCTTTCAGCGATATGCCGCCGGTGTCGAACACCACGCCCTTGCCTACCAGCGCCAGCGGCGCATCGTCCCCTGTGCCACCGCGCCACTGCATGACCACGACGCTGGACGGGCTGTCCGACCCCTGCCCGACCGCGAGCAGCGCGCCCATCCCGAGGTCGCGCAGGCGATCTTCGGACAGCACCTCGATCTCGATCCCCAGATGCGACAGCTCGGCAAGCTGGTCCGCAAAGCGGGTCGTGGTCAGCACGTTGGCCGGGGCGTTGATCAGATCCCGGGTAAAGAACACTCCGGATGCAATCGCTTGCAGGGCTGCCACGTCGACGTCGGGCCTGGCGCACATCACCTGCACCGGGCCATTGGGCGTGGCCTTTTCGGTCTTTTGCGCGTCATAGGCGTAGGCGCGCAGCATCATCCCCAGGGCCAGCTCCCCCGGCAGGTTGAGATTGCCCGCCAGCACCAACATGCCGTCTGCGCCGAGCAGCTTGGCCAGTTTGCCACCGGTCTTGCGCAGCAGTGCCGTTTCGGCCCGTCGCGGCAGCAGCACGACATCCAGTGCCTCGGCGGCCAGACCTTGCGGCCAGGCCAGCGTGATCACCTCTCCGGCCTTCTTGTCGGCAAAACCCGCGGCCTCGGTCAGCCGGGTCAGCGCGCCCCGCGTCAGCTTGTTGACACGTCGCGCCACCACCGACAGCCCGCCGTCGGGATCAAGCACGACGGCGATCCGGCCCTTTTGTGCGGCAATGGCATCCAGGTCGGTTTCGGCAAAGGTCAGGGCCAGCGGATCGGTCACATCGTCACTCCTCGGATATATCTGCGGCGCGGGCGTGTCGGGCCCGAAGCGGCCCGGCCTGCGCTGTTTGAGCGGGAGGCTACCGCCTTGGCCCCGCATTGACCAGATTGCAGTTTTCCCCCCTCCCCAAACCCGCTAGAGTGAGCTGCACCGCCTGCCGGGGTGCATGGCAGGCCCGATACGGGCCGGAAACGAAATAACTGCACTCGGGGGATATGCGTGCCGCGATTCGACAGATACCTGCTGTCGCAACTGATGACGCTGTTCGCCTTTTTCGCGCTCGTCCTGGTTGCGATCTACTGGATCAACAGCGCCGTGCGCCTGTTCGATCAGCTGATATCTGAAAATCAGTCCAGCTGGGTCTTTCTGGAATATACCGCGCTGACACTGCCCAACGTGATCCGCAACACCCTGCCGATGTCGGTGTTTGCCGCGGCCGTCTACGTGACCAACCGCCTGTCGGGTGACAGCGAACTGGTGGTCATGCAGGCCACCGGGTTCTCGCCCTGGCGCCTGGCCCGTCCGGCCCTGATCTTCGGGCTGATCACAGCCGTGCTGATGACCGTCATGACCAATTTCCTGGTGCCGGCCAGCCAGCAGCAGATCCAGCGCCGCAACCACGAGATTTCGCAGAACGTCACCGCCCGCCTGCTGAGCGAGGGCAGCTTTCTGCACCCCTCGGCCGGTGTGACCTTCTATATCCGCGAGATCGACGAGGATGGCACCCTGCGCGACGTGTTCCTGTCGGACCGCCGCACTCCGGGCGAGCCGCAGACCTATACCGCCGCGCGCGCCTATATCATCAACGCCAATGACGACCCCGAAGGCGTGCCGGAGCCGAAGATGGTCATGGTCGACGGGCTGGCCCAGGATTTTCATGCCGAGACGGGCAAGCTCTTCACCACCCATTTCCAGGATTTCTCCTATGATATCGCGGGCCTGGTCAATGCCTCGGATTACCTCGGGATTTCGCTGCGCACCGCGCCGACCTGGCAGATGATGACCCGGCCCCAACAGGTCGCGGACCTGACCGGCGACCAGATCGGCCGCATCGTGCAGGAGGCCCATGGCCGCGTCACCCAGGCACTGGTCTGCATCGTTGCCGCCCTGATCGGCTTTGCCGCGTTGCAGATCGGCGGTTTCAGCCGTTTCGGCGTGTGGAAGCAGATCGTCTTTGCGATCCTGCTGCTGGTCATCGTGAAATTTGCCGAGGGCGTGGTCACCGGCCCGGTGCGCAAGGATGCCACGCTCTGGCCCATCCTGTACCTGCCGGTGCTGCTGGGGCTGGCCATATCCTGCCTGCTGTTGTGGTGGGCCGCCCGGCCGCGGCGCCCCCGCGGCCAGGCGCAAATGACCGGGTCGCCCGCATGATCCTGCACCTGTACTTTGCCCGCCGGTTCCTGCGCGTCTTCTTCGGCATCTTCGCGGTGTTCTTCCTGTTGACGGGCATGATCGACCTGGTCGAACAGATGCGCAAGCTGGCCAATGTCGACGTCAGCCTCGGTCGCGTGCTGGAGCTGGTGTTGCTGAACATTCCCAAGGGGTTGTACGACATCCTTCCGCTGATCATGATCCTGGCCACGCTGACGCTTTTCCTGACCTTGGGGCGCACATCCGAACTGGTCGTGGTGCGGGCGGCGGGGCGCTCGGCGCTGCATACGCTGGTGTCGCCGCTGATCGTCGCCTTCCTGATCGGCGTGTTGACCGTGGCGGTGCTGAACCCGATCGTCGCCAGCACCAGCACCCGCTATACCGACCTCTACGAACAGTACCGCAGCGGTGGCGCCGATACGCTGTCGCTCTCGGCCGAGGGGCTGTGGCTGCGCCAGGGCGGCACCGATGGGCAGACCGTGATCCGCGCCGCGCGGGCCAACCCGCAGGCGACGGAGCTCTACGACGTCACGATGCTCACCTATGCGCCGCAATCCCCCGATGGTGCGGGCGGTGGCCCCGTCCGCCGCATCGAAGCCGCCAAGGCGCAACTGATCCGGGGCGCCTGGGCGCTGGAAAAGGTCAAGGTGTGGCCGCTGGAAAACGGCGTCAATTCCGAGGCAGGCGCGCAGCAGATGAGCACCTACGAACTGCCCTCGGCCCTGACCGAGGAACGCATTCGCGACAGTTTCGGCGAACCCTCCGCCATCGCGATCTGGGATCTGCCCGCCTATATCGCCCAGCTTGAACAGGCCGGGTTCTCGGCCCGCCGCCATTCCGTCTGGTTCCAGATGGAGCTTGCCCGCCCGCTGTTCCTTGTTGCAATGGTGCTGATCGCCTCGGCCTTCACCATGCGCCCCGCCCGCTTCGGCAAGACGGGCGAGGCCGTCACCGCAACGATCCTGCTTGGATTCACGCTTTATTACATCCGCAACTTCGCGCAGGTGCTGGGAGAGAACGGTCAGATTCCCGTGCTCCTGGCCGCATGGGCCCCGCCGGTGGCGTCCGTCCTGCTTGCAATTGGTATCCTGTTACAGATGGAGGACGGCTGATGCCGACCCCCCGCCCCACGTCCCCCGCTCATGTTCCCGCCCTGCGCACGGCCCTGCGCACGGCCCGGCCGCGCCGCGGCCTGCGTCGGCTGGCCTGCGCTACGGCCCTCGGCGCGGCGCTGCTGTCCGGCACCGCCATTGTGCCCCTGACGGTACAGGCCCAGACCGCCGGCCAGACGGCCGATCAGAGCGAGACCGCCAATGACGCCGTGCTGATCGCCGACCGCGTCTTTCTGGACGGACGAGAACGTATCATTGCCGAGGGCAACGTGGAGGTCCTGCAAGGCACCTCGCGCCTGCGCGCCAGCCGCGTCGTCTACGATCAGGACACCGACCACCTGACCCTCGAAGGCCCGATCACCCTGACCGAGGAATCCGCCACCCCCGACGGCCCCGTCAACACGATCGTCCTCGCGGATTCTGGGGAACTGGACCGCGACATGCGCAACGGACTGTTGAACGGCGCGCGCATGATGCTGGACCAGCAGGTGCAGATCGCCGCCACGCAACTGTCGCGGGTCGAGGGGCGCTATTCCCAGCTCTACAAGACCACCGTCTCCTCCTGTCACGTCTGCCAGGATGGCAAGTCTCCGCTCTGGCAGATCCGCGCCAGCCGTGTCGTGCACGATACCGTCGAACGTCAGCTCTACTTCGACAATGCCATCATCGAGGTGCTGGGCCTACCGGTGTTCTACCTGCCGCACCTGCGCCTGCCCGACCCCTCGCAACGGCGCGCGACCGGCTTTCTGCTGCCCTCGATCAAGCGCAATTCGCTGCTCGAAACCGGGCTGAAACTGCCCTATTTCATCAGCATCGACGACCAGCGCGACCTGACACTGACGCCCTATGTGTCGTCCAAGACAAAGACGCTGGAATACCGCTATCGCCAGGCCTTTTCCAATGGGGCCCTCTCCATCAACGGGGCGCTGTCCAAGGATACGCTCAGCCCGGGGCCGATGCGCGGCTATCTCGAGGCCGCGGGCAAGTTCTACCTGCCGCGCGATTTCGAACTCAAGTTCAACATCGAGGCCGTTGGCGACGATTCCTATCTCACCGACTACGACTATTCCGACAAGGACCGCCTTGATAGCGAGGTGGCGATCCAGCGGGCCAGTCGTGACGAATGGATTCACACGGCGCTGACCTTCTACCACTCCATGCGCACGACCGAGGACAACGCCACCATCCCGTCGATCATCGGGGATGCAGATTATGAAAAAAGGTTGTTTCCCACCTCTCTGGGCGGCGAGGTTCGCCTTGGTTTCGATCTGCACGGGCATTTCCGATCCTCCGATCAGGACTTTGACGGCACCGACGCGGACACGATCACCGACGGGCGTGACGTCACGCGGCTGACCACGACCGCCGACTGGCTGCGCACCTGGACCCTGCCGATGGGGGTACGCGCCGAGGTTCTGGGCGGCATCGCCATCGACAGCTTCCGCACCAGCCAGGACATATCCCTGCCCGAAAGCGAAACCGGCGTCACCCCGACCGGCGCCGTCACCCTGCGCTGGCCGCTGCAAAAGGTCGCCGCCTCGGGCGCCACGCATATCCTTGAACCCGTCGCCCAGATCGCCTGGTCGGGTGGTCATGCGCTGGATATCGCCAACGACGAATCCACGCGCCCCGAACTGGACGAAGGCAACCTGCTGGGCCTGACACGCTTTGCCGCCCCCGACCGGCGCGAACGCGGCTGGCGCGGCGCCTATGGCCTGCAATGGAGCCGCTTTACCCCCGCGGGATGGCAAAGCCAGCTGGTTCTGGGGCAGGTCGTGCAGGAACACCCCGATTCCGCGATGACCCGCTCCTCCGGCCTGCAAGAGACGTTCTCGGATTTTCTGATCGGCGGCCAGGTCAAGACGCCCGGCGGCCTGTCGATCACCGCGCGCGGCCTGTTCGACACCGAATTGCAGGCAAACAAGGCCGAAGGGCGCGCCTCGTGGTCCTTTGCCAAGGCCTCGATCGGCGCGTCCTATATCTGGCTGGGTCCCGATACGGTGGAAAAACGCCCCGACGTCCTGTCGGAATGGGCGCTCGGCGGGGCCTACCAGGTCACCCCGAACTGGGGCGCATCGGCGAATATCCGCTATGATGTCGCCGCGGATTCCCCCGCGTCGGCGGGCCTCGGGATCACCTATGTAAACGAATGCGTCGACGTCGCATTCTCGCTCAGCCGCAGTTTTGCCTCCTCCACCGTGGTCACACCGTCCACCGCCTTCGCCTTCACCATCGGCCTGCGCGGCTTTTCCGCCGGGACTGCCGGCGGTCCGGTGCAGGGCCAGTGCAGGAACTGATTGAGACCGGGCCGCAAAACGATATAGAAAGGCCGCGAAACACAGCTTCGGCCATCCTGCGAACCGGCCACGACGCCCCCCGCATCGCGGGCACGCCGGCCAAGGGACATGACCGCAAGACCCACAGGCAAAAGACCCACAGACACACCGCCGACACTGGCCCCAGGGGGCGCGTCCAGACCCCACAGCCCGCGTCGCCCGGCACCCCGCCGACCGACAGGCAAGATCGAAGACAGGCAGAGATGACAATGACACACCGCCCGATTATCCGCCCTGCGCACTCCACCGGCCGCCAATGGCTGCATGGCATGACCACGGCGCTGCTTGTCGGCCTGACCGCGCTGACCGCCACCACCGGGCCCGCCGCCGCGCAAAGCTTTGCGCCGGTGATCCGCGTCAACGACAAGGTCATCACCCAGTACGAAATCGACCAGCGCATCCGCCTGCTGCAACTGTTGAACGCCCCCGGTGATCCGCGCAGCCTGGCCCGCGATCAGCTGATCGAGGACCGCCTGAAACTTGGTGCCACCGAACAGTTCGGGGTCAAGCCGGACGAAACCGCGATCACCGACGGCATCGCGGAATTTGCCGGGCGTGCCAACATGGAACCCGATGCGTTTATCGCCGCGTTGGCAAGCGACGGCGTGTCCCGCCAGACCTTCCGCGATTTCATTACCGCCGGCGTCGCCTGGCGGACCCTGATCCGGGGGCGCTTCGGCTCCAAGGTCGAGATTTCCGAACAGGACGTCGACCGCGCCATTGCCAGCCAGGGCAGCGTCGGGGGCGTGCGCGTGCTGATCTCCGAAATTTTCATCCCCACCGGCCAGAACCCCGCCCAGGCCGAGGCGCTGGCCAATCAGCTCAGCCAGATCCGCTCGATCTCCGAGTTTTCCGCCGCCGCCTCGAAATATTCGGCCGCCTCGACCCGCCAGAACGGCGGTCGCGTCGACTGGATGAACATCACCAGCCTGCCGCCCGCGCTGCAATCGGTCCTGCTGGGCCTGTCGACCGGCCAGGTCACCCAACCCCTGCCCGTCGATGGCGCGCTGGCGCTGTTCCAGCTGCGCGGGATGCAGGAAACCGCCGCGCCAAAGGTCACCTACTCGGCCATCGACTATGCCATCTACCACATCGACGGCGGCCGCACCGCCGAGGCGCTTGGCCGCGCAAAGGCGATCACCGATCAGATCGACACCTGCGACGATCTCTACGGCACCGCAAAGGGTCAGCCGCCGCAGGTGCTGACGCGCGAAACCAGGGCGCCCGGTGAAATCCCGCAGGACGTCGCGATGGAACTGGCCAAGCTGGACGAAAACGAAGCGTCGACCAACCTGACCGCAAACAACGGTCAAACGCTGGAACTGCTGATGCTGTGCGGGCGCACCCCCGCCAATGCCCCGGCAACCGAGAACGGCGAGGTCAACCGCGCCCAGATCGTCACCCAGTTGCAAAACCGCCGCCTCGCCTCCTACGCCGATGGCTACCTTGCCCAGTTGCGCGCCGAAGCGCGCATCGTCGAATAACCGATGGCCACCATCGACGGCCTGCCGCCGCTGCGCGACGTGATCAACACGCATGGTCTGTCCGCCCGCAAATCGCTGGGTCAGAACTTTCTGCTCGACCTCAACCTGACGGCCAAGATCGCGCGCCAGGCGGGCGATCTGTCAGGCTGCGACGTGCTTGAGGTCGGCCCCGGCCCCGGTGGCCTGACGCGCGGGTTGCTGGCCGAAGGCGCGCGCCGTGTTCTTGCCATCGAAAAGGATCGCCGCTGCCTGCCCGCGCTGGCCGAAATCGCCGATCACTATCCCGGCCGCCTTCAGGTGATCGAAGGTGATGCGCTGGAAATCGACCCTCTTGCCTATCTGACGCCGCCGATCCGCATTGCCTCGAACCTGCCCTACAACGTCGGCACCGAACTTCTGGTGCGCTGGCTGACACCGCCCGAATGGCCGCCCTTCTGGGACAGCCTGACCCTGATGTTCCAGCGCGAGGTGGCGGAACGTATCGTCGCCACCCCCGGGTCCAAGGCCTACGGGCGCCTGGCACTGCTGGTCTCGTGGCGGGCCGAGGCGCGCATTGCCATCTCGCTCCCCCCCGAGGCATTCACCCCGCCGCCCAAGGTCTCCTCTGCCGTGGTTCATCTGACCGCGCTGCCCGAACCCCGCTATCCCGCCGATCCCAAGGTGCTGGAACGCGTGGTCGCCCGTGCCTTCAACCAGCGTCGCAAGATGCTGCGCGCGGCGCTCAAGGGGTTGGTCCCGGATCTGGAGGACCGGCTGCTCGCCTCTGGCATCCAGCCGACCGACCGGGCCGAAACCGTCGGGCTGGAACAGTTCTGCGCCCTGGCCCGCAACATCAAGGCCAGCTGAGCCGCCCTCGCGCGGCCCCGTGCCCGTCCTCCCTGCCCGACGCCGCGTCTTGCGCGGCTTGCCACCGGCGTCACGTCACGGTCCCCCCCGGGCCCTGCTCCGCAGCCGGCCCTCTCTCTCTCGCAGGCAAAACAAAAGGCGGCCCCCTCAGAGGGACCGCCTTTTGCGTAAATCCAGCCTGCGCCGCGTTTATTCGGCGGCAGTCTTGTTTCCGTCGGTCGCATCGGTCGCGCCGGTGCCCTGATCCTCGGACGAGGCAGGCTCCTGCGCCGCCGGCTCCGCGGCTTTCTTGGCCCGCGGGGCGCGTTTGCGCGGTGCGGGTTTTTCGCTGTTTTCGGGCGTTTCGACCAACATCGACTCGCTCTCTTCCGAGGTGTCGATCACATCGTCCTGCACGGTATTGCGGGCGCGTGTCCGACGCGGTGTCTTTGCAGGTGCGGCACCCTCGCCGGCAGGCTTGCGATTGGCGCGCGACCGGTTCGGCTTGTCCGAAGCAGAGGCCGCACCGCCGTCGGGCGCGTCCACCGCACGATCCTGCTGCGCGTCCTGCTGGGTGTTGCCATCCTGACGATTGCCGTCGCCGCGGTTGTCATGACGGCCATTGCCGTCGCCCCGGCTGTCACGGCCCTGCTGGTCGCGCCCCTGGGTGTCCCGGCCCTGCTGGTCACGGCCCTGCTGGTCGCGCCCCTGAGACTCACGTCCCTGGCCCGCGTCGTCACCCTGCTGGCCCGACGGACCGTTGCCGTTGTTGCCGTTATTCTGGCCCGAGTTGTTCTGGCCCGAGCTATTTTGGCCCGAGTTACCTTGGCCCGAATGACCATTGCCGTCGCGGTCCTGGCGGTGGTTGCCATTCCCGTTCCCATTCCCGTTCCCGTTCCCGTTACCATTTTGACGGTCGCGGTCGTTGTTCTGGCGCTGACGGTTGTCCTGGTCCTGCTGCTGGTCGCGGCGCTGCTGGTCCTGCTCGCGCTGCGCCTCTGCCAGCATCCGCAGATAGTGCTCCGCGTGCTGCTGGAAATTCTCGGTTGCAACACGGTCACCGGACAGCTGCGCATCGCGCGCCAGCTGGTTGTACTTGTCGATGATTTGCTGCGGCGTGCCGCGCACCTTGCCCTCCGGCCCCGACGAATCGAAGACGCGGTTGGTGATATTGCCGACGGACCGGCTGCGGGACTTGCTCCGCGAGCGTGATTTAGAAGATCTCATAAGGTCTGCTGTCCAGCCTTGTTCTCTTAAGCTGCCTATTCGCCCCTGCGGCGCCTCATTGCGTCGTAAGCGGGGGTGTCGGCTCTTGTCTGGCTTGGTATCCGAGGGGAGCGCTAAACGACGAGCTTCCGCGTCCCGGATACATTGGACTAACCATGCCAACGTGCGAAAGACAAGAGGTAAGTGACAGTTTTAAGCAGATTACCGGCATTTCCCGAAGATTCTTTCGGATATCCATGTCCGACTCTCACTTCGGCGGCGCGGCACCCCACCGGGCACTGACAACCCTGTCCTTGCCATTGATATCGGGGTGCAGGCGCACGTCTTCAAGGTCCGCGCCGGCCAGAATGGCACAGACATCGGCGCCCTGCCGCCAGCCGATCTCGACCAGCAGCCGCCCACCGGGCCGCAGATGCGCCCCCGCGCCCGCCGCGATCACGTGATAAGGTGCCAGACCATCGCCCCCGGGCGTCAGCGCCAGGCGTGGCTCATGCAGCACCTCGGGCGACAGCTGGGCCATCTCCGCCTCCGAGATATAGGGGGGATTCGACACGATCAGGTCGAACTGCCCCGCCACCGCGCCGTACCAGTCCGACACCAGGAACCGGGCCCGCCGATCGAGGCCAAGGGCGGCGGCATTTTCTGCGGCGACCGCCAGTGCGGCGTCGGACACATCCACCCCAACCCCGGTTGCATCGGCGCATTCCGCAAGCAATGTCAGCAGGATACAACCCGATCCTGATCCAAGGTCCAGCACGTCGCGAAACCCCTCACGTACCGCCAGTTCAATCAGGGTCTCGGTTTCGGGGCGCGGGTCCAGCACCGCGGCGCTGACGTGAAAGCTGCGGCCATAGAACAGACGCGTCCCCGTGATGTGGGACAGCGGTTCGCTCGCGGCACGGCGCGCAACGGCGGCGGCAAGGGCCGCATCCGCCGTCGGCTCCAGCTGCTGCGGCATATCGACCACCAGCCGCTCGGGGGCGATGCCCAGCACATGCGCCAGCAGGCGCCGCGCATCACGCATCGCATCGTCGATCCCGGCGGCGCGCAACTGCGCCGCCGCGTCGCGCAGGGCCACCCCCGTCGGCTTCATCCCCGTCGGCGTCACCCCGTCGCCTCGGCCAGCAGCATCGCCTGATGATCCGCGATCAGCGCATCGATCACCTCGTCCAGATCGCCCTGCATGACCTGATCCAGCTTGTACAGCGTCAGGTTGATCCGATGGTCCGTCATCCGCCCCTGCGGGAAATTATACGTCCGGATCCGCTCTGAACGGTCGCCGCTGCCCACCTGCGCCTTGCGATCGGCTGACCGCGCGTCATCCGCCTTCTGCCGCTCCATGTCGAACAGGCGGTTGCGCAGGACCTGCATGGCAATCGCCCGGTTCTGGTGCTGGCTCTTTTCCGATGACGTCACGACAATGCCGCTGGGAACATGGGTGATCCGCACCGCCGAATCGGTGGTGTTGACGTGCTGCCCGCCCGCGCCCGACGCCCGCATGGTATCGATGCGGATATCGTTCGGGTCGATCTTGATGTCGACCTCCTCGGCCTCGGGCAGCACCGCCACCGTCGCCGCCGAGGTATGGATGCGCCCGCCACTCTCAGTGCTGGGCACCCGCTGAACGCGGTGCACGCCGCTCTCGAACTTCAACCGGGCAAAGACGTTGCTGCCCCGGATCGCCGCCGTCAGCTCCTTGATGCCGCCCAGCTCGGTCATCTGCTGCTCGACGATATCGAAGGTCCAGCCGCGCGCCTCGCAGTAACGTTGGTACATGCGCAGCAGGTCGCCCGCGAACAACGCCGCCTCATCCCCGCCCGTGCCGGGGCGAATCTCGATCATCGCCGGGCGCGAATCTGCGGCGTCACGCGGCAACAGCGCCAGTTGCACCTCGTGTTCCAGCGTGGGCAGGCGTGCGCGCAGCCCGCTGACCTCTTCCTCGGCCAGCGCCTTCATCTCCGGGTCCGACAGCATCGCCTCGGCCTCGCGCAGGTCCGCGATCAGCCCCTGATAGGCGCGCACGGCTTCGACCACCGGCTTCAGCTCGGCGTATTCCCGTGCCAGCGCGGCGAAATCCCCGCCGCCCGCCGACATCTTCGCTTCCAGATATTCATATCGGCCCGTGATGAGGGCTAGCCTGTCTTCCGAAATCATGGCGCGACCTGTCCATGATCGACGGGCTTTGGTCAAGGCCCCGCCCATGCTATACTGGTTCATGCGCCCGTTTCATGCCGTGCCCTGCCTGCCGTTTCTGGTGGCATTCGCCGCCGGTTCCGCCATGGCCGATACCGGCACCGCCCGAAAGCCGCAGGACTGCTATTGCACCGACAAGACCGGGGCCCGGATCGAACTGGGAGAGGTTCTGTGCATGGAGGTCGGGGGCCGCCTGTTCACCGCGCAGTGCCAGATGTCGCTCAACGTCCCGATGTGGAGAGAGCTGGCCGTGGGGTGCCTGACGTCGCGGGCCGCTCCTCCATCGCCGCCCAAATCGTCACCCACGTCCTCCCCCATGGCGGCCCCCTGGCCAGGTCACGCCTCTGCCCACCGGGTCATGCCCTCCCTGGTCGCAGATCTCACGACATCCCCAAATCTCACTGGGTCTCACTGACAAGGGCCTCGCGCCAGTGGTCTAGCCGCGCCGCGTTGACCCCGAAATCATCGGTGCCATAGCGCTGGCGCGCCCATATCAACAGCGTCTCTCCGTCCTGACGCGCCGTGGTGTAGTCGGGAAACCCCATCAGCCTGCTACGTGTCACCCAGGTCATCATGCCGCTCTCGACGCTGCCGGCCAGGGGGCGGGTGCGCGGCGTCGCCTGCGCGATGTCACGCAGTCTCGCCAACCCGTCGGCGCCGGTGTCGATCCGAACCATCTCGCCCCGGTGCCCCGCGTCTGGCATCCGGTGCCATGCCACGGCATCCGTCGGGGCCAACCGCACCCACAGCGCCAGTCCCACCACCGCAAGCCCAAGCGCGACCATCGCAATCCAAACGTATCGCATGGCGTTCCCCTTCAAAGGTCGTCCCATTCTGCCACGCCGCATCGCCACTCGCCAGCCATAGCGCGGGTCCCGCAAGGCAGGACGCCGCCAGGGGCGCCTTGGCTGGACCTTGGGCCGCTGCGCCGGTCGCCCCGTTAACCTTTACCTGCGGAGGCGCGACACCGGCGCAAAGTACCGTTCAGTTACCGCTCGGATACCGTTCAGATACCGACGTTGCGATTTCGCGATTTCCTCAGTTAACGTGCAGAATTCGCCAAAACAGCACCGCAGGCGCACCGACACGCCGTGCGGTCGCTTTTCCGGGCGTTAACCTGCCGCGTTCCGCCGGGTCCAGCACCACAACGCGATGATCTCCATCGCCACGTGTGCCCCGGCGATGGCTGTCGCGCCAGTGGTGTCGAACGGCGGAGAAACCTCAACGATATCGCCCCCTTGCAGGTTGACGCCAGCAATTCCGCGCAGGATCGCCGCGGCCTGCGCGCTCGACAACCCGCCCCAGACCGGTGTGCCGGTGCCGGGCGCAAAGGCCGGGTCCAGGCAATCAATGTCGAAACTCAGGTAACACGGCCTGTCCCCGACAATCTCGCGAATACGTTCGGCGGTCTTTTTTGCCCCGATTTCATGCACTTCCGGGGCGTCTATGATGTTCATTCCCCAGGCATTGTCGTTCACCGTCCGGATCCCCACCTGCACGCTGGTCGCCGGGTCGATCAGCCCCAGCTTGATCGCCTTGTAGAACATCGTGCCATGGTCGATCCGCCCCATGTCGTCATCTTGCCAGGTGTCGGAATGGGCATCGAAATGGATCAACGACATCGGCCCGAACTTCTCGGCGTAAGCCTTTAGAATCGGAAAGGAAATATAGTGATCGCCGCCCAGTGCGACACTGCCCGCGCCCTGTGTCAGGATGCCCCTGATATGCGCGGTCAGGGTGTCGGGAAACTCCGCGACCCGGGCATAATCAAAGGCCAGATCGCCGTAATCCGCGATGGCAAATTCCCCCAGCGGATCGAACCCCCAACCATAAGGCGGATCATAGGGTTGCAGGGTCGATGCCTCGCGGATCGCGCGCGGTCCGAGGCGCGTTCCCGGGCGATTGGTCACCGCCTGGTCGAAGGGAATCCCCGTCACCGCCAGGTCGAACCCGCCGAGGTCCTTGGTATAGCGGCGGCGCAGGAAACTGGTTGCGCCGCCAAAGGCATTCTCAAAGCTCGCGCCGCGTGAGCTGTCCCGTGTAAAAGCCTGATCGACTTGGTTTTTTGCATCTTCCAGCGCCATTGATCAGGCCTCCTCCGCCAAGCGTGAATGCTGCTCATACGGCAGCGCGGTTTCGACCAGCCGTGCGAAAAAGCTGGCCCCGATTGGCGCGATCCGGTCATTGAAATCATAGGTGGTCTGGTGCACAGCGGCCGTTTCCCCCTGTCCGATGAACAGAAAGGCACCCGGTCTGGCGTTCAGCATGAACGAGAAATCCTCGGCCCCCATCTCTCTTCCCTGATCCCACAGCACCATGTCCGGCCCCGAAATTTCCCGAGCAATATCAGCGGCAAAGGCAGCTTTCTCGGCGTTGTTGACCGTGGCGGGATACCATCGTTCATAGATCAGCTCCGCCTCGACGCCATAGGCAGCTGCCTGCCCCTTCACGATCTCGTGCAGGCGCCGCTCAACCATGTCTTGCACCTTCGGGTCATAGGTGCGGATGGTGCCGTTGACATAGGCGGTTTCGGGCACGACGTTTTCAGCGCTCCCCGTATGGATCTGGGTTATGGAAATAACCAGATCGTCCAAGGGGTTATGATTGCGCGTGATGATGTTCTGTATCGCCGTGACCATGCCGATCACCGCCGGTATCGGATCGCGGGTTTCCTGTGGTGTGGCGGCGTGCCCGCCGACCCCCTTGATGTGGATATGCAGCGTGTCGACCGCCGCCATGATCGGACCGGGCGTGGTCATGAACGCCCCCTCGGGCAGCCCCGGCGCATTGTGCAGCGCATAGACCTGGGCAATGTCGAAACGGTCCATGATACCTGCCTCGACCATCCGCCCGCCACCGCCGCCGTCTTCCTCTGCCGGTTGAAAGATCAGCGCCACGCGCCCGGAAAATTTTCGTGTCTCTGCAAGGTACTTGGCCGCCCCCAGCAACATCGAGGTATGGCCATCATGTCCGCAGGCGTGCATTCGCCCCGGCACATCTGACGCATAATCCGCCCCCGTTTCCTCCTGCATCGGCAGGGCGTCCATGTCGGCCCGCAGACCGATGGTGGGGCCGGTGCCCTGCCCGTTCACGATGGCGACGATGCCGGTCTTCGCGATTCCCTCGTGTATCTCGTCCACGCCGAATTCACGCAGGCGTGCCACCACGAAACGCGCGGTTTCGTGGCATTCGAACCCCAGTTCGGGATTGGCGTGGATGTGTTTGCGCCACCCCTCCATTTCAGAGGCCAGGCCTGCTATTCGGTTCACCACGGGCATCGGCTGGACTCCTTGTCATGCTGCCGTCAGGGTGCAGAAAAGCTGAAACCGAGAGGGGCTGCAATGCCTGAGACGCGCCAAGATCCGATCCATGACGTTCCCGCGGGCCTGCCGCGCCTGTTGCAGATCATGCGCCGGTTGCGCGATCCCGACACCGGCTGCCCTTGGGATATCGAACAGGATTTTGCCTCCATCGCGCCTTATACCATCGAAGAGGCCTACGAGGTCGCGGACGCCATTGAGCGCGATCAGATGGGAGAGTTGGAAGGCGAATTGGGCGATCTGTTGCTTCAGGTCGTTTTCCACGCGCAAATGGCGGAAGAGAAAGACATTTTCACATTCGACAGCGTTGCAGAACGGGTTGCGCAAAAGATGATCTCGCGGCATCCGCACATCTTTGCGGGCGAGAATCGTGACAAGAGTGCCGAACAGCAGACCGTTGACTGGGAACAGATCAAGGCGGCCGAGCGCGCGAACAGTCAGGACACGCGGGTGCTCGATGGTGTCGCCATGGGCCTTCCCGCATTGATGCGCGCGGTAAAGTTGCAAAATCGCGCGGCCCGCGTCGGCTTCGACTGGCCCGATGCCGCCAACGTGCTGGACAAGATTGCCGAGGAAACGGCCGAGCTGGTCGAGGCGCGCAACGAGTTGACACAGGCCGAGGTCGAGGAAGAATATGGCGACCTGTTGTTCGTCATGGCCAACCTGGGGCGTCACCTCGAACTGGACCCGGAACAGGCACTGCGCGATGCGAACGCAAAATTTACCCGCCGTTTCAATGCGGTGGAGGATGCTCTTGCAGCGCAGGGCAGAACGCCGCAGGAAAGCAACCTTGCCGAACTCGATGCGCTGTGGGATCAGGCAAAGATCCGCGAAAAAACCGCACGATAACCACCTGCCTTAAACTGACACCTCGGCAGCCTGCTGCCCCTCAAGCCGACAGGAAGACTGCGATGCCCGCCACCCGTTTCACACCCCTCCTTCTTGCCCCGCTCGCCCTGGGCGCGGCACCGGTGCTTGCCGATGACGTCAACCTCTACTCCTATCGCCAGCCCGAGCTGATTGCCCCCCTGGTCGAGGCCTTCACGAAGGAAACCGGGATCGACGTCAATGTCGCCTTCCTGGATCAGGGCATGGTCGAACGGTTGAAGGCGGAAGGCGCGCGGTCGCCCGCGGACCTGGTGCTGACGGTCGATATTGCGCGGCTCTCGGCCATCGTCGAGGCCGGTGTGACGCAACCGATCGAAAGCACTGTGCTGCGCGAAAAGGTCCCCGAGGCATTTCACGATCCGAAAGGTCATTGGTGGGGTCTGACCACGCGCGCGCGGATCGTCTATGCCAGCAAGGAGCGTGTCGCGGATGGCGAGGTCACGACCTACGAAGACCTCGCAAACCCCAAGTGGCAGGGCCGCATTTGCACCCGGTCCGGTACGCATCCCTACAACATCGCCCTGACGGCGGCCTACCTTTACCACCATGACGAGGCCGAGACGAAAGATTGGCTGACCGCGCTGAAATCCAACCTGGCACGCAAGCCGCAAGGCAACGATCGCGCGCAAGTCAAGGCGATCTGGGCGGGAGAGTGCGACATCGCCATCGGCAATACCTACTACCTCGGAGAGATGCTGGCAGATCCGACCGAGCGCGAATGGGCCGAAACCGTACGCCCGATCTTTCCGACCTTCAAAGACGGTGGGGCGCACGTGAACATCTCTGGGATCGCGATGACCAAAGCGGCACCGCATAAGGAAAACGCGCTCAAATTTGTTGAATTCCTGGTATCCCCCGAGGCGCAGCAGATCTATGCCAGCGCAAACTACGAATACCCCATCGTTCCGGGTGTAGAGCCTGCACCGCTGGTCAAAAGCTGGGGGGATTTCACGCCGGATGATGTCAACCTGATCGATCTGGCCAAGCTGCGTCCGGATGCGCTGCGCCTGATGGAAGAGGTCGATTTCGACGGTTGATCCAGGGGCGAGCATGCTGATCACGCGGGATTTCCGCCGGCCTCATCTCGCCCCATGGACATTGCCACGGGCGCACGCCACATTCGCCGCGATTTCGATACAGGAGTGCCCATGGCCCGCAAGATCATCATCGACACAGACCCCGGACAGGATGATGCCGTGGCCATCCTCCTTGCGCTCGCCAGCCCGGAAGAGATCGACGTCCTCGGGATCACTGCAGTCGCTGGCAACGTGCCACTGTCGCTGACCGAAAAGAATGCCCGGATCGTCTGTGAGCTGGCAGACCGCACGGACGTAAAGGTCTTTGCGGGATGTGACAAACCGATGGGTCGGGTTCTTGTCACCGCCGAACATGTGCATGGTCAGTCCGGGCTGAATGGCCCCGTCCTGCCTGATCCCGAAATGCCGCTACAGGACCAGCACGGCGTCGACTTCATCATCGACACACTGCGCAGCGAACCTGCGGGCACGGTCACGCTGTGTCCTCTGGGGCCACTGACCAATATCGCGACTGCCTTTGAACGGGCGCCGGATATCGTGGAAAAGGTGCAGGAAATCGTGCTGATGGGTGGCGCGTATTTTGAGGTGGGCAATATAACGCCGGCGGCCGAGTTCAACATTTATGTCGATCCGCAGGCTGCTGAAATCGTGTTCAAATCCGGCGTCCCCATCGTTGTGATGCCGCTCGACGTGACGCACAAGGTGCTGGTCACACGTGCGCGCAGTACCCCCTTTCGTGAATTGGGCACAAAGGTCGGCATCGCCGTCGCCGAGATGACTGATTTTTTCGAGCGTTTCGATGCCGAGAAATATGGCACAGATGGCGCCCCGTTGCATGATCCCTGCGTGACCGCCTATCTGATCAAGCCCGAGCTGTTTTCTGGTCGCCATATCAACGTCGAGATCGAAACCAAATCCGAACTGACGATGGGCATGACCGTGGCCGACTGGTGGGGGGTGACCGACCGCACCCCGAATGCGATGTTCATGGGCGACGTCGACGCGGATGGCTTTTTCGACCTGCTGACAGAGCGGCTTGCCCGTCTATGACCACCTCATTGCATTTGGCGAATGCGGCAGACCTGGAACGGCTCCTGCCGATGGTGCGTGCCTGTCACGAAGAACTGGGCTACGCCATGTTGACCCCCGAAGCGCTGAGCGAGTCCGTCTTGCCGTTGCTGGAAGGCGACCCGCATGGGGCGATTTACATCATCGGGCCGAACCGTGCGCCGATCGGTTACGCCGCGTTGTCCTTCGGGTGGTCGTTGGAGTTTGGTGGCCTGGATGGCAGCCTGCAACAAATCTGGATACGTCCGGGTGTGCGTGGCCGTGGGATCGGAACCGAAGTGCTGTCGTCGCTGCCGCGTGCCTTGGCGCAGGCTGGTTTGGCGGCGCTGCATCTCGAGGTCAAACGCGAAGATGAAAAGACGCGCCGCCTCTACCATCTCAGCGGGTTCCGCGCGCGCGACAACTACATGCTGATGTCCCGGCGCTTTTGAAGCGGCGTGCCAGAGCTATGGAAAGTCGCCCCATGGCGCCTTAGATTGGTACCCATGAAACCCAGCATCCCATTCGACAATTCCTACGCCGCGCTGCCCGAAGGCTTCTTTGCGCGCATGCAGCCGCGTACGGCCTCCAACCCGCGTCTGCTGGCCTTCAACGCTCCGCTCGCGCAGGATCTGGGGATTGCGCCGACCAGCGATTTGGCCAGCCTGGCCGAGACGTTTTCGGGCAATGCCCTGCCCGAGGGCGCCGATCCGCTGGCGCAGGCCTACGCGGGCCATCAATTCGGCGGCTTTTCCCCGCAACTGGGCGATGGACGTGCCCTCTTGATCGGCGAAGTGGTTGATCGGCACGGCAAGCGGCGCGATCTGCAATTGAAGGGATCGGGGCGGACGCCGTTTTCGCGCGGCGGCGACGGCCTGGCGGCCATGGGGCCGGTGCTGCGGGAATACCTGATCTCCGAAGCGATGTTTACACTCGGTGTACCGACGACCCGCTCCCTGGCGGCTGTTGCAACGGGCGATGATGTCCTGCGGGAAACGCCCCTGCCCGGCGCAGTTCTGACGCGTGTGGCTGCCTCGCACCTGCGCGTCGGTTCCTTCGAATTCTTTGCCGCCCGTCGCGACGCCGCGCGCACGTCTCAATTGCTGGGTTTTGCGACAGAGCGGCACTATCCCCAAGTCAGCACACCGCTGGAGTTTCTCAAGGCCGTCATCGCCGCGCAGGCACAGCTGGTCGCGCATTGGATGTCCATCGGTTTCATCCACGGCGTGATGAACACGGACAACACGACGATTTCCGGTGAAACGATCGACTATGGCCCCTGCGCCTTCATGGATGGTTATCACCCGGCGACGGTCTACTCCTCGATCGACCGGCAAGGACGCTATGCCTACGACAACCAGCGTCACGTGCTTCCTTGGAACATGGCACAGCTGGCGTCATCACTGCTCTTGCTGGAGGAAGACACTGAGACTGCCGTTCAGGCATACACGCAGGCGGTACACGAAATGCCTGCCCTGATAGATGCCGCCTGGTTGCAGCGCTTTGGTGCCAAGCTGGGGATGGCAAACGCCACCGTGGACGACCGGCCACTGATAGACGAACTGCTTGCCCTGATGGCAAATCAGGGGGCAGATTTCACCAACACATTCCGCGCTCTTTCGTCCGGCGATGCTAAAGATGCCGAGGCATTGTTCGTGGAGCCTTCAGCCCTGCACGACTGGAGCCACCGCTGGCACAAGCGTATCGAACGCGAAGAGTCGCCGGATCTGCGGATGCGGGCCGTGAACCCGGCTGTCATTGCCCGAAATCACCGGGTCGAGCAGACCCTTGCCGCGGCAATGACGGGCGATATGCAGCCTTTCCAGGATTTGCAGCGCGTGCTGACCACGCCGTTCGACCTGTCCGATGACGATTCCGAATATGCCATCCCGCCGCGCCCCGACGAAGAAATCACCGCGACATTCTGCGGCACCTGACAGCGCCCCCTTGTGGACTAGCCGTTTCTATCGGGCCATTTCTTGAGACGGCGGAAAAAACGGGGATTGCGGTGTACGAAATCCGCGATCAGCCCCGTCAGACCGCCCTTTTCCTGCCCCCGAAGGTAACCGTATCCGACGGATGCGCCAAAGGCCGCACCAACGTGATCGACGATGATATCGCCCATGGTGTCGATCAAACCCGATTTCTGCATGTTCGTGCCAAGCAATTGGTCCATGGCAAACTCAAAAACCTCCCACGTGGCACCCATCGACACCCCGAAGCAGAAGGCGAAAAACGCAATGGCCAAGGGCGGTGCCGCGTACCTGTCGCCCTGGAACATGACAAAGACCAGAACAAAGCCGATCATGCCGAATCCCACGGCTGATCCTGCATGCATCACGACATCCCACCACCAGTATTTATTATAGAAATCAAAGACCTCGCCCAGAAACAGCGTGCCCCAGATAAAGGCGACGATGGCGGTCAGAAACCCCGGCGGCACGCGCACCTGCGCCCAGCGGGCCAGGTAGACCGGTGCTAGCGACAACGCCAACGTGGCGGCGGCGACAAACGCCAGCGCCCAACGACCCAGGACCAGCGATTCCGCTATCGAGAAAAGCAACGACAGCCAGATCAGCCGCGTCACGATTGTTTGTTCTCTGAACATCTTTGCTTTCCCGAAATCCACGTGTCACATCGTGCGCATGAAAACACCCTCGCTGCGGATCGCAACCTACAACCTTCAGAAATGCGTCGGAATGGACCTGCGCCGGAACCCGCGCCGGTCCCTGGAGGTGCTGGAGGAGACGGGTGCGGTGCTCTGCGTCCTGCAAGAGGCCGACAAGCGGTTGCCGCCACGGCCCGCCGCATTGCCACATGACATGGTGACCGCCGAGCGATGGCAGATTCTGCAGTTCGGCGCGCCGGGCGGTTCCCTCGGCTGGCACGGCAATGCCATGCTGTTGCGCGGCGACGTCATCGAGGTGGTCGAAACGGACCAGATCGATCTGCCCGGTCTGGAGCCCCGGGGCGCGATCCGGGCAGACCTTGAAACAGCGATCGGACCATTGAGGGTCGTTGGTGTGCATCTCGGCCTGATCGCGCGGTCGCGCCGCCAGCAATGTGCCGCATTGAGACGCATGATGGAGCGATTGCCGCCGCGCCCGACGGTCGTCGCGGGAGATTTCAATGAATGGGGCAGCGGTGCGGATCTGAACGCGGAACTCGCTCCGCTGCGGTTGCTGCATAGTCCGCCCAGCTATCCCGCCATCAGGCCAATCGCCGCGCTGGATCGCTTCAGCATCAGCCCTGATCTGACGGCGGGTCCGGTGCGGCCGCATCTGGCGCAGCCGGCACGCATCGCGTCCGACCATTTGCCCATCACAGTCGAGATCAGCCCCCGCGCGCAATAGCCAGCCAGCGCCGCGCATGCTATCGCCAAGGGGACCTCGACCGGCCGAATAGGGTATACTCATGAATTTGCTTCAGATCGCCTCGCTTCTGATCGTGCTGGCAGCCCTTTTCGGCTCGGTGAATTACTTTTTCCTGCGCCTGCCTTCGTCCATCGGAATTCTGCTGGTCGCCTTTTTGACGTCCGTGGCGATGCTGGTGTTCGATGCTTTTCTACCCGACTTCGAATTGGCGGATCGCGTCCGGTATATCATCGACGGCATCGACTTTTCCGAGGCGCTGCTGGAAGGCATGCTGGGATTGCTTCTGTTTGCCGGCGCCCTGCACGTGAAACTGTCGGACTTGCGCGACCAATGGCGCATCGTGCTGTTGATGGCGACGATCGGGGTTGGTCTGTCCACGGTCATCGTCGGCGCGGGATTCAGCTATCTGACCGGTATGCCGATCCTGATCGCACTGGTCTTTGGTTCCTTGATTGCTCCGACCGATCCGGTCGCCGTTCTGGGCGTCTTGCGCGAAGCCGCGCTGCCGAAATCCCTGGAAACCAAGATCGCGGGCGAAAGCCTGTTCAACGACGGGGTCGGGTATGTCGTTTTCCTGGTGCTGATCGGCCTGGCTTTTCCCGTCGCCTCGGACCACGCGACATCCGGCCTGGCAGATGCTGCAAAGCTGTTCTTTCAGGAGGCCGTTGGCGGCGGCGTACTGGGCCTTCTGCTGGGGTATCTGACCTTCCGGTTGATGCGGCTGATCGACGATGCGTCGCTGGAGGTTCTGATTACCCTTGCCCTGGCGTTCGGCGGGTATGAGCTTTCGGTGGCGCTGCATGTGTCGGCGCCGATCATGGCGGTCTGCGCCGGGTTGCTGATCGGGGATATCGGCGCGCGTCACGGCATGTCCGAAAACACCCGCAAGTACGTCGAAACCTTCTGGCACTTGATCGACGAAATCCTGAACGCCGTGCTGTTCCTGCTGATCGGATTTGAGGTTTTCGCGGTCGCATTGAACACCGGCTATCTTTTTGCCGGGCTGATGGCGATCGTGCTGTCCCTGCTGGCCAGGCTGGTCGCCGTTGCGGTGCCGGTCCTGATGCTGCGGATCGTTCGCGACTTCAGCAATGGAACAATCCCGATCATGACCTGGGGTGGCTTGAAGGGTGGTATCTCTGTTGCTCTGGCCCTGTCGCTACCCGATAGCGAATGGAAACCGATGATCCTTGCCGCGACCTATTGCATCGTGATTTTTTCAATCGTCGTGCAGGGTCTGACCATTGGGAAATTGGCCAAACGCGTCGGACGCCAACCTGAATTGATGTAGTCCGAGTGGCCGTCGATCGCGCGCCGGACCCCATCCCCCTTTTCGAACATCGGGCGCAACAATGACCATGCCATAATGACCATGCGATGCAGAATTCTGCAAAACGCAGGTTGAACCTTCGGTCCTGTCATAGAACAAGACTGCTATCGGCACGTACGGAGAGAGAGAATGACAACCCGCAAAGATATTCTGCGTGCCGTGTTCTGGATGAGCGGCTCTGTCGTGTCATTCCTCGCTATGGCGCTGGCCGGGCGCAGTCTGGGCAGGACTTTCGATACCTTCGAGATCATGACGTGGCGCAGCCTGACGGGTGTCGTCGTGATGGTCGTCGTGCTGACGCTGCGCGGCAGCTGGGACAAGATCAAGTTCGAGCACATGGGTTTGCACGTGGCGCGCAACATTGCCCATTTCACCGGCCAGAACCTGTGGTTCTTTGCAGTTACCCTGATCCCTATTGCCCAGGTTTTCGCGTTGGAGTTCACATCTCCGCTCTGGGTGCTCGCACTGTCTCCACTGATCCTCGGTGAACGGCTGACCTCGATCCGCGTGGCCGCAGCCGTTCTTGGATTTGCGGGTATCCTGATGGTCGCGCGTCCCGGCGCCGAGGCGATATCACCGGGCATTGTCGCCGCGGCAGTCGCGGCGATCACCTTTGCCTTCACCATGGTCTTTACCAAACGCTTGACGCGTGATGTCAGCACACTTTGCATCATCTTCTGGATGACCGTCACCCAAAGCGTGTTTGGCCTTTTGTGTGCGGGCTACGATCTGGATATGACGATGCCGGATATGACCACCCTGCCGCTGCTGCTGCTGGTCGGTTGCGCAGGGCTCTTCGGGCACTTTTGCGTCACATCTGCGCTGTCGTTTGCCCCCGCAACGGTTGTCGTACCGATAGATTTCACACGCCTGCCGCTTGCCGCGATCATCGGCGCCCTCTTTCTGGGTGACAGAATCGATCTCTGGGTCCTGGCAGGTGCCTGCGTGATCTTTGCAGGAAACTATCTGAATATCTGGTCCGAAACACGACCGCTGACCGTCGCTGATTCCGTCTGAGACCGTTTCCCCCCGAAAGGCCCCGCTGAATTACAGCTGATCACACGTCACGCAGGACGGGTGACGCGGCGTTTACGCGACCATCCCGCAACGTCAACTTACAAGACCGATTGATTGCCAAGACAAACATGTCAGTATGACAAATCTTAGTACGTCGTAATCTTTAGGGAGGAGGTCGACATGAAACTTCAAGCCGGTGTCGCACTGGTCTGTATCAGTGCATCCGCAGCATACGCTGGCGGAATAGAACGTACCACACAATCCGCCATGATATTGTATTCCGAAGGAAATCGGGTCGAACTGAGCTATGGCTTCGTGCAACCCAGCCTGAGCGGAACCAGCCGGACAGTCGTCGCGCCGATCGACAATGTTGCCAACGATTTCTCGGTACCGTCCTTTGCTCTGAAGATGGACGTGAATGAAAAACTTGCCTTCGCGTTGATCTATGACCGGCCCTTTGCTGCGGATATCGAATACCCGTCGAACCCGATGCTGGGTGGCACGATGGCAAGCTCGACCACCGATACACTGACCGCGCTCGGCAAGTATCAGTTCACCGAACAGGCCAGCGTTTTCGGCGGTCTTCGCGTTCAGAAAGCGAGCGGGGAGATCACCCTGAACGGACTGGCGTATGGTGCATTGTCCGGGTACTCGGTCGATCTGGCCGAAGATACGGCAGTTGGCTACGTGCTGGGCGCCGCGTACGAAATTCCCGACATCGCGATGCGCGTGGCGCTGACCTACAACTCGGCGATCGAACATGAATTCGATACGGTTGAAAACGTCGCGCCGACCATGACAAGCACGACCAAAACCAAGACGCCGTCGTCGTGGAACCTCGAATTCCAGACGGGCATCGCGGCCGATACGTTGCTGATGGGCTCCATCCGCTACGTCAAGCATTCCGAATTCAAGGTGACGCCCGCCGTCTTCTCGAACTTCCGCCCGGAAGGCCTGGTTAACCTCGAAGACACGACCACGTATCGCCTTGGTGTTGGCCGCCGTTTCAATGACCGTCTGTCCGGTTCGATCATGGTCGGCTACGAAAAAGAGGGCGATCCGCTGGTCTCTCCCCTCGCCCCCAGCACCGGTATGACGTCGCTGACACTTGGCGTTTCCTACAAGGTGTCGGAGCAGGTCGAAATCGGCGGTGGTATCAGCCAGACCTGGATCGGGGATGCAACACCACAGACAGGCGGCACAGCGCGCGCGGATTTCACCGACAACTCCGCAACGGCCCTGGGTCTGAAAGTGACCTATTCGTTCTAAGTTGCTCCGCTGAACAAGGCTGAGAATGCTCACGGCCCGACCTTTTCACGAGGGTCGGGCTTTTTCGTCGCCGACACGGGCTATGGCAAGTCGCATTAGGATTTGACCCCCCGCCATGCCTCGCCTACCCATGGCCCGACTCCGGACATGGGATACTGAGGGAAACCAATGCTCTACAATTCGGCCCAAGATTGGCGTGACGCCGAAGAAAAGCGCGTTCTGCTGTTTGGCATGTCCGGCCTGGGCAAGACCCATGTGTCGAACCTGCTACGTGACGATGGCGGATGGTTTCACTATTCCATCGACTATCGGATCGGCACCCGGCACATGGGCGAACATATCGCGGACAACGCCAAACGCCACGCCATGAAGGTACCGTTTCTGCGCGAATTGCTGATGACGGATTCGATTTACATCGGCTCGAATATCACTTTCAACAATCTTGCGCCCCTTTCGACATACCTGGGCAAGCCCGGCGAGCCCAGCAAGGGCGGTTTGAGTTTCGAAGAATACATGACCCGCCAGGAACAGCATCGCGTGGCCGAAATCGCCTCGCTGCTCGACACGGACCGCTTTGCGCGGCGGTCCCTGACGCTCTATGGTTACCCGAACTTCGTCTGCGACAGCGGCGGTTCGATCTGCGAGGTTGTCGATCCGGACGACCCCGAGGACGAAGTTCTCAAAGCGCTGGAAGCGACCACGCTGATGGTCTGGATCAAGGGCGATGACGCGCATACCGAACAATTGGTGCGCCGTTTTGACCGCGCGCCCAAACCGATGTACTACGAGCCCACGTTTTTGCGGCAAGCTTGGCAGGATTACCTGGCCAGTAATGATCTGCTGCCAGATGCAGTGGACCCCGACGCCTTCGTGCGCTGGACATATGCGCGCGCCCTTGCGCACCGTCAGCCCCGCTATGCCGCCATGGCCAAGCGCGGCGTGACCGTTCTGGCGGACGAGATCGCGGCCGTCAAAACCGCTGAGGATTTCGAAACCTTGATCGCGGATGCTCTTGCACGGCGCGTGCCGGATATTAATTAATCAGGCCGCCGTTCCGGCCAAGACTCAGGACTGTCCATGCCCATCAAGATTCCCGAAGACCTGCCCGCCTACGATGTTCTCACCCGCGAGGGCGTCATGGTCATGTCCGAAGGCCAGGCAGCCCTGCAGGATATTCGCCCGCTTCGGATCGGCTTGCTGAACCTGATGCCCAAGAAAATTCAGACGGAAAACCAGTTTGCCCGCCTGATCGGAGCAACACCGCTGCAAATCGAACTGAGCTTGATCCGCATGACCGAGCATCAGACCAAGAATACTGCTGCCGAACATATGGAAAGCTTTTACCGGCCATTTTCCGAGGTCGCCGCAACGGGAGAGAAGTTCGACGGCTTTATCATCACCGGCGCCCCGATCGAGCACCTTGAGTTCGAGGATGTCACCTACTGGGACGAAATCTGTCAAGTGTTCGAATGGACCCAGACACATGTGCAATCGACCTTTGGCGTATGCTGGGGTGGCATGGCCATGATCAACTATTTCCACGGCGTTCCCAAGCATATGCTGGACAGCAAGTATTTCGGATGCTTTCCGCAAACCAACCTCGACCCAGCGTCCCCCTACCTTCGGGGGTTTTCGGACATCTGCACCGTCCCGGTCAGCCGTTGGACCGAAGTTCGTCAATCAGACATCCTTGCCGCTGGTGGGTTGAATACCCTGCTGGGCGACGAGGAAACCGGGCCGTGCCTTGTCGAGGACCCCGGACATCGTGCTCTCTACGTTTTCAATCACTTTGAATATGACAGCGACACACTGAAGCAGGAATTTGATCGCGACATCGCCGAAGGAAAGGCGATTGGCGTCCCATTGAATTACTACCCCAGCGATGACCCCAGCCGGCGGCCGCAAAACCGATGGCGCAGTCACGCGCATCTGCTCTATGGCAACTGGATCAACCAGATTTACCAGACCACACCGTTCGACATGACCAAGATCGGGGCGACGGGCGGCGACGTTGGCTAAACTGATTTTGACCATCGCCATCCTCCTGCTGTGTTTCGCCGTTGCAACGATCGTGCGGAGCGCGCAGCGTCGAATTGCGATTGAGGCCGAGTATCCAGCCGAGGGGCAGTTCCTGAATGTGGACGGGCATACCGTCCACTCCCTTCAGATGGGGTCAGGGCCGGACGTGGTGCTGATCCATGGCGCATCGGGCAGTACGCGGGATTTCACCTTCTCTTTGGCGTCAAAGCTCGCCGAAGAATTTCGCGTCACGATGTTCGATCGTCCTGGCTTGGGATATACGCCCGCACTGGCGCCGCAATGTGTCACGCTGAACGCGCAGACTGATCTATTGGTCAGGGCCAGTCTGCAGATGGGGATTGATACGCCGATTGTCGTTGGTCACAGCTTTGGCGGTGCCTTGGTGATGAGCTGGGCCGTAAATCACCCTGATCGGATTGCCGCAGCCGTTTCGATTTCGGGGGCAACCTATCCCTGGCCGGGTAAACTCGATGGTTTCTACAAGCTGCTGTCACGCCCTGTTCTAGGGCCGATTATCGCCAATATCCTGAGTGCCTGGGTGCCCCGAAGCTATGTTCGCGGCGAGGTAGAAGGCGTTTTCTTGCCCCAACACGCCCCCGTCGGATACGCGGATCATATCGGCGCCGAACTGAACTTGCGGCCAGAGAGCCTGGTGGCAAATGCGCAGCAACGAACGGACCTGCGCGCGCAGCTGCGCAGCCTCAGCAAGTCTTATGCAACCATCGCAATACCAATCGAGATCCTTCACGGGACAGCAGACAAGACCGTCGATCCGGAGATACATTCCGCAGCCTTGGAACGTGACGCGCAATCGGCCCATCTTACCCGCCTGAATGGCGTTGGTCACATGCCGCATCATGTCGATGAACCCGCCGTAATCGATGCAATCCGACGTGCTGCCACGCGCGCCGGATTGCGCTGAGCTGGTAAGAGTTCCATATTGTATCAAAAGGATACCCCCATGGACTTGCCCTTCGACGGTGCGATCAGTCGCTATTTCGAGAATGAAGCCCCAGAGGCGATCCGTCAGGCAATCAAGCGCTATGAACGAGGCGATATCCTCGACCCGTCGTTCCCCTACTCCGAACGTCTGTCCGCCAAGACCTACAACAAGGAACTGCGGATCCTGCAGATTGAACTGGTCAAGATGCAGGCATGGGCAAAGGAAACCGGCGCGCGCATCGTCTGCCTGTTCGAAGGTCGGGATGCGGCCGGCAAGGGGGGCACGATCAAGCGTTTCCGCGAAAACCTGAACCCGCGCGGCGCGAACGTCGTCGCATTGCCAACGCCGAGCAACCGCGAACAGGGCCAATGGTATTTTCAACGCTATATCGACCACCTGCCCGCGCCCGGCGAAATCGTCTTTTATGATCGCTCATGGTACAATCGCGCGGTGGTCGAAGACGTCTTTGGCTTTTGCACCCCGGCAGAACGAGAACGGTTTTTTGCCCAGGTTGGGGATCTGGAGAAGATGCTGGTCACGGACGGCATCCACCTGTTCAAATTCTGGCTGAATGTCGGTCGCGCGGAACAATTGCGCCGATTTATCGATCGCGAGCAGGATCCGCTGAAACAATGGAAGATCAGTACGATCGATGTGAACGGCCTGCCAAAATGGCAGGAATATTCAAAGGCCATCGCAGAAACATTTCTGCGCACACACGCGCCCTTTGCACCATGGACGGTGATCAGATCGGATGACAAACGGCGCGCCCGTCTGGCGGCGATCCGCAAGGTTGTCAGCGCCCTTGATTACGACCGCAAATCAGCGGCATCCATTGGCCCGATCGACACAAAAATCTGCGGCGGCCCGGAAATTTGGGATGCCTAAGAAACGCGGATATCACCACGGAAACCTGCGTCAGGCGCTGGTTGAGGCGGCGCTGGACCTGATCGAGGCAAAGGGGCCAACGGGTTTCACACTGTCCGAAGCTGCCAAGCAGGCGGGTGTCACGCCAGCGGCTGTTTACCGGCACTTCGAAGGGCGCGAAGATCTGATCGCCGAAGCTGCGCGCCAAGGCTATGAAATTTTTGCCGACGTCATCGACTATGCCTATCAGTCCGGACAACCCTCTGCGCTTGCTGCTTTCGAGGCGACGGGGCGGGCCTACCTGGCCTTTGCACGTCGATACCCCGGGCATTATATTGCGATGTTCGAAAGCGGGATTTCGGTCAATCGCAATCCCGATCTGGCCAAGGTGGCGCGTCACGCCTGGGACGTGCTGGAGCGCGCCGCCGAAGATCTGTCGCAGCATATTCCTGCGGAAAAGCGCCCACCCGCATCGATGTTTTCGGCCCACATCTGGGCGATGAGCCACGGTGTCGTGGAATTGTTCGCACGAAATTCTCCCGGAAAGCAAAGTGCCTTTGCCGCCGAAGACCTGCTGGAGACAGGGATCGGGGTCTATCTGCGCGGCCTTGGCCTGATCGCTCCGGATAAGTAGCGACGTTAAGTCAGGCGAAAGACGAATCTGTCAGACCCCGGACAAACTGCTCAAGGTTGGGGGTCGCTTGTCCACCGTGTCGCAATCATCTGAAAAAATTGAATTCAATGCCGACACGCTTGGGCAGCGGTTCGAATCTCATCGACGCCTTGCCACCCGTATCGTTCGCTGGGTCGTCTACCTCTCGGCGCCGGCCGTAGCGGGCGCTGCCTTTCTGACCGGTGGAGGCATGTTCTGGCCGGTGTTGATCGCGACGATCCTTCTGGCGGCGTTTGGCGCCGCAACCTCCAGGATGCCGGGAAAAATTGGTCGTGTCCTCCTTTCCTTGGCCCTGATTGCACAGTGTTTTCTGATGAACGCCGCAATGATGGGCCATCCGATGCAACCGGATAGCCATATGTTGTATTTCACCGCCCTCACGGCAATTGCGACTCTCAGCTCTCGCCCTGCTCTGCTGGCATCTTTGGCTCTGATCGTTGCCCACCATCTCTTGACCACGCTTCTTTTGCCATCCCTCACGTTTCTGACAGCCGACATCTCATTCAACCTTATACGCTCAGGGTATCACGCCGTAGCGGTAGCGTTGGCTGTGGGGAACCTGCTGCTGATTGTGAATATTCGCCTGCTGCAAACAGTGTTCTCGGAGCGTCGCGCTGTGAAGCTCGAGGAGGCAATGAAAGATGTCAAATCGGCGCTCGCTCAGGCCGAACGTCAACACGAGGCCGCGCGACAGGCACAGGTGTTGGCCGAGCAAGCCACCGCCTCAGCCATGGCCGCCCGAACAGAAGCTGAAACCGCCCTCAAGCGCGCCGAAGACAATGCCAGCGCCGCCGTCCTGGCACAGGCAGAAACTGCCGAAATGCGCCAGAAACATGAACAAGAGGTGGCAGAAGTCATTGACCACCTTCAGGAAAAGCTCGCTCTCGTTGCCGAGGGCGATCTGACAACACGTATTGACCGTCCCCTCCCCGTGGCGTTTTCCGATCTATCCCGCAGCTTCAACACTGGCGTCGCACGCCTGGAAGATGCTCTCGTCGCAGTTCAGGAGGAAGTGCTTTCGATCCAGCGCCAGTCACAGGAAATAAATGGCGCGGCAGAGGATCTGGGAAAGCGTACTGAAAAACAGGTCAGTACCCTTACCGAAACGGCGTCAACCCTTTCACAATTGACGCTTTTGATCCGCGATATCGCGCGCGATACAGGTGCAGCCCGGACCGCAACAGATGAAACCAAGGTCGAGGCGACTTCTGGAACCGACGTCATGGGCAAGACGGTCACGGCCATGGACCAGATCGAAGGATCTTCTTCGGAAATACGAAAAATCATCACGGTTATCGACGATATAGCATTTCAAACCAACCTGCTTGCGCTGAACGCCGGTGTAGAGGCCGCGCGGGCTGGTGAGGCGGGGCGTGGTTTCGCGGTGGTGGCGAACGAAGTTCGCGCCTTGGCACAGCGCAGTTCAGAAGCCGCCAAGGAAATTGATGCGCTGATAAACGGTAGCGCCACACATGTCATGAATGGCGTGGGCCTGGTGAAAACAACGGGTAGCGCGCTTGAGAGCATTCGAAATGCCGTCACCCTGACAGCCGAGCGAATGCAGGCGGTCGCAGAGGCGACATCGGAGCAATCAAAAGGCCTTACAGAAGTGAATACGGCCATCAAGAATTTGGAGGCTTTCGCCCAGCAAAACGCAGCCATTTTCGAGGAGACCATCGCCGCCAATGCAGTTCTCTTCGAAACCGCAGAGGTACTTGCTGATCGGGTGGGGCAGTTCAGGATAAGGCAAACCAGCGCAGCAGCACCAAAGCACTTCGCGAAACACGAGGCTTCCTGGTCAGTAGAAAAGACAGTCAGGAAAGTGAGCTAGCCCAGTTTCTCACCCCTAGGTGGGATTAGGTTGCCACGCCCCTGTGACTTCGTCCCTGATAGCCAAAACCGGTAAGACCTGAAACAAACGAAAAGGCCGCCCAAGGGGCGGCCTTTCCAAAAACCAAAAAAGTTCGATCACCGTTTGGAGAACTGGAAGCTACGGCGGGCCTTGGCCTTACCATATTTCTTACGCTCTACCACACGGCTGTCGCGCGTGAGGAAGCCAGCTGCTTTCAAAGCGCCACGCAGGCTCGGATTATACAACTGCAGCGCTTTCGAAATGCCGTGCTTGACTGCACCGGCCTGCCCAGAAAGCCCACCACCCTTGACGGTCGCCATGACGTCGAATTCACCTTCGACACCTGCGATCGAGAACGGCTGCGCCAGGATCATTTGCAGAACCGGACGCGCGAAATAGGCGTTCATGTCCTTACCGTTGACGGTGACCTTGCCGGAACCCGGTTTGATCCAAACACGAGCAACGGCATCCTTGCGTTTGCCGGTGGCGTAGGAACGGCCCAGTTCATCGCGTGTCGGTTCGGGCAGAGCGTCGGAGTCGAGCGCTGCAGCAACGGAACCGGCGTTGGCGGTTACGGTGCCCTTCAGCTCTTCGAGCGAATTGATTTGATCAGCCATCTATCAGCTCCGCGTGTTCTTGGAGTTCATGGATTTTACGTCCAGCACGTCGGGCGCTTGCGCCTCGTGCGGATGCTCTGCTCCGGCGTAGACGCGCAGGTTGGTCATCTGCTGGCGGCTCAGGCGGTTGCCCGGCAGCATACGTTTGACGGCTGCAGTCACAACGCGCTCCGGGTGCGCACCTTCCAAGATCTGGGAGGCGGTGCGGTTCTTGATACCGCCCGGGTGGCCAGTGTGCCAGTAATAGGTCTTGTCCGTACGCTTCTTACCGGTCAGCTGGATCTTGTCAGCGTTGATGATAATCACGTTGTCGCCCATATCCATGTGTGGCGTGAACGACGGTTTGTGCTTGCCACGCAGGCGCATGGCGACGATCGATGCAAGACGGCCGAGAACAACGCCTTCAGCGTCGATCAGGATCCACTTCTTGTCGATGTCTGCAGGTGTTGCAGAGAAGGTTTTCATTTGGGTGCCCTTTAAGATTGGCAGCCCGCGCGGCGAACGCTTGGCGGGCGAATTGATTGGGCGGTTATACAGCGGAACCAGAGCCAGTCAAGCGACATCACTTCCGAAAATATCATCGAAATCAACTACTTACAATTTAGGTATCAGAATACCCCATATTTTCCTGCTTACCCTCACCCGATTTCGGGCAGGTTGAGACCCGCGCCGCAGGTGGCGGTATCAACGTCGGTATCAGGACGGTATCGCGTAGGTCATCGTGGCGCGCGCGACCGGGGCTTCGGCCCCTTCTGAGAACAACAGCACATCGCCGACGGCAAGACTGCGGCCGAGCTTGAGCAATGTGCACCGACCGATCAGGTCGGCATTGGCGCGCGGCTTGCGCATGAAGTCCATCGAACAGCTTGTCGTCACCGTCAGAGCCTTGGGTCCGATCATCGCAAGCACGGCAAGATAGACCGCCACATCGGCGAGCGCGAACATCGAGGGGCCCGAGACGGTGCCGCCCGGACGCAGATGACGCTCCGCCACCTTCAGGCGCACGCGCAGCGCCATATCCTGTACGTCCTCGATCACGAAATCCGCGTGAACCTGCGGGAACACCTCGACCAGAAAGGCCGAAAGGGCCTCTGCATCCATCTTTACCGCCATCTCGTGACCTCCTCCCAAAGGACATGTATGGCCCCTGCCCCAAACGGGCCGGACCACGCGCCACGATTTACCATGAGACGCCGCAACTCAACCCGCCGGGTTTGCAACGTCACGGCATTTGATTTGCAAATCCGGCTCAGACGCCGGTGCGACACCAAGACAGCGCCGCTCGCAGACCCGGGGAATATCAAATGCCTTTGCCTTCATCGCGGCGATGCCTTAGATCGCGGGCATGACACAAAAGCTCCATATCATCGGCGGCGGCATGGCCGGATCCGAGGCCGCATGGCAGGCCGCGCAAGCCGGTTGTCCCGTGGTCATTCACGAGATGCGCCCGACCGTCGAGACCTTTGCACATCGCACTGGCAACCTGGCCGAGATGGTCTGTTCGAACTCGTTCCGGTCGGACGACAGCGAACAGAATGCCGTCGGGCTGCTGCACTGGGAAATGCGCGCCGCCGGCGGCATCATCATGGCCACGGCCGACAGGCACCGCCTGCCAGCCGGTGGCGCGCTGGCGGTCGACCGCGACCCCTTTGCCGCCGCGGTGACCGAAACCCTGATGAGCCATCCCCTTATCGAAGTGGAATACGGTGAAATCACGGAACTGCCACGCGAGGGCCACTGGATCATTGCCACCGGCCCGCTGACATCCGAAGGGCTGGGCCGCGCGATCCAGGCGGAGACCGGCACCGAGGCGCTGGCGTTCTTTGATGCCATCGCGCCCATCGTCTATGCCGACAGCATCAACATGGACATCGCGTGGATGCAGTCGCGCTATGACAAGGGCGAAACCGAGGAAGAACAGCGCGCCTACCTGAATTGCCCGATGACCAAGGCCGACTATGAAGCCTTCATGGACGCCCTGCTGGACGCCGACAAGGCCGCGTTCCACGAGGGCGAAACCGCAGGTTACTTCGACGGCTGCCTGCCCATCGAAGTCATGGCGGAGCGTGGCCGCGAAACCCTGCGTCACGGACCGATGAAGCCCGTCGGCCTGACCAATGCCCACAAGCCCGAAGACAAGCCTTATGCGGTGGTGCAGCTGCGCCGAGATAATGCCCTTGGCACGCTCTACAACATCGTCGGCTTTCAGACTAAGATGAAGTATGGCGCACAAGCTGATGTTTTCAGGATGATTCCCGGTCTGGAGGACGCGCGGTTCGCCCGCCTTGGCGGCATCCACCGGAACACCTTTATCAACTCGCCCACGCTGCTTGATGGCCAGATGCGCCTGCGGTCCTGCCCCAATATTCGCTTTGCCGGGCAGATCACAGGCGTCGAGGGATATGTTGAAAGCGCGGCAATGGGCCTGCTGGCCGGCCGCATGGCGGCGGCCGAAATCGCGGGGCGGGAACTGTTGCCACCGCCGCCGGAAACCGCGCTCGGCGCGCTCGTCACGCATATCACTGGCGGCGCGGAGGCAAAGACCTTTCAGCCGATGAACGTGAATTTCGGCCTGTTTCCACCGGTCGACGGGCTGAAAGGCGGCCGCCGTGGCCGCAAGGATCGTTACAAGGCCTATACCGATCGCGCCAAGGAATTGTGGCAAGGCTGGCTGGACGCACAAGGGAGTGCGATGCCCGATGCCGCGCGCGAAGACCACCTTGCAAGCGACTGACATGAAATGATTGTGACCCGGTTTGCACCATCCCCCACGGGGCCATTGCATCTGGGTCACGCCTTTTCTGCCCTGATGTCCCAGAGGATCGCGCGCTCTGGCGGTGGCACATTTCTGTTGCGCATCGAAGACATTGATCAATCCCGCGCGCGTGCCGAGTGGGAAACACAGATTTTTGACGATCTGCATTGGCTTGGCCTGCAATGGCCGGAGCCGGTGATGCGCCAGTCAGAACGTTTGCAAATCTATCGCGACGCTTTGCAAAGCCTTTGGGACATGGGGTTGCTATACCCGTGCCAGTGTTCCCGGCGTGACATCGCCGAGGCGCTGTCTGCACCGCAAGAGTGTGCAGAACCAAAGGTTTCTGGGCCAACGGTCGGACCCGACGGCCCGGTCTACCCCGGGACCTGCCGCCCCTTGCGCCCGCCCACGGGCACGATCCCCACAGACCTGCCGCTGCGGCTGAACATGGCGCGCGCCGTGGCGCAGCAAGACGCTTGCTTTGACGAATGCGGCCACGGGCCGGAAGGGCAAACCGGCACCATCCGCATCCCCCCCGACCACATGATCCACGCGATCGGCGACGTCGTGCTGGCACGGCGCGACATGGGGACGTCCTATCATCTGTCGGTGGTTTGCGATGACGCCGCGCAACAGGTCAGCGACGTTGTTCGCGGCCAGGATCTGTTCGAAGCGACGGCGATCCATGTGCTATTGCAGCGCCTGCTGGGCCACCCGACGCCACGGTATCACCATCATCGCCTGATCCGCGACGCTGCGGGCAAGCGGCTGGCCAAGCGCGACGATGCACGCGCGATCGCCACCTATCGGGCCGAGGGCGCCCGCCCCGATGATCTCCGCGCGATGGTCGGGCTCTAGACCATCGGCTGCATCAGTTCGACCTCTTCGCCATCACGCAGGGCCGTGTAAAAGCAGCTTCGCCGGTTGGTATGGCAGGCCGGGCCGGTCTGGCGCACCTGGATCAGCAGGCAGTCGCGGTCGCAATCGACCCGCATCTCGACCAGGGACTGAAGGTGACCGGAAGTTTCACCCTTGATCCAGAAGCTCTGCCGCGAGCGCGACCAGTAGGTCACCTTGCCAGTCTCCAGCGTCATGTCGACCGAAGCCGCATTCATCCAGGCCATCATCAGCACTTCGCCGGTGTCGGCGTCCTGCGCAATGGCGGGAATCAGGCCTTTTTCATCGTAGTTGAGTGTCGAGGCATCAAAGCGCATCCACAAACCCTTTGCATCCGGGAAACCGGCGCCTATCTAGGACATAAGCAGCCTGAAGAACAGCGCAGAAAGGATGCGGCATGAGCGAGACGGACCTGATCAAACTCTATTCCAACCGCATCCTCGCGCTGGCGGCGGATATTCCGCGTCAGACCAGGTTGGAGGCGCCGGACGCCACGGTGCGCAAACGTGCCCCACTGTGTGGCTCGACCGTGACGGTCGATGTCCGCGTCGAGGATGGCAGGATCGTCGATTACGGCCAGGAGGTGCGCGCCTGCGCCTTGGGTCAGGCCGCCGCAAGCATCGTCGGGGGCGGGATATTGGGGCAGACACGGGCCGAGGTGCACGCCGCGCGCGATGCGCTGCGGGCCATGCTGAAGGAAGGCGGACCGACGCCGCCGGCCCCCTTTGACGGGTTGGAGGTTCTGGGCCCGGCGCGCGATTACAAGAATCGCCATGCCTCGATCCTGCTGTCACTGGACGCGCTTTGCGAGGCGATGGACGAAGTGGCCAGGGTCGACTGCGCTTAGTCGATTGCGCTTAACGGGTTGTTTGGACATCGCCCCTATGCCTGAAGGTCAGACGATCTCTCTGGGCAAATATGGAACAGACATCAACATTTCATGATCCGTCGCCGGTGGGCGCATCTCTCGACCGGCTGGCGGAAAATGCCGCCTCGCTCGGCCAGGAAGTGGTGGATGTCGAGGGGTTCCTGGAGGACCTGAACCAGCGCACGGGCGACCTGCTGGCCGAGCTGCGTAATGTCCGCAAGGGCACCGGCACGGTGCTGCAGATGAACGCCAGTGTCATGGTCACCATCCAGGAGGCCTATGCCGAGCTTGAGCAGACCCAGGCGCGCTTTCTGGACGGTCACGCCAAGACCCGTCAGGCCGGTGAACTGGGGCGCCAGGTGACGGACTGGATCGACACTCTGGAACGGCGCACCGGCAACGTCGGGCAGATCCTGACGGACGTACAGCAAAGCAACAATCAGGTGGCCGCCATCGCCACGCAGGTCAACATGCTGGCGATCAATGCCAAGATCGAGGCCGCCCGTGCAGGCGAGGCCGGCCGTGGGTTTTCCGTCGTCGCCGATGCAATCAATGCCTTGTCACAGCAGACCGGGGTCGCCGCCGACCTGATCAGCGAAAACGTTCAGCGCCTGGTGGACTGGATCATCCAGTTGCAAAAGGAAACCGGCAGTGTCGCGAAGACGTCGCAAACCCTGTCCGGTGTCAGCAAGATGTCGCAGGAATTGACGATTCAGGTGCGTGACGCGCTTGATCTGACCGTCGGGCGCATGAAGCTGGTGCGCGACGATGCCGTCGAGGCAGACCGCGCCCTGCGTGTATTCTCTCCGCAAATCGAGGAGACCTTCAATATCGTGCGTGAGAGCGCAGACGCTGTGGCCGAAGTTCACGACAGGGTTCATGATCTGGTCGATTTGTCGGAAACGCTGGTACAGGACAGCGTGATGGCCGGTGGTGGCGCCAGCGATCTGCCCCTGATCCGCGCGGTGCAGGCGCGCGCCAGCCAGATTACCCAGCTGTTCAATGACGCGATAGACTCTGGGCGGATCAGTTTCGAGGACATGTTCGACGAGGAGTATCGCAGCATCCCTCGCACGAATCCCGAACAGCTGATGGCGCCGTTTACCGCGCTGACAGACTCGCTGCTGCCGGAAATACTGGAAACGGCGCTGGATCTGGATGAAAGGATCGTGTTTTGCGCCGCTGTCGATCGCAATGGCTATCTACCGACGCACAATCGCAAATTTTCCGAACCGCAGGGTGATGACCCCGTCTGGAACATGGCGCATAGCCGGAACAGGCGTATTTTCGATGACCGTGTCGGGCTGAAAGCGGGCCGCAACAAGACACCTTTCCTGATGCAGGTCTATCGCCGCGATATGGGCGGCGGAGAATTCATGTTGATGAAGGATCTCTCGGCGCCGATCTTTGTCAAGAATCGTCATTGGGGAGGTCTGCGCCTGGCGTTTCAGTTCTGATCCCCCTGCTCCCTACCCCGATCAGCCCGGCCCCGAAACCCGATATCGGCGGGCCGTTCGAGAGACAGACACTGTTAAAGGCCAAAAACCCATAAATAACAAAAATGCCGCCGCATCACTCGGGATGCGGCGGCCAGTGATGCAATGTCGCTTGGGACCAGACGCGGGTATCGGGAAGAGGCACTTCCGATCCTCGGGGACAGGCAATCCCGGAGGAAACCGCTGGGGAAGCGGCCGCGTCATGAACGACTTGCAGGCAGAAACCTCAGGTCAGGACAGGCAGGAACAGGGATCCGACCAGCAGAACGGTCAGCGCAATGGCGCCAAGCAGATCCTCTAGCAAAGTGGCACGAGAGCGCCTTGCGGCATTGAGAATATCGTTCAGCATCGTCCAGTTCCTTTCCATCATCGCTAGTGTTGCTTCTTTGTTCTCACATAGATTGCCCCACGTAAAGAACTTTTTAAGAACATAGGTGAACAAAGTGCGATTACTGGCGCGACAGAGGGACTAACCTACTGAAATCAGACGAATTGCCTCGTCTTGCCCCATGAGCCACAAAAGTGAGCGAGCGGCCTTGCCCCGATCACTTTCCAGCTTTGGATCTCGGGCCAGCAGCGAGCGGGCGTCGGTTTGGGCAATCGCCATCAGGTCCGTCTGGTGTTCCAGATCGGCGATGCGAAAGCGTGGCAGGCCGCTTTGTGCCGTGCCAATCAGATCCCCGGCGCCGCGCATCGCCAGATCAGCCTCGGCAATGCGAAAGCCGTCCTCGGTTTCCCGCAGCAGAGTCAGGCGTTTCTGACCGGCCTCGGCCATCGGGGGCTGGTACATCAGCAGGCAGGTCGATTGCGCCGACCCGCGCCCGACGCGACCGCGCAGTTGGTGCAACTGCGCCAGGCCGAAAATCTCGGCCCGTTCAATCACCATGATCGACGCATTGGGCACATTGACACCAACCTCGATCACCGTGGTGGCAACGAGGATATCCGTTTCGCCGCGCTGGAAGGCCGCCATGGCAGCATCTTTCTGATCGGGCGGCATCTGGCCGTGAACCAATCCGACGCGACCTTCGCCCAGCCGGGCGCGCAGATGTTTGAAGCGTTGCTCTGCCGACGTGAGATCGACGCTTTCGCTTTCTTCCACCAGCGGGCAGACCCAGTAGGCCTGTTTGCCATCGCGGGTGGCGCGATCAAGATGGTCGATCACCTCGTCCATCCGCTCGGTCGACGCGAGAGAGGTCTGAACCGGCTTGCGACCTGGCGGTTTTTCATCCAGCACCGAGATATCCATATCGCCATATTGCGCAAGCGAAAGGCTGCGCGGGATCGGCGTTGCGGTCATCACCAGAATGTCGACGCCCTGCCCCTTCTGGCCCAGCTGAAGGCGTTGGCGCACGCCGAACTTGTGCTGTTCATCAATGATCGCAAGACGCAGATCGGAAAAGGTCACGTCCTCCTGAAACACGGCATGGGTGCCGACAAGGATGTTGATATCGCCGGCGGCGAGGGCAGCAAGCTTGGCCCGGCGTTCAGCCCCCTTGTCGCGCCCCGTCAGGATATCCAGTCGCACACCCGCCGATGCGGCAAGCGGCGCCAACCCCTCAAGATGTTGACGCGCAAGGATTTCCGTCGGCGCCATCATGACACCCTGCCCGCCCGCCTCGACCGCGATCAACAGTGACAGCAGGCCGACCAGCGTCTTGCCCGACCCGACATCGCCCTGCAAAAGGCGCGACATGCGCAGCGGCGCGGCCATGTCCGCCGCAATTTCGGCGACGGCACGACGTTGGGCGCCGGTCGGGTTGTAGGGTATGGCCGCCAGCACCTTTTCACGGCAGTGGCCAGTGCCGACGCTGCTGCGCCCCCTCGTCTTGCGTTCGCGCATCCGGGCCAAAGCCAGCGTCAGTTGGTGCGCCAGAAATTCATCGTAGGCCAACCGCGTGCGCGCAGGATCAAAGAGGCTGACCGAGGCGATGCTGTCGGGAGTGTGGGCCTGATGCAGCGCGGCGCGCCAGTCCGGCCATTCGGCTGTCGATTTCTGAGACGGATCGATCCATTCGGGCAACTCAGGTGCCATTGAGAGCGCCGAAGCGGCTGCCTTCGCCATCATTTTCTGCGTAACACCCGCGGTCAACGGATACACCGGCTCGAAATCGGGAATTTCGTCTGCCTCATCCTCGGCCAGGATATGATCGGGATGCGGCATCTGCGCCAAACCGTCGTAGAGTTCCAGCCGCCCGGAGATCAGTCGTCGTGCGCCGACTGGCAGGATGCGTTCGAGGTAGGGCGCCTTTGCGTGAAAGAAAATAAGATCGAACGTCACCTCAGCGTCGGCAACCTGAACGCGGTAGGCGCCGCGTGAACGAGGTGGAATATGGCGCATGACGGTCACTTCGACCGTGGCAACGGCCGGCAGGACAAGGCCCGCAATCGTGTCGCGACGACGGCGATCAATGGCGCCCTGGGGCAGAACGAACAGAAGGTCACGCGGTACAAAAACACGTAACCCTTCCATGTTCCGCGCCGTCTTAGGGCCAATCCCCTCAAGACTTTCCAACTTGGCAAACAGCGGAAAGAGAACTTCGGGCCGAGTGCTCATGCGTCGCCGATCAGGGCCAGCCAGCCATCTTCGTCCATGGTTTCCACGCCGAGCTCCGCCGCTTTCCTGGCCTTGGAGCCCGCCCCCGGACCAGCGACCAGGATGTCGGTCTTGGCCGAAACGGAACCCGCAACCTTGGCACCAAGCGCCTCTGCACGGGCCTTTGCCTCGGATCGGGTCATCTTTTCCAGGGTCCCGGTAAACACCACCGTCTTGCCCGCCACGGGGCTGCCACTGGTGTCGGGCGGTGTGATATCCTGCACATCCAGTTGCGCGATCAGGCGGTCGATCGACGCCCGCTCGGCCTCTTGTGCGAAACTCGCCACGAGAGAGGTCGCCATGACAGTGCCGACGCCGTCGATTCCCAAGAGATCGTCAAGCGCATCGCCGCCATCCTGCGCCGCCAGGACGCCGGCCTCCAGCGCCTGCCAGCTGCCGTAATGCTGGGCGATCAGTCGCGATGCGGCCTCGCCCAAATGCCGGATCCCCAAGGCGAACAAAAGCTTGTCGAGGCCGATGGCGCGGCTTGTGTCGATGGCATCGAAAAGGTTCGCTGCACTCTTTTCGCCCCAGCCTTCGCGGTTCTTGAGTTGTTGCAGGCCCGTGCCATAGCGTTGGCGCAGCAGAAAGATGTCGGCGGGCTCGCGTATCCACTCATCGCGATAAAATTGCTCCACCTGCTTGGCCCCCAACCCCTCAATATCGAAGGCCCCGCGCGACACGAAATGTTTCAATTTTTCTACGGCCTGCGCCGGACAAATCAAGCCACCGCTGCAACGACGCACAGCGTCGCCGGGTTCGCGTATCGCATCTGACTCGCATTCCGGACATGTCGTCGGGAACTGAAAGGCATGGGTGTCGGCCGGACGTCTGGACAAATCCACATCCGCAATCTTTGGGATGACGTCGCCGGCACGGTAAATCTGCACCCAATCCCCGACCCGAATATCCTTACCCTCTCGGATCTCATCGCCCTTGCTGTCGCGCCCTGCGATGTAATCTTCATTGTGAAGCGTCGCGTTCGAGACGACGACACCGCCAACAGTCACGGGCAAGAGCCGCGCAACCGGGCTGAGTGCCCCGGTCCGGCCGACCTGAATGTCAATCGCCTCAAGCGTCGTCCAGGCCAGTTCGGCTGGGAATTTATGAGCAATCGCCCAACGGGGAGTGGTCGATCGGAACCCGAGGCGCGATTGCAGTGCAAGATCGTTAACCTTGTAGACGACACCATCGATATCATAGCCCAGAGTGGCCCGCTGCGTTTCGATCTTGCGGTAATGCGCGACCATTTCGGTCGGACCATCGCAGAGCGCGGTCAGTGGATTTGTCTGGAAACCGAGCGCCTGCAACCGCTGGATTGCGCCCATCTGCGTATCGGCCAAGGGTGCCGAAAGAACACCCCAGGCATAAGCGAAAAAGCGCAGGGGCCGCGATCTGGTGATCGCCGCATCAAGTTGGCGCAGAGATCCGGCGGCTGCGTTTCGCGGATTGGCAAAGGTCTTGGCGCCCGCTTCGGCTTGTCTGTCGTTCAGGGACTGGAAATCAGCGTGGCTCATGTAGACTTCGCCACGCACCTCGACGCGATCCGGGGCGCCTGAAATCTGGCTGGGGATATCGTCGATTGTCAGCGCATTGGCGGTCACGTTTTCACCCACCTCGCCGTCACCGCGCGTCGCCGCGCGTACCAGCTTGCCCTTTTCGTAGAGCAAAGACAGGCTGAGCCCGTCGATCTTGGGTTCCGCGGTAAAGACCAGCTGTGCGTCGGATTGCAGGTTCAGATAGCGGCGAATCCGCTGATCGAAATCAGTGATATCCTCGTCTGAAAAAGCGTTGGCAAGCGACAGCATACGTTGTTCGTGGCGGATCTTGCCAAACCCGTCAGCCGGGGCGGCGCCCACCTGATCACTGGGGCTGTCGTCCCGCTTGAGTGCGGGAAAGCGCGCCTCGATCGCTGCATTTCGGCGTTTGAGCCGGTCATATTCCGCATCGGAAATTTCCGGCGTATCGTCCTGGTGATAGGCAAGGTTGGCCTGCGCCAGCTTGAGCGCGAGATCGGCAAGCGCCTGTCGTGCCTGCGCCTCGGTCATGGCCTCGGGTGCCAGGTCATCGGAAGTATCGGATGTCGGTTCCTGTTGCGCGGTCATGAAGAACGCCCCCTTGATTCACACTCTCGGCCGACCCGAGGGTCGTTTCGAGAAGTGATAGGGGGCGTCTTTAGCAAGGTCCAGTCGTGAGTGGTGGCGCGGGGGGACCGACTTCCCCTTGGTCAGTCGTCAGCTTGCAGCGCCGATGGCCATACGCTTTTCGTCCATCTGCCCCGGCTCGGGGTCACGAAGCACATAGCCGCGGCCCCAGACGGTTTCGATGTAATTGTCGCCTTCGGTAGCCGTAGACAGTTTCTTGCGTAGTTTGCAGATGAAGACATCGATGATCTTCAGCTCGGGTTCATCCATGCCGCCGTACAGATGGTTCAGGAACATTTCCTTTGTCAGGGTCGTCCCCTTCCGCAGGCTGAGCAACTCAAGCATCTGGTATTCCTTGCCCGTCAGATGGACCGGCTTGCCGTCCGCCTCGACAGTCTTCGCGTCGAGATTGACCTCGATCCGGCCGGTACTGATGACCGACTGCGAATGGCCCTTGGAGCGACGGATGATCGCATGTATGCGCGCGACCAGCTCTTCTCGGTGGAAGGGTTTCGTAAGATAGTCGTCAGCGCCGAACCCGAAGCCCTTGAGCTTGTTTTCCGTGTCGTCTGCACCCGAGAGGATCAGGATCGGCGTTTCGATCCTGGCCAGGCGCAATTGACGCAGCACCTCGTGGCCGTTCATGTCCGGAAGACCGAGATCCAGCAGGATCAGGTCGTAATCATAAAGCTTCGCAAGATCGATCCCCTCTTCCCCCAAGTCCGTCGTGTAGACGTTGAGATTGGCATGGGTCAGCATCAACTCGATACTCTTCGACGTCGTCGGATCATCTTCAACCAAAAGCACACGCATACCGAGTTTTCTCCGTTTATCCCCTAGACGTAAACGACCCTGACGCCATTTGGTTAATCTTAAGTTACCGCATATGACGCTTTCCAGCAACAACTCATGGTTGACGAAACTTTTGAAGCGCAGTCGCCTTCAGCGCCTCTTCACCATGATTGGCGACGGCACTTACCCATTCCAGAAACTCTTCGGCTGAAATTTCATATCGTTCCAAGGCTTCGTCCTGTGTGATCAGACCGTGCACGACGCCGCGCACGACCGCCGCCTTGCGTGACGCCACCCAGCGTCGCGTCTCGGCCGGCGGCAGGTCGGCCCGGGTCATGACACGACCATCGGGCAAGGTTATCGCCCGCGGCCCCTGTACTTTTTTCAGATACATCGCTCTGATCCTCGTTCACTCGCGTGTATCCTTGGCCTTGTGTTTTAACGCCGGGTGAAACAGCGGGTTGAGAGTGTCTCGCATTTTCCTATATTCAGATGGTCTTGCGCCCCCTGCCGGGGCAGATCAGGAGCAATCATGGCCTTGGACGCTGAAATCGGACTGAATTCGCTGGGATTTCCCAAGCCCCCGCAGCAGACGCGCGTGGTCGTCGCCATGTCTGGTGGCGTCGACAGTTCCGTCGTCGCGGCAAAGCTGGCGGAAGAGGGCTATGATGTGGTCGGGGTGACTTTGCAGCTCTATGATCACGGGGCTGCATTGGCCAAGAAGGGTGCCTGCTGCGCGGGATTGGATATTCACGACGCGCGCCGGGTGGCCGAAGAGATGGGTTTCCCACACTATGTTCTTGATTATGAAAACATTTTCAAAGACGCGGTAATAGACGAATTCGCCGACAGCTATCTGGCCGGCGCGACACCGGTGCCCTGTATCCGGTGCAACGAACGCGTCAAGTTCAAGGATCTTCTGGAAACCGCACGTGATCTTGATGCCGATTGCATGGCGACCGGTCACTACATCCAGCGCAAGATGGGCGTCAACGGTCCCGAACTGCACAGCGCCGAGGACGCGAATCGCGATCAGAGCTATTTCCTCTTCTCGACAACGCCGGAACAGTTAGAATTTTTGAGATTTCCCTTGGGGCACCTCGCCTCAAAGGCGGAAACACGTGCGCTTGCCGCGCAATACGGCCTTGCAGTGGCCGACAAGCCCGACAGCCAGGACATCTGCTTTGTTCCGAACGGAGATTACGCCAGCGTGATCGAAAAGCTGCGTCCCGGCGCGGCCGAGCCCGGTGATATCGTCGATGTCGATGGCAATGTGTTGGGCACGCACAACGGGGTGATCCATTATACCATCGGTCAACGGCGCGGTCTGGGCATCGGCGGGCTGGCCGATCCGCTGTACGTGGTTAAGCTGGACGTTGACAACCGCAAGGTGATCGTCGGCCCGAAAGAGTTGCTGTCGACCCGTACCATTCCGGTGCGTGAGATCAATTGGCTGGGCGATGGTGCATTGACCGACCGTGAAAGTTACGAGATTTCGGTGAAGGTCCGTTCGACCCGCCCACCCCGCGAAGCGATCCTGCGCCCGATTTCGCCAACCGAGGCCGAGGTCGAACTGCTGACACCCGAGGAAGGCGTTTCACCGGGCCAGGCCTGCGTGTTTTATGAGACTGGCGGCACCCGGATTCTTGGTGGCGGCTGGATCTGGCGCGGCTAGAGACGGTCCAGAATCGCCCGGGCCGCCCTCAGGCCCGGCGCCTCGCCGGTCTTGCCCAGCCGGTCCATCGTCAGCGCCATCGCAGACAGTTGTGCCTGCGGTGTTTCCAGAACGCCCGTGATCGCCGGTGCTATCAACTCTGCCCTGCAATCATCGGCAATGAACTCGGGTATCGTGCGCGTGTCCGAGACCAGATTGACCAGGGTCACCGTGTCGGTCAGCAACATGCGTTGGATGATCCGGCGGGTCAGCCAATGCATGTCGTAGGCGATCACCATGGGCGTCGCCGCCGCGGCCAATTCAAGAGACACCGTGCCCGATGCGGCAAGGGCGACGTCGGCGGCCTTGAATGCGGCACGCTTTTCAGCGGCAAAGGTGGTGCGGTCGACGCCGCGCGGGTCCAGGACGATCGGCGGCACTGGCCAGGTTGCCACCATATCCTGTACCGTCTGCGCCACGTGGTCGGCCGCAGGCAACACCAACCGAAGATCCGGATGCGCGGCCTTGGCCCGCGCCAGAACGTCGGAAAAGATCGGGCCGAGCTTTGCGACCTCGCCGCGGCGGGAACCAGGCAGAACCAGCAGCAAAGGGGCCTCTCCTATGCCGTGGCGCGCACGGAATGACGCGACCTCCTCTGTCGTCGCGACAGGTTCGGTGACCACCGGATGGCCAACAAAATCACACGCCATCCCAGCACGTTGCATATAGGGCGGTTCAAACGGGAACAGCGCCAGCACGTGGTCGATGACCCTGGCCATCTTTTCCGCGCGTTTGGGGCGCCACGCCCAGACGGTCGGCGCAACATAGTGAACGGTGCGGATGTCGGAACGTTGCTTGACCAGCCCGGCCACGCGTAGACAGAAATCCGGGCTGTCGATTGTCAGCAGCAGATCCGGCGGATCGGCCAGCACTGCATCCGCGCATTCGCGGATCCGGCGCTTGAGATGAAAGTACTTCGGCGCAATTTCGGCCAGCCCCATCACCGACAATTCGTCCATCGGAAAGCGGCTTGTCAGCCCTTCGGCCTGCATCTTTGCGCCGCCAACCCCGTCAAAGCGGATGTCGGGGACAAGCGCCCTGAGACCGGCCATCACCGCCGCCCCGAGGGAATCCCCCGAGGGTTCACCGGCAATCACGAAGATACGCATCAGACTTCCTCCGCAAGGATGGTGAGGCCCAGCTCATCAGCAAGCGGGAGCAGGACGTCGCGATCGATCAGGAGAACACGCCCTGCGGCGATCACGATACCTTCCAGCCCTGCCTCGGCGGCGCGGCGCAGGGTATCGGGACCGATGGCGGGCATGTCGACACGCAAATCCTGCCCTGATTTCGGGAACTTGCACAGAACGCCCCGGCCGCGACGCAAGCGATCCGGCGTCTGTGCCACAAAGCGCAACATGGCATCGGTTCCCTGGATCGTCTCAATCCCGAGGCACAGACCACCGGCCACGACGCAGCCTTGGCTGACATCCAGCGGCGCCAGCCCTTCGAGGATATCGCGGCCGCGCGCGCTGTCGACGCGGGCCTCCTTCGACAACGGTGCCCCACTGAGGAGACCAGCCGAGGCGGTCAGTGCGGGCAGCAGGTCGTGGGCGCCGACAACGCTAAAACCCTGTTCCTCGAAAACGGAAATCACCAGCCGCAGCAGGGCGTCGTCGCGGCCGGTTCCCATCGCCTTCATCACCCGCGGCGCAAGCGACATGACGGTAAAATCAAGCTGCTTCATGTCGAGATGCGGGCGCGTGGTGGCGCCGGCCATCACGATCCGCGTAATGCCTTCGGCCCGCAGGGCGGTGAAGACGGAGCCGAGTTTTTCGTATCGGTATCGTGTCAGTATCTCGTCGGGCAAGGCACAGTCCGTGCCCTCGAACGTCAGGCAATAGGCATCCGGGTAGGCGTCAGCCAGCAGCACCGGCAACGTGCCGCCGCCAGCGATGATGCCGAGCCGCCCCTGAACCGCGCCACCCTGGTCTGTCGCGTTCCCGCTGGCAGCCGTTTTCCTGCGCCCTGGCAACCAGCCCACGGCGCGCCTACTGCTTGCCCGGGGTCAGAAACGACCGGTCGCTGCCAGCAAGCACGAAATCGACAATCGTGCGGACGTAATCGCTTTCGGTTTCGTCACCCAGACGGCGCGCGCGATCCTGAAACGCGCCTTCGCCCTGCGCCAGCATCTGAAACGCGGCCCGTAGCGCGGTGATGTCGGAGCGCGCAACGCCCCGCCGTTTCAACCCCACCAGGTTCAGCCCGTCGAGTTTGCCGCGGTCGGCTTGCACAAGGCCGTAGGGGATCACGTCGTGGGTCACCATGGTGACCGCGCCGATGATGGCGCCGCGCCCGATCCGCACCCATTGATGCACGCCAGAAAGGCCACCGATGATCACTTCGTCGTCGATCACGCAATGCCCGGCCAACGCCGCATTGTTGACGATGATGACGTTGTTGCCGACCTGACAGTCATGGGCGACGTGGCAGCCGGCCATGAACAGGCCGTCGTCGCCAACGCGGGTCACGCCCCCACCCCCTTCGGTCCCGGCGTTCATGGTGACATGTTCGCGGATGCGGTTGCGCTGACCAACGACCAGCCGTGTCTTTTCGCCCTTGAACTTGAGATCCTGCGGGATGCCACCGATGACCGCAAAGGGATGCACCAGCGTGTCGGCGCCGATCTCGGTCACGCCCTGAACCACCACATGGCTCATCAACTCGACATTCGCGCCGATGCTGACTTCGGCGCCGATGTGGCAGAACGGGCCGATCCGCGCGCCATCGCCGATCGTGGCACCGTCTTCGACCAGGGCCAGCGGGTGAACGATCGCTTCGTGACTGATCGCCATCGGCTCATCCCTCCGCCGGTTGGTCGATCATCGCCATGAATTCGGATTCACAGGCCAGCTCGCCTTCGACGGTTGCGACACCGCTGAATTTCCAGACCTTGCCACCGGGCTTGCCACGCAGCGTTTGCACGCGCATTTCCAGCACATCACCGGGCACGACCATGCGACGGAATTTGCTTTTCTCGATCGACATGAAATAGATCAGGATATTCTTGTCCTCGAACCCCAGTGTCGCCCCGACCATCACCGCCGCCGTCTGCGCCATCGCTTCGATGATGGTGACCCCCGGCATGATCGGCTTGGCCGGAAAATGCCCTTGGAAATGCGGTTCGTTCATCGTGACATTCTTGATGCCGAGCGCGGAGGTCGTGCCGTCGATCTCGACCACCTTGTCCACCAGAAGGAACGGATAGCGGTGCGGAATGATGCGAGTGATGCGATTGATGTCGGCGCTTTGGAGCGTCTCGGTCATGCTGGTCTTTCCTCGTGCGCAAGGAAGGGTCTGTATGCCCTTCTGGTCTGGATTGTCCCTAGCAAGTCAGCCGCCGTGCGGCAAGCATACTCGGGGTCAGGCGCAACCGCGCGGGCACCCTGCGTTGCCCGTTCAGGCACCGGGGCAACACCCAGCGTGGTGCAGGTTGTCAGGGAGAGGTCGGCGACGGCGGTGCAGGCGTGTCACCCTGCGGCGCTGTGCCATTCGGGGCATCATCGGCCGGGGCATCATCTGCCGGGTCGGACGGGACCGGTTCATCTGGGGTCGCGTCGGCGTCCGGGTCGGTTTTGACAGCGCCGTCTTCGTCCAGAAGCGCCGCGTCGATGCGTTCGATCGCCTCGTCCGTGATGTCGACGATATCGCGCGCGACAAAGACGCTGCGCTGTTCAAGGATCACGGCGGCCCCTGCTTCCTGCATCAATGAATTGAGCACCGGTTCCGCCGCTTTGAGAAAGGCGCGTCGGGCCGCATCGCTGTCCTGCCCCAGCGTCTTGGTCATTTCTTCACGTTCGCGGCGGATATCCGTCACCTTGGCATCGAATGCCTCGGCCATGACGCGAAACTTTTCGGGGTCCGTCTTGGGGCGCAGATCGGTCAGACGACGCTCTTCTTCGGCCAGCTCTCCTTCGATCCGGCGGTTGTCGGCGGCGATCCTGCTTGCCTGCGCCTCGATCTTGCTGGACAGGCGGGCACCATAGCGGCTGTCGGAAAACAGGCGTTCGCTGTCGACCGTCAGGATCGGAGACCGGGGCAAGCCGCTGAACGACTGCGCCCCGGCAAGACCCGGCAAAAGGCTGAGCCAGGCGGCGATGACAATGGTCAGCAGCCGGGTGGCACGCATCCCCTGCTCCTAGAAATCAGTGCGAATGGAGAGGTCGAAGCTCTGCTCGCGGTCGTAGGTTTCTTTCTGGAGCGCCTTGGACCAGTTGAACCGAAGCGGCCCGATGGGGGTATCCCAGAACACGGAAATGCCGATGACCTGACGGATCGGACCATCTTCATACAGCACGTTGGAGGAGCTTTCATCAAGCCCCCAAGACGTGCCCACATCGTAGAAGACGCCGCCGCTGATGCCGTATTCCTCTGGCAGGCCGAGGGGGAATTCCATGTCGAACTGGGCGACGGCAAAGGCGGTACCGCCAAGGGCATCATTATAGGACCCTTCGGAGTATTCGCGCGGCCCGATACCGTTGGGAGAGAAGCCGCGCATGTAGGAGCCGCCGATCAGGAAACGGTCGGTCACCAGTGAGGAAGACGATCCCAGCGTCTGGATCGAACCACCGCGCAACGTGGCGCGCAGGGTCACTTCCTCGTTCAGGACCTTTTTCTGCGCCACGGCGCGGGCCATGCTGCGGATATATTCGATGTCGCCACCAACACCGGCGAAATCCTGGCTGAATTCCAGCAGGACGCCCGCATTCGGGTTCAGGCCGGTGACCCGCGTGTCATAGCTGTACTTGTAACCAAGCGAGGACGAGTATTCGAGGTCACGGTCCGCCTCGGCCTGCAGCAGCGGGCCGATGGCCGTACCGCTGTTGGAGGAAATATCCGTGCCCTTGATGGTGTAGTTGAAGTTGAGCGTCGACTTTTCGCCGGCAGGAAAGGTCAGACCTGTGGAGATCACGCCCTGGGTCGTGTCATAGGCGGCGTAGTCGGATTCGGTTTCTTCGTAGCTGCCGCTGAGATCGAACTTGAGATCGCGGCCCAGAAAGCGCGGTTCGGAAAAGCGCAGGCTGTAGATGCGGTCGGACGAGGCGCCGGACACCGTCAGGCCGACCGACTGGCCGCGCCCGAGGAAGTTGTTTTCCTTGAAGCTGATCGCCAGACCGAAACCATCGGTTGTGGAATAGGTGCCACCGAAGGATAGTGAGCCGGTGGTGGTTTCGTCGACGTTCACATCGACGATCACCTGATCGCTGGAGGAGCCTTCGCGGGCATTCACCTGCGCGTCGGAGAAATATCCCAGGGCGCGGATGCGTTCGGCGGATTCACGGATTTCGCGCGGATTGAAGGGATCGCCCTCGACCGTGTTGAATTCGGCCCGGATGACCCGGTCCAGCGTGGTGGTGTTGCCTTCGATGTCGATGCGTTCGACAAAGATGCGCGGCCCGCGTGTCAGCACGAAATCCACGTCCAGGGTCATGTCGCGGTCATTGCGGGTGACACGAGGTTCGACGCGCAGGAAATCCAGACCGTTGCGAATGGCCAGTCGTTCGATGCGGGCAATCGAGTTCTCGATCAGGCTGGGGGAATAGACCGTGCCCGGCTTGATGTTCAGCGCATCGCGATAGACGGCACTGTCGACGCCTTCGTATTGGCTGGTCGCGCTGATCTTGCCCAGGCGGAATTGCTGCCCCTCCTGCACGTTGAAGGTGACGAGGTAGCCATCCCGTTCCTGCGACAGCTCGGCGTTCACACCGGTGATGCGAAAGTCGACGTAGCCGCGCGATTGATAGAAATCCTTGAGCACCTGCTTGTCGAACTCGACCCGGTCAGCGACGAAGGTGTCGTTCTTGAACAGGACGCGCAGCAGACCGGCCTGCTTGCTTTGCAACACCTGTCGCAGACGACGATCAGAATATTTCGTGTTGCCGACGAAGGAGATCCGCTCAACCTCGGTCACACCACCTTCGAACACCTCGAAGACCAGATCGACCCGGTTGTCGGACCGGCGGATGATGCGCGGCGTTACCCGCGCCGCCAAACGGCCCTGCGCCGCGTAGGCCTGCGAAATCAACGCAGCGTCCGCTTCGGCCTGGGATGGCGAAAACACCTGGCGCGAGGTCGATTTCACGATTCCGGTCAGCACCTCGTCCTTGATACGCTTGTTGCCCTCGAAGTTGACGACGTTGATCGTGGGGAATTCAGTCACCTTGATGACCAGTGTGCCACCGCTCGGCGTCAGTTCGACGGTTTCGAACAGGCCAGAGGCCACGATACGCTGGTAGGCTTCGTTCAGGGAGCCGGCATCCGTCGCCTCGCCCCGCGCGATTCCCGCGTAGGACAGGATCGTCCCGGTGGGGATGCGTTCATTGCCCTGAACGGTCACCGAATTGAAACTGTATGTCTGGGCGACTGCGACCGTGGGATACACGGCGTAAGCACCTGAAAGAAAAACGAAACTGCTGAGGATGGTAGACCCCAGGACCGTACGGGTGCGATCCATGCTGGCAGCCCCGATTTTAAAGTACTTGTTCATGCGCCAGACCCACTCAGACATCCTATTCAAGACGTGAGTATCGGGAAAGAAACCACTTGTCAAAACGCCATGGCGCCCAATCGGTTGTGGGTCGCGGTGCTGCGCATGGCCGATGTAGTTTCCAGCAGGAATGGCCGATCCGCGCTGCCGGGGCCGGTGAAAATCCGCCTATGTCATCGCAATTCAGGCCCGCCGCCTGCGACATGCAGCCGGCGGCCAACACGGGATGTTCAGGGGCAAAACACGTCGTTCGTAAGGGCGAACAGCATGACACCCAGCACGATGGTCAGACCCGCGAACATCAGCACACGCAGCGCGCGGTCGGAAGGTGGACGCCCCGCGACGGCTTCGTAGGCATGAAACACCAGGTGTCCGCCATCCAGCACCGGCACCGGAAACAGGTTCAGCAGGCCGACGCCCGTGGACAGTGCCGCTACGAACCACACAAAGCTGACGACGCCCTGACTTGCCATGGCGCCCGACGTCTTGGCGATGCCGATGGGGCCGGTCATGTTGCACGATGAAATCGCGCCGGTCGCGATATGATACAACCCTGAAAGAGAGCTGACGATGACCTGCCAGGTCTGCACCAGACCGCCCTGGATGCTGTCGAGGACGCCGACTCGGGTGGTGGCCAGTTCGAACGCCATTCCACCGGCGATGCCGATCCGCCATTCCGTGCGGAACCCACCCGCGGGATCGGGTTCGTCGACGCGGCGCGGTGTCAGGGCGAATTCCAGGGCGGTATCGGTGCCCGGACGCCAAACGTTCAGCAGCAAAGGCGCGCCGCTGGACGCTTTGACGCTGTTCTTCAGTTGCTCGAACGAGAAGATGGAGGTTCCGTCGACCGCAGTGATCACGTCGCCCTTTTCCAGCCCGATATCGTAGGCGGCCGAGTTCGGCGACAGCTGCGTGATGATCGGCGGATAGGGATAGGGACCGGGTACGGTGATTTCCCTGCCCTCGCGGGTGACGGCATAGTCCAGCACGGGTGCCATGGGAAGGGTGTCGCCAAACTGGCTCATCGCGGTGGCATCGCTGAAATCTGGAACGGCGACGCCACCGATGGCACGGATTTCGTCGCCCGCACGCAGATCGGGTTGTTGCGCCGCGCCCGCAACGGCGGGCAGCGGACGCATTGCTCCGACCGCCATCGGTTCCGCCACGTCGCCACGCGCAAACAACAAGACGGCAAACAGCACCGTCGAGAGGATGAAGTTGAACACCGGGCCGGCCGCGACCGTCGCAGCGCGCGCCCAAAGGGGGGCTCCCTGCATTGTCGCGCGACGGTCCTGCGCGCTCATCGCGCGGATTGCCTCTCCGTCGCTGCCCGCCGAGGCTGCATCGGCATCGCCAAGGAACTTGACGTAGCCACCGAAGGGCAGCGCCGCGAATTGCCAGCGTGTGCCGTGCCTGTCGACGCGCGAAAACAGCACCGGCCCGAAGCCCAACGAAAACACCTCGGCCTTGATGCCCGAGACGCGGCCGATGATGTAGTGACCGTATTCATGGATGGCGACGATGATCGAAAGGGCGACCACGAAAGCCAGCAGGGTATAAAGCGTACTGCCGAACTCTGGCAAAAAATTCATCAACTCATCCCTGCATTGGCTGTGGTGGACACGCATTCGCCCGCGTATGTTCGCGCGATGTGATCCACCGCCATGACGTTATCAAGGGTGAAATCCGCATCGATCAAGGCCACGTCCGCATCCAGACGATCAAGAACGCGCGAGACGAGCTCGGCCATCTGCATGAAACCGATACGCCGGTCGATGAAGGCATCCAGCGCCACCTCCTTGGCCGCGTTCATCGCGGCGCCGGACATTCCGCCGCGCTGCATCACGCGCTGAGCGATGGCAAGCGCAGGATAGCGGGCGGGATCAGGCGCGCGGAACGTCAGGCTGGCCACGCGGCCCAGGTCAAGACGTTCTACTGGCAGGTCGACCCGCTCGGGCCAGTTGAGCGCATAGCCGATGGCATGGCGCATATCAGGTGCGCCGAGGTGAGCGAGGATGCCACCATCGACATGCCCGACCAGCGCATGCACCAGGCTTTCGGGATGGACAAGCACCTCTATCTGGTCCGGTTTCAGACCAAAGAATTCTTTGGCTTCAATGACTTCCAATGCCTTGTTGAACATCGAGGCGCTGTCGATCGTGATGCGCTGTCCCATGTCCCAGTTCGGGTGGGTCGCGGCCTGTTCCGGCGTGGCCCGCGCCAGCGCGTCGAGCGGCCAATCCCTGAATGCCCCCCCCGAAGCGGTCAAGATCACACGTTCGACGCTGTCGATGCTCTCCCCTTGCAGGGCCTGGAACACGGCGGAATGTTCGCTGTCCACCGGCAGCAGGGTTGCATCGTGACGCGCAGCCTCGGCCAACACAAGCGGCCCGGCGCAGACCAGGCTTTCCTTGTTCGCCAGTGCCAGCGTGGCCCCGTTTCGCAGCGCCGCCAGGCCCGGCGCCAACCCTGCGGCACCAACAATGGCCGACATCACCAGATCGGCCGGACGGCCGCCAGCCTCATGAAGTGCCTGTGTGCCTGCCGCTGCCTCGATCCCGCTGCCAGACAGGGCGGCGCGCAGATCCTCCAGGTGCGCCTCGTGCGCGGTGACGGCGATGCGGGCGTTCAGAGCGACGGCATCGCGGGCCAGCTGTGCGATGTTGTGGCCACCGGTCAGCGCCTCAACCGCAAAGGCCTCGGGCCGCCGGGCGATCAGGTCAATGGTACTCTGCCCGATAGACCCGGTGGCCCCGAGGATGGAAATGCGTCGCATGGTTTATCCTACGATGAAGAACAACCCCGTCCAGGGTCCGGTGATCAGCAGCATCAGCGACGCGCCGAGCATCCCGTCAAAGCGATCGAGCAGGCCGCCATGTCCGGGAATGAGGTTCGAGCTGTCCTTGATCCCGACGCGGCGTTTCGCGGCACTTTCGGCCATGTCCCCCATCTGCGAGGCCATCGACAGCGCAACCGAGATACCCGCCATCTGGATGCCTTCACCGGTCCAGATGCCGAAAATGACACCGATGACGGCCGCCGCGACCCAGCCTGCCGCAGTGCCCGACCACGTCTTTTTCGGGCTGACGCGGGGCCAGAACTTTGGCCCGCCGATCAGACGACCGGCGAAATAGCCCGCCACATCGGTCACAACCACCACGGCCACCAGCCAGCCCAGCCAGATGATGCCCTGGTCATCGCGCAGGCGTACCATCCCGTAACCGGACAAGAGGATCATGGCGCAGAATGTCAGGAACATCGTGCGCCGATGCGGCACCAGCGAGATCCCCACCATCGACGGTGCTAGCAGAAACGGCAGCGCCAGCCCCCCCGGCAGATACAGCGACAGCGCCAGGCAAAGACCGGCAATGCCGCCCATCTGCAACGGCATCGCGCGATTTTCGGGCGCGATCATGCGCGCCAGTTCCCACACCATGCCGCCCGAAACCAGGGCAATGGACAGGCGGAACCAATGCCCGCCGATCCAGATCAACGTCATGCCGATCAGAACCATAGCCACACCGGAGATCATGCGCGGCGCAAGATCGGACCAATTGCGTTGTGCCATCACTCAGCCTTTCGCGCCGCCAAAGCGACGATCGCGGCTGGCATAGCTGGCAATCACTTCGGCCAGCACACCAGGGGTAAAATCGGGCCATAGCGTGTCGATGAACTCATACTCTGCATAGGCCGACTGCCAGAGCAGGAAATTCGAGATCCGCGCCTCTCCGCTGGTGCGGATGACCAGGTCGGGATCGGGCAACACGCATGTGTCGAGGTATCTCGGCAGGGTTTCTTCGTCGATCGCCCCCGGATCCAGCCGCCCGGCAGCGACATCTTCGGCCAGCCGCTTGGTGGCGCGGGCCACCTCGTCGCGACCGCCGTAGTTCAGGGCGATTGTCAGGTTCGTGCCCGTGCACCCCGATGTCATTTCCTCAAGCTCGTCCATCAACAGCTGGAGCTTGGCGTCAAGACCGGGACGATCACCGATGAAGCGCACACAGACATTGCGCGACCGAAGCGCGCGCGCTTCCTTGCGGATGTAGGACCGAAACAGGCTCATCAGACCGGCAACCTCGATCTGGGTTCTCTTCCAGTTCTCGGTCGAGAACGCAAAGATGGTCAGGTATTCGATGCCCAGACCGGGGCAGGCCTCGACGATCTCTCGCACACGACGCGCACCCGCGTGGTGGCCAAACAGACGCGGCCGCCCCCGCATTTTCGCCCAGCGTCCGTTACCATCCATGATGATAGCGACATGGCGCGGTCCCATAGCGGGAACGGTGGCTTCATCCTGCGCCATATGCACTCCCCTTCATGGCCACTGCCCCCCGGTCGCAGACTGCGCGCGAACCGGGGCGTGGCGTGTCCTATCAGACCTGCATGATCTCGGCTTGCTTCGTCTCGAGCGCCTCGTCGACCTTGGCGATATAGGCGTTCGTCAGATCCTGCACTTCCTGCTCCCAGAATTTCTGGTCGTCCTCGGACAGACCATCGGCCTTGGCCTTCTTGATCTTGTCCATGCCGTCACGGCGCAGGTTGCGCACGGCAACGCGGCAATGTTCGGCATATTGCGCGGCGACCTTGGTCAGTTCTCGGCGGCGTTCCTCGTTCAGCTCCGGGATCGGCAGCATGATGATGGTGCCATTCATCTGCGGGTTGATGCCCAGGCCGCTCTCGCGGATCGCCTTTTCGACCTTGTTCACAAGGCCCTTGTCCCAGACGTTGATCGTAACCATGCGCGGTTCAGGCACGTTGACGGTGCCGACCTGGTTGATCGGGGTCGGGCTGCCGTAGGCATCGACCATGATCGGCTCCAACATCGAACCGGAGGCCCGGCCAGTGCGCAACGAGGCGAATTCGGTTCTGAGGCTGGAGATTGCGCCGTCCATGCGCCGGGACAGGTCGTCGGTATCCAGCTCGAAATCATCGGCCATTTGTCATTCCCTCAAGTCGTCTTATCCGGTGCATCTATATCGTCACCGGGCAGAGTTTGTATAGACTGCGGCCCACGAATTGCACGCAGGCCGGGTGCGGTGCACAAGGCGCAGCGATGATCGCGACGCCCAGCCGCCCCACTTCGTGTCGACGTCGGCTTATTCCTGCACCTTGGTATAGGTGCCCTGCCCCGCAAGGATGCCACGGAACCCGCCCGGCTCGTCCAGCGAAAAGACGATGATCGGCTTGCGGTTGTCGCGTGCCAGCGCGATTGCCGATGCGTCCATGACGTTCAGGTGCTGCGCGAGCACTTCGTCGTAGGTCACCGTGTCATAGCGTTTGGCGTCTGCGTGCTTCATCGGATCCTTGTCGTAGACGCCATCAACCTTCGTGCCTTTGAAGATCGCCTCGCAGGCCATTTCGTTTGCGCGCAGCGTCGCCGCAGTGTCGGTGGTGAAATAAGGGTTTCCCGTTCCGGCGGCAAAGATGCAGACGCGCTTTTTCTCAAGGTGACGCACGGCGCGACGGCGAATGTAGGGTTCGGCCACTTCATCCATGCGAATGGCGCTGATCACGCGGGTGAACACCCCGATCTCCTCAAGCGAGGATTGCATCGCCAGCGCGTTCATCACCGTTGCCAGCATCCCCATGTAATCGGCTGTCGTGCGTTCCATGCCCTGCGCCGATCCGGCCAGGCCGCGAAAGATATTGCCGCCACCGATGACCATGCAGATCTCGACACCCAGGTCGCTGACCGACTTTACCTCTCGGGCAATCCGTTCGACAGTGGGCGGATGCAGGCCGTAGCCTTGCGGACCCATCAGAGCCTCGCCTGAGATTTTCAACAAGACCCGCTTGTAGGTGGGCTCCTGAACACTTTCGGCCATGTTGCACTCCTGCGTGACGGGGTAATAGGATCGGGCGCAAAATGTCTGAAAAGCCGGTCAGGTTCAATGCGCGAAATGGCCTGACCGAGAGGAGAAAGAGCGTTTTGCAGATCAACCGGGTCCAGGGCCTTTCCGTAGAACGCCCGATACTTATCGCGGGACCGACCGCGTCGGGAAAATCGGCGCTGGCCATGCGGATCGCGGCACAGGATGGCGGCGTCATCGTGAATGCAGATGCCATACAGGTCTATGCCAACTGGCGGGTGCTGACCGCGCGGCCCAGCCAGGCCGATGAAGATGCCCATCCCCACAGGCTGTTCGGTCATGTCGCGGCGGATCATTCCTATAGTGTCGGGGAGTGGCTGCGTGAGGTGGAGAGCCTGTTGCAAGGACCTGATCGGTTGATCATCATCGGGGGCACGGGACTGTATTTTCGGGCGCTGACCGAAGGTCTGGCGGAAATCCCACCGATTCCCGCGGCGGTGCGGTCTGCGGGTGATGCCTTGCGCGAACAAGGGGCCCTGGCGCAGATGCGCGAAGAGATCGACCCGGCAAGCGCGGCGCGTATCGACATGGCCAACCCGGCGCGGGTTCAGCGCGCCTGGGAGGTGCTGCGCGCCACCGGTCGGGGCATCGCCGCATGGCAGGACGCAACCCCTGCCCCGTTGCTGCCCGACAGTGCCACCGAGCGACTGGTTCTGGATGCGCCCAAAGACTGGCTGAGCCCGCGCATCGAGAACCGCTTTGACCTGATGCTGGCGCAGGGCGCGCTGGAGGAAGCGCGTGCCAATCTGCCGGGCTGGGATCCTGCGCTTCCATCAAGCAAGGCGATCGGTGCCCCGGAGCTGATCGCGCATCTGCGAGGCGAGATGACGCTGGACGCCGCGCGCGAGGCTGCCGTCATCGCCACGCGCCAGTTTGCCAAGCGCCAGCGCACGTGGTTTCGCGCCCGCATGACAACCTGGACCGCCATAACGCCCTGATATCGTCGGACCGCCGCCACCCCGCTTGATTGACCCGGCGCGGCGACCCGTGCACCCATGACAGCTGTGTCGCCGTTCCTTCGCTTTCCTTTGGTACAAGGCGAAAACGCGCGACATGCCGTGCCCCGAAATAGGCTGGAAATACCCCTGTCATACTGCCACGCTACCCCTGCGAAACCCCGCGACACGCGGCTTTCGGCTTGCGCTTTCGGACATGTCGCATTTGAATTGCACCAATGTCGTTTTCAGGTCCGCGAATGGCGACACGCGAATTGACCTGCCGCCCGTTTGCGTGCGCAATGCAAGAACAGAAACGGTCCGCACAAGACGGTCCGAAATAGACAAGGACATCGCGCCGAAAGGACCTAGATCCCCGGCATGAGAATTTGAAAGTCACAGGGAGAATAGCATGACGTATCGCAATACACCGCTGGGGCGGGTTCACCCGGCGGCCAGCATGTACGCCGATGAATTCAAGGCAGGCAAGCTGAGCCGCCGTGAATTTCTGACCCGCGCCTCTGCACTGGGCGTCGCCACGACAACCGCCTATGCCCTTGGCGGCATCGCACAAGAGGCACAGGCCCAGACAGCCGAGCCGAAGATGGGGGGCACGCTGCGCATGAACATGCAGACGCGCGCATTGAAGGACCCCCGCAGCTATGACTGGTCGGAAATGGCCAACTTTTCGCGCGGCTGGCTGGAGTACCTCGTCGAGTACCAGAAAGACGGCTCCTTCGACCCGATGCTGCTGGAGAGCTGGGACGTAAATGACGACGCCACCGAATACCTGCTGCATGTGCGCCCGGGCGTGACATGGAATAACGGTGATCCCTTTACCGCAGAAGACGTGGCATTCAACATCGCGCGCTGGTGCGAAGCCAATGCCGAGGGCAACTCCATGGCATCGCGCATGTCGTCGCTGATCGATGAAGAGACGGGCATGGCGCGGGATGATGCGATTACGGTTGTCGACGACCAAACCGTCAAGCTGGTCTGCTCGGTGCCCGACATCACGATCATCGCGAACTTTGCCGACTATCCCGCAGCCATCGTGCACCAGAGCTACGATGGCGGCGATCCGTCGGAAAACCCCATCGGCACCGGCCCCTTCCTGCCCGAAGCCAACGAGGTTGGCGTCAAACAGGTGCTGATCAAGAACACCGATCACGACTGGTGGGGTACAGGTGCCTATCTGGACCGGATCGAATTCATCGATTTCGGCTCCGACATGGCGTCGTGGGTGGCAGCGGCGGATGCCGACGAGATCGACATGACCTACCAGTCAACCGGCGAATTCATCGAAGTGCTGACGGCGATGGACTGGAAACAATCCGAGGCGATCACTGCCGCGACGCTGGCCATCCGGTTCAACCAGACCAACGCACCATATGACGACGTCAAGGTGCGGCAGGCACTGACCATGGCCGTCGACAACGCCGTTGTTCTGGAACTTGGCTATGCGGGCTATGGCACCGTCGCGGAAAATCACCACGTCTGCCCGGTACACCCCGATTATGCCGAGATCCCGGCAATCCCGACCGACACCGAAAAAGCCCGCGCAATGCTGGAAGAGGCAGGACATGCCGATACGGTGTTCGAGCTGATTTCGATCGACGATCAGTGGATTTCCGAAACCTGCGACGCGGTCGCGGCCCAGGTGCGCGATGCCGGTATCAACATCGAACGCAAGATCCTGCCCGGTTCGACATTCTGGAATGACTGGCTGTCCTACCCGTGGTCCGCGACCGACTGGGCCATGCGTCCACTGGGCGTTCAGGTGCTGTCGCTGGCCTACAAGTCAGGCGTGCCGTGGAACGAATCCGCGATGTCGAACCCGGAGTTCGATGCGCTGCTGGCCGAGGCCCTGTCGATCGCCGACGCCGACAAGCGCAAGGACGTGATGGCCAAGCTGGAGCAGATCATGCTGGATGAAGGCGTGATGATCCAGCCTTACTGGCGGTCTCTCTACAACCACGCCAAGCCCGAGGTGATGGGGGCAGACATGCACCCCTCGATCGAGCTGCATCACTACAAATGGTGGATCGACGCCTGATCCCGCTGCCGGGGCCGCCGCTGACAGCTGGCCCCGGCGATCATAGTGCTTCCACCTCCTGCGGACGCCAGAACAATAAGGGGCCATCGATGCCCCACCGCCACTGACAGGGATAGTGTATGATCTTCTTCCTCTTGCGACGGACGGCGACGATGATCCTGACGGCCCTGTGCCTCAGCTTCATCGTCTTCTACCTGACCAATCTGCCGCCGAACCTTGAGAAGGTCGCTAAATTTCAGGGCAACAGCCGGATGACCGACGAAGAGGTCGCACGCTGGCTGGATCATAATGGCTATACCCGTCCGACCTACGTCCGCTACGGAGAGTGGCTCGGGGTCGTGCCCGGATGGACAGACGAGCGCGACGGCACGACAACCGGGCGCTGCATCGGGACAGGAGAGAGCGCCGACACCGCGCCACGGTTCTGCGGCATCCTGCAAGGCAACTGGGGCCGCAGTACGGTGTTCCGCGAGGATGTCAGCCATATCGTTGCGATCCGGCTGGCGCAGACCGGCAAGCTGATGTTCTGGGTGATGCTGATGATGGTGCCGATGGCGCTGCTGATCGGCGTTCTGGCCGGCATGCGAGAGGGGTCGAAGCTGGACCGCGCGTTGTCGACGGTTTCCATCATGACCACGGCGACACCGGAATACGTCTCGGGGGTGATCCTGATTGCCGTGTTTGCCTCCTCTGCCGTGGGGCTGAAATGGTTCAAGGGCACGGCGACATCGGCCATGGATGGCGCGAATTTCGAGAATTTCTTTCTGCCGGTACTGACCATCGCGCTTTATGGCACGGGCTATGTCGCACGGATGACGCGGGCGTCGATGGCCGAGGTGATGACGGCACAATACGTGCGGACCGCGCGCCTGAAAGGCGTGTCGTTTCGCAACATCGTGCTGAAACATGCCCTGAGGAATGCCCTGATTGCCCCCTTCACAGTGATCATGCTGCAATTTCCATGGTTGCTGAACGGAGTGGTGATTGTCGAAACGTTGTTCAATTTCAAGGGGCTGGGCTGGGCTTTGGTTCAAGCCGCCGGGAACAATGACATCGACCTGCTGCTGGGCATTTCGGTGGTTTCGGTGATCGTGGTCCTGGTGACGCAGCTGATTTCGGATATCGGCTATGTCTACCTGAATCCGCGCATCCGGATGTCCTGAGGAGGATCGAAACCATGGAAGACCTGTCCTGGGGCGCGATCATTCTGCGCATCCTCATCCGCTTCATCCCCGTGTGGATCGCGTTGGCTGTTACATTCGGCCTGTCGATCGCCTTCAAGCGGCGGCTGGGCCTGTATGGCAAGCTGTTCGACAATACCATCGGCGCGGTGGGTTTCGGGCTGGTGATGTTCTGGGTGTATACGGCACTGGCTGTGGGACTGTTCGACTGGATCGTGACGCATGATCCACTGTCGGCGGCGACCGGCATGAAGAACAAGCTGCCCGGCACCCCGCTCCGCGGCGCCGCCGAGGGGGAATATCCCTATTACCTGCTGGGTGGCGACACGCTGGCGCGGGATGTGTTCAGCCGGATGATCGAGGGCGCCTGGGTGGTGATCCGCATCGCGCCGCTGGCGACACTGTTTTCCTTCATGGTCGGGATCACGCTGGGACTGCCGGCAGGCTATATCGGCGGCAAGCTGGACACCGGGTTGAGTTTTCTGGCCAACCTGATCCTGGCGTTTCCCGTGATCTTGCTGTTCTATCTGCTGGTGACACCCGAAATGGTCGAAACCGGCATCCCGAGCTACATGGCCATCGTGCTGTTCCTGTTTCCCATCGTTTTCCTGATCGTGCTGATCAATGCACGGTTCCATACGCAGCCCACACGGCGCAATATCATCCTTGTGGTGCTGCTGGTCGTGTTGGGCTGGTTGTATCTGTCGTTGATTTCGGACCCGATAACGGTGGTGCGGTTCTGGCCAAGCGAGCTGGATCTGTTCAACGTGCCGGCCGGGATACTGGTGGTGTTCGTCTCGGTCGTCTTCGTCAACGCGCCAACCGTGTTTCGCATCGTGCGGGGGCTGACGCTGGACATCAAGACGCGCGACTACGTGGCCGCGGCCCAGACCCGTGGCGAGGGCCCATGGTACATCATGTTGTGGGAGATCCTGCCAAACGCGCGCGGGCCGCTGATCGTCGATTTCTGCCTTCGCATCGGGTATACGACGATCTTGCTCGGTACGCTGGGTTTTTTCGGACTGGGCTTGCCCCCCGAGAGCCCGGACTGGGGCAGCACCATCAACCAGGGGCGCAAGTTGCTGTCGATCTATCCCCATGCCGCAATCGTGCCCGCCGTGGCGCTGCTGAGCCTTGTGCTGGGCCTGAACCTGTTGGCAGACGGGTTGCGGGAAGAAAGCCTCAGGGACTGATTACAGGTTCCGGACCGGGGGCCAGCCCCCGGACCCCCGGGATATTTTGCAACAGGGAAACCAGGGCAGACCTGCCCGCCGCGATTGAAACAGGGGCCCACAAACCCCGGGAGAGGTGTCATGGACGACGCGTATGACGGACCCATTCTGGAGATCGACAACCTGTCGATTTCCTTTTTCACGCGGCTGAGAGAGATCCCGGCGGTCATGGATTTTTCCGTTTCCGTACGCCCTGGTGAGGCAGTCGGGCTGGTCGGGGAAAGTGGCTGTGGCAAGTCGACGGTAGCTTTGGGAGTGATGCAGGATCTGGGGGTGAACGGCAGGGTCGTCGGAGGGACGATCAGGTTCAAGGGGCGCGATCTTGGCGCGATGAGCGACGGCGAATTGCGGGCAATCCGCGGCAGCGAGATTGCCATGATCTATCAAGAGCCGATGGCCAGCCTGAACCCCGCGATGCGCATCGGCCAGCAGTTGATGGAAGTGCCGATGATCCATGAGGGGATCGGCGCGAAAGAGGCGCGGGCAAGGGCGCTTCAGGTGGTGACGGATGTCAAGCTGCCCGACCCCGAGCGGATCCTGAAAGCCTTTCCACACCAGCTGTCGGGGGGCCAGCAGCAGCGCATCGTCATTGCCATGGCGCTGATGTCGAAACCCGCCCTGTTGATCCTGGACGAGCCGACGACGGCGCTGGACGTGACCGTGGAGGCCGCCATTGTCGAACTGGTGCGGGATCTTGGCAAGAAATACGGAACATCAATGCTGTTCATCAGCCACAACCTTGGCCTGGTGCTGGAGACCTGTGACAAGATCTGCGTGATGTATTCCGGCGAGGCGGTGGAGCGTGGGTCGATCGGAGATGTCTTCGACAGCATGCGCCATCCCTATACACAAGCGCTGTTCCGGTCCATTCCGCTGCCCGGGGCCGACAAGACAGCGCGACCGCTAAAAGCCATTCCGGGCAATTTCCCCCTGCCGCATGAGCGCCCGCCCGGGTGCAACTTCGGCCCCCGTTGCGACTATTTCGAAGCTGGACGATGTGATGTGCAGGACATTCCGATGGCGCCTGTCACAGGCGACGCGGCGCATACCACGCGGTGCCTGCGACATGACGAGATTGACTGGCACGCCGATTATGGCGCGGGCACGCAGAACACCAAGGGCGAGATCGGGCGCACGGTGCTGAAGGTTCAGGATCTGAAGAAATATTACGAGGTCGCGGCCTCGGCTTTGTTTGGCCGGGGCGAAAGGAAGGTCGTGAAGGCCAATGAAACCCTGAGTTTCGAGGCCCGCGAAAGCGAGACCCTGGCGATTGTCGGCGAGAGCGGTTGCGGCAAGTCCACCCTGGCCAAGGTGCTGTTGGGGCTGGAAACAGCGACCTCTGGCACGATTCTGCTGGATGATCGCGAAATTCAGAACACGGCGATCGAAAAGCGCGGGGCCCGCACGATTGCAGATGTGCAGATGGTGTTTCAGAACCCCTTTGACACGCTGAACCCGTCGATGACCGTGGGACGGCAGATCACCCGCGCGTTGGAGGTTTTCGGCATCGGAGACAGCAACGCGGCCCGACGGGAGCGAATGCTGACGCTGCTCGACCTGGTGAAACTGCCGCGCGCCTTTGCCGACCGCATGCCGCGACAACTGTCGGGGGGGCAAAAGCAGCGGGTCGGGATAGCACGGGCCTTTGCAGGTGGTGCACGGATCGTGGTGGCGGATGAACCGGTTTCGGCGCTGGACGTGTCGGTACAGGCCGCTGTGACGGATCTGCTGATGGAAATTCAGCGCGAGGAAAAGACCACTCTGCTGTTTATCTCTCATGATCTGTCGATCGTGCGCTATCTCAGCGACCGCGTGCTGGTCATGTACCTTGGCCATGTGGTCGAGATCGGGACAACGGATCAGGTCTTTGCCCCGCCCTATCACCCCTACACCGAGGCCCTTTTGTCTGCCGTGCCGATTGCCGATACGACAGTTGAAAAGGCACATATCGTGCTGGAGGGGGATATTCCCTCTGCGATGAATCCGCCGACCGGATGCCCGTTTCAGACGCGGTGTCGCTGGAAATCCATGGTGCCGGACGACCTGTGTGACCGCGAGGTCCCCCCCCGCCGCACGATTGCCGACGGGCATGAAATCAAGTGCCACCTGGCGGATGCACAGTTTCAGCAGATGGAACCGGTCATCAGGACCGCAGCAGAGTGATCTGCGGCCCCTGCCCAAGGCGTGCCGGCGGCCTGATTTCGCAGCGGTGATCTGAGTGCGGGAAAGTGCGGGCGCGTCTCAGCCGCCCCAGATGACCTTCACGTAGTTCTGCGTTTCGGCATAGGGGGGGATACCGCCGTACCGCTTGACCACTTTCGGACCCGCGTTATAGGCGGCAAGCGCCAGGGGCCAGGAACCGAATTCACGGTATTGAAGCGCCAGGTATCGCGCGCCGCCGTCCAGGTTTTCATATGGATCACTGGCATCGACGTTGAGGACGCGGGCGGTGTCAGGCATCAGCTGGGCCAGACCGAAGGCCCCCTTGACGGATTGCGCCGTTGCGCTCCAGCCGCTCTCCTGCTGCACGAGCCGCAAAAAGAGCCCCTCGGGCACCCCATGCCGCCGAGCGGCCGAGCGCGCCATGTCCAGGTACGGACCGTTGTAACGACCTTTGTAGAGGGCCGTGCCCCATTTGGTCGGTGCTTCGAAAGCCTGAGGTTGCAGGCGGACCGAGGCCGAATATTGCTGCGCGGAGCGGGTGTCGAGAACCCTTGTCTGTGCGCTGAACTGTGCCTTGCGCGCCTTGGAGGCCAGAACGTCCGCGGAAACCGCTATCGGCAGGGCAAGCGCCATCGCCGTGGCGCAGAACAAAATGTGCAGCTTCACCCGCATCCCCTTTTACCTGTCCCACCCGCCATCCCCCCAAAGGACATCGGGTCATCGTTTTCGGCGTGCACCTTAGCGCGGAGGCTTGAAAAATTGCACCCCTTTACGTCAACATCGGCAGCGGCCCGCCCATCGTGCCCGACGGGAGATATTTTCAGGGAACTTTTCTGAAACTTTACCTTTCGTCGTCGCTCTGTTGTAACCCTGCAAACGGCTGCTGCGGATTCGCGGTCTGCCATATGGTTTAACGGATACGCTTTTCGAACGAAGGGGAATTGCGACATGGCTGGATCTGTCAACAAGGTCATCCTGATCGGCAATCTGGGGCGCGACCCCGAAGTGCGGAACTTTGCCAATGGCGGCAAGGTCTGCAACCTGCGGATTGCCACGTCCGAGACGTGGAAAGACCGCAACAGTGGCGAACGCCGTGAGCGGACGGAATGGCATTCCGTCGCCATCTTTTCCGAACCCCTGGTGCGCGTCGCGGAACAATACCTGCGCAAGGGATCCAAGGTCTATATCGAAGGCCAGCTTGAAACCCGCAAGTGGCAGGATCAAAGCGGCGTCGACAAGTATTCGACCGAAATCGTGTTGCGCCCCTTCAAATCCGAACTGACCATGCTGGATGGCCGTAACGAAGGCGGCAGCGGCGGTGGCGGCGGTTCCTTTGGCGGCGGTGGTGGCGGTGGCTACGATGACCGTGGTGGTTCGGGTGGCGGCTATGACGACCGTGGCGGCTCGGGCGGCGGCTACGGTGGCGGCAGCGGCGGTGGCGGTGGTACCCCCAACCGCGATATCGACGACGAAATCCCGTTCTGATCGGCGGCCGGCGCCGCCCATAGCATCCAGTCCAGCAGGGTCAGAACAACAAAGACCGGCGCTGCCAGACCGATGAACACAAGCAAGGCCGCCTGCCATGTCGGGCGGCTTTGTTCTATTCTGAGGTCGGAAATATTCAGCGTCATGGCCAGCATTAACCATAAATAAGGTTTTCACAGTCTTAACAGGTCTATGAAAGCTGATGGATTTGCCGGTTTCGAAACAACGAAAGAGGCCGCTGTGGCCCGGCCCGCGGCTGATGCAGTGCGTCTACAGCAGCATCCCTTCTACGCGACGACGCTGGCAGCCCTGGGGGCACAGGTCGGTGTGCTTGAGGATGATGGGACAACTCTCGTCGTCGAACGTCGCATCGGCCCCCTGTGGCTGTCCTGGCTGCCGGCACCGCGCAGGTTGCCGGATTTCACAAAGCTCCACCGGATCACGTTGCTCAGCGCAAGGGACATGTCGATGGACGCCGCCTTGCGCGGCACCGGCGCGATCCCTGTCATGACGCCGCAAACACATGCCGTGCTCGACCTGGCACGACCCGACGACCTGCGCCGCAGCGGCATGCACCAGAAATGGCGCAACCGTCTGTCGTCCGGCGAACGCAAGTCGCTTACCGTCACCCACAGCCGGTTTGGCGCTGCGCCGGGCCATTGGCTGTTGCCCCTGGATCGCGCGCAACGTCAGCAAAGGGGCTACCGCGCCCTGCCCCACAGCTTTGCTCTCAGCTGGCCAGACAGCCGGTTGTTCGTTGCAAGATCGCGTGGCACGCCAATTGCCGCCCTGCTCCTCCTGCTGCACCACCCCGGCGCCACCTATCACATCGGCTGGAGCGGATGGGAAGGACGCGCGGCCTCTGCGCAAAACCTGCTGATCTGGCAGGCGAGCTGTTGGCTGAACGCGCGCGGCTTCACGCAACTGGATCTCGGGGTGGTCGACACGGTGCGCAGCGCAGGCCTGGCGCGGTTCAAGCTGGGCACAGGCGCCAGATGCGAACAATCGGGCCACACGTGGCTCTATAGTCGCGCAACCGCCCCCCTTGGGCGGCTGATCGGCTGAGTTCTCGCCTTTCCTCTGGCAATTCTCGCCGAGCCGGTATAGGCGCGAGCGCAAGCTAATAAGGGATGTCCAATGGACCTGCGCAACATCGCCATCATCGCTCACGTGGACCACGGTAAAACCACGCTTGTGGATGAGCTTCTGAAACAGTCGGGTGCTTTCCGCGCCAACCAGGCCGTGGCCGAACGTGCGATGGACTCGAACGACCTCGAACGTGAACGGGGCATCACCATCCTCGCCAAGGCGACCTCGGTCGAATGGAAGGGCCTGCGGATCAACATCGTCGATACGCCCGGCCACGCCGATTTCGGCGGTGAAGTCGAACGTATCCTGTCGATGGTCGACGGTGTCGTCCTGCTGGTCGACGCGGCCGAAGGCCCGATGCCCCAGACAAAATTCGTGACCTCCAAGGCGCTGGCCCTTGGGCTGCGCCCGATCGTTGTCCTGAACAAGGTCGACAAGCCCGATGCCGAGCCCGACCGCGCGCTCGACGAATGCTTCGACCTGTTCGCAAGCCTCGGCGCGAACGACGATCAGCTTGATTTTCCGCATCTTTATGCCTCTGGCCGCAACGGCTGGTGCGATGCCGAGCTGGACGGCCCGCGCAAGGACCTCTCGGCCCTGTTCAACCTGGTCGTCAACCACGTGCCGCGCCCGAAACAGGTCGCGCGCCAGGACGAAGACTTTACCATGCTGGCCACGACCCTCGGCTCCGACCCCTTCGTGGGTCGCATCCTGACGGGCCGTGTCGAATCCGGCAAACTGAAAGTCGGCGCGACCGTGCAGGCCTTGTCGCGCATCGGCCAAAAGATCGAACAGTTCCGCGTCACCAAGATCCAGGCGTTCCGTGGCCTTGGTCAGCAGGACATCGACGAGGCACAGGCAGGCGATATCGTTTCCATCGCCGGCATGACCAAGGCGACCGTGGCCGACACGATCTGCGCCCTGGCCGTCGAGACGCCGCTGGATGCACAACCGATCGACCCGCCGACCATCACAGTGACCTTCGGCATAAACGATTCGCCGCTGGCTGGCCGGGATGGCAAGAAGGTGCAGTCCCGCGTCATTCGCGAGCGCCTGATGAAAGAGGCCGAATCGAACGTCGCCATCAAGGTCAAGGACACCCCCGGCGGCGAGGCATTCGAAGTTTCCGGCCGTGGCGAACTTCAGATGGGCGTCCTGATCGAGAACATGCGCCGCGAAGGGTTCGAGCTTTCGATCTCGCGTCCGCAGGTGATCATGAAGGAAGGCGAGAACGGCGAAAAACTGGAGCCGATCGAAGAAGTCACCATTGACGTCGACGATGAATACTCCGGGGCCGTGATCGAAAAGATCACTGGCGCGCGCAAGGGCGACCTGACCGAGATGAAACAGGCCGGCGCCGGCAAGACGCGGATCATCGCGCATGTCCCGTCTCGCGGCCTGATCGGCTATCATGGTGAGTTCCTGACCGACACGCGCGGTACCGGCGTGTTGAACCGCGTGTTCCACAGCTGGGCACCGCACAAGGGTGCGATCCCGGGCCGCCGCGCGGGCGTTCTGATCTCCATGGACGATGGCACCGCAGTTGCCTACGCCCTTTGGAAACTGGAAGATCGCGGCAAGTTCTTCATCGGTGCGCAGGCCCCCGTCTACCAGGGGATGGTCATCGGCGAACACAGCCGTGAAAACGACCTGGAAGTGAACCCGCTGAAGGGCAAGCAACTGACCAACGTACGCGCCTCGGGTACCGATGATGCGGTTCGCCTGACGACCCCGGTCACCCTGTCGCTGGAAGAGGCGATCGCCTACATCAACGATGACGAACTGGTCGAAGTCACGCCGCTTTCGATCCGCATTCGCAAGCGCTTCCTTGACCCGCATGAGCGCAAGCGCCACTCGCGCGGCCAATAAGGCACAACGCAATAAACAAAAAAGGCGGCGCTGTTTGCGCCGCCTTTTTCATGTCCCGAGGTTGCTGCTCAGGGCCGCTTCAGAACGGCCCCCGAAATATCACGACGGCCCCGGCAAAAATCAGCGCGAACCCGACCAGATGATTTATCGTCAGCGATTCTTTCAGGTAAATCACTGAGAAGGCCGCGAAAACCGTCAGGGTTATCACCTCCTGAATGGTTTTGAGCTGGGCCGTGGAATAGACGGCATGACCGATCCGGTTGGCAGGCACTGCAAGGCAGTACTCCAGCAACGCGATACCCCAACTGACCAGGATCACCAGAAAAAGCGGCCTGTCGGTAAATTTCAGATGGCCATACCAGGCCAGCGTCATGAACAGGTTCGACGCGACAAGCAGAAGAACCGGCGCAAGGTACGCGACCATGATCGGCAATCAGTCCAATGCTTCGATGATTATCAGATCCCGCTCGGATGCACCGCGTGCATGCGCAAGGGCTTCCTGATAATCCGGCCCGCGGTAGCAGGCCTCGGCATCCTCGAGGCTGGGAAACAACGCCACGACGTTGCGGGCATGTTCTGTCCCCTCGAGCGAGACATAACGCCCGCCACGGGCCAGAAACTTGCCGCCATGCTTGGCGATGGCCGGGCCGGCCAGCTTTGCATATCGGCCATAGGCCTCTTCATCCGTGACGGTGACGTGAGCGATCCAATAGGCTTGGGGCATTTTGCTTATCCTTCGATGACAGCTTTGGCGGCAGAAATAGCCTCGGCGGAGTTGGCGGCATCCTTCGCGCCACCCTGCGCCATATCGGCCCGTCCGCCACCGCCCTTTCCGCCCAAGGCCGGAACAGCCGCACGGACCAGATCAACGGCAGACACCCGGTCGGTCAGATCGGCGGTGACACCCGCGGCCACTGCCGCCTTGCCATCCGCATCCGCGATCAACAGGACCGCGCCGGAGCCCAGCCGATCCTTGTGCGCATCAATGAGAGCCGGAAGATCCTTGCCCGAAACACCGCTGAGCACCTGCGCCAGGAACTTGACGCCATTGACCTCGATCGCTTCGGGGCCAGCGCCCTGCCCGTTGCCACCGGACATCGCCAGCTCGCGCCGCAGTTGGGCAACCTCGTTGGTCAGGGCCTTGCGTTCATCCGACAGCGCCTTGACGCGTTCAACAACTTCGTTCGCAGGCGCCTTCAGCAGCGCGGCGATTTCCGACACGCGTTCCGCCTGTGCACCAAGGTGATCCAGCGCCGCCTGCCCTGTCAGCGCCTCGATCCGGCGCACACCGGCAGAGGATGCTGAATCGCCCAGGATCACGCAAAGGCCGATATCCCCCGTCTGCGCCACATGTGTGCCACCGCAGAGTTCCAGGGAATAGGTCTTTCCATCGTGCCCCTTGCCGGTTTCCGCGCGCCCCATTGAAACGACGCGAACCTCGTCACCATATTTTTCCCCAAACAGAGCCTGGGCGCCGATGGCGCGGGCATCGTCGGGCGTCATGATGCGCGTCTCGACAGGGGTATTCTGACGGATATAGCGGTTCACGTCGGCCTCGACGCGGGTCATTTCGTCGGCACTCAGCGCCTGCGAATGACTGAAATCGAACCGCAACCGATCCGGGGCATTCAGCGAACCGCGCTGCGCCACGTGATCGCCAAGCGCCTCCCGCAGGGCTTCGTGCAGCAGGTGCGTCGCCGAGTGATTGGCCCGGATCGTGCCACGGCGCGCATGGTCAACCTCCAGAATTGCCGCTTCGCCGGGTTTCAGCGTGCCCTCGACAACCTCGCCGATGTGCATGAAGATGCCCGACACTTTCTTGGTGTCGGTCACCCGCACCTTGGCGGAGTCCGTGCGAATTTCACCCGTATCTCCGACCTGGCCGCCACTTTCGCCGTAGAACGGCGTCTGGTTCAGAACAACCGTGACCGTATCCGTCGGACCAGCCGCGGCAATTTCCGTGCCGTCCTTGACCAGGGCCAGGATCTGGCCCTCGGCAGTTTCAGTGTCATAGCCAAGGAATTCGGTCGCACCATGCTTGTCTGCCAGGTCGAACCAGATCGCCGCGTCGGCGCTTTCGCCAGTACCGGACCAGGCCGCGCGCGCCTTGGCTTTCTGTTCGGCCATTGCGGCGTCGAAACCAGCGGTATCAACGGTGCGGCCTTTTTCGCGCAGTGCATCCTGCGTCAGGTCCAGCGGAAAACCATAGGTATCATACAGCTTGAAGGCCGACGCACCTGGCAGGGCGGCTTCCTGCCCCAGCCCCATCAGCTCGTCGTCCAGCAGTTTCAGGCCACGGTCCAGCGTTTGCTTGAACCGGGTTTCTTCCAGCTTCAGCGTTTCTTCGATCATCGCCTGCGCACGGCGCAGCTCGGGATAGGCTTCGCCCATCTGGCGCACCAGTTCGGGCACAAGACGGTACATCAGCGGGTCCTGGCTGCCCAACAGGTGCGCATGGCGCATGGCCCGGCGCATGATCCGACGCAGCACGTAACCGCGCCCGTCATTCGACGGCATCACGCCATCCGCAATCAGGAAGGAGGTAGAGCGCAGGTGATCCGCGATCACCCGGTGATGGGTGCGCCCGGGACCATCCGGATCGCTGCTGGTTGCATGGGCCGAGGCCTCGATCAGGGCCCGCATCAGATCGGTCGCATAGTTGTCGTTGGTGCCCTGAAGCAACGCGGCGACCCGCTCGATCCCCATACCGGTGTCGATCGATTGCATATCGAGGGCGCGCATCGTGCCATCCTCGAACTGCTCGTTCTGCATGAACACGACGTTCCATATCTCGATGAAGCGATCGCCATCCTCATCCGGCGAACCCGGAGGGCCACCCCAGAATTTATCGCCGTGATCATAGAAGATCTCGGTGCAGGGCCCACAGGGTCCAGTCGGGCCCATCTGCCAGAAGTTGTCGGAGGTCGGGATGCGGATGATCCGATCGTCGGACAATCCCGCGACCTTTTTCCACATGTCCGCCGCTTCGTCGTCGGTGTGATAGACCGTGACCAGCAGCTTTTCCTTGGGAATACCCAGTTCCTTCGTGATCAATTCCCAGGCGAAGGGGATCGCTTCGGACTTGAAGTAATCGCCAAAGGAAAAGTTGCCCAGCATTTCGAAAAAGGTGTGGTGCCGGTTGGTGTAACCAACATTGTCGAGGTCGTTGTGCTTGCCACCCGCGCGCACGCATTTCTGTGCCGAGGTGGCACGCGTGTAGTCGCGATGCTCGACCCCGGTGAACAGGTTCTTGAACTGCACCATACCGGAGTTCGCGAACATCAGCGTCGGATCGTTACGCGGCACCAGCGGGCTGGACGGCACGACCTCGTGCCCCTGCCGTTTGAAGTAGTCAAGGAAAGTGCTGCGGATATCGTTCAACGACTGCATAGGGGCGGCCTTTTTCGGTTGCCTGACGGTCTTGCTGATTTAGCCGGGGCGGGCGGCGGTGTCCACCGGGTCTGCGCCGTATCACGCGACACGCTTGCAACAGTGCACACCTCGCCAAGGGGTCCGACATGCCGGAGTTGGCAAGCCGCCAGGTCAACAACGGAAAAAGGGTGGCCATATGACCACCCCTTCGGGTTCTTCACAATCGACGCGCATGGCGCCAAGGCCACGAACGGAAATCACCCCGGCCAGTCGAACGGCCGGGGTGAAACGCCTCAGCTTTCCATCACGTCGTCGTCGCTGTCTTCCTTGAATCCATTGCCGAAATCCAGGCCATGCGCCGCCCTGATCTTGTCCTCGATCTCGAAGGCAAGATCCGGGTTCTCCTTCATGAAGATCTTGGCATTTTCACGCCCCTGCCCGATCCGTTCATCCCCATAGGAATACCAGGAACCCGACTTTTCGACCACGCCAGCCTTGACGCCAAGATCCAGCAACTCCCCCGTCTTGGAGATGCCTTCGCCGTACATGATGTCGAATTCGACCTGTTTGAAGGGCGGTGCGACCTTGTTCTTCACGACCTTGACGCGGGTCGAGTTGCCGACGACCTCGTCACGATCCTTGATCGCACCGATGCGGCGAATATCCAGGCGCACGGAGGAATAGAACTTCAGCGCGTTCCCGCCCGTCGTGGTTTCGGGCGAGCCGAACATCACGCCGATCTTCATGCGAATCTGGTTGATGAACACCACCATGCATTTGGACCGGCTGATCGAACCTGTCAGTTTGCGCATTGCCTGGCTCATCAGCCGGGCATGAACCCCAACGCTGCTGTCGCCCATGTCGCCTTCCAGCTCGGATTTCGGCGTCAGCGCCGCGACCGAGTCGACCACGACCATGGAGACCGCGCCCGAGCGTACCAGCGTATCGACGATCTCCAGCGCCTGCTCGCCCGTGTCGGGCTGAGAGATCAGCAATTCATCCAGATCGACACCCAGCTTGCGGGCATAGAGGGGATCGAGCGCGTGTTCCGCATCGACAAAGGCGCAGACACCGCCCTTTTTCTGCTCTTCGGCCACGCAATGCAGCGTCAGTGTGGTCTTGCCCGAACTCTCTGGCCCGTAGATTTCAATGATCCGCCCCTTGGGCAGACCCCCGATCCCGAGCGCGATGTCGAGACCGAGCGAGCCGGTCGAGGTCGCCTCGATTTCCTGGATGGCACCCTTGCCCCCCAGCGTCATGATGGAGCCCTTGCCGAACTGACGTTCGATCTGCGCCAACGCGCTGTCCAGGGCCTTCTGCTTGTTGGGGTCTTTTTTGCTATCCATGGATAATAGATCTGCCGTTGCCATTTTCTGCACCCTTATTTCACACCCGCAGGTGAGCGGCAATGATTGCCGATGTTCGCCTCTTGTTCCAGACACATATGAGGCTAAAACAAGAACATTTCAATCAAATTCTTGGTAAATCGACTTTGCGGGGCGCGGGTTAAGGAGTAGTTTACACCTGAATGCTCAACTGCATTTTCTGCGAAGGGTCTGAGAATGCTGGTATTTTCCAAGGCGCGACTGGTGTTTCTATCGGTTCCAAAAACCGGAACAACTGCCTATGAAACCGCCCTATCGCCCCTGGCCTCGATGATTATCAGCGATCCACCTGAGCTGAAACATACGCCGCTCTATCGTTACAACCGGTTTTTTCGACCTGCGCTCGAGAAATTCATCGGCCCTGACATCGACGTCATCGCGGTTATGCGCGAACCGGTATCCTGGCTTGGCAGCTGGTTTCGCTACCGCCAGCGGTCCTTTCTGCATGGGCATCCGAACGGCACGCATGACCTCAGCTTCGATGCATTCGTCGCGGCCTATTGCCAGCAGACCCGGCCGCCCTTTGCCAACGTGGGTAGCCAAGCGAAATTCCTGGAGCCAACCCGCAGCGGCACCCGCGTGAGCCGGATCTTTCGGTACGAAGACCAGCCGCAGCTGATCGCCTTTCTGGAAGAGCGCCTGGAAGCGAAACTTGATCTGTCTCGGAAAAATGTCTCTCCCGAGATTCCGCTTGGTCTGGCCCCGGAAATCGAGGACCGACTGCGCCACAGACATGCCGATGAATTCGCCCTCTACGCCTCTCTTGCGTGATCATCGGATCTGCCGACGCACCGTCTCGGTCAGTTCGGCCAGGGAAAACGGCTTGGGCAGAAAGACCGAATTCGGAATCTTGGAGTTGGAATCGCGGAAGCTGTCCTCCGCATAGCCCGATACAAAGACCACACGCACATCGGGATAGGTTTCGCGCGCCTTGCGCACCCAGGTTGGGCCGTCCATGCCCGGCATGATCACGTCGGTAACAAAGACGTCTATCTTCATCTCGCAGCTCTCAAGCATCTCCAGCGCCTGCTCCGCACTGTCGGCCTCAAGCACCGTATAGCCGCGCAAACGCAGCGCCCGCGATGCAAAGGCCCGTACTGGCGCCTCATCCTCGACCAGCAGCACCACCCCATCGGCGTGGGTCGGCGCATCCTCTTCGACAATCGGGGCCGGCAGTTCGAGGACAACGTCGTCGTCCCGCTGCGCCGGGAACATCAGGGTGAAACAGGTGCCCTCGCCCGGTGTGCTGTCGACAAAGATGAACCCGCCCGACTGCTTGACGATGCCATAGGCCGTCGACAGGCCCAGCCCCGTCCCCTCGCCCACACGCTTGGTGGTAAAGAACGGTTCGAACACCTTGGGCAACTTGTCCGGGGGAATGCCGACGCCCGTGTCGGTCACCGTCACGATCACATATTCGCCCGGAACGAGCGAGGCACGATCACGCTGGATTTCTTCGGTCAGGTGCAGGGTCTCGGTCACGATCTGGATTTCGCCGCCATTCGGCATCGCATCGCGCGCATTCACGACGAGGTTCATCAGAACCTGTTCCAGCTGCCGCTTGTCTGCGCGAATCTTGGGCAGAACGGGATCGTGGCGCAACACCAGCGTCACCTTTTCGCCCACCAGCCGGTTCAGCAGATGCGTCAGGTCCGACAATGTATTCGGCAGGTCGAGGGTTTCGGGGCGCAGCGTCTGCTTGCGCGAAAACGCCAGCAATTGCCCGACGAGCGAGGCCGCGCGGTTGGCATTCTGGTTGATCTGTATCAGGTCGCCATAGTCGGGGTCGCCGTGGTCGTGGCGCAATAACAACAGATCGCAATGCCCTGAAATTGCTGTCAAAAGGTTATTGAAATCATGCGCCACCCCGCCCGCCAGCTGGCCGATCGCCTGCATTTTCTGGCTCTGGACGAACTGCGCCTCAAGGGTCTTCAGCTCAGTTGCGTCACTCAGCATGGCAATCAAAGCGACCCGGCCTTCGTGGCGGATCGGCTTGATCGCCACCTGCACGAAGACCTCGCGTTCGGACCGGGACAGGCGCAGGAATTCCGAATGCGGTTTCGCACCGTGTTCCATTGCCGCCGTGGCGGCCTCGGCCAGCCATTCGTTGATCGACCGCCCAAGGCCCTCCATCAGCCCCGATAGCGGCATCTCCGGCTCACGCTCGATCGACAGCAGCTGCTGGGCCGCACCGTTCGCCAGCTCGATCATGCCCGAGGCCGCAAGACGCAGCATCGGTACAGGCAAATCGTCGATGGCCTTCCAGACGCTTTCCTCCTGCCCTGCGGCGGCGGCGGGACTCTCTGAGATATTGTGTTCGCCCTGAACCGGAATGAACAGAAATTCCGATCGTCCTGCCGCATTGGCAATCTCGGTCACGCGGCATGTTGCGGTTCCCGAACTGGTCCGGATTTCGGCCAGATCATCCCCATCCTTCAACGGCCGCGTCAGCAGATCGTCCATCCGTCGCGGACGGTTGCCGATCAACTTGCGCGCCGCGGTGTTCATGTACAGGATCGCCTGCCCGCGGCCGACCGAAATCAAGGGCACCTGCGCCTCGACATCCTCATCCGGGGCTGCCACCGAAAATTGCTCGATCCGCCACAGCAGGTTGCCGCAATCCAGCGACTGAACACTCAGCCTGACATGGCCATTGGCACTGACCAGGTCTTCCCGCAACGCGCCTTCGGTCTGGGCCCGGCGCGACAGGCGACGCACAAGCGCCTCGGCGTTGTTGAAGCGAGAGGCCAGCGCAGCAACGACCGTTGCGCAGTCTTCGTGCCCCGTCAGCTCCAGCGCAGCGGGGTTGCGAAAGCCCAATGTGCCGTCGGGCTGAGAGATCATCGCCGGGGTGGGGTCACCGGACAGCAGCCCGGTCAGCATCCCGGTTTCGGCCGTCGCAGCGCCGGCAATCCGGCGCGGCTCACGCCTCAGCAGCACGATCACGAGGACAAGTGTGACACCGCTCAGCAGCAGCGCCAGCGATGTGACACGATGTTCGATCAGGAGGGCAAGACTGACGAAGGCGCAACAAAGCAACATCAGCAGGCTGGTCCGCGTGCCCAGCTTGTGCCAGGCAATCGCGCCAGCATTCAAACTCAAATCCGACTGAGCCACCCCCGCCCTCCTAGCCTAGGTGTCGACGCATTCTTGTGGGACGCACCAGCTTAACGAGAGGTTAACAACGACGCGGAAAAAATCATAGCACCCTGATTGGCAGACTCTCCGCTTTCAGATGCGGCGCAGACAGGCAAGAAAGAAACCATCGCCCCCATCAAGCGGTGTCAGGCGTCGCGTCGTCTCGACCTGCCACCCCGGATTGCGCGCAAGGAACGCCGCGATCTGGTCGCCGTTTTCCGCCTCGAACAGAGAACATGTCGCATAGGCCAACAGGCCCCCCGCCGCCACAAGCGATGCCGCCTCGTCCAGGATCTGCGCCTGTATGCCCAGCAGTTGCTCAAGGCGGTCCTCGGTCAGCCGCCATTTTCCTTCGGGCGCGCGCCGCCAGGCACCGCTGCCGGAACAGGGCACGTCGCACAGCACGACATCGAAAGGGGCCAGCCCCGCCAGCTCGCCCCGCTCGGCCAGGTGAACATCGATCCCGGCGCGGCGGGCCCGCACAGGCAGATCCCGCATCCGTTCGGGCGCCACGTCATGCGCTGTCAGGTGCAGCGTGGCCCGCGCCCCAAGCGCCAGCGTCTTGCCACCGCCCCCGGCGCAGTAATCCAGCACGCTGTGCCCGTCCTGCACCGGTATCGCGGCACAGATGGCCTGGCTGGCCGCGTCCTGCATCTCGAACCGTCCTTCGCCAAAGGCGATGGTCGACGCCAGGCGACGGGCGCCTTCCGTGACCTCAAGCGCCGTTGCCACCAGCGGGCCCGGCGTGGTCAGAATGCCTTCCGCCGCCAGTTCGCGCGCCAAGGCATCGGCACTGATCAGGCTGGTATTGACGCGGATATAGACCGGGGCCCGGTGGCGCAGAACCTCGGCCACGGCGGCGGCCTCGTCTGCCAGTGCACGTGTCAGATGCGGCCAGAGCCACTCCGGCATATCGCCCGCCTCGGCGTCGCTTACGGGGGGCTGGCCCGCGGCGCGCTCGGCGTCGCTTAGCGCGGCGGCACCGTGGCCTTCGCCGGTAAAGATCGTCTCCGGGTCTGTTTCCGTGCTCCGGGCCATGCCGATCATCAGCCCGCGCCCTGTCATCGCACCGCCAAGGGCGGCAAAGCTGCGCAGGCAACGCAGGGCATCAAAGACATGGTCCCGCACCGCCGCGCGATCCTTTGACCCGGCAAAGCGCGACCGGCGCGCCCAACTGGTCAGCACCTTTTCCGCCGCCGCGCCCTCCAGAACCTCGTCCAGCAGTTCCGCCGCCGTGGCGATACGTGCCGCCGGGGTCATTGCACAGCCCCGAACAGCTTGCCGGGGTTCAGGATCTGGCGTGGATCCAGCGCCAGCTTGATCGCGCGCATCACGTCCAGCGACGCACCTGCCTCGGCGGCCAGAGCAGCCATCTTGCCCTGCCCGATACCATGTTCCCCGGTACAGGTGCCCCCCGCGTCCTGCGCCCGCTGCGTAATGCCTTTCAAAAACGCCGAAACCTTCTCAGCCTCTGCCGTGTCCTCGGGGTCGGTCATCAGCACCACATGAAAGTTCCCGTCGCCGACATGCCCGAGGATGGTGCCGATCAGCGCCTTTTCCACCAGGTCGGCCTGCGCCGCCGCGATGTTTTCGGCCAGCGCCGAAATCGGGACGCAGGCATCACTGACCAGCCCCTTGCATCCCGGTCGCAGCGCCAGCGCCGCCCAGTAACTGTCATGGCGCGCCTGCCACAACCTGCTGCGGGTATCGCGGTCCGATGACCAGTTGATTGCCGTCGCGCCATGTTCCTCTGCGATATCGGCAAAGGTCTGTGCGGCGTCACGGGCCGACGTGTCGCTGCCCGAGCATTCAAAGAACAGGGTCGGCACCTCTGCCAGATCCAGCTTTGAATAGGCATTGCAGGCACGGATCTGAGCGGCATCCAGCAACTCGACCCGCCCGACCTCCAGCCCGACCTGAACCATCACGATCACGGCCGCACAGGCGCTGTCCAGGTCGGGGAACGCCGCGACACCGCCCAGAGTTTCCTCGGGGATGCCACGCAGGCGCAGCGTCACTTCGGTAATGATCCCCAGCGTCCCCTCGCTGCCGATCATCAGCCGCGTCAGATCATAGCCTGCCGCGCTCTTGGCCGCCCGAGATCCCGTGCGGATCACGGTTCCGTCCGCCAGAACCACCTCCAGCGCCAGAACATTCTCGGCCATCGTGCCATATCGCACCGCATTCGTCCCCGAGGCCCGCGTCGCGCACATGCCCCCGACCGAAGCATCGGCCCCCGGATCGATCGGAAACTGCAACCCTGTCGCCCGCAATTCGTGGTTCAGCGCCTTGCGCGTGATGCCGGGCTGGGTCACCGCCAGCAGATCCTCGGCGCGCACCTCCAGCAATTGGTTCATGCGGCTCATATCGACAGACACCCCCCCCAGCGGCGCATTCAACTGCCCCTCCAGCGATGATCCGGCGCCAAAGGCGATGACAGGTACGCCATGCTGCCAGCAGCAGCGCAGGATGGCCGAGACCTCCTGCGTGTCCAGCGGATAAACCACCAGGTCAGGGGCCTGCGTTCCGCGCCCTGTCGCCGTATTCGCATGTTGCGCGCACAGCGCCGCCGACGTCTGAAGCCGGTCGCCCAAAAGGGCGCTCAACGTCGCGCGCACCGCATCCAGCGAAGCCTCTGCAGGTTTCACGATCGCATTCATGGCCAAAACCTCCGGCAAATTGGGAACCTGCCCCGCGCCGGGACGCCGCACCATCAACCGCGCCAACGACTCGTAACACTCCGCAGGGGAATGTCTTTTCCTACCCCCCACAGCCGATGCAGGCAAGGTGCGCACCACCGCGCGCCCCGCACCACTGATCGGCCGGCCATGCGGCGATCATCGGCCACGCCAAAGGAACCTGCACCGCATCACACCCCCTATATGAACCAGAGCAGTAAGGGGCCTGGCACCGGACCATCGGCACCATCACCGGTCCCGGAAATCCGCAGCACGGCAGAGATCTTCGCAAACATATCCACTGAACAACTCGCTGTCCCCAAGACCCTTGACCGGCCCCGTCAGAAGACCCTGCGCCACAACCTTAAATAGAACCACTCATCCGGGGGCAACATCCTGAAACCTAAAGAAAAACGTTAGATATGAAGTTCAAGATATTGAAATACCTGAATTCGATAGATATTGACACCACTCCAGACTTTCGCACAGCGAGAGTGCGATACAACATTAATCCCTCGGTGTCCGGCACGGCCATATGACAGAAATGAAACCTGTCCACCCCGCAAGGTGACAAGTCTCCCCAGACTTATCCACAGACTTTTACGTGCGCTTTCCATGACTTGCCAGCCCCGCGTGGATAACGCGGGGCCGCTCGTCTCAGCTCATCTGGTACCCGGGGGTCGAGGTTGAAATGGCCAGTTCCTCGGCGTCCATCTCGGCGTCGATGGCCTCGAACAGCGGGGTGCTCATGTACCGTTCGCCGGTGTCGGGCAGCATTACCAGGATCACCGTTCCCGGCGGGGCCGTCTCGGCCATCTGCATCGCGACGGCAAAGGTGGATCCGCCTGAAATTCCGGTCAGGATCCCCTCTCGCGCCGCCAGTTTGCGCGCCCAGGCGATCCCGTCTTCGCCTGCCACGGGGACAAGCTCGTCAAACGTCCGCTGGTCCAGCGCCTCCTGCAACACCAACGGAATGAAATCCGGCGTCCAACCCTGAATGGGATGCGGTTGAAAGGCGCTGTGGCTCACGGCCGGGGCGCCATCGGAATCGCGGTCCTGCGTCACGCCGCTGCCGACCAGGGGGGCGTTCGACGGCTCGCTCAGCACGATGCGTATCTCGGGGCGCTCCGCCTTCAGCCGACGCCCCAGGCCCGTGGCCGTCCCGCCGGTGCCGTATCCCGTGACCACGGCGTCCAGCCGGTGCCCCTCGAAGTCGCCCAGGATCTCGGCCGCCGTGGTATGTTCGTGAATGGTGGCGTTTGCCTCCGTCTCGAACTGGTGCGCCAGGAACCAGCCGTTCTTTTCCGCCAGCTCGACAGCCTTGCGATACATCCCCAGACCCTTTTCAGCCTTTGGCGTCAGCACCACCTTTGCCCCCATCATCCGCATCAGGCGTCGCCGCTCCACGGAAAAGCTTTCGGCCATGGTGATCACCAGGGGATATCCCTTCTGGGCGCAGACCATCGCCAGGCCGATACCTGTGTTGCCGCTGGTCGCCTCGACCACGGTCTGCCCCGGCTTCAGTGCACCGCTCTGCTCTGCCGTCTCGATGATGCTCAGCGCCAGCCGGTCCTTGACCGACGCCGCGGGGTTGAAGAACTCGGCCTTGACGTAGATCTCCACCCCCTCGGGCGCCAGGTTGTTGATCCGCACCACCGGTGTATTGCCGACCGTCTCCAGGATCGACGCATAGCGGGTGCCGCGTCCACGGGTTGTTCTCTGGGTCATGTTCATGCTCCTTCTTCCATACTCTCACCTTATGCTCCCCCGGAATTCTGGCAATGGCGATGCGACATCCCTGCCGTTCTCACTGCGTCGCCCCCGACGTCGACCCCGACATCGACCCCGTCTGCGCGCCGAGGTGACCATGAGGTAAATAATTCGGCCCGACAGTCTGTTTTCACCGGAAATATTCTGCTGCGGCATCGCAACGCGCTCGACTTGAAAGCGCAAATCTCCTAACGATTACAGTCATGGGCGCAGCACACATCGGTGACTCGCACCAGGCCGGCGGCAAACGCCGGACTCTCCGTTACAAAAGGAAATACCTGTGCTGATTTGCTGCGGTGAAGCCCTGATCGACATGATCCCTACGCCCACTGTCGAAGGTCCGGATGGCTTTGTGCCCCATTGCGGCGGGGCGATTTTCAATACCGCCATCGCGCTCGGACGCCTCGGCGCCAACAGCGCCATGCTCTCCGGGGTGTCGACCGACCTGTTCGGTCAGCGACTGGCCGATGCGCTGTCGGGGGCACATGTTTCGACGGACATGCTGATCCGCTCGGACCGTCCGACCACGATGGCGTTCGTCACGCTGGTTGACGGCAAGGCCAGCTACAATTTCTACGATGAAAATTCCGCCGGTCGCATGATCACTCCGTCAGATCTGCCCGAGACGCTGTCCGACTCCATCGAGGCTTTCTATTTCGGTGGCATTTCGCTGGCCTGTGAACCCGGTGCCGACGCCTATGCCGCGCTCTGCGATCGCGTGCATACCGATCACGTCGTGATGATCGACCCCAATATCCGCCCCGGCTTCATTCGCGATCAGGACCGCTTTCGCGCGCGCCTGGACGCAATGCTGGGCCAAAGCGACATCATCAAGATCTCTGACGAAGATCTCGACTGGTTGCGTCCCGAATCCGCACCGCTGGACGAAAAGGCCTTTTCCCTGTGCGAAAGCGGTCCGGCGGTGGTGATACTGACCCGCGGCCGCGACGGTGCCTCCGCCTATTTCGGGGACGGTCGCAGCCTGCATGTCCCCGCGCGCCCCGCCCAGGTGGTGGACACCGTCGGGGCTGGCGACACCTTCAACGCAGGTGTCCTGTTCCGCCTGTCCGAACTCGGCCTGCTCAACAAGGCCGCGCTGCGCGACATCGACACCGGCGCATTGTCCGACGCCCTCGGGTTCGGCGCCCGGGTTGCGGCGGTAACCGTCTCACGTGCCGGGGCCAATCCGCCCTGGCGCAGCGAAGTGCCGAACTGACCTGCAAAAAGGGCGCCAATGCGGCGCCCTTTTCTTTGATAATCAAACCGTTACTGGATGGATTTAAGGCCGGGATAAGCCGCCCGAAACCGTGCATATCCCGATTCGAAGGCATCGCTCAACGCCCTATCCGGCTCGACCACGGACCCGATCTCGGGCCGTGTCATTACCTCTTGCGCCTCTGCTTCGCCTGCCGCGACCAGACCAAGCCGCGCCGCGCCCAAGGCTGCGCCAAACTCGCCCTTCGCAGGCAGCATCAGCGGCACGTCCAGCACCGTCGCGATCAGCTTGACCCAATAGGGCGACGCCGAACCGCCGCCGATCGCCAGCAGTGCCTCAGGCCGCGCGCCGACGCCCTTCAGCGCCTCCGCCGTGTCGCGCAGCCCGTAGGCCACGCCCTCCAGCACCGCGCGGGTCATGTCCTCCAGCGCAGTTTCTGTCCCCAGCCCGGTAAAGGCGCCCCGGATCGCCGCGTCATTGTGCGGCGTCCGTTCGCCCGCGAGATACGGCAGAAACTGTTCCCGCCCCGGCGCCCGGACATCGCCCAGAACCGAGGTCAGCTCGGCAGGGCGGCGGCCGCTGATGCGGGCCAGCCAGTTCAGACTGTCGGTTGCCGACAGCATCACGCCCATCTGGTACCAGCGCCCCGGCACCGCGTGGCAAAACGTGTGCAAAGCGCTGGCCGCATCCGGCGCATAGCCGTCGCGCGCCGCCAACAACACGCCCGACGTGCCGAGCGAGACGAAGCCCTCGCCCTCGGCCAGGCAGCCAGTGCCGCAGGCCGCAGCGGCGTTGTCACCCGCTCCCCCTGCAACGGTCACCTTGCCCATGCCCCATTTCTGCGCCAGCTCGGCGCGCAGGCCACCGGCGGCGTCGCAGCCCTCCACCAGTGCAGGCATCTGATCGCGACGCATATGTCCGGCGTCCAGCAGGACCTCCGACCAATCACGCGCACCGACGTCCAGCCAGGACGTGCCCGCGCTGTCCGACATATCCGCCACATAGTCGCCGGTCAGATAATAGTTCAGATAAGCTGCGGGCAATAACACCTTGGCAACGCGCGCAAAATTGTCCGGTTCGTGCTGCCGCACCCAATCCAGCTTCGGGGCTGTGAAACCGGGAAACACGATATTGCCCGACAGATCGCGCACGCCCGGCAAACCGTCCAGACGCGCGGCCTCCACATGCGACCGCGTATCGTTCCACAGGATGCAGGGCCGGATCACCTCGCCCGCCGCATCCAACAGGGTGGCGCCGTGCATATGCCCGGCCACGCCAATGCCGGTCACCGCCGCCAGTTCCGCAGGATGCGCCTCTTTCAGCTCGGCCAGCGCCGCTTCCAGCGCCACGACCCATTCAGCCGGGTTCTGTTCGGACCATCCGGGATGCGGGTTGCTGACCCGGCACGGGCTTTCCGCCGCGCCGATCACCGCCCCGCTCTCGTCGATCAGCAGCGCCCTCAGCCCAGATGTGCCAAGGTCCAACCCCAATGCATTCGCCATTACTGCTCCTTAAGATAGGCGTTCAGCGCCGCCTCCGTCCCCTGCGCCCAGATCAGGCCCAGCCAATCGGCAAAGCGCCCGGCAAAGGCAGGAACCTGCGCGAGATCGCCGTAGACATCGCGCATTTCCAGCCAGGCCATCGGCGTATCCTTGGCCCGGGCGGCGGTTGCGGTCAACCGCTCCCAACTCGGGTCGTTCGGCGCGACCGCGGTGCCATCCTCGATATGGCCGATGCAATAGCGGCACCACAACGCCGACAGCAGGGCCAGACCGTCGACCGAGATGCCCGCGGCAAGACCATCGCGAACGGAGGGCACGATGAATTTCGGCTGCCTGTTCGATCCATCCAGGCACAACCGCCGCGTCGTGTCCTTGATCGCGGGGTTGGAAAACCGCGCGTCGATCAGCTCAAGATACTGCTCAGGCGTGAATTCCGGCACTGCGTGGACATGCGGCAGGATCTCCTCTGCCTCTACCTTGCGAAAGAACGCGTGCACCAGCGGATGCGCCATCGCATCATGCGCCAGCTCGCACCCCAGCAACGCGCCGGGATAGGCGATCACCGCATGTCCCCCGTTCAGGATACGGATCTTCATCCGTTCATAGGCGTGCACGTCGTCGGTAAAGGTCACGCCCACCTCTTCCAGGCGGGGGCGCCCCAGTGGAAACTTGTCTTCCAGCACCCACTGGCGAAACGGCTCGCAGGTCACCGGCACCGGATCGTCCAGTCCGAATCTGGCGGCCAGCGCGCGCTCTCCCTCGCCCGTGGCAGGGGTGATGCGGTCGACCATGCCGTTGGGAAAGGCCACCTGCCCCTCGATCCAGTCCGCCAGGTCCAGGTCGATCAGCTGCGCAAACCCCACGACGGCATCGCGCGTCACGTCACCATTGCCCGGCAGGTTGTCGCAGGACATCACCGTGAAGGGCGCGAGACCCGCCGCCCGCCGCGCTTTCAGTGCCGCGACGATGGCCCCGAAAACCGTGTGTGGCGCCTCGGGACGGGCCGCATCCGCAACGATATCGGGGTGCGAGGGATCAAAGGTGCCGGTGTCGGCAGAAACGAAGTATCCCCCCTCGGTCACCGTCAGGGACACGATGCGCGTCGCTTCGTCCGTCATCCTGTCGATCAGCGGCCCGTTGTCCGCGTCGACCTCGATGAAATCGATCATCGCGCCGATGACCCGGGCGCGCGTGCCTGCCGGGTCCAGCTCGATCACCGTCGACAGGAAATCCTGTTCCTTCAGCATCTGGCGCATTGCCCCGTCCGGGGCGCGCACACCGGCGCCGGTCAGGGCCCAGTCGTGATCCAGCCCCTTGGCAAACAGGTCATCCAGGTACACCGCCTGGTGCGCGCGATGAAAATTGCCCAGACCGACATGCACGATGCCATGGCTCAAGGCGGCCCGGTCATATCCGGGCACGACGATTTCAGGGCTGAGATTCCCCAGCGTATCCGCTGCCAGTTTCATGGCCTTCGCCTCCGAATTATCATTATTATCAGCCGCCTGCGCGACTCAGCTCATCCAGTTTCCGCCGTCGACGTTATAGGTCTGCGCGACGATGTAATCGGCCTCGGGCGTGGCCAGGAAAACGGCCATGCCGGTCAGGTCCTCGGCCCGGCCCATGCGGCCAAAGGGAACGGCAGCGCCGACCTGCCGCTTCTTTTCGCCCGGCGCCAGCCCTTCGGCGGCGGCGAACTTTGCGTCCACCGCATCCCAATGATCGCCATCCACCACGCCGGGCGCGATGGCATTGACGTTGATACCCCGGTCGATCAGGTTCAGCCCGGCACTCTGCGTCAGCGAAATGACCGCCGCCTTGGTGGCGCAATAGACCCCGACCAGAGATTCGCCACGCCGCCCGGCCTGGCTTGCCATGTTGATGATCTTTCCGCCGGTGCCTTGCGTCACCATCTGCCGCGCCACGGCCTGCATGGTGAACAGCGTTCCACCCACGTTCACGGCAAACAGCCGGTCATAGCTTTCGCGGGTGATCTCGGCGATGCCGGCCAGGTCGAACAGCGCGGCATTGTTGACCAGGATGTCGATCTTGCCCGCGGTCGCGACCACCTGGGCGACACCCGCCTCGATGCTCGCCTGGTCGCAGACATCCATCTGCACGCCATAGGCCCCCGGCCCCAGGTCCATCGCGGCCCGCTGCGCGGCATCGCCATCGATATCAGCGATCGCCACCTGCGCCCCTTCGCCAAGATAGGCGCGCGCAAAGGCCTTGCCGATACCGCGCGCCGCCCCGGTGATCAGGGCAGATTTCCCTGCCAGACGGGTCATGCGATCCGCAGCCCCTCGGCATCGAAGCGGTGCAGCTTGTCCATCTGCGGCGTCAGAAAGATGCGGTCGCCATGGCGCAGGGCCACCTCACCGCTGGCCCGCACCGTCAGCGTCTCGGCCAGCCCGGTGTCATGCACGTGAAAGAACGTGTCCGACCCCAGGTGCTCGCTGACGCCCACGCGCCCTTCCCAGGTCCCGGCCTCGGCCGAGGTATCCAGGTGCTCGGGGCGAATGCCGATGGTATGGGCGGCGTGCTTGGCCGCTTCCGGCCCCTCGATCAGGTTCATCTTGGGAGAGCCGATGAAGCCTGCCACGAAGGTGTTGCGCGGCGTGTGATACAGCTCCAGCGGGCTGCCCACCTGCTCGATCCGCCCGGCATGCAGCACGACGATCTTGTCCGCCATCGTCATCGCCTCGACCTGGTCGTGGGTGACGTAGACCATCGTCGTCTTCAGCGTGTTGTGCAGCTCGGAAATCTCCAGCCGCATGTTGACCCGCAGCGCCGCATCCAGGTTGGACAACGGCTCATCGAACAGGAACGCCGCCGGTTCACGCACGATGGCACGCCCGATGGCGACACGCTGCCGCTGGCCCCCCGACAATTGCCCGGGCCGCCGGTCCAGGTAGTCGGTCAGGTTCAGCACCGAAGCCGCGTAATCGACACGCTTGTCGCGCTCGGCGGCATCCATCTTGGCCATCTTCAGCGGAAAGGCGATGTTCTTGCGCACCGACATGTGCGGATACAGGGCATAGCTCTGAAACACCATCGCCAGCCCGCGTTTTGCCGGTGGCACATGCGTCGCGTCCTCCCGGTCGATGCGGATCTGACCCGAGGTGATGTCCTCCAGCCCCGCAATCAGCCGCAGCAACGTCGACTTCCCGCAGCCCGACGGCCCGACAAACACCACGAACTCGCCATCGTCGATGGTCAGATCCAGCGGCGGAATGACCTGCACCTCGCCAAAGCTCTTGGTCACCTTATCAAGTGTGATACGTCCCATTGAGGTCTTCCTTACTTAACCGCGCCAAAGGTCAGGCCGCGGACGAGTTGTTTCTGGCTGAACCAGCCCATGATCAGGATCGGCGCGATGGCCATGGTCGACGCGGCCGAAAGCTTGGCGTAGAACAGCCCCTCGGGGCTGGAATAGCTGGCAATGAAGGCCGTCAGCGGGGCCGCCTTGGCCGCCGTCAGGTTCAGCGTCCAAAACGCCTCGTTCCACGCCAGGATGATGTTCAGCAGAACGGTGCTGGCCATCCCGGGCACCGCCATCGGCAGCAGCACGGAAATCACCTCGTCCTTCAGGCCCGCCCCGTCCATCCGCGCCGCTTCCAGGATATCGACCGGGATCTCGCGGAAATAGGTGTACAGCATCCAGACGATGATCGGCAGGTTGATCAGCGTCAGCACGATGATCAGCCCGACCTGCGTGTCCAGCAATCCGAACCGCTGAAACAGCAGGTAGATCGGCACCAGCACACCCACGGGGGGCAGCATCTTGGTCGACAGCATCCACATCAGCAGATCCTTGGTGCGCTTGCCGGGCACAAAGGCCATGGCCCAGGCCGCCGGCACCGCGATCGCCAGCCCGATCAGGGTCGAGCCGACCGAGATCACCACCGAATTCCAGAAGTGGCGGAAATAATTCGACCGCTCCTGCACCGTGACATAATTCTCCAGCGTCCAGTGAAAGTTGAACCAGATCGGCGGATCGGCAATCGCCTGCGCCTCGGTCTTGAAACTGGTCAGGACGGTCCACAGGATCGGGAAAAAGATCAGCAGACCCACCGTCCAGGCGATCCCGGTATTGACCGCCTTGCGCCGTGTGGAAACCTTACGTGCCATGACACGGCCTCCCTGTCATCTGGCCAGAAATACTCCGGGGTGAATGGGCCGAAGGCCCAGAGGGGCAGCGCCCCTTACCCGGCTGATGCGAAAACCACATGTCCATCCCCCCTCAGGCGTCCAGGTTCTTGCCGATCATCCGCATCAGGAAGATCGCAACGATATTGGCCAGCACGATCGCCACCACGCCCCCGGCAGACCCGGTGCCGACATCGAACCGCAACAGGCTCTCGGCATAGACAAGGTAGGTCAGGTTGGTCGAGGCATTGCCCGGCCCGCCGTTCGTGGTCACCAGGATCTCGGCGAACACCGACAGCAGAAAGATCGTCTGGATCAGGATGACGACGGTGACAGCGCGCGACAGGTGCGGCACGACGATGTAGAAAAAGCGGCTGAACGGGCCTGCGCCGTCCATTTCAGCGGCCTCCAGCTGCTCCTGGTCCAGCGATTGCATCGCGGTCAGCAGGATCAGCGTGGCGAACGGCAGCCATTGCCAGCTGACGATGCCGATGATCGACATCAACGGCGCCTGCGCCAGGAAATCGATCGGTTGCAGTCCCAGGAACTTGGCAAGATAGGCGAACAGCCCGTTCACCGGGTTCATGAACATGTTCTTCCAGACCAGCGCGCTGACCGTCGGCATCACGAAGAACGGCGCGATCACCAGGATCCGCACGATCCCCTGTCCCCACATCACCTGGTCCAGCAACAGGCCCAGCAGAACGCCCCCGATGACGGTGATGATCAGCACCCCGCCCACCAGCAGCAGCGTATTGACCAGCGCGATCTTGAACGCCGGATCGCTCAGGAAATAACTGTAGTTCTCCCAACCGACAAAGGGATGCTCGCCGGGCATCAGCAGGTTGTAGCGCAGCAGCGAGAAATAGATCGTCATCCCCAGCGGGATCAGCATCCACCCCAGCAGCAACAGAACGGACGGCGAAATCATGAACCGCGCCGCGGCGCGCGAATGCTGTGTGGCCATCTCAGCCTCCCTCAGCGAAATGTCTGATCGGTAATGGTGTGATCGTCAGGAAAAGGCGGCCGGAGGCAAACGTCGTGCCCCCGACCGCAAGGAAAAGCGTCAGTCCTGGTAGCCTGAGCGCTTCATTTCGCGCGAGGTCAGTGCCTGCGCGTTTGCCAGGGCTTCATCCGCCGTGACCTGCCCGGCCAGCGCGGCCGAGAATTGCTGACCCACAGCCGTACCGATGCCCTGGAATTCCGGGATGGCGACGAACTGCACGCCGACGTAGGGCACTTCGTCCACGGTCGGGTTCTGCGGATCTGCCGCCTGGATGGACTCCAGCGTCATTTTCGCGAAAGGCGCCGCATCCAGGTATTCCTGGTTTTCGTACAGCGAGGTGCGGGTGCCCGGCGGCACGTTCGCCCAGCCTTCATTGGCCGCGACCAGCTCGGTGTACTGCTTGCTCGTCGCCCAGGCGACGAAAGCCTTGGCAGCGTCTTCCTTTTCGGTGCCCGCGGGGATCCCCAGGTTCCATGCCCACAGCCAGTTGCCGCGCTTGCCCAGGCCCTTGTCGGGTGCCAGCGCAAAGCCGACCTTGTCGGCCACGGTGCTGTCGGTGGGGTTGGTCACGAAGGACGCCGCGACGGTCGCGTCGATCCACATGCCGCATTTGCCCTGCTGGAACAGCGCCAGGTTCTCGTTGAAGCCGTTCGAGGACGCGCCCGGAGGACCGTAGTTGTTCATCAGGTCCAGATAATCGGTCAGGGTGGCTTTCCACTCGGGGCTGTCGAACTGGGCGTTCCAGTCCATGTCGAACCACTTGGCACCATAGGAGTTCGCCATGGCAGTCAGGAACGCCATGTTCTCGCCCCAGCCGGCCTTGCCACGCAGGCAGATGCCGTAGATCTCGCCGTCCTTGTCGGTCATTGCCGCCGCGGCTTCCTTGATCTCGTCCCAGGTGGGGGCATCAGGCATTTCCAGCCCGGCCTTCTCCATCAGGTCCTTGCGATACATGACCATGGAGCTTTCGCCGTAGAACGGCGCGGCATACAGCTCGCCGTCGGTCGTCAGACCGCCCGCGATGGCAGGCAGCAGGTCGTCGGCATCATAGCCGTCGGGCATGTCGGTCAGCGGCAGCAGCCAGCCCTGCTTGGACCAGATCGGAACCTCGTAGGTGCCGATGGTCATGACATCGAACTGGCCGCCCTTGGTGGCGACGTCCTGCGTGACGCGCTGACGAAGGACGTTTTCCTCCAGCGTGACCCACTCCAGTTCGATATCGGGATGGCTTTTCGTAAAGTCGTCGGTCAGCCCCTGCATGCGGATCATGTCGCCGTTGTTCACGGTGGCGATGGTGATCGTCTCACCGCTCGCGGCGGATGCGACAAGCGCAGAGGCGGCACAGGCCATAAGCCCGGCACGGATCGTGAAAGTCATGGTTTCCTCCCAAAGCTCTCCTGAGCTTCTGCCCAGTTGATGAACTATTTCTCACAATACAGCGCAGCTCAAGTCAAGAACCTTTTCCGCCGCAGCGCAGCGGTCTCCCTGGCGCGACCCTGCGGGCCTTTGCCTGCCGCCGGGTTGTCAAGCCTGCAACAGCGCCTCTGCCGAGATTTCGTCCGTCACCAGGCTGGCAACCAGTCGCCCTTTCAGAGCGGCCCGCAAAGCCTTGATTTTCTTGGCACCCCCCCCGATGCACAGCGTCGTGTCCCCCTGTTCGGGCACCCGGACGCCGACCATCATGCGGTTGATCGAGTGATCGAGGTAGCGCCCCTCGTCATCAAAGACGTGGCCGCAGATTTCCCCCGCCGCCCCGGCGGCCCGAAGGCTCGCCAGCTCCTGCGCCGTGATGAATCCATCCATGAAAAGCGGGGCGTCGTCCCCCATCTGACCGATCCCGACGATGACCCTGCCCGCCGCCGCCGCCAGCGCACGCGAGTTTCGCACATGCGGCAATGTCCGGTAGAGAGAAAGCTCGTCCGAATCGCGTGCCATGACCGGAACCGACATCGGATAATGCGCCGCCCCCGTGCGATCCGCGAATCGCATCAGCACCTCGTAAAAGCTGGCAGAGCCATCGGGGGCGACATTGCCGATCAGCGACACCAGCTTGTGCTGCATCCCTTGCACGGCCTGCATGTTTTCGACCACGTAGCGCAGGGTGCGCCCGGTCCCCAGGCCGATGATCTGCGGCACCTCGTCGCGAAAGATCCGCTCGACCTCGGCGGCAGCCACCGGCGCGATTGCCTTCAACGCGTCGCCGTCCCCCCCCAGCGACGGCGCCACCCGCACCAGGTCGAGGGCGAACTTGCGTTTCAACTGTCGCTCCAGGTCCAGGCAGGCCCCGATGGGGTGGTCGATGCGCACCCGGATCAACCCCTCCTGCACCGCACGCGCCACCAGCCGCTGCGCGCGCTGCCGGGAAATCCCCATTTCCTCCGCGATCAGGTCCTGCCGCATCCCCCCGACATAGTACAACCACGCCGCCCGCGCCGCGTCATCCTTCAGCGCCCTGTCCGTATCCTCGATGCTGCCGTTCGCCATGACCACCCGTTTCCCTTACGCGCCTGTCCGGAACAGACCGGGCGCAAGATGCGGCAATTCATCGAAATGTGCAAAGTGGCTTTGCGGCGCAACCTGCAATTCGCGCGCCAGGTCCAGCCCCGCCAGGTGGCTGCCGCCGCGAAAATGCCAGACCTGCATCCCCGCCGCCAAGGCGCCGCGAATGCCCGGCAGGCTGTCCTCGATCACCAGGCAGCGCGACGGCGCCACCCCGGCCTTTTCCGCCGCGCGCAGGAACAGGTCCGGCGCCGGCTTGCCACGCGTCACCTCCGATGCGGTGGTAAAGCGATCCCCGAACAGCTCCGTCAGGCCCACCATCCGCATCGAACTGCGCACCCGCTGCTCGCTCGACGAGGTCGCGATGCAGAAGGGCACCACCATACGCTCCAGCACGGCCCGCACGCCCGGCATGATCACCAGCTCCTCGGCAAAGGCCGCCAACAGGCGCGCCCGATAGGCCGCCTCGAACCCCTCGGGCAGGTCGATGCCGAATTCGGCGCGGATCTGCGCCAGCACGACAGGATAGGACCGCCCCAGGAAGTGCCGCGCGATATAGGCCAGATCGACCTCGATCCGATGACGTGCCAGCTCGGCCACCAGCATCCGCGCGCTGATCACCTCGCTGTCCACCAGCACCCCGTCGAAATCAAAGATCACCAGATCGAAATCGCCCCGCATCACGCCCCTTTCCGACCGCCCTGACCATGCCCCCAGACATGCAAACGCCCCCGAATGTCGATCCGGAGGCGCGCTTTCCCACGATCCAACCCGCCCCGAAGGATCCGCCTGAACGGACCCTCCCCAGCCGATCCTCCCCAGCCGATCCGCCCCAGCCGATCCGCCCCAGCCGATCCGCCTCAGCCGATCCGGTAGTTCGGGCTTTCGCGGGTGATCTGCACATCGTGCACATGACTCTCGCTCAGGCCCGCGCCGGTGATCTTGACGAAATTGCAATTGCTGTTCATCTCGGCCACCGTCGCGCAGCCGGTATAGCCCATGGCGGCGCGCAGACCGCCGACCAGCTGGTGCAACACCGCGCCCGCCGACCCCTTGTAGGGCACCTGCCCCTCGATGCCCTCGGGCACCAGCTTGTCACTGGCGGCATCCTTCTGGAAATACCGATCGGCCGACCCGCGCGCCATCGCACCCAGGCTGCCCATGCCACGATAGCTCTTGTAGGTCCGGCCCTGGTACAGGATCACCTCGCCCGGGCTCTCGTCGGTCCCGGCGATCATGCTGCCGACCATGGCGACACTGGCACCCGCCGCAATCGCCTTTGCGAAATCGCCGGAAAACTTGATGCCACCATCGGCGATCACCGGCACATCACCCGCCGCACCCGCACAATCCATGATCGCGGTCAGCTGCGGCACGCCGACACCGGCAACCATCCGCGTGGTACAGATCGACCCAGGCCCGATGCCCACCTTGATGGCATCCGCACCCGCATCGATCAATGCCCGCGTGGCCGAGGCCGTGGCCACGTTGCCCGCCACCACCTGCACGCTGTTCGAGATCATCTTGACCCGCTCGACCGCCCGCGCCACGCCTTCTGAATGCCCATGCGCCGTGTCGATCACGATCAGGTCACAGCCCGCATCGATCAGCGCCTGGCTGCGCTCGAACCCGGCATCGCCCACGGTCGTCGCCGCCGCCACCCGCAAGCGTCCCAGGTCATCCTTGCACGCCGTCGGGTTCAGCACCGCCTGCTCGGTATCCTTCAGCGTCAGCAGGCCCGTCAGCTTGCCGGTGGCGTCGGTCACCAGCAATTTCTCGATCCGACGTTCCTTCATCATGCCGATGGCCTGATCCCGGTCCGCCGGCTCATGCAGGATCGCCAGGTCCGCCCCGGTCATCATCGCCGAAACAGGCGTCCGCTCATCCTGGGCAAAGCGCATGTCGCGGTTGGTCACGATCCCCAGCACCCGGCCCTTCTCGTCCACCACGGGAAATCCTGAAATCTTGTATTGCTCGCGCAACGCATTGGCATCCGCCAGCGTCTGGTCGGGCCGCAGGGTGATCGGGTTGTAGACGATCCCGCTCTCGAACCGCTTGACGCGGCGCACTTCCGCGGCCTGTTCGTCAATGCTCAGGTTGCGATGAATCACCCCCATGCCCCCCGCCTGCGCCAGGCAGATCGCCATACGGCTTTCGGTCACGGTGTCCATGGCCGAACTCAGCAGCGGAATGTTCAGGGAAATGCTCTTCGTGACCCGCGTCCGCGTATCCGCCGTCGACGGCAATACCGAAGAAGCAGCAGGAACAAGCAGTACGTCATCGAAGGTCAAAGCCTCGCGAATCTCCATCGGGTCTCTCCATGGGTCAGTTCACTTGGCGCTTCCCTATTACACGGATGCAGGTCAGGCGAAAGATCAAAAGAGAGCGCGACACCGCGTGCAACCACGCACCGTTCCCATCATCTGACAGGAATCGCCACATCAACGCACGCCCCCAAAACGCGCAGCCCGAACCCTCGTCCTCAGGCGCAACCGGCTTTCTCATCTGGCCCAAAATACCCGCGGGCACAGCCCGCAGCCCCGGCCTGCGTCCATCACCCCGCCGGCCCCCCGACGCACCGTTCGGACACCGCCCGGATACCGTTCAAATACCGACGTCGGAATTGCGTTATTTCAAAGACTTAGCGGTTTCATACCGCCACGTAGGTGCGCCCCCTTTTGCTTCCCCCCCGTTTTGCCTAGAGTGCACCGAACCCGAGATCGAGGACAGCATGAGCGAACAGGACCCCCTGGTGATCTTCACCCCTTCCGGCAAACGCGGACGCTTTCCCGCCGGAACCCCCGTCCTTCATGCCGCCCGGTCTCTCGGCGTCGACCTAGATTCGGTCTGCGGCGGCCGCGGCATCTGCTCCAAATGCCAGATCACCCCGAGCTATGGTGACTTCTCCAAGCATGGCGTCACCGTGCATGACGACGCCCTGTCCGAATGGAACAAGGTCGAACAGCGCTACGAGGACAAACGCGGCCTCAAACCCGGCCGCCGTCTCGGCTGCCAGGCGCAGATCCTGCGCGACGTGGTGATCGATGTTCCCGCCGAAAGCCAGGTGCACAAGCAGGTCATCCGCAAACGCGCCGATACCCGCGCCATCGTGATGGATCCCGCCACCCGCCTCTACTTCGTCGAGGTGCTCGAACCGGACATGCACGAACCCTCCGGTGACTTCGAACGCATCGCCGCCGCCCTCGCGGACCAGTGGAAAATCAACGGGTTGATCGCCGATCTCAGCATGATGGCGAAACTGCAACCGGTGCTGCGCAAGGGCAAATGGCAGGTCACGCTCGCCGTGCATCACGACCATACCGGCGCCGCGCCGCGGCTGGTCGAAATCTGGCCCGGCCTGCATGAATCCGGCCTCTACGGGCTGGCCATCGACCTCGGCTCGACCACCATCGCCGCCCACCTGACCGATCTTGAAACGGGCGAGGTCAAGGCCGCCTCGGGCCTGATGAACCCGCAGATCCGCTTTGGCGAAGACCTGATGAGCCGGGTCTCCTACGTCATGATGAACCCCGGCGGTGACCGCGAAATGACGCGCGCCGTGCGCGAGGCTCTCTCTCAACTCGCGATGGAACTGGCCGCCGAAGCAGACATCTCGCCCGATCTCATCGTCGAGGCGGTCGTGGTCTGCAACCCCGTGATGCACCACCTGTTTCTCGGCATCGACCCGGTGGAACTGGGCCAGGCCCCCTTTGCCCTCGCGACCTCCTCGTCGATGTCACTGGCCATGGCCGAACTCGATATCACCTCCATCAACCCCCGGGCGCGCGGCTATATCCTGCCCTGCATCGCGGGCCACGTCGGGGCCGATGCCGCCGCCGTCGCCCTCTCGGAAGCCCCTGAAAAATCAGAGGATCTTGTGCTGATCATCGATGTCGGCACCAATGCGGAAATCCTGCTCGGCAATACCACGCGCGTGCTTGCCTGCTCCTCGCCCACCGGCCCCGCCTTTGAGGGTGCGCAGATTTCCTCGGGCCAGCGCGCCGCCCCCGGCGCCATCGAGCGGGTCGAGATCGACCCCGACACGAAAGAACCGCGCTTTCGCGTCATCGGCTCCGACATCTGGTCCGACGACCCTGCCTTTGCCGAGGCCGTCGGCGCCTCCGGCATCACTGGCATCTGCGGCTCGGGCATCATCGAGGCCGTGGCCGAAATGCGCATGGCGGGTATTCTCGACGCCTCCGGCCTGATCGGCTCGGCCAGCCAGACCGGCACCCCCCGGTGCATCGCAGAGGGGCGCACGCATTCCTACGTGCTACATGACGCGACCGCCGACAACGGCCCCCTGATCAGTGTCACCCAGGGCGACATCCGCGCCATTCAGCTTGCGAAATCAGCGCTTTATGCCGGTGCGCGGTTGCTGATGGATGAAATGGGTGTCGACAAGGTCGATCGTATCGTTCTGGCCGGGGCCTTCGGCGCGCATATCTCGTCAAAGCATGCGATGGTGCTGGGCATGATCCCCGACGCCCCGCTCAACAAGGTCTCCTCGGCCGGCAACGCCGCAGGGACAGGCGCGCGCATTGCGCTGTGCAACATCGCTGCCCGCAAGGCGATCGAGGCCAATGTCAGCAAGATCACCAAGGTCGAAACCGCCATCGCCCCCGCCTTCCAGGAACACTTCGTCTCGGCAAACGCGATCCCCCATGCAACCGCCCCCTTCCCGGAACTCGCCCGGATCGTCACCCTGCCCGCCGTCAGCTTCAATTCCGGCGGTGAAGACGGCGGGGGACGCACCCGGCGCGGGCGGCGGCGAGGCTGAGAAAGGGCTGCGACGGGACGGATCGCGCGCGCCGGTAACTCTTTTTAACATCTTCTCTGCGCAGTATCGGGAAATCAGGCGCGTGATCTGCTCTTTCAACTTGACGGGGCAAACACCTTGAATTAGCTCGGTCCTCGCGCGGCGGGTGTAGCTCAATGGTAGAGCTTTTGCTTCCCAAGCAAGTGACGAGGGTTCGATTCCCTTCACCCGCTCCAGTTCTTTTCCGCCCGGATCGCTTCGGCCCGTTCAACGCCATGGCCTCGGTGGCGTTTCGCGCCAAGACCGGCCTAGAATGACTTGAACGCTTTCCTGAAATCCCTGCCCCTCGCTCTCGGTATCTGTGTTTTGGGCCTGGTCGGCGGGATGATTGCCCACTACGCCCATGCGCCGCTGCCCTACATGCTCGGCTCGTTGTTCTGCGTTGCACTCGTGACCGGCCTGATGCCGGGGCTCCTGCCGCAGAACTACCGCTTTCCCGAACATTTCCGCTCCATCTTCATCGGCATGATCGGTGCCACCATCGGCGCCAAGATCACGTGGGACGTGCTGGCGCAATTGCCGCAAGTGGCGCTGTCGATGGCCGCGCTGACCCTGTTCGTGCCGCTGACACAATGGCTCAACTTCTTGATTTTCCACAAGATAGGCCGCTACGATCGCCCGACAGCCTTTTTCTCGGGATCACCCGGCGGCCTGATCGAGGCCATCGTCTCGGGCGAAGCGGCGGGCGCGGATGTGCGCATCCTGGCCGTGCAGCAATTCCTGCGTATCATCATGGTGGTGACCTGCCTGCCCATCGGCCTGTCGCTGTACTATGGCCACCCTGTCGGTTCGGCCGCCGGCATGTCGTTGAACCGCACCGCGGTCGGGGCCGAACATATCCCGGAGGTTCTTGCGGTTGCCATCCTCGGGTTGCTGATCTTTCGCCGCCTCAAGATCCCCGCGTCGCAATTGATCGGGCCGCTGATCTGTGCCGCAATCGTGACGCTGTCAGGGTTGGCGGTGATCCAGGCGCCGTCCTGGTTGATCAGTGGCTGCCAGGTGGTGATCGGCGCATCTCTCGGGACACGTTTTGCCGGGATGAACCTGGGGCGGCTGGTTCGGGCGACCGGGCTCAGCCTGCTGTCGGTCGGCACGATGGTGGCCGTGGGCCTTGCCATGGCGCTCAGCATCGCACCGATCACCGGGCAGCACATGGACGTCTTGCTGATTTCGTTTTCGCCCGGCGGCGTGACCGAAATGGCGCTGATCGCCCTCAGCCTGAACGCAAATCCGGCGGTGGTCACGCTGCACCATCTCTACCGGATCATCCTGACCGTGGCGATGCTGGGCGTGGCGAAACGCCGGCAATGGTTCCCGGCCCCCGCCGAACGGCAGGATCCGGGCCAGTCCTAGCTTTCGGCTTTTTCTTCCAGCTGCATCCATTCGGCTTCGGCACGCGACAGATCCGCCTGGCGCGCCGTCAGGGCCTCGGTACCCTTGGAAAACTTTACCGGTTCTTTTTGGTAAAGATCCGGCTGGGCCAGGAATTCTTCCAGCTTGGCGATCTCGGCCTCAAGCTTTTCGATGACCGCGGGCAGTTCCTCGAGGCGATGCCGCTCGGTAAACGAAAGACCCGATTTCTTGCCTTTGCCACTGTCTTTTGAGGGCTGAGCCGGGGCTCTCGGGGCTGCCTTGGCACGGGATTCAGCTTCTGCCGCAACCTCCTTGCGCTGCGCCTGGTAGTCGGTCCAGCCGCCGGCATACACCGTGGCCCGGCCATCCCCCTCCATCGCCACCGTCGTCGAGGCCACCCGATCCAGAAAATCCCGGTCGTGGCTGACCAGCAGAACGGTGCCATCGTAATCGTCCAGCAGTTCCTGCAACAGGTCCAGCGTCTCGACATCCAGATCGTTGGTCGGTTCGTCCATCACCAGCAGGTTGGATTCCCGGGCCATCAGCTTGGCCAGCAGCAGCCGCGCCTTTTCCCCACCCGACAGTGACCGGACAGGGGCACGTGCCTGCGCCTCGTCGAACAGGAAATCCTTGAGATAGGCCACCACGTGCTTGGGCGTGCCACGCACCATTACCTGATCCGCCTGCCCCGACACCCGCATGTCCTTGTCGCCGGTAAGGCTCTCCCACAGCGTCATCTTGGGGTCCAGCGCCGCGCGGCTCTGATCGAAGATCGCCGGCAACAGGTTGGAGCCAAGCTTGACCGTGCCGGAATCCGGTGCCTCTTCGCCCATCAGCATTTTCAGCAGGGTCGTCTTGCCAACGCCGTTCGGTCCGACAAAGGCCACCCGATCGCCACGGTTGATCTTGAGGTCGAAACCGCTGACGATCTGCTTGCCACCAAACGATTTTTGCAGGCCCTCGGCCTCGATGACCTTGCGCCCGGATTGCTGGCCGCTGTCAAAGGCCATTGCGGCGGTGCCCTGGCGGCGGATCTGGCCGGCGCTTTCAGCGCGCAGGTCCTGCAGCGCGCGCACCCGGCCCTGATTGCGCTTGCGCCGGGCGCTGATGCCTTCGACCGCCCATTTCGCTTCGGCCTTGATCTTGCGGTTCAGCTTGTGGCGGGCGACGTCCTCGTCCTCCCAGACCTTGTCGCGCCAGAGCTCGAAATTCTCGAATCCCTTTTCCTGACGACGCACCTGGCCCCGGTCGATCCAAAGCGTGGCGCGGGTCAGGTTGCGCAGAAACGCCCGGTCGTGCGAAATCAGCACATAGGCGGTGCGGGTCTGGGCAAGTTCGGCCTCGAGCCAGGCGATCGCCTCGATGTCGAGGTGGTTGGTCGGTTCGTCGAGCAGCATCAGCTCAGGCGCTTCGGCCATCAATTTTGCCAAGGCGGCCCGGCGACGTTCCCCACCCGAGGCAGTATCGACCGGGCGGGAGGGATCGAATTTCAGACCCTCGCCCGCGATCTCGACCTTGTATTGTTCGGAAATGTCGAGGCGCGACATGGCAAAATCGCCGAGGGTCGCGAAGCCGGACATGTCCGGTTCCTGTTCCATGTAGCCAACGGCGGTCCCGGGCGCCATGACGACATCGCCGCGGTCAGCCTCGACGAAGCCGGCCATGACTTTCATCAGGGTTGATTTGCCAGAGCCGTTGCGCCCGACAAGGGCGACACGGTCGCCTTGCTGAACGGTCAGGGAAAGGTCATCGAAAACGGGATCGCCACCGAAAGTCAGGGAGATGCCGGAAAGTTGGAGAAGGGGTGCCTGTGCCATGTGCGGCAGCTAATCAGGCGGCGGGTCGGCGTCAAGCGGTGCTTTGCAGGCTGGCCTGGGCAGGGCCTGTGCAGAGGCTGGGCTGATATGGGGCGCGGGCTGGGCGGAGGCTGGCTCGAAGGGGGCTCTGCCCCCGCCGCGCGTGCCGCGCGCCTCCCCCGGGGTATTTTCGGCCAGATGACAGGGAAGCCAGATGACAGGGAGAGGATGCAGGGGAACCAGATACATCGCCTGGGCTGGCGCGTCAATTGGCGGAGAGACGCAGCAGCCGTTTGCGGGCGGCGGGAATGGCGCGGATCTCGAGCCCGGTGAAGACATGCAGCGTGTTCATCCGGGCATCGACCACGGCATGATCGGACACCCAGCCGCCCATGAGCAGATATGTGCGCAGCAGTGGCGGCATTCCCAGAACGGCGCGTTTGCGATCCGGCGTGCGACGCAGTTTCTGGGCAAAGCGGAAGACGCGCGGCGCCTTGACCCGCGGCAGCCATCGTTTCGGGGCGAGATGGCGTTCCTTGAGAACGGCGAAGGCATCGAGATAGGCGTCGGCATCGGTGCCCTTGAAGGAGGAGCAGCCAAAGAGCATCTCGACGCCGTTGTCATCGACATAGGCGGTCATTGCGGCCCAGGCAACGCGCAGGATATCGGCGTCGTGGTGGTCGGGATGAATGCAGAATCGCCCCATTTCGACCATCGGACCTTCGAAGGATTCGAGGCTGGAGAGTTCGTAATATTGTGCCGAATAGCTGCGCCCGATCTCTCGGCCTGCGCTGAGCGGGAGAATGCGGAAACAGCAGACCAGCGTGCCGTCGCGCTGATCCTCCACCAGCACATGGGTGCAGATCCTGTCAAAATCGTCGATGTCGCGGGGCGCGGCAGAGGCCCCGTCCGGCGCGCCGAAAAACGCCAGGGATCGCAGGTGCTGCGCGGATTGCACGTCCGCCTCCGTTTCAGCGATGCGGGCGGCGTAGCGCCCCTTCTTCAGTGTCAGCATTCTTGTTGCTCCGACAGGACCCCGAGGCATGATAGGCCCCGGTTACCATGTCAGATGTGACCTCAGCGTGACAGAAGGAAGGTTCCGCTGCGCGATTTCCGGCAACGTCCGGCGAATAGAGGGCGCCTTACCGGCGCCCGAGGCCTATTCCGCACCGAGCACGGAGGCAGCGTCAAAGGTGCCGAGGTTGCCCAGCAACTGGCGTATGAATGTCTTGTCGGCGGTCGAGGAATCGGTCACCCGACGGGTCAGAGGCACCACACGGCCCTGATCGAGGCCGAAGGTTTCGATGTTGCTGACGGTGCCGGAGGGCGCAAAGCTGATGGCCAGCACTTCGCGTGACACCACTGTTGGCCGCAGGAAGGCGTAGTGGCGCACCCGCGAGCGGACGTAGTACAGGCTGCTGTCCTTGAGCACGCCCGCCGTGGTCGGCGGACCCGCGACCTCTTCCACGGTGTCGCGGGTATCGACACCGACGGTGATCTGGGAAAGCTGTCCTTCGTCGGGCATATATCCGTGATTGCGGTATTGCGCCGAGCAGGCCGACAGGCCGACAATGGCGACGAGCGACACCAGCCACCCTGCCCTGATCTTGTTGCGCCCCATCTTTGCCCCTCTTGTATTCAACCGCACAGGCTTTTACCTCGCTTACAGAAGGAACGCGGCCTGTTCAAGAAAGGAAGCCATGACCGATCCCACAGCGGACGCCCTGCGCGTCTCGACACTGTCAAAGACCACAGCAACCCCGTTCGAGGTGCGCCCCGATGCCGAGCTGCTGGGCCAGATTGCCGGGCGCCTTGAGCTGATCGGCCTGCGCAAGCTGAGCTTTCGTGGCGATGTGCGCGCGGACGGCAAGGCGGACTGGCTGCTGAAAGGGCAGTTGGGTGCGACGGTCGTCCAGCCCTGTTCGGTCACTTTGGAGCCCGTCACCACCCGTATCGACCAGCCGGTCTTGCGCCGATTTACGCCGACGCTGCCCGACGAGGAGGGCGATTCCGACGAAATCGAGATGCCGGAGGACGAAACGCTGGAAAAGCTCGGCACCCATATCGACCCGAGCAGCGTGATGGAGGAGGAGCTGGCCCTGGCGCTTCCGCTGTATCCGCGGGCCGAGGGGGTGGCGCCGGTCGAGATCGCGGTTACGGAGCCGGGGCGCGCGCCGATGACCGACGAGGACGCGAAACCGTTTGCCGGCCTGGCAGGCCTGATGTCGGAGCTTGACCCAAACGCGGCAAAAGACGACGACGACGGCAAGGCGTGATCACACCTCTGGAAAGAGGCAAAGAATCGCTTGCGCCGGCAAGATTTAGAAGTATTTTCGCGCCTCCATCCGAATTTTGGGTTGAATGCAGAGGCCGGGTCCGACTATGAGCCTCGCATCCGACTGAAACCGGGCCGATGTGCCCCCGAATTACAGATAAGGTTGTGACATGGCTGTCCAACAGAACAAAGTCTCCAAGTCGCGCCGCAACAACCGTCGTGCGCATGACTCCCTCGTGGCTGCAAACCCGAACGAGTGCCCCTCCTGTGGCGAGCTGAAACGCCCGCACCACGTGTGCCCGTCCTGCGGCAACTATGCCGACCGTGAAGTTATCGCCATGGTCGATGAAGTCGATCTCGACGAAGACGCGGCATAAGTCGGGTTCGGGAGGGCTGGTCGTCTTCTATGTCTGAGACGGATACGCCAGTTTCAGCGGTGCAAGCGCCCGAGCCCAAAGGCCGGATCGTTCTTTCCATTGACGCCATGGGTGGCGATCGTGGGCCGGCGACGGTTGTCGCCGGCATGGCGCGTTCTGCGCGCAAGAATCCCGATATCAACTTTATCCTGCACGGCCCACGGGCCGAGCTGGAAAAGCTGGTGGGAAAGCGACGCTATCTGGCCGACCGGGTCGAGATCCGGGATGCCTCCGACGTCGTGACGATGGACGACAAGCCGAGCCAGGTCGTGCGGCACGGCAAGCAAACCTCGATGTGGTCTGCCCTGGATGCTGTGCGCGCTGGCGATGCCTCTGTTTGCGTATCCTGTGGCAACACCGGGGCGCTGATGGCGCTGTCGATGATGCGCCTGCGCAAGCTGCCGGGGGTCAACCGGCCGGCCATTGCCGTTCTGTGGCCATCGCGCAATCCGCAGGGTTTCAATGTCATGCTGGATGTCGGCGCGGATATTCGCGCCGACGAGAGCGACCTGCTGCAATATGCGCTGATGGGTTCGTCCTATGCGCGCAACGGCTTGCACCTCCCCCGCCCTCGCGTAGGCCTGCTGAACGTCGGCACCGAGGAGCACAAGGGCCGGACCGAGCTGAAAGCCGCGCATGAGATGATCCAGACCGCATCGGAAGCGGCGAATTTCGAATTCGTCGGCTTTGTCGAAGGCGGCGATATTCCCGGTGATCGCTGCGATGTGATCGTGACGGATGGGTTTACCGGCAACGTGGCCCTGAAAACCGGCGAAGGCACAGCGAGCCTGATCGGTGATCTGCTGAAAGAAGCGTTCAAATTCACACCCTTGTCGCGGATCGCCGCCGTTCTGGCGCTGACCTCGATGCGACGTCTGAAAAAGCGCATCGATCCGCGCCGGGTCAACGGTGGCGTGTTCCTGGGCCTGAACGGACCGGTCGTGAAGTCGCACGGGTCTGCTGACGCGACAGGGGTTTCCGCCGCCATCAAACTGGCCTATCAGCTGGCGCTGTCCGGGTTTCAGGACAAAATCGCTGCACGGGTTGCATCTGCCGTTTCGCTGGCACAGGATGCCGCGGAACGGGAGACGGGAACGGAATGACACTTCGCTCAGTTGCAACAGGCGTCGGGCACTATCTGCCAGAACGAGTGGTTCCGAACAGCGAATTCGAAAAGAGCCTGGACACGTCGGACGAATGGATTCGCACCCGGTCGGGCATCGAGCGTCGTCATTTTGCAGCCGAAGGCGAAACCACCTCTCAGATGGCTACCGCTGCGGCGCGCAACGCGCTTGAGATGGCCGGGCTGACGCCAGATGACATAGATGCGATTGTCGTCGCAACCTCGACCCCCGATCTGACCTTTCCCTCGGTCGGCACCATGGTGCAGAACGGGCTGGGCATGACACGTGGCTTTGCCTACGACGTTCAGGCAGTCTGCGCCGGGTTCATCTTTGCGATGGCGAATGCCAATGGGCTGATCCTGTCAGGCCAGGCCGAACGGGTGCTGGTGATCGGCGCGGAGACCTTCTCTCGGATCATGGACTGGACCGACAGGTCGACCTGTGTGCTGTTCGGTGATGGCGCCGGTGCGGTCGTGCTCGAGGCGCGCAACGGCAGCGGATCCTCCGATGATCGCGGCATCCTGTCCAGCGACCTGAACTCGGACGGTCGTTACCGCGAAATGCTTTACGTTGACGGGGGTGTTTCCACCTCAGGGGACTCGGGCAAGTTACGCATGCAGGGTAACCCCCTGTTCCGGCAGGCCGTCGGAAAACTGGCCGATACCGCAGAAGCCGCACTGGGCAAGGCAGGTCTGAGCGGGACCGACGTAGATTGGATCGTGCCGCACCAGGCCAACATCCGCATCATCCAGGGCACCGCAAAACGCATGGGAGTGTCGATGGACAAGGTGATCGTGACCGTACAGGATCACGGCAACACCTCTGCGGCATCGATTCCCCTCGCCCTGTCTGTCGGCGTGGCGGAGGGCAAGATTCGTCAGGGCCAGCTGCTCGTTGCCGAGGCAATTGGCGGTGGACTGGCCTGGGGATCGGTCGTACTGCGCTGGTAAGGTCGATTAAGGCCGTTAGGCCCATCGTCACAAACCATTGATATTGACTCGGAAAATGCAGCACGCCTATTCTGACGCAACCAGAGAGGGACGGGGAATGAGTGAAAAAACATTGACGCGCATGGACCTTAGCGAAGCAGTCTTCCGTGAGGTCGGCCTGTCGCGCAACGATTCAGCACAATTGGTCGAGACCGTACTGGCGCATATGTCAGATGCCTTGGTCAAAGGTGAGCAGGTCAAGATTTCGTCTTTCGGCACCTTTTCGGTGCGCGAAAAAGCGGCCCGGATCGGGCGCAACCCCAAGACCGGGGAAGAGGTGCCGATCAACCCTCGCCGGGTTCTGACCTTCCGTCCGTCGCACCTGATGAAAGATCGCGTCGCCGCCGGAAACAAGAGCTAAGGCACAACTATGGTTAAGAGCGCCGACGCTTTCCGGACCATCAGCGAAGTCGCCGAATGGCTGGAAACCCCTGCGCATGTCCTGCGTTTCTGGGAGAGCAAATTCAGCCAGGTCAAACCGGTCAAACGGGCGGGCGGACGACGGTACTATCGCCCCACCGATATGGAGCTGCTGGGCGGCATCAAACGGCTGCTGCATGACGAAGGCATGACCATCAAGGGTGTGCAAAAGATGCTGCGCGATCAGGGGATTGCCCATGTCGCCGCGATGTCGCCACCGCTTGAGGACATGGCCGCCCCCCTGCAAGCCGAGATCGTGCCGCTGCGCCGCCCTGCCGCGCCGGAAACGACAGAAGTCGCATCGCGGATGGCAGTTGCCAGCGAGGGCACCTCGCCGGAACAGGCGCCTGAAACCGCCGCCCTCAAGGCCCAAATACCTGCCGACTCGCCCCCCGACGAACACCCCCCTGCGCATGCCGCGGAAGAGAATACCGATATGTCTGCTGATGCGCCCGCCGGCCTCCCCTTCGCGCTGCCCCAAGACCCCGAGGACGACGCCTATGACGTTGCCCCCGGTATCCTTGAACTGCTGGCTGCGCGCCGTACCTCCATGCCGACGGACGTCGCCATGGAGGCCTGGATGCTGGCCCGCAAGCTGACCCGAACGCTCACCTGATCCTGCGTTTGAACGCCCCTGACCGGCCCCGCAGAATTTTGGTCTGGACGCTGGAAAAACCTCTTGCCCTCGCGGTCAGATCGGATATTACACCCGGACATTCGGGCTATAGCGCAGCCTGGTAGCGCGTCCGTCTGGGGGACGGAAGGTCGCAGGTTCGAGTCCTGCTAGCCCGACCAAAAATTCCCCGATAGCCAAATCCGCCGCAGCGAAAGCTCGGCGGATTTGGTGTTTTAAGCCTTGATTTACGGGCCTTTTTACCGCTGTTGCGGCTTTCCTTCGCGCGCTCTGCGTCCTAATCTCGGGCATCACACCGCTAAGGACACGCTATGACCGGCATTCTGGCCAGCCAACATCTGAAACGCATGATTGCCAAGGGCGAGATCGCGGCGGCCCCTGCCGTCATCGACGCGCAGATCCAGCCGGCCAGCCTTGACCTGCGGCTTGGCATGACGGCCTGGCGGGTGCGCGCATCGTTCCTGGCTGGCGAAGGCCGCACGGTACAGGAGCGGCTGAACGAATTCGAAATGCACAAGGTGGACCTGTCGCAGGGTGCCGTGCTGGAAAAGGGCTGCGTCTACGTCGTTCCGCTGATGGAGCATCTGGCCTTGCCCGACGACATCGCGGCGATGGCCAATGCCAAAAGCTCGACCGGGCGACTGGATCTCCTGACGCGTCTGATCACCGACGGCGGCACGGAATTCGACCGTATCCCCAGCGGGTACACCGGGCCTCTGTACGCTGAAATTTGCCCGCGCAGCTTTTCGGTGCTGGTCCGCCCCGGAATGCGCCTGAACCAGATCCGGTTCCGCGCCGGTCAGGCCGGGTTGAGCGATGATGCCCTGCGTGCCCTGCATGCGCAGACACCCCTGGTCGACGGGATCGCGGTGATCGAACAGGGGCTCGGCTTTTCCGTCGACCTGCGCCCGGGCGCAGACAAGCTGGTGGGGTATCGCGCCAAACCGCACACGGGCGTCATAGATCTGGATCTTCTGAACCACTATGACGCCAGCGATTATTGGGAAGAGGTGCGTACGGACGCGCAGCAGATCATCCTTGATCCCGGCGCGTTCTACATCCTTGTCAGCCGGGAATCTGTCACGATTCCACCAGATTACGCAGCCGAGATGGCGCCCTACCTTGCCATGGTGGGAGAGTTCCGCGTGCACTATGCGGGCTTTTTCGACCCTGGCTTCGGCTATGCCGAGGCGGGTGGCGCCGGATCGCGCGGCGTGCTCGAGGTGCGCTGCCACGAGGCGCCCTTTGTGCTGGAACATGGGCAGGTGGTTGGCCGTCTGGTGTTCGAGCGCATGTCGGAGCGGCCAGAGACGCTCTATGGCACTGGAATCGCCTCGAATTACCAGGGTCAGGGGCTGAAGCTGTCGAAGCATTTCCGGGCCGGTTAAGATGAACCGTGCTGTTGCCTTGCTGACCGGCGCCATTGCCGTGGTCGGCGCGAATTCCATGGTGCTGGCGCCGATCACGGCGGCAGTCGCGCGCGACCTGGGCGGAGACCCGGCGGAAATCGTCCAGGCCGCCGCCGCCTATGGCCTGACGACCGCTGTATCCGCGATGTTTCTGGCGCCGCGGTCGGATACCATCGGCGCGGATCGCGCCCTGAACCAGGCGGTGATTATCCTTATTCTTTCGCTGGTTGCGTCCGTATTGGCCCCGAGCAAATGGGCGCTGATCGGCGCGCAGGCCATCGGCGGGCTGGGCGCGGGCATGGCCATTCCCGCGATCTATGTGCTGGCGCCGCAGCTGGGCCCCCGGGGCGAGGAAAAGCGCACGATGGGCCTGGTGCTGAGCGGCTGGACGCTTGCCCTGGTGGCCGGTGTCGCGGGGTCGGGCTTTCTTGCCGAATGGGCCGGATGGCGCGCGGTTTACGTGGTCCTGGGTCTGCTGATGGCGGGTCTGTGGATTGCGATGCGTCGCACAGATCTGAGGGTGCCGCGCATTGCGACCAGCGCGACCTCTCCTCTGACGGCGCTGCGGGTGCCCGGGATCACGCGGGCCTTGTTTTCCGCGCTGATGCTGATGCTGAGCTTTTATGGCACCTATGCCTTTGTCGGGGCCCATGTGGCTGATGCCCTGGGTCGCGGCACCGACGTCGCCGGGATCATAACGCTTTGTTATGGAACAGGTTTCGGGATCTCTGCCCTGCTGGACAGGTACTTTGACAGGCTGCGGCCCGGATTGGCGGGCGCGCTGTCGTTCGCGGCGCTGACAGTGATCTATGCGTTACTGGCCCTGCTGGGCACGAACCTGTGGCTGCTGGCGGGGCTGGCCGTGCTGTGGGGCATGGCGCAGCACCTGGCGCTGAACTTTGTGGTGTCGCGGCTGTCGTCGCTGGACCCGAGCCAGCGGGGCGCAATCCTCGGCCTTAACTCTTCGGTAACCTATCTGGCAGTGTTTGGCGGGGCGCTGGCGTTCCGGCATCCCTACGAGGTGAGCGGCTTTGCAATCTGCAACACCGTTTCGGCCATCGTGGCGGCGATAGCATTGGTGGAATGTGTTTATCCCCAAAGGCTTGCGCCGCGAAGCTAATCTTTCCTAACGGATCAGGCGGCGCACTTTCCGTGTGTGATCCGCAATCTTTTTCGTGTGCACAGTCTCATTTGTGCGGTGTGCTTGCGTCCCTGGGGCGTGCCGCCGGCCCGTTGATGCGGACCCTTGGCGACGGCTTTGCGCAGGACCCTGCGCGCAATGCCGTGGAACAAACGTGCGGCGTTCACTGGCGGCGCTTTAAGGGCGAAATTTCGACACAGTATAACACATGGCCGAGGGTGTTGCGCCGCGCGATCGCCCGGCACGGTGCCCCCTTGGTTTGACCGTCCGGGCGTTGCATCGCACCGTCGCATCGGGCCCGGTGCGCGATTGGGTTACGCTTCGTCCTCGAACATGTCGGGCTGGTCGTCGTCGGTGGGGTCGTCCTCGTCAGGGATCGCGCGGCCCGGCGGTGGACGATTGTCGAGCAGACCGGCGGCGCGCAGATCCTTGAGGCCTGGCAGATCGCGCGGCGACTCGAGGCCGAAGTGATCCAGGAACGACGGCGTCACCACGAATGTCACCGGACGGCCGGGCGTCATGCGGCGGCGGCCAAAGCGAATCCATTCCATTTCAAGCAGTTGGTCGACGGTGCCCCGCGACACGGACACGCCCCGGATCTCTTCTATCTCGGCACGGGTGACGGGCTGATGATAGGCGATGATTGCCAGAGTCTCGATCGCGGCGCGGGACAGCTTGCGCGTTTCAACCGTCTCTTTCTGCATCAGAAATCCGAGGTCGGGCGCGGTGCGGATGGCCCAGGCCTCGCCCACCCGGACGATGTTGACGCCCCTGCCCTCATAGCGTTTTGCCAGATTGACCAGCGCCGCCGCGCCATCGCATCCATGGGGCATGCGTGCGTTCAGTTCGGCCACGGAAACAGGTTCGGTAGAGGCGAACAGGATCGCTTCGACCATGCGCTCCTGCTCGCCCATCGGGGGGGCCTCGAACAGGCTGTCACGGGGCGCGTCGCGCCCGGTGGGCACGTCGGTGTCGGTATCGGCGGATTGATCTGCGCTAAGGTCTTGATTCAATGGATTTTCAACGTCGGTATCTGAACGGTGTCGGAGCGGTATCCGAACGGTGTCATTTCGGGTGCTGTGAAAGGCGGGGCCCGGCGCGGCGCGCGGGCCGTCATCCGCGGGATCGGGGGGTGTGTCAGACATTGTCGCCCCTGTCCCTGCGGCGCAGGTGGATCGGTTCAAAGGTATCGGACTGGCGGATTTCCAGCTTGCCTTCCTTGGCCAGCTCAAGCGAGGCGGCGAAGGTGGCGGCGGTGACCGAGCGGCGGCGCATCGGGTCCGAGGTCCAGCCCGGGGGCATGTAGGCCGAAAGATCGGTCCAGCTGCCAGCATAGGCGATCATGCCGCGCATGTGAGCCAGTGCCTGTTCCATGGTGAAGACATTGTCACGATCCATCACGAAGGGGCGGAATTCGTCGCGGGTACGGATGCGCGCATAGGCCTGCATCAGGTCCAGCAGCGTCGCGGAGTAGCTGACGCGGCGCACGCGTGTGACGTCTTCGGGAAGGCCGCGCACAAAGAAATCGCGGCCCCGCTGGTCGCGCGCCATCAGGCGGGCGGCGGCATCGCGCATGGCCTGAAGGCGTTCGAGCTGGAACGCCAGGTGCGCGGCGAGTTCTTCGCCCGAGGGGCCCTCTTCGGTCGGGTCGGGCGGCAGCAGCAGGCGCGATTTCAGAAACGCCAGCCAGGCGGCCATCACAAGATAGTCGGCGGCCAGTTCGATGCGCAGTTTCTTGGCGCGTTCGACAAAGGCCAGGTATTGCTGGGCCAGCATCAGGATGGAGATCCGCCGCAGGTCGACCTTTTGCGTGCGCGACAGCGTCAGCAACAGGTCGAGCGGCCCCTCGAAACCATCGACATCGACAATCAGCGCCTCGGCCGCAAGGCGTTCGGAGACGCTATCGGGGTCTTCCTGAAACAGGTCTTTTTCAGCCATAGAGCGGTCCGTCCAGCAGAGCGGACAGCTTGGCCTCCATGGCGTCAAAGTCAAGCGCGGGGGCGGTATCGGGGCGCATCGAGAGGGCACGTTCGGCGCGTTGCTGCGCGGCGGGGGTCATGAAACCGGCCGCCTCGGCCACCTCCATGCGGTCCTTGAGGTCGGCGTTGCACAGCAGCACGACGTCGCAGCCCGCGGCAAGAGAGCCCCGCGCGATGTCGGTCAGGCTGCCCGAGAGCGCCTTCATCGAGATATCATCGGTCATCAGCAGGTTGTCGAAGCCGATCTGGTTGCGGATCATCTGGATCCCGCGCGGCGACAGGGTGGCCGGCTGATCGGGGTCAAGCGCGTCGTAGACGATATGCGCGGTCATCGCCATCGGCTGATCGTTCAGCACCTTGAACGGCGCGAGGTCGACCGCGTCCAGTTCGGCCAGCGAGGCGGTGACACGCGGCAGTTCCATGTGGCTGTCGGCACGGGCCCGGCCATGGCCGGGGATATGCTTGATCACCGGCAGCACGCCACCGGCCAGCAGGCCCATCGAGACGGCGCGGCCAAGGCCCGCGACCGTGGCGGCATCGGTGCCATAGCACCGGTTGCGCAGAAACGGGTGGGTGCTGTCATCGGCCACGTCGACCAGCGGCGCGCAATTGGTGTCGATGCCGACGCTGCGCATTTCCGCCGCGATGATGGCATAGCGCAGGTACATGGCCGCGATGGGATCTGAGGCGCGCGCGACGAAATCGAGCGGTGCGTCCCATTGGCGAAAGTGCGGCGGGCCAAGGCGCTGTACCCGCCCGCCTTCCTGGTCCAGCAGGATCGGGGCGTTGCGGCCAACGGCCTCGCGCAGCTCGGCGCACAGGGCGGCCGTCTGTTCGGGCGTTTCGATATTGCGGGCGAACAGGATGAAGGCAAAGGGATCGGCGCTGCGGAACACGCGCTTTTCCTCGGGCGTCAGCGTGGTGCCGGTGGGGTCGAGAATGGTGGCTCCGAAGGCCATGCTAACCTCTGACGGCAACTGTCGCTGTTGCCTGTTGCGGATGGCGCGCATCCGGGGGCGAGTGGGGCCGCCGCGCCCATCCCCGAAGGGCGGGCGCGGGTCGCGGTTACTTGGTCAGGACGGGGATGCAATCGGCCTTGTCGGCCACCAGTGCTGCGCAGAAACGGCGGGTGTCGGACAGATCCGCAAAGCCCATGGCGCGCAGGCGATAGAAGGTGCGCCCACCGGTTTCGGCCTTTTGGATCACGCGGGCCTTGCCGGCGAGGTAGATGTCGAACTGCTTGGACAGGCGGGTCCATTCGGACAGGGCGACATCCTCGGAGGCAAAGGCGCCGAGCTGGGCGAGCTGGGTGCCGGGGGGCACGGCGTCGGCGGCAATGTTGGTCACGGTTTCCGCCGGCGGCGCCGAGGCCACGATATCGGCGGAGGAGGCCGAGGCCTGAACGACGCTGGCCAGCGCGGTCAGGCTGGCCGGGCGCGCGCGCGGTCGAATGGTGGTGCCGGAGGCCTCGGCGCGGTCGTCGCTCGCCCCCTGGCTGGTCCCTTCGCCGTCGGCACGCAGGCGCGCGATGGCGGCGGCGTCCTGGCCGGTGCCGTCGGTTTCGCCGGTATCGAGCACCGCGCCGTCCAGCGACATGGTGGCACTGGCGGGGATGGCCGAACGCGCGGCCAGTTCCTCTTCGGTAAGGGCGTCGTCGCCCAGGGCGATGCCATTCGGGGCCAGGGTGACCTGATCCGGGGCCGAGGCGGCCTCTTTCGCGGCGGCGACGTGATTGACCGACAGGCCAAGGAAATCGGCGGTCTGGCCCCCGGCGTCGGTGGGCACGCGCCGCACCTCGCCCGTCATGGCGCGCACCACGGGCACACCGCTGACGTCGCGCATGACCATCTGGTAGCCCCAGAGGCCGATGCCCGCGACCAGCGCCAGCGAGACGACGCCGCCGACCCAGGTGAACATGGTGCCAAAGGAGGCGCCATCGCGCAGATCGGCGCCGTGATCGTGGGGGGGATGATCGTAGGACCCGGCGTCATAGCCGCCCTCATCGTCGGGGCCATAGCCGTAGGGCTGGCTGTTGCCGTAGGGCTGGCCGTTGTCGTAGGGCTGGGCCTGACCACGCGGGTACTGGCCTTGGTTGTGGCCCTGGTTGTGGCCATAGCCCTGGCCGCGATTGGAACGGGTGCCGTAATTGACGGGCGCAAAATGCCCGTCTGCCTGAAAGTCTGCCATACTGCCTCGCACGCCGGGGCTTTGACGCCCGGTCTTGTCGTGTCACGGTTCGCGAACGGAATTATTGCCTGCTCGGGCCCCGGCGCGCTGCGTTATCGCATTTCTTCCGCCGGAGTGACGCCAAGGATACCAAGACCTGCGGAAATGACAACGGCCACGGCACGCGCCAGCGCCAATTTTGCCTGAGACACCTCGGGGGCGTCTTCCTGGACGAAGCGCAACTGGTGTTCTTCGTTGCCGCGATTGTAGAGACCGTGCAGATCCGACGCCAGTTCATAGAGGAAAAAGGCGATGCGGTGCGGTTCGTTGGTGCGCGCGGCCAGCTCGACGTGGCGCGGCCATTCGGCAAGTTTGCGCGCAACCGCCAGCTCGGACTCATGCGTCATGGCGGACAGATCGGCGGCGGCCAGCGTGGCATCGTCGGTGGCGATCCCTGCCTCGTCCGCGCGACGCAGCGCCGAGCAGACGCGGGCATGGGCGTATTGAACGTAGAACACCGGGTTGTCGCGCGACTGTTCCATCACCTTGTCGAAATCGAAATCCAGCGGGGCGTCGTTCTTGCGCGTCAGCATGACGAAACGGGTCACGTCAGGGCCAACCTGTTCGACCAGATCGCGCAGCATGATGAAGGTGCCGGCACGCTTGGACATCTTGAACGGCTCGCCGTTCTTGAACAGTTTGACCAGTTGGCAGAGCTTGATATCGAGCGGCACGGTGCCGCCCGAAAGCGCGGAAACGGCCGCCTTCATGCGTTTGACATAGCCGCCGTGATCCGCGCCAAACACATCAATAAGGGCGTCGAAGCCCCTGGAAACCTTGTCATAATGATAGGCGATGTCAGGCGCGAAATAGGTCCAGTCGCCGTCGGATTTCTGGATCGGGCGATCCACGTCATCGCCATGCTCGGTGGACTTGAACAGGGTCTGTTCGCGGGGTTCCCAATCTTCCGGCAGCTTGCCCTTGGGCGGCTCCAGGGTGCCGCGATAGATCAGCCCCTTGGCGCGCAGGGAATCGATGGCCGCCTCGATGCGCCCGGTGCCATAGAGCGATTTTTCGGAGAAGAAGACGTCCATCTTGACCCCGAGCAGCGCCAGGTCGGACCGGATCAGGGCCATCATCGCCTCGGTTCCGAAGGTGCGCACATCGGCCAGCCAGACGGATTCGGGTTGATCGACATAAGCGTCGCCCACCTTGGCCTTGAGCGCCTCTCCCACCTCGATCAGATAGTCACCGGGATAGGTGCCATCCTCGAACGCGACCTCCTGGCCGTGTGCTTCGAGGTAGCGCAGATAGACGGAGCGGGCGAGGACATCGACCTGCGCACCGCCGTCGTTGATATAGTATTCACGCGTCACGTCGTAGCCCGCGTAGGCCAGCAACGAGGCCAGGGCATCGCCGAAGACGGCGCCGCGAGTGTGGCCGACATGCAACGGGCCGGTAGGATTTGCCGAAACATATTCGACGTTTACCTTTGCGCCCTGCCCCATGTCGGAGCGCCCGTAAGCGGTGCCGTCGTTCAGCGCCGCCCTGACGACGCCCTGCCAAAGAGGATTGGCCAGCCGCAGGTTGAGAAAGCCCGGGCCCGCGACCTCGGCCAGCGCGATGCGGTCATCGGCGGCAAGCCGGGTGGCCAGCGCCTCGGCGATGTCGCGCGGCTTGAGCGCGGCGGGTTTGGCCAGCACCATCGCGGCATTGGTGGCCATGTCGCCATGGGCCGCGTCGCGCGGCGGCTCGACCGTGACGTTGTCGAAGGAAAGCCCCCCGGGCAGATCGCCTGCGGCCTGCATGGCGGCGAGGCTGTCCAGAACGAGGCTGCGGATATCGGTAAAGAGGTTCATGGCGCTTTCCTGAGATTTCGGGCGGGCCGGAGAGGTCCGGCAGGCTCGACACGTTCCGGCCGGGTTTATCATTGCGGTATCGAAGGTCAATGGAGGAGGCCGTCTTGCCCCCCCCCCTTCCGAGGCGCGGGTGTCACCCCGCCTGCCCCGATGTGGCCTGAGTGGTGCCGCGCGCACGGTGCGGCACCACTCAGGCCTACTCCTCGACCCGGTCGGCGTAGCGGATATGACCGGGGCCAGAGGCACGCAGCCCCGGCTCGGGATCGTGCCCCATCAGACGGGCGTGTTCGACAATGGCGAAACGGTCGGTCATGCCCGAGATATAGTCACCGACCAGCCGCGCCAGGGCGACCTTGTCATCGCCGATATCTTCGATATCGCGGCGCCATTGCTTTGGCAGCACCTCGGGGCGCTGCATAAACAGGGGAAACAGCTCCTGCACGATGCGGGTGACTTTCTTGCGCATCTCGACGACCTCGGGCGCGCGATACATGCGATGGAACAGGAATTCGCGGATTTGCTTGAGGTCGGCCCAGACGGCGGGCGAAAACTGCACCATCATGCGGCCCGCAAGCCGGATGTCGGTCACGCTCTGCGGGTTGAGCGCCGCGATATTCGCCCGCGACACCTCGATCACGTCCTCGACCAGGATGCCGAAGAAGCGGCGCAGCGCCTCGTGCCGGCGGCGGTAGTAGTTGAGGCCGGGATAGAGCTGATCGACGCGGGCGAAGCAATCGCGCAGGATCGGCAGCTCGGCCAGTTCATCGGTCGAGAACAGCTCGGCCCGCAAACCGTCGTGCAGGTCGTGGTTGTTGTAGGCGATGTCATCGGACAGCGCGGCAACCTGCGCCTCCGCGCTTGCGTGGGTGTGCAGTTCCAGATCGTGCCTGCGGTTGTAATCGGCCAGCGCAAAGGGAATGTCCCCCGTGACCGGTCCGTTGTGCTTGGCGATGCCTTCGAGGGTTTCCCACGTCAGGTTGAGGCCGTCCCATTCGGCATAGTGGCGTTCCAGCGCGGTGACGATGCGGATTGCCTGGGCGTTGTGATCGAAGCCGCCGTAGGGTTTCATCAACGCCGCCAGCGCATCTTCGCCCGTGTGACCGAAGGGCGGATGCCCGAGGTCATGGGCCAGGGCGACCGCCTCGGTCAGTTCATCGTTCAGGTTCAGCGCGCCTGCGATGGTGCGCGCCACTTGCGCCACCTCGATCGAATGGGTCAGGCGGGTGCGGAAATAATCGCCTTCGTGTTCGATAAAGACCTGTGTCTTGTGTTTCAGGCGGCGAAACGCCGAGGCGTGGATGATCCGATCTCGATCGCGCTGGAAACACGAGCGAAAATGGCTTTCGTCTTCGGGATAGAGCCTGCCCCGCGACTGGGCGGGGTCGGAGGCATAGATCGCGCGCATGTGTTTGGTCCCTTCGGCTTCTTGTCGCCTTTTGCCATTGTCCTTATATTGGCTGGGAACGACATGCAAAATGTCAGGAGTACATGCGATGAATTTGCCACCGAAAGTCACTGACCGCGCCTTTGCCCGCCTGGCCGAGATCGCGCCCGGCGCCCAAGCGCTGCGCGTTGCCGTCGAGGGCGGCGGGTGTTCCGGCTTTCAGTACGACATCAAGCTGGACGATATTGCCGAGGATGATCTGGTGCTGGAAGGTCAGGGCCAGAAAGTGATCGTGGACAGCGTGTCCCTGCCCTTTCTGTCCGGTGCCGTGATCGATTTCACCGAAGAGCTGATCGGCGCGCGTTTCGTGATCGAGAACCCGAACGCCACGTCGTCCTGCGGCTGCGGCACATCGTTTTCGATGTAGCCTGACCCGCGTGAGCGCGAAAGACGGGCCGCCCGAGGGGCGGCCTTTTTCATCTCTGGCGTGAGGTATCCTGCCTGGCGCACCGTGCGGCGTGGCCCCGACCGACGGCGGCCTATTCGGCGGGGGTGCCCGTGGCGGGGGCCGGTGACGCCTTGAGCGATCCGGTCATGACGCGCACCGCGTCCTGTTGGACAATCGTGCTGCGGGCGAATTGTTCATAGATCAGGTAGAGGCCCGACCCCATCACGAAGGTGACGCCCAGATAGATATGCGCCCCCGGGATTTCACCGAAGAACAGCGCCCCCAGGATCACCATCCAGACGAATTGCAGGTTCATCAGCGGCGTCACGACATAGGCCGCCATCTGGCGCAGCGCCACCACCAGCACCCAGCGGGCCAGAAACAGGAACCCGGCATAGGCGGCGGCCCAGCCGACATCGATCAGCGGCATCGGCTTGTAGACAAAGGGCAAGGCACACCCCATCACCAGCATGATCGTGACGTTCGGCCAGAAAACCTGCGCCAGCGCGTTGGTTTCGTGGCGCCCGATATAGCGGGCCATCACCATCGAGGTGGTCCCGGACAAGGAGGCGGACAGGGCAATCAGGTGGCCGGCCGAAATGGAATGGATGCCGCCGGGAAACAGGCAGATGACCCCGACGAACCCCGCCGCAAGCGAGATCCACACCGCAAGGCTGACCTTTTCCCGCAGGATCGGGCCCGACATCAGACCGGCGAAGATCGGCATCAGCCCGACGAAGACAAAGACCTCGGCAAAGGGCAGCAGCTTGAATGCGTAGAAGAAGCAGGTGGCGGCGATCACCGTGGCGATGGAACGCACCGCCATGGCCGGCACCTGGGTGGTGCGCACCGCCGCGACGAGGCCGCTGCGGTTCGACAGCGACTCGGCCAGAAGGCAGAACAGCGCAACAAGCCCCCCCGAGATGGCATAGAGCTGGGGCGCGGCATAGCCGCCTGCAATGAACTTGGTGATCGCATCGGCGGACGAAATCAGCGCCGTGTAGATCAGAACCATCGCCACCCCGAACAGGGTCGCCCGTCGCGCCATTTCTGCTGTCACACCCGTTTCCCCGCAGTCACGTCATGAGGCCCTCAGGACCATGTTGGTGCGGGCAAATCCCGCGAAAAAGTCATTGAAATCAGTGCAGGATTCTTCGGCCGACTGAAGGTGGAGGATCTGGTCGTCATCCCCCAGGGCCTGGAACATCCGGTCGCGCATGTGATGCCAGTCGCCGCTGCGCGCGCCGTCCAGCGACAGCAGGCATTGCGACATGAGACGCAGCGGCCCGGCGCGGTCCGCACGCGCATGAAACCGCGCGCTGCCCTCTGGGATCTTGTGGGGAAATGCGTCATGGCCAGCTGTGGCCAGCGCCCAATTGCTCACGAGGTATTCGTGGTAATCGTCTTGCGCCGGACCTCCCTCTCCCCTGTCGACGGCAAAGCCGTGTGTTTCGCCCACCAACCAATCCTCCCACAGTTGTGGAGGAACGAGGCCAGCGTGACGCATCGCGACACAGATTTCGGCCAAAAGGTCTGCATTACAATCAAGATATGCCAGAGTTCCGGCAAAGTTAAGGCTTTCTTTGGTGCGCTCCGGCAATTGCGGAATTTTTCGGCCATACTCGCTCAGGTAGAACAGCGTATGGGTCAATTCATAGGCGGCTTTCTTGTTCGGCATCACGAAAGTGGCGGGCCGGGATATGAAAGCATGCAGTCTTTCGGTCAGATCGTCGGAGCCGAAATAGGGGTCGCGGCCTCGGCGCAGCATCAGGCGGCGGGCCTCTGCGCGTTGCAGGTCCGACAGTTCCGCCGCCGGAAGATCCTGCATGAGTGCCCAATCAACCAGCGCCTGCCCCTTTGACCCGGGCATCCCGAGATCTTCGAGGTCGAGGCAGATCGAGAGAAAAAAGCGGTAATATTGCGGAAAGAACCCGAGACGTTTTTCGATGGAGTCATAGAGGTCCTGGTGGGCGCTGAGCGCATCGTCGGGCAGGCTCTGCCCCGTGCATTCGAAGATGTTCAGGACTTCGGCATTTTCCTTGAGCCAGTAGACGTCGCCTTCGTCGCGACGGCCCTTGGCAAAGCCCCGCAGCAGGGTCGCGCGGCGGGCGCCGCGCGTCTGGGCACGGCTGGGGAAGGACAGCTGCACAACGTTCGAAGCGGGGTTGGACATGGGATTCTCCTATCCGTCTGGGCGGATCCGGGCGGCGCGGCGGGGACATGCCCCACCGCGACCCGGGCGCATCTGGCGTGCGATCAGCTACCCGAAGAGAAGCTGTGCACCGCATCGCCCATCTGGGCGTCCGTCGCGCCAACCGGCGCAGAACCGGAGGAGAAGGCACCGGTTTCGGCACCCGCCGTCACAGGGGCGGAGCCGGAGGAAAACGCCTCGACCGCGTCGCCGGAGAGCGCGGCGGTGGTCACAGGGGCGGAGCCGGAGGAGAACGCCTCGACCGCGTCGCCGGAAAGCGTGGCGGTGGTCAGCGGAGCGGAGCCGGAGGAAAACATCGAAAGGCCGTCACCGCCCAGAAGGCTGTTGGAAAGGGTGGGAGCAGAGCCGGAGGAGAACATCTCAAGGCCCTCGCCGTCCAGCATGGTATCAGCAATGGATTTGGAAATATCGTTTTGGAACATGGATTTACGAATAGCGGTCATGGTCGTCTCCCGGTATGTGGTCAATGGTTTTCGATTTTGTTTGGCGATGACCAACGCTGTGCACGCACAGCGATTTCGTCAAAACGAAAATTCAATTTTAACGTGTCAAGAAAAAACCGACCACATGAGCTTTGACGCGCACGGGATTGCTTCCGAATTCTTAACACATTCTTGACACAATTATGATTTCCCACCTTTGCAAAATGCTACACAGCGAGAACACAAAGCGAACACTCGGCCCTGAACGAGCATGATTCGTGCAACTGCGGCGACTCCTCGGTCGAAATGAGTCGCCTTTGCGGACGAAACCCGGACGATTCGACCCCAGGGAACAGCGGTCGGGCGTGAAAATCCGGGGGCGCATCGGCGTTTGAAATGGTCTAGAACGGCCCTGACACCGGCACGGGCCGGGCCCGGCCCAGGCCGTCGGCCGGACCGCGACCGCCACGATGGACCAGGAAAAAGGGCTGCCCGGCATGAAACTCGCCACGTTCAACATCAACGGAATCAAGGCGCGGGCACAGGCCCTGTGTGACTGGCTGGACGAGGCGCAGCCCGATGTCGTGGTGTTGCAGGAGATCAAGTCCGTCGACGAGGGCTTTCCCCGCGAGCTGTTCGAGGATCGCGGCTATCAGGTCGAAACCCACGGCCAGAAAAGTTTCAATGGCGTTGCGATCCTGTCGAAACTGCCGCTGGAGGACGTCACGCGCGGCCTGCCCGGTGATGACGCCGATGAACAGGCCCGCTGGATCGAGGCAACCGTGGTCGGCGACAAGGCCGCATTGCGGATTTGCGGGCTCTACCTGCCCAACGGCAACCCGGTCGAGCTGACCCCCGACGGGCAGCCTGTGGAGGGTGGCAAGTACGCCTACAAGCTGGGCTGGATGGACCGCCTGCGCGACCGCGCCGCCGCTTTGCTGGCCGCCGAGGAACCGGCGGTGATGCTGGGGGATTACAACATCATCCCGCAGGAAGAAGATGCCGCCAACCCTGCGAAATGGCGCGACGACGCCCTGTTTCGCCCCGAAAGCCGTGCTGCGTATCGCCGGGTGCTGAACCTGGGCTTTACCGAGATCTTTCGCACCCGGAATGCGGCACCGGGCCATTATACATTCTGGGATTATCAGGCCGGCGCCTGGAACAAGAACGACGGCATCCGTATCGACCATATGCTGATGACACCGCAATGCGCCGACCTGGTGACGGAATGCGGCATCGATTCCGAGATCCGCGGCCGCGAGAAGCCATCGGATCACGTGCCGCTATGGGCGGACATCGATCTCTGACAGGGTTTCGCCGCCCGTGACGTCATGATCATACAGCCAGTCGAACTGGTGTTTCATGAAGGACGGCGCCACGCGATCCGACAGGCGCAGCACGCTGTGCGCCACGGCGCGCAGCGGGGCAAAGCGCAGGTGATATTTCCAGGCGTTGCGATTGGCGGCGGTGATCGCACGGGTCACGCGTGCCTTGCGCAGGGCCTGGTACTGGGCCAACCCGTCGGGAACGGTGTCGGCCGTGTCGAGCGCCGCGGCCAGCACCCAGGCGTCTTCCAGCGCCATGTTCGCGCCCTGCGCCAGAAACGGCAGTGTCGGATGCGCCGCATCCCCCAGCAGGACGCAATGATCGCGGTGCCATTCCGGGGCGATGGGGTGGCTGTGCAACCCCCAGAGGTTGACGGTGGTTACGCGCCCCAGCAGATCTTTCACCTCGGGGCAGAACCCCGCGAAGGCACGGCGCAGCGCCTTTGGATCATCCTGGTGTGACCAGCTGTCGGGCGCCCATTCGCGCCGTTCCTCGACCGCCACGATGTTCTGGGCCCGGCCGCCGCGCAGCGGATAGGTCACCAGGTGGCGCCCCGGCCCCATGAACAGACGCGCCTCGGACGGTGGCCCGGGACGGTTGGCGGGCACAGGCACAACCGCACGCCAGGCAACCTGACCGGAAAATCTCGCCTGCGCCTCGCCCAGAAGCGCTGCGCGCAAACGCGAATGAAGACCATCGGCCCCGACCACGAGATCGGGACGAATGCGGGTCTGGGTGCAGGTGCGGATTTCCGGGGTATCGCTGACATCGACCGTGTCGACACATTGCAGCAGCCGGATGCGCACCCCTGCCTGGCGCGCGGATTCCGCCAGCGCAGAGATAACATCGGCCCGATGACAGAAATAGTATCCCGGCGCACCGTCCCGCGGCGTCAGGTCCATGCGCAACGCGCTGCGTCCGCGATAGTCCAGCAAATTCAGCGCCCTGCCCGCCTGTCCGATCTGCGCCACGTCCAGGCCAAGCCCGCGCAACACGGCAGCGCCGTTCGGGCTGATCTGAAGCCCCGCCCCGACCTCTCGGATGGCGCCGGCCTGTTCCAGGATGGTGACGTCGGCCCCCCGCAGCGCCAGCGCCCGCGCAGCCGCGAGGCCACCGATTCCGGCGCCGATCACAGCTATCTTGAGATCTCGCAAGGCCAAGGACGTCTCCTGTCGCGCAAAGGTATCGGGATTCGCATACAGGTCGATGCAATTCGAAAGCGCCGTGATATGGCCCGTCAGACGGCCGCTTTGCAAGCGACAACGCCGAGGCTGGGCCCCGGCGTCGTCAAATCCCGTATCACATTGATGTCAGGCCCCGGCGTCGTCTCCTCCACGCCTGTCAGCCGACGCCGAACGTCGCTTACGCCCTGCGCGGCGCAGGCATGGACCGCGTTGTTCGGGGCGCGATCGCTCGGCCAAATCCCCGATCAGATCCCCGATGCAGCCGGTCAGTCGTCGCGGTGCACGCGCTCGCGCCGCTCATGACGTTCCTGTGCCTCAAGGCTCATCGTGGCGATGGGGCGCGCGTCGAGCCGTTTCAGGCTGATCGGCTCACCGGTCACTTCGCAATAGCCATATTCACCCTCTTCGATGCGGCGCAGGGCCGCGTCGATTTTCGACACCAGCTTGCGCTGGCGATCACGGGTGCGCAGTTCCAGTGCGCGGTCGGTTTCTTCGCTGGCACGGTCGGCAACATCCGGAATGTTCCGGGTATTTTCCTGCAGACCTTCAACAGTGTCGCGGCTGTCGGCCAGCAGATCTTCGCGCCAGGAAAGCAATTTGCGGCGGAAATATTCGAGCTGACGCTCGTTCATGAACGGCTCGCCCTCAGCCGGACGATAATCGTCTTCAAGGAAAGATTCAGCTTTCATCAGCGGCTCCCAAACTAGTCCTAAGCCCGGGGCGCGATACGCAATTCCGGGCAACAGGGTCCCCTGCTGCGGGGACTTAAACTGTTCGCATATGGTTGTCACTACAGAAATCCAGTTAACCACTTTGCATTGCACCAAACTGCGGAAAACTTTATCGTTCCGCGGAATTGGCGCGATCAGGGGCGATGACTCAATGCATTTCGACGGCACGGAAACTTATGTTGCGACAGAAGACCTTAAGGTCGCGGTGAACGCGGCGGTAACACTGGAGCGTCCCCTGCTGGTCAAGGGCGAACCGGGCACCGGCAAGACCGAGCTGGCCCGTCAGGTTGCCCAATCTTTGGGCCTGGAGATGATCGAGTGGAACATAAAATCCACCACGAAAGCGCAACAGGGCCTGTATGAATACGACGCTGTAAGCCGCTTGCGGGACAGTCAGCTGGGCGAGGCGCGCGTGCATGACGTGGCCAATTACATCCGCCGGGGCAAGCTGTGGCAGGCGTTCGAGGCCGACCGCAAGGTGGTTCTGCTGATCGACGAGGTCGACAAGGCCGATATCGAATTCCCCAACGACCTGTTGCAGGAACTGGACCGGATGGAATTCCATGTCTACGAGACGGGAGAGACCATTGCCGCACGTGTGCGTCCCATCGTCATCATCACGTCGAACAACGAAAAGGAACTGCCGGACGCCTTTCTGCGGCGCTGCTTTTTCCACTATATCCGCTTTCCCGACATGGAGACGATGAAGCAGATCGTCGAGGTGCACCATCCGGGTATCAAACCGCAGCTGCTGACCGCCGCGCTGACGCAGTTCTTTGAGCTGCGCGAAACCTCGGGCCTGAAGAAAAAGCCATCGACCAGCGAAGTCCTGGATTGGCTGAAGCTGCTGCTGGCCGAGGACATGAGCGCCGAGGACCTCAAGCGCGACGGGGCAAATGCGCTGCCGAAACTGCATGGTGCGCTGTTGAAAAACGAACAGGACGTGCATCTGTTCGAACGCCTGGCCTTCATGGCGCGGGGCCAGCGGCGCTGATCCCAGCCGCTGCGCCTGACCCTTGTGCCAGCGTGCTGTGCCAGTCCAGTCCGTGCGCCCCCTGCGCGTGGCTTCGCCGATCAGGGGCGGCGGGGCCTTGCCTGTTCCGCCCGTTCCGTATTTTCTGTATGCCGGGCGCCGCGCCCGTTCAGCGGCAAGAGGATGACTTCGGATGACCGGCACCGCCCCTGTTCCAACCTTTGCACGGGTGTGGCCTGAATGACCTGCGGTGCCGGAGCGTTTCGCCGGATGGCGTTGGGTGCGGGGCTGTTGCTGGCGGCCTGTGCGCCGGCGCCGACACCGCCGGCACCCGACAAGGCCCCCGGTCCGACGACCCATTCGATGCGGCCGCAACTGCCGCCGGTCCGTCATTTCGGCGTCTATGTGCCCGAGGCGCCCCATATCGCCAATGCCGATCTGGCGCGTGATTTCCTGGACCTGACGTTTCAACTTGAATCCGGCCGGGCCCTGCCCGTTCTGACGCGGTTCGAAGGGCCGGTGCGCGTGACGGTTCAGGGCGCGACACCGCCGGGCATGATGCGTGATCTGACCGCGCTGATCAGCCGTTTGCAGGACGAGGCCGGCATCGACATCGCCCTGGCCCCCACAGCGCCCCCCACCGCACCCGACAGCGCCTCCGAGGCCGGCAAAGGCACCGGCAGCGCGCCCGACGCGTCAGGCCCGCCGCCCGCCACCGGAGCCACCGGGACCGGCGGCGGCACGGCTCCGGTAAACATGATCACCATTCAACCCGTCAGCGGCGACGATATCCGCGGCGAATTGCCCGATGCGGCCTGCTTCGTGATCCCCGGTATCCGCAATCTGAGCGAATTTCACGGCGCGCGGCGGCAGGATCGGTCGGACTGGGCCAAGCTGACCACCCGCAGCCAGCTTGCGATCTTCGTGCCCAACGACGCCGCGCCGCAGGAAACCCGCGATTGCATGCACGAGGAACTGGCGCAGGCGCTTGGCCCGCTGAACGACCTGTTTCGCCTGAACGACAGCATCTTCAACGACGACAACGTCCATTCCGTGCTGACCGGTTTCGACATGCTGGTGCTGCGCATCACCTACGCCCCCGAACTGCACAGCGGCATGACCAAGGCTCAGGTCGCCGCCCAGTTGCCCGCGCTGCTGGCGCGCCTGAACCCCGAAGGCCAGCGTTTGACACCCACCCCCCTGCCGCAGACCACGCCGGAATGGCGCGCCGCCGTCCAACAGGCCTTGGGTGCGGGCGGTTCCCCCGCGGCGCGGTTGCGCGGTGCTCAGGCTGCGCTGGCGATTGCCGGGCAACAGGGCTGGCGCGATCATCGGATGGGCTTTTCCGAATATATCCTGGGCCGGTTGCTCGAGGCGCGTGATCCGAACGCGGCGCTGGCCCATATGCGCCGCGCCCATGCCGTGTATTCCGCCACCCCGGCAACACGCCTGTACGCGGCACAAACCGGCGTGGCGCTGGCCCGCGACGCGTTGCGACGCGGCGATGCACAGGCTTGCCTGGCGCTGTTGCAGGATCTGCCCGCCCTGGCAGAGGCCAACCAAAACGCATCGCTGCTGGCGCAGGTTCTGATGCTACAGGCTGAGGCCCATGCGATGCAGGGCCGGGACGATCTGGCGCGGGCTGCCCGGCTGGACAGTCTGGGCTGGGCAAGATACGGCTTTGGCCCAACTTGGGCGATCCTGGCCAAGCTTCAGGACGTGGCCGATCTGCCCCCCGACACGACATCGGAACCGGGGGCGGGCTGACCATCGGCCGGCACGACCGGGGATCGCCACGGCAAAACGCGAAGGGTGTGCGATGTTCATTTTGGCAGGTCTGGTTCTGGGCGCCATTTTCGGGGCCGTACGGGCGCGCAAGCGCGGCGGCAATGCCAAGGACATTTGGCAATACGCGGCGGTTCATGCGATGCTGTTCGCAATCATCGGATTGTTCGCGACTGTCATCCTGAATCGCATGATTGGCTGAGGCAGCACCGCGACCCTGCGAAAAGACCCCTGAGACAGGATCGTAACCAGCATGTTCATTTCGTTTTTCGAGGCCTTGCGCGCCCATGCCGTGCCCGTGTCGCTGCGCGAATACCTGACCTTTCTGGAAGCGCTGAAGGCCAATCTGGTCACCTATGACGCCGAGGGGTTCTATTACCTTGCCCGCGCCAGCATGGTGAAGGACGAACGTAACATCGACCGGTTCGACCGCGCCTTTGCCGCCAGTTTTGAAGGGTTGGAGCAGATCACTTTCGACCAGGTGCTGGACAAGGTCGAGATCCCCGGCGACTGGCTTCGCTCGATGGCGGAAAAGCATCTGAGCGAGGAAGAAAAGGCCGAGATCGAGGCGCTCGGCGGTTTCGAGGCCTTGATGGAGACGCTGAAAAAGCGGCTTGAAGAGCAGAAAGGCCGCCATCAGGGTGGCAACAAATGGGTCGGCACGGGGGGCACCTCGCCCTTTGGCGCCGATGGCTACAACCCCGAGGGTGTGCGGATCGGGCAGGAAAAGGCCCGCCACCAGCGCGCCGTGAAAGTGTGGGACAAGCGCGAATTCCGCAATTTCGACGATCAGGTCGAATTGGGCACGCGCAATATCAAGGTGGCGCTGAAACGGCTGCGCAAATGGGCCCGCGATGGCGCACACGAGGAGCTGGACCTGGACGGCACGATCCGCGCCACGGCCGAACATGGCTATCTTGACGTGGTGACCCGGCCCGAGCGGCGCAATGCGGTCAAGGTGCTGTTGTTTCTTGATGTGGGCGGCAGCATGGATCCGCATATCAAGGTGGTCGAGGAGCTGTTCAGCGCCGCGCGCAGCGAATTCAAGCACCTGGAGCATTTCTATTTCCACAACTGCCTGTACGAAGGCGTCTGGAAGGACAACCGCCGCCGCTGGGATGCGCAGATGCCGACATGGGACGTGCTGCGCACCTATGGCAGCGACTACAAGTGCATCTTTGTCGGTGACGCATCGATGAGCCCCTATGAAATCGCCCACCCCGGTGGTGCGAACGAACACTGGAACCCCGAGGCGGGCCAGACCTGGCTGGAGCGGGCGCGGGCACAATGGCCCGATCATCTGTGGATCAATCCGGTGCCGCAGAAATACTGGGGCTACACCCACTCAATCGGCATGATCTCGCAGATCTTCGAAAATCGCATGGTGCCGATGACGCTTCAGGGCCTTGAGGCCGGCATGCGCGAGCTGACACGGTGAGCGACCCCGAAGGCCGGGTATCAGACGGCCCGCCCCCCGACAGCACATTCGGCGGTTTCCTGCGGCACATGTGGCATGATCACAGGCTTGGCACGATCGCCTTTCTGGCAGCCATGGTGCTGGTGGTGCTGTTCGCGCTGCGCCTTATGCTGTTTTCGATGCACTATCGCGACGGCGACTGGCGCAATCCGGTGCCCGAAGCCTGGATGACTCCCGCCTTCGTGGCGCACGCCTGGCACGTGCCACGCCCCCAGGTTTATCGGTTTCTCAGCTATCGCGCCCGTCCCGATCACGCGCTGACCCTGTCCGAAATCGCGGAACGCCAGGGAATGAGCGAGGACGAGCTGTTGACCCGCCTCAACATCTGGCTTCTGGAATGGAAGCTGGCCAATCCGGCCACGGGCAGCACCATAAACCTGCCGTCCGAAGCGGAGCACGCGCCACAATCGACGGGCACGGCGGACTGATGCCCGTTGTGCTGTCCCCTGCCCGGCGTGCAGCCGTGCCCGATGCCCTGCGCTATGCCGCGCCCTGTCCGATGCTGCGGGATGCCGTGCCGACCCCTTGCCTGTCCCCGTCTTGCCCGTCCCAGTCTTGCCTGTCCCAGTCTTGCCCGTCGCCGTCTTGCCTGTTCCCGTCTTACGTGTCGTCCCGCCGCCCGCTGAGCAGAAGGGCCGCCGCATGAACGAAGAACTGATGGAGCTGCTGGCCAGTTACGGCGCGCCGCTGGTATTTGCCGCGACGCTGGCCAGCTGCCTTGCCCTGCCGGTGCCGGCGTCATTGATCATGCTGGGCGCCGGGGCACTGGCGGCAGCGGGCGACCTGCCGTTTGCCGTGCTGGTGGCGGCCGCCTTTGCCGGTGCAATCATCGGTGACCACATCGGGCTGATGCTGGGGCGCGGCCTTCAGGGGGCCCTGCGACGCCGCCTGAAACCGGGCAAGCGCGCCGCCGCAACGATGGACGACGCGCGCGGCTTCCTGATCCGGCGCGGCGGCCTGGCGGTGCTGTTGTCGCGGTTTCCCCTGTCGCCCCTCGGGCCTTATGTAAACTTTGCGGCAGGCGCGGCGCAGATGCCCTTGTTGAAATTCACGCCCTTCATCCTGCTGGGCGAACTGATCTGGGTCTCGCTCTATCTCGGGCTGGGCTACGTCGCCGAGGCCCACCTTGAGGCCGTCTTGCGGATCGCATCCGATCTGACGGGTCTGCTGACGGCGCTGACGGCGGCGGCGGGGCTTGGATACTGGCTGTGGCGCACTCATCGCAATCGCCAGCGCAGCAGTGGCGATGCCCTGCCAGGCCACGCCCCCGATGTCACCGATCACAATGGCGCGCGCGACGGGACGCAGGCAGGAACTTCCCCGCAGGCTGGATCGTTGGGTCGGGACAAGTCATTCAAGGAAAGGACGGACCCATGATCAAGAAAACAGGCTCGGCAAAATGGAGCGGCGGTCTGAAAGACGGCAAAGGGTATGTCTCGACCCAATCCGGCGCATTGAGCGACCAGCCTTACGGCTTCAACACCCGCTTTGAGGACGGCAAGGGGACCAACCCCGAAGAACTGATCGGCGCGGCCCACGCCGGATGCTTCTCGATGGCGCTGTCCAATATCCTTGGCGACAAGGATCTGGTGGCCGAGGATATCGCCACCACGGCGACGGTGATGATGGAACAACAGGATGGCGGTTTCGCGATCACCAAGATTCATCTGGACCTGACGGCCAAGATCCCCGGCGCGACCGAGGAAGTGTTCCAGGAGGTCGCAAAAACCGCCAAGGAAAATTGCCCGGTGTCGAAACTTCTGACCGGCGCCGAAATCACGCTGACGGCAAAATTGGCGTAAATTCCGCGCTCTAAATAGCGTTAACACCTCAAAAAGGGTCGCCTACTGCACTGTCGGCGGCCCTTTGTCTTTGCCTGCACTGCCCCGCGCCTGCTCTGCCGCGACGTTTCCCGGCTGCCATCGCTTGCACAGCCGCACAAGACGGCACATATCCGTGCTATGCTGAAGTTCACCCCCCTTTTGCTGGCGCTGATCTACGGGCTTGTCGCCTGGCGGTTTTCCACGTGGCGCCTGAAACGGGAGCTGGACGAAAAATCGAGCGAGCTGGCAGACCCCCGCCTGCATGCCCTGACCAGGCAGATGGCACAGGCGCTGGACCTGCCCCGCATTCGCGTCAATCTCTACGAAATTCCCGCAATCAACGGGCTGGCAGCGCCGGATGGGCGGATTTTCCTGACCCGCGGTTTCTACAATGCCTACCGCCAGGGCCAGGTCACGGCCGAGGAACTGGCCAGCGTCATCGCGCATGAGCTGGGGCATGTCGCCCTTGGTCATTCGCGCCGCCGCATGATCGACTTTTCCGGCCAGAACGCCCTGCGCATGGGGCTGACGATGGTGATCGGACGGTTCATTCCCTTTGTCGGACCGATGCTCGTCAATGCCGCCATGTCGCTGCTGACTGCAAAACTGTCCCGCAAGGATGAATACGAAGCCGATGCCTATGCCGCTGCCCTGCTCAGCAAGGCCGGGATCGGTGTCGGCCCGCAGATCAGCCTGTTTACCAAGCTCGAAGCACTGTCAGGCGCACGCGGCGCACAAAGCACCGCCTGGCTGCACAGCCACCCGGCCACCGCCGAACGAATTGCCGCCATCCGGGCCCTCGACAAGGGCTGGAACGCGCGCGACTGAAAGGACCCCAGATGAAATACTCCCTATTGGATCTTGCCCCCGTCCCCGAGGGCAGCACCACCGCCGAGGCGATGGCAAATTCCGTGGCGCTGGCGCAGGCCGCCGAGGCCGCAGGATACCACCGGCACTGGCTGGCGGAACACCACAACATGCCCGGCATTGCCTCCTCCGCCACGGCCGTGATGATCGGGCATATCGCGGGGGCCACCAGCCGCATCCGCGTCGGATCCGGCGGCATCATGTTGCCGAACCATTCGCCGCTGGTGATTGCCGAACAATTCGGCACGCTTGCCTCGCTCTACCCCGGCCGTATCGATCTGGGGCTGGGGCGCGCACCGGGCACGGATCAGGAAACCGCCCGCGCCCTGCGCCGCCACATGGGCCAGCAGGATACCTTTCCCCGCGATGTGGGCGAACTGATGGCCTATCTGGACGACCCCGTCGACGGCCAGCGCGTGCATGCCTATCCGGGCGAGGGCACAAAGGTGCCGGTCTGGATCCTCGGCAGTTCCCTCTATGGTGCGCAACTGGCCGCGCAGGCGGGTCTGCCCTATGCGTTTGCGTCGCATTTCGCGCCCGATGCGTTGGAACAGGCCTCCGAAATCTATCGCCGCAGCTTTCGTCCCTCAGAGGTCTGCGAGGCCCCCTATTTCATGATGGCGTTGAACGTCTACGCCGGGGATACGGACGCCGAGGGCGCCTATCTGCGCTCCTCCATGCAGCAGGCCTTCGTCCGCCTGCGCACCGGTATGCCCAGCAAGTTGCCGCGACCGGTCGACAATATCGAAGACCTGGTGCCGGCGCATATTCTGGCTGGCGTCAATCAGGCGGGGTCTGTTTCCGCCACGGGCGCGCCCGAGACGGTGCGTCGGCAACTGGCAGACCTGATCGACCGTTTCCGCCCGGACGAGGTCATCATCGCCGGTCAGATCCACGACAATGCCAAACGGATCAAGAGCTTTCAGATCGCCGCCGAGCAACTGCAGGCGCTTGGCCACGAGGCAAGCTGAGCCGCCCGCGCCGCCCGCCCATTTGCGGGCGGTGTCAGACGCCGAGCCCCTCAAGGGCCTTGCCAAGGCGCGGCAGCCGCGCCTTGCGCATCAGTGCCCGTATGCGCCAGCCCGGATCCGACATGGCGCGGGCCTGCGCCAGAACGCGGGTCGCGACGGGGATCATCGCGGCAGGGCTGGCCTCGGCAAATCCGACCAGCAGCGCGTCGGGGTCGGCGCGGCTCAGCCCCTCTTCCGCCAGGATATGGCGCGGGAAATCCTTTGCGTTGACGGTCACGATGGCATCGGCGGAACTGGCAATCGCCGCTGCCAGCACATGCAGATCACCCGGATCGGGCAGCCACAGGCGCTTTACCAGCTCCGCGGGAAACCGCACCTCGGCCTTGGGAAAGGCGACACGCGTCATCGCCACTTCGGCGCGGGCCTGCGCCTCGCCCTCGTCCCCCAGCTTGGCGGCGGCCCGCGCCCATTCCTCCAGAATGCGATCGGACCAGACAGGGGTGAACATCCCCTGCCCGGCCGCGCCCAACAGCATTTCACGCATCACCGTCGGATACAGGACGCAGGCATCGAGAAGCGCCTTCATGCCTCAGACCCGAAAGAACAGCGCCTTGAGATAGCCGCTTTCCGCCAGGTGCGGGTGCATCGGGTGATCCGCCCCGGCAAAGCCCGTGTGCAGCAAGGCCGAGTCGCGACCCGCGCGCCCGATACCCCGGATGCAGGCCGTGCGGAACTTGGCCAGGTCCGCAGCATGAGAGCAGGAGCACAACCCAAGGTATCCGCCCGGTGCCACCAGCGGCGCGGCCAGCTTTGCCAGCCGTTCATAGGCCCGCAAGCCCGCCTCGAGCGACTGACGCGCCGGGGCAAAGGCGGGCGGATCGCAGATGACCACGTCAAATTGCGCGCCCTCTTCGGCCAGCGCCTCCAACGTCTCGAAAGCATCGCCCTGACGGGTGGAAAAACGCGCCGAGGCGCCCATGGCCGCCGCGCCCTGCTCGGCCAGCTCAAGCGCCGGGGCGGATCCGTCGACCGCCAGCGCGGACGTCGCACCGTTCGCCAGGCAGGCCAGCCCGAAGCCCCCGACATGCGAAAACAGGTCCAGCACCCGCGCGCCCCTGGCCAGGCGGGCCGCAAAGGCATGGTTGGGACGCTGGTCGTAGAACAGGCCGGTCTTTTGACCGCCCATCAGGTCGGCCATGTAGGTTGCGCCGTTCATCTCGACCGGCACCGGCCCCTCGGGTGCGGTGCCCAGCAACACGCCCGACACGTCATCCAGCCCTTCCAGGCTGCGCGCGCGCCCCGAGGCGCTTTTCAGCACGCAGGTCACGCCCGTGACCTCGACCAGCGCGGCGCACAGCGGTTCGATCAGGGCCTCGGCCCAGGCGGCATTGGGCTGAACCACGGCAGTATCGCCGAAACGGTCGATGATGACACCAGGCAGGCCATCGGCCTCGGCATGGATCAGGCGGTAGAAGGGCGCGTCGAACAGGCGCTCGCGCAAGCTCAGCGCCTTGGCAAAGCGTGCCGCAAACCAGGCCTGGTCGACCGGGCCACCATCGACGGCGTCCAGCACCCGCGCCATGATCCGGCTTTCGGGGTTGACGGTGACCAGTGCCAGCGGCGTCCGGTTCTCATCCTCGAGAATGGCCAGCGCGCCGGGCGTCAGCGCCTTGGTGCGCCGATCGGTGACAAGTTCGTTGCCATAGACCCAGGGAAAGCCGTGGCGGATGCGGCGGGCATCCGTCTTTGGCTTCATGCGCACGGTTGGCAGGGTCGCAGGATCGGTGGCGGGAAGGGTGTCATGTGATTGCATTCCCCTCTCCTAGCGACTTCCCCGATCCGGGGGAAGCCGGCACGCGCAAGGCGTCGCGCAAATCCAACAAGTAGCTCCCCCGGAGCAGCGCACCCGATACCTTTCCGGCGCAGGCCCCGGCCGGACCAACGCCCCGTCCTGCGCGCCCAAAGCGACGAAATGCCGGTCATTCGGCCGCAAAACTCTCGCGGCCCCCCAACCGCAGGCCCCCCCGGCAGGCCACCGCGAGTGGTCTCCTCTGCGGATCAGGCCGCGCCATGCCAAGCACAGATTTGCAATTACTCTGCAAATACATACATCTGACTTTGCAAACCCTAGCCCGACCCCGCCCCCCGCGACCAGCCTTGCCCCGCGATCCGGCGTGACCAGCTTTCATCGCAAGACGGATGGGCATTCGCAGACAAATCAGGCAGGTTGCGGCAGGTGAAGAGTTGTTTCGCGGTGACGGTCCGTTTTATGGGCTGGCATCTGCGACTGTTAGCGCTAAACTAGCCCCGACCCGAGGAGGCGCCCGCGCCGCGCCCTCCGCGAACGGCATAACCCAACGATCAGCGACGCAGCCAGATTGGAGGCTTCGACCCATGGCCCTGAACCAGACAATTGCAGATGTAACCGACCGGATCCGCGAAAGATCCCAAGGCAGCCGCGACCAATACCTGGAGCGTATCGGACGCGCCGCGGATGCCGGGCCGGTTCGCGCCCACCTGACCTGCGGCAACCAGGCCCATGCCTATGCCGGTATGCCCACCGACCAGGAGGCGCTGTCAAAGGGACGCGCCGCCAACCTGGGCATCGTCACCGCCTACAACGACATGCTGTCGGCCCACCAACCCTATGAACATTTCCCCGAACTGATCCGCAAGGCTGCCCGCGCGCAGGGCGCAACGGCGCAGGTCGCCGGCGGTGTACCCGCCATGTGCGACGGCGTGACCCAGGGCCAGCCCGGCATGGAACTGTCGCTGTTTTCGCGCGACGTGATTGCCATGGCGGCGGGCATTGCCCTGTCGCACAACTGCTTCGACGCCGCGCTTTACCTCGGCGTCTGCGACAAGATCGTGCCGGGCCTCGTCATGGCCGCCGCGACCTTTGGCCATATCCCTGCCGTCTTCCTGCCTGCCGGGCCAATGCCCTCGGGGCTGCCGAACGACGAAAAGGCCCGCGTGCGCCAGCAATACGCCAACGGCGAGGTCGGCCGCGACAAGCTGATGGAGGCCGAGCTTGCCTCCTACCACTCGCCCGGCACCTGCACCTTTTACGGCACCGCCAATACCAACCAGATGCTGATGGAATTCATGGGGTTGCACCTGCCGGGTGCCAGCTTTGTCAACCCCAATACCCCGATGCGCGAGGCGCTGACCGTCGCGGGCACCGAACGCGCGCTGGCGATCACGGCCCTCGGAAACGAATTCCGTCCGGCAGGCGAGATCCTCGATGAAAAGGCCTTCGTCAACGGCATCGTCGGCCTGATGGCGACCGGTGGGTCCACCAACCTGGTGCTGCACATGCCCGCCATGGCGCGGGCCGCCGGCATCATCCTGGACCCCGAGGATTTCGATACGATCTCTTCGATCACGCCGCTGATGGCCAAGGTCTATCCCAACGGTCTGGCCGACGTGAACCATTTCCACGCTGCGGGTGGCCTCGGCTACATGATCGGCCAGCTGCTGAACGACGGGTTGCTCCACCCCGATACCAAGACCGTCGCCGGCGACGGCCTGGAACTCTATACCCAGGAACCCAAGCTGCGCGAGGGCCGCATCGTCTATGAACCCGGCGCCAGGGAGTCGCTGAACGACAAGATCCTGCGCCCGGCCTCTGATCCCTTCCAGAAATCCGGTGGGTTGAAGCACCTGTCCGGCACGCTGGGCCGCGCCATCATGAAGGTGTCGGCCGTCAAGCCGGAAAACCACGTGATCGAGGCGCCCGTGCGCATCTTTCACGATCAGGCCGACGTCAAGACCGCGTTCAAGGCCGGTGAGTTCACCGAAGACACCATCGTCGTCGTGCGCTTTCAGGGGCCGAAGGCGAACGGCATGCCGGAACTGCATTCGCTGACGCCGACGCTGGCCGTGCTGCTGGATCGCGGGCTCAAGGTGGCGCTGCTGACCGACGGTCGCATGTCGGGCGCATCGGGCAAGGTGCCCGCCGCCATTCACCTCGCCCCCGAGGCGGCAGACGGCGGGCCGATTGCCCTGCTGCGCGATGGCGACGTGGTCAAGCTGGATGCCGTCAACGGCACCATCACCTGCCCGGATCTGACCGGCCGCGCCCCCGCCACACCGGACCTGTCGGCCAACAAGCACGGCATTGGCCGCGAGTTGTTCGAGACCTTCCGCCAGAATGCCTCGGCCTCCAGCGCCGGCGCCTCCAATATCGTCTGATCCCCTGAAACGGAGCCCGTCATGACCCCCGAAACCGCCACCGCCGAAGCCTCCAGGATCTGCCGCCTTGCGCCCGTCGTTCCCGTGCTTGTCGTCCATGACGCCTCGATTGCGCGCCCCTTGGCCGAAGCCCTTGTTGCCGGAGGGCTGCCCGCCCTCGAGGTGACATTGCGCACCCCCGCCGCGCTGGACGTGATCCGCGAAATGGCCCAGGTCGAGGGGGGCGTTGTCGGTGCAGGGTCGATCCTGACCCCCGCCGCCGTTACCCAGGTTGTCGCGGCAGGCGCCAGGTTCGGCGTTTCCCCCGGGGCCACCGACACGGTGCTGACCGCCGCTGAACAGGCCGACCTGCCGATGCTGCCGGGGGCTGCCACTGCCTCCGAGGTGATGGCCCTGCTGGAACGCGGTTACCGCGTGCAGAAATTCTTTCCCGCATCGATCAACGGCGGCGCGCCCGCCATCAAGGCCATCGGCGCGCCCATCCCCGACGTGATGTTCTGCCCGACCGGCGGCGTCACCCCGGAAAACGCACCCGAATACCTGTCGATGAAGAACATCATCTGCGTCGGCGGGTCCTGGGTGGCACCGCAATCCCTGATCGATGCAAAAGACTGGGCCGCGATCGAGGAGCTGGCGCGCGAGGCCGCAGCCCTGCGCGGCTGATACCCACAGGAACAAAAAGAAAAGGCGCGCCAGTATCTTGGCGCGCCTTCTTCATGTCTTGCATCAAGATCCTTAGTGCGGCGTTCGCCCGCGCGAACCGCCGCGCCGTCCCATCGGTGTCAGGCTGCGCAGACCGTCCTTCAACAGCGCCGTCATCGGATGATCCGGCGCGTGCCTGCCGTATTGCTCCATCAGCGCCTCAAGCGCGGCTTTCTGATCCTGGCCGTCGTCCAGGCTCAGCGCCCAGTCCATCAGCACGGAACGGCACTCGGGGTCGTCGATCCCCTCGATTCGATAGGCCTCGCGGATCAGGGCCTTCGGGTCCGTTGCATCACCTTTCATGACCACTCCAATCATGTGTCCGCCTCTCGTTCCAAAATCGCGTCAATGGCCGCTGCCGCCGCCTCGGTTGACGCCGCGACCTGCGCCTGAAGCGCCTCGATCGTCTCGGCGCCGGTATCGCGCAGCAACAGGGCGCGACCGCCCTCGCCGATCTCGTCGGGGTCCAGCGCCTTGCCGCTCAGCAGCTTTCCGACCTGTCCGATATTCCACAGCAACCGGTAAGTCGAGAGCAGGGCATCGCTTTCCGCCGTACGCATCCAGCCGCTTTTGACCGCCAGGTTCAGGCCCTCTCCGATCCAGCCGTCGGGATCCCCGGCAATCAGGCCGCCGGCCTGCGCCATCAGCTCGATTTCCTGGTTGCGACCGGGGCCTGTCTTGACGTCCCAGATCGTGCGGGTGCCCTTGGCGGCAGCTATGCGCGACCGCATCTCGGCCACGTCCCTCAACACCGGCCCAGAGGCGCGCCCGCGCGCGATAAGATCGCGCCGGAATGTCATGATATCGTTCGACAATGCCTCTGGCCCGGCGATCACCCTTGCCCGCGTCAGCGCAAGATGTTCCCAGGTCCAGGCCTGGGTCTCCTGGTAGTCGCGAAAGCTTTGCCAGCTGGTCGCAACCGGTCCCTGGCTGCCCGACGGGCGCAACCGCATGTCGACCTCATACAGCCGTCCCTCGGCCATGGGCGCCGACAGCGCCGTGACCAGCGCCTGCGTCAGACGGGCATAATAGGTGCGGGACGCCAGCGGGCGACGGCCTTGCGACGTCTCCTGGCCCGCCGCGTCGTAGATCACGATCAGGTCCAGGTCCGAACGTGCGTTCAGCCGCCCTGCGCCCATCGACCCCATCCCCATCACCGCCGCGCCGCGCCCCGGCGGCGGCCCATGCCGCGTGGCGAATTCGGTCTGCACGACCGGCCACAGAACCCGCAGCACCACGCTGGCCAGTTCCGCATATTCGTGCCCCGCCTCCTTCGGGGCGACCAGCCCGCGCAGGTGATGCACGCCGATGCGGAAATGCCATTCCTTGACCCAGCGACGCGCCGCATCCAGCTTGCGCTCATAGTCTTCTTCGATTTGCAAAACACGGCTCAGCTCTTTGCAAAGCGCATCCTCACCGGGCCACTCGGTGAAAAAGCCGCCCCCGATCACCGCGTCGAACACCGCCGAATTGCGGCTGAGGTACAGCGCCAGATCCGGCGCCGTCCCCGTGATGTCGCCCAGCAGGTCAATCAGTTGCGGATTGGCCTGGAACATCGAGAACAGCTGCACGCCCGCCGGCAATCCCCGCAGAAATCCGTCAAAGGCCACCAGGGCTTCGTCCGGGCGGGCGGCGCGGGACAGGCTGTGCAACAGCTGCGGACGCAGCCGGTCGAAAATCTGTCTCGCGCGTTCCGAACTCAGCGCGGGATAGGCGCGCCAGCGGGCCACCAGCGCCTCGTCGATGGCTATTTCAACCTCGGCCTGCCCCGCGGCGGCCCCTGCCGGATCCTGTCCCACCGTGCGGGTCCCGTCCTTGCGGTGTCCATCCGCGCCCGCGGCGGGTATCGCGCCCGGGGTTCCGGGGGCCTTTTCGCCGGGCGTGTCGGGGGCAAAGAACGCCTCCGTGACGCCATGGACCTCCTCCAGGCGGTCCTTGATCTCGCGCCCCAGCTCCTCGGCGTCCCGTCCCATGAATGCCGCCAGCCGCGACAACCCCTCGGCACCGCCAGGCAGCTGATGGGTCTGTGCGTCATTGATCATCTGGACCCGATGCTCGACCTCCCTGTGCGACCGATAGTGGCGCGCCAGCACGTTCGCCGTGTCCTGCGGAATCCAGCCCCGTTCTGCCAGTTGCCCAAGCGCGGGCACCGTGCCCGGCAGCCGCAGCGACGGATCACGCCCCCCGGCGACGATCTGGTGGAACTGGGCAAAGAACTCGATCTCCCGGATGCCGCCGCGCCCCAGCTTCATGTCGTGCCCGGCCAGCTGGATCGGGCCAAAGAACCCCTTGTTGCGCCGGATCGCCAGGCGCACGTCATGGGCATCCTGAATGGCCGCGAAATCCAGATGCCGCCGCCAGACAAAGGGCCGCAGATCCTCGAGAAAGCGCGCGCCTGCGGCAATGTCGCCGGCAGCGGGGCGCGCCTTGATATAAGCGGCGCGTTCCCAGGTGCGCCCGAGGCGTTCGTAGTATCGCTCGGCCGCCGCCATCCCCATGCAGACCGGCGTCACGCCGGGGTCGGGACGCAGCCGCAGGTCGGTGCGAAAGACGTATCCCTCGTCTGTGATGTCGTTCAGCGTCGCGGTCATCCTGCGCGTGGCCCGGATCAGGGCCGGGCGTGCCTCCAGCACCGCGTCGCCGCCATAGCGGCCCTCGTCATACAGCACGATCAGGTCGATATCCGAGGAATAGTTCAACTCTCCCGCGCCCATCTTGCCCATGGCCAGCGCCACCAGGCCGCACCCCGTTTCAAGGTCGTCCTCCTGCATGCCCGGCAGCTTGGCGCGCCTGATCTCGGCTGTCAGCGCCGCCCGCATCGCCAGCGCCACGCAATGATCCGCGAATGCGCTCAGGCTTTCGGTGACGGTCTCAAGCGGCCAGGCCCCCGCCAGGTCGGCCAGTGCCACCAGCAGCGCCATGCGCCGCTTGCCCCGCCGCAGCTCGGGCGCGATCTGGTCCGGGGCGATGCCGGACAGGCGGTCCCGTTCCGCGGCAAGTGCCGCAAGCGGCGCGCTCAACGCGCCGGGCAACCAGTCGGCCTCGCGCGCCATCAGCCCCGCCAGGTAGGGGCTGCATCCCGCCGTGCCCTCGATCAACGCGGCCAGGTCGCCGTCCAGATCGGGAAACAGCGCGCGCGCCTCGCGGCCACGGTCAGGGTCAAAGGGGCGTGGCAGGCGGGTCGGGATCAATGTATCGCTCATGCGCGGAAAGTGCGGCGCAGGGCCGCCCCGGTCAATCCCTCATGCGTGCCGCCTCTGGTCAATCCCGGCGCAGCTTGGCAGATTGCCCTGACCGCAAGGGAGAGTGCGAATGAGCAAGAGCATGAAGCGCGTCGCCCGCGCGTTGCAGGACGCCGGCGTCGACACCCAAATCCAGGAACTGGGAGAGTGCCGCACCGCGCAACAGGCCGCCGATACCGTCGGCTGCGCACTTGATCAGATCGCCAAGTCGATCATCTTTCGCGGCGAACACAGCGGCGAGGCGATCCTGTTCCTGACCGCAGGCGGCAACCAGGTCGATGCCCTTCGCGCCAGCGAGGTCGCAGGCGAGCCGTTGGGCAAGGCCGATGCCGCCCTGATCCGCGCCCAGACCGGATTTGCCATCGGGGGCGTGTCGCCCGTCGGCCACCTGAACCCGATCCGCGCCTTTCTGGACCCGCGCCTCCTCGACTTTGACCGGATCTGGGCCGCCGCCGGCACCCCGCGCCATCTTTTCGGCCTGCCACCACAGCTTTTGCAGCCCATGACAGGGGCCCAAGTCGCTGAATTCACACGCGAAGACAAACTAATGTAAAAAACATTCACATGACCCCCTTGCGGTTGAGGGGCGGACTTCCGATCTAGGTAATGTGAAAGACATTCACATAGCAACAAGAACCAAGTTACGGAGACAGACATGACACCCGCCACCGCTCAAATGTACGACCACCAGGGCCCGGCCACGCGCCCCGCCTCCTGGCTGCGTCGCGCTGAGGCCTGGATGGACAGCAAGGGCAAACCCGCATGGATCACCGCGATGGTGCTGGGTTTCGTGTTCTTCTGGCCGGTCGGCCTTGCCATTCTCTTCTACATGATCTGGGGTAAGAAAATGTTCGGAAAATCCTGCCGTCACTCACGTTACAACGACATGCGCCGCACCGGTTACGCCGCGATGAAATCCAGCGGCAACACCGCCTTCGATGCCTACAAGACCGAGACGCTGCAACGCCTCGAAGAGGAGCAGAACAGCTTCGAGGGTTTCCTGGAACGCCTGCGCGCCGCCAAGGACAAGGCCGAGTTCGATCAGTTCATGGAAGACCGCTCCAAAAAGGCGCGTGCCGACCGTGAGGCCGATCATCAGTCCGCCGACACCGGCGACCACGACCGGGCCTGATCGCCCCTGCCTGCCGCCCGGCGCGCCCCGACCCGGCGCGCCCACGGCGCATATGTCCCGGTGCACATGTCCCGGCGCCAACCGCGCATATGTCCCGTCCCGCGGGCCTGCTCAGCGCCGGGCCGCCACCATTGCACCGCACGGCCCCACCGGGGCCGTTGCCACGCCGCCCAATTCCGCTTTCACAGGATACCGGACCAGATGAGCCTGCCCCTCCCCGATCCCGATCACAGCCCCGAATTCTACGACAGTGTCGCGATGAAGCGCGGCTTTGCCTGGATTGTCGATGCCATCGTGATCACCCTGATCGCGCTGGTGATCGTCCCGCTGACGGCCTTTATCGGTGCGTTCTTCTTTCCCGTCCTGCTGCTTACGGTCAGCTTTTTCTATCGCTGGATGACCATCGCGGGACGCTCCGCCACCTGGGGCATGCGCCTGATGTCGATCGAGTTGCGCAGCACCGAGGGGCACCGCCTTACCCCGCTGGAATCGCTGCTGCACACGTTGGGCTTTACCGTCAGCTTTGCGCTGCCGATCCTTCAGGTGATCTCGGTCGTGCTGATGCTGACCTCGCGGTACGGCCAGGGTCTGACCGACCATGTTCTGGGAACCACCGCCGTCAATCGCCGGGCCTGAACGCGCAAAAACGCAGCCTGCGGTGATCGAACGCGCCCACGGGGCTTGGCGCTCGGGAACTTCGTTGTTATCGTTCCCGAACCTCCGGCCTGCGGGCCGCGCCATTCACCCGATGCTCCAAGCTGGTTTTCATGCGCCATTCCCTGCCTCTTGCACCGCAATTCTACGTGACAGCGCCACAGCCCTGCCCCTATCTGCCGGGCCGGATGGAGCGCAAGCTGTTCACCTCGTTGCAAGGGGAATCCGCCGAGCAGCTGAACAACGCATTGTCGAAACAGGGGTTTCGGCGGTCCCAGAACGTGTTGTACCGGCCGTCCTGTGCCGATTGCGCGGCCTGCCTTTCGGCGCGCATCAACGTTGCCGACTTTACCCCGTCGCGCAGCCAGCGCCGCACCCTGCGGCGCAATGCCCACCTGGAACGGCGCGCCACCTCTCCCTGGGCCACCGAAGATCAATACGCGCTGTTCCGGCGCTACCTCGACAGCCGCCACGCCGACGGCGGCATGGCCGACATGGATGTCTTCGAATTCGCCGCGATGATCGAGGAAACGCCGATCCGGTCCCGCGTGGTCGAATATCTCGACCCCGACAGCGGCCTCAAGGCCGCGTCGCTGACCGATGTGCTGGATGATGGCGTTTCGATGGTCTACAGCTTCTATGACCCTGCGCTGGAAAAGAATTCGCTCGGCACCTACCTGATCCTCGATCATATCGAGATCGCGCGGAATGCCGGTCTGCCCTATGTCTACCTCGGGTACTGGGTGCCCGGCTCTCCCAAGATGGGCTACAAGTGCAAGTTCACGGGGCTTGAGCTCTACCATGGCGGAAAATGGGACCGGATGCGCGACCCACACGATTACGATGCCACCACCCATCCGCTCAAAAGCGATCCGATCGCAGAACAGGTTGCCAATATTTCCCTGCCAGACACGCGCGCGCCCTGAAATGACACAAAACCTTTTTGCCGCGACGCTGGTGGTGCCCGACTATGATGCCGGGATCGCCTTTTACGTCGACACGCTTGGCTTCGACCTGGTCGAGGATACTGCACTGTCAGACACCAAACGCTGGGTGCTGATTGCGCCGAAGGGCGCGCAGACCTGTCTTTTGCTGGCCCTTGCCGCGACCCCCGAACAACGTGCCGCCATCGGCAGGCAGGCGGGGGGCCGCGTGGCCTTTTTCCTGCAAACCGATGATTTCGCCGGGGACCATGCCCGCATGGTCGCCGCCGGTGTGCATTTCGAGGAACAGCCCCGCACCGAACCCTATGGCATTGTCGCCGTCTGGTGCGACCCGTTCGGCAACCGCTGGGATCTGGTGCAGTTCACGAAAACCCCGACGCGCGGCGTTCCCCCCGCCAAATCCCGCAGCAACCGCGAAACCGGCACGCCGGTGATCTGGCCGCCGCATGACAAGGCCCGTTCCGACAGCTGACCCTGCGGCCCGGCACGTCTGCCCGCAGCGGGCAGGCACGTCACCGGACCGATAGATGACAAAAGGCCGCGGCCCCCTCGGGGATCGCGGCCTTTGCCTTTTTGGCCCGCCCCCACCCTCCGGGGGCAGGCCATTTTCACATCGGATCAGCCGCCCATCAGCGCCGGAACGATCGTCACGATCTGCGGCACGAACCACAGCAGCGCCAGCCCCAGCACCTGAATGCCGACAAAGGGGATGATACCGCGATAGATATGGCCGGTCGTCACGCTGGCCGGGGCCACCCCGCGCAGATAGAACAGGGCAAACCCGAACGGCGGCGTCAGGAACGACGTTTGCAGGTTCACCGCGATCATGATCGTCACCCACTTCGGATCGAACGTCCCGCCATAGATGACGGGGCCGACGATCGGGATGACGATGTAGATGATCTCCAGGAAATCCAGCACGAAGCCCAGCACGAACAACACCAGCATCACGATCAGAAAGACCGTGAACTCGTTGTCGAAACTGCGCAGGAAGTCCTGGATGTAATGCTCCCCCCCGAACGAGATCACGACAAGGTTCAGCAGCTGGCTGCCGACCAGAATGGTGAACACCATCGAGGTCACCTTGGCCGTTTCGCGCACGATGGGTGTCAGAACCCGTGTGCGAAACAGCACCCATCCCGAATAGATCATCCCGAACCCGGCGATCATGTAGGCCGCCGCCGCCGCAAGATAGGCAATCCAGTTCTCGGCCGTGACGACATCCTGGTTGATGCGCAGATCGAAATTCGCGCCCAGCAGGATCATCGCGCCCAGGGCAATGGTTGCCCAGATGATCACCTTGGGGTCGCGCCCCTCTTCGCGCAGCTTGCGATAGGCGGCCAGCATCATCGCGCCACCGGCCCCGAGCGCCGCCGCAGGCGTCGGGTTGGTGATCCCGCCCAGGATCGAGCCGAGCACGGCCACGATCAGCATCAGCGGCGGAAATACCACCCGCACCAGCTCGTTCTGGGCCAGCCGCGCGGCGGCATGGCGCAGCGACCAGAAGGTGATCGCCAACGGGATCGCCAGCAACAGCACCGTTGCGCCCGGCGTCGTGCGCGGCCCGATGAACAGCACGTCGACCAGCACCACCAGCGCCAGGCCAAATCCCCCCACCGCCAGCGGCGCCGCACTGTCGCCCGGTTTCACCCCGCGCGCCAGCATCAGCACCAGCGCCAGAAGCACCACGATGGTGGCGACGCCGGTGCCGATGGGCGCAGCCCGATCCGCCTTGGCATCGACCGCCGCCGCGATTTCTGCGTCGTTCAGCCTGTGCCCGGTATCCAGCCCGCCCGAGGCCGCAATCGCCTGCGTTTCGGCAACGGCCGCATCCCAGCGGGCCTGACCATGCAGATCGATCATCGCAGCCTTGCAACTGTCGCTGACATTGGTGCGCAGGCTGGCGCCCTCGCCCATTTCGGAAAAGTTCGACACGCGCAGGTTCTGCGACCCGACCATCCCGACCTCGGCCATCAGCAGCACCCCGGCGATGATCGCAACCGGCGCGAACACGAACCAGGTCAGCCCCTCGCGGCGGGTGATCACCTCCCCCCTGCCGTCGTGCTCGACCGCGACCGCGGGCGCCTTGGACGGGTTCAGCACGGCATAGCCAAAGGCATAGAGCGCATAGAGAACCGCCAGCAGGATCCCCGGCAGCAGCGCCGCCTGGAACAACGTGCCCACCGACACCACGGCAGGCTTGCCCAGATAGGTCAGCGCGTCCGAACAGCCCAGCGACTGCGCCCGCGCCTCCTGAGCGGCGGAATACAGATCGCCCGCCAGCGTGCCTAGCAGCACGATCACGATCGAGGGCGGAATGATCTGCCCCAGCGTGCCCGACGCCGCGATCACCCCCGTCGACAGTTCCGGCGAATAGCCGTTGCGCAGCATCGTCGGCAGGCTCAGCAACCCCATGGTCACCACCGTCGCACCGACGATCCCGGTCGAGGCCGCCAGAAACGCCCCCACCACGACCACCGACACCGCCAGCCCCCCCGGCAGCGGGCCGAACACCCGCGCCATGGTCGTCAGCAGGTCGTTGGCGATCTTCGACCGCTCCAGCGTGATGCCCATCATCACGAACATCAGCACCGCCAGCAGCGTCTCGATCGACTGGCCCGCGAACACGCGTTCGTTCATCCGGTTCACGATGAACGACAGGTTGCGATCCATCGCCGTTTCCCAGCCGCGATCAAACACCGGCTGCGCCATCGTCGGCAGGTCCGGATAGCGAAAGATCGAAATCGTGTCCGGGTTCACCCCGGACCCGATCAGCGCGCGATAGCCCTCGCTGCTGGCGTCGATCGCGTTGTGGATCAGCAGACCGCCCGCATCCAGCCAGGCGATGATGGCAAAGGCGAACAGCCCCGCCCCCGGAATGGCGAATGCCACCGGAAAGCCCGAAAGGATACCCGCGAACAGGCTGAGAAAGACGATGATCAGGCCGATCTCGACCCCATCCAATCCGAAAAACATTATCCCCATGCCCCCTTAATGCGTGCCTTCATAGGCTTCTTCCCCGGCGCCCAGCGTATCGCGGTCCAGGTATTTCTCCGCGCTCTCCTCGCCTTCGCTGAACTCCAGGAACGACCGGTAGAAAAACGCGACCGCCTGCAGGAAAACCAGCCCGACGAAACACAGGATGAGGATCTTGAACAGGAAATAGCCGTTGAATCCGTCGGGACTGAACCCGATGGTCTCGACGTTCCATTTCACGATACGCGCCTTGCGCATCAGCAGGTCCAGCTTGTCACTGGCCGAAACCTTGGGCGTGATCAGATGCCGCCACAGGAAGAACCACGAATACATCCAGACCAGCACGACGACGGGCATCATGAAGAACAGCGCCCCGAACATGTCCACCACACGTTTCGCGCGATAGCTGATCGGCGCATAGATCAGATCGACCCGCACGTGGCTGCCCTGAACAAAGGCGTAGGACACGCACAGCGCGACCACGGCCGCGTTCCACAGCTTCAACCCCTCGGCATACCAGCCGACGGATTGCGTGAACCCGACCCCCAGCGGCGAAAGGCTGATCTCGCCCAGGCGAAAGATGCTTTGCAGGAACACCACGATGATCTGTTGCGCCACCATGATCAGACCCGCCCAAGCGGCGGTGCGCCCGACCACGTTGGCAAACCCCTCCAGCACGCGCACGCAGCGCCACATGAACGGACGCCAGATCAGCCCGGCAATCGTCACCACGATAAAGATGTCGAGCACCGCGAAAAAGAACTGCACCGACCCGCCATAATACAGGAACCGGATCAGTGCCTCCTTGTCCGACCAGTCGAGCCACAGGCCCGGATGGCTCAGCGCGTATCCGATGTGATAAAACCCGCGCGCGATTTCAGTGACCAGCCAGATCAGACCGTTCAGCATCGCTTCCCCCCCTTTTCGCAAGGGGCTGCGCACCGGGTCAGGTGCGCAGCCCGCCATATCTCAGTCAACGCCATGCCTCAGCCTTGCCATGCCTCAGCCTTGCCACGCCTAAGCCTTGCCATGTCTCGGCCATGCCATCGCGGGCCACGGCGCGTCCTGATCCGCGCCGTGGCCGACGCCACGTGGCGCTCGATCACCCGTCGACGCGGTTCCGCTGGGCGGTGTAAAAGCTGTCAGAGACCGACATCCAACCAGAGGCCGATTTCATCGACGCCTCCGCGGACTCGCGGATCTTGGCAAAGATCTCGTCGTCCATGAAGCCGTCCAGCACCTCTTTCGACGCCGAGCCGAAGGCATCCCAGACGTCGTCGGGGAATTCCTGCACCTGCACACCGGAAGATTTCAGACGCGCCAGCGCCGGGCCGTTGTTGGCAATGAACAGCGCATAGTTGTGCTGGTGCGCATCGCCTGCCGCGATCTCGATGATCTTTTGCTGCGACGGGGTCAGCCCCTCGAAAACCTCAAGGTTGCAGGCCACGGACAGCGCCGCGCCCGGCTCGTGGAACCCGGCGGGATAGTAGTTCTTGCAGACCTCCTGCAGGCCCAGCTTTTCGTCCGACCACGGGCCGATCCACTCGGTGCCATCCAGCGCGCCGGTCGACAGCGCCTGATAGATCTCGCCACCCGGCAGAACCTGCACCGAGGCCCCCAGTTTCGCCAGCGCCTGCCCGCCAAGGCCCGGCATACGGAATTTCAGACCCTTGAAATCATCCGCCGAATTGATCGGGTTGCGGAACCAGCCACCGCCCTGTGCCGCCGTCTGACCGGCGATAAAGCTCTTCAGGCCAAAGATTTCGCCCAGCTCGTGATGCAGGGCCATGCCGCCGTTGGCATAATACCACGTCATCATCTCAGGTGCGGTCATGCCGAAGGGCACGGTGGTGAAATACGCCCATGCGGGGTGCTGGCCGACGAAATAGTAATCGGCCCCGTGGTACATGTCGGCCTGACCGCTGGTCACGGCATCAAAGACCTCCAGCGCGCCGACCAGTTCACCAGCCGCCTTCGGTTCGATGATCAACTGGCCATCGGACATTTCGTTGACGCTGTTGGCAAAACGTTCGACGGAATCCCAGACCCCGGCCAGCCCGCGTGGCCAGGTCGTGACCATGGTCAGCTTGACCTGCCCCTGCGCCCGCGCTGGTGCCGCCAGCGACGTGGCCGCAGCCGCGGACCCGCCCAGTGCGGATGTTTTCAAAAAGGAACGACGATCCATTTATTTCTCCTCCCGGTAAGTGAACGCGCCTGACCTCCCTTTGCCCGGCGCGGATCGTTGCAGTGAGGAAGGACCCTAGCCGCGGCGGCGGGGCCGCGAAATACCAAGGATTACGTAGATTGACCGAATACTTTGCGGAAATTGCGCGCCGAACCGAAATTTCTTGGCGAAAATTATAGGCGCACGTATCATATTTCCGAATTCCGGCGCGCTTTTGCGCCGCGCTGCATTGCAAGCGGCTGGAAATCGCACCGCCGACTCCCTAAAGCTAACTGTCATGAAACGCCTCGTGCTGCCCCGGATCGCGCCCAGTTACGGACAGAAGCTGTTCCTTCTGGCCACGCTTCCGCTCATCCTGGCAGTTACGGCGATCTCTGCCCTGGTGGCCGATCAGTCGCGCGCGCTGGCCGAACGCGAAATCGCCGCCCTCGAACGCCAGATGATCGAGGCGAAAAAGGCCGAGCTGCGCAACTACGTCACCCAGGCGCGCAACGGGCTGAACTACATCTACGGCATGGCCGGTCCCGACAACCTCGAGGCGCGCCGCCGGGTCAAGCAGATCCTGTCCGCCATGACCTACGGCGAGGATGGTTTCTTCTTCGTCTACGACTACGACGGCACCAACCTCGTCTCGCCGCGCCAGACCGACATGATCAACCGCAACTGGTGGGACCTGACCGATGGCGACGGCCGCCACGTCGTGCGCGATTTCATCGACACCGCGCGCGAAGGCACCGGCTGGGTCACCCACCTGTGGCCCAAACCGGCAACGGGCGAAGAGGCGCTGATGGTGTCCTACGTCACCGCCCTGCATTCGTGGAAATGGGCCATGGGCACCGGAGTCTTCATCGACGATGTGCTGGCCACGACGGCCGCCGCCCGCGCCGATGTCGAGGCCCGCGTGCGCCGAACCTTCTTCTACATCGGCGCGATCACCGCCGCCGCGCTGATCGCCGTCTTTGCCTCGGGCATGTTCCTCAACATCCGCGAACGCCGCCTTGCCGATGCCAAGCTCAAGGAGCTGACGCAGCGCGTCTTCGATGCCCAGGAGGAAGAGCGCGGACGCGTCGCACGCGAACTGCATGACGGCATTTCCCAACTGCTCGTCGGGGTCCGCTACGCGCTGGACAGCGCGCGGCGCCGGTTCGATGCCGGCGACGCGCGCGCCTCCGAAACGCTCGACCGGGGCATGACCAGCCTGTCCGACGCCATCCAGGAGGTCCGCCGCATCTCCCGCGACCTGCGCCCCGGCGTGCTGGACGACCTCGGCCTCGGGCCCGCGCTCAAGGCCCTTGTGGTCGATTTCGGGGCACGCACCGGGATCGAGACCGCGTTTGATACCGTGGTCTTTCGCAACCGGCTGGACAACGACACCAAGATATCGCTCTACCGTATCGCACAAGAGGCCCTGACCAACGTCGAACGCCACTCGGGGGCGACCCGCCTGTCCGTCGATCTGCGCGGCCACCGCAACGGGGCCACCTTGCGCATATCCGACAACGGCCGGGGCATCGCACCGCCCGGTGCGGCCTCCCTGGGTGCGTCGGGCAAGGTCGCGCGCCAGGGCATCGGCCTGCGCAACATGCAGGAACGGGTCGACCAGATGGATGGCAGCCTGCGCATCCAGTCGACCCGCTCCGGCACGGTGATCGAGGTGCAGGTGCCCCTGTCGCATATCGTCGACCCGACGGCGCGCACGCCTGCCCCCGGTCTTTCGGGGGCCAAATGATTTCCCCGGCACCCGACGGTGGCCGGACCAGACGAAAGGACAGCGGATGACCGACCAGCCCGCCAGCACCAGCGACCTGCATGACCCGACGACGCCCCCCGCCCCGGCCAAGGCCCCCGCCAAGGCCCCCGCCACCCGCGTGGCGATCGTCGACGATCACCCCCTCGTCGCCGAAGGGATCGAGGCCATCCTCGACAGCTTCCCCGATCTCGAGGTCGTCGGCACCTTTTCCAATGGCCGCGCCATCATCGAGGCGGTGCCCACCCTGAACCCCGATGTCATCCTGCTTGATCTCAACATGCCCGAGATGGGCGGCCTGACCGCCTGCGAGATCCTGCTCGAAAATCACCCCGACCTGCGCATCCTGATCCTGTCGATGCACGACAGCCCCGAATATATCTCGACCGCGCTGGATCACGGCGCGCTCGGCTATGTCCTCAAGGACGTACCGACGGACGAGATCAAGCGCGCCATCGACGCCGTGATGCGCGGCGAACAATACCTTTGCACCGGGGCGCAGGGCTCGCTCACGCCACAGCCGGGTGCCGGGCATCTGACCAACCGAGAACAGACCATCCTGTTGCAACTGGCACAGGGCCAATCCAACAAGGAGGTCGCGCTGACCCTCGACATCTCGGTCCGCACGGTCGAAACGCATCGCAAGAATATCAAGAAAAAGCTTGGCATTTCCTCGACGGCCGGCCTGACCCGCTACGCTCTGGAACACGGCGTCCTGCAAGGCACGGGCCAGACATTCTGACCTACAATCAAACTTCTACGGGCCGATGCTCATGCGTTAACCACACTGGCACCGCGCAACTGAATGGAAAGCTCTGACGCCTAGACAGACGAGGCCCTGACCCGGATCGGATTCGTCATGCCTCAGCCGTCTTTTCCCGCACCGCCCTCGCGCCGACCTGCCCGACGCCCATCTGGGCAACCTGCTGGCCCTGTTCCCGCTCCGGTTATCGCGGGCTGCCACGGCCCCGGGTCCGGCGGCCCCCCCTGCTCTCGCGTCTTGGCGCAGATGTCGCAGCGGCACCGGGCGCTGCTGCTCGGCACCCTGACGGTGCTGTCCAGTGCAGTGCTGGCGCTTGCGCCCGCGCGGGCCTCCGCGCCCGCACATGACCCCGCGCCCGCCGCCGGGACCCACACCGGAACGGCCCATGCCAGTGCCCCTGCGCCAGTTCCGGCCCAAGGCCAGGGCCATACCCCCGCCCCGCAAACCGCGTCGGCGCAATCGGGTGCCCATGCCCTCGCCCCGCCCCCCGAAGGCGGCCTTTGCACCGGGTTCGGCCCTCAGACCCCGCGCGACATCGCATCGCCTGTCGGACTGAACCGGCAGGTCTTTCCGCTCGCCCCGCCTGCCGACCAGATGAACCTGTGCAACATCCACACCCACACCAATGCCGAACACAAGGGGCCGGGGTTTTCGATCGTCTCGCGCGATCCGGATGCCGGCGGCTACCAATGCGACAGGGGCGATCTGTTGACGCAGGAGGAATTGCGCGACCCCGCCTTCGGGCACGGTCCGTTTCACGGCGTCAAACCCGGCGACACGATCGAGGTGCACTGGGTCTACTCCTCCTGTGACGTGACACCGGGCAAGGGGTTGGGGGCCTGCCTGTCAGACGCCTGCGCGAACCCGACGTTGCGCGTCGAATCCCAGGTCTTTCTGCTGGTCAACGATCCCTTCGCCCTCGACTTTGCCAATTACGATCACAAGGGGCATGTCGCGGCGGGGCATCCGCAGCCGATGTCCCTGCCCGCCAACACCGGCGCCCCGGTCGTCTTTCGCGGTTCGACCACCGGCCCCAGTTACACGCAGGCCATCTGCTCACCGCTTCAGGTCACCTGGTCCGTCCGCCCCAATTGCGCACGCCTCGATATCTCGTCGCTCTACCGCTGGGGCATGGACGGCAATGTCTTTCAGGAGGATCATTCCCACGGTGTCCGCCCCCTCGTCACCGCACCCGAGCTTCTGGCCCCCATCCCATAGCGCGCGTCCGGCGCGACGCTCGCAAAAGGTCGGCCCCGACCCGGATACCAGCAGGGCTCGTCAGGCCTCGGGCTGACTGACCTTCTGCGCCGATCCGAGACCATCGGGGTCTCTCCCGGCATCCGCCTCAGCGCCGCACCCCGCCATCTGCGAACCCGCTCGGCCATATCCCGGCCCGTCGTCAAATCAGACATGTCCGCACATCAGGCGCGTCACGCCCCGCAAACACCGCCCGGATACCGACATTGGTACCGACAGGATACCGACGTGCCAATCTGCGTCCTCTCTGGCCGCCGTCGGGAAAACCGTTCCCAAACACCGCCCGGATACCGACACTGGTACCGACAGGATACCGACGTGCCAAATTGCGCCGTTCCCGCCCTGCGATGCCCCCTGCGATGCCAAACGATATTGCCACGGCTGGCCATCGCGACTCTGCCTCGCCAGGGCGTCATCATCTGGAATCGCGGCACACGCCACGGCATCGCAAGTGATTTCGGAAACTTTTTCGCCTTCACGCGCAACTTTCGAAAAGAAAAAATGCGCTGCACGACATTTTAGGGCGATAAATACGGTTGACCTTACGGGTATCACCCCATATCAACCCAAATGAGTGAACAGGAGCCCTCGGGAATGACAACTCTAATCGTCATCGTAGGAGTAAGGCGCATGGGCCGGTAACACCGGACACCCTGACAGGATCCCATGCGCCCCCGGAAAATCACCGGGGGCTTTTTTGTTTGCCGACAACGACTTGCCGCAACCCCGCGGCGCGACTCGGAGCCCGCCGCGCTCTTGCGGCTCGATACGGAGAATACAGATGGCACGTCAGATGACAGGTGCGAAAATGGTGGTTCAGGCACTGAGGGATCAGGGCGTGGACACGGTATTCGGCTATCCGGGCGGCGCGGTCCTGCCAATTTACGACGAAATCTTCCAGCAGAACGATATTCAGCACATCCTCGTGCGCCACGAACAGGCCGCGATCCATGCCGCCGAAGGCTACGCCCGCTCGACTGGCAAGCCCGGCGTCGCGCTCGTCACGTCCGGCCCCGGCGCCACGAATGCGGTCACCGGCCTCACCGATGCGCTGCTCGATTCCATCCCGATCATCGTGCTGTCGGGCCAGGTTCCGACCTTCATGATCGGCACTGACGCCTTCCAAGAGGCTGATACTGTTGGCATTACCCGCCCCTGCACCAAGCACAACTGGCTGGTCAAGGAAACCTCCGATCTGCCGCAGATCCTGCATCGCGCCTTTCATGTCGCCACCACGGGCCGCCCTGGACCGGTGCTGATCGACATCCCCAAGGACGTACAATTCGCCACGGCCAACTACTCGGACGCCCCGAAGAAATCGTCCTATCGCTACAACCCGCCCGTCAAGGGCGACCAGGACGCCATCACGGCTCTGGTCACCGCGCTGGAGACCGCTAAAAAGCCGATCTTCTACACCGGGGGCGGCGTCATCAACTCCGGTCCGGCGGCAAGCCAGTTGCTCAGAGAGCTGGTCGAGGCCACGGGCGCGCCGATCACGTCGACGCTGATGGGCCTCGGCGCCTATCCGGCCTCGGGTGACAAATGGCTCGGGATGCTGGGGATGCACGGCCTGTACGAAGCCAACATGGCCATGCACGACTGCGACCTGATGATCTGCGTCGGCGCCCGTTTCGACGACCGCATCACCGGTCGCATCGATGCGTTCAGCCCGCATTCGCTGAAGGCCCATATCGATATCGACCCCAGCTCGATCAACAAGATCATCCATATCGACATCCCCATCGTCGGTGATGTGGCGCATGTCCTCGAGGATATGTTGCGCATCTGGAAGGCGCGCGGGCGCAAGATGAACCGCGAAGCCGTGGCAAAATGGTGGGCGCAGATCAATGAATGGCAGGCGGTCAACTGCTTGAATTACAAAGATGATTCCAAGGTCATCAAACCTCAGTACGCGCTCCAGCGGCTTGAGGCCCTGACAAAGGGCATGGACCGCTATGTCACGACCGAGGTTGGCCAGCACCAGATGTGGGCCGCGCAGTATCTGAATTTCGAAGACCCGCATCGCTGGATGACCTCCGGCGGCCTCGGGACGATGGGCTACGGGTTTCCGGCCTCGATCGGTGTGCAGATGGCGCATCGCGATGCCTTGGTCATCAACGTCGCCGGCGAGGCATCGTGGCTGATGAACATGCAGGAAATGGGCACGGCCATGCAGTTCAACCTGCCGGTCAAGCAGTTCATCCTGAACAACGAACGTCTTGGGATGGTGCGTCAGTGGCAGGAATTGCTGCACGGCGAACGCTACAGCCAATCCTGGTCGCAGGCCCTGCCCGACTTCGTCAAACTGGCCGAGGCGTTCGGTGCGAAGGGGATCATCTGTTCTGATCCGGCCGATCTCGACGACGCGATCATGGACATGATCAAGCACGACGGTCCGGTGATCTTTGATTGCCTTGTCGAGAAACATGAGAATTGCTTTCCCATGATTCCGTCGGGTGCGGCACATAACAAGATGCTCATGGGCGACGTGTCCACGAAAGATGCGATCAAGGAGGGGGGCGCGGTTCTGGTCTGAGGGTGCGGCGGAGAGAGTTCCGACACCATCCTGGGGCATTGCCGGTTCTGCGATTTGCACCGAGCGCGACGCCCACATCCAGAGTCAGCCGATCAAAAGGATAGGCAAATGAACGCACTACAGATCAAGAAGGGCGCGAACAAACATTCCGCCTACAACCTGCGCCCGACGTTTTCCGACGCGGTCGAGCAGCATACCCTGGCCGTTCTGGTCGATAACGAAGCCGGGGTTCTGGCCCGTGTCATCGGTCTGTTTTCGGGGCGGGGCTACAACATCGACAGCCTGACCGTGGCCGAGGTCGATCGATCCGGGCACCTCAGCCGCATCACCATCGTCACACGCGGCACGCCTCAGGTCATTGAACAGATCAAGGCACAGCTGGGCCGCATCGTGCCCGTGCACACCGTGAACGACCTGACGGTCGAGGGCCCCTCGGTCGAGCGTGAGCTGGCGCTGATCAAGGTCACTTCCGAAGGCGAAAAGCGTGTCGAGGCGCTGCGCCTTGCAGACATCTTTCGCGCCAAGGTCGTGGACAGCACCTTGAGCAGCTTCGTTTTCGAGCTGACAGGCACACCTGACAAGATTGATGCCTTTGCCGACCTGATGCGCCCGATCGGCCTGTCCGAGGTGGCGCGCACCGGTGTCGCCGCCCTGCGTCGCGGCGAAGACTGACCCTCAACCAAATCGCGAAACGCACGAAGGCCGAGCAGCACCCCTGCCCGGCCTTTCGTGTTTCAGGACTGTCTGATCCGTTTGGGCACCTGGCCGCAGGTCAGGAAAACTGGCGAAATCGCTGCACGGAGCGCGGTGCGGGCGGTCCGGGAAAGGGCACGACGATGGCACGCTCGGCCGCACGCGGGGTTCCGCTGTGTGGTTTTTCGGACGCAGCTTTGGAAATAGCGTCGCTTTCCTTCAGCCGGTTGGCCAACGACGGACAGTGGTTTTCCGCCACCAGCCGAGCATTTTGGACGAGGCGCATGTCGCCCTGCTCTGCCACATCGAATTGCAACAGGTCGCCCTGTTCCAAACCAATCAGGCTATTCGCCTTACTATCTGATTTTGCGTGCAAAAACGCAAGATCGCCATGATCTTCGCACCATACGACCGCTTTGCTGTCGTCGGCCGCACTCCAAAGCACAATGCCAAACATCCGCGTCTCCCGATCACTGTCGGCAACAATCTTCCTGAAAAGGATGGGTCAGTTTTGGCGCCTTTCACATGCCTTTTTCCGTGTCGCCATTTCAGATTTTGTGTCGCGCAAATCCAAAAATGACGTTATACAGATACAGATGTGACGTGGTTCAGCGTCAAATGCAGCATACTCAATACCTCAAGGGGTGGTAAGACATGAAAATCCTTTATGTTTTTGCGTCCGGGACGTTCATCGGTGGGTGATTCAAGCCAGGCTTCTGATCAATCTGCACTTAAACCTGTCGAGATCCGGAACATATTTGGCGCCAATTTGCGCCAACTTAGCGCCAGATACCCCTCAATCGCCGGTCTGTGCAGGGACCTGGGAATAAACCGGACCCAATTCAATCGGTATCTGTCCGGCGAAAGCTTTCCCCGTCCCGATGTGCTGCACCGTATTTGCCAGTTTTTCGGCACCGATGCCCGGATCCTGCTGGAACCTGTCGATAGCGTAAAACCTGTCAGCCGCGACCTGCTGAACCACCCCGAAATTTCCAGCTTCATGGGCCAGTCGGCGACAAATTTCGATGAATCCCTGCTGCCCTCCGGCTTTTACCGGTTCACGCGGCAAAGCTTCATCGACAATACCAAGGCCATTCTGGGGCTTGTTCTGGTTTATCGGACAGATGGTTTTGCCTTTGTGCGCGGCTTTGAGGCACGCGAGGCGATGCGCCAGCAAGGCCTGCCCGAGGACGGCACCAACCGCGAGTTTCGCGGGATTTTCCTGGCCCAGGAAGATGGCGTTGCCGCTCTTATCGCGCGGCGCGGGGCTGTCACCTGTTCCTTCAACTTCCTGTCGAAAGTTGCCACGTTCGACAACAATTTCTGGGAAGGCTACGTCACCCGCACGATCCGCGAGGCGATCTCTGGCCCGCGCGCCTCGCGGATGGTCTATGAACATCTGGGCACGAACACGAATGCGATCCTGAAAACGGCGCGTCAGGCCGGGTTGATCGAAAATGACCAGATCCCGCCCTTTCACCGCCGCCTGCTGCGGATGGATCATCCCTTTCGCTAGGAAAGTTTTCCTGCAGACGTACCGCGTTTTCAGACGCCTGCGGCCAGGTACACCTTACGCGCCCGCACTGACATGCCGTTCGGCCATGAACGCTTTCAGCCGCCGCATGCCCTCTTGCAGATCCTCGGTGGCGCCGGCGTAGGAAAAGCGCAAGGTGCCGCCACCGCGCGCCCGGTCGAAATCAAGCCCCGGCGTCACCGCCACCCCCGCCTGTTCCAGGATCTCGCCAGCGAAAACGCGGGAATCGGATGTCAGATCACTCACATCGGCATAAAGGTAGAAGCCCCCGTCAGGCGGCGCGATCCGGGTAAAGCCCGCCTGCGGCAGATGTTCCAGCAGCAGGCGCCGATTCCTCGCATAGACTGCAAGGTTCGCTTCCAGTTCCTCAGCGCAATCAAGCGCGCCAAGCGCGGCGACCTGGCTGGCCGTGGGCGCGCAGATGAACATGTGCTGGGCAAGGCGTTCGACACGGCGCACATGCGCTTCGGGCACGACCATCCAGCCAACCCGCCAGCCGGTCATGCTGAAATACTTTGAAAAGGAATTGATCACATAGGTTTCGTCCGAGATTTCCAGCGCAGACACCGCGCGCTCTTCGTAGTGCAGCCCGTGATAGATTTCGTCGGAGATCAGGCTGATCCCCTCGTCGGCCGCGGCCTCCATCAAATCGCTGAGAGCTCGACGCGTCAGCATGGTGCCCGATGGGTTCCCCGGCGAAGCAATCATCAACCCGTTCAAACCCTGCCCGCGAATATCCTCGGGACGCGGCTGATATCGCGCCTGTGGCGTCGTTTGCAGGATCACCGGATCAAGGTCCATCGCCTTGAGCAGTTGCAGATAGGAGGGATAGCCCGGCGCACCGATCCCCACCCGCGCCCCCGCGTCGAACAACGATGCAAAGGTCAGCAGAAAGCCCGCAGAAGACCCGGTTGTCACCACCACTCGATCAGGGTTCAGATCGACATTGTACCAATCGCCATACAGCCTGGCGATGCGCGTGCGCAAAGCCGGAAGTCCCAGCGTCAGCGAATACCCCAGAGCGTCCTCGTCCAGCGCGGTTTTGAGGGCCACACGTGCCCCCGCAGGGGCTGGCGTGCCGGGTTGACCGACTTCCATGTGAATGATCCGCCGCCCCTCGGCTTCCAGTTCGGCCGCCCGCGTCATCACGTCCATCACAATAAAGGGATCAACTTTTCCGCGACTTGAAACTCTCATGGGCATCTCCGATTGTGGCTGCGCATTACCTGTGGTTTCAACAGCCTGCCAAGACAAGGTCAATGGAGGGGGGCAGCAGAATGGCATGCTATCTGGTGCGCTTGCGCACAGTTTTGGCACTATTCCTCGTTATGCTTGCTGTTCCCGCACAAGCTGTGTCGCTTTTGCGCGATCCCGACATCGAAAACGCCCTGAACCAGATGGCGCGTCCGGTGCTGACGGCCGCGGGTTTGTCCGGCGCAACGCCTGTCCTCGTGGTGAATGATCAGTCCCTGAATGCCTTCGTCGTCGACACGAACGCGATCTACATCAACGCCGGGCTGATCCTGCGCACCACCTCGGCAGCCGAATTGCAATTCGTCATCGCGCATGAGGCCGCCCATATCGTCAATGGCCATGTCACCAGCCGCGCGCTGACGGCGCAACACGTGTCGCGCATCGCGGGCCTGGGGATGGCGCTTGCCGTTGCCACGGCCGCCGGAACGGGCAACGGCAAACTTGGCCTTGCCGCGCTTGGCGTGGCGAACTCGGCGCAGCGGTCCTATTTTTCGCATACCCAGGCCGAGGAAAGTTCGGCAGATCAAAGTGGCATCCGTTTCATGGCGCTGGCAGGCGTCGGGACGCAAGGTGCGTTGGATGTCACGCAGATCTTTGCAGGACAGGAACTGATCAGTGAGGGCCGTCAGGATCCATATGTGCAGTCTCATCCCCTGTCGCGCGACAGGTTGCGCCGCCTGACGGCACTGGCGGGCACCTACGGGCTGGCGCCCACCGGCAACCGGGATCAGGACACCTATTGGTTCGACCGCGCCCGTGGCAAGCTTTCAGCCTTTCTGCGTGCGCCAAAATGGACCCGGGCCCGGGCGGACGAAAGTGTCGCAAAGGATATCGCATGGATGCGCTTGGCCATTGCCCAACACCGCGATGCCGATTGGCGCGGCGCCGTGGACCTGCTTGCGCGTGCCCAGGCCATACGACCGAACGATCCGTGGTACTTTGAACTGAAAGGCCAGATCCTGCTGGAGGGGCGCCAGTTCGCGGCGTCCCAGGCCGCCTATCGCCGCGCCGCTGACCTTGCCCCCGGCAATCCCCTGATCCTCGCCTCACTGGGGCATTCCATGGTTGTCCAGGGCGGCTCGCAGCGCCTGCAACAGGCCCTGCCCGTGCTGGAGCGTGCCCGGGCCGGTGACTATCGAAATGGTTCGGTCTTGCGCGATCTTGGGTCGGCCTACGCCCAATTGAATCAGCCGGGCAATGCCGCGCTGACGGTCGCGGAATATCACGCGCTCGCCGGTCGGATGAAGGATGCACGCATTCAGGCGCAGCGGGCCGTCGACATGCTGCCAAACGGGTCGCCCGGTTGGCAAAGGGCGCAGGATGTGCTCAATGCCGCCAGAAACGCTCAGCAATGAGGACGCGCTTGCAGGTCCGTGGCACAGGCCGCACAGTACCCCTGACGCGCCGCAATGAATTACCCAGTTAGGAGCCTCCTCCGATGACCCTTCGTTCGATGATGATTGCCGGGGCAGCTGCCCTGACCCTGTCGCCCCTTGCAGCCCAAGCCGAGATGAGCGATGCCGAGCGCGCCGATTTTCGCGAGGAAGTGCGCGCCTACCTTATGGACCACCCGGAGGTGATCCTCGAGGCCGTGCAATCGCTGGAATCCAGACAGGCGGATCAGAAGGCGCAGGCCGACGTCGACCTGGTCAAGGCCAACACGGCAGAGATCTTCAACGATGATCATTCCTGGGTGGGCGGGAATCCCGACGGTGATATCACCCTGGTCGAATTCATGGATTATCGCTGCGGCTACTGCCGCAAGGCATTTCAAGAGGTGGAAGACCTTGTCGCGGGTGACGGGAATATCCGCTTTGTCCTGAAAGAATTTCCGATTCTGGGCGAAGACTCCGTGATGGCTTCTCGCTTGGCGATCTCGACGCAGCTGGAAGCGGGAGATGACGCCTACAAGAGCCTGCATGACGCCCTGATGAGCTATAACGGCGGCTTCGACGAAACAGCGATGACCCGTATCCTGTCTGGTCTGGACCTGGACCCGGAACCGATCCTGGATCGCATGGACAGCGACGAGGTGACAAGCATCATCGCCGAAAACCACGCGCTTGCACAGCAATTGCAGATCAACGGGACACCGACGTTCATCCTGCCGGAGACGATGCTGCGTGGCTACGTGCCTCTGGCCGGGATGCAGCAACTGGTGGCCGAAGCGCGCGACAAGTAATGCGCTGGCCTCTCTTCGTGCTGCTGGGCGCTGTTGGTCTGCCGGGATCAACAAACGCTGAACCGTTTCGCGATGCGCTTGCGGACAATCCCTATCTCTTGAACGAAGAGCTGCGGATGCTGCTGCATGACGAACCCGATATTCTGGCAAGCGCACTGGCCCATGGCGCAGATCTGCGCAACCAGGCGGTCTGGTCGCCCCTTCAAAACGAGATCGAGACGGACCTGTCTCGGATCGCCGAATTGTCTGATGACCTGTTTTCCCAAACCCACCAAGGGTTTGGAGCACAGGAATCGGCCCGTATCACCCTGTTCACGCAGCTCGCCTGCGCAAAATGCGCCCGTGCCGAGGCAGAGTTGCGCGAACTTGCCGACCAGCATCCTGACCTCAGGGTAGAACTTCGCAGCCGGTCCACCGCGCTGCCCGATCGCCTGTCCTACGTCATTGCCCGCGACCTAGGCGCCCAAGCCTGCGCGCGGTTTCGCGATGCCGTCAACAGCAGCGCCAACACCGACGAGGCGCACCTGATGGCGCTGATCGATCAGCAGGGTCTCGATGCGCAAACCTTGCGCCGTAGCGCAGAGTCACCAGAAACGATGGACGCGCTGAAAGCACAGGTGCGCATGTTCAACACGCTGGGGCTGGACACCGCCCCCAGCTACGTGATGCCGCGGATGTTGATCCGCGGCCACATGCCGTCCGTCGTGTTGGCCAGGTACCTCGCCCGGCGGCCCTAGTTTTATTCCGCTGCCGCCATGTCCTGAACCACGCCCGCCTCGATGGCAGCGGCGCGCTTTTCGACCTCTTCGACGATGTGGTTGATCATCTGGTCATTGGACATCTTGTGACTCTGCTTGCCCGCCAGATAGACCATGCCCGACCCCGCACCGCCGCCGGTAAAGCCGACGTCGGTCATCAACGCTTCGCCGGGGCCATTGACGACACAGCCGATGATGGACAGGCTCATCGGTGTCTTGATGTGCTCTAGCCGCTTTTCCAGGGTCTCGACTGTCTTGATCACATCGAAGCCCTGCCGCGCACAAGACGGGCATGAAATGATGTTGACCCCACGGTGCCGCAATCCCAGGCCCTTCAGGATTTCATAGCCAACCTTGACCTCTTCAACCGGATCGGCGCTGAGGCTGACGCGCAGCGTATCGCCGATGCCCATCCAAAGCAGGTTGCCCATTCCGATCGCGCTCTTGATCGTTCCCGTCATCAGCCCGCCGGCCTCGGTGATCCCGAGGTGGATCGGTGCATCTGTGGCATCGGCCAACTGTTGATAGGCTGCGGCGGCCATGAACACATCCGACGCCTTGACCGAAATCTTGAATTCATGAAAATCATGGTCTTGCAGGATGCGAATGTGATCCATCCCGCTCTCGACCATCGCAGCGGGACAAGGTTCGCCGTATTTCTCCAACAGATGTTTTTCCAGCGAGCCGGCATTCACGCCGATGCGGATGGAACACCCGTGGTCGCGCGCTGCATTGACCACTTCGCGCACCCGGCTGGCGTCACCGATATTTCCGGGATTTATGCGCAGACAGGCCGCGCCCGCCTCGGCAGCCTCGATAGCGCGCTTGTAGTGAAAGTGGATGTCCGCCACGATGGGGACCGGGCTCTCACGCGTGATCTCTTTCAAGGCGCGGCTGGCAGCCTGATCCGGGATCGAAATACGCACGATATCCGCGCCGGCCTCGGCCGCGCGGATCACCTGATCCAGGGTTGCCTTGACATCACCGGAATCGGTGTTGGTCATGGTCTGCACGCTTATCGGGGCATCGCCGCCGACGGGTACGTTGCCGACCATGATCTGGCGGCTCTTGCGCCGCTCGATGCTACGCCAGGGGCGAATGGGATTGTGCGACATCGGAGGGTCCTCTCAATCGGCGCTCGGCCCCTACATAACCCGCACCGCAGCCGAGAACAATGCGTCGGCACACCCTCAGCCGCGCTGTTTCAATCTGGGCCGCAAAAAAAGCGGATGCCACAAGACGAAAACGCCCGGCTGCCCCATTGGACCGCCGGGCGACCGGGTAAATTTGCAATGATTGATCAGTCAGCCTGCGGAACCTGCCCCAGATCGGCCTGGGCCACGGAAATGACCCGCTCGGCTTCTGGGTCGAGCGTCAGATCGGCCAGCGCAAAGGAGGTTTTCAGATCATCCGCAGCCAGGCCGACATTGCGGACTGCGTTCGTCCCCTTGCCTGCCGGGCCGTAGAAATTGCCATCGACCTGGAAATAGAGCGATCCCGACATGCCCGCGCGCAGCACGGGGGCATCTTCCGTCTTGGGCAGATCGTAGCTCTCACCCGCGTCGAGGATCTTTTCGAACAGGATCGTCCCGTCCTGACTTTGCACACGCACCCATGCGGGGCGCACGGCAACCAGCGATACCCCAGGTTTCGCCGCGGCGACAACCTGCGGCATGTTGGATGATCCACCGGCCACCTCGACACCCAGAGCTTCGGCGACGGCGCGATCTTCTGCCGTCGTGTCACTGACGCTGGCGGGAATGGTAGACGAAGTCGTATCGGCCTCGGCCATGAAGGTGCCGACACGCGATGGGTTCAGTGTCGAGATCGGCGCATCCCGCGAGACGACGACAGGCACATCCAGCGCCTTGGGCCGATACAGACGATCCATGCTATTGCGTGGCGGGGTAAAGACACCCGAAGCAGAGGCATCGTTCTGCGGCACGGGGTCTTCGACAACACGGGTCGCGCCTGCCAGCGGATCGAGGTCGGCAAGGACATCCGGCGTATTTTCCACCGGCGCGAATTGCACCCGCTGCACTTCGTTCAGAACAGCATATCCACCGTAGGCCAGCCCGCCAATCAACGCCAGCAGCACCAGACCGGACCCCACGGCCGCAGGTTCGATGCGCGCAAGGAAACTTTCCCCCGCAGGAATGAAGGGCGTGTTGGGCGTGATGAAGGGATCTTTCGGCGCGGCTTTCTTTTGCTGCACCAGCGCCTCTTGCCGGCGCGACGACGCATCGGCCGACATGCCGTGGGCGGTGATGAAACCGCTCTCGGCACAGAACTTCGCGTAGGTGCTGTCCGGGTCCATCCCGAGGTAACGGGAATAGGACCGCACGTATCCGGCAATGAACCCAGGTGTGTCGAAGGCTTCGGGGTCGCAATTCTCGATCGCGGCAATGTAATTTGCCTTGATGCGCAATTCACGCTGAACATCCAACAGGGATTTGCCCAGAGTCGCCCGCTCACCACGCATCATGTCTCCAAGTTTGACCTCGAAGTCATCATACCCTTTAGGTTGATCTGTGGCTTGGCCCTGCTCAGGCTTTCCCTTACGCCGCATCATATCGCTGCCCCATCTGCGATCCGCCGACCCGTTATCATCCCCGATTCGAGTCACACTCTTTCTTTACAAGAGGCTAACACGTTTCAAGGAGAATTGACTGGAAAGACCCACCTCTAACTACATTTAGGCGTTTTGCCGCGCAACCTGCATAGAAAGAGGGGAATGCCGCGCCAACTCTCCCCTTAGTTGTAGCACGTATTTACGGGCATGGCGAACAGATAGCTGCCGCCTGCCCTGTCATACCTTTCCCAAGCGCCTACCGGCACAAAGAAAAAGCCCGGCTGAGTTGCCGGGCTTTCAAAATCTGGTCAGATAGCGCCGCTGCAAAGTGCGCTCAGCCGGCCATATCCTGACGGTTCAGGGCACAATGCGACCACAGCGCATCCATTGCGCGGATCAGCTTTTCGATTTCCATCGGCCCATGCACCGGCGACGGCGTGAAACGCAACCGCTCCGTACCGCGCGGCACGGTCGGATAGTTGATCGGCTGCACATAGATACCGTTGTCCTGCAACAGCATGTCCGACAGCAGCTTGGTGTGCACCGGATTGCCCACGATGACCGGCACGATATGGCTGCCGTGATCGATCAGCGGCATTCCCATCCCCTTAAGCCTGGTCTTTAGGATGCGGGCGTTTTCCTGGTGCTTGTCCCGCAGGGCCTGGTCCGTCTTGAGGTGCGCCACCGATGCCGCCGCCCCTGCCGCCACCGCCGGCGGAAGCGACGTGGTAAAGATGAATCCGGGTGCGTAAGACCGAATGGCGTCGCACATCTTGGCCGACGCGGCGATATAGCCGCCCATCACGCCGTATGCCTTGGCCAGCGTGCCGTTGATGATATCGATGCGATGCGCCAGATTGTCCCGCTCGGTCACACCGCCGCCGCGCGGCCCGTACATGCCGACGGCGTGCACTTCGTCGAGGTAGGTCAGCGCGCCAAATTCATCTGCCAGATCACAGATGTCCTTGATGGGGCCGAAATCACCGTCCATCGAATAGATCGACTCGAAGGCGATCAGCTTGGGCGCCTTTGCGTCGTCCGCTTCAAGCAGTTCGCGAAGGTGGGCGACATCGTTGTGGCGAAAGATCCGCTTGGCCCCACCGTTGCGGCGCACACCCTCGATCATCGAGGCATGGTTCAACGCGTCCGAATAGATGATCAAACCCGGAAAAAGCTTTGGCAGTGTGCTCAGCGTCGCGTCGTTGGCGATGTAGGCACTGGTGAACAGCAGCGAGGCTTCCTTGCGGTGCAGATCCGCCAGCTCGGCCTCAAGCTGCTTGTGGTAGATGGTTGTGCCAGAGATATTGCGCGTGCCGCCAGACCCCGCGCCGGTCGCATCAAGGGCTTCGTGCATCGCATTCAGAACGACGGGATGCTGTCCCATGCCGAGATAGTCGTTGCCGCACCACACTGTGACCGATTGTTCGCTGCCATCGGGACGACGCCATGTTGCATGGGGGAATTGCCCCTTGTGCCGCACGATATCAATGAACGTGCGATAACGGCCTTCGTCGTGCAATTTGCCGATGGCCTGATCCAACTGGGCTTCGTAAGTCACGGGCGACCCTCTTTCTTAGTCTGATCTTCGGGGTGCGGGCCGAAGTGGTCTAGCATCCCAATCTGCATATTGGAATGGTAATAAATCACCACGCCATTGGCAGACAGGTTACAAATTGCCGCCCCCCTGCCGCCTTGATCTCGGTCAACTTGTGCACAGGGCTTGGACTTGCGTGATGTTTTGCCGCCAAAAATGTCGCCATATTGAAAACTCGCGCCGATACGAGGCAAAGCTTACTTTACGGCACCTCCAGCCACCAATCATAAGTTAGGTGCTTTTCAAGTTGTATTTTAAAAAACATCTCTCATGTCAGCGTTGACCGAAAGACATTTTCCGGCCCCGCCGCTTGCCCCCGAAAGGGATCGCGCGGCGGGGCTTTTCATTGACCACGGCGGGGAAGACGTGGCCACCCACCTGATTTAGGGTCTTTGATGCGGCGATGCCGCCCCGGCCTGGTCAACTTGGCGTGAAGCAGAGCCCCACCATGGCAATCGCGGCGACAAACCGGCCCGGCTGGACAAGCCGCTTCGGCCTGTTACCTTCGCGCCAAACCTGAACACCGGAGGCACCATGTCCCTAGATCCCGTCCTGTCGCGCATTGATTCCGACCTGCCCCATGCAACCGAGCGTCTGCTGGAGCTGCTCCGCATCCCGTCAATCTCGACCGACCCCGCCTACAAGGGCGACTGCGAAACAGCGGCAGACTGGTTGGTGGCCGATCTGCAATCCCTCGGCGTCGATGCAACCAAGCGTCCGACACCCGGGCACCCGATGGTCGTGGGCCACGTCGATGGTGATGGCCCGCACCTGCTGTTTTACGGCCACTACGACGTACAGCCTGTCGACCCCCTCAACCTCTGGGACCGCGACCCGTTTGACCCCGAAGTCCAGGACACCCCGAAAGGCCGCGTCATCCGCGGCCGGGGCGCAGCCGATGACAAGGGGCAGCTTATGACCTTTGTCGAAGCATGCCGCGCCTGGAAGGCCGTCAATGGCACCCTGCCCTGCAAGATCACCTTCTTCTTCGAGGGCGAAGAAGAATCCGGCTCTCCCTCCCTCGTTCCCTTCATGAAGGAGAATGCGCAGGAATTGACATCGGATATTGCGCTGATCTGCGACACCGGCATGTTCGGCGAACAGACCCCCGCGATCGTGACGATGCTGCGCGGCCTGTTGGGCGAAGAGCTGACGATCAAGGGCGCGTCCAAGGATCTGCATTCCGGCATGTATGGCGGCATCTCGATGAACCCTGCGCGGGTCCTTGCACGCATCATTGCCGGGCTGCATGATGAGTCCGGCCATATCACCGTGCCCAATTTCTACGAAGGTGTGCCGGAACTCGCCCCCGAAATCAAAGAGCAGTGGGACGGTCTGAATTTCGACGAGACCGCCTTTCTTGGCGAAGTCGGCCTGGGCAAGCCGGCCGGCGAACAGGAACGCACCGGGCTTGAGATGATCTGGTCGCGCCCCACCTGCGAGGTGAACGGCATCTGGTCCGGCTATACGGGCGACGGCTTCAAGACCGTGCTGCCTGCCGAGGCACATGCGAAGATTTCCTTCCGCCTGGTCGGCACCCAAGATCCCCACGCCATTCGCGAAAACTTTCGTGCCTATGTCCAGTCGATGCTTCCGGAAGATTGCACCGTAGAGTTCAAGGCCCACGGCGCAAGCAGTGCCAGCCAGATGGAAATCACCGATCCTGCGTTCGAAAAGGCCCGCGTCGCCCTGTCCGACGAATGGCCCGAGGCAGCCGCCTACGTGGGATGCGGCGGGTCGATCCCGATTGCCGGCCACTTCAAGAAGATACTCGGCACCGACGCGATGCTTATCGGCTTTGGCAAGGACGACGACCAGATCCATTCTCCAAACGAGAAATACGACCTTAACTCTTTTCATAAAGGAATAAGAAGCTGGGCTCGCGTGCTGGATGCGCTGACCAAGGGGTAACAGGCCCCGGGGTCTGCATGGGGTGCGTGGTTTGTCCTGGCAACCTACGCATCTTACCGTCCAAGGAGGGCAGACCCCATGGCCCTGAACATAGAAGAAGAGATCGACCAGCGGATCACGGCGATGGAGGCTGAACCTCAGGCCTCGTCGGGTGTGGATCAGGTGCGCCGTGAGATCCTGTTCATCAATGACGTGATCCACACCACCGGCGCGGAATCCCGCGGCTCCGTGCGGTCACTGGCACAGATCGAGGTTTACGGCCTGGCGACACCGTCCAGCACCGTGTGCCGTGGGATCATCCGGTTTCGTCCCCCATCCGAATTGAGGCCACCCTACTTCAAGGAAGCGGATCAGACGATCCGCCTCTGGCTGGATATCGGGCACCTGGGACATGTCACCACGCAGCTGCTGCACCGAAAACGCTTCCTGTGGATCGGCATATGGCCCGACGGCTATACCTACGCAGACCTGCATTCACGCCCGTGACGCCTCGCAGGCTGCGCCCCCTTCCACCGTGCCCTGTATCGTCAACGCTTGCCCAAGGCACCTGGCGATGCCTGCCGCCATGTAACCGCCGAAAATATCGACCCTGCACGAATGCGCCGCGATTTAGGTTTGGAGCCTCCCACGGTGGATCGCTGGAGGGTCATACCCGTCGATTCCTCCGGCTCAGGAAACGACTCAACCAGCGCGCTGCGGATATCTTTCGAGAAATCGCCGTCCGCATCCAGGACGGTATCGCCCACGCCCGGAAAACGTAACCAATTGATTTAAAAGTACAAGCAGGCAACACATAAGAAGACGGGCAAAGTCATTGCCCGTCTCCAAGCTCGCGTTCCTGATCGTGCAAGGCCTGCACGTGGAACGAAGGCTGTTGAGACGCACTGACGCGATCCTATTGCGCCTTTGCGGCCACTTTTGCGCCGGCGTCTTGACCAAGACTTTCCAGCACGCCCCGCGATTTCTCCCAATCATCCGGCCCGATGACGAACTTGCTGCGCAACCATGCCAGCGTCAGTCGCCGCGTGATTTCAAGCGCATCGGGATCTTCGCTCTCCGTTTCCTTGGCGTCCAATCCCGCGATTCCACCCAGCCCGTGCCCGACATTTTGAAGTGTCAGCAATGCCTCGGCGCCCGGCGCATCGTAAAAGGCGTCGGCGTGCCATTCGGGGCCACGTGGGGTGAAATGGGGGTCGTCCTCTGCCCCGCAGACCACCAGCGTCGGCGTTTCGATATGCCCGAAGTCCAGATCGAAGAACGGAAACCGTTCCGCATTCTCGGGAGTCAGATCCGCGCCCCCACGCCCAGGCGCCGTCAGCAACACCCCGGCGCCGATGCGCGGGTCGGAAAAATCCTCTCCGTCAAGGCGCGCCCCGAGCAGAAGGCTACACGTATGCCCACCAAAGGAATGTCCCGCCACGGCGACCCGAGTGTGATCGAGGCGACCGGCAACCGCCGGTGCCTGCCGCTCGACCTGATCAAGCTGATCGAGGATCGCGCGCATCTCGGCCACCCTTTCGCGCCAGAAGAACGGTGCCTCTGCCAGATCCGGGTCAAGACCCGCAACGCGTGAACTCGCATGGGTCGGTTGAATGACGGCCACCCCACGCTCGGCCCAGAATTGCGCAAGCGGCGCGTAGCCGTCCTTGGAGGGGAGGTAATTCGACGGCCCGAACCCATGTGACAACAGCACGATGGGCAGATCGGAGCCGACCGCCGGTGCCGTCAGGCGCAACTCAAGCGGCGGCCGCCCGGGCATGGCCAGTTGGATCGGCGTATAGGCGACCGTCAAGGCGGGCGCCGGTGTCGGCAGATGGCGGGATTTATCAATCAGTCTGTTCATGTGTCACGTCTCTCTCTTCGGCCGCAGCGGATGGCACTGGCCAGCAGGCTCCGATTGCTCATACCGTTGCGCGCTCCGCGTCGCGGAACCATGCTTCGGCATCCGCACCGGCTGGCTGCATGATCGGTGCATCGGCGTCGGTCACCGCGCGCCACACAGCATTGGCGACATCACTGGCCTGCGTCGTTTCGGTGGCGGCTTGCAGCGTCTCGAAATAGGCTTGGACAAACGGCGCGTAGGCATCGGGCACCGTCATGCCCATCCGGGCGACCGCATTGCGCCCGAATGCGGTTTCGGGTGCGCTGCCGGGCAGCACCAGGCAGGCCCGCACGCCAAACTCCGCCGCCTCAAGCGCGAAACTTTTCGTAAACGCGTTCAGCGCCGCCTTGCTGGCGCTATAGATCGACAACGCGGGCAAGGGCCGCAGCGTGACACTGGAACTGACGTTGACGATCACGCCGCTGCGCTGCATGCGCATCGCGGGCATGACGGCCTGCGTCATTGCCATCGCTCCCAGGAAGTTGGTTTCAAACAGCTCTCGGGCGTTCTCCATCGCGGAACCTTCCAACGCGTTGAGCATGCCGACACCTGCGTTGTTCACCAGGGCATCAAGCGGCCCGGCTGCCGCCACAGCCGCTGCGATGCTCTCCGGTTGCGTCACGTCGAGGGGCAGCAGGTGCAGACGATCGGACGCGGGCAACCCGTCTGCGGACGGGGTGCGCATTGTTGCGACCACCTCCCATCCCTCGTTCAGGAAACGGGCCGCGATGGCCTGGCCAAAACCCGAGGAACAGCCAGTAATGAGAATGCGGGGCATTTCGATATCTCCTTTTGTGTCTCGCAAGAAGATAGACGTCGCAAACGATACAAACTATATATGGAAGTCCAAGATCATCCATCAAAAGTCCAAAAAAAATGCCAAACCTTGCCTCGGATCCTCTGTCCAGTGTGGTCGACCTGTTAAGGCCGCAGCCCTCAATCTCGAAAATGGTCACTGCCGGCGGGCAATGGCAGGTCGAACGACATGACATGGCAAGCCCATTTTATTGCGCCATCGTCGAAGGGCGTTGCCGTCTTACGATCAGGGGCCGTGAGCCCGTGATCCTGTCCGCCGGGGATTTCGTCCTGATCCCCGATCTCGACAGTTTCACCATGTCGAGCGAGGTTCCGCCGCCGCGACATGCAACATACCTGCCCCTGGAAACAGGGCCCGGGACGTTCCGCCTCGGCCCCGCGACGTCGCCGATCGAGGTACGTGCATTGGTGGGCCATTGCGCGTTCAATGCCCCCGAAAAAGAGCTTTTGCTGTCCCTGTTGCCCGAGATGATCCATGTTTCCGGCCAGCAACGCCTCATGGCGCTCGTGCCGATGATCCACGAGGAAACCCGTTCAGACCGGCCGGCGCGGACCATGATCCTTGAGCGGCTTCTTGAGGTTCTGTTGCTCGAGGCGCTGAGAACGGCACCTGTCCGGCCACTGCCGCCGGGCTTGTTGCGCGGCATGTGCGACCCGCAACTTTCTGGCGCGTTGCAGCGCATTCACTCCGACTCCGCCGGCGCCCTTTCGGTCAGCGACCTCGCACGCGGCGCCGGCATGTCGAGATCCGGGTTTTTCGAACGATTTAAAAGAGAGGTCGGCAAGGCACCCATGGAATATGCGACGGCCTGGCGCATGGCCCTGGCCCGCGACCTGCTGCTGCGCGGTGACCTGACCAACAGCGAGATCGCGCAAAAGGTCGGGTATGGTTCCGCCAGCGCCTTCGGCATGGCCTTTCTGCGCCACCAGGGGGTCTCGCCCGGGGCCTTCGCCGCGGCGGCACGTTGAGCGGACCTGCACACCAGGAACGTGCTGGGAAACCTCAGGCGTCGCCCTCAAACGTCATTGCCATTTTCGGGTCGAAACCAAGGCGCGCATGAAAGCGTGCGATCTCGTTCGGTGCAGGAATCTGCCCACTGAATGTTTTCACGTAGGCGGAAATCCGGCTCATGCGGACGGCACGATCCTCGCGCACCTGCATCGAGATATAGCCGATCTGCACAAGATAGACGGTGCGCGCCCGCACGTCGGCATCTTCGGGCGGGAAACCGTAGCGTTCGAACATTCCCCGGATCGCCGCCAGCCTGCGCTCGTCCGCGATGTTGACCCGTTCCATGACCGCTTGGGATTGGTGCGCCCATCCCCGAATGGCAAAGTCCAGCTGAGGCTCGAACAGCGTCTCGTCGTGAAAAACCACGATGAGATTCAGGACAGCCTCGGCAATCGACTCGGAATAAGCGCTGCATGCCGCCTCAAAGGCGCCGGTATTCTTGGCGTCCCATTCTTCCAGCAGCGCGTCCAGCAACGCGTTCCGATCCTTGAAAAACCAGTAAAAGCTGGTGCGGGAAATGCTTAGTTGCGCCGCGAGGGGCTGAATTTTAACCGCGTCCAGACCGTTTTCCAGAAACGCCCGCTTTGCCGCATCCAGCCACAGCTCGCGCGAACCGCGCCAGCCTGACGCCTTTTCCGGGTCGATGTCCGATGTGTTTTCCATCGGTTCAGCATACGCAGGCACCCCCCTCTCCGCAAGAAAATATACATGACTGAATTTTATCTTGACACATATGAACATTTTAACGAACGCTGGTCAGAAGCCGCAAAAGAGGTGCCCCCATGTCCGATCCCCTGCTCCAGCCCTATGACCTCAAGCATCTGCGGCTGAAGAACCGCCTGATGATCACCAGCCATGAACCCGCCTACCCCGAGGACGGGATGCCGAAGGATCGTTATCGCGCCTATCATGTGGAGCGCGCCCGCGCCGGCGTTGCCCTGACGATGACCGCCGGGTCCGCCTCCGTCTCGCGCGACAGCCCGCCTGTCTTCAACAATATCCTGGCATGGAAAGACGAGGTCGTCGGCTGGATGCGCAAGATCGCGGACGACTGCCACGACCACGATTGCGCGGTGATGATCCAGTTGACCCACCTCGGCCGGCGCACGCGGTGGGACAAGGCCGACTGGCTGCCCGTCGTATCCTCCAGCCATGACCGGGAGGCATCGCACAAGGCCTTTCCAAAGAAGGCGGAAGATTGGGACATCCGCCGGATCGTGACAGATTACGCCGACGCGGCGGAGCGGATGAAGGCCGCGGGTCTCGACGGGATCGAACTTCAGGCCTATGGCCACCTGCTCGACCAGTTCTGGTCGCCGGCCACCAATGATCTTGACGACGCCTATGGCGGCACCCTGGAAAACCGCATGCGCCTGTCGATGGATGTCCTTGGCGCGATCCGCGAACGGGTGGGCGACGACTTTCTTGTCGGCATCCGCTATGTGGCGGACGAAGACATGGCGGGCGGCATCACGAAAGAAGAAGGGATCGACATTTCCCGCCGCCTCAAGGCCAGCGGCCTCGTCGATTTCCTGAACGTGATCCGCGGCCATATCGACACGGATGCAGGGCTGACCGACGTCATACCGGTGCAGGGCATGCGCGCGAACCCCCACCTCGATTTTGCCGGCGAAATCCGCGCGGCAACGCAATTTCCAACGTTTCATGCCGCCAAGATCCAGGACGTGGCGACCGCGCGCCATGCCATCGCCAGCGGCAAGCTCGACATGGTGGGCATGACACGCGCCCACATGGCGGATCCGCATATCGTGGCCAAGATCCTGCGCGGAGAAGAGGAACGCATCCGCCCCTGCGTCGGTGCAAACTACTGCCTCGACAGGATTTATCAGGGTGGCATGGCGCTCTGCCTGCACAATCCCGCGACCGGGCGCGAACTGGAACAGCCCCACATCGTGCCAAAGGCCGGCGCCCCCCGGCGCATCGTTATCGTCGGCGCCGGCCCGGCCGGTCTGGAAGCCGCCCGCGTCGCGGCTGAGCGGGGCCACGAGGTGATCGTGCACGAGGCCGCGAACGATCCCGGTGGTCAGGTCCGCCTGACGGCACAGACCCCACGCCGGGCAGAGATGATCCAGCTGATCCAGTGGCGGTTCCAGGAATGCAACCGCATGGGGGTCACCTTTCACTTCAACAGCTTCGCGGATCTCGACACTGTGCGCGCGGACTCGCCCGCCGTCGTGATCATCGCCACCGGGGGGCTGCCGCATACCGAGGTTCTGCAGGCGGGCAATCCGCTGGTGGTGTCCGCCTGGGACATCCTGTCAGGCGATGCCACGCCGGGTGAAAATGTCCTCATCTACGACGACGCCGGTGATTATGCCGGCCTTCAAGCCGCCGAAAAGATCGCAGCGACAGGTGCCGGGGTCGAAATCGTGACCCGTGACCGCACGCTGGCACCCGAGGTCATGGCGATGTCGTTGACACCCTCGATGCGGGCGCTTCAACAGCATGACGTTACCTTCACCCTCACCTGGAAACTCGACGCGGTTCGCCAGGATGGCAATACGCTTCTGGCGACGTTGGGCAGCGATTACGGGGGCGTCACCCGAGAGCGGCGCGTCGATCAGGTTGTGGTCAACCACGGCACAAGGCCCCTCGACGACCTCTATTTCGATCTCAGGGACGACTCGACCAATCTCGGAGAGGTGGACTACGAAGCCCTTGTTGCAGGCGACCCGCAACAGGCCCTGCACAACCCCGGTGGCGCCTACCAGCTTTTCCGCATCGGGGACGCGGTCGCGGCGCGAAACACCCATGCGGCAATCTACGACGCGCTGAGGCTCTGCAAGGTCCTGTAACCGGAAAGGTGAAATCGCTCGCACCATCTCGGGCCTGTCTCGGGGCGGTCTTGGGCCTGTCTTGGGGTGCGGTCTTTGGGCCGTCTTGGGGCGGGGCGATCAACGCCCCGTCCGTGATCGATGGCGCAACGCTCAGCCATGTCGGCAAGACAGCCGCAGCCTTTTGCGCCCCCCGGCCTTGCCTGCCTGCAATGGTCGCCCCCGGAAAGAGCGCCCCGTATAGCACCGCACCAACCGCTGAATCGGCGCGCGGGCCTGCGCCAGGCCAGGCTATCCCAGGGCAACGGGCGGCAGCGCGATCAGCAGCATCCCCTGACAGACGCGCTCCAGATCCGCCAGATCCAGATGGCACTCGGCCTTGCCCGCGCGCGGCTTGCCAAGCGCCCGCAGCACCATCCCCTTCTGCGTGCGACGCCCCGGTCAGGAAGGTAAAGTTCAAGGTCACGCACAGCCCGGCATAGTTCATAGGAATTCTCCCTGCACCCACCAGCCGGGGGTCTGCGGCGTGTAGAACAGCCACAGCCGCAGACCCTCCAGCGTGTCGACCTTCCAGTAATCCCGCAAGCCAGACCGCCAGCTCTCCTCCTCCAGCCACCACTCCGGCGCGATCCGTTCCGGCCCCGTGGCACGCCCCGTCGTCAAGGACAGGCCCCGCCAGCGAAACCGCTCGGGCGGGCGCGCGCCTTTGGCCCGGATCGGCTCGGGCGGGAACAGGCGCAGGGGGCGCGGACGATGGCAGCGCCAGCCGTTTTCCGGCTGGCTGTAGGCGGCGGGCGCAACGATAAAGCTGCGCTCGGGGATATGGCTGTCGGCGGGCAGAAAGCGCTGGACGTTCTCCAGCCCGATCCGCGTACCGATCCGCGTGATCAGGTCGTTCAGCTGGTCGGGCTGCACCTGCGCCGACAGGCCGACCTGCTGCACCGGCAGGGGTTCGACCACCGTCGCCTCCAACCGCATGACGTCGATGCCGAACCCCGCATCGACGGTGCCCAGCCCACGCTCGAACAGCGGCAGGATGCGCCCGGCATCCCGCATCGCACTGGCCAGCCGCAGCTCCACCTGCTGACTGCCCTGATCCACCCGGCGCAGGGTCAGCACCAGCGTCCGCGCCCCCGCCCCCTGCGCCTTCAGCTTGTCACACAGCGACGCCAGCAGGCGCGCCGTCGCGGACATGACATCGGGCAGCAGGCCGATCGGGTCGGGAAAGCTCAGCCGCACGCCGTAATGCGGCGGCTCCGCGCCGGGGCTGATCGCCTCGGGTACATCCCCCGTGGCCTGATCCAGCCGCAGCAGCACGTGGGGGCCGAAGCGGCGCGCCAGCGGGGCGCGGGCCGTCGCCTTCAGGTCACCGATGCTGCGCAGGCCCAGCCGTTGCAGCCCCCTCACCACCTCCGCCTCAAGACGCAGCGCCGCAACCGGCAGCGGATCAAGCGCCCCCGTCGTCTGACCATGATGCGCCAGCGCCCAGGCCGCCCCACGCGTGTCGCCCACCCCCAGCCGCAGCGTCAGGCCCGCCCGTTCGGCCCGCGCGCGCATGTCCTCCAGCATCGCCGCCTCGCCGCCCCAAAGATGGGTCGATCCGGTGACATCCAGCACCAGGCCGTCCTCTCCCTCGTACCCCACCCAAGGGCAATAGCGTGTCGCCCACCGGCGCAGCACCGCCAGAAACCGCACATCCAGCTCGGGGCGCGCCGGCTGGCTCAGCAGATTGGGACAAAAGGCGCGGGCATCGGCAAAACTCATGCCCCGGTGCAGGCCCAGCGCTTCGGCCCTGGCGTTCAGGCAATAGATCCGCTCGGCGTTCTTCTCGGTCTGGGTCAAGGCGAAAGGCGCCTCAACCGGGCGCGTCTTCAGGGCCCGGTCCGACGCCAGGCGGGGAAACCACATGCACACGACGCGCTTTCTGAGACCGTCGAACATTCCAGACACCAAGAGTTCCTGATTTGTTCTTTGTAATTTCTTAGCGCATCAGAGTCGAGTCTTCCCTCCCAATATCGACCTCGGCGCATCCCGGCCAAATATCTCGACCGCGTATCTCGACCGCGCATCCCGGCCAAATATCTCGCCCGCATATCTCGACCGCGTTCGATCTCACATCTTCTGGGATCAGCGTCTTTTGCGATGACAGCCTTCAGGGACCAGGCACAGCCCCCTCATGCCGCTGCCCTGGCCGCCAGTTGCAGCCGCCGCCCCTCGCGCAGATCCGATGGTCGGGTGATCTTGATCACCACGCAAGGCAGCGTTCAGGGCCTCTTCAGAGTCTCCTCCATCACGGCAAGGCCGTCGACCTCATGCAAGATCCGAACCTTCAGCGGCAATAACCGTTCAAATACCGACGTGATACCGACAGGATACAGCACCCCTTTTTGCCGTGTCCAACGTGCCTGGGGGACTGGAACAAGATCTCGTCTCGGGGCCGATCGCACCCCGCCAGCGGCCCCTCGGCTCGCCCAACGCCAACCGGTAGCGCACCTCTTCGGTGGACAGAAACGAAGTCGGCAGAGAGGGACTTGGAAGGAACGCCTCCACTGCTTCGCCACGACGCGCCAAGCTTGATCAATCACAGGTACGACGACGGCCTCTTCCCAATCATCCAGACCGGACGGGTTTCAGACGATGCCTATGCTCATCGAAATTTCATATATTTTTCAAAATCTTATTATGAATTCAGCGACTACCCCTGCCGCCCCGAACGCGTCCTCCCACGGCGTTTCAGCAGGGTCCCCAGAGGAGCTTTCGGAGCACGTTCGGCGCCAGACTAGACTGTGCCTTTCCATGTCACGGGTGTGACGTAGACGATGCCCTCATCCGCGCTGATCATCACCTCCCCGTCCTGGATATTGATCTGGAGCTTCATGGCTCGGCTGGCCAGCTTTGCCATCCCGGTGGTATCGGCCTCCGAGAAACTGATCACCCGCAGATTTTCAAAACGGGTCGTGGCGTTCCTGACCTTGTCCCACCACACCTCAGCGGTCCTGCCGCCATAAGGGTATACGATGACCTTCGCCGCTTTGCTGCATGACTGCCGCATGATCTTCTCGCTCGGAAGCCCAAGTGCCACCCACAACGCGATCTCGCCCCCCAGTGTCTTTTGCCAGATGTCAGGCTCTTCGTCGGTAGACAGCCCTTTGGTCAATTCCAGATGTTCATGGGCATTCAGAGCAAAGGCGAGGATCCGGAGCATCAGCCGCTCATCGGTCTCCGAAGGATGCTTCGCAACCGTGAGTTTATGGGTCTCGTAGTAGTGGCGGTCCATGTCGGAAACCGACAGCTCGACTTTATAAATAGTGGCATTTTGTGCCATGGTTTTCCAAACTCCCAAGGATCGGGCTGCCTACCGCGATGGGTGTCCTTTTAAAAGCAGATACAGTCCCCCAGACGGCCAATTACCGACACCCGAATGGGGAGAACGGCAAAAGTGGGATTCCGGCCAAGGTGGCGACAGGGTAGACTGGCGACACGAATTTGCTTTTCCGAAATGTCGGACCAGATGCTCGAATGCGTGTTTCAAGACCCGGCATGAGATCACGACCAGCGCCCCAAGCCTTGCAATCCAGAGGCGTTTTGCGGGATACGGCGCCCGATATCCGCCCCGACAAAGGGCCCCCGACGATCGAGAGTGACCATGTCCCAAGCCGACCGCCTTCAAACCGACTGTTCGAAATGCGCGGCCCTTTGCTGTGTCATGCTGGCCTTCGACAAAGGAGAGGATTTCGCATTTGATAAAAACCCATGCGAACCTTGCCCAAACCTTTCGGGGCACAGTTGCGCGATTCACCACAAGCTGAACCAGGAGGGGTTTTCCGGCTGCGTCGCCTACGACTGCCTCGGCGCTGGCAATCGTGTCATCGAGGAGGTCTTTCCCGGGCAAACATGGCGAACCGAACCACGGCTGACACCACTGATGATGGAAGCCTTTTCGGCGATGCGCGAAGTCCACAAGCGGATCGACTTGCTGCGGGCGGCCGAGACCCTGCAACTGACTGAGCACGACGACCGAATGCGCCGCGACTTCCTCAACCACCTCGAACAGCACCGCTGGAGCGTTCCCGAACTCGATGAATTTGAAGTTGGTTTGGCATTGGAGATCGACATATTCTTTCATGGAATTAGCAGGCTCTGATCCATCAGGGCCTTACCGGGCCGCAAGCAAGCAACTTGAAAGCCACGCGCGCTATCGCCTGAGACAAAGCCTTTGCCGCACCTCCTCAAAGGTCAGCTCCAAGCGGTGTCTGCGGGCATTTTCCGATCGAGGCGCAATTGCGCCCTGCGACGGGCGCTCAGCCCCCAGACGATATCGCCCGCCCGTAAGCAGCAGCGAAACTGCGCGAATGAACGGGATGCCAGGTAGTCCCCCGGACAGTCCCGGCCCTCGGGGTCAGGCGCGATCTTCGAAGTGGTTCGATTATCCACCTTGCCACCATAAGCAGCGGCGACCCGAGGGTCTGAGACTGAGTTTTCTCCGCCGCCAGGATGTGGTCATGGTCACGACGTTGGTGCCCCAAGCCTAAAATGTCTCAAGTTTACTTCCTAACAGGTTTTGACGTGCCGCCCAATCCGGGCGCCTCAGGACGCTTTGTTATCTTAGGATCCCAAATTTAACTTGAATCACCTATAGATCCGATAATACGCTCCATTGGAGTCCTAAAATGGACTTCAAGCAGGACGGCGAACACCATAGGAGGAGGAAAGACAATGGCATCACTCGAGGAGAAAATCAGACGATATCCCAACCCGGCGCAGATGATGCGCAATCTGCAAACCGGGCGGTACGAGTTCCCGATTGCGCCGCAATTCACCAACTGGATTGAAGAACAGCAGGCCTGGCGCAACAGCGCCGCCCTGATGGATCAGTCTTTCCATATGACGGACCTCTACGTGCGCGGACCCGACACGATCCGCCTCTTGTCCGACCTGGCGGTCAACAGCTTTGCCAAGTTCGGCAAGAACAAGGCCAAGCAGATCGTCTGCGTGAACGAGAACGGGTATGTTATCGGCGATGCAATATGCTTTGGCCTGGAAGAGGATGAGGTCAACGTCGTAGGGCGCCCGGTCCTGCCCAACTGGATCCAGTACCACGCCGAGACGGGGGACTACGACGTAACCATCGAACGCGATCAGCGGTCCCTCGACAACCCTGACAAGCCACGCATGACCTACCGCTTTGAGGTGCAGGGCCCGCAAGCCCTCGCCATCCTGAATTCCGTAAACGAAGGAGGGCCGCTAACCACCAGGTTCTTCAACATGGGAGAGATCACCATCGCCGGTTGCACCGCACGCACCCTGAGCCACGGCATGGGCGGCGCCGAAGGGCTGGAGATTTTTGGACCGTTCGAGGATGGGTCACGCGTCAAGGCCGCGCTGTTGAAAGCTGGCGAAGCATACGGTCTGCGCCAGGTAGGTGCGCGGGCCTATTCATCTGCGGCAGCGGAATCTGGTTGGGTCCCCTCGCCGCTTCCCGCGATCTACGACGGCGCTGCGATGCGCCCCTATCGTGAATGGTTGGATGAAGAGAGCTTTGAGGGCGTCAGCACGATCGGCGGCAGCCTCGACACCGATGAGGTGAGCGATTATTATCTCACCCCTTGGGATCTGGACTACGGACGTGTGATCAAGTTCGACCACGCGTTTCTCGGTCGCGAGGCCCTCGAACGGATGAAGGACGGCCCCCACCGCCGCAAGGTGACACTGATCTGGAACCGAGAGGACATATTGGGGGCATTCGGAGGCATGATGGACGACGGCGAGCTGCCCGCGAAGTACATGGAGATGCCCGCCGCACATTATGCGACCCATCCCTATGATCGCGTGCTGTCCGATGATCGGGACGTGGGTGTCTCGATCAGCCCCGTATTCTCGTCGAACGAACGGGCTTGGATATCTCTGGCGATCTTGGATCCTGACGTCGCCCAGGCCGGGGCCGAGGTAACGGTCGTCTGGGGCGAACCGAACGGTGGCAACGACAAACCCAACGTTGAGCCGCACCGCCAGGTGAAAGTTCGTGCGACAATCCACGACTGGCCGATCCACGAAGCTTCGCGGTCCCACTACCGCCAGCAAGTCTGAGGAGCGCCTTTACTGCATGGAACAGCCGACCGTGACCACCGGACCCGAGGATATCGAGTCCGCCGCAGGCACCCGCCAACAGCAGGTCGCCGATACCTTGCGGGATCTGATCGTCACCGGTCAGCTCGACCCTGATCGCAAACACTCCGAGGCGGCCCTCGCCGAGCGCCTCGGAGTGTCCCGCACGCCGGTCCGACATGCTCTTGCGGTGCTGGTGGAGGAAGGCGTCATGCGTCGGGCTGGCGGGCGCGGCTATGTGGTACGTCAGTACGATGCGAACGACGTGGCCGTGGCGCTGGAAATTCGTTCGGCAGTCGAGGGCCTTGCTGCCCGCAAGGTGTCCCAGCAGGGATTGTCGCAGGATGTTGCCGCCACGCTTGACGCTTGCCTGGCAGAGGGCGACGCAATGTTCCGTCCTGGCGAAAGTGGGCCTGTCGACGAGGCCCGCTATTCGAGAATGAACGAGGCCTTCCACGAAGCCATCGCCGTTGCGGCCGGGGGCACACTTTTCGGCGAAGTCCGCGCCGTGCTGGACCGCGTGCCTTTCGGCGCTCCCTCCGCCATCCGGTTTCATCGCATGGATCCTGTGGAACGCCGGCTGCACCTGCAGCACGCGCACCTTCAGCACCACTACATCGTTGCCGCAATTCGCGCGCGCGACGCTGCCCGCGCCGAGGCGCTTTTTCGCGAGCACGGTGAAATGATCAAGGTCAGCCTGGGCCTGACCCGAGGCCCATGGCAGCGCACTGCCGGTAGCGGCTTGCCCATCAGCCCTGGTGTCCGACCATCGGAGTAGCGCCTGTTACCTATCGCTAGGTTGCTAACTGAACGAACGGAAATGGATATCGGTTGCTGCGGGCGGCAAGGCCTTGGGGAAGGCCGTCAACTCAGATTGCTCGCGCGCGTTCCACGTGCCAGCCACTGGGCTTCAGCTTTGCGACACCCACCGATGAGAAACCGTTGAAAGGGGGGCGATATCGCCCCCCTTTCCCAGACAGCCCAATCCGAAAGCTTTGCGCGGAATGCCACCCCCTACGCCCCGCTGCATGCGCCAGCGCGCGGATCAGAGGTACGCGAGCCACGTTGCAACAGGCGGAAACACGATGATCAGCAGCACAGCGACAATCATCGCGATGACGAAAGGAAATGCACCGCGAAAGATATCTCCAACCTGCAAGTCCGGATCGTTCATTGCCGATTTGATGGTGTAAACGGACAGCCCAAACGGCGGCGTCAAAAGGCCGACTTCAACCGAAACGACCGTCAGGACGCCAAACCAGACCAGGTCGAAGCCCGCAGCCTCGGCGACGGGCAAGGCGATCGGAAGCATGATCAGCATGATCGAAATGGAGTCGATCAGGCAGCCAAGTGCAACAATCAGAAGAAGATAGCACAGCAGAAAGCCATAGGGCCCCACCGGTCCGGAGAGAAAAAAGTCAGCCAGTTCCCGCGGTACGCCAGACAAGGCGAGCATTCGACTGAAAAAGGTCGCAGCCATGATCAAAAGAAGAACGGAAACGGTGATCTGACCGGTCTCGACAAGCAATGTCCATAGGGTGCTGCGTCCGAGGGATCGGCGAACCAAGGCAATCACCAAAGCGCCAAAAGCCCCCGCCGCGCCAGCCTCTGTCGGATTGAAGAACCCACCGTACAGGCCGCCAAGCACCAGCAACATCAATGACAGGATCGGCACAGATTTTCGGGCGACGGAAGCAGGGCTGAGGTCTTCCTGGTGGACCGAGACAGCCTCTTGCGTAAAGACGAAGTCCTTGCGGGTCTTGGCCAGCAGGAGGATCGTGGCTGAGAACAGGACTGACAGCAGAATTCCCGGTCCGATTCCGGCCAGAAACATGCGCCCGACGGATTCCTCGGCCAGCACCGCATAGACGATCATCAAGAGCGAGGGAGGGATCATCATCCCCAGCACCGAGGAGCCCGCAACGACCCCGGTTGCGAATTTTTTCTGATAGCCATGGCGCGTCATTTCCGGCACAGCCACACGGCTGAAGACGGTGGCAGAGGCCACAGAGATGCCGGTAATCGAGGCGAAGACGGCATTGGCGAACACAGTGGCAACCCCCAGGCCCGCCGTGACACGCTTGAGCAGCTTCTCAAACACGTCGAAGGTGTCCTTTCCGACCCCTGAGACTGTTACGAGCAGCCCCATCAGGACGAACAGTGGAACGACCGCGAACAAATACTCGCGCAGGGAGTCGTTGGCGACAGCGCCAATCATGCGCATGGCGATCGCCTCGTTCCGGATCAGGGCGACACCGCAAAAAGACACCAGCAGCATGCCGATTGCGATTGGCAGACCGAGGTAGATCAGGACAACCATCGCGGCGATTGCGTAGGTTCCAATTTCAAAAGTGCTCATCCGCCCTCAACTTTTCTGACCGTTCGCGCGCAGGCTGCCATAGGCACGCACAACACACTCGATTGTAGCGACGGTGACGCCAAGCAAGATCATCGCCCGAAAGGGCCAGGTTGGCAGCGTTGCGATGCCGGTCACGCCGATATACTCTCCAGACCCCAGGTCCTTTTCGAAGATGCTCACTGTGGACCAGGCGATCAGCCCGAGCATCGCAGCGCCCGCGAGGTCGAAGACCGCGGACACCATGCCTCCGATGCGCGGGAACCGACGGGTGAGCGGCGGCAGGAAGATTTCTGTCCGCGCCAAGCGATTGGCGCGGATCGTGGCTGCGAGCTGCAGATAAACGATCATCACCAGTACAAGTGCGCCCAGTTCGGAAACCATCGGCAACGACGACCCCAGCACGTTGCGGAACACGATGTCACTGCAAATGATCAGCATCAGCAAGCCGATCATCACGGTGCCAGTGGCGGCCAGCCCATCGACGATGCGGGCCCAGCCTCTCGCCCACAGGGGGGCGGGGTGCCCGCTTGGAACGCGGGCACCTTTCGGAGTGTTTTCGGAGTACAATGGACTGGACCCTTACTTGTCCCAATCGCGTGCAGGTTCTTCACCTGCGGCACGCAGAGCTTCCATGTAGAGTCCCAGAAACTCGGTTGCTGGCACGCCCTGTGCATCGACGCTGGCCGCCCATTCTCCTGCAAGGTCGGGCAGTTTGTCGACCCAGGCCTGACGTTCACCATCCGGCATCTGCACGATGGTCACCGGCGGTGTCTGATCGGCTCCGTTCTTCACCATCAGGTCGAGCATCATCTCGTGTCGGTCCACCATGTCCTGTCCGTGGGACTTGGTGTAATATTTGCCCGCCTCGATCATAGCGGACTGCACCTCTTCGGGCAGGGTATCCCAGACGTCCTTGTTGATCGCGATCGCCCCCGAGAATGCCGCCCCCGCGTCGAAGCGGTTGATATAGGGCGCAACTTCATAAAGTTTGATCGGCATCGCGCCGAGTGCGAGCGTCAGCGCACCGTCAGATACGCCAGTCTGCACGTCGGTATAGAAAGTTGTCAGCGCACCATCGACCGCATTGGCCCCGGTGCCCCGCAACCAGTTGCCCAGCACCCCGGGCGCCGACAGCTTCATGCCATCGATGTCATCGATTCCGGTCAGAGGCTCCTTGGTGTAGATGTCGTAAAGATCCGTCGCCGTCAGGCCCAGAACTTTGACGTTATGGTCTTCCCATTCATTTCGAAACGCTTCGTTCGTTTCCAGAAGTTCCTCCATCACGGCCAGAAGCACAGGAGGATTGGCGGTCGCAAAGGGCGTGTTGGTGGACACCTGGCTCAGCGGCAACTGTGCAGGTTCGAGAAACGAAAACACCCAGCCAACATCGGTGATGCCCTGTTCAACCGAACTCAGCGTTGCATTCGCCTTGTAGAGCGTCCCTCCAAACGCCTCGTTCCAATTGATTTTGTAGGTGCCGTCTTGCGCCAGAATCTCGTCTGTGCGGGCCATGAAATGCGTCTGGATCATGCCAACCCATGGCACCACTGTCGGATGGCTCGATGCCACCGTCAGATCGATCGTTTCCTGCGCAAACAGAGCGGCGGGCATCAGCAACGCGCCCGTCACAGCCCCTATGCGAGTCAAAGTCCCCATAAACGTCTTCATCGTTTTCCTCCCTCGATGATCATGAAAGTGCAAAAGTCTGCGTCGCGTAGTTCAGTCGCAGGGTCACCGACCCTTCGTTGATCAGCCAGGGCCGCACGACAAAACTGCGCGCGCCACTCTGGTGCATCGGATCACGTGCTGCGATCTCCGCAGCGGCCTCAGGTGAGGCGGCGCGCACGATGACCATGCCCTCCCCCTCCCAGTGCTGGCCATCGCCGCTCCACAACGGCCCTGCCGCAAACAGGATTCCGTCGTTTTCAAGCTGCACCTGAAACGCCAGGTGCGGCTCCATATTGGCGAAAACCGCCCCCAGCCCGTCGGTTGGCGTGGTGAAAATGGCGTAGAGCTGCTTTTGCAGCATCGCGCCACTGGCCTCCAGCACCGCCGCGACGGGCACGGCTTTCGGGTTGTCATGGTCGGTCATCAAGGTCTCCTCCCTCAAGTATCCGGTGTCAGCTGACCTTTCGCTTCGCGTCCAGTTCCGCACGAATTTCGGCGCCATGTTCATCCAGTGTCGGAGGTGGCTTGACGTCGAATTCCGACTGATCGTCAAAGCTGTAGGGCGGACGCACGGTCGTGAACGGGCCCATTTCGGGATGGTCAGACGTAACCTTTATGCGCAGATGCTGTGCCTGCGGGTCTTCCAGCGCCTCATCAGCGTCATAGGCGGGCGAATGCGGGACCTCGGCCTGTTCAAGCCTGGCACACCAGGCATCGCGGGTATCGGACAGAAAGATCGGCGTGAAGATATCGATCAGGTCATCCTGATGGCGGATACGCTCAAGCCGCTCGGCAAAGCGTGGATCCTGCTTCAGCTCTTCCTGCCCTGTCGCGTCCAGCAGTCCCTCCCAGAATTTGGTGGGTGACGACATGTGGATCGCGACCCATTTGGCATCGCTGCATTCAAACGTATAGCTTTGCGAGACAACGGGACGGGACAGCGGCCCCATGATCTCGCCTTCCGAATAGTAGTGGGTGAAACTGTCGAGGTTGAAATGCGCCATCGCCTCAAGCATCGAGATATCCAGACGACGCCCCTGCCCCGTGCCGGCGCGCTCCAGAAGGGCGGCAAGGATGCCCATTGCGGCGTATTGGCCGGTCACCGAATCCGCGATGGCGGGGCCAATGACACGTGGGTTCTGGGGGGGCGTCAGTAGCCGCAGATAGCCGCTGGCGGCCTGGGCCACGGTATCGTAGGCGGGCCGGTCCTTGTAAGGGCCCGATTTGCCGAACCCGGAAATAGCACAGTAGATCAAGCGGGGATTGATCTGGCGCAGGGCATCTTCACCCGCTCCAAGTTTTTCAGCGACACCGGGGCGGAAGTTCTGGATGAACACATCCGCCGTCGCAACGAGATCGTGCAGAACAGCCAGGTCCTCGGGCTTTTTTGTATCCAGCGCGATGGAGCGTTTGTTGCGATTGTAGGTTTGGTAATGCGGCGAGTAGAGCCCGCCCTTGAAGGCACGGAACGGATCGCCGGTGCCGGGGCGTTCAACCTTGATCACATCAGCGCCGAGATCGGCCAGATGCATACCCGCGGCTGGCCCCGTGATGTATGTTCCCAACTCGATGACGCGGATATTCTTGAGTATTTTAACCATGTTGCCTCGCCCCGACTACGCTGTTTCAGAGGTCGCCGTGCCCGGCTTTGTTCCATCGTACGAAATCGCAAGATCTGCCTGATGGGACATGATGAAGCCGATAGGGCGCAGCGCCTCTTCCAGAAGATGCGCGGCCAGCCCGGCAGTACGCGCCAGCAAGGGCACGGCCTTCAGGGCATCGACGGGCCATCCAGCATCCAGACAGGTAGCAGGAATCGCACCGGAGACATTGATCGGCAGGGGCCGCTCGATGATGCCCGGCGCATGTTGCGCAAGATAGCGCAGCGTTTCGATATATTTACCGGAAATTCCAAGCTCGTCGGCGATCTCAAGCAGCTTGTTGGCGCGCGGATCGCCGCTGCTGTGTTGTGGATGGCCGAGGCCCGGAACCTTCTGACGGGCTTGCTTGAGCTTCTGCAAACTGGCGATGACAGCGGTTTCCAGATCGGTGCCCTCGGTTTCCGAAGCCGCGATAATGTCATGCAGGAATCGGCCCGAAACCTCTGAACTGCCAGCGACGACCGACCCCATGCCAAGAAGACCTGCCGCCATCGCGCCCTGCCAGGCCTCGGGTCCGGCGGTCAAGGTCATGCGCGCGGCCTGCACACTGGGAACCAGCCCGTGCTCAGCAATCGCGACAAGGCAGGCATCCAGCATTTTGCGCTGTTCGGCTGTGGGGCGGGTTCCCACCACCAGCAGCCAGAAGTAATCGCTGAAGTCGATTTGCCCGATCAGATCATCGCACAGGTCATGGCCCCGCACCGTGATGGTGTCTGCGTCCGACGTTGCAATCGCTGTGTAAGCCTGGTCCTGCTTGCCAATTCTCATTCCACCACCTTTTCGCATATCGAAATAAATTTCTCTTGCCGAAAAGATGGCAGCGAATTATCGTTTGGTCAAGGCCATTGGTTCGTGTGTTCTGGTGGCGGTCGATCGATGCGATAGACGACCATCGATGACAAACCCAAGGAGCCCCGGTTGCATGACACTGGACCGCACAACACAGAGCACCCCTGACCCACAGCCCCATAAAGGCGCACGTGACGCGCACGACGACAGGAAGCCTGCCGAATTCGTCGAAGCCTTGGCCAAGGGCCTTGCCGTTCTCGAGGCGTTTGATTCCGGACACCCCGAGATGTCGCTGAGCGAGATTGCCCGCCGCATCGGATCGTCGCCCGCCGCGGCACGACGCAGCCTGATCACGCTCAGCGCGCTCGGCTATGTCGGGCAGCGGAACAAGAAGTTCCACCTGCGTCCGAAGATCATGACCCTGGGCTCAGCCTTCTATTTCTCGGCCCGCATTGACGAAGTTTTGCAGCCCTTCCTGCGCGATCTGGTGACCAAGTTCGGCGATGCGTCGTCTGTGGCGACGCTGGAGCAGCGCGATGTGATCTACATCGCCCACAATTCCGTGCAGCGTGCCCGTCGTGCCGCCGCGACCGTCGGCGCGCGCTATCCGGCTTATGCCACTTCGCTCGGGCGCGTCCTTTTGGCGGGGCAAAGCGACACAGCGCTGGATCGTTATTTCGACGGGTTGGTCATAGAACCGCTGACCTCGAAAACCATCACGGATCCCGAGGCCCTACGGGCGGAAATCGAGCTTATTCGACAGGACGGCTATTCAACGACAGTCGACCAGCTCGACTACGGTATCACCGCGCTGGCGGTGCCTGTCAGATCGCTCGACGGGCGCACGATCGCTGCGCTGAACACGTCTGGCTACACCGGCATGGTGGATCCGGCCGCACTGATCGAACACCGACTGCCTGACCTGCGGATCATGGCATCCAGCATCGCGCAGTCGCTGGCAAAGTATCCGGTGCTGGAAGGCATCATAGGATCATGACGCAATACCCTTGGAGGAGGAAAAACCCACATGTGCAGACTTTGCAGCCCCCTGACCCCAGAGGCGCCCTGCCCGACCCGGCGCAATTTCCTGAAGACAGCGATGGTCAGCGGCGCAGCCGCGACAACCGGACTGGCTGGCGCTGGTTCGTTGCGCGCACAGGAAGTCGCGGCCTCAACCCTGCCTGAGGGACTTGGCACGCCGGGGCGACGCGTATTGATCAAGGGCGGCGCCGTGTTGTCCATGGATGACGCCGTCGGCAATTTTGCTGTCGGCGACGTGCTGATTGACGGAAAGAAGATCGTCGAGGTCGGTGCCAATATCGAGGCGGGCGATGCCGTGGTGATCGAGGCTGCGGGCAAGATCGTCATGCCCGGCTTTGTCGACACCCACCACCACCAGTTCGAAACCGCACTGCGCAGCCAGCTGGCCAACGGCATCCTGATCAATGACGGACTGCCCGAAAATGCCTCCAATTACTACGAGACGATCTTGCAAGGGTTTTCGCAAGTTTATCGTCCCGAAGACGTCTATATCAACGAATTGTTCGGCGGCATTGCCCAGCTGGATGCGGGCGTTACCACGGTGATGGACGTCAGCCAGATTCACCACTCGCCTGAACACTCGGACGCCGCGATCGAAGGCCTGCGCGATGCAGGGCGGCGCGGTGTCTTCGGCTATTTCGAGGGTTGGGGCGAACGCTCGAAATATCCCACCGACGCTGCACGCATCAAGAAGGAGTACTTTACCTCCGATGACCAGCTGACAACCATGGTCATGGGTGGCGAGATATATGTGCCGGGTTACGAAGCCGCCTGGAAGGTCGGGCGCGAGCTGGATCTGCCGATTGCCCTTCATGTTGTCGGTACCTTCGGGATGCAGCCGACGTTCGACGAACTGGGCGCAGCGGGCATGTTCGGCGAGGACAACATCTTCATCCATATGACCGGCATGTCCGACGATGGCTGGAAATATGCTCAGGATGCGGGTGCCCATCTGTCGCTTTCGGTGCCGATCGAAATGCAGATGCGCCACGGCACGCCGCCGATCCAGCGCGCCATCGACATGGGCTTCTCGACCTCGTTGTCGACCGATGTGGAATGCACGATGACGGCCGATTTCTTTACCCAGATGCGTAGCATGATGACCTTGCAACGCATGTTCGCCAACGAAAAGGCGCTGGCTGGGCAGGAATACCCCCGGCTGATGCCCTGCATAGATGCAATCCGCCATGCCACGATGGGCGGTGCCGAAGGGCTGAAACTGGACCGCAAGGTCGGCTCCCTGACGCCGGGAAAAGAGGCCGACATCATCTTGCTGGACGCCGAGGCTATCAACGTCGCCCCTCTGAACAACGTCCCCGGTGCAGTGGTAACCCTGATGGAGCGTAGCAACGTCGACACCGTTTTTGTCGCGGGCTCGGTGAAAAAGTGGAACGGCCAACTGATGGGCTTTGATATCGCCCGCCTGCGCAGCGAGCTGGAAACAAGCCGCGACTATCTCTTCGATGCCGCAGGTATCGAGCGCGATCTGTTCGCGTAATCGCCTTTACGGCCCTGCAGATCCTATCTGCGGGGCAAGACGCAAGCCCGCCCTTTTATGGGTCGCTGAGAGATGAAGGAGCGAAACCATGGCTCAGCTAGTTGCCACCCTGGCATCCACGCACCACCCATTCTACCTGAAAGCAACGACCCTTCCGCCCGAGCAGCAGATGCCGCAGGCCGCCGAGTGGAAGCGCAAGGTCGAGGCCTACCGCGAAACACTGGCCCGTACGAAGCCCGACGTTCTGGTGATGATCGGATCGGACCATTTCCACCAGATTTTCCTGGACAATTGCCCGCAGTTCCTGATCGGCAAGGCGCCGCGCTATGATGCGATCTTCTATAACGAGGAGCGCGAGTTCGGCATTCCGAAATATGTGCTGGAGGGGGATGAGGCGATGTCGGGCTTCATGCACCAGCACCTGATGGATCAGAATTTTGATTTTGCATTCTCGAACGAGTTGAAGATCGACCATTCGATCATCTGCCCGATCATCACGGTGCGTCCGCAAAACGATCTGCCAGTGGTGCCGATCTATACCAATATCTTTGCCCCGCCGCTGGCTTCGCCGCGCCGTTTCTACAATCTGGGCCGCGCCATCCGCAAAGCCATCGACGCCTATCCGTCTGAAAAGCGCGTTGCGGCCATCGGGACCGGCCATCTGTCGCTGGAACTTGGCGGGCCCCGTCAGTTCATGGAGACAGGCCCGGACCCCGAGTTCGACCACCGCGCAATCGAATGGCTACGCAACGGTGACATCGACGCCATTCTCGACAATGTCGACCATGCCTCTATGGCGAAAAGCGGCAATGCCACGCATGGATTTCTGAACTTTATCCTGATGCTCGGTGTGGCAGGGCCCGAGGGCGCAGATTACGTCGACAATCTCGACCTGTTCCACACGATGGAAGCCTATTTCACCTGGTATCCGAAGGAGAGCGCGGCATGAGCAAGTATTACGTCAACAAGTTCCTCTTCACCGTTGACCGAGATCCAGACTATCTGCGGCGTTACACCGAAGATCCCCGCAACTTTGTCGCCACCTGGGAGCAATCCATTGGCCCGCGCCTGAACGACGCCGAGATGTCGACCGTTCACAGCTTTACCGAGGCCGAGCGCGAGGCGCTGATCAACCACGACTATGTCGCCCTTTTTGAAATGGGCGCGCATTTCTTTCTGAACCTGACGATCTTTATTGGCATCTACGACGAGATTTTCATGACAAAATCCGGGCCTCTCGCCTTTCAGAAAGAATTCGCCCTCAAGCTTCAGAGTTGGAAGGGGAAAGACTATCCCTCTGTCGCCACCTGACTGGCTGCTGAGTGCGCGGGCGCAAGACCACTGGGTACCCACACTAGCCGGGCAGAGCGGCGTTCCGGCCGTTCTATTAAATCCATAGCTCCCGAGAATGAAATGTATCTGCGCAGGCTACGGGCGATGAACGGTATTTAAAGAGCGTGGGTGCCGAAGCTCCACGGATGCGCCACCTCCCGACAGAGGAGCAGACCGCGCGCATCGAAAAATCCTGCCCAGTGATCCTGTATCAGATCCGTTATCGCCGTCGGGTCGCGGATCCCGACCAGCACTGAAAGCGGGCGAAAATCCGCGATCCGCTTCTATGCCGCCGACCTCCTCTCGCCGATGTAGTTGCGGACAAGCGATCCGCAGGCGATGTCCGCTGCCTCGGCTGCCGTGTTCGCGGCCCTCACAGCACAATTGATCACTACCGGCGGAGCTGGCCATTCCTTTGGCCAGAATCGAGACACCTGAACACGTCCTAGCGAATGCACCCTACCCTTCCAGCCCTGCTGATGGTCCTTCGCCCAGACGCCGATCAAGGATGATACCAGTGCTCCATGCAGCGGCGACGGCCATCTTTGGGTGGCGCCGCTACCGATCGACGTCTTCTTCATCTTGATAGCGGTGAAAATCGTGGGCGGGTGGTCTTAGCCACGGTGCTGACACCGGTCATGGACCCCATGCTATGCGTGATCGTCTTCACGCGTGAGCGGCGGCATTCTAAGGCCTGACTGGAGCCCCAGCGTTTGGAGCATGGCAAATACATACCCGCCTGCATCGCCAAAAGCCGGTATTCTCACGTCTGCAAGGCTCTGCTATCAGAATCCGCATCGAATTAAGACGGCCTGCTGATCAATATGCCGCCCTGCACAATCACTCTGCCCTGAACGCCCTCGCCGTAACGATCAAGGCTAACAGATCGGATAAGCAATCGACTACCCGCCATTTTCCCTTCGCGTGGAGCACGTTCTCTGCCTGGATCATTCAATCAGATAGCGCGCCACAATGGGTTGATAAGCTGCCCCAAGGGCACAGGCCGTCGTGCCAAGCCGACCGGCCATGACCTGCGGCGGGGAAATACCGCGCGTATCCAACCCACCGATACGCTCCGCGACGGCGGCGACCATCCTGTCGCGCAACGCAGCGGGCAGGCTACCATCGATGATTATCGCCGGAACATCCAATATCGCGACCAGCGCAATCGCTCCGTACGCAAGATAGCCCGCCACCTCCTCCAGCCATTGATCGCAGATATCCTCGAACTCTTGCCACGATCTATCGCGATGCAGCGCGGCATCAAGAATGCGCTTTGAGGCCCCCTTGCTGCGCTGATCAATCCTGCGCTCCAGCTCATATCCCGACGCGACCTCAAGCAGTTGCACAACCTTGCCATCCTGGCGTGGAACGGGGATCGACGCGATGGCGCCGGCGTTTCCGCCCGGACCCGAATAGAGGCGGCTGTCCAGCATCACGCCACCGCCGACAAAGGCGCCCAGGTAAATATATCCGAAATCCGGGGTACCTGTAGCGGCCCCGAAAAGATGCTCTCCATAGCAGGCAAGCGAGCTGTCGTTGCCAACATAAACCGGCAAACCAGTGCGTTCAGACAGGGCTGCCTCGGCATCAAATTCTTTCCAGGCCAGCATTTCGTGCTCCTGTCCGCCGACACGGTCCAGCCAGCTCCACAGGTCGAATGGCATCCCAACACCCAGACCGACGATGCGCTTTTGCTGATCCGGCGTCAGACGTGCCGCGAATTGCGCGATACCGTCGCTGACGAAGGCAAGGGTACGCTCTGGAGTTGGATAGGCGTGCCGTGTCGTGATCTGGCTGCGCACCTGCCCGACGAAATCCATCAGCACAAGGTCCGATTGCCGCCGCCCCAACCGCAGGCCCACTGAGAAAGCTCCGCTCGGGTCCAGTCCTATCGGCGTGGAGGGCTTGCCCACCCGCCCCTTTACCGGATCGCCCCTGCGCACCAGCCCTTCGGCCTCAAGCCCACGGGTAATCACCGAGGCAGACTGCGCAGATAGCCCCGTCAGGCGCGCCAGTTCGGCAGAGGGCGTCGGCCCCCCTAACCTTAACAGGTTGAGGATGGCACGCTCATTGGCGCTGTAGTTGCGCGTGGACACCTCCGATAGAGGCGCGAGGGTGGTGGGCATATGGAGCTCCTTCCGCCTGACTTTCTCCACCCCGCATTAATAAGTCAACGTGATTTATTTATTGACGCGTCAGCGGAATCACTTCTACACATGTCGTGTTCGCCGTGTTGGCGGGCTGCACGAGGTCCGGAGAGGAGTCCGGGTCCTGCGTAATGTCTGGGAGGACACCTCATGAAGAAATTTCTCGCCGTTTCGGCGCTCGCCCTCAGTGCAACTGCCGGGGCGGCCTTCGCGCAAGATGACGTCACCGCCTGCATCGTCACCAAGACCGACACGAACCCGTTCTTCGTCAAGATGCGCGAAGGCGCTGCATCCAAGGCAGAAGAGCTGGGGATCAATCTGATGACTTTCGCTGGTAAATACGATGGCGACCACGAAAGTCAGGCACAGGCCATCGAGACCTGCATCGCCAGCGGTGCAAAGGGCATTCTGCTGACCGCATCCGATACATCGTCCATCGTCTCCTCGGTCAAGCAGGCGCAGGACGCAGGCGCCATCGTCATCGCCCTGGATACCCCTCTTGATCCTGCGAGCGCCGCCAATGCCACCTTCGCCACCGACAACTTCAAGGCGGGCGAACTGATCGGCCAATGGGCCAAGGCCAAGCTGGGCGACGCCGCAGCGGACGCCAAGATTGCCTTCCTCGACCTCAACGTCAGCCAGCCGACCGTCGGCGTGCTGCGCGATCAGGGCTTCATGCAGGGCTTCGGTATCGACATCAAGGACCCTGCCCGCTACGGCGACGAGGATGACCCCCGCATCGTCGGGCATGATGTGACCCAAGGCAACGAAGAGGGCGGCCGCAAGGCGATGGAGAACCTCCTCGCGCAGGATCCCATGATCAATGTCGTCTACACGATCAACGAACCCGCCGCGGCCGGTGCCTATGAAGCGCTGAAATCGCTGGGTCGTGAAAAAGATGTGCTGATCGTGTCGGTCGATGGTGGATGTCCCGGCGTTCAGAACATCGCAGACGGCGTGATCGGTGCCACCTCGCAGCAGTATCCGCTGGAGATGGCCTCCAAGGGGATTGAGGCAATTGCCCAGTATGCCAAGGACGGCACGCTGCCGCAACCCACCGAAGGAAAAGACTTCTTCGATACCGGCGTCACTCTCGTGACCGACCAGCCGGTTGAGGGTGTCGAGTCCATCGACGCCGCCAAGGGCCTCGATATCTGCTGGGGCTAACCCGCGCGTCACCCTGACCAAGCCGTGAGGCGGCAGCGCCGCCTCACACCTCCCGCCAGCCAGAAGGGGACGGAGCGATGAGCAAAAGCGATTCCTACGAAGACATCGTCAAGACACGCCGCGAAGAGAACTTCGCCGAGTTCCAGGACGAACACCACGGTATCATGCACCGTTTCCAACACACCCTGCACGTCACCCCGGCGCTTGTGCCGCTGATCGTGCTGGTGTTGTCCATTGTCATTTTTGGCGCGCTGCTCGGCTCGCGATTCTTCTCGCCCTTCGCACTGACGCTGATCCTGCAACAGGTGCAGATCGTCGGTATCGTGGCGGCGGCACAATCGCTGATCATCCTGACCGCTGGCATCGACCTGTCGGTGGGCGCGATCACCGTCATCTCCTCGGTCATCATGGGCCAGATGACCTTTCGTTACGGCATTCCCCCGGCGATCTCGGTCGTCATCGGCCTCGCATTCGGTACGCTCTGCGGTGCGCTGAACGGATTGCTGATCAGTCGCATGAAACTGCCGCCTTTCATCGTCACACTTGGCACCTGGCAGATCATCCTGGCTACCAACTATCTCTATTCCCGCAACGAGACGATCCGCGCCCAGGATATCGAAGCCAACGCCCCGCTGCTGCAATTCATGGGCACGAAATTTCAGCTTGGCGGCGCGGTCTTCACCTTCGGCGTGGTCTTCATGATCGTGCTGATGCTGCTGATGGCATGGGTGCTGCGCCACACCGCGTGGGGCCGCCACGTCTATGCCGTCGGCGACGACCCTGAGGCGGCGCAGCTCTCGGGCGTCAATGTCAAGGCGACCATAATGTCGGTCTACATGATTGCCGGTCTGATCTGCGCCTTCGCAGGCTGGGCGCTGATCGGACGGCTCGGATCGGTCTCTCCCACATCCGCTTATGAGGCGAACATCGAATCCATCACAGCCGTGGTGATCGGTGGGATCTCGCTCTTCGGTGGACGTGGCTCGATCCTTGGGGCGCTGTTCGGTGCGCTGATTGTCGGTGTCTTCACCCTCGGCCTGCGCCTTCTCGGGGCCGACGCCCAGTGGACCTACTTCTTCATCGGTGTGCTGATCATCGCCGCCGTCGCCGTCGACCAATGGATCAGAAAGGTCTCCGCATGACCACGCCCATCCTCTCCGCCAAGAACCTGGTCAAACGCTACGGCCGTGTCACAGCCCTCGATCACTGCGATTTCGAGCTGATGCCGGGAGAAATCATGGCCGTCATCGGCGACAACGGCGCCGGCAAGTCCACCCTGATCAAGGCGCTCTCGGGGGCCGTTGTTCCAGAGGAGGGCGAGGTCTACCTAGACGGCAAGCGCGTCAACTTTACCGCCCCCACCGACGCCAGGGATGCGGGGATCGAGACGGTCTATCAGACGCTGGCGATGTCCCCTGCCCTGTCGATCGCCGACAACATGTTCATGGGCCGCGAGATCCGCAAACCTGGGCTGATGGGCAAGGTCTTCCGCCAGCTTGATCGCAAGGCGATGGAGGATTTCGCCCGCCAGAAGCTGTCGGACCTCGGCCTTATGACGATCCAGAATATCAATCAGGCTGTCGAAACCCTGTCGGGTGGGCAGCGTCAGGGCGTCGCCGTGGCGAGAGCGGCTGCATTCGGTTCCAAGGTCATCATCCTGGACGAGCCGACGGCCGCGCTCGGTGTCAAGGAAAGCCGCCGGGTGTTGGAGCTGATACAGGACGTCCGCGACCGCGGCATCCCGATCATCCTGATCAGCCACAATATGCCGCATGTGTTCGAGCTGGCCGACCGGGTCCATATTCATCGCCTTGGTCGCCGCCTCTGCGTGATCAAACCGCAGGACTATTCCATGTCCGACGCCGTGGCGTTCATGACCGGCGCCAAAGAACCGGAACAGCAGGACGCCTAGTTACAGGCGATTGTCAGGTTCGCCCCATGAGCGGGCGAACCTGCGCGCGACGCAAACTCTTTCCGGGCTGCTTGGCGGATTTTTTGCCTCCTCGCCCCAACGCTCCGCAGCACGGTACCCAAATAGCTAGGCTGGGTGGGACGCATTAGATTTGCGACCCCATTCGGCCCGGACTGCGGCACAACCTTCCCCAAACCGAGCCGACGCAGTTCACCGCGGCAGGTCCCGCACACCTTTAAGCGCTGCGTAAAGAGCGTGGTAGGTGGTCAGCCGCCCCTCATGCCTGCCCGTCGGCAGCGGTTCAAAAACGGCATTGATCTGGGGTGTCCAGCCGAGATCGCCGACTGTCACCACACCCGCCGCCACGGCGCCCAGCCGCGCCGCGCCCAATGCCGGGCCCACGTCGGAATCCTCGCCCTGATGCAGGGTGCTCCCCATGACATCCGCGATGGTTTGCAGCAACAAATTGCTCTTGCTGCCGCCGCCGATGGCAAGCAACGGCCGCGGCACCGGCGTGACGGACGCAATTGCGTCACGCGCATCAGCAAAGCTGTAGGCGATCGCATCCACAATGGCGCGCATCATCTCTGGACGTCCGGTGTCGTTATCCAAGCCATAGAACGCACCCCGGATCCGCGCATCGCCGTGGGGCGTGCGCTCTCCCGTGAGGTACGGCAGGAACAGTGGCACCCGGTCGAGGCGCGCCCCTTCGGCTTCTGTCAGGAGGTCCCCGACCGGCATATCCGTCATCTCGGAAAACCAGCTCATCGGGCGGGCGCCGTTCAGCATCGCCGCCATCTGGAACCACAGCTTCGGCACACAATGGGCATAGGAATGGATGCCCTCGTCCGGCGCCGCGCGGAATGTGTCGGTGGTGACAAAAAGCTGCCCCGAGGTACCGAGCGAAATAAAGCCCGCGCCATCCTTTACAGCGCCTACGGCAATTGCACCCGCTGCGGCATCCCCCCCGCCCGTCGCGATCGGAATACCCGCCGGCAGGCCCAAAAGCGCCGCCACGTCCGACCGTAGATACCCTGCGATTTCAGGGCCGTCGCGCACCTGCGGCAGCCAGTCAGGGTTGGTGGCCGTCGCCGCGCAGAGCTCTGGCGACCAACGGCGCGCCGCTTCATCGAACCACCACGTCCCCGCGGCATCGCAGGGGTCCGTCATCATCTGACCATGCATCTGCAATCCGAGATAATCTTTGGGCAAGAGCACATGGCGGATGCGTGCATAGCTCTCGGGTTCATGCGCCTTCAGCCAGAGGATCTTGGGCGCCGTGAAACCGGCCATAAGTGTCACTCCGGCCAGCGCCGACAGCTCGGGCCGATCCGCGACAAGCGCCGCACATTCCGCATCACTGCGCCCGTCGTTCCACAAGATGGCGGGGCGGATCACCTGTTTCTGGCGGTCCAACAGCACGGCACCATGCATTTGCCCCGACAGTCCGATCCCACGCAGCGACGACGTCCCCCGCGGCTCAAGGTCGAGCACTTTGGCGACGGCCTCTTGCACCGCCAGCCACCAATCCTGCGGGTTCTGTTCGCTATAGCCGCTGCGAGGATGCGAGATCTTCAACGCGACCGTTGCAGAGACCACGGGCATCAGGTCCTCCCCCACCAGACAGACCTTTACCCCTGAAGTACCGAGGTCGATCCCCATGAACATGCCTGCGCCCTCCCGCTCGCTCGGACGATACTCTAGCCGCCACACAAGCAGGCGCAATTAGCGAGCAGCAATCTCGTCCCGCTGGAGGGGCAGCGGCGCCAACGATGTCATCACCGATATCTGCCTGCGCATGACACCCGGCAATAGATGTTCAAGGCCGAAAGCCTTCCGCCGCGCTACATCATCGACGACCGCCGACGGGACACAGACGGAGAGTGACAGTACGCCATGGCTAAAATGCGCCCTCGAAAAAGGCTCAGCGCCGCCGTAAACCTCATCAAAAAGAACAGGGGTAAATAGGGCTAACAGAAACTCGCGCAGCACTCTCGCAATTGGCCTCTTCAAGCCTGCGACACACTCTGCAAACAATGCAGACTTCGCCGTGAAGAGACTTGAACGCCTAAAGGAAAACGCCGCTACCAGCGTCCTGTTCGCAGACCTTCACGCAAGTCGACTTCGGACATCGGCAGACCCAGACCATAGCCCTGCAGATAATTGCAGCCCATTTCCGTCAGCAGCCGGACGTGATCGCCCGTTTCGACACCTTCGGCGATGACATCGATGTCGTGCATGCGCCCGATTTCGATGATCGAGCGGACAAGGGTTTCCTGTTTCTTGCTCAGCGTCAGAGGTCTGACGATTTGCTGATCGATCTTGAGGCGATCCGGTTGCAGCTGCAGCATACCGACGATTGACGCGTGCCCCGTACCGAAATCGTCGATCTCGAGTTCAATCCCCATAGCACGAATTGCCGCGATATTGGCCGCGATGACCGGGTTCTGCGTGTCCAGAAACACGGTTTCAAGCAGCTCGAACGCGATCCGTCCAGGTTGGATATCCAGATTATCGAGACGGAGCGGCAACTGTGGATCAGCAAGCCTGCGGGCCGAGACGTTGACAGAGACGCGTGGAACCGGAAGACCAAGCGAAAACCAGAGATCCTGATCAGACAAGACCTGATCCAGCACACGCTGATCCACCCGGTCGACCACACCAAGTTCTTCAGCGAGAGCAAGAAATACATAAGGCAGCTCGACAGTTCCGTCGGGTCTGCGCCAGCGCACAAGTGCTTCGACACTGCTCATCTGCAACGATCCGGCCTTGAACTGCGGCTGATAAACACAAAAGAACTCGTCGCGTTCGAGGCCTCCGAGAAACGCGTCAGCCAGTAGCCGTTTTTCCTCAACCGCTATGCGCATGCGGTCCGAGAAGAAGACGCTGCGCCCGCGTCCGCTGTTCTTGGCTTCGTAGAGCGCCATATCCGCATTTTCAAAAACTTCATCCGGTGTCTGCGACGGCAATTGACCAACCGCGATCCCTATCGACACGCCAAATCGGCAAATTTTTCCCTCTACTTCAAAGGGGAGATGCAATTCATCGACGATCATTCCGGCGATCTTCTCGAGAGAATTCGAATCCGGCGCCTCCTCAAAGAAGACCACAAACTCGTCTCCTCCGACCCGCGCGACGGTCGCGGTTTCTGGCACCAGATCAGTCATCACCTTGGCAACGCGCCGCAGCACGACATCGCCAGTCGCGTGGCCAAGCGTATCGTTGATTTGCTTGAACCGGTCGAGATCCAGCTGCATCATGGCAACTTTCTGTTCCTGTCCAAACAGCGCCTTCATCTGCTGATCAAGATATCGCCGGTTCGGCAGTTCGGTGAGTGCATCATGCAGGGCGTTTTTTTCCATCTCATTGCGCGCCTGCTCCAGCTCAACATTGCGGTTGCGCGCCAATGCGTGGGCCCTGCGCAATTCCTCGGCAGCCTCGACATCCGAGGTCACGTCCCAATCGACGCCGATCACGCCATGGCCGATCTCATCGTTGAAAAGCTCCGTGGAACGCGACCGGATATACCGCACTGTTCCATCCGGGCGAACCACGCGATAGTCATCGGCAAACGCAATCTTGCCGGCCTCAACCTCCGACGACTGCGACAGCACGCTGTCCCGGTCATCCGGATGGATCACCTGCTCCCAGTAGCCCTCAGGTATCGGACCAGGCGGCAGGTCGAGACCGTAGATTTCCATCATGCGTTCATCCCAGACCACTTCGCCCTTGGCCAGGTCCGCGTCCCAAATACCAACGCTGGTTGCCTGAATGGCTATTTCCAGGCGTCGCGACATACGAAAGATCTTCTCGCTTGCGGCTTTGATCTCGGTGATATCGGTGTCGATCCCGATGATCCGGGAGGCCCGCCCCTGACTGTCCCGGGCAATGACCCGGCCGCGCGACAAGATCGAAATCCACCGACCGTCCCGATGCCGCTCACGGTATTCCTGAAAAACGATATCTGCGTCGCCGTTTACCGTGGCCTCGATCTGGCGCTCCAGCGCTGCACGGTCGTCCGGGTGGGTCCGCGCGGCGAGACCCTCGCGGCTTTCATCAAAAGCATCGTCAGGTCCATAGCCGCGCATCGAGCGCCAGGTCTCTGAAACATAGCGCGTCCCGGCCGCTTCGTCGTTGTCCCACAGCCCCAACTGACCGTACTCCGCGGCGATCAGCCAACGTTGTTCAAGGCGTGCAATGTCCCGAATGTACTCCTCGGCGGAATGCGATGCGGTGATATCGGCATCTGTGCCCGCGACACGGACGACAGCGCCCTCCGCATCGCGCTCAATGACAGCGCCTTTGCACAGGATTGTCATCCAGTGACCTTTTGCATGCCTCTCGCGATAAATGAACGGGACAAAGTCCGCCTTGCCCGCCTGGAGCTTGCGCTGGTAATCAAATAGGGCTGGCCGGTCCTCAGGGTGCACGCGTACGCTCCAGGCTTCGTGCTCCTCAATGCCCTTGTCGCCCACCGGATTGCCGCGCAGCTTGTACCAGAATTCCGACGCCGTAAACGCACCCGTCCCGGGGTTGCTCTCCCAATAGGCATTCGCCAGTTGCGACAGGATTCGATGTGCCGACGCGCGCGCTTTCGGGGCGACCCGCCGGGCATTCTGCTCGGGCATGTTCGAGATGCCGATGTCGGGGATTTCCTGCACAAGGTACCCGTAAACCGCGCCGCCAGCCGCAGTCAGCGGCGAGATACGCACATCCATGGCGGGCCGCACCAGCGAAATTTCGAGATAGTCAGCGGGGGGAAAGGCTTCTTGTTTTGCGGAAGTCCCCCCGCTCAATACCATATGGTCCTGACCTTTCAGCTTTGCAGCTGAAAAAGCCTCGTCGCCCGTTGGCACCTTGTGCTGTGCGTTCAGCGCGTCGGACAATCTGGCAATCTGAGCGCGCTCATCACCACTGCTGACGAGGTCGAGAAGAGAATGGCCAGCCGGCCCCGACGTCCCAAACCGGCGGGAAAATCCGGGGGTCGCGTGTTGGAGGATCATTTTGTCGTCAAGAACGGCACCATCGACGACGAGACTCGCGACAAGCTGCTCAGCATCGATTTCCAGTGCCAAAGATCCTCGCGTGTTCACCGACATTCCCCAAATATAGCGCCCGTTTCGGCATCTTGCAGCCGCTTTCTGCGCAATCCTCAGAGAATAACTTTTTACTTTAGTCCAAGCTCGATTTTCCAAGCAGGCAGCGTGTTCTGCGCACCTGACCTGCCACCTCAAAACATATCGTTAAAACTGACATGCAACAGACCAAGTTGAGACTGTGCGATTGACGTTGCCCCCAACTTTTATCCAGCGTGAGCGAGACTCCGGGT